>Ga0307288_10000006_pt1 | contig 201297 bp, 198 predicted proteins | sample ER_DNA_142_FD_194469 | JGI IMG/M metagenome (GOLD analysis project Ga0307288, IMG submission 194469) | Bulk soil microbial communities from the East River watershed near Crested Butte, Colorado, United States - ER_DNA_142 | ecosystem: Environmental > Terrestrial > Soil > Floodplain | place... | reverse complement strand
GGACGAAGGCCCTAGCATCCTTCCTGCGCTACTACAACCGGCGCAGGCCCCACAGCTCACTTGGAGACCGGCCGCCGATTAGCCGTGTTCACAACGTCCGTAGGCAGGACAGCTAGCCGCATCCGGGGAAGGGTCCGCAGGTTGGGCCTTTCCCCGGGTTGGTGTTCCGGGTTGGGCTGTGGATTGGTCCCTGGCCCGGACGCCTAGCAGACCTCCTCCGGCCCGGGCTGCGCCCGAACCTCCCCCGGCCCGCTCTGGCTGGGCCATGACCAATCCACAGCAACATCCCACCAGGCCGCCAACCCCTAGACAGATCAGCTACCTGCGCGACCTCGCCCTCGGCCGCGGTCAGACCTTCGCCTATCCCAGGACCTTCGACGAGGCAGACCTCGAGATCAAGCGGCTGCGGAAGACGAAGCGGACCAGTCGGGCGGATCGACGTCGCGAATCTCAGGCGATCAGCGCCGACATGGCTGGCCTTGGTGACGCCGCCCGCGTTCTCGATCACGAGCTGGGCGGTTATGGGTCGAGCGCTCATTGGACTTAGGTGCGGGGTGAGTCATAACCAGGTTGTCGCCAAGACTCGGGCAAGGTGGAAGGTTGTCCCACCCCGAACGTCTCTATTTGCGAGCGGCGTTCGCCAGCGCTGCACCGCCCGCAAGAATTGAAGCGAGGATTGCCAGAGGGCCGAGCCCCGCCGTGACTCCGTCGGCGGTGATCGCTGCGGCTCCTGCAGCTGCGCTCAGGCCACGCTCGACCGTGCGAATTTGATCCTTCTTCGCCAGCGCCTTCACGTTGCAGACTTCCTTTCGGAGATCCGCCACACGGTTAATCAGATTCTGAACGGACTCGAGAGAGGGGCCACCTTCATACAGCTCGACCGCGTTCAGCACGTCTGACACGAGGCGTGAGGCCTGGCTAGGGGAGAGACCCAAGTCCACAAAGGCTTGTTCCTCTTCGACTTGGATCTCCCTAAGCAGTCCGAGGACGTGCTCCATCGACTCGAGATACTCCGGCCCTTCCTGGCCTGCCCGCCTCAACGCATTCCAAAACTGCTGGTCCTCCTCGAGTTTGCGGAACAGTCCACAGAGCACGCTTGCCGCTCGGCGGAGTTCCTTGCGATCACCTGATCGCCTGAACTCCCCATATGCGCTGTCGGCCTCGCCGTACTCTTGAACGACGTAAACGCTTGCCCGAAGTTCTTCCTCGTATCCGGCCACGCTAGGCGACCATAACCTCGACGCGGAAGAGTCCGACCCATCCTCGGCCATTTCGCGCTCGGCTCCGGCCAGGACCTCCGCCCCCAGCGACATCACGTTGAGGGAGTCGAGCGGGCCGTTGCCGGAGCCCACCGCATAGGTCGCCGCGAACATCGCCGGCAGGATCGCGAAGTACTTGGCGACGTCGTTGGCGATCGAAAACGTGGTCAGGGCGCCGCGGGTGATGAGAAGCTGCTTGCCGACCTCCACGATCTCGATCAGCTTCGTCGGGTTGGAGTCGAGGTCGACCATGTTGCCCGCCTCGCGGGCGGCCTGGGTGCCGGTGTTCATGGCGACGCCGACGTCGGCCTGGGCAAGCGCGGGGGCATCGTTCGTGCCGTCGCCGGTCATCGCCACCAGGCGGCCGTCGGCCTGCTGCTCGCGGATCAGCTCCAGCTTGCGCTCCGGCGTCGCTTCGGCGAGGAAGTCGTCGACGCCTGGCCGAGGTGCCGAGAGCGAAGGTGAAGAGGATCGCCAGCCAGTAGAACGCCTCGCGGCGGGTGGTGAAGATCGTGTGGACCGAGAGGGTGCGCTCGACCGCGTACCAGCTTGCGAAGACGCAGATCAGGATCGCGCCGAAGGCGATCGTCGTCGTTTCCAGGGTGACGCCGTAGTTATCGACCAGGTTGTCGCTGACCAAGGTGCCGACGACGCTGATCAGGACGACCGCCAGCCAATAGATGCCCGGCACGTACCTCCGCGCCCGGAACTGGACGACGAGGACGGCGACCAGCAGCGCCCCCATGACGTAGCTGGTGCCGCTGAGGCCGAGACCGAGATTTTCGTTCAAGTTGTCGGCGAAGGTCTCGCCGACGGTCGTGCAGAGAACCTTGATCACCCAGAAGTAGACGGTGATCTCGGGCACCTTGTTGAGCATCTTTCGCGCCCACCACGTGGCGGAGCGCTCCGACGCCGGGGCGACTGGGGAGATCGTGGCGGAGGTCATGGCGTGGCAGGGTGGAGGACGCGGCTAAATCCAAGATGAGAGTCGCGGGCTTTTCAGCGAGCTTTTAGATCGCCGCTCGCCGCGCGGCGAGCTTCATCTTTCTCGCCCTCGGCCGCTGAGAGGAGCCCGGCTGAAGGCTAAGCGGTTGCCGGCGCGGACCGAGCGGTAGAGGATCCCCAGGATCAGAACCGGCGGCAGCACCCACGCCGGGAGGCCGGAGGCCGCCGCGAGCGCGGTCAGCGCCAAGGTCACGACGACTGCGAGGGCGACGTGCCAGTCCTCGCCGACGACGAAGCTCCAGACGGCGAGGGCGCAACGGCGGATCACGCGGCCACCACCACTACCGGTTGCCGCCGGCGCAGGTCGCGCACCATCGCCAGCGAGCCGAGGAGGATCAGCGACAAGAGGGGCGCCAGCGCGACCTCGCCGCCAGGCCAGGCTACCCCGGCTCCCTCTGCGCTCCAGAAGACGCCGAAAGTGGTCAGCAGGACGCCGACCGCGAACTTCATCGCGTTCTCCGGCACGCGCGCAAGGGGCGCCCGCGCGGCCAGCCCGCCGAGCACGACGGCAGCGACTGCGAGCACCGCGGCGGCTGCGGCGAGCGGGACTTCGCCCCGGTTGGCGCCGAAGGTGACGACGATGAAGGCAACCTCCAGCCCCTCGAGCAGCACCGCTTTGAAGGCGATCGCGAAAGCGTAGGAATCGAACCCGGTAGCTGTTGGGGCCAGCGCCGCTGCCGCTCGCTCCTCGGCGAAGATCGCCAGCTCGTCGTGCAGCGCCTTCGCCCCCGCGGCGCGGAGGATCGCCTTGCGCAGCCATTGGAGGCCGAAGATCAGGAGAAGGCCGCCGACGAGGAGCCTCAGCACGTCGATCGGGATACCGACCAGCGCCGGCCCGGCGACGGCGACGATCACCGCAAGGGCCGCCAGCGCGGCGCCGACGCCGGCGAGGGCGGAGGACCAGTGTCGGGTGGAGCCGACGGCGAGCACGATCGTGAACGCCTCCACCACCTCGACCGCGCTGGCCAGGAAGACCGAGATCGCGAGCCCCGCTTGGGCGCCGTTCATCGCCTGCCCAGGGGGTCAGAGTCGAGATTGCCCATGAACTGAATGGTGCCCACCGGAAGGCTCGGGTCGCTGTCTCCTAACAAAGATGTGAAAGCCTGCGCGGGAAATGGACTGGTCGATCCTCCACTCGCTGAACGACTTTCTCTACCACCACGACGGCGTCGAGGACCCCCTACTCTTCTACGTCAACGTCTCCGAGGCGCTCTTCATCGCCACCCTGGCTGTGATCTTCATCGCAGCCAGCGGCACCCGGCACCTTGCCTGGAGGCGGGCGGCGGTGGCTGCGGTGCTGAGCGCGGGTCTGGCCCTCGCGATCGGCAAGGTGATCTCCGAAATTGTCGATCGGTCGCGTCCCTTTGTCGTCGACTCGGGCGGCGTCCACCTCTTCTCGGCTCACGCCCCCGACCCAGGCTTCCCGAGTGACCACGCGACCGCCTCCTTCGCGATTGCGACTGCGATCTTCCTCCGCCATCGCGGTTGGGGAGTCGTCGCGCTGTTTGCCGCCGCGCTCCTCTCGATCGGGCGCGTCGCCATCGGCGTCCACTTCCCCAGCGACGTCCTCGCCGGAGCCGCGCTTGGCGCCGCCGCTGCGCTCGCCCTTTGGGCGCCGCCACTGGGGCCCAGGATCGACGCGCTCTCGGACTGGCTCGGCGGCTACTGCGACCGGGCTCTCGCCTGGGGCGCGGGACTCGTTGGTCTCGGCTGGCGCGGCCGTAATTAACCCGCAGCGCCCAGGCTGGGGATCGGCCCCCGCCCCTACCCTGTGTCTGCGCTTGCAGGTCGGGCTCGGCGCGCCTGAAGTCTTCGACCTCCTTCCGAACGAGGGATAGCCCTGTCGCCCAGTGGCGACTTGGTCGCTGGGGCAACAAATGGGGCAACATGCCCCACAGATTCCAGCCGATCTCCACGTAGCTCGATTCCGCAGAAACCGCTTGAAACCGTGCCCCACGTAGTCAATCGGGCCTCTGGCGCGGACTCATAACCCGAAGGTCGCAGGTTCGAATCCTGCCCCCGCTATACCGAAGTCCAGCGACCACCTTGGTGATCCATCGGTTCGTGGAGGTGCGGGATCTACCGTGATGCCGCCCGGCGAACGCGCCCCTACTTTCCGCTCCATTTCATTCTCACCGGGGGCACGAGCCATGCCTGCGACCTGCGCCCGCTACTCAAGGCTCTGAACAAACTGGTGTCCGCGGGGAACCGGCGAATGCCTGCTTCCTGCAAGAGGAGCCCGTGACCGCACCCCGGGGGCAAGCAATGGGGCAAGAAGCCCCACATATTTCTACGAGGGCGGCAACTTTCCTCAAAGACGATGTGCCCTCGGGGCGGGCGGCGCTCGATCTCGAGGGAAACATGCGGGGGCTCGTCCGACGGAACGAGCCCCACCCGGTATCTAGCTCTAGGCCATCTTGCCGATGGCGCACACCGGGATCGTCCGCGTGACGAACTTGGCGGTCATTAGCCCCACCCCCTCTCCCTCACTCGCGTCCGCCAGCCCGGTGCTGCCGGACTTCGGTGGAGAGAGTTAAACCGATTTAGAGATGGGCACCGAATCCAGCTCTGGAATGGGCTAAAACCCAAGATTGAGCGGGTACCATCAAGCGCTCAAAAAGGCTTTTGGGAAGGAGTCGAATGAACGCCGCTAGCGGCAAGACCGTCAAGCCGCGCAAACTGGATCGCCACAAGGCGCTCGCTCACCCACTGCGGCGCGAGATCATGGCGTTCCTAATCACCAACTCGTCTGGCAGCCCCTCACAGATGCACAAGAAGCTCGACGCATCCTTGTCAGACATCAGCTACCACTGCCGTCAGCTCGTGAGATACGGCGCTGCCGATCTCGCCGAAACGCGGCCTGTCAAACGCGGTTCACCCGAGCGCATCTACGTCCCAGCCCTGCGGCCTTTGCTCACGACCGAGGATGGAGGTCGAAGAACTTTCTGTCCCCGAGCGTCAGGAGTTCGGGGGCCAGTGTGTCGAGCTCGTGATGAGGACCTTCGAAGGGGCTTTAGCTGCGGCGCATTTGCGAAACGAGCAGATTGGGTGGCGGTGCGAAACCATCTAGAGCTCGACAAACAGGGCCATCAACGGCTCATCAGGGAACACGAACAGTTTCTTGAGCGCAGCTTCGAGATTCAGGCGGAAAGTGATGCGCGGCGGGTGGAGTCCGGCGAGCCGACGACGCGGGTAGCCAACAGTCAGCTTTGCTTCGCGCTCTGTGAGTGAGCGCGGAGAGGCTTTTCGGTGGAGAAGGATCTTTCGAATTACTGAACGGACCTAGTAAAGAAGTCTCCTTCGAACAATCTCCGTTTCTTGTGTAAGTTCCGCTTGTATGCCCCTCTGCAACCAACATGGACGTTCCAGTGCCCACTTCCTCCAACACCACCCCCCAACCGCCTGCAGGGGGCAGGACGATGAAGACGCAGGGGGGCGACGACTTCTGTTGGCGAGCCGTCGCCCCCCTCATCGTCCACCCGACGAAGGTCACAATCATCGAACTCTTGTGGCTTGAACAGCGCCCGCTTTCGGCAACTCGAATGTCGAAACGGATTGATGATCCCGAATTCACCGTCGCCCTACTTGACTATCACTGTGGCACCCTCTTGGAGGCCGGCGTCCTGCGGCTGGAAGGCACCGTCCCAAACGGGGCGTCGAACGAGAAGTTCTATTGGTTCGCACCCCAGGAAGGCGACTGCGGGTGACGCCGCAGCAACGACGGGAGCCCCCGCGCGACGATGAGGAGGCGGCCGCCTTCAAGGGGCTAGGCCAGGCCGTGACCTTGATCCGCGAGCGGCGGGGCGTGGGCCGCGACGAGCTCGCGGCGAAGGCCGAAATGACGCCGGCTGAACTGGAGCAGGTAGAACGAGGCGGACTGGATGAGTGGTGGGGTGGCCTCCGGATGATCGCGAAGGCAGCCGGAATGCCTCTTTCCACTTTGGTCAGCGAGACGGAAAGATCTTCGCCTGGGAATGGTGGCGAATCCGGGCGGGACGTTGGGGATGGGTAGAGCGCTCCCATCCCCAGCGCTCGGCCGGGTCGTGCGGGCGCTGCGCGAAGATCGAGGGCTAGGGCAGGATGCGCTCGCCCGCAGAGCCGGTGTCACTCAAACCACGGTCTCGTTCGTTGAGCGCGCGGTTGTTAGACCGCAGAGGGGCACCGTCGAAAAGTTGGGACACGCCCTGGGGGTGTCGATGGGTGAGATTGCATCCCGGGTCGTGAAAAGGGGAAGCCGCTGCGGAAGATTGGTAGCAAGGGGACTAGTGAAATTTGCTATAGCCGCAGTCCTGGCGGTTACCTGTGGCGCAGCTCTGGGGACGGTCCACGGGGCAGCGCAGGACCTTCTATGCGTCAGCGGCTGGTCCAGCCTGGGGGACGTTGGTTCCCTACCTCGTCCACCCGACGAAGGTCGCCATCATCGAAGCAATGGAGTGGTGGGCGGTCCCGCTGTCGCCGAGCGAGCCCGATCGCCTCTTCGACGAGCAGTTCGGCCCCCTGTCGACCGTCTCCTACCACATGCAGGCGCTCGTTAAAGTGGGGGCAGTCCAGAAGGTGCGGCAACACTCAGTGCAACGGGCTCTGCAGACCTTCTACGCCCTGTCGGCTTCTTCACCTTCCTTAAGGAAGAGCCGACGGGCCGGCGACTGAGCAGAAATGGCTGTTGAGATGTCATCGAAGTTGACTCTGATAATAAATTTATTATCATGAGAGCGATGACGAACGCAGCTAAGAGCTTCGATGCCCTCGTGGCCGAGGAGCAGCTTGCCGATCCGAGCTTTCGGGCGGAGTGGCAGAGGCTCGCTCCTGCGCGAGAGTTCGCGGCGACGCTGCTGCGTTATCGCGCTGACCACAAACTGAGCCAGAGGGCCCTGGCGGAGAAGCTGGGCGTTTCGCAGCCGCGTGTCGTCAAGCTCGAGTCCGGGGAGCACAACCCAGAGATCGACACGATCATCAATGCCGTCCGGCGCCTGGAGATCGAGTTCGTGCTGGACGTGGCACCCGCGGGCCGCAAGCCGGCGTTGGTGACGGCACGGGCCCAAAAAAGCGGCGCGATCGCCCACGACGATGTTTCCGTTGTGGCAGCTTCTTCTGTCTAGACGTACTACGCACTGCGGTCGTTTGGCCGTACCTGCTTCACCAGCTCGGCAGCATTGCCTCCATGGGGGCGGTCGTGACGCAGCAAGTTCCGCACCTCCGTCGCTCGGTTTGCTCGGCGGCGTCGTAGAGGGGCGCAGACAGGAACCTTTTTCATGACCGCGATTATGACGAGGGTCAACGAGTCTGCCCGCGGCATCGCTGGGGCAACAAATGGGGCAACATGCCCCACAGATTCCAGCCGATCTCCTCGTGGTTCGATCTCGCGAATTCGGCTTGAAACCTAGCGCCACGTAGTCCAGCCGATCCAGCGAACCCGTCTCATAACCCGAAGGTCGCGGCCTCGAATCCCGCCCCCGCTATAGAGAAAAGCCCCGGAAACGGGGCCTTTTTCGTGCTCGGCGAGAATCCGGAACGGCTACTAAGTGGGTACTAAGTTCGACAAATTAGGCGCCTGAGCGCTGCTGTCAAGCAGCGGCCAGAGAGGATCGCACCTGCACTGCGAGCTCGATGTCCTCCCGGGCGCCGAGGACAAGCACCGCGACAGTGCTCTTGGGCGCGGAGATGACGTGATCGCAAGCGTCGCCCTCGTTCGCCGTTCCGTCTATCTCGACCCCGAGGAAACCGCTCGCCGTCCCCGTCGCCGTCCGGACCTGCGCGGAGTTCTCGCCGACGCCCCCGGTGAAGACGAGCGCGTCGATGCCGCCCATCGCCACCGCCATCGCGGCGATGCCGGCGGCGAGGCGGTGGATGTAGGCATCGAAGGCGAGGCGGCAGCGCTCGTCGCCCTCCTCGACTCCGGCGACGATCTCGCGCATGTCGCCGGAGCGTCCCGAGAGGGCGAGCAGACCCGATTCGCGGTCGAGCGCCCGCTCCATCTCCTCGGCGTCGATACTGCCGTGACGCTGGACCCAGAGCAGCAGTCCTGGGTCGACGGAGCCGGAGCGGGTCGCCATCACCAGGCCCTCCAGCGGAGTGAAGCCCATCGTCGTGTCGACCGAGCGGCCGCCTTCGACCGCGCAAAGCGAGGAGCCGGCGCCGAGGTGGGCGGTGACGATTCGTAGATCCGCGAGGGAGCGGCCGAGCAGCTCGGCGGTACGTCGGCTGGCGTAGGAGTGGGAGAGGCCGTGGAAGCCATAGCGCCGCAAAGGCCAGCGCTCCGACCAGGCCGCCGGCACGGCATAGGTGGATGCTGCCGCAGGCATCGTCGTGTGGAAGGCGGTGTCGAAGCAGGCGACGGTCGGCAGGCCCGGCCGCAGCGCGTCCAGCGCTCGCATCGCTGCTACCGCGGGTGGGTTGTGGAGAGGGGCGAGGTCGGCGAGCCCGTCGAGGTCGCTCTCGACCGCCGGGTTGACGATCGTCGGCCCGGTGAACTCGGCCCCGCCGTGGACGACCCGGTGTCCAGCCGCGTCGATCGGCGGGGCTTCGTCCAGGATCGCCTCGAGCTCTCTTCGCAGCACCGCCTCATCCCCGGCTGCGTCGCTGTCGCGCGAGCCGACGACCTTGTCGTTCTCATCGAGCACCCGCAGCTTCAGGCTCGAGGAGCCGGCATTGACGGTAAGGATGCAGCCAGGCGGGGGCGCCACCGTCAGGCCGAGTCCCAGGTCCAGTCGCGGACCTCGGGCATGTCCTCGAGGTGTTCGCGCACGTAGGAGTGGTGGCGGTCGAGCATCTCCTCGCAATGGGCTTCCAGCTCCACCGCCCCGGCGGGCGCCCGGCGGGCGCGCCGCAGCGCCTCCAGCGCCAAGTGGTAGCGGCTCATCCGGTTCATCACGACCATGTCGAACGGCGTGGTGGTCGTTCCCTGCTCGTTGAAGCCGCGGACGTGGAAGCGGCCGGGGTGAGGGCGGCCGTGGAGGAGCTGGTGCAGGGCGCGGGCGTAGCCGTGGAAGGCGAACACCACGTCATCGTCTTCTCCGAAGAGCTCGACGAAGCGCTCCTCCGGCAACCCGTGCGGGTGCGCTTCGCGCGGGAACAGGGTCATCAGGTCGATCACGTTGATCACCCGCACCTTCAGCTCCGGCGTATGGCGGCGCAGCAGCCAGGCGGCGGCGAGCGTCTCCTGCGTCGGGATGTCCCCGGCGCAGCCGAGGACGACGTCGGTGTCCTCGCCGTCGTCGCTGCTCGCCCACTCCCAGCGCGAGGCATCGGCGGCGGCGTGGCTCCGCGCCTGCTCGTAGGTCAGGTACTGCAGCTGCGGCTGCTTGTCCTCGACGATCAAGTTGACGTAGTTGCGGCTTCGCAGGGTGTGGTCGGCGACCGCGAGCAGGCTGTTGGCGTCGGGCGGGAAGTAGATGCGGACGACCTCGCCGCGCAGCGAGAGCATCGTGTCGATCAACCCCGGGCCCTGGTGGCTGAAGCCGTTGTGGTCGTTGCGCCAGCAGGTCGAGGTGAGCAACACGTTCAGCGAGGCGACCGGAGCGCGCCAGTCGAGACGGCGCCCCTCCTCCAGCCACTTCGTGTGCTGGATCGCCATCGAGGCGGAGACCATTGCAAAGGCCTCGTAGGTGGCGAAGAGCCCGTGATGGCCGCTCAGCAGGTAGCCCTCGAGCCAGCCTTGGCAGTTGTGCTCGGACAAGACCTCCATCACGCGGCCCTCGGGAGAGACGTTCTCGTCCTCGGGCCGGGCGTCCATCAGGCAGCGGTCGGAGACCTCGAAGACGGCGCCGAGCCGGTTGGAGTTCGTCTCGTCGGGGCAGAAGAGGCGGAAGTTGCCGGGGTTGGCGGCATAGAGGTCGCGCAGCAACTGACCGAGCTGTTTGGTCGATTCGGCGTGCTCGGCGCCGGGCGTGGACACCTCGATCGCGTAGGCCGAGGGGTCGGGAATATCCAGGGGCACCAGGAGGCGCCCCCCATTGGCGTGTGGAGTTGCGCCCATGCGCCGATCGCCGCTGGGCGTCAGCGCAGCCAGCTCCGGGATCAGGCGACCCCGCTCGTCGAAGCGCTCCTGCGGTTTGTAGCTGCGCATCCACTGCTCCAGCATCGCCAGGTGCTCGGGGTTCTCGCGCACGCCTTTCAGAGGGACCTGATGCGCGCGGAAGGTGCCCTCGACCGGGACGCCGTCGACCTCCTCGGGGCCGGTCCAGCCCTTCGGAGTGCGCAGCACGATCGCCGGCCAGCGCGGGCGCGCGGCGGTGCCACCTGAGCGGGCCTCGCCTTTGATCGCGGCGATCCGGGCGCGGCAGTCCGCCAGCACGGCGGCGAACTCGCGGTGGACTTGGCGCGGGTCCGAGCCGGAGACGAAACGGGGCTCGTAGCCGTGGCCGGTCAGCATCTGCAGGATCTCCTCCTCGGGAGCCCGTCCCAGCACCGTCGGGCCGGAAATCTTGTTCTCGTTCAGGTGCAGGATCGGCAGCACCGCCCCGTCGCGCGCCGGGTTGAGGAAGCGCACTCCCTTCCACGAGCCCTCCAGCGACGCCGTCTCCGCCTCGCCGTCGCCGATCACACAGGCGACCAGCAGATCGGGGGTGTCGAACGCAGCGCCGAAGGCGTGGACCAGCGCGTAGCCGAGCTCCCCGCCCTCGTGGATCGAACCCGGCGTCGGCACGCTGACGTGGCTTGGAATCCCGCCCGGCGTGGAGAACTGGCGCACCAGGCGATGCAGACCCTGCTCGTTGGCGGAGACCTCCGGATAGACCTCGGAGTAGGTGCCCTCCAGGTAGACGTTGGCGACCAGGGCCGGGCCGCCGTGGCCGGGGCCGGCGACGTAGAGGACCTCATCGCCGGTCTCCCGGATCAGCCGGTTGAGCTGGGCGTAGACGAGGTTGAGGCCGGGGGAGGTGCCCCAGTGGCCGAGCAGCCGCGGCTTGATGTGCTCGGGGCGCAGCGGCTCGCGCAGCAGCGCGTTGTCCTGCAGGTAGATCTGGGCGACGGTGAGGTAGTTCGCTGCTTCCCAGTAGGCGACAAGGCCGTCCAGCTCGGCTTCGCTCAGCTCGGGCACCGATGACGAGGTTAGCTTCACCCCGATGCTCGCGCTCAGCCTTCTGCTTGGCGTCCGACTCAGGCCAGCGCCAGCACGCCGAGCGCCACCACCGCGACGGCGATGACGCCGAGGGCGAGACCGGTGGTCGCCCATCCCGCCCGCCCGAGGGCGTGCTCGCCCATCAGCTCGCGGTCGCGGCCGAGGGAGCGCATGAACGGCAGCAGCACCAGCAGCAGCACCGCGTTCAGCGCCTGGGTGAGGAAGAGGATCTGGATCAGCGGCGCGCCGGGGATGAGGACGATCACCGCCGCTATGAGGACCACGGCGCCGAAGCTGAGGTAGAAGGAGCGGGCCTGGGCGAAGCTGTCGTCGAGGTTGGCTTTGCGGCCGAGGGTCTCGGAGATCGAGTAGGCGGTGGAGAGGGGGACGATCGCCCCGGCCAGGAGGGCCGCACCGAGGAAGCCGAGGCCGAAGAGGGTCGCGGCGGCGCTGCCGGCCAGCGGCTCCAGCGCGCTGGCGGCGTCGCGGCCGTCGTTGACCTCGATCCCCTGGACGTTCAGGGTCGCGGCACAGGCGACGATCACGAAGAGGCCGATGACGCCGGTTAGGACGGCGCCGCTAATGACGTCGACCCGCTCGAAGCGCAGATCCTTGACGGTAAGCCCCTTGTCAACGGCGTAGGACTGGATGAAGGCGAGCCCCCACGGCGCCAGCGTGGTGCCGATCGTCGCCACCGCGACCAGTACCGCGTCGCGGGTGAGCGGGATCGAGGGAACCACGGCGCCCTGGGCGGCGGCCCCCCAGTCGGGGTGGGCGAGGAAGCCGGAGACGATGTAGGCGACGAAGACTGAGCTCAGCGCCAGCAGGATGTGCTCGACGTGACGGAAGTTCCCACGCAGGACCAGGGCCGAGACCCCGGCCGCTGCCAGCGGCACGCTGAGATAGCGGCTCATCCCTCCGAGCAGGTCCATCGCCGCGGCGACTCCGGCGAACTCGGCGCAGAGGGTGCCGGTGTTGGCGACCACCAGGGCGCCGAGGACGAGCCCGGCGGCGCCCTGGCCGTAGCGCTCGCGGACCAGGGTCAGCAGCCCTTTGCCGGTGACGATCCCCAGCCGCACCCCGAGCTCGTGGAAGACGATCAGGGCTGCGGTCGAGAGCAGCAGGACCCAGATCAGCTCGTAGCCGTACTTGGCGCCGAGGATCGAGTAGGTGGCGATCCCGGCCGGGTCGTCGTCGGAGAGGCCGGCGAGCAGACCCGGGCCGATGACGGCGAGCAGGGCAGCGAGGCCGCCGCTGCGCAGCAGTTGCTTGCGCCGCCGGGTCAGGTGCCAGTGCAGGTGGCGGCCGGGGGTGCGGTGGGCGCGATGTCGCGGCGTCGGACTCGTCATCTTTCGGCCTGCGTTCGACTCAGGAATCCCTCGGCGGATGAACCGGCTCGGCCTCGGCCCGGGCCTTGATCCCCAGCAGCATCTTTCGCTGCATGACGAAATGGCCGCCGGCGGTGACGAGGGCGGCACGCAGGAGAAGGATCGATCGCATCGGTTGATCCATACTCCCACGGTGCCGTTCGCGCGAACGCTTCGACAGAGGTGGCTCCTCGCCTGGATCGGTGGAGCAGCGATCGGCGTTCCCAACGGAGTCAGCCGCGAAGCGACTTACGGCCGCCGGCTCGAGGACGAAACCTCCAACCGCGTCTCGGTGCCTACAGCTATCGCCGCCTTTGCCGCCTACTTCCGCCACCTGCAGAGGCGCTGGCCGCTCGGTGGGCGATCCGAGGCTCTGAGAATCGGCGGTGCCTGGCTCGCCTTAACCGTCGCCTTCGAGTTCACTTTCGGCCGGCTGGTGGCGAAGAAACCCTGGCGAGAGCTTGCCGCCGAATGGTGACTTCCACGTCGAGCACCTCGGGGCCAACCTGCGCAGGAGCGGCTCGACATGACGGCCGATCTCGAAATCCAGCGCACTGCGAAAATCGAATTGGACAATCGTGAAACGTCATCATCGACCCAGAGCTTGAGTACGCCGTCGCCGAGTGCCAGACGAGGCAGGGCTTCCACATTGCGGAGCGAGCAGGATCGGCGAAGTGGGTGATGAGCTGACTTCCTCGCTGCGCGATCTCTGCGCGCCGCGCTTTTCCCTTCCGGTCTTGGCGGTGGTGATCCTCGCGCTAGCGCTCGCCGCTCCGGCGGACGCGGCCACGTCGGGCCCGGCTGTAGGTCCGGCAGGGTCGGTCGCGCCCCACCTGATCCTGATCCACGGTGGCTCCTTCCTATATGAAGACCCGACGTTCGAATCGCTTACGCGTCGGCGAGCCCTCAGGGCGGGGTTCACCCCCCACTATCTGCGCTACCCACTCGATGACATGCCGGGTGCGTTCCAGGCGGCGCGGGCGGAGGCGGTCAGCCTGCGGGCCAGGTACGGGAGCACGGTCTACGCCTACGGATCGTCGGCCGGCGGCACCCTCGCCGCACTGCTCGCCGGCGACGGCCTGGTTTCTGCCGCTGTGGCGAAGGCGCCGGTGTCCGATCTGCTCGACTGGGAATGGCCCCTGAGCGCCTACGGCCCCGACTACTTCGGACGGATCGGGCTGTCCGCCACGGCGGCGAGGCGCAGGCTCTCGCCCCTGCGCCGGCCCGCCCGGCGCCCGCTCCTGATTTTGCAGGGCCGCCGCGACCGAATCGTGCCTCTGGCGATGAACAGGAAGTACGCTGTGAAGTTCAAGCGCGTGTACCTGTGGGTAGTCCAAGGTGGGCACCACACCGAGCGCATCAGGCCCGAGCTTCTGAGCCGTGCCTTCGATTGGCTCGCCCGCGTCGCCACCGCCCACCAACACTGAAGGACGTCCCAATCTCCGCCAAGAGCGGTTTTCGCCCCGACATCGAGGGCCTGCGGGCCGTCGCGATCGTCGCGGTCCTGCTCTGCCACGCGGGGCTCTCCTTCATTGCCGGCGGCTACGTCGGCGTCGATGTCTTCTTCGTCATCTCCGGTTTCCTCATCACCCGGCTGCTGCTCGGCGAGCTCGACCGAACCGGCGGCATATCCCTACGCCGCTTCTACGCGCGCCGCGCCAAGCGCCTGCTGCCGCTGAGCGCCGTGCTCCTCGCCGCGGTGGGCGCCCTTTCCCTGCTGCTCCTTTCACCCGTGCGGGCGGTCGAAGTCTCCGGCGACATCGTCAGCTCTGCCCTCTACACGGCCAACTGGCACTTCGCGGCCCAGTCGGTCGATTACTTCGCCCAGGAAGTGGAACCGAGCCCGGTGCTGCACCTCTGGTCGCTGGCGATCGAGGAGCAGTTCTACCTCGTCTGGCCGACCCTTCTGCTCGCGGTCACCTGGTTCCGCCGCAAGCGCGGGGGCTCTCTCCGGCCGGCGATCTGGGTGACGCTCGCGGCCACTCTGGCGGGCTCGCTCCTGCTCGGCATCCACCTCACCGAGGACGAACCTGCCGCGGCCTACTTCTCGACCTTCGGCCGCGCCTGGGAGCTGGCGCTGGGAGCCGGGCTGGCGGTCCTGGGGGCGGTGCGCATACCCCGCGCTCTGGCGGCCGGGGTCGGCTGGGCCGGCCTGACGGCGATCGTCTACGCGGCCGTCGTCTTCGACGCGAGCACCCCTTTTCCGGGAACTGCCGCTCTCCTGCCCACCCTCGGCGCCGCCTGCCTGATCCTCGCTGGCTGCTCCGTCCACGCGCAGGCGAAGGGCGCCCCCGCCTGGCTGCTCTCGCTTCCCCCCGTCCGCTATGTCGGGCGGATCTCCTACTCGTGGTACCTCTGGCACTGGCCGGCGCTGATCTTCGCCGCCGTCATCTGGGGCCCGCTGTCGGCCCCCGCCGCGCTCGCGGTGGTGGCCGTCTCCTGGGTCCCCACCGCCGTGACCCACCACCTGATCGAGGACCCGCTGCGTCTGTCCCGAGCCCTCGCCCGCCGGCCGAACCGGGCTCTCGCGATCGGTCTCGGCTGCATGCTGGTCGGCGTCTGTGGCGGCGTCGGCCTGGCCCGCTTCCAGCCGACCCTCCGCACGGCGCCTCTCGCCGACGTCAGGGGCGCCGCCGCGCTGCCCCAGCAGCCCCGTCCGCAGCAGCGCGCCGACGCCGTCCGCCCGAACCCGCTGCGGGCGGCGGCCGACCGCTCCCGCGCCTACTACGACGGCTGCCTGGTCGGGATCAGCGGCACCAACTCGAACAAGTGCCTTTACGGCGACCCCGACGGCGAGCGCACCCTGATCCTCTTCGGAGACTCCCACGCGATGCAGTACTTCCCGGCGCTCGACGAGCTGGTGGAAACCCATCACTGGCGCCTGATCACGCTGGTGAAGGCCGAATGCACGCCGGGCGAGGTGAAGATTCGCAGCATGATCGCCGACCGCGAGTACTCGCAGTGCGACGCCTGGCGGGAAGGGTCGCTGCGGCGGATTGAAACGGGCGACCAGAACACCCTCGTTGTGATGAGCGGCGACACCGCATATATCCCCTACGGCACCGACGGCGGGGAACTGACCGGAGAAGCGGCTGCCACCGCGATGGAAGCGGGCTACCTTGCGACTCTCACGCGAATCCACCGTGCCGGGCTGCGGACGGTAGTCATCCAGGACACCCCCGCCTCGGCCGGCGACGTCCCCGGCTGCGTCTCTGAAGACCTCCAGCACCTCGCGTCATGTGCCTTTCCACGAGTTCACGATGAGGACAAGGAATTCGACGTTCGCGCCGCACGCGCCGCGCCCGGCGGCCACCTGATCAAAATCAACCGCGAGATCTGCCCCGACAACCTCTGCCGCGCGGTGATCGGCAACGCCCTGGTCTACCGGGACAAAAGCCACCTCACCGCGACCTTCGCCCGCACCTTGGCCCCGGCAATAGAACGCGGCCTGAAGAGGGCCGGCCTGTCCTGACCTTCCCCGCCGGACTCGTGGCGTTCCTGGGGCAACAAACGGGGCAACATGCCCCACAGATCCCAGCCGATCCCGGCCGATCTCGATTTCGCGGAAACCGCTTGAAACCGTGCCCCACGTAGTCCAGCGGCCGCCTGGTTCGGGCTCATAACCCGAAGGTCGTGGGTTCTCGTTCCCCGCCCCTTTTCCACGAAAACCTCGCAAATGCCGAGTTTTCGCGTCTCTGAGAGGGGCTGAGGGTCCTCACCCTTGAAGATCATCGACGCCGCTTGCACGGACGGGACTTTCTGCACCTTCATTCTGCCTCACCCCCTCTCCTCAGTCGGCCCACCAGCGCGGATCGCCGAACCCTTGCCGAGGTGGCTCGGTGCTTCCTTTCAGACGCAAGCAGTTGGAAAGTAATGTCTCGGCGAAGGTTTTTTGGGCGAGGCGCGTGGGGCTTATCTTTCCTTCTTTGGCGATCTAGATAGGGGAGGGATTTTGCAAAAGCCACGGATCAAGCGGACGGTCGAACGGATAGAGCTGCCCGATGGTGATGTCTACCTGCTATGGCCAAGCGCGGGGGTGGATATCAAAATTGAGAAGCCCGACCAGGGAGAAAGGCTGCTGCTTGAGGCGATCAACGGGGAACACGCCATCGAGCAGTTACACGAGGAGCATGGCCGGGGGGCGGTCGACGACACGCTGTCGAAGCTGGAGGAGCTCAATGTGGTCGAGGACGCAGCTGACGATGACCGTCTCGCGCCTGTCGAACTTGAGCGCTACGACCGGCAGCTCCGGTACTTCAGCGACATCGGAAACGAGCTGACACCCTCGGAGTGTCAGGAAAGGTTGTGCGAAACGACGGTTGCGGTGCTCGGTGTCGGTGGTCTCGGTTGCTGGTCCGCCTTGTCCCTGGCTTGCACCGGCGTCGGAGAGATGCGGCTGATCGACAGCGATGAGGTCGAGCTGAGCAACCTCAACCGCCAGATCATCTACACAGAGGCTGACCTAGGCAAGCCCAAGGTGGAGCGCGCGGCGGCGAGGCTTCGCGCCTTCAACTCGAAGATGCGGGTGACCAGCGACGCCCGGCGCCTCGAGAGCCAGGAAGACATCGCCGAGTTCATCGCCGGCTCGGACATCGTCATCGACGCCGCTGACCGGCCGGCACACGAGATCGAGCACTGGTGCAACGCTGCCTGCTTCGAGGCCGGCATCCCTTACATCACGATGAGCCACTTCCCGCCGATCGCCCGGGTGGGCCCCCTTTACGTGCCTGGCGAGACCGGCTGCTACGCCTGCCAGGAGGCCGAATACCGCCGTGAGTACCCGCTCTTCGATGCTGTGATCGAGCAGCGGCGTGCGAAACCAAGTCCGGCGGCGACCCTGGGTCCCGTCTGCGGGGTGATCGGCGGCCATGTCGCGCTCGACGTGCTTCACCTGCTGACAGGGCTCACCAAGCCCTCGACGCACGGCGTTGCCCACATTTATGACCTGCGGACGATGGAGGTCAAACGCCAGCCGGTGGTGCCAGAGCCGGGCTGCCCGGTTTGTGGAGACAAGGAACCGCAGCCGCGGCCAGGACGCGGAGGGTGAGAGGAGGGAGGCCGGGCCCGGGCCCGGCCTCCCTGACGATCAGCTCGTCTTGCTCGCTGCACTGGCGGGATGGACCGCCTTGATGGTCGAAACCATCACTGCGTCTTGGTCGTTGAAATGGCGGGGTAGACCGCTTTGCTCAACGAAATCTTCACTGCGACTTGGACGTAGAGATAGCGGGATAGATCACTTTGGTGGCTGAAATCGTCACTTGCTCACCTCCTCTCCTTCTTTCTCTCTGGGCAACTCAGTTCGTCTTGGTCGTTGAAATGGCGGGATAAACCGCCTCGGTGGTCGAGATCCTCATTGGTTCACCTCCTTTCGACCTAGCTTGATGGGGCCGATCTCGAAGACGGGTTCCCATGGAGGGGCATGTCGAGGGGCTCTCCCTCGTCGTTCCGTCTCGCTGCGATGTAGACAACCTTGTAGTGACGGCCTTCGTCGGGTGGTTCGGAGAGCACGATCTCGTCGTCGACCTCCTCCATCCCGAGAGCGGCGCAGCATTGGAGGCCCGCTTCCGTTATCGCCTCGCGCACTTCCGCTTCGGAGCGGAATCGCTGGCGGTTGACGACGGTCTCCACGTCGTCTCCCTCTATGCGAACTTCATGTATCGACGGCTCCACTTCGCCGAAGGCACGCCAGCTCCAGCGTCGGCCGCCGTGTTCGACCACCTTGCTCCCACCGGCCCACAAACCATCTCCCTCGTACACCGACCTCGAGTTGACGTCGAAGAGGATCAGGCCTCCCTCGGCGAGGTTCGCGCGCATCCCGGCCAAGGTGCGCCGCAGCTCGTCGTCGCCGAGGAGATAATTGATCGTGTCGTTGAGCGACAGTACGAGCTCGAACTCGCCGTACACCGGCAGATCCCGCATGTCCGCCACATCGAGGTCGACCGCACCGCCGCCCTCCTTGCGCGCCCACTCGAGCATCGAAGAGGAGAGGTCGCAACCGCGGACCTGCCAGCCCCTTCGCACCAGCGGTGCAAACGCACGCCCGGTGCCGCAGCCGACGTCGAGCGCCCTGCCATGCTTGAGGCCGTGCTTCTCGAGCTCTGGCAGCAGCGCCTGCCCTAGCCATGCCTCGTAATCGTTCTGATGGTTGAACGCGTTGTAGATGGGCGCGAACAACTCATAGGTAGACAAGGCCGTCGCTCCTCCCACGCGGGCGAGTCTAACTGACGCGAACCTATGTCACCTGAGTTTTCAGAATATTCGTTGAAAAGCGTTTGGGTGTTTGTTCGGGTGTTTTCGAAAACTCTCACAGTATATTTTGGATACGCATGGGTTAAAAGAGCACAACCTCGCGGTGCTAGGGCCTCGGACTTTCGGCTGGGCTCGGCGCCGACGGCGGTACCGACTGCGGGGCGGCCGGCAGATGGCGGATGTCGGGGATGCTGAGAAGGGCGAGGGTCACGGCGACGGCGAGCCCGAAAGCCAGCCACAGCGAAGCACTGACTCCGACGGCGGTCGCGACCGGACCCCAGATGGCGAGTCCCAAGGGGTAGAAGGCGAGCGAGCCGAACCAGTCATAGGAGCTGACACGGGATAGCGACTCGCCGGGGATGTGGCGCTGGAGCGTCGACTCCCAGAGGGAGATATTGAGCGCTAGCCCGGCCCCGGACAACAGCGCACCGCAGGCGATCAGCGACATCGGTGGGGTCGCCGCCAGGAAGGCCAGCGGCAACGTGAAGAGTCCGTAGGCAATGGCGACGAAGAACAGCGGCTTGCGCGGTTTGACGTGTACCGCGAGCAGACTGCCCGCCAGCGCCCCGACGCCCATCGCCGTGAGAATGGTCCCCCAGGCGGCCGCGCCGCCGAGGTCGCGTTCGGCGACGACGGGCCCGAGCGTGCCCCACGCTCCCCAGAGCAGGTTCACGATCGCGAAGTAGAGGACGAAGGCCCAAACCCACCGGCGTGTACGAAAGGCGATCCAGCCCTCGCGCAGGTCGGCGAAAAAGGAGCTCCGTTGCGCCGCGACACGCCCTGGAATCCGCAGCATCGCCAGGCACGCGGCGCTCACTCCGAACGTAATGGCGTCGACCGCGATCGCCCATCCTGCTCCGACAGCGGCGACCAGCACACCCCCCACGATCGGGCCGAGGATTTCGCCGGTCGAGACGGCGCTCGTGCGTAGCGCGTTTGCCGGCTGCAACTGCTCCGAGAGGACGACCTCGGGCAGCAGACCGGTCGACGCGGGACTGAAGAAGCCGGTGGCCGCGCCGGTCGCACCGGCCAGCAGCGCGAGCATCCATACCTCCGCCACTCCCGTTATGAGCAGCGCTGCCGTCATGCCCTGGCTCGCGACCCGCACCAGATCTGCAGCCACCATCACGGCGCGGCGGGAGGCCCGGTCGGCGACCACACCGCCCGCCAGCACGGTTGCCACCAGTGGAAACGCCCCCGCGGCCAGCACCAGCCCGACGTCCGAGACCGAGCCGCCGATCTCCAGCACCGCGAAGGCGAGGGCTATGGCGACTATGCGATCGCCCAGCACGGATACTGCCTGCCCGCTGAACAGCAGCCGGAACTCCCGCGTGCGAAGTACTTCGAGGCTTTCAGGTAGGTGCGCCAGCAGAGACGCGGTCAGCGCAGCGGCCGGTTCAGCCTGACGCGAGTGCCCTTCTTGGGGGCGAGCGTGGCATGGTGGATTCTGACCGCCTCCGGCTTCGGGTCGGGGGCGCTGAGGTCGGCGCGGACGAACTCGCGCAAAACGGTCCGCATCTCGTATTCGGCGAAGGCGGCGCCGATGCAGCGCCGGACGCCGCCGCCGAAGGGGATCCAGGCGTAGTTGTCGGCTCTTTCCTCGAGGAAGCGCTCGGGCCGGAACTCCTCTGGCTTCGGGAAGAGATCCTCGCGGTAGTGCAGGGCGGCGACCGGCGCCATCACGAAGCTTCCCTTGGGGAGTAGGTAGCCGCCGATCTCGGCCGGGGCGGTGAGACGGCGGCCCACATCGGCGATCACCGGACGCGCCCGCAGCGTCTCTTTGACGGTTGCGTTGAGGTAGGCCTCCTCGCCGGCGGCAACCGATGCACGGAGCTTGGCGAGCACGCGCGGAGTGCGCAGCAACCGCTCCATTGCCCAGGCGAGCCCGGTGGCGGTGGTCTCATGGCCGGCGCCGAGCACGCTGACCATCTCGTCGCGCAGTTCTTCGTCGCTCATCGGGGTGCCGTCGTCATGGCGCGCCTGCAGCAGCAGCGAGAGCACGTCGTCGTGGCCCTCCTCGCCGGCTTCAACCTCCTTGCGGCGCAAGCCGATCTCCTCATAGATGAACCGGTCGAGCCGCTCGCGTGAGCGCAGAAAGCGCGGCAAGGGGCTGGCCGGACCGAGGTTGCGGCGCAGGAGCGGATAAGTCGTGATCACGCTCAGCCCCTTGCTGAAGTCGTCGGTCAGCTTCTCAAAGCGCTTCAGCCGGTCCTCGTCGTGGCTGCCGAAGACGGCGCCCATGATCACCGCCAGAGTGATTCGCCGCGTGTGCGGGCGGAGCGCAAAAGTCTTGCCCGGAGTCCAGCTCGCCATCTGCTTTTGCGTCATCTCCCGGATCAGCTCGCCGTGGCGCTTGATCCGCTCGCCGTGGAAGGGAGGCAGCAGCAGCTTGCGCTGGCGCATGTGCGGCGCCCCGTCGAGGGTAAGTATCGAATTGGGGCCGAGCGCCAGTTTGGACACCGTTCCGTTGGCCTCGCCGGCGTGGAACTGCTCTGGGGGGCCGGTGACCAGGGCTTTCACCAGGGCCGGGTCGGTGACGTAGTAGATACGTTCGTAGAAGGGAAACTTGAGGCTGAAGATGTGGCCGTAGCGGCGCTGCAGCGGGATCACAAAGCCGAGGGGGTCGCGCGCGTAGCGGTGGGCCTGCAGCAGGGCCGGAATACGCGAGGCGGGCGGTTGCTCGCTGCGGGCGCCAAGCGCTGGGCGGGGGAGCGTCGTTTGCTCCATGGACTCCGGGACCTTAGAGCAGGTTCGCTACCTAGCGCATCCCATTCCTGGTGACTTCGCGCTCTCTCCGGCCCCTGAACGGGGCGGCGTCAGGCGGAGAGGATCTTGGCCTTCTGGGCGGCGAACTCCTCATCGGTCAGAATTCCCTGCTCCTTCAGCTGTCCCAGCTCCTTGAGCTGGTCGATCGTCGATCCTCCGGCTGCGGTTGCTTCGCCTTGAGGCGTCGCGATGGCTTGCGGGGCCTGTTCCTGGGCTTCTTGATCTGCCCAGCGCCGGTCCTGGCGCCGAGATACTCGATTGCTGACCCCGGTAGCGGTTCCGGCGATCACCGCCGTGCGGGCAACTCCTCGTAGTAGTCCTGGCATGACGCTCCCCTTTCGGAAGGTTTAGGCCGCCTCGGCGGCATCGAGGGCTGAGATCAGGGCCTGGATCGGGATCCGGCCGCTGGCGACCAGCTGGCCGCCACCGCGCCGAACGGCGGCGGCAAAGGGCGCCGCCCAGCGGTTCTCGTAAACGAGCAACGCCGCCGAGGTCCCCGGTTCCAGGGCAGCTGCAGCCTCATCGGCGTCCTCGTCGCTCAAGAGCCCCGACTCGACGCCGACGAAGAGGGCGAACTCCTGCTCTCGCTCGCCAAGGTCGGCGATCTCGACGCGTGAGACCGAGCCGTCCTCGGCCTTGGCGATGAAGGCCAGGTCCAAGAGCCGGATCAAGCCGCGGTCCACGAGATCGACCAGGTAGGGCATCGCCTCGCCGGTCGGTTGCCTGCCCGGCCACTCGATCACCAGGTAGTCGATCGGCCCCATCTCCAAGTCATCGATGATTTCGCTCTCCATCTTTTCCTTTCGTGAGGCCGGACCGCGCTCGAACACGCGCTACCCATACCGTAGCCGAGCCAGGCCAATAGGTAGGAATTCCTTGCCAATTCAGCGGGCGGCCAGGGCCCTCCTCTTCTCCTGCTCGAACTCGGCGTCGGTCAAGGCTCCTTCCTGACGCAGCCTGCTGAGGCGCTCGATTCGAGCCACTGGGTCGGCTTCGGCCACTGCCGGCTCGCTCGGGGCCCCCTGGGTCGGCGGAACGAGAGGACACGGACTTCGCCATTCTCATCGAGAGCGGTCGGAGCTCTACGTCAGGGAACTCGGTCAGGGTCTGTCGGCGAAGCAGCTCGGTACCCAGGGCGAACAGGCCGGCGAAGACGAGGATGCCGAGCGGCCTGCGAAAGGCCGCGATCGGGGCCCAGGCGATCAGCAGGACCCAGATGCCGGCGGCGAACGCATAGGCCGCGCCGCGGCGCTCCCGGAAGTACGGGGAGGCCTCGCGGCGAAGCGCCCGCGCCTGGATGGTCGGTCCCGCCAGCCAGGCGCCGAGCACGAGGAGAAGGCCGAAGGCTATGGCCGACCAGGCCACGGTCACCAGTAGGGAAGTGCCGACCCCCCAGGCGGCTTCGGCAGCCGGTTCGACGGCTGCGGTGGCGGCCAGGGAGCCGGTGATCGCGTTGCCGGCGACGGCGCGGACCAGCAGCGCGAGGACGCCGGCGATCACGAAGCCGAAGCCGACCGAGCGCAGTGCCTCGCGCCGGCGGTTGCCCGCGAGGTAGATCGCTCCCCCGTAGAGGAGGGCGAGCAGGATGAAGAGGACGACCGGCAAGCGACGGACCAGCTTCGCGACCTTCTGCGCGGTGGATATCTGTTCGGACTTGAGAACGGTGAGGTTGCCCGCTTCGGGCGGCACCTTTTCCAGCAGGTTCTCCGGCAGGCCGGCCTGGCGCCCGACTTCGGAGATCAGCGTGCCGAGCTGCAGCGTGACTTCGCCTTCGCCGGTCGAGACGAAGGAGCCGCCTCCGTCGAGGATCTTCAGCAGCGCTTCGTGGGCGCTGCGGTTCGCCTCGGCCCAGAGCGCCTGAAAGCGGGGGGCCGAGAGGGCGCGTCGGCGACCTGCTGGGCAAGCTGCCGCAGGCCGCCCGCTGCGGGCCCCGCCAGTGCCTGGGCCTCGGGCGGCAGCACCTTCGCCAGTTCTTTTTCAACGTCGACGTTCGTGTAGAGCTGGCCGACCATGAAGGTCGCGACCTGTTCGTCGATCTCCTCGTTCTCCAGCAGGCGGGTGCTGGTGTTGACCCAGTTGTCGGTGTTCAGCGCCTGCCGATTCACCCAAACCGAAAAGGCCGTGAGGAAGGCGACGAGGGTCCCGGCCACCAGCAGAATCGCGACCAGCATCCGATGCTCGTGCCGGGTCCGGTCGGGGCTCTGCGCCATCCACTTGCCTTTCCTGCCGGCCCTAAGCCAACAGCTTCGCCTTCGCTGAGTGCACGGGTGACCATAGGACCGGCACGTTCGTAAAGCAACAATCAGGTCAAGCGGCAGCGGAAGGACGTAAACGATGTGCTGGTAGCCCGTCAGATCGATTCCTTCGGCCGCCGCCGCGGCGTCGGCCAATTTGCGAGTGCCTTAGTCGCGAATTGCGCCCCCGGACGTTGCGGTGGCGCTCAAAGCAATCCCTGCCGTTCTCTCGTTCAGGAATTCGTAGAAGCGCCGAACCAGCTCATCTGCGTTGGCCGGTTCATATAAATCGCGAATAGCGCGATGGGGGGATGCATTACCGGTGGCGACTGCCGCCAGTGATGCTGCCCGGTAGGTGTCCCGGGCAGCGGTGCCGGCCGACTCGAGCGTGTGAACTTCGAAGTCGACCCTCGGGGCACCCAGCTTGGCTTCAAGCAGTAGCTGCATGATGTTCGCCTCGTACAACGGCTGGTAAAGGCGGTCGCTCCGGAGGCTCTTCTTCAGGGCCACAGCCAGGATGATCTCTCCGGGCTCGATGCGTCCCTCGAGCTCAAGGTGAGCACGGCGCAGTCGCTTCCGATCTTTGTGCCCGAGGTTTTCGATGTCGGCGGAGAATTCGGGCGACGAGCGGCACTCAGGTGGCAGAACGGTAACCATGATGTCTGGCGTCGAAGTCGGCAGCAGCAGGTCATGGCGGGCAAGATCTTTGCGTAGGGCGTCGATCCACCCGGAGGCCTCGGGCGTAAGAAGTCGAACCCAGTCATAGCGGCGAGGCAAACCGATAACAGCAATCTGCCGCTTCGGGTCCGGGCGGACTGAAGGTGCGGGGTACCGGGGTTTCTGCCCCCAGGGCTGACCCGCCATGAAGCGGTTCCAGCGGGCGGCGGCGTTCCACAGAATCGCTGCCTCGACCTCCTGAAAGATATCTCCCGCAACCTTCGCTACCTGATTCGAAGAAACCTCGAATTGCCGGCCGTAAAGCTGCTGTCCGTAGCGCATCGCATTCTCGATGGGACGGCCGAGCAGCTTTGGGAATGGCAAGAGATTGATCCCTGACTGAGCAAAGCCAGGAACGAAGTCCGGGAAGGTGTAGGCAAGCATGTTGGCCTGTGCGAGGCGGAAGAGGGTGGGGCGGCCGCGGACCGGGTTATCACGGCGATCCTCGATCGGTTGGAGGTCCTGCGGCAGCCCGGCGCTCAGCGCAGGGTCAAATGCGAACGGCATCGCCTACTCGTCCTCTTCTTCGTCATCTTCCTCAGCGTCATCGACCCGTGCGATCAGCTCCGAGGGCAGTACCTGAAGCGCCCGGGCGAGGCTCTCCAGGGTGTCCAGGGTCGGGCTAGAGCGGCCACGCTCCAGGCGGTGCATGTAGCTGCGATCGAGCCCGGCCAGGCCGGCCAGCTTCTCCTGGGAGAGCCCCTTGGACTCTCGCTCTCGGCGAATGACCCGGCCAAAGCGCCTTGCGATCCCACTCATAGGGAGGGGAGCCTATGCTGTCACGTGGAAGCGTCCACGGACTATCAGCCTACGGCTTATAATCCAACGGACAATAATCAACGACCAGCCGCTCCTCCGCCTAGCGTCCACGCTCGCCTATGCACAAGACCTGCAACCAGCCCCTTTCCGCAGTCTCCCTCTTTGCAGGCTGTGGAGGGTTCTGCGAGGGGGCGAGGCTCGCGGGCTTCGACGTGCTGGCCGCTGTCGAGAATGATCGCTACGCAGCTGAGACCTACCACCACAACTTCCCCGAGGTCGAGCTTTTCGCGGAGACGGTAGAAGCATTCAGGGTTGAGGGCGATCCGCGCTGGGAAGCGGAGAAGGAGCGGTTTCAGGCACTGGAAGGGGACGAACTCGACCTTCTCTTCGGGGGTCCGCCTTGTCAGGGTTATTCGCAGATCGGGACCCGCGACCTCGACGACCCCCGCAACAAGCTCTACCGCGAGTTCGTGCGGGTGCTGCGCGACCTGCAGCCCCGGGCCTTCCTGATGGAGAACGTGCCCAACATGCTGATGCTGGCGAAGGGAACTTTCGCCGAGCAGGCTCTAGCCGCCCTTCGCGACGCCGGCTACCCAAATGCGGAGGTCAGGGTCCTCGCCGCCACGGAATTCGGAGTGCCGCAGCTGCGGAAGCGGGCTGTCTTCTTCGGCACCCGTGACGACATCTCGCTGCCACTGCCGGCAGGGGAGTGGATCGAAAAGATTGCAGCGCTGGAGCGTCAGCCTGAGGTGACGGTCGGCGAAGCGATAGGCGACCTGCCGAAACTCGTCTCGGCAGATGACAGCGCTCTCGCCTATCCGCGTTTGCGCTCCACCAACCCGATCCGCTCGGAGCTGCGACTCGACACCGAGGGGCGCTTTTACTCCGCCGCAGAAAAGCTCGCGCGAGCCGGCGGCAAGCGGATGCTGCACAACCATCACACCAAGGAGATACAGGACCGCCGCCGGCGGCTGATCGCACAGCTGAAACCGGGGGCGAAGGGAGATTCGCTACCACCCGAGGTCTGGAACGGGCTACGACCGGAGAAGTGGCGGCGCCTTCACCCGGGACGCCCCGCGTACACGATCCTCGCCCAGATGCACCGGGACCTTTCAGAGTGGGTCCATCCCAAGCATGAGCGCTGGATCACGGTCAGGGAGGCGGCCCGCCTTCAGTCATTTCACGACGGCTTCGTCTTCAAAACCAGCGAGTGGCAGATGCTGAAGCAGATCGGTAACGCGGTGCCGCCCCTTTTGGGCCGCGCGGCGGGGATGGTCGCGCGGCGCGCCCTCGAAGCCGCCGAGGGGACCTGGGAGCTGCCTGCGGTAGCGCACCGGCAGGAGGCCCTGGAGCTTGCCGCGTAGCTCCGGCTAGCCTTCCTCGATCACTTCCGCTCGTCCTTCACCGACGCCCGGGCGGTCGCGCAACATGGCGGCCATCCGCAGTCGCGACACGCGTCCTGAGATTGCGCTCCGGCAGGCGCTGCGACGGCGGGGGCTGCTCGGGTACCGCTGCCACCCGAAGGGCCTACCGGGGAAGCCAGATGTCGCCTTCACCCGCTGGCGCCTCGCGATCTTCGTCGACGGCTGCTTCTGGCACGGGCACCCGGACCACTTTCAGCCCGGCACCCTCGGCGATTACTGGGACGAGAAGATCCGGCGAACCCAGGAGCGGGACCGCGCCCAGGAGGCGGCTCTGCGGGAGGCCGGCTGGGAGGTGCTGCGCTTCTGGGATTTCGAGGTGAAGGAGTCGCCGGAGCAGTGCGCTGAGCGGGTGGACGAGGTGCTGGCCCGGCTCCGGCGGGACCGCTCATCGGCGGCCCGGGACGCGACACCCTCAAGGGCGGCAGCGGCAAAGACAAGCTGATCGGCGGCGCCGGCAGGGACGTCGAAAAGCAGTAGCTCCAACGGTTGCGGGTTCGGATCTGAAGCCGGTCGCTTGTGGCGTCCGCAACTCCGATCGGCTCCGGGGTTTCGGCAAGCAATGGGGAGAAAGACGGCGATCCTGGCAGCGCTGGTCGCCGTGGCGGTCGCATCTCACGTCCGGCCGGCGGCAGCCTGCACCTCTGACGTTTTTCGCACGGGCAACCCGGCAAGGGTCACGCTGCGGCTCGACCGCGCGGGGCGGCTACTCGCCGGCATCTGCGATCCGAGCCGGGGAACGACGGTCCTCCGACTCGGCCGGAGGGGGCAGCGGGACCGCTCCTTTAGGGAACTCGGGCCGTGGCCCGCCTCCGAACCCGGCGATCTGGCGGTCGATCCCGATGGACGGATCCTGGTCGAGACGAGCCCGCCGCGACGCGGCGAGTACCTCCTCCGGCGCTTCCTCCCCAGTGGCCATGTTGACCGCTCCTTCGGCGCCGGCACCGGAACGACGGTCATCCCCAGCCACCCTGATTACTCCTCTCCCGACTCGATCCGGGTGTTCGCTCAGCCCGACGGGAACATCGCCGTCTCCTACCACGCCCAGCAGTGGAGCTGCCGGGGCGGTGAATCGTGTGAATATCGCGCCGAATACATAAAGCTCCATCGCTACTCGCCGCGCGGTCGACTCCTCCGCAGGGAGACCTACTACGGCGAATACTGGGAATTCGGAGCGGCCGCGATGGCGCCGGCCGGCGGCCTCGTCGTGGTCGGCGACTACGAGGAAGGCGGGATCACGCTGTTACGGACCAGGCCCGACTTCAGCCCCGATCGCCGCTTCGGACGCTCCGGCAGCTATCTCCTCCCACGCGCGGGGGTGGCCAGCGAACCCGTGTACTTCCCCTCGACCGAAGCAGTCGCCTTGGGCCCGCGCCACTCGGTCCTCATCGCCCCCGATATCTCGGGCGAACTGCGCCGCTACCGGGCCGACGGCTCGCGCGACGAGAGCTTTGGCGAAGGGGGCCGCGTCGTATGCATCGACCCCACCAAAGACCCCTTCTACCCCGGCCCGCCCTTCGACCTCGCCGAGACGGTGGTAGGGGGAGCGATCCTCGCCGCCGGCGGGAGCGGCCGCTGTGGCCTCGTCCGCTACTCGAAGGACGGCTCACCCGACCCCGGGTTCGGCACGGAAGGGTTCGTCGACCTCGACGCTCTCGGCCTGCCTCGCCCCGAAGCGCTTGTCGTCTCTGCGGCCGGCCAGATCACCGTTGCCGGCTGGGACCCGGTACGGAACGGCTTCCTCGTCACCCGGTTCTCGCGCCGCGGGCAGGTCGACGCGCGCTTCGGCAGCGCCGGCTCGGTGTTCCTCGGGTAGCGGGCTTGCCGGCTGACTCCGGGGGGTATGCTCGCAGTCTGTGTTGAGGTAGCAGCGGGCGGCGCCTTTCGCCGACACGCCGCGATCGAAGCGCGACATCTGGTCCGGAGCTGCACGGCTCGCCTGCGTACAGGCAGGGTCGGGCCGTCGGGATTCGGCGCCACGGCCGTCGCGTCCTTCCGGAGCCCGCGCTTCGCCACCCGCACATTCGGCTCAGCCTCCTCTGCCCGTGCGGTCCGTCCACTTCGAGAGAGGATCTGGAGCCAAGATGAACCAGCATGTACCCGAATCGGTCGAGGCCTCCGACTACCAGTCCTCCGTTCGCGCGGAGATATCGCGGGAAATGGTGCGCCTCTACAAGGAGCAGTTCGGCCGCGGTCCGACCAAGGCAAGAACCGAGTTCGCGGGGCCGGACATCGTCATCTGCACGCTCGAAGACAGCTTCACGCCGGCCGAGCGGCGCCTCGCCGAGATGGAGGAGCACCAGCGCCTTCGCGACACGCGGCTGTATTTCCAGCATGCGACGAAGGGGGAGTTCATCGGGACCATCGAAAGGATCCTCAACCGCAAGGTGCGCGCCTTCAACAGCAGCATCGATACCCACAACGACGTCTCGGTGGAGATCTTCCACCTGGAACCCGACGAGTCTCAGCGCTGAGCCGCCGGCAGGAGCGCGACGGGCAGCGGCGAGGCCGATTCCGACCTCCATCGCGAGCCTGGCTATTCCAGGTCAGTGCGGACGGCCGCGACCGCGGCGCTCGAGGTGCGGCAGGCGAGGGCGATGGTGCGGTTGGGCGCCTCCGGCGCGCGCTCGATCTCGAACTCGATCAGGGCGGTGCGCCGAAGTTTGACCCGGTCCTCACGCGAGCTCGCGGCGGGGGCCGAGTCCATCGCCGCCTCGCCGGCTTGCGCCCGGCTGCAGGTCAGGCAGAGGGCTTGGCCATCCACCTGCGACCAGCTCGTGGGGAGAAGCGTCACCCCGCCGTCGATTTGGCCGACCGAGACCTCGCAGCGAGCGCAGCTCCACCGGACGGCCTCGGCGGCCATCGTTTAGGCCGCGGCCCTGCTGCGGCGGCGCCGGTTGCGACGCCGGCGCGGGGGGCCGCTCGCGGCAGCCGGTCGCGCCGGCCTGCCGAGGCCGGCGTCAAGCCCGAGGCTGGCGCTGATCCGGCGCATTTCCTCGGTCTGCTCGGCGAGGACGAAGCTGATCCCGGTCCCGGTCGCCCCGGCCCGGCCGGTGCGACCGATCCGATGCACGTAGGACTCGCGGTCGTCGGGAGCGTCGTAGTTGATCACGTGGGCGACGTCGGGGATGTCGATGCCGCGGGCGGCGACGTCGGTCGCGACCAGGGTCATCACCTCGCCTCGCTCGAAGCGCGCCAGGGCCCGCTCGCGCTGGCTCTGGCTCTTGTCGCCGTGCATGGCGACCGCGTTGACCTGGTGGCTGCGCAGCCGCTTGACCAGCCGGTCGGCGCCGCGCTTGGTGCGGACGAAGACGAGCGAGCGCCCGGCGTCCGCCCCCGAGAGGTGGGAGACGAGGTGCTCGAGCTTGGCAGCCTGCGAGTCGACCGGCAGGAACCGGTGCTCGATCTTGGCCTCCTTGCGCTCGGGCTCGGCGTGGGTGTGGGAGCGGGCATCGCGGGTGTAGGCGGCCGCGACCTTGCCGGTGGCGCCCTCCAGGGTCGCCGAGAAGAACAGCGTCTGGCGGTTGGCCGGGGTGAGGGCGACGATGCGGTCGACGGCGGGGCGGAAGCCCATGTCGAGCATCCGGTCGGCCTCGTCGAGGACGAGCACGCGGACCCCCCCGAGCGAGACGGCGCCGCGCCCGATCAGGTCCTCGAGCCGGCCCGGGGTGGCGACGAGGATGTCGGCGCGGCGGGCGGCGGCGATCTGCGGCCCGAAGCCGACACCGCCGTAGACGGCGGTGATCTTCAGGCGGCGCGCCCTGGCGAGGGCCTCCAGCTCGACGACGATCTGGCCGGCGAGCTCCCGGGTGGGAGCGAGGACGAGGGCGCTGGGCCCCTTGCCCTCGGGCTGGATCAGGTCGACCATGGGGACGCCGAAGGCGAGGGTCTTGCCCGACCCGGTGGGGGACTGGACGAGGAGGTCGCGGCCGGCGAGCGCATCGCGGACGACCATCTCTTGAACGGGGAACGGCTGGGTGATCGAGCGCGCGCTGAGGGCGTCGACCACCGGCTTGGAAGTGCCGAGATCGGCAAAGGTAGTGATGTTGTGAACTCCTGTTTGAACGGCTTGGGAGATCCTGCGACCCCAAGGCGCTGATGAAGCACGAGGAGGAAACGGAACCTCTCGGGTGGCGAAATGGCCAAACCCGACCTCTCCACCGTAGCAGCAGATGTCCCGCTCCCTAAGCTCGACCCGTGGAGAAACGTTTCCGCCATCGCCCGAAGGTCCTTCGCGGAGCCGGCGCCCTGCTGATGCCGGCGATCCTCTCGTTGCTCCTTCTCGGTGGCTGCGGAGAGGCCGGCAGCGAGCCGCCTGCGAAGGGGACGCAGGCAGCCTCCCACGTCCCCAACCTGCCCGACGACTTCCCGCCGACCCGGTTCCAGTCGATCCGCCCGCTGCCCTTCGGCCTCTTCGTCGTCACTTACACGGGAGAAGACGACCGCCCCTGGGTGATCGTCTTCGACACCGAAGGTAGGCCGCGCTGGTGGTTCAACCCCGACACGCGAGCGCTGTGGGGGCAGATCGTCCGCGACGGCAGCGTGGTCTGGGCACGCTCCTTCGGCGACGGCTACGGCCTCGACCCGCGGATGGCCCACGAGGTCCGGACGGAGTCGGGCAAGCTGCTGCGCCTGGTCAAGACGGGGGGGTCGATCGTCGACGGCCACGAGTACCGCGAGCTTCCGAACGGGAACGTGCTGCTCGACACCTACGTCCCGGAAACGGCCGACCTGCGCCGCGTCGGCGGTCCCCGGCGAGCGACGATCGTCTCCGCCGAAGCGCAGGAAGTCGATCCCGCCGGAAAGGTCCTCTGGCGCTGGCGCTCGCGCGGCCACATCGCCCTCTCGGAGACGGGCCGCTGGTGGCACAACGTCCTCAGCAACCCGCGCCGCCGGCTCCAGCGAGAGGCCTTCGACCCCGTCCACATCAACTCGATCGAGCCGCGCGGGCGAGGCGAAGTGATCGTCTCCACCCGCCACACCGACGCGGTCTACGGGATCGACCGCTCCACCGGAGAGATCCGCTGGAAGCTCGGCGGCAGCACCACCGGCAAGTCGCTCGAAGTGGTCGGCGATCCGGCGACGAAGCTGCTCGGGGGCCAGCACGACGCCCGCCTCGACCGCTATGGCCGGCTGACGATCTTCGACAACGGCAAGGACCGCCCCCGCCGCCCGCGGGTCGTCTTCTACAAGCTCGACCTCGGCGCCGGCAAGGCGATCTACAAGGGCCAGCTGAACGACCCGCAGGTGAAGCGAAGCCACTGCTGCGGCTCGGCGCGGGAACTGCCGGGCGGAGGCTGGCTCGTGAGCTGGGGCGACAACAAGCTCGTCACCGGCTTCGACCGCCAGGGCAGGATCGCCTTCCGCCTGCACCTGCCGGCTCCCACCTTCCGCGCCGTCCCGGTGCCGCCCGGCGCGACCAGCGTCCGCAAGCTCGAGCGGGGCATGAAAGCGATGCGGCGGCAAGGGGCGGGCGAGGGGACCCGCTAAGGGCTATTTCGCCGCCTCAGTCACTCCACCAGTCGCGCTTGCCTTCGACGTCGCCGCGCGGGTTCGCGCCGAGGTTGGGGGCGCCGATGACGAGGATCTCGAGGCCCTCCGGCCCTGCCTCGTAGCCGCGCCAGGTGCCGGGCGCGACGCGCACCGCGTCCCACCGGGAGAGCTCGACGATCTCGTCGTCCAGCTTCATCCGCCCGCTCCCGCGCAGGACCACGTAGACCTCCTCCTGCTTCTCGTGCGTGTGGCCGTAGGGGAAGCGATAGTTGGGCGGGATGCGCTGGTAGCCGAGGCCGGATTGCTCCAGCTCCAGGGCCTTGGTCGCCAGGCGGAACTCCAGGTCCGGCGAGCCGTCGAAGTTGGAGCCGACGTCCTCCAGATCCTGCTTGAGGTTCTTGTGCGTGAACGGCATGGCTCAGTCGATCTTCTCGGCCAGCTCGACGATGATCCCCTCGGGGCCGCGGACGTAGCAGAGCCAGTACATGTCCTCATAGCGGACCAGCTCCCCGACGGGCTCGGCACCGCGGGCCTCCAATTTGGCGACGATGGCTTTGATGTCGTCGACGGCGAAGGTGAGATGGCGGAGGCCGGTCGCGTTCACCGGAGCCTGCGGGTTGCCGTCCGCGGCCGGCGGCGAGAGGAACTTCACCAGCTCGACTTTTCCGTGGCCGTCCGGGGTCTGGAGGAAGGCGAAGTCCGAGCGGACGCCCTCGAGGCCGACGATTCGGTCGACGAGATCGCCCTCGCTCGATCCTTCTCCCTGCAGCTCCATGCCGAGCCCGAGGAAGAACTCGATCGCCGCCGCAAGGTCGTCGACGACGATGCCGACGTGGTCCATGCGCTCGATCGTCACGGGCCCGGGAGGTAGGTGAGGAGGACGACGCCGGAATCGAAGCGCTTCACGTCCTCCAGCTGCATCCGCACAATGCCGCGATCGCCGAGCACATGAAGGTGGGCTTTGCCCCAGACGAGCGGGTTGAGGTAGATCTCGAACTCGTCGACAAGGCCCTTCTCGGCGAGGGCGAAGGCGAACTCGCCGCTGCCGTGCATGAAGAGGTCGCCGGCGACCTCGCCCTTCAGCCTCGGGATCGAGTCCTCGAGATCTCCTTCGAGCAGGGTCCCGTTCCACGGCAGCTCTCCGGAGAAGGTGGTGGAGCCGACGAACTTCGGCAGCTGGTTGACCATGTCGGCCCATTTGCCCGATTTGCTCGGCCAGTAGGCGGCCAGGCCCTCGAAGGTCTTGCGCCCCAGGACCAGGCCGCCGGACTTCGCCTGACGCTCGAAGGAGTAGTGGCCGTGGTCACCGTCCGGCTGCACCCACTCGCCGACCGGGTCGATGACGCCGTCAAGGGTGGCCTGCGTGGTTGCGATCAGCTTTCCCATCTCAGCCCCCCGAGGCGGCGTTCAGGGTCACGGCTTCGCCGATCAGCTCCTTCAGCGCCTCCCCGTCGATCTCTTCCCCCTCGTGGATGTCGAGCGCGCGCCGGGTGTTGCCGCCGAGGCTGGAGTTGAAGAGGCCCTTCGGATCCTCGAGGGAGGCGCCCCTGGCGAAGGTCAGCTTCACCTTGTCCTTGTAGCTCTCCCCGGTGCAGATGATCCCGTCGTGGGACCAGACGGGGTTGCGCCATTTCCACTCCTCGACCACCTCGGGATCGGCTTCCTTGATGAGGCTGCGGACGCGGGCGAGCGTCTCGCCGCGCCAGTCGCCCAGCTCCGCGATCCGCTCGTCGATCAGCTGAGAGGGATTGCCGTCGTTCATGCAGGCCGTCGCTTTCTTCGGGGGTTCGTCATATCGCCGCGGCAACTAGCTCGACCGAGCGTAGGCGGTTCGGCACCGAGTCGGAGTAGTGGACCGTCATCAGCTCGTCGGCACCGGTGTCGGCGGCGAAGTTCTCGAGGTAGGCGCGCACCTCGTCGGCGACCCCGACAGCCGTGTAGGCGAGCATTTCGTCGACGGCGGCCGCCTGCGGCGACTCCAGCAGGGCGGTGACGTCGTCTTCGCTCAGCTTGCGGCCGCGGCCGAAGAGGGCGCGGGCGCGGATGCGGCGGGCGGCTTCGAGCTGGGCGGCGGCGCTCTCCGATGTGTCGGCGGCGATGACGCCGACGCCGGCGATCGCGTAGGGCTCCGGTTGCTGCCGGGAGGGCTTGAACCCCTCGCGGTAGACCCGCAGCGCCTCGTGCAGGAAGCGCGGCGCGAAGTGGGAGGCGAAGGCGTAGGGGAGTCCGAGCTCGGCCGCCAGCTCGGCACCGAAGAGGGAGGAGCCGAGGATGTAGAGGGGGACGTGGGTGCCCTGGCCCGGGATCGCCCTGATTCCCGGCAGCGGGCTCTCATCGCCGAGGAACTTCTGCAGCTCGACCACGTCCTGGGGGAAGCGGTCGCTCGCGGCGGGGTCGCGCCGCAGCGCCATCCAGGTGCGCTGGTCGGTCCCCGGGGCGCGGCCGAGGCCGAGGTCGATCCGTCCCCGGTGCAGGGTCTCCAGGGTCCCGAACTGCTCAGCGATCACCAGCGGCGAGTGGTTCGGCAACATCACCCCGCCGGCCCCGAGCCGGATCGTCTCGGTGTGGGCGGCGACGTGGGCGATCAGGACCGCGGTGGCCGAGGAGGCGATCGAGGAGATGTTGTGGTGCTCGGCGTACCAGATCCGCCGGTAGCCGCCGCGCTCGGCCACCCGCGCCAGCTCGAGGCTGCCGGCGAAGCTCTCGGCGACCGTCTCCTCGCGGCCGACCGCGGCGAGGTCGAGGATCGAGAGGCTAGGGTGCATGCGAGAGAGGGTATGGATCGCGAAGAGATGAAGCGTCTGAAAGCCGGGCACGAAGCCCGGCCGCTGCGCATCCACGAGCTCGTCCCCGACTTCGACCTGGAAGACGTCTGGGTGCTCCCGGTCGAGGGCGGCGCCGAGGACTTCCAGCGCTTCCTGGACTTCGTCGGCTCCTTCGATCCGACGAAGACGGAGAACCGCCCCGCCCGTTTCCTCTGGCAGCTTCGCGATCGCCTCGGTGCCTGGTTCGACCTCGGCGAGATCTCGTCCCCCGCCGATCGAGACGGCGACGGCCTCCCGATCCCCGGCACCGAGGAAACCTCAATTCGCGGGCGCCTCCCTACCGACCTGCGAGGCACCGCGGCCGGCTTCGGCTTCGACCTGCTTCCCTTCGTCCCCCTCTACCGCACCGACCGCGAGGCGGCGGCGGAGATCGGCAACAAAACCGTCCACGGCGTCGTCCACCTTGCCTGGGTAGAGGGGGACGACGAGCGCAGCAGGGGGCAGATGGCCGTCTACGTAAAGCCGCGCGGCGCCTTCGGCCGCGCCTACATGGTCCTGATCAAGCCGTTCCGCTACCTGGTCGTGTATCCGGCGCTGATGCGAGAGATGGACCGGGCCTGGAAGGCGCGAGGGTCGGGGAGGCCGTGACTGCGAGCGAGGGATCCGGGTCGGTTTCGCCGACCGCTCATTACACCGGCGAGACCTGGGTCAGGAACGGGCTTTCCCATCCGCAGCTGCGGACCTGGCAGGGACGGGCGCTGAACGGCGCGCTTTCCCTGCCGATGGCAGCGAGCAGGTCCTTCGGCGGACCCACGCTCGACGGGCTCCTCCTCGCCCGTCACCGGATCATCGACTCGATCCTCGACGGTCTGATTCAGGACGGTGTGAGCCAGGTGATCGAGGCCGCCTGTGGGATGTCGCCCCGCGGCTGGCGCTTCAGCGAGCGCTACGGCGATCGGCTCACATATATAGAGGCCGACCTGCCGGCGATGGCGCGGCGCAAGCGCGAGGCGCTGGAGCGGATGGGGTCGCTCGGCGACCGCCACCGCGTCCTCGACCTCGACGTCCTCCACGACAGCGGCCCGGGCAGCCTCGACGCGCTGGTCGCCGACTTGGATCCGGCGAAGGGGCTGGCGATCGTCACCGAGGGGCTGCTGACCTATCTCGACGCCGAGACCGTCGAGGCGCTCTGGGCTCGCCTCGCCCGGGCGCTGGCGCCGTTCGAGCGCGGTGTCTACCTTGCGGACCTGCGGGTCGCCAGTCGCGAGCGCGGCGCACCCGAACGCGCCTTCGCCCTGATCCTCGGCGCCTTCGTCCGCGGCAGGGTCCACGTCTACCGCGGCGACGAGGCGGAGTCGGAGGCGGCTCTCCGCCGCGCCGGCTTCAAGGCCGTGCGGCTGCACCGGGGCGACCGGCACCCGGCGGCAGCGGCGGCCGGAGCCGATCCCGCGGCGGCCGCCATCCACGTGCTCGAGGCCGAGACGTAGGCAGCGGCTCGTCGCTTCACGGGGTGCGTGAGTTAGCGTCACCCCGTGGACCTCGTTTGGACCGTCCTCGGCGTCGCCCTGGTCATGCTCGCCCTGCGCGACATCTTCGACGTGCTCTTCCATCCCCTCGGCCGCGGGATGGTCGCGCGCCGGGTGGTGCGCGGGGTCGCCTGGGCGGCCCGGCGGGTTCCGCGCGGGCCCAGCACGATCGGCCTGCTCGCCGGCCCGCTCGGCTACGTTGCCGTGGTCGCTACCTGGGCGGCGCTGCTGGCGCTCGGCTGGGCGCTGATCTTCCTGCCGCAGCTGCCGGGCGGCTTCCACTTCGACCCGGCGCTCAACCCCGCCGAGCACGCCGGCTTCCTCGACGCCCTCTACGTCTCCCTCGTCAACCTCACCAGCCTCGGCTACGGCGACATCTCCCCGGCCTCCTCGCTGCTGCGGATCCTCGGGCCGGTGGAGACGATGTTCGGGCTCGGCCTGCTCACCGCCAGCATCTCCTGGCTGATCTCCATCTACGGCTCGATCTCCCGGCGGGACTCGCTCGCGCACGAGGTCCGCCTGGCGAAGGAGACGGAGGAGCGGCTGGGGGAGAAGCTGGCTGACGCCGACCCTGAGCTGCTGGAGACGATGCTGGCCGGGTTCGCCGAGCAGCTGATCCGCAGCCGCCGCGACGTCATCCACTTCCCGATCACCCACTACTTCCGCACCGAGGACGAGGAGCGGGCGCTGGCGGGCCTGCTGCCTTTCCTCGCCGACCTTGCCGACGAGGCGGCGGAGGACGGCCGGCCGCACGCGCTGCGGGTGCGGGCGGGGATCATGCGGTTGGCGATCGACGACTTCGCCGAGACCCTGCGGAGGCGCTTGCGCATGCCCGGGGACTCAACCGACGAGACGCTCCGTCACTATCAGTCCGAACACGGGCCGATCGAGGAATGAGGATGCTTCGTCCACTGCTCAGCCGTAGGGGGATCGCGTTGCTGGCCTGCCTGGCCCTAGCGGGCTGCGGATCCGGCAGCGAGGCCGGTTCCGGCGGCGGCGAGACCCTGCGCGGGACCTACAACTCCTTCCCCGACTACCTCGACCCGGCGCTCTCCTTCACCCTCGAAGGGTCGACGGCGATGCACGACACTTACATCCCGCTGCTGACCTACCGGCCGGCGAGCGGCGATGCGGGGACCGAGTTGATTCCCGGGCTGGCGCGGAGCCTGCCGAAGATCGGCCAGGGCGGCCGCCGCTACACCCTGCGCCTGCGGCCCGGCCTGGAGTACTCCGACGGCACGCCGGTGCGGGCCTCGGACTTCCGCTTCGCGGTCGAACGGCTCTTCCGCCTCAACTCCGGCGGCTCCTCCTTCTACAACGGGATCGTCGGGGCCGAACGGTTCGCGCGGACGAAGCACGGCGGGATCCGCGGCATCCGCAGCAACGACGAGACCGGCGAGATCGTCATCCACCTGCTCGAACCGAGCGGGACCTTCAGCTACGTGCTGGCGCTGCCGTTCGCGGCGCCGCTGCCGAAGACCACGCCCGCCGAGGACCAGACGCAGAACCCGCCGCCGGCGACCGGCCCCTACGAGATCACCGCCGTCCGTCCCGGCCGCAGCTGGGAGTACGAGCGCAACCCGGTCTGGGCCAAGATCAACGGACCGGCGCTGCCGCAGCTGCTGGACGGGCACGTAGACAGGATCGAGTTCGAGGTCCGCAGCAACCCTTCGGCCCAGGTGGAAGAGGTCGAACGCGGCGAAGTCGACTGGATGAAAAACCCGCCGCCGCCGGACCGCTACGCGGCGGTGCGGGAGCGCTACGCGGGCAGCCAGTTCCGCGAGGACCCGACGATCAGCGTCTACTACTTCTGGATGAACACGCAGCAGCCGCCGTTCGACGACCTGCGGGTGCGGCGGGCGGTCAACTACGCGGTCGACCCGGCGGCGCTCGAACGGATCTACGCCGGCACCCTGCGCGGGACCCAGCAGGTGCTGCCGCCGCAGATGCCGGGCTACCGCAGGTTCCACCTCTACCCCTACGAACCGGAGCGGGCGAAACGGATCGTCGAACGGGCGGACCCGGCCGATCGCAAGGTCACCGTCTGGACCCTCGACCTGCCGCCGACCAAAGAAGCGGGCGAATACTACGAGCAGGTGCTGAGCCGGCTCGGCTTCGACGTGACGCTGAAAGTGGTCGGGGCGACGAACTACTTCACCCTGATCGGCAACTCCGGGAGTGCCGACCTCGACACCGGCTTCGGCAACTGGCTGCTCGACTACCCACACCCCGACGACTACTTCCGCCCGCAGCTCTCCGGCGAAAGCATCATCCCGACCGGCAACACCAACTGGGCGCACTTCGCCGACCCCGCGATCGACCGCAAGATCCGCCTGCTTGCCCGCCGGCAGCTGGGCCCGCGGCAGGAACGCGGATACGCGGCCCTCGACCGCGCGGTGATGAAGCAGGCGCCGTGGGCGCCGTTCGGGACGCAGACGCAAGGCACGTTCGTCGCCGACTCGGTCGACCTCGACGAACTCGTGGTCAGCCCGATCTACTCCCAGGACCTGGCGAGCTTTCAGCTCAAGTAGGGCGGGCTGGAGCTGCGTACGCGGCCGGCGGCGCGCCGGATTGAGCTGAGCTGACAAGGGGTATCCGCCGTAGGAAGACTCGTCCCAACTTGTCCGACAAGGAGCACAAGAGCATGGCCGCAAACGCCGCAACCCGAAACCGCGACGACAACTACACCCCCGCCAGCCTCTATGCGGGGCTGATCGGCGCCGTTCTGCTGGTCGCCGGCATCATCGGCTTCTTCTACAGCGCCTCCTTCGGCAGCCCGGGCAACGTCGACGCCGTCCTCGGCATCCTCGACGTCAACGCCTGGCACAACCTCATCCACCTCGCCAGCGGTGTCCTCGGCCTGCTCGCCTTCTCGGCCGGCGCCCGCGCCTCGCGCACCTACGCGCTCGCTTTCGGCGCCGTCTACATCGTCGTCGCGATCTGGGGATTCATCATCGGCAACCACGAGTCGATCCTCGGCTTCGTTCCGATCAACACCGAGGACAACTTCCTCCACCTGATCCTCGGCGTCCTCGGCCTCGGTGCCTACGCGGCCAGCGACCCGGAGGCCGAAGCGCGGGCCAGGGCCCGCACCGCGTAAGCGAGGGCGATACCCGCGGCGGGCCGTCGTGGCGGAAGAAGGGTGAAGTTCGCTTAGATTGACCGGGTGTCCACCGGCAAGTCAGCCGAGGCGACGGTTGATCGCGCCGCCGATTTCCGCTTCGCCTCCTGGGCGCCGCTGCGCCCCTACGCGCTCGGCCTCTACCTGGTCGCGCTGGTCCTCTGGACCGCCGCGCACGGGATCCCGACGCAGCGGGAGCTGGTCATCCTCTGGACCTGCGGCGCCCTCGCCTGCGTTTCGATCGGGCGGCCGCCGCGGGAAATCCTCCAGCTGGTGGTCGACTGGCTGCCGATCGTCGCCGTCCTCTGGGCCTACGACCTGACGCGAGGCGCGGCGGACTCGATCGGGATCGGGGTCCACTACCACCCGATGATCGACTTCGACAGCTTCGTCTTCGGCGGCCAGGTCCCGACGGTGTGGCTGCAGGAAAAGCTCTACAACCCCCACGCGGTCAGCTGGTGGGACGTCGCCTTCACCCTCCTCTACACCTCCTACTTCATCGTCCCCTTCGCCCTCGCCGGCTGGTTCTGGGCGCGCGACCGGCTCGCCTTCAAGCGCTTCACGCGGCGGCTGGTGACGCTGGCCCTCGGCGGCCTCGCCACCTACATCGTCTTTCCCGCGGCGCCGCCCTGGATGGCGAGCGAAAGGGGCCTGATCGATCCGATCCAGCGCAGCGTCGGCAGGGGCTGGGAGGTGGTCAGCATCGGCACCGCCTCGCTCTTCGACAAGGGCCAGGCGAGCAGCAACCTGGTCGCGGCGGTGCCCTCGCTGCACACCGCATTCACCACCCTTGTCGCTCTCTTCCTCTGGAGGCGGGTGCGGCGCCGTTGGCTGCGCCCGCTGCTCCTGCTCTATCCGCTGGCGATGGGGCTGACCCTGATGGCGACCGGCGAGCACTGGTTCTTCGACGTCGCCCTCGGCTGGCTCTACGCCGGCGCCGTGATGGGGGCCTGGAGCTGGTGGGAAGCTCGCCAGGAAGCGAAGCTGCCGGCGGCTTCCCTAGCGCCGGAGCCGGAGGCGGCGGGCTAGGTCGACCGGCGCCGGGCGACCGGCGTCTTCGAGGTGGAGGCGGACCGGGAGGGAGCGCTTGCCGTTGCGGCGGCGGTCGGCCAGCGCCTTGCGCCCGGAGCGGGTGAGGCGGAGCCGGGCGGAGCGGGTCGCGCCCTCGGCGAGCGAGTAGGAGCCGCGGGCGAGGGTCTGCCTGCCGCGGGTGACGACGAGGTTGCCGCTGCAGGGGCCGCCGCTGCAGCGGAGCGGGGCGCGGACCGCCCTGCGGCCGGCGCGGAGGCGGCCGGCGAGGCCGGCGGCTCCGATGGCCGTACCGGTGCCGGTGTCGAGCGGGGAGTCCGCGACCCGGCCGGGCGGGGCCGGGGTCTTGACCAGCCCGGCGACGGCACCGGGCTGCTCGCGCACCGGGATGCGCAGCTCGAGGTTGGAGACGGTGATCGGCGCCTGCGCGTTAGAGGGGCGGGCGTAGGGGGCGTCGGAGGGGAGCAGCTCGAGCTTGACGGTGTGACCGCCGGCGAAGCGGTAGCCCTGCGGATGGAGCTGGAAGACGACATCGCTGCCGCTGCGCGGGCGCAGGAGGCCGCGGGCCACGAGGCGCTCTTTGCCGTCGGGGCCGACGTCGAGCAGGCGCGCCGCCAGCTCGGAGTCGGCGTTGGCGACGCCGAGGTCGGCGATCACGGTGGGCGAGCCGAGCAGCGTGAACCCGGGGGCGGGGACCGCGAGCCGGTAGTTGGCGGTGCCGGGCTGGTCGGCACCAGAGGCGGTGGCGCAGGGGTCTTTGCCGGCGATCGGGTCGAAGGTGGCGCCGATCGTGGGATCGCTCGCCCCCGGCAGCACGGTCTGCGCAGCGGCACCGCCGAAGCGGACCTCGCCGGGAGAGAGCGCGTCCCAGGACGCCGCCTCGAACGGTCCTTCGGAGGCCGCCGCTTTCGGGCAGGTGGTGGTCAGCGCTTCGGCGCTGGAGCCCGGCGCCGCGCCGACCCCCTTCAGGTAGTGGTCGAACCAGGCGTTCTCGCGCTGCAGGAAGAGCGCCTCGTCGGCGGCCTTGTTCTGGCTGCGGTCGTGGCCGTCGTCCATCAGGAAGAGCGAGATCGGATCGCCCGGATACTGGGCGCGGGTGCGGTTGTAGAAGCGGATGGACTCGTCGACCGGGAAGAGGTCGTCGTTCCAGCCGCTCTGCATCAGCAGCGGCGCCGGCGGACGGGAGTGGTCGATGTAGTAGGCGGAGTGGTAGGCGGTGATCTCGGCGACGATCGAGGCCGCCAGCGGGTTGGAGTCGTAGGGCTCGCCGGCGTTGATCAGCCCGTACCAGGTGGTGAGATCGGCCCCGGGGTCGGTCCCGGGCGGGGCGTAGTTGCTGGACGCCAGCCCGAGCCCGTAGAGGCCGCTCACATAGGAGGACTTCTCGACCCCGATCGGCGCTTTGCCGTCGGGGCCCCGGTAGGGGTTGTCGGCGCGGTAGTCGAGGGTGCTGCCGTTCGGCATCAGCGAGTAGGCGAGGTCGCTCCAGGGCCACTGCGGCACCGCCGCGGCCAGTTCCATCGGCGTGCCCTCCGGGCTTTTCCAGGGGACGGGGGAGCCGTCGGGCAGCATCGTCCGGTTGCGCAGCGCCGCCAGCGCCAGCGACATGCCGCCGCCGTAGGAGACGCCGGTGGCGCCGATCTTGTCCGGGATCGCCACGGCTTCGTCGGCCAGGACCGAGATCAGGTACTGGGCGTCGCGGACCTCGTAGCGGCTGTCGAGCAGGTGGTTGTAGCCGGCGGCGCAGGCTTCGGGTTCGGAGATGCGGTCGGGGTCCTGACCGCCGCAGCTATCGCCCCAGCCGCGGTCGCTGATGCTGAAGACGGCGTAGCCCGCTTCGGCCCAGTCCTGCACCCGCGCGTCCTCGAGGCCGATCTTGTGCCCGCCCCAGCCGTGGAAGAGGCCGATCAGCGGGTAGGGGCCGTCGTCGCCGCTCGGCGCCGGCGGCAGGACGACGTTGACGTCGATCTGCGTCTTCCCGTCCCAGGTCGTGGTCTCGCCGCCGCAGAGGCGGACGTTCCCGTTCGCAGCCTGCGCGGCGCAGGTGAGGTCGCCGCCGTAGAGCGAGGGGAAGTCGGCGCGCGCCGACGGCACCAGGACCAGGACGGCGAGAACCGCCGCCGCCATCGCACCCAGCAACCAACGCACCTGTTCGACTCCCAAAGCGAACGCCTCCTGTAGATGAAGCCGCGCTGCCCATACCCGGGAATAGACCGGTATACGCAGCAGTAACGAAAGACAGGAGCCATTTGTCCCCGGTATGCGGGGACAAATGGCTATCGTCAGGCGAGGCGGCGGGAGAAGGTCTTCTCCAGTGCCTTACCGCCGTTCTCGCCGGGCACGGTCTTGTCGAGGCGCATCGAGATGGTGCGGCGGTGGATGTGGAGGCTCGCCACCTGGTTGTCGAAGTAGGGTCCCTCGACGGTGCGCCAGCGGATCCCCGGGTCCGGCGCCCCGGCCGCCCGCGCCAGCAGTGCCGAGAAGGCGGTGAGCGGCCAGCCGAAGCCCCAGCGCACCACCCGGCGCTCGTTTTCGTCGAGCGGGTTGCGGTAGGGGGAGCAGACCGCCTGGTATACCGGCGCGCGCTCGGGCGAGGCCCCATTCGCCGACTTCGGGAAGGCGACTTCGGCCAGGTAGGCGTGGTGGACGTCTCCGGAGAGGACGACGACCGAGGCCGGCTGCTTCCCGCGCTCGCCGGTGGCGACCTCGTGCAGGAGGTTGCGCAGCCTCCGCCAGGACTCGCCGAAGGCGGGCCAGTGGTCGAAGTCGACTTCGCGCCGCAGCTTCTCGCTCGCCCAGGCCAGCGGCCTGCCCCAGGCGTTGCCCTCGACCATCTGCTCGTTCCAGGCCTCGAGCCGGTCGAAGGCCGGGGAGAGCAGCCAGGGGATCGTCGTGCAGATGATCAAATGGTCGAAGTCCCCTTCGCTCTTCTCGACGATCCATTCCCACTCCTCGTCGTCGACCATCGCCCGCCGCCCCTCCTCCAGCACCCGTGCCGCGCGGGCGTCGATGAAGATCGCCCGGGTGCGCCCGAAGTCACGGCAGAAGGTCCAGCGGGTGCCCTCGCCCATCGCCTGGATCCGGTGTGCCCAGGCAAACAGCTCCTCCTCGCCGGTCTGGTTGCCGCGCATCCGCTGGTAGAGCTCGGACTCGGCCAGCTCGCGCGGGGAGAGGTTGCCGATGTGCTGGTAGATCCAGTAGCTGGAGATGCAGCCGACCACGCGCCGGTGCCACCACGACTTCTGCTGCATCTCCCGCAGCCAGCCGCGGGAGATGTTCCAGTCGTCGCTCATGTCGTGGTCATCCCAGAGCATCGAGACCGAGACGTTGGAGAAGAGCCAGCGGATCAGCGGGTCCTCCCAGCTCTCGCGGTAGAGCCAGGTGTACTCCTCGAAGTCGGTCACCTCGTCGAAGGGCGGGGTGTCGGTGCCGCGCCGCGCGCGGATCTTCTTCCGCGTCTGCGGTGAGCCCTCGTCGACGTAGACCTGGTCGCCGAGGAGGAAGAGCTGGTCGGGCCACTCGTCCCGGTTCCCCTTCGACATCTGCAGGGCCAGGACCCAGAGCGCGTCGAACTCGTGCCCCTCTTCGCTGACGTCTTTGGGCTGGTCGAAGGGCGGCTCGTGCGGGACCGCGACCCGGCAGGAGCCGAAGTAGAGGTCGAGGTCCTTGTCGGCGTCGATAGTGCGGATCGCGCTCGGCGGCAGGTCAGACCCCGGCTCGGGCCAGCGCACCTCGCCGTCGAGCCTGACCTCGTACTCATTGCGCGAGGCGGGGTCGAGGCCGCCGATGCAGACCAGCGCGTAGTGATGGCCCTCGACCCGGAAGGTGCGCTCGCGGTGGCCGAGGATCTCGACCTCGCAGGCCTCGGAGGTCTCGACCCAGATCGTCGCCTCGGTCTCGGAGACGTGGCGGATGAGGGGACCTAGAAGAAGCTCGCTCATGGCCCCTTCGCTACCCAGCCCGGCGGGCGATAACCAAAGGGGTTTTTTCCGGTTGTCACCGGCCATTGGACTGATTTTTCTAAGAAACGGGGAGAGAGAGGTGTAAGTCAGCTCCTAGGTCATCCGGTGTTTCCAGAAAGGCGCTGACAAGCGAGAGCGGCCAACCGTTTAGGGGGTGTCGGCACGCCCCTACTCCTTGATCGGATGGCCCGCGATGGGAAGATCGAGATATGAGCGAAGCAGCAGCCGCGCCGGGATTGAGCAGTCTGCTCTCCGACGAGCGCCTGACCCGCCGCGCCGTCGGTGGGGACGAGCGGGCCTTCGCAGCGATCTTCCGCCGCTATCACCAGCCCCTCTACCGCTTCTGCCTGGCGATCGTCGGCAACCCCGAGGACGCCCAGGACGCGCTGCAGAACACGATGATCAAGGTGCTGCGGGCGCTGCCGGGGGAGGAGCGCAGGATCGACCTGAAGCCGTGGCTGTACCGGATCGCCCACAACGAGTCGATCGACCTGCTGCGGCGGCGGCGGGAGACGCGGCAGCTCGACGTCGAGCAGGTGGCGCCGGGCTACGGCCTGGCCGAGGAGGCGGCGACGCGGGAACGGCTGCGGCGCCTGCTGGCCGATCTCGGCGAGCTGCCCGAGCGCCAGCGCGAGGTGCTGGTGATGCGGGAGATGTCGGGGCTGCAGTTCGAGGAGATCGCAGTCGCGCTCGGCACCTCCGGCGCGGTCGCCCGGCAGACGCTCTACGAGGCACGGCAGAGCCTGCGCCAGATGGAGGAAGGGCGTGAGATGAGCTGCGAGACCGTGACGAGGGCGCTGTCGGAAGGGGACGGGCGGGTTACCCGTCGCCGCGACGTACGCGCGCACCTGCGCTCCTGCGCCTACTGCCGCGGCTTTCGCGAGGACCTCAAGAGCCGCCAGAAGGATTTCGCGGCGCTGGCGCCGCTGCCGGCGATGGCGGCGGCCGGGATGTTGCAGGGCCTTCTCGGCGGCGGCTCCCAGGCGGCGGCCGGCGGAGCCGGCGGCAGCCTCGCCGCGACGCTCGGCGGCGGCGCGGCGAAAACCCTCGCCACCTCGGCTGCGGTCAAAGGGGTCGCGACGGTGGCGGTGGTGGCGGCGGTCGGCGTCACCGCGGCCGATCGCAGCGGCGTCATCCACCTCGGTTTGCCGGGCGAGGAAAGCTCGAAGTCGGCGCCGGCGACGCCGGGCTCCGGGGGCTCCTCCGGCGGGGGGGCGGCGGCTGACCGGGCGGGCGGCGGCGCCCCCGGTCACACGCCGGGCGCGGGCGAGAAGAAGGCGGCGGGCGCAACGGGAAGGGCCGCATCGGGGCCCTCGGACACTTCCGCCGCTGCCACGGCGGGGAAGGTGCACGGCCAGGGTCATCACCAGGCGAACTCGAAGGCAGCGGCGCCCGCCGAGGTCGAGGGCGCTGCCGGCGAGCACGAAAGGCACCCGGAGGCCGCCGGCAACGGGCAGGAAACTGCGAGCGAACACAAGCCCGAACCCGAACCGGGATCCGGCGTCGAGGACGAGGACGTAAACGGCGGCGGCAGCCTGGAAACGCCGAGCACCCCCGAAGCCCCCTCCGCGACCCCGCCGCCGCCGAAGGAAGCGCCCGAAGACCCTCCCAGCGGAGGAACGCCGGAAGCGCCGCCCCAGGCTCAGAAGCCGCAGCAGACGACGACGAAGAATGAAGCCGCGCCCGCTGGTCAGGGCAAAGGTTCAGAGGACCAACCTTAAGCACGCCTAGGGCGGTGGGCACCCGCCGGGGTGCGCTGGCGGTCGCTTGACGAACCGTCACGTTTTCGCCAGCATCGAACAATGGTCCAGGGAGGATTTGTCCGCAGCGCGGTCGCCGGTGTCTGTGCGTTGGCCCTTCTGGCCGGCCTCGGCGGGAGGGCCGAGGCGTCGATGTACTTCGGCGCCACGATCAGCGGCGAAACCTACGGCCAGAGCGAAAACGCGCCGCGCAACCTGCAGGCCTGGGACATCTTCGAGCGCCACGCCGGCCGCAAGATCGCGATCCTCAACCAGGGACAGCAGTGGGTCGACTTCGACCCGGTCGAGATGGACGCCACCCAGGCCCGTGGGGCGATCCCGCTGGTGACGATGGGGTTGTCCGGCACCTCGATCGAAGAGGTCGCCAAAGGGGGCCAGGACGCGGCAATCAAAAAATGGGCGCAGGAAGCGAAAGCCTGGGGACACCCCTTCCTCTTCGCGCCCTGGTGGGAGATGAACGGCGCCTGGTACGCGTGGGGGCGGCAGCCGCTGTTCGTCGAAGCCTGGCGGCGCTTCCACAAAATCGTCGCCGAACAGGGGGCGAGCAACGTCACCTGGACCTGGCTGGTCAACGGCATCTGGTCGGATCCCGAATCCGACCCGACTCCCTACTACCCCGGCGACGCCTACGTCGACTGGACCGCCATCGACTCCTACAACTGGGGACGGATGCCTGCGCAGCCGGACAGGTGGGAGAACCCGGACCAGGTGATCACGCCGACGCTGAAGATCCTGCAGGCGGTGGCTCCCGCGAAGCCGGTGGCGATCGTCGAGAACGCCTCCACCGAGTACGGGGGAAACAAGAGCGACTGGATCCGGGAGCTGCTGACCGAGTACCTGCCGCACCACCCGGAGATCAAGGCCTACCTCTGGTTCGACTGGAACTTCGACAAGGGCGGAATTCGCGAGGACTGGCCGATCGAGAGCTCGGCGCCGGCGCAGCAGAGCTTCCGCAAGGCGATCCAGAGCAGCGTCTTCGTCCCCGGGCCGGTCTCGCTGCCGAACCTGACGAAGGTGCCGCCGCCGCCCGCGGGGGCGGGGGAAGCGGGGCGGCCGGAGGATCTCTCGGCGGCGGCGGAGATGGCGGCGGGGCCGGACGTCGCGGTCGCCGACGACGGCACCGCAACGGTCGTCTGGAGCGCCCGCAGCGGCTCCGAGCTCCGGGTCTTCGCGCGGCGGATCGCCCCCGACGGGACTCGCGGCGCCACCGTGCAGCTCTCGACCGCGGGGGCCGACGCGCTGGAGCCGCAGGTGGCGCTGGCGCCTGACGGGACCGCGACCGTCGTCTGGTCGGCCTGGGACGGCGCCGACTTCCGCATCCAGGAGCGCCGGATCGGCGTCGGCGGGGTGCCCGAGGCAGCGACGAGGACGCTCACCGGTTCCGGCCAGGACGCCTTCGACCCGCAGGTCGACGTCGCGCCCTCCGGCGAAGCAACGGTTGTCTGCAAGCGTTTCGACGGCTTCCACTATCTCGTCCTGGTGCGCCGGGTGGCGCCCGACGGGACGTCCGAAGCGCCGGCGCAACGCCTCTCGGAAGCGGGTCGCGACGCGGTCGAGCCGCAGGTCGCGGTGGCCCCCGACGGCAGCGCCACCGCGGTCTGGAGCCGCTTCGACGGCACCGCGACGATCGTCCAGGAGCGCCGTGTAGGGGCGGACGGCATCCTGGCCCCGAGCCCGGTGAGCCTCTCCGCCGCGGGCGCGAACGCGGTGCGGCCGCGGATCGGGCTCGGTCCCGACGGCAAGGCGACGGTGATCTGGAACCGCTTCGACGGCTCCAGCTGGGTGGTCCAGGGCCGGCGGCTGAGCGCGACGGGCGTCCCCGAAGGCGCGGCCTTCGCCCTTTCCGCCGCCGGCCGCAGCGCCGCCGAGCCGCAGCTTGCGGTCGACGGGGCCGGCGTGGCGACCGCGGTCTGGGAGCGCTACGACGGCAGCAACTTCGTCGTCCAGGCGCGGCGGGTGGGAGCGGCGGGGCCGCTCGGCTCGGGCGCAGTCCAGCTCTCCGCCGGCGGCCGCGACGCCGCCGACCCGCAGCTGGCGATCTCACCCGGGGGCAACGCGACCGTGCTCTGGAGCCGCAGCGACGGCGGCAACTGGATCGTGCAGCGGCGCGACCTGGCCGCCGACGGCACCCTCGGCACCACGACCATCCTCTCCGCGGCCGGCCGCAGCGCCGGCGACGGGGTGCCGGCCTGGGGTGCCGACGGGACCCTAGCGATGGTCTGGAAGCGCTTCAACGGGGCCGGCGACGTTGTCCAGGCGAAGACGGTGCCGCGGCCGAACCTGCCGCCACCGCCACCGCCACCGCCACCGCCACCTCCACCTCCGCCCTCCGGCACGCCGACTCCCGGCGGCTCCACGGGTTCCGGCGGCTCCGGCTCCGGCGGCGGCTCGGGATCGGCGGTGACGGGGCTTCCCGACAACTCCTTCACGATCGGCAAAGTGCGGCTGAACAAGCGGCGCGGGACCGCCACCTTGGCCGTGCTCGTGCCGGGCCCGGGGCTGGTCAGCCTCTCCGGCGCGATGTCCCAAATGCGCACCGCCCCCGCAGCCGGCAAGGTGGCGCTGCCGGTCCTGCCGGGGCGCGCGCAGCGGCGGGCGCTGCGACGGAAGGGAAGCGTGCGTCTGCACCTGACCATCGCCTTCCAGCCCACGGGTGGGCGGGCGAGCAGCCGCGGCCTCAGCCTGCGGCTGACGAAGGTACGGGGCTCCTAGGAGCCTGCAGCTCGGTGGGCATCCGGGGTTTCCGCATCACATGCGGATTTAGGCACTTGACGAAGCATCGAATCTTCGCCAGCATCGAAGAATGGTCCAGGGGGGACTTGTCCGCATGGCGGCGGCGTGCGTCTGCGCGCTGGCGCTCCTCTCGGGCATCAGCGGCACCGCCGCCGCGAGGACGTACTTCGGCGCGACGCTCAGCGGCGAAGTCTACGGTCAGACCGGCAACGCGCCCTACAACATGCAGGCCTGGGACCTCTTCGAGCGCCACGCCGGCCGCAGGATCGCGATCCTCAACCAGGGTCAGTCCTGGGCCGCCTTCGACAGGTACGAGGTCGAGGCGACGATCTCCCGCGGGGCGATTCCGCTGGTGACGATGGGGCTTGGCGGGACCTCGATCGAACAGGTTGCCAGCGGCGGCCAGGACGCGGCGATCAGGAGATGGGCCCAGGAAGCGAAGGCCTGGGGACACCCGTTCCTCTTCGCCCCCTGGTGGGAGATGAACGGCGCCTGGTACCCCTGGGGCCGCCAGCCCCGCTACGTCGAAGCCTGGCGCCGCTTCCACAGAATCGTCGCCGAACAGGGGGCGACCAACGTCACCTGGACCTGGGTCGTCAACGGCATCTGGTCGGACCCGGCATCCGATCCCACGCCCTATTTCCCGGGCGAAGCCTACGTCGACTGGGTGGGCATGGACTCCTACAACTGGGGACGGATGCCGGCTCAGCCGGACAGGTGGGAGAACCCCGACCAGGTGATCACGCCGACGCTGAAGATCCTGCGGACGCTGGCGCCGGCGAAGCCGGTGGCGATCGTCGAGAGCGCCTCCACCGAGTACGGAGGAAACAAGAGCGACTGGATCCGGGAGATGCTGACGACCTACCTCCCGCACCACCCGGAGATCAAGGCCTACCTCTGGTTCAACTGGAACTTCAAGAAGAGCGAAAAGCGTGAGGACTGGCCGATCGAGAGCTCGGCGCCGGCGCAGCAGAGCTTCCGCAAGGCGATCCAGAGCAGCGTCTTCGTTCCCCGCCCGATCTCGCTGCCGAGCCTGACGAAGGTGCCCCCGCCGCCGAGCGGGATGGGAGACGCGGCGCGGGCCGAGGACCTCTCGACGGCAGCGGAAATGGCCTCCGGCCCCGAGACCGCCGTCAGCGGCGACGGCACGACGACGATCGTCTGGAGCGCCCGCAGCGGCAGCGAGTTCCGGGTCTTCGCGCGGCGGATCTCGGCAACCCGCGTCCGCGGCGGGACGATCCAGCTCTCGGCCGGCGGCGCCGACGCGCTGGCGCCCCAGGTCGCACTGGCCTCGGACGGGACTGCGACCGTGGTCTGGACCCGCTGGGACGGGACCAGCTTCCGCGTCCAGGAGCGGCGCATCTCCTCCGGCGGGACGCCGGCGGAAACGACGCTGACGCTCTCCAGCTCCGGGCAGAACGCCTTCGATCCGCAGGTCGACGTCGCCCCAGGCGGCGAAGCCACCGTCGTCTGGAAGCGCTTCGACGGCACCAACTACCTCGTCCAAGAGCGGCGCATCGCCCCCAAAGGGACTTCTGGAACGGCGCCGCAGACGCTCTCCGCGACGGGACGGGACGCGGTCGAACCGCACCTCGAGGTCGCCGGCGACGGGACCGCCACCGTCGTCTGGGCTCGCTTCGACGGCACCTCGACGATCGTCCAGGGGCGGAGGGTGAAGCCCGACGGGACGCTGGCGACGACGCTCAACCTCTCTGCCGCCGGCCGCAACGCGGTCCAGCCGCAGGTGGCGCTAGGCCCGAAGGGAGAAGCGACCGTCGTCTGGGACCGGTTCGACGGCACCAACTGGCTGATCCAGCGCCAGCGGCTGACCGCCGCCGGGGCCCTCGAAGGCGGCGCCGTCAACGTCTCCGAAGGCGGCAAGAGCGCCGAGCCGCAGATCGCGATCGGCGGCGGCGGCAAGGCAACCGTCGTCTGGGACCGGTTCGACGGCAGCAACTTCGTCGTCCAGGCCCGCCAACTCGGTCCACCCGGCACGGCGCTGACGGCCCCGGCTCAGCTCTCCGTCGGCGGTCGCGACGCCGCTGACCCGCAGCTCGCGATCGGTCCCAACCGCCGGGTGACCGTGCTCTGGAGTCGCTTCAACGGCAGCAACTGGATCGTGCAGCGGCGTGAGATCGCTGCCACCGGCACCCTCGCCGGCACCACCGAAAGCGTCTCCGCCGGCGGCCGCAACGCCGGCGACCCGGCCCCCGCCTGGGGCAGCGACGGCACCCTGACGCTCGCCTGGAAGCGGTTCAACGGCAGCGGCGACGTGGTCGAGACGAAGACGGTGCCGAAGCCGACTGCCGGATAGGCGAGACCGCTAGCGCTCGAGCAGGCTGGCGACGAGGTCGACGTATTCGCGCAGGCGGTCGACGGCGAGGTAGTTGTTCCGAATGCGCTCACGGCCGGCCTCGCCCATCCGCGAGCAGCGGCCGCGGTCGCCGAGGACCGACTCGATCGCGCGGGCGAAGGCGGGCAGGTCGCGCGGGTCGTCGACGAGGACGCCGGTGCTGCCGTCCTCGACCTGGTCCTGGATCCCGCCGACGCGGCCGGCGACCACCGGCCGCGCCTTCCACATCGCCTCGGCGACCGTCAGCCCGAACCCCTCCGCGAGGCTCTTCTGGACGATCAGGTGCGAGCGCCGCTGCAGGGCGTTGACCATCGTCGCGTTCTCGCGCAGGTCGCCCATCGGCAGGCTGATCAGGTGGCAGCGGGAGCGCGAGTCGTCGCTCATCCCCCGCCAGCGCTCGGCGACTTCCCCGTAGACGGCGGCACCCTCGGGGTCGTCGATGACCCCCGCGGTTTCGGGGCCGACCAGGCAGAGGTGCGCCGAGGGCAGCTCGAGGTGGCGCTCGTAGATCTCCAGCATCCCCCGCGGGTCCTTCAGCCGGTCCCAGCGGGAGACCTGGGTGATCACGAGGGCGTCGTCCGGTACCGGCAGCTCCTGCAGGATCGTCGCCTTCCTCTCGACCTGCGCCAGAATCTCGCGCATACGCCCCTCGCCCAGGTCTTCGTTCTTCGGCGAGAAGGGGTCGATGACCGGCGGCATGAACCAGGCCCGCTCCTCGTCGAGCCCCTCCCAGAGATAGGCGCGGCGGGAGAAGACGTAGGCGTCGGCGGCCTCGACGTAGCCGCGGAGGAACTCCCAGGCCTCGCGGGCGACGTCGTTCGGGCGGTCGACGCCGATGTGACAACGCCAGACGACCGCGAGGCCGGCCTCCTGCATCGCCGGCACAAGCCCGGCGGTCTGCGGGTCGTGGAGGTAGATGACGTCTCCCGGCTCGGTCAGCCGGCGGAGCCCGTCGGCGGGCGCCGAGAGCGCCCGCTCGTAGAACCGCCGCGCCGCCTCGTCGAGCTCGCCGCCGTCTCCCTCGTGCCCGTGCAGGCGGTTGTGGATCCGCTTGGTGACGGCGAAGAAGCCGTCGCTCTCCGGCAGGACAACCCAGTGAGTATCGACACCGGCGCCGCGCACGTAGGGCAGCAGCGCCCGCAGCATCTCGGCCACCCCGCCGCCCTGGGCGGTCGAGTTGACGTGCCAGATCCGCCGCCCGCCGAAGGTCTCGCGGGCGCCGGCGGCGGCGCGCTCGATTCCCGGGTAGCGCTCGCCGATCAGGGGGCGGAAGCGATCCAGCGGCGCCGGATCGATCTCGACGTGCTTCAGCTGGGCCACGGGCCCCCTTTTCCACCCATGGCCGCCATCGTCGCCACCACCGAGTCGGCCAGCGCGTTCAGCTCATAACCGCCCTCGAGGACGGCGCCGACCGGGGCGTCCCAGGCCTCGGCGGCGTCGCGGACCAGTCCGGCCATGCGGGCGAACGAGGAGGCCTGCAGCCGGCACTCGGCGAGCGGGTCGTCGCGGTGGGCGTCGAAGCCGGCCGAGATCAGTACCAGCTGCGGCCGGAAGCGAGCGGCGGCGGGGAGGACCTTCTGCTCGAGCAGCGAGACCCAGGCCTCCTCGTCGGCGCCTGCAGCCACCGGCAGGTTGATCGTGAAGCCCTGACCGGGACCGCTGCCGGTGTCCTCGCGGGCGCCGGTGCCGGGGAAGATCCCGCCCTGGTGGATGCTGGCGAAGAGGACGTCGGCGCGGCGGCGGAAGATCTCGGCGGTGCCGTTGCCGTGGTGGACGTCCCAGTCGAGGACGAAGACCCGCTCGACCCCGAGCTCGGCGATCGCCAGCGCCGCGGCGGCGGCGATGTTGTCGAAGAGGCAGAAGCCCATCGCCCGCGCGGGCTCGGCGTGGTGGCCGGGGGGACGGCCGGCAGCGAAACCGACTTTCGCCTCGCCGGCGAGCAGCGCCCGGGTCATCGCGCAGGCGGCCCCGGCCGCGCGCAGCGCCGCCTCGTAGGAGGCCGGGCCGGCGAAAGTGTCGGGGTCGAGCGCGCCGCCGCCGGAGCGGCAGAGGTCGCGGATCCCCTCGACGTGCTCGCGGGGGTGGACCAGCAGCAGCTCTTCCTCCGAGGCGGCCGGCGCCTGGCGCCGCTCCCAGCCCAGCCAGTCCCGCTCCGCCAGCGCCGCTTCGATCGCCCGCAGCCGCCCCGGCTGCTCGGGATGCCCCGGAAGTCCCTGCCGCGGATCGTGCTCCAGGCAAGCCGGATGGCTGTAGAAGAGCATCGGCAGGAACCTACCCGCGCTACCGGGCCTGAACGGGAGGGTCGCCGCGGGTGAGGGCGAAAGCCACCGCATGAACACGAACCTCAGCGTCGGAGACACCCTAAGGCAAGCCTTTTCGATCTACCGGGACCAGGCGGGGGTGCTGCTGCCGGTTGCCTTCTGGCTCTTCCTCGGAGTCGCCATCGTCGAAGGCCTCACCGAAGGGAGCTTCGGCTGGTTCCTGCTGGCGATCGTCCTCGCTCTCACCGTGTCCACCCTCTACCAGGGGATGGTCGTGGGCCTGGTTCAGGACGTCCGGGACGGGCGACGTGACAGCTCCATCGGGGACCTTCTCCGCTCGGTGGCGCCGGTCGTGCTCCCCCTGCTCGGCGCCGGGCTCATCGTCGGCATCTGCGCCGGGATCGGGTTTCTGCTGCTGCTGGTCCCCGGCCTGTACCTGATCACGATCTGGGCCGTGGTCGCTCCGGTGATCGTGATCGAGCGGTGCGGCATCGCCGACGCCCTGGGTCGCTCTCGGCAGCTCGTCCGCGGCAACGGCTGGCCGGTCCTCGGAGTCCTCGCCCTTGCCTTCCTCATCACCGCGGTCGTCGGCGCGATTCTCGCCCTCCTCGGCGAGGCGATCGCCGACAGCGAGATCCTCGCGGTCGTCCTCTCCGCGCTCGGCACGGCGGTAACCGCACCGATTGCCGCCCTAGTCGCCTCGGTCCTCTACTTCCGTCTGCTGGAGATCAAGGGGCAGGAGCCGGCCTCGCCCCCGGGCCAGGATTCAGTGCTGGAGTAGACCGGCGACCGCCTGCGCCACCCGTTCGCCGCGGGGGGTGAGGGTGTACTCGGTGTGCGGGGGGCGGCCGGGGATCAGGTGGCGGTCGACGATCCCCGCCGCCTCCAGCTGTTCGAGGCGGTCGGAGAGGGTGGTGGGGGAGACCCCCGGAAGGGACTGGCGGAACTCGTTGAAGCGGGCGGCGCCGCTGGAGCAGGCGTAGATCGTCGCCATCGTCCAGCGGCGCTCGAGCAGGCCGGCGGCCGCCCTCAGGTCGGGCGGCACCGGAGAGCAGTTGCGGCAGCGGGGGGTCACGTCTCCTCCTCCTATGCCGCCATCGCCTCGTGGCCCTTCTCGGCCGGCTCCAGCGCTAACGCCAGCACCTCGTCGATGCTCATCACCGGGTGAAAGGTCATCTGCTCGCGCACCTCCTCCGGCACCTCGTCGAGGTCGCCGCGGTTGCGCTCGGGCAGGATCACCTCGGTCAGCCCGGCCGCGTGCGCCGCCAGCACCTTCTGCTTGAGGCCGCCGATCGGCAGCACCCGGCCCTGCAGGGTGACCTCGCCGGTCATCCCGACCGTGTGCTTGACCGGCCGCCCGGTCAGCAGGCTGACCAGTGCGGTCGTCATCGCCGTGCCGGCGCTGGGGCCGTCCTTGGGGATCGCTCCGGCGGGGACGTGGAGGTGGAACTCGCGCCGGAACCTCTCGGCGTCGATCCCGAGCTCCTCGCGGTGCGCCCGCACATAGGAGAGGGCGATCCGCGCCGACTCCTTCATCACGTCGCCGAGCTGGCCGGTCAGGACGAGGCCCTTGTCACCGTCCATCGCGGTTGCCTCGATGAAGAGGATGTCGCCGCCCGCCCCGGTCACGGCCAGGCCGGTGGAGACGCCGGGGATCGCGGTTCGCTCGACGGACTCCTGGAAGAACTTCTGCCGCCCCAGCGCCTCGCGCAGGGCCTCGCTGTCGACGACGATCTTCCCCTCAGCCTCGCCGGCGGCGATCTTCGTCGCCGCCGAGCGGATCACCTTGCCGATCTCGCGCTCGAGCCGGCGCACGCCCGCCTCCCGGGTGTACTCGGAGACGACCGCGCGCAGAACCTCGTCGGAGACCTCGATCTCCTCCGGCTTCAAGCCGTTGCGCTTCAGCTGCCGGGGCAGCAGGTAGCCACGGGCGATCGCCAGCTTCTCCTCGGTCGTGTAGCCGTCGAAGGAGATCAGCTCCATCCGGTCGAGCAGCGGCGCCGGGATCGTGTCAACCAGGTTCGCGGTGGCGATGAAGACCACCTCGGAGAGATCGACCTCGACGTCGAGGTAGTGGTCGCGGAAGGTGTCGTTCTGGGCCGGGTCGAGAACCTCGAGCAGGGCCGCCGAGGGGTCGCCGCGCCAGTCGGCGCCGACCTTGTCGACCTCGTCGAGGAGGACGACCGGGTTCATCGTCTTCGCGTCGCGGAGGGCGCGGACGATCCGTCCCGGCATCGCGCCGATGTAGGTGCGGCGGTGGCCGCGGATCTCGGCCTCGTCGCGGATGCCCCCGAGGGAGATGCGGACGAACTCGCGCCCGAGCGCGCGGGCGATCGACTCGCCGATCGAGGTCTTGCCGGTCCCCGGGGGGCCGACCAGGGTGAGGATCGCGCCGTTGGCGCGGCTGTCGTCGTCCTCGATCCCGCGCTCGGTTCGCAGCTTGCGCACGGCGATGAACTCGGTGATCCGTTTCTTCACGTCCTCCAAGCCCGCGTGGTCGGCGTCGAGCACCTCGCGGGTGTGGGCCGGGTCGAGGAGCTCCTCGGAGCGCTTGCTCCACGGCACCGCGATCAGCCAGTCGAGGTAGCTGCGGATCATCGAGCTCTCCGGCGACTGCTCGCCCTGGCGCTCCAGCCGCCGCAGCTCCTTCTCGGCCTGCTCGGCGGCCGCCTCCGGCATCTCCGCCTCGGCGATCTCGCGCTCGTACTGTGAGATCAGATCGGCCTCGTCCTCGCCCAGCTCCTTGCGGATCGACTCCATCTGTTTGCGCAGGAAGTACTCGCGCTGCTGCTTCTGGGCGCCGGACTCGACGTCGTCGCGGATCTTCTCCCGCACCTGCAGCTCGGTCAGCCGCTCGCGCTGCAGCTCGATCGCCAGCTCGAGGCGGGCGGTGACGTCGATCGTCTCCAGCAGGCGCAGCTTGCCCTCGTTAGGGATGTCGGGGGAGAGGCCGGAGGTGTCGGCGAGCGCGCCCGGCTCGTCGATCGAGCGCAGGAAGGCGGCGATGCGGCCGTCGTCGCCGCGGTGCTCGAGGATCTCCTCGACCACGGCGCGGTATTCGGTGCTCAGCTCGCGCGTGTGCTCGTCATCTGGATGACCGTCGCGGATCTCCTGCACCTCGACCCGCAGCGTCTCGCCGTCGCCCGCCTCGGCGCCGCCGGCGATCAGGCCGCGGTGGAGCCCGACGACGGTGGCGACCGGACGGCCGCGGCGTGAGAGCCCGGTCTCGATCACCTCGGCGAGGACGCCGACGCGGCCGAACTCGCCGTCGCGGCGCGGCATCAGGAAGACGCGCTCGTCGTCGCCGACGTCAATCGGCAGGGTCGCGGTGACGGTGGGAAAAACGATCGCCTCATCCAGCGGTATCAGCCGATAAGTCATAACCAAGTCCACTTTCTGTAGTTAGTCCTCAGAAAGAATAGCGGTGATGGTTTCCTGGTCAAGTGCTTCAGCCGCGATACGGTGCCTGTGTGAGCAAGGTCAAGTGCCAGATCTCGGTCTCCGCCGACGGCTACCTCGCCGGTCCGAACCAGAGCGAGGAGCACGGGCTCGGCGAAGGCGGCGAGGCTCTGCATGAGTGGGCCTTCAAGACCCGCTTCTTCCAGGAAATGCACGGCCGCGAGGGCGGCGAGGGCGGGGTCAGCGACGACGTCGTCCGGGAGGCCTCGGCCAACAGCAACGCCGTCGTCATGGGCCGCAACATGTTCGGCCCGGTCCGCGGCCCCTGGGCCGAGCCGCTCTGGAACGGCTGGTGGGGCGACGAGCCGCCCTTCCGGGTCCCCGTCTTCGTCCTCACCCACTACGAGCGCGAGCCGCTCACCCTGGGCGAGACCACCTTCCACTTCATCACCGACGGGATCGAGAGCGCCGTGGCAAAGGCACGCGAAGCGGCCGGAAACGGCCACGTCTCGATCGGTGGCGGCGGCGAGACGATCCAGGAGACGATCCGCGCCGGCCTCCTCGACGAGATCCTCGTCAATCAGGTCCCGGTATTCCTCGGCGGCGGCGTCCGCCTCTTCGACGGCATCCCGCCGAGCGTGAGGCTGGAGCAGACGCGGGTGGTCCAGGGCGACGGCGTCGCCCATCTCTTCTACGCGCTCAGCTACTAGTGGGCGACTCCCTGACTCCCGAGGAGGCGGCAGTCCGTTACGGCGGCCGCTTCCTCACCGAGGACGCGCCGCAGAAGGAGTTCCCCGCGAGCGGGATGCCGGCGCTCGACGCGATGCGGCTGGTCGACGAGGAACTGGTGCTGGAGGGGGACCCGTGGCGGAACCTCGCCACCTTCGTCACGACCTGGATGGAGCCGGAGGCGCAGCGGATCGTCAGCGAGAACCTGCACCGCAACTTCATCGACCATGCTGAGTATCCGATCTCGGCCGAGATCGAGCAGCGCTGCATCCGCATGCTCGCCGACCTCTACCACGCACCCGGCGAGACGACCGGCTGCCGCACCCAGGGCTCCTCGGAGGCGATCATGTTGGGGGCCCTCTCGCTGAAGTGGAAGTGGAAGCAGCGGCGGGAAGCGGCGGGGAAGGGGACCGAGAAGCCGAACCTCGTCTTCGGCGGCGACGTCCACGTGGTCTGGGAAAAGTTCTGCCGTTACTTCGACGTCGAACCGCGGATCGTCCGCCTGCGCGAGGACAAGTACGTGATCGGGCCCGAGGACGTCGAGCCCCATCTCGACGAGAACACGATCGGCGTCGCCGCCGTCCTCGGCACCACCTTCACCGGCCACGCCGACGACATCGAGGGGATCAACGACCTGCTGCTGCGGATCAAGGAGGAGCGTGGGCTCGACGTGCCGCTCCACGTCGACGCCGCCAGCGGCGGCTTCGTCTGGCCCTTCCTCTACCCCGACTCCAAGTGGGACTTCCGGCTCGAGCAGGTGCGTTCGATCAACGTTTCCGGCCACAAGTTCGGGCTCGTCTATCCGGGGATCGGCTGGCTCGTCTTCCGCGAGAAGAGCGACCTGGCCGAGGATCTCGTCTTCTACGAGAACTACCTCGGCAAGACCGACGCCACCTTCACCCTCAACTTCTCCACCGGCGCCTCGATGGTGCTGGCCCAGTACTACAACTTCGTCCGCCTCGGGCGCGAGGGGTACACGCACGTGATGGGGGCGATGGAGCAGAACGCGAAGGCGCTAGCGGGGAAGCTCGAAGCCAACGGCAACTTCGAGCTGATCGGAGCGGACAGGGAGCAGCTGCCGCTGGTCGCCTTCCAGCTCTGCGAGGGCAAGGGCTACGACGAGTTCGACGTCTCCTGGCAGCTCTCGGCCGAGCGCGGCTGGATGCTGCCCGCCTACACGATGCCCCCCGACGCGCAGGAGGTGAAGGTGATGCGGGCACTGGTCAAGGAGACCCTGGGCCGCTCCCAGGTGGACCGCCTCGCTGACGACATCGCCGAAGCCTGCGCGACGCTGGAGGAGAAGGGCGGCGCCCACCCGCAGGAGCGCAAGCAGATGAAGCGCAGCCCTGGCTACTGAAGGGGCTGTTCCCGGGGCGGTCCGGGGACGCGCCCCGGCCACCAGGCCCGCTCGCCGAGGCGGTAGGTGATCGCCGGGATCAGCAGGGCGCGGACGAGGAAGGTGTCGAGGAGGACGCCGACGGCGACGGTGGCGCCGATCTGGACCAGCTCCTCCAGCGGCAGCAGGGTGAGGGTGGCGAAGGTGCCGGCGAGGATCAGGCCGGCGCCGGTGATGACGCCGCCGGTTGCGGTCAGCGCGCTGAGGGCGCCCTCGCTGGTGCCACGGGCGGCGGCCTCCTCGCGCGCCCGGGTCATCAGGAAGATGTTGTAGTCGACGCCGAGGGCGACGAGGAAGATGAAGGCCATCAGCTCGAGGTTGAAGGCAAGCCCCTGCATCCCGAAGACCTCCGTGAAGGCGAAGGTGGCGAGGCCGAGGGTGGCGGCGAAGGAGGCAACGACGGTGGCGATCAGGTAGGCGGGCGCGACCAGCGCTCGCAGGACCGCGATCAGGATCATGCCGACGACGAGCAGGACCAGCGGCACGATCAGCTTCGTGTCGCGCTCGTTGGTTTCCTCGACGTCGAGGTTCTCGACGGGGATGCCGCCGAGCAGGCCGCTTGGGCTGAGCGCGTGCAGGCGGTCGCGGATCTCCTTCACCGCCCCTTCGGCGTCGCTGCCGTATGGGTTGCCGTGGAGGACGAGCAGGATCGCCGCCTTCGTCGCCTGTGCCGGGACCGGCGCCGGCAGCACCAGCTGCACGTCGGCGAGCCGTTCCATCCCCCGCGCCACCCGCGGCACCGCCTCGGTTCTCACCACCGCCGTCAGCGGCGAGCCGAGCCCGGCCGGGAAGTGCCGTTCCAGCGCTTCGTTGCCGCGGCTGGAGCTGGTCGGTTTCGTCACCCCCTGCCCGAACCCGAGCGTGCCGTGGCTCGCCAGGTTCCCGAGCGCGAGGGCGGCGAGTAGCGCCAGGACGCCGACCACGATCCGTCCCGACCGCCGCCGCACCAGCCCCCCTGCGCGCTCCCAGAGGTTGGGGCGCGGGTCAGGGGGGCCCCCTCCGTCGCGAGTTATGGGGAGGCTCCTCCGGGGACCCCCCTGACCTGCGTCGTGGGCGGAGATTGCGGGCCAGAAGGCTCGGTCGCCGAGGATCGCCAGCAGCGCCGGCAGCAGGGTGAAGGCGGCGACGAGCATGACGGCGATCCCCAGCGCCAGCATCGGTCCCAGCCAGTGGGTCGACTCGAGGTCCGCCACCAGCAGGACCAGCATCGCCGCGATCACGGTCCCGCCGGAGGCGAGGATCGCGGCGCGGCTCTCCCTCATGGCCATCGCCAGTGATCTTTCTTCGCGGTAGCGGTGGATCAGCAGCAGCGAGTAGTCGGTCCCGGCGCCGAAGACGAGGACGAGGAGGAGCATCGTCCCCTCGGCGTTGACCGTGATCGCGCCGGCCTCGATCAGCAGGTAGGCAATCTCGATCGCGACCAGGTAGGCGGCGCCGACGGCGAGGAGCGGCAGTAGCGCCAGGACCGGCGCCCGGTAGACGAGGAGGAGCAGCAGGAGGACGAGGCCGAGGGTGGCGAAGAGGAGGGTGCGGCCGGCGTCGGCGGCGATCGCCTCCAGGTCGGCGGCGATCCCGCCCGGGCCGGTCACGTAGGCGCGCAGGCCGGGCCGTTCGTGGGCGGCGAGGTAGCGGCGGATCCGATCGACCCCGCTGACGATCGCGCCGCGGTCGTCGGCGTCGATCGCCAGCACCAGCAGCGCCGCTTCGCCGTCACGGGAGATCGGACCGATCCCGTTGGCGAGCCGCGCCACCCTGGTCAGCTCGTTGCGGTATTCGCCGGAGAAGGGGTCGACGACCGGCGTCGCTCCGGTCAGGCGCAGCCGCCCGAGCCCGTGGCCGAGGCGCCCGATCGTCCTCAGGTCGGCGCCGCGCAGGCCACCGCGCCGTTCGAAGACGATCACCACCGGCACCTCTTCGCCGCCGCCCGCGGAGACGTTCTGGAGTGCGGCGAGCGCCCGCGTGGATTCCGAGTCGGCCGGCAGGAAGCTGCTCTGCCCGGCGGCGGTGACGTCGTCGATGTGGGCGTGGGCGACCAGCCCGGCGGCCCCGAGCAGGAGCCAGACCGCGACCGCCACCCAGCGTCCGCGGGGTCCGGTGATCACGGACCGCAGCCTAGATCCGCACCCCGACTGATTCGGCTCGCGCCATTCGGGTAGGCAAAGCCCACATGCAATTGAAGCCGCTGTTCCTCGCTGCCCTGGTCGCCCTCTCCCTCGGCCTCGCGGCTTGCGGGGGCAGCGGCTCCGATTCCTCCTCCGAAGCGGAAACTGCCCCGACGAGCGAAGAATCGAACTCCGAAGCCGAAGCCGGCGATGAAACCGAGAGCGAACCCGCCCCCAGCGGCGAGGCCTCGAAGTCGGAAAAAGTCGAAATCGTCGAATTCACCTACCAGCCCGACCCGGTCGTGGTCCAGGTCGGCGGCAAGGTGATCTGGCAGAACCAGGACACCGCGCCCCACACCGCCACCGCCGACGACGGCAGCTTCGACACCGGGACGATCGAGAAAGGCAAGATCGGCTCCGAGACCTTCAAGGAAGCGGGCACCTTCACCTACTTCTGCGAAATCCACCCGACGATGCACGGCACCGTCGAAGTCGTCGAATAGGGAGCCTCCGTCCGATGCCCTTCTGGCTGGCGCGAAAAGCCGCACCCCACCTCTGGAAGCGGGTGCCATGGGCGAAGGTCTGGGTGGCCAGCCTCTGGCTGCTGAAGAAGGGCCGCGACCGGATCGAGGGCAACCTCAGCCAGCGCGAACAGACCGAGTTCTGGAACCTGTTGAAGAAGTCCAAGGGCCGGCCGGACCACCTCAGCCAGCGGGACAGGACCCGTCTGAAGCACCTCGTCGGCAAGGCGATCCGCGGCTAGGCGGAGCCACGATAGGTAGTTGTCCCCGCATACCGGGGACAACTGGAAAGATCTCCCCGTGAACGCGGGGGAGCGAGAGGATCTGGCGGAGCTGCTGGCGCGACGGGCGCTGACCGAGGACGCGGCGCGGCCCGAGGTGGTGGAGAAGCGGCACGCCGCGGGCGGACGGACGGCGCGGGAGAACCTCGCGGACCTGGTCGACCCCGGCTCCTTCGTCGAGTACGGGCGCTACGCGATCGCCGCCCAGCGGGGGCGGCGGGAGCTGGAGGACCTGATCGCCCGCACCCCCGCCGACGGTCTGATCGGCGGCACCGCCCGCGTCAACGGCGACCTCTTCACGGCGGAGCGTGCCGCCTGCGCGATCCTCTCCTACGACTACACCGTCCTCGCCGGCACTCAGGGCGCTCTCGGTCACCGCAAGAAGGACCGCCTCTTCGAGCTGATCGAGCGGATGCGGCTGCCGGTCGTCTTCTACGCCGAGGGCGGGGGAGGGCGGCCCGGCGACACCGACTACCCCGTCGTCTCCGCCCTCGACACCCGCGCCTTCGCCCTCTGGGCGAAGCTCTCCGGGCTGGTGCCGCGGATCGCGATCGTCCACGGCCGCTGCTTCGCCGGCAACGCGGTGATCGCCGGCTGCGCCGACCTGATCGTTGCCACCGAGGGCTCCTCGCTGGGGATGGGCGGGCCGGCGATGATCGCCGGCGGCGGGCTCGGTGACGTCCACCCCGACGCGGTCGGACCGATCGACACGCAGACCGCCAACGGGGTCGTCGACGTCGCTGTCGCCGACGAGGCCGAGGCGACTGCTGCGACCAAGAAGCTCCTCGCCTACTTCCAGGGACCGACCGCGCCCGGCCCTGAACCCGACCAGGCGCGCCTGCGCGAGCTCGTCCCCGAGCGCAAGCGCCGCGCCTACGACCCGCGGCCGATCGTCGCGACCCTCTGCGACGAGGGCTCGGTCACCTTCCTGCGCGGGCCCTTCGCGCCGGAGATGGTGACGGCCCTGGCCCGGATCGAGGGCCGGCCGCTGGGGATCATCGCCAACGACACCCGCCACACCGCCGGCGCCGTCACCAGCGCGGCCGCCGACAAGGCGGCCCGGCTGCTGCAGCTCTGCGACGCCTTCGGCCTCCCGGTCGTCTCCCTCGTCGACACCCCCGGCTACATGGTCGGACCGGAGGCCGAGGCGACCGGCCTCGTCCGCCACGCCTCGCGCCTGCTCGTCGCCGGGGCGGCGCTGCGGGCCCCGCTCGTCGCGGTAGTGCTGCGCCGCGGCTACGGTCTCGGCGCCCAGGCGATGGTCGGCGGCAGCCTGCACGAGCCGCTGCTGACGGTCGCCTGGCCGAGCGCGCACCTCGGGCCGATGGGCCTCGAGGGGGCGGTGCGGCTGGCGCTGCGCAAGGAGCTGGAGGCGATCGCTGACGAGGCCGAGCGCGAGCAGCGCGTCCGCGATCTCACCGCCCAGGCCGAAGAGAACGCGAAGGCGCTGAACGCGGCGGCGCTGTTCGAGCTTGACGACGTCGTCGACCCGGCGGAGACTCGGGGCCTGATCGCCTCCACCCTGACCGCCGCCGCCGGGAACAGCCGCCCGCCGGGCGCCCACCGCTTCGTCGACACCTGGTGATCCAGCGGGTGCCGTCCCACCGAAAGGAAGACACGACCGACATGCCCGAGACCGACTACTCCGACCTCAAGGCGCTCTTCGTCAACTGCACGCTGAAGCGCAGCCCCGAGACCTCGAACACGCAGGGGCTGATGGACAAGTCGATCGCGGTGATGCGGGCGCAGGGGGTGGAGGTGGACTCGATCCGGGCGATCGACCACGAGATCGCGATCGGCGTCTGGCCGGACATGACCGAGCACGGCTGGGAGCGGGACGAGTGGCCGGCGATCTACGAGCGGGTGATGGCCGCCGACATCCTCGTCCTCGGGATGCCGATCTGGCTGGGGGAGAAGTCCTCGGTCGCAACCCACTTCATCGAGCGCCTCTACGGCAACTCGCACCTGCTCAACGACAAAGGCCAGTGGGCCTATTACGGCCGCGCCGGCGGCTGCATCGTCACCGGCAACGAGGACGGGATCAAGCACTGCGCGATGAACGTCCTCTACTCGCTGCAGCACCTCGGCTACACGATCCCGCCCCAGGCCGATTCGGGCTGGATCGGCGAGGCCGGCCCCGGCCCCTCCTACCTCGACGAGGGCTCCGGCGGCCCCGACAACGACTTCACCAACCGCAACACCACCTTCGCCGCCTGGAACCTGATGCACATGCGCGAATTCTCAAAGACGCCGGGGGTATCCCCGCCCACGGCAACCAGCCGGAGAAGTGGGATTCGGGCTGCCGCTTCGACCTTCCGAACCCCGAGCACCGCGTCTAGTCCACCGCATCCGACTTTCTACACAGCGGAGTGGGGCGAAAGTCGGATGCCCTCACCAGAGCGCGTCGTGCTCCTCCATCACGCCGAGGCCCTCGGCTAGCTCCACGCCGCCGAGCGAGCCGCTGAAGCTGCCGAAGCGGTGGCGGTAGCGGGAGCGGATCAGGAGGTAGTCGTCGTCGTGGGTGTGTTCGGACTCGCCGCTGAAGCGGAGGGTCGTGTCGCTGACCGCAATCTCGTCGGGGACGTCGAAGCTGACGGGTGGCGGCTCGGCCGGGTCGCCGTCGATCCAGATCGCCCGCTCGCTCCCGTGCGGCGGGTCGTTGATCCCGGTGACGAGGTTCCAGGCGACGGAGCGGCCGTCGGCCGCGGCGCCCACCCCGGCCGACCACTGCCAGCTCGTGTGGCGCTGGTGGTGGCCGGCGGATTCGTCGTCGACTCCGTGGCCGGAGACCACCCAGCGCCGGCCCGGGATCTCGACCGTTCCGTCGACCGGCATCCCCACCCGCTTGCGGGTCCAGGCGGCGGCGCGGCCGCTGGGCCAGGTGACCTCGACCGGCTGGACCTCGCCGAGGCGCAGGGAGGCGCGCAGGCCCGGCCCGTCGATCTCCAGCCTCGGCCCCTCCATCGTCACCTCGCGGCTGCCGGGGCGCAGGACGGTGTGGGGCCACTGCTGACCGCCCTGCCGGTCGAGCAGAACCCAGAACGACTGCGCCAGCGGCCCCACCTCGGCCCGCGCTGCGCAGAGCATCAGCTCCTCGGCGAAGACGCCGACGTAGCGCCAGCGCTTGCGCAACTGCCGCTGCCCGAAGAGTGGGAGGGAGGCGGGGTCCACCGGGCGACCGTACCCGCTCAATAGGCTCGCGGCGTGGACCAGGCGCTCCAGATCGTCGGCGCCCTGCTGATCCTCGCCGCCTTCGCGGCGGTCCAGTTCGAGCGCATGCGGCCCGACTCGTGCCTCTACCTCGCGCTCAACCTCGCCGGCTCGGCGATTCTCGCCGTGCTCGCGGTCGCCGCCGCCCAGTGGGGTTTTGTCCTGCTCGAGGGCGTCTGGGCTGTGGTCTCGGCCTGGGGACTCGTGTCGCTTTATTCCTCCCCGTCGGGGAAGAAGGCGCCACGCGCCTAAGCGGCGTTTGCTTCCAGTCGCTCCGCGAGTTTTTTCATCCCCCGCGCCCGGGCCGCCTCGGCGGCGCCGTGCCAGTCGGTCGGCCGGTCTTTCGGCCGTTTGACCCTGGCGTCGCGCAGGGTCGCGATGTCCTTGAAGACGAGCAGTTCCTCGCGCCCCTCGATCAGCGCCCCGCGCAGCGCCGGCCGCCGCTCGCGGATCGCGTTGTCGAGGATCGCCTCCAGCGAGCCGTGCGCGCGCAGCAGCTCGGCCGCCGTCTTCGGTCCCACGCCCTTGGCCCCCGGCAGCCCGTCGGAGGGGTCGCCGCGCAGGGCGATGAAGTCGGGCACCAGCTCGGGGTCGATCCCGTAGCGCTCGCGCACCTCCGCCGGCCCCACCTCTTCGGCGCCTTTGCCGCCGGTGCGGACGTAGAGGACGGTCACCTCCCCGGTCGCGCACTGGTACATGTCCCGGTCGCCGGTCAGCAGCAGCGCCCGGCCGCCGGCCTCCGCCTCCAGCTTCGCGTAGGTTCCGAGTAGGTCGTCGGCCTCGAGGTCCTCGGCGACCGCCACCGTCCAGCCGAAGGCCTCGAAGAACTCGCGCGAGTCGGCGAACTGGTGCGGCAGCTCCTCGGGCATCGCCGCCTCCCGCTCGGCGTGGTAGGCGGGATAGAGCTCGGTCCGGTAGGCGGCGGCGTCGGGCCCGAAGCAGAGCACCACCGCCCGCGGCCGGTGCAGTTCGACCTCGCGCAGAATCAGGTTCGCCGTCCCCAGCAGCGCGTTCACCGGCCGCCCGTCCGGCCCGGTGATCTTGCTCGGCAGCGCGTAGAAGGCACGGAACAGCATCGAGGGGGCATCGACGGCAAGCAGCGGCTTCATCGGGGTCAACTCTAGGCGAGACTGAGGTGTTTTCCGAGCCGCCCGAGCCGGTTCCCTTCAGCACCACTGAGATACTGTCAGCGCCGGATGGGTGGCAAGAGCAACGAGCGGGAGCGGAGTCGGGTGGGAGCGGGCAAGCGGAGGCCGTGGCTCCCCAAGAGCCGCCTCGAATATGTCTATTACGTCCTGGCCGTTCTTGTGGCCGCGACCGTGCTGTTCAGCTTTCTCAGGGGATCGGGCGGAGGTGAGACGACCGTCGCGATCGAGCCCATCCCGCACGTTGCCCCTGTGGCCGGCCTGAAAGCGGTCGACCTCCTTGTCGAAGACGAAGTCGGCCGCTATCCGTTCCACTCCCGTGTGGAGGCGACCCTCCACAACACCGGCGGACGCCTCGCCGTCATCACGCGCGCCCGGATCAAGGTCCTTCATGTCTTCGAGCTGCCGCTCTGCTTCACCCAGGGTGGCGTCCCGGTCAGCGGCTCCTACGGTGTGCCGCTGCCCGTCGACGCGCAGGCCGGCGAGCTCGTCGAAGCACCTCTCCACCAGCAGGTCGGCGCAGATGAAGCCGACCGCTTCGCCCTCAACCTCAGCGTCGAAGGCGCCGACCTCAAGGGGGTCTACCTCTTCGACCTCGACATATCCCTCGTCAACGACGGCTCGACGGCTCCGCTGCCGCTCGGTCGGGTGGTCGTTTCGCTCCCCGAAACGCCGACGCCGCAGAACTACGTCTGGCGCGAGGGCGACGGCGAATCCCTGAATGAAACCTTTAATCCCTACGGATACCCGGTGCGTGAATTCTGGGCTGAGAACATGCTCTGCTGGCGGGAGAACACGAAGCGCCTCCGCCGTGCCTTCGACGGCCCGGCGACGCACTCCCCCGAGCTTGCCGACATCGCCGAAGGGCTCGTAACGCCGACTTATGCGGCGCTGGCCGCCGGCATCCGCTGAGGCCTCCTCGGCCCGAGGGAACGCCTCCACTACGGTTAGCGCCGCGTGAGTGAGCCCGCCCTCGACATCAAGCAGCTGGAGAAGCGCTACCCGAACGGGGTGGAGGCGCTGCGCAGCGTCTCGCTCCAGATCGAGGAGGGGGAGTTCTTCGGACTGCTCGGGCCCAACGGCGCCGGCAAGTCGACGCTGATCCACTGCACGGCCGGGCTGGCGCAGCCGACCGGCGGCTCGATCGAGGTCTTCGGCAACGACGCGATCGACCACTACGCGGAGGCGCGGCAGGCGGTCGGGCTGGCGCCGCAGGAGCCGAACCTCGACTGGTTCCTCACCGTCGAGGAGACGCTCGACTACCACGCCGGCTACTTCGGGATGCCGCGCAGGGAGCGCCGCCAGCGCGCCGCGGAACTGCTCGAGACCTTCTCGCTGACCGAGAAGAAGGACGAGCGCACCCGCACCCTCTCCGGGGGGATGAAACGGCGGCTGATCCTGGCCCGGGCGATGATGCACCGGCCGCGGCTGCTGATCCTCGACGAGCCGACCGCGGGCGTCGACGTCGAGCTGCGGCTCGAGCTCTGGCACTACGTCCAGAAAATCAACCAGGAGGGGACGACGATCCTCCTCACCACGCACTACCTCGAGGAGGCCGAGCAGCTCTGCGACCGGATCGCCTTCATCGCCGAGGGGCAGATCGTCGCCGAGGGAACGAGCGGCGAGCTGGCCGCGCGCTTCGGCGTGGCGAACCTGGAGGACGCCTACCTGGCGCTGGTCGGCCGCGGTGAGCTCTCGCGCTCGCACATCGAGACGGCGCCGGAGGTGGAGGCGTGAGCACCGCGCAGATCCGCCTCGCGACGCTCTGGCGGCGCGAGGTCAACCGCTTCATGAAGATCAAGAAGCAGACGATCGGCGCGCCACTGCTGGAAACCTTCCTCTACATCTCTGTCTTCGGCGCCGCCCTCGGCTCCCGCATCGACAAGCTGCACGGGATCGACTACGTCGTCTTCGTCATCCCCGGCCTGATCATGATGGCCTGGGCGACCAACGCCTTCTCCAACAACTCCTCCTCGATCCTGCAGCAGAAGTTCCAGGGGGCGATCCAGGACCAGCTCTCCTCGCCCGCCTCGCCGGCCGAGCTGCTGCTCGCCTTCTCGCTCGGCGGCTTCATGCGCGGCCTGATCGTGGCGACGCTGACCTTCCTCGTCTCGGTCGTCCTCGTCGGGCTCCCGGTCGACCACGTCCTGGTCCTGATCCCGTCCCTCTTCCTGGTCGGGTTCTTCTTCTCCCAGCTCGGCGTCCTGATCGGCGTCCGCGCCGAACAGTTCGACGACGTCGCCTTCGCCCAGACCTTCGTCCTCACCCCGCTGATCTTCCTCGGCGGCGTCTTCTACTCGGCCGCGCTCCTGCCCGAGCCCTACGAGACGCTGACCCACTTCAACCCGATCTACTACATGATCAACCTCGTCCGCTACGGCTTCGTCGGGTTCACCGAAGTCAGCATCGCGCTATCGCTGCTGGCGCTGACCGCGGCGACCGCGGCGCTCTTCCTCGTCAACCTCCGCCTCTTCAGCCGTGGCTACCGCCTCCGCGCGTAGCCACGTTCTCCTCGATCCAGGCGAGGTAGCCGGGGGAGCCGGCGACGATCGCGGTGGCAATGATCTCCGGCTCGTCGTAGGAATGCGCCTCGCGAATCGCCGCCTCGGCCGCCGCGTACGCGGCCCGCGTCGTCTTCGCCAGGCACTGCCACTCCCGCTCCTCCTCGATCTCGCCCTGCCACCAATAGCGAGAGACGATCGGCCCGACAACCTGCACGCAAGCCGCCAGCCGCTTCTCAACCAGCAGCGAAGCAATCCGCCCAGCCTCCTCCTCCGAGCCCGCCGTAGTCAGCACCTGAACAAACCCGGTCGTCATCCGCCTCTGAGCCTAAACGGGGGGTGGGGTGACCCCCTCCAGACACTCAACATCGAGCCATAGCGAGATGTGTCTGGAGGGGGTCACCCCACCCCCTACAACGCCTAACCCGGATCGGCGACCGGAACCCCGAGCCGCTCCTCCGGCAAGAGCAAAATCGCTCCCTCGCCGGTGACGTAGGCCTCCTCGCCGTGCTGGTTGACGTCCATGCCGCCCGCCTCTTCTTTGTCGGTCGCCCGCAGCGGCATCACCGCGCCGACCAGCTTGAGGAGGACGAAGGTCATGACGAAGGCGTAGACCGGCGCCGCCAGCGCCGCGAAGGCCTGATCGAGCAGCTGCTCCGCGTTGCCGTAGAGCAGGCCGTCGGAGACGCCGTTCCAGCTCTCCTGGGCGAAGAAGCCGATGAAGAGGATGCCGATGAACCCGGCCGTGCCGTGGGCGGCGAGGACGTCGAGGGTCTCGTCGACCCGGGTCCGCGTGCGCCAGACGATGATCCCGTAGCTGGGGAAGGCCCCCAGGGCGCCGAGCAGCATCGCCCACCCGGGGCTGACGTAGCCGCCTGCCGGGGTGATGAGGACGCAGCCGACGATGATCGCGGTGGCGGCTCCGATCGCCGTCACCTTGCGGCCGCGGAAGAGGTCCAGCGCAAACCAGACGACCAGGGTTGCCGCCGGGCAGAGCAGGGTGTTGGTGAAGGCGAGCACGCTCGGTTCCCCGGTCGAGAAGCCGCTGCCGCCGTTGAACCCGAACCAGCCGAACCAGAGAAGGCCGGCGCCGAGGAGGACGTAGACGGCGTTGTGCGGGAGAAGCGCCTGCCGCCCGTAGTCCTTGCGCGCCCCGACCACGAGCGCCGCCGCCAGGGCCGAGAACCCGGAGGCCATCTCGACCGGGACGCCGCCGGCGAAGTCGAGGGTCCCGCCGGAGATCAGCCAGCCGCCGCCGAACGCCCAGTGGGCCATCACGGCGTAGACGACGACCGACCACAGCGCTGCGAAGACCAGGAATGGCCCGAACCGCATCCGCTCCACCACCGCGCCGGAGATCAGCGCCGTGGTGATGATGCAGAAGGTCGCCTGGAAGGCGAAGAAGACGAGCTCGGGGATCGTCGTCCCTTCCCGCGGTACGAAGTCGACCCCGCTCATGAAGGCGTTGCCGAGGCCGCCGAGGATCGCCCCGTCGCCGTCGAAGGCGAGCGAGTAGCCGACCGCGGCCCAGGTGACGGTCGCGACCGCGATCGCGGCGATGCTCATCATGAAGGTGTTGAGGGTGTTCTTGGATCGGACCAGCCCGGCGTAGAAGAGCCCCAGCGCCGGCGTCATCAACAGCACCAGCGCGGTCGCGACCAGCATCCAGGCGGTATCCCCCGTGTCGATGCCGTTCATTTGCTCACCGGCGTCACGGCGCCCTCGTCGCTGTCGCCGGTGCGGATCCGCACCGCGTGGTCGAGCGGCAGTACGAAGATCTTGCCGTCGCCTACTTCGCCGGTCCGGCCGCCTTCGCAGAGCGCCTGCACGGTCTGGTCAACGAAGCTGTTGGAGACCGCCACCTCGAACCTGACCTTCTCCGAGAGCCCCATCTGCACGGTGGTACCGCGGTAAGTCTCGACCCGGTCCATCTCGCCCCCGTGCCCTTGCACGCGGCTCATCGAGAAGCCCCGGACCTCGGCCCGGTGCAGCGCCTCGAGGACCTGGTTCGCCTGCTCGGGGCGGACGATCCCGATTACGAGTTTCACTTTGCCTCCATCTCCCTTGAACAAGAACCTGCCGCGCGCGAGCCTATCGGGATGGCAAGCGGGATTGCGCGACGCTCCCCTCCCCGGCGGCCCAGGCCCGCCGCTCCCTACAATCACGACGAATGGCCACGCGGGTTCGCAGGCGGCGTCGCAAGCCGCACCATCCCATCTGGCACAAGGTCGCGATCCCGCTGGGAATCATCCTCGCGCTTGTGCTGGTCGCCGGCGGCATCGCCGCGGGCTGGGCGCTGGACATCTACAACTCGGCGCCGCCGCTCTCGAGCCTGAAGCCGGTGCAGAAGGGACGCTCCTCGGCGATCTACGCCGCCGACGGCAGCCTGATCGGGTTCATCCGCTCGGAAAACGTGCGCCAGCCGCTGCCGGAAAAATCGCAGCCGCAGGTGCTGCGCGACGCGACGATCGCGATCGAGGACAAGAACTTCTTCGAGCACGGCGCCCTCGACTACGAAGGCATCGCCCGTGCCGCCTGGAAGGACCTGCAGGCCGGCGCCGCGGTCCAGGGCGCCTCGACGATCACCCAGCAGCTGGTCCGCAACCTCTACATCCACAACCCGGAAAACACGCTGAAGCGAAAGCTGATCGAAGCCTCGCTCGCGGTCGAGCTGGAGGAAGCCCACGACAAGAACTGGATCCTCACCCAGTACCTCAACAGCGCCCCCTACGGGACCGTCGAAGGCCAGACCGCGGTCGGCGCCGAGGCGGCCTCGCAGACCTACTTCTCGAAGCCGGCGAAAAAGCTGAACCTGACCGAGGCGGCCCTGCTGGCCGGGCTGCCGCAGGCGCCCTCCGAATACAACCCCTTCCTCGACCCGAAGGCGGCGCTGAAGCGGCGCAACGAGGTCCTGCAGGTGATGCAGGAACAGGGCTACATCACCGGCGAGGAATACCGCGAGGCGCGCACCCACGGACTCGGCCTCGACCCCGGCGACAAGTACCAGGTGATCAAGGACCCGTTCCTCTTCGATCTGGTCCAGAACGAACTGATCGACAAGTACGGGATCAACACGGTCCGCAAAGGCGGGCTGAAGGCCTACACGACGATCGACCCCGACCTGCAGGCGAAGGCCGAATATGCGGTCGAAAACTACTGCTCCGTCTGCTACCCCGAAGGCGGCCCTGTCGCCGGCCTCGCCTCGGTCAACCCGAGCAACGGCGCGATCGTCGCCCTCGCCTCGACCGAAGGATTCGCCGACGAAAGCCAGTTCAACTACGCCTGGCAGGCGCGCCGGCAGCCGGGCTCCTCGTTCAAGACCTTCGTTCTCACCACCGCGGTCAAAGAGGGGATCGACCCGGGCAGCACCTACTACGACGGCACCTCGCCGAAGACCCTGGAAATTCCCGGCGGCGGCACCTGGACGGTGAACAACTCCGAGGGCGAGGGGGGCGGGACCTACGACCTCGAAAGCGCCACCTGGGCTTCCGTCAACGTCGTCTTTGCCCAGCTCGATCTCGACGTCGGACCCGAAAACGTCACCCAGACGGCGCAGGAAATGGGCATCGAATCGCCGCTGCAGTCGGTCCCGGCGGAGGGAATCGGCGGTCTCGGCGTCGGCGTCACCCCGCTGGAAATGGCCGACGGCTACGCGACCCTCGCCAGCGGCGGCATCCACCACGACCCGACCGCGGTCAGCAAAGTGGAGTTCCCCAACGGCAAGGTCGACGATTTCGAGAAAGACCCCGGCAAGCGCGTCCTCACCGAGGGCCAGGCTTACGAAGTGACGCGCATCCTCGAGGGCGTGATCACCCAGGGCACCGGTGCCGGCTACACCTCGATGGGCTGCTCCAGCGCCGCCGGCAAGACCGGTACCTCGGAGGAGCTCTCCGACGCCTGGTTCGTCGGCTTCACCCCGCTCTTCTCGACCGCGGTCTGGGTCGGCCACCCGACCAGCCGCGAATACACCGGCTTCGGCGGTCCGACCGCGGGTCCGATCTGGGCCAACTACATGTCGGAAGCGGTCGAAGGCGATTGCCCCGAATTCGAGGCCGGCTCGGCCCCCGACCTTGAAGGTCTCGACAGCGACCACACGTCTTCCAGCGGCTACAACAGCTACGAAGAAGAAGAATCGTACGAAGGCTACGAAGAAGAACCCGAAGCATCGGAAGATTCCGATGGCGGCGACGCCGGGGGCGAAAAGGGCGCCCAGGAAGAAGCCCCCACGCCCGAACCCGAACCCGCGCCGGCTCCCGAACCGGCCCCCGCGCCCGCCCCGTCACCGCCGTCCGGCGGCGGCGTCAGCCCGGGCTGACCCGTCATTCGGGAACCTCCTCGTTTCCCTGCTGAAGCGGAGCTAAACGCGTAGTCAACGGATGTTCGGGTAGCCGGTTGCTACACGAGGCCGTCGCCGACCTTTCTCGGTGGCGCCGGTCTCAACCAAAGGAGGTCCAGATGAGCATGCGTATACGCATGCTGGCGGCACTGACCGCGGCGATCGCCCTGATGGCGGTTGGTCCGGCGGCCGCGTTCGGCGGTCCGAACAGCGCCGGCAACTCCGGTCACTTTCACCCGGGCAGCGCCCCCTGTGCCAGTGACAACGACCACCCGCACTGCCCCGGCCCTCACTGAGGAGCCCCGGCTCGCAGCAAGGGGCGAGGCTCAACCAGTCACTCGTCCCCCTTACCCGATCAGCTCGATCCGGTAGCCGTCGGGGTCCCTGACGAAGGCGATGCGGTGGCCCTCGGTGCGGCCGCCGGGGCGGTACGGGGGCTTTTCCGGCTCGATGCCGACTTTCGCTAAGCGGGCGAGCGTTCCGTCGAGGTCGTCGACGCCGAGGGCGATGTGGTTGTAGCCGCTGCCGAGGTCGTACTCGGTGACGCCGTGGTTGTAGGTGAGCTCGAGGCGGGGATCCTCGCCGGGCATCGCCATGAAGACGTTGATCGCCTCCTCGCCGATCGGCATCCGCCGCACCTCCTCGAAGCCGAGCTTTTCGTAGAAGGCGACGGAGCGGTCGATGTCGCCGATCCGGTAACAGGTGTGGAGGAACACACTGGGCATGCTGGAAGGCTATCCGGGGGTTGAATAAGATGCGACCACTCGACCTCACTTAGAGAAAGGCCACGCTTTGCACAGCACGCTTTCCCGCCGCGCCCGGATGCGGGCACTGGTTCTCGCGGTCTCGGCGGCCGCCCTCACCCTCGCCTTCGCCGGCACCGCCGCCGCGGCGACCCCGACCGGGGTAACCGACGAAATCTCGATGGAGCTGACCAAGGGCAAGCTGAAGTTCGTCGGGCCGGAAACGGTCACCGTCGGCGACCAGCTTGAAATTGTCAACAAGACGAACCCACGGCAGGTCGGCCCGCACACCTTCTCGCTGGTCACCAAAGGCTCGCTGCCGAAGACCCCGAAGGCGCGCAAGGGCTGCTTCGCTCCGAAGCACATCTGCCTGGCGATCGCGATGTGGCACGGCTTCAACCCGAAAACCGAACGGATCACGAAGAACCCGGCCAAAGCCGGTCCCGCCGGCTGGAGCACGGCAGGGAACGCCACCGGCAAGAAGGGCGACTCCTGGTTCAGCGGTGAAAAGAAGGGCGGCCACATCTCCCAGGAAGTCACCGCCGAAGCGGGCACGACGCTCTACTACATGTGCGCCGTCCACCCGTGGATGCAGGGCAAGGTCGACGTCGTCGCTCCGGTAGTCCCGCTGCCCGTCCCGACCAGCTAGCGGTACGTCTGGGCAGCCCTCAGCTCCGCACCGCCGCTTCGGGCGCCGAACCTTTCTCGGCGCCCTCGGCGGCGGTGTCCTTGCCGCCCTTCTTCCCCTGCGGGGGAGGAGCGGCGGCTTGCTGCCGCTGAGCGCCGAGCCGCCGCCGGCGCTGGCGGCGGCCCCCTTCCGCTCGCGGCTGCCGATCCCGCCGGTCCTCCGCGACGACCACATCCGGATCCCGATCCGCGAGGCCGAGCAGCAGATCCTCCCCGGCCGCAAGACTAGGCTCTGGACCTTCGGCGGCAGCTTCCCGGGGCCGACGATCCGCCGCCGCGCCGGCCAACGGACCCGCGTCACCTTCCACCACGAGCTGGGGGAGAAGGCCGGTGAGCTCTCGGTCCATCTCCACGGCGGCCACAACCGCGCTCAGTTCGACGGCTACCCGGGCGGCCTGACCGAGCGCCAGCCGCTCTCCGCCTTCTGCCGGATCCCGCAGGGGCTCTCGGCGAGCGAGTCCGGCAACGACCTGCTGCTCGAGCCGGGCGGGCGCAAGACCTACGTCTACGACCTGAAGGAGGACGGCAAGCCCGAACGCGCCTCCTTCCAGTGGTACCACGACCACCGCCTCGACCGCACCGCTCCCCATACCTGGAAAGGGCTGGCTGGGATGTTCATCGTCGACGACGCCTTCGAGCAGGCGCTGGCGCTGCCCGACGGCGAGCGAGACCTGCCGCTGATGATCTGCGACCGCACCTTCGACCGCCACAACCAGCTCACCGACCCCTTCAAGGGCCAGCGCCCGCCCGCCGACGGGATCCTCGGCGAGGCGGTCCTCGTCAACGGCGCCTACCTGCCGCACCACTGCGTCGACGCCTGCCGCTACCGGCTGCGAATCCTCAACGTCTCCTCCTTCCGCAGCTACAACCTGCAGCTTTCCAACGGGGCGGCGATGCTGCAGATCGCGACGGAGAGCGGGCTGATGCCGAAGCCGGTCCGCCGCCGCGAGATCCTCCTCGGCCCGGCCGAGCGGGTCGAGGTGATCGTCGACTTTGCCGGCGCCCGCGGCGAGACGGTCGAGCTGCGCAGCAGCAAGCGACACGGCGGTCGCAACCCCCTCGGCGCTCACACCTACGGCGGGGCCCTGATGCAGTTCCGCGTCGGCGCCGAGCCGGTCCGCGACCGCACCCACGTTCCCCGCCACCTGCGGCCGCTGCCGCACTGGACCCGCAGGGCGAACCGCAAGCCGGACAAGCGCTGGGAGATCACGATCGGCGGCTTCTTCAAGACCACCTGGCGGATCAACGGCCGCACCTTCAACCCCGCCCACGTCGAGGCCTTCCCGAAGCTGAACACGACCGAGACCTGGGAGATCGTCAACAAGACGAACGTCGCCCACGTGATGCACCTGCATCACACCGACTGGTACCTGCTCGAGCGCAACGGCAAGAAGCCGCCCGGCTACGAAGACTGCCTCAAGGAGACCTTCTTCGTCTACCCCGCCGAAAAAATTCTCCTTGCCGGTCGCTTCACCGATTACACCGGCAAGTTCGTCGTCCACTGCCACATGCTGGACCACGAGGATCACGGCCTGATGAGCCAGTTTCAGGTGGTCCGGGCCTAAAGTAAACGTCGGCGTTTGCCGATGCCCCTGGCATGGCGATTCCCCAAAATCGGGTAAGTATCCGCCCGATTTCCCGGACCCGGGCGCGAGCCTGCGCGGCGCTCCTCGTCGCCGGCGCCGCTCTGGTCGCGATCTCCCTCGTCCTCCCGCACCCGAGCGGGGCGGACGAAACCGCTTTGATCTTCACCGCCCTGGCGATGGCGGTCGCGGGCGGGTTCGTCTGGGCGCTGGCGGGCAGGGATCCCGGGTGGGGCGCGCACGCGATCCTTGCCGCGGTCGTCGCCGTCACCTCCCTACTGATCTACGAGAGCGGGATTGCGGTCGGCCAGTACGGGACGATCTTCGTCTGGGCGACCCTGATCAGCTCGATCTACTTCACGCGCCGCGTTGCCGCCGTCCACCTCGCCTGGCTGCTCATCGCCTACGGCGCCGTCCTCCTCCTGGTCGAAAACACCGCCGGGTACTCGCCACTGACCCGCTGGCTCTTCACCCTGATCTCGCTCAGCGTGGTGATGCTGCTGATCACCGGCATCGTCGCCCGCCGCGCCCGTGCCGACGAGCGCGCCCGCCACTTCTTCGACCTCTCTCGCGACATGCTCTGCACCGCCAACATGGACGGCTACTTCGTCGAGCTGAACGAGGCCTGGACCACGAGCCTCGGCTACTCGCTCGACGAGCTGCGTGCCGTCCCCTTCGTCGAACGCGTCCATCCCGACGACCGCGAGCGGACCGAAGCGGAGGCGGCGGGCCTCTTCGAGGGCGCGGAGACTCTCAGCTTCGAGAACCGCTACCTGGCCAAGGACGGGACCTGGCACTGGCTGCGCTGGAGCTCCCAGCTCTCGCCCGACGAGTCGCTGATCTACGGCCGCGCTGCCGACGTCACCGAGATCAAGCAGATCGAGGCCGAACGCGAGGAGCTGCTCGACCAGGTCCGCGACATGGCCCGCCGCGACGCCCTCACCGGCCTGCCCAACCGGCGGGCGCTGGAGGAGCAACTGCCGCAGGCGATGGCGCGGGCCCGGCGCCGGCGCCCGTCGCTAAGCGTCGCGATCCTCGACATCGACCACTTCAAGACCTACAACGACACATACGGCCACCTCGCCGGCGACGAAGTCCTCCGTGCCTGCGCCAAGGCCTGGGACGCGGCGCTGCGGGCCGAGGACACGATCGCCCGCTTCGGCGGCGAGGAGTTCCTCGTCCTGCTGCCCGACACGCCGTCGGCGGAGGCGGCTGAGATCGTCGAGCGGCTGCGCGAGCGGACGCCGATGGGGCAGAGCTGCTCGGCCGGCCTCGCCAACTGGGACTACGCCGAGTCGATCGACGATCTGCTCGCCCGCGCCGACCAGGCGCTGTACCTGGCAAAGGCAGGCGGGCGCAACCAGCTGGCGGAGGCTCCGCTCGCCGAGTAATGATGCGCGGATGGGCCGCGAAGAGCATGAACGCGCCGTTCGCTTCCGCACCGCCCGCCGCGACCCCGAGCTGACCGTCGTCGAGGGCTTCCACGCGCTCAAGCACGCGCTGCGGTTCGAGGCCGAGCTGGTTGAGGCGGTGGCGACGGACCCGCCGGCCCTGGAGGCGATGGCGGCGGAACTTGCCCCCGACCTGGCCGGGCGGATCGGCGACCGGGTCGAGGCGATCGACAGGGAGACTCTGGCCGACCTCGTGCCGCTGGTCCCGCACACCGGCGTCGCCGCGATCGCGCGGCGGCCGCAGGTCGACCCCGCAGCGGCGCTGGCCGACCCGGCACCGGCGCCCGCGGTGCTGCTGGAGCAGCCGCGGAACATGGGCAACATCGGCGCCTGCATCCGCGTCGCGGCGGCTGCCGGGGCGGCGGCGCTGGTCACGACGGGCGAAAACGACCCCTGGCATCCCGACGCCGTCCGCGGTGCCGCCGGCCTGCAGTTCGCGCTCCCGGTCGCCAAGGTCGAGTCGCTGCCGCCCAGCGACCGGCCGCTGCTGGCGATCGACCCGGAGGGAGAGGAGCTGGCGCCGCAGGAGCTGCCCGCCCGCGCAGTCCTCGCCTTCGGCACCGAGCGGCACGGGCTCAGCAGCGAAGTCTTCGAGCGGGCCGATACACGCGTCTCGATCCCGATGCGCGAAGGTGTCTCCAGCCTCAATCTGGCCACCTCGGTTGCAATTGTGCTTTTTGCAATGAGAATCCGAAGTAACTAGTCCCACCGAAAGGAAGCAACTTGCCTCTCCTTATTGCCGACGTCAGCTTTGGGGAACTCCTCCTCATCGCGCTCGAGGTGTTCTTCTTCGTGATCTGGATCTGGATCCTGATCACGATCCTCTCCGACCTCTTCCGCGACCACGAGCTCGGGGGTGGGGCGAAGGCCGCCTGGGTCCTGTTCCTCGTCGTCGTCCCGTTCCTGGCGTCGCTGATCTACCTGATCGCTCGTGGTAGCGGCATGCGCGATCGTACGATCAAAGCCCAGGCCGACGCGAAAAAGCATTTCGACGAATACGTCCGCCAGCAGGCGCAGGGCGGATCGGCCGCCGACGATCTGCACAAGCTCTCCGAGCTGAAAGACAAAGGGGCGCTCTCCCAGGAGGAGTTCGACCGCGCCAAGGCCAAGCTGCTGGCGTAGAAGAGCGGGACGAAAAGTCCTGCATCTGCAAGGAAACTTGCGGGTTATCGACCCCTTCTAGGGCGGCGCCGGCGCTTCGCTAGCCTGCGCCGCCGTGCTGTTCAGCTCCTCTACGAGCACGGCTTCGCGCCGTGCCCTGATTTTTGCCGCGCTGCTTCTGGCGGCTCTGTGCGTCCTGGCCGGGTCCGGGGCGAGCAGCGCGCCTGCCGATCCGCAGGAAAAGCTGGAAGCGACGCAAGACAAGCTCGAAGGCGTACGCAGCCGGCAGGAAGACCTGGCGGCTTCGATCGCCGAACAGAACGCGGCGATCGACGCGAAGCTGGGCGAAGTCTCCGACCTGCGCCGGGAACAGGAAGCGGTCGAGGCCGAACTGGCCGAAAAGGAAGCCGAGCTACAGCGGGCGACGGCGGCGCTGGAAGCCGAAGAAGCGCACCTGGAGCGGGTGCGGGCGAAGCTGCACCGCGCGCTGGGTGTTCTCAGCGAGCGGCTGGTGGCGATCTACGAGGCGGGCTCGCCGGACATGCTGAACGCGATCCTCGAATCCCAGGACTGGGACGAGATGGCGGCCCAGACCGAATACCTGCGGCAGATCCAGGAGTACGACGACGCCGTCGTCAACCGGGTGAAGACGCTCCGCAACCAGGTCCGCGGGGCGGTCGAACGTCTCGACGAGCAGCAGGCCGAGATCGAAGAAGTGCGCGACACGGTTGTCGCCAAGGAGCGGGAGGTCGCCGATCGCCGTGCCGAAGCCGCGGCCGGCTTCCACGAACTGAAAGCCGAACAGGCGGCCCGGCAGGAAGCGCTCGACGAGCTGCAGTCGCGCGAAGCGGCGCTCAGCGACAACCTCTCGGCGATCTCCGAACAGATCGCCTCCGAAGGCGGCGATGCGACCGAAGGGCAGATGCCGGCGCCGCTCAATCCGGGCCAGGAAGCCCAGGTGCTCAGCGAAAGCGAAGCCAGCGCCCCGGCCTCGGCGCCGTCAGCGGTCAAGGAAGTGATCGCCGCCGGCAACGCGATCGCCACCACCCCCTACATCTGGGGCGGCGGCCACGGCTCCTTCGAATCCGAAGGCTACGACTGCTCCGGCGCCGTCAGCTACGCCCTGCACGGCGGCGGCCTGCTGGAAAGCCCGCTCGACTCGACCGGCCTCGAGACCTGGGGCGAACCGGGCCCCGGCCGCTGGATCACCGTCTACGCCAACTCCGGCCACGCCTGGATGGTCGTCGCCGGGATTGCCTTCGACACGGTCGGCGGCCCCGGCCCCCGCTGGCATGACCCCTGGGTCGATTCCCCTGAAGGTTTCATCGCAAGGCATCCGTCAGGCCTTTGATTCACCCACGGCGCCTGGGGTAGGTTTGCGCCATGGATCTTGAGCAGCGGTTGGAGGAGATGCTCGGGGTCGAGAGATTCGACCCGCCGGAGGAGTTCCGGGCCAACGCTCTTTGGAGCGACCCGAAGGTCTACGAGGAGGCGGCCGCCGATCCCGAGGCTTGGTGGGCCGCGCAGGCGAAGGAGCTGCTCGACTGGGACGTCGAGCCGACGCAGGGGCTCGACGACTCCAACCCGCCCTTCTACAAGTGGTTCGCCGACGGGCGCCTGAACGCCAGCTACAACTGCCTCGACCGCCACGTCGAGGCCGGCAACGGCGACCGGGTCGCCTACCACTGGCGCGGCGAGGAGGGGGAGGAGCGCGAGGTCACCTACGCCGACCTCCACCGCGACGTCCAGCGCTTCGCCAACGCACTCAAGGATCTTGGGGTCGAAAAGGGCGACGTGGTCGGGATCTACCTGCCGATGATCCCCGAGGTCGTCGTCGCGATGCTCGCCTGCGCCCGCATCGGCGCAATCCACAACGTCGTCTTCGGCGGCTTCTCGGCCGAGTCGGTCCGCGAGCGGATGGAGTTCTCCGAAGCGAAAGCGCTGGTCACCGTCGACGGCGCCCGCCGCAAGGGCAAGACGGCGCCGATCAAGCCACAGGTCGACGAGCACCTGAGCGACCTTGGGACGCTGGAGACGATCGTCGTCGTCCGCCACACCGGCATCGAGGTGCCGATGGAGACGGAGCGCGACGTCTTCTACGACGAGGTGATGGCGGCGGCCGACCCCGAGTGCCCGGCCGAGCCGATGGAGGCCGAGCACCCGCTCTACATCCTCTACACCTCCGGCTCGACCGCGAAGCCGAAGGGGATCCTCCACACCACCGGCGGCTACATGGCCGGCGTTACCGCCACCCACCGCTACGTCTTCGACCTCAAGCCCGAGTCCGACGTCTATTGGTGCGCCGCCGATGTCGGCTGGGTCACCGGCCACTCCTACATCGTCTACGGCCCGCTCTCCAACGGCGCCACCTCGGTGATGTGGGAGGGGGCTCCCGACTACCCGCACAAGGGCATCTGGTGGGAAAACGTCGAGCGCTACAGGGCGACGATCCTCTACGCGGCACCGACCGCGATCCGCACCTTCATCAAGTGGGGGGCGGAGATCCCCGCCGAACACGATCTTTCCTCACTGCGCCTACTCGGCTCGGTCGGGGAGCCGATCAACCCCAAGGCCTGGCTCTGGTACCGGGAGGTGATCGGCGGCGGCAGCTGCCCGATCGTCGACACCTGGTGGCAGACGGAGACCGGCGCGATGATGATCACGCCGCTGCCGGGCATCACCTCGACCAAGCCCGGCTCGGCGACGACGCCGTTCCCCGGGGTCGAGGCGCAGGTGGTCGACGAGTCCGGGGGCAAGCCGGTGGAGGAAGGCCAGGGGCTGCTGGTCCTGGAGCGACCGTGGCCCTCAATGCTGCGCGGCCTCTACAAAGAGGACGATCGCTTTATCGACACCTACTTCAAGCGTTTCGGCAAGGAGCGCTACCTGGTCGGCGATGCCGCCCGCCGCGACGAGGACGGCTACTTCTGGGTGATCGGGCGGATCGACGACGTCGTCAACGTCTCCGGCCACCGCCTCTCGACCGCCGAGGTCGAGTCGGCGATCGTCGCCCACCCCGACGTCGCCGAGGCGGCGGTGATCGGCGAATCCGACGAGGACACCGGCCAGGCGATCTGCGCCTTCGTCACCGTGCGGGGAGAGAAGGCCGAAAGCGAGGAGCTGGTCGAGGGCATCCGCGAAACCGTGGCCGAGCGGATCGGCAAATTCGCCCGCCCGAAGCGGATCGTCTGGGCGGAGGACCTACCGAAGACCCGCTCCGGCAAGATCATGCGCCGCCTCCTGCGCGACATCGCCGAGGGCCGCGCCCTGGGCGACGTCACCACCCTGCGCGACCCGGAAGTGATGAAAGAGCTGCAGGCGAAGATCGCCGAGGAGCAGGCGAAGGGCGACTGAACCCAGTTGCTCCCGCAGTGCCAGCGCCTCGGCGCTCTTCGGTTGGGCGAGGCGGGTGCCTCCAGAAACGACAAGACCCGCCGCGAGGCGGGTCGAGTCTGGTGAAGCGGGGAACCACCCCGCAGACGATTGACACCCGTGCCCTCAAGTTAGCACGGCATTCGTCCCCTGACTCAAACCCGTCCGCGACGATCTATCTCTGCGGAGGGCGCCGGACTCGAACCGGACCCAGTGGTTAGCTGGGCATGACGGGTTTCAATCGTCTGGAGCACGCCTGTCTCCTTCAACCCTCCGGCGGCCGATCCTAGGGGCGAATTTCGCCACTTCAATAGGCGTTACTGAATTGGCTCAAAGAAATGACACTTCCGTGTCATTCGCATCAGTTCTGGAAATTAAGAGCCGGATTCCGTCACGGGTTCCGCCCCCAGCTCCACATGTGCGCGGCTATCGGCGTTGCGGATCAGGAGGAGGGTCGCCACGAGGCCGAGGATCGCGAAGCCGGCGCCGACCAGGAAGGCGGAGGAGAAGCCGTCGGTGAGGACGGCGGGGTCGCGGGAGTTGCCGATCTCGGAGTTGGCGATGGCGGCGAGGACGGCGAGGCCGAGGGCGCCGCCGACCTGCTGGGAGGTGTTGATCAGGCCGCTGGCGAGGCCCTGCTCGCGGTCCGCGACGCCGGAAACGGCGGCGATCGTGACCGGGACGAAGGCGAAGCCGAGGCCGACGGCGGCGAAGAGCGAGGGGCCGAGGATGTCGGCGAGGAAGGTGCCTTCGGGACTGATCTGGCTGAACCAGACGAGGCCGATCGCGATCAGGACCATGCCGGCGGCGAGGATCGGCTTGAAGCCGACCTTGGTCACCAGGCTGGAGGCGATCCCGGCCGAGAGGATGATCGAGACCGCCAGCGGCAGGTAGGAGAGGCCGGCCTTGATCGCGCTGTAGCCGAGCACCTGCTGCATGTAGAGCGAGATGAAGAAGAACATCGAGAAGAGCGAGGCGCCGACGAGGATGCCGACGACGTTGGCGCCGGTGATCGTCCGCAGGCGGAAGATCGAGAAGGGGACGAGTGGGGCGCGCGAGCGACGCTCGATCGCGACGAAGGCGATCAGGAGGATCGCGGCGGCGGCGAGGACCCCGATCGTCTGCGCCGAGCCCCAGCCGGCGTCTTCGGCGTCGAGCAGGGCGAAGACCAGGGCGGAGAGGCCGAGGGTGATCGTCGTCGCGCCGGCGACGTCGAAGGTGCGCACCTCCTGCTCGGCGCGCGATTCGGCGATCAGCCTCGGCGCCAGCGCCGCGGCCGCGATCCCGATCGGCACGTTCACCCACAGCACCCACTCCCAGCCGAGGTATTCGGTGAGGACGCCGCCGAGGAGGACGCCGGCGGCGCCGCCGGAGCCGGCGACCGCGCCCCAGATCCCCAGCGCTTTGTTGCGCTCGGCGCCGTTGCGGAAGGTGGTGGCGACGATCGAGAGCGCGGCGGGGGAGAGGATAGCGGCGCCCAGTCCCTGGACGGCGCGGGCGGCGATCAGCTGCCCCGAGCTGCTCGCCAGCCCGCCTGCCAGCGAGGCGAGCGCGAAGAGGACCAGCCCGAACATGAAAACGCGGCGCCGCCCGAGCAGGTCAGCGAGTCGTCCCCCGAGCAGGAGGAAGCCTCCGAAGGTGAGCACGTAGGCGTTGACGACCCAGGGCAGGCTGCTCTCGGTGAACTCGAGCGCTTCGCCGATCGTCGGCAGGGCGACGTTGACGATCGAGGCGTCGAGCACGACCACGAACTGGGCCGAGCAGAGCAGGATCAGCGCGATCCAGCGCTTGTCACGGGCCTTGGCGGCGTTGGTCATCGGGCGGTCTCCATGACTCGGGGGAGGATTCCACATCCCCCTCGTCGCCTCTTCTCGAAACGTGCTCAGTGGCCGAGGCGCTTTTACGTCCTCCTGGTACGGGAAAGCGCCTCGCCTCAGGTGGAGGCTGCTTATCGGGCCAGGGCGTGGCGGGCGTTGACCGCGACTGCGCGCGGCAGCAGCCGCGGCATCATCTGCTCGGGCCTGATCCGGCGGGTCCCCATGCGGTCGAGCAGCTCGGCCGCCCTCGGGTCACGCGCTGCGGCAGAGAACATCAGCCGTTCGATCGGGCTCATCGGCCGCCCCGTGGCGTAGTCGTGGATCAGGAAGGCGTGGCCGCGGAGCTCCCGCCCGTGACGGCGGCGATAGCGCTCGAGGCCCTGCTCGAGCGACTCCGCCCCCTGCAGCGCCGGCAGCACCGCGTCGGAGAGCCACTCGGCCGACTGAAAGGCCCAGCCGCAGCCGACGCCGAAGAGCGGATCGGTGGCGAGCGCGGCGTCCCCGATCAGGGCCAGCCCGGGCGCCACCGGCTTGCGCATCCGGTTGGTCATGTCGATCTTGCCGAGCACCGGTTCGATCGTCCGCGAATCCCGAATCGGCGGCGCCTCGGGCACGTCGGCGACGAACTTGATGAGCGCCGCTTCGGGATCCCGCTTGAACTCGGGCAGGCGGTCCTTGGTCGGCATCGCTGCGTAGAAGGTGAGGCCGCTGTCGGTGGGGAAGGCGGCCGCCCAGTGCGGGTCGAGGAACCAGATCGTGCTGTCAGGCGCGTGCTTCGGCGGCGGGCCCTCGAAGTAACCGCCGTAGGCGATGCGGTTGTGCGGGTAGGTCTTGACCGGCAAATCGGAGAGCTCGGCGACCTTCGAGTCGCGACCGTCGGCGCCGACCGTCAGGCGCCCGCGCAGCTCCCGCTTGGTGCCCTCCTTGTCGCGGGCGACCACCCCGCGGAAGCCCCCGTTCTCGCGCAGCAGGCTCTCGACGCTCCAGCCCAGCATCAGCTCGACCCCCGGGGTCTCGGCCGCGGCGGAGCGGACCAGCGGGTCAAGGACCTCGCGGCGTAGGTTGACCCCGCGCCCGGCCCGCTCGGGCGGCGCTTCGACCCATCCCCACCTGGTCCACATGTGCATCTGCGGCCGCAGCCCTCCCGCCGCTTCGATCGGCTCCAGCAGGCCGAGCCGCTCGATCGCCGGCACGCCTGAGGCCTGGATGAAGTGCGAGCACATCCGCTTGTAGGCCCTGGGGTCGGGCTGCTTCTCGACCAGCGCGACGCGCCGACCCGCGCGGCCGAGCTGGATGGCGGTTGCGCAGCCGGCGAGGCTGGCGCCGACGATGACCGCGTCGTACGCCGGTCGGTCGCCGATGATGGGGGAAAGAGAATAGGTGTCGGGCATCGAGGGCCTCCCGTCCGATCGCTGAACCATTCGTTCCGTACTATACGCCTCGAACTATGAAAAGCAAGAAAGAGATCAAGCTCACCGGCACCTCCTACGCCCTGATGGCGGTCCTGCACGAGTTCGGCGAGATGACCTCCTACGACATCAAGCAGGCGATGGAGAGCTCGATCCAGAACTTCTGGCCGGTCCCCCACACGACCGCCTACGAGGAGCCGGCCCGGCTCGCCGCCGCCGGCTACCTTTCCGCCAGGCAGGAGGAGGGGGGACGCCGCCGCCGCATCTACGCCTTGACCGACAAAGGACTGGAGGCGCTCGCCGAGTGGGCGGCCGAGCCAAGCGCGGCGCCGCCGCAACTACGTGAGGAAGCGATGCTGAAAGTCTTCGCCGGCGGCGACCCCGCCGGCCTGGTGGGGTCCCGGCTCGCCTGGCACCGGGCCAAACTGGAGGAGCTCCAAGGCTACCTCGCCCTGGTCCGGGAAAGCGAGGGCTTCGAAGGGTCCGAGCGAACGCTGGTCGCCGGCATCGCCTACGAGGAAAAGATGCTGGAGCTGCTCGAGCTGTTCGGCGGAGCGCCCGGCTCTAACTAGGCTCGAACGCCGCCCGCGAGTCGCCCGACGCTCGCGAGGGCGACGCGCCGGGCCATCGGGAGGAGCAGCTGCGGCGGGGTCTTCCGCCGCGTACCGATTGCCTCGAAGAGTTCCGCCGCCTTCGGGTCGCGGACGGCGGTCTGCATCATCGCCCGTTCGACCGGATCGAACTTACGGCCCGTTGAGTAGTCGTGGATGAGGCGGGCGTGCATGCCGAGCTGGCGGCGGTGGCGTTTGCGGTAGCGACGCAGGCAGTTGTCGAGGGACTCGACTCCCTGCAGTGCGGGGGAGATGCTGTCGGCCAGCCATTCGCCCGACTGGAAGGCGAAGCCGCAGCCGACCCCGAAGATCGGATCGGTGGCGAGCGCGGCATCGCCGACCAGCGCCAGCCCGGGGGCGATCGGGCCGCGGACGCGGTTCGGCATCTCGATCTTGCCGATCACCGGCCCGACGCACCTGCTTTCGCGGATCGGCGGCGGCTCCGGGACGGCGGCGACGTGCTCGACCAGCGCCCGCTCGGGGTCGGCCTTGAACTCCGGGGCGCGGTCCTTGTGCGTCATCGCGATGTAGAAGACCTGCCCGCCGTCGGTGGGGAAGGCGGCGGCCATGTCGGGATCGAGCAGCCAGACGGCGCCGTCGGGCCAGAAGCGCGGCTTCGGCCCCTCGAAGTAGCCGCCGTAGGCGAGGCGGTTGTGGGGGAGGGTCTTCTCCTTCACCTCGGCCAGCTCGGCGACGCGCGAGTCGCGCCCGTCGGCGCCGACGAGGAGTCGCGGCCGGATCTCCTGCTCGTTTCCCTCGCGGTCGCGAACGGCGACCCCGCCGAAGGCGTCGCCGTCCCGGAGCAGCCGCTCGGCGCTCTGTCCCAGCATCAGCTCGACATTCGGCTGCGCGGCCGCCGCTTCCCGCAGCATCGGGTCGAGCAGCGAGCGGCGCAGGTTGAGGCAGTAGGCCTCCCGCTTCTCGGTCGGTTCGATCCAGCCCCAGGGGGTCCGGGAGTGGAAGCGGGAGCGGACCCCGCCCGCCTCGAGGATCGGCTCGTAGAGCCCGATCCGTTCGATCGTCGGCACCGCCGAGGCCTGGATGAAGTGCGAGCAGATCCGCTTGAAGGCGTTCGGATCCGGGCTTTTCTCGATCAAGGCGACCTTCGCGCCCGTCCGGCCGAGCAGGATCGCGGCGGTGCAGCCGGAGAGGCCGGCCCCGACGATCGCCACGTCGTATTCGGCGCTTGCCGCCATCGTCGAAGCCTAAGCGCAGGAAAGTTCCATGTGCAGTCACTTTGGTCACACAACTAGTTTGCTAAACTAATTATCTAGGCTAATCATGATGACGAAGCAGGCCGACATACCCCTTGCCGAGCGCGCCGCGCACCTGCGCACCGCGATCGTCCGCACCGCCCGGCGCCTGCGCCAGGAGGCGGCGGCGGAGACCTCCGGCCTCACCCCGACCTCGGTCGCGGCGCTGGCGACGATCGAGCGGCACGGGCCGCTGACTCCGAGCGAGATCGCCGCGATTGAGCGGGTGAAACGGCCGACGATCACCCGCACCCTCGGCTGCCTCGAACGCGAGGGGCTGATCGACCGGGCTCCCGACCCGGAGGACAGGCGCAGCGCCCTGGTCAGCGTCAACGGCGCCGGCCGCGAGCGGCTGCGGCGCCTGCGCGGACGCAAGAACGCCTACCTGGCACGGCGGATGAAGGACCTTACGGCCGAGGAAGTGGAGACGCTCGAGCGGGCGGCGGAGATCCTCGAGCGGATGCGGGAAGGTGACCGAGGGTGAGCGCTGCCCTCCGCCACTCGTTCAACTCGCTGGAGGTTCCGAACTACCGCCGCTATTTCGCCGGCCAGCTGATCTCCCTCTCCGGCACCTGGATGCAGACCGTCGCGGCCGTCTGGGTCATCCTCACCCTGACCGGCAGCGGCGTCGCCGTCGGCCTCGCCACCGCCCTGCAGTTCCTGCCGATGCTGCTGATCGGCGCTTGGGGCGGCCTGCTCGCCGACCGGATCCCGAAGCGGCGGCTGCTGATGACGACGCAGGCGCTGATGATGGTGCCGGCGGCCGGTCTCTTCGCCGTCACCGCGACCGGCGTCGTCACCCCGTGGATGGTCTACCTCGCGGTCTTCGCCTTCGGCTCGCTGAACGCGATCGACAACCCGACCCGCCAGAGCTTCGTCTACGAGATGGTCGGGCCAGACCGGGTGGTCAACGCGGTCAGCCTCAACAGCGTCATCGTCCAGGCGGCGCGGATCGTCGGGCCTGCCGTGGCCGGCGTCCTGATCGCGACCGTCGGCGTCGTCCCCTGCTTCGGCCTCAACGCGCTCACCTTCGTGGCGATGATCCTGGCGCTGTGGGGGATGGAGCCGGCTCGCCTGCAGACGGCGCCGGTCGCCGAGCGTGAGCCGGGGGCGATCCGCGCCGGCCTCCGCTACGTCTGGAAAACGCCGGAGCTGATGGTGCCGCTGGCGCTGATGGCGCTGGTCGGGACGCTCGGCTTCAACTTCCAGGTGGTGCTGCCGCTGCTCGCCAAGCTCAGCTTCGAATCCGGGGCGATGACCTACGCAAGCCTGGTCTCGGCGATGGCCGTCGGCTCGATCGCCGGCGCCCTCGTCAACGGCCACCGCGGCCGCACCGGCCCGCGCCTGATCGCCGGCGGCGCGCTCGCCTTCGGACTCTCCGCCCTGCTCGCCGCGGCGATGCCGAGCCTTGCCCTGGAGGTCGTGATGCTGGCCCTGCTCGGCGCCGCCGCCGTCACCTTCGCGGCGACGATCAACTCAACCCTGCAGCTGGCGGTGACCCCCGAGATGCGCGGCCGGGTGATGGCCCTCTACTCCGTCGTCTTCCTCGGCTCCACCCCCATCGGCGCCCCCCTCACCGGCTGGCTTGCCCAAACCTACGACCCCCGCGTAGCCCTCCTCCTCGCCGGCATCTCCGGCCTCACCGCCGCCTGGGCAGCCCACCTCAGCTTCAACCGCATCAAAGGCCGCCGCTCTGAAACGGCAACCGGCGAACACGCCCTGGCGTAGTACCCGAAGCCCGCTCAGAGATTCCGGAGGAGGGGCACGCACACCCTCCCCCGGAACCCATCCGTCCTACGAACTGATGTACCCCCCGCTTTCGAGGTAAGCCTTGGCGGCCTCCTTCGGCGTTTCCTTTTCCAGTTCGACCCGAGCATCAAGCTCCTGCATCACCTTCAGGGTCAGCCCTTTCTGGACCCACTGGATCGTCTGTTCCAAACCGGAGCCTGCTTCCCAGGCCGTTTTCCGCTTGGTCAGGAAGATGACGTTGCCCGCCGGGAAGACGTGCTTGTCGTCTTCGAGGATGACGAATTTGTCGCTCTCGGCCGAGAGCTGCGGGTCGGTGGTGAAGAGGATCGAGAGGTCGGCCTGCCCCTTTTCCAGCACCGTGTAGCGAAGGCCGATGTCGACCGGGGTGAACGACTTGAACTTCAGCCCGTACAGTTTTTCCAACCCGGCCAGGCAGTCGATCCGCTGACGGCACTCGGGCGATCCGTAGAGCGAGAGCTTCTCGGACACGCCTTCGAGGTCCGAGATCGTCTTCAGACCGTACTTTTCGGCCGTCTCCTTCGTCGTCCCGACCGCGTTGGCGCTGGCGAACAGAGTCGGTTCGAAGGTCACCAGCCCTTCTTTGACGAACTCGGCGTAGGCCTTTTCTTTCGCTGCTTTGGCGCCGGAGGGCACTTCTTCGGGTTCGAAGCCGAAGAACGAGGTGAGGGCCGTGCTGGCGTACTCGGGGTAACCGGAGATCTGCCCGCTCTTCAGCGCCTTCAGGGCGACCGTTTCGGAGCCGAGGTTGAGCGCGGTCTTGACCTTGTACCCGGCCGCGGCCAGGGCCTGGGCGTAGATTTCGCCGAGGATTTCCTGTTCGGGGAAGTTCTTCGAGCCGATCGTCAGGGTGACTTTCTTGTTTTGGGGATTGAAGATGATCGAGCCGGATTCACCGCTGCTTTCGGTCGAGCCCGAGGTAGTGCTGTCGCCGCTGCTGCCGCAGGCGGCGACCCCAAGGGTCAGCACGAGCGCCGCCAGGGCCGCAAGCAGCGCCCGCACTCTCGTCTGGTCGGTCCTCACTTATTGCCTCCTAGTCGGGATGGATTTGGTGAGCTTTATTCACGCAGTCTTTACCTTCAGCCCGTCGGAAGTAAGCCGGCGCTGCAGGAGCGCCAGCGCTCCCTCCAGGAAGAGGGCCAGCAGGGCGACGAGGATGGCGCCGGCGAGCCTGCCGTCTTCGCCGTAGATGCTGGCGTTGATGATGAAGTCGCCGAGGGTGACGACTCCGGCCAGGGGGGCGATCGTCGCGGTCGCGACGATCGCGATCGTGGCGCTGCGGACCCCGCCCATCACGGTCGAGATCGCAAGGGGCAGCTCGACCTTGCGGATGATCGCCATCTCGCTCATCCCCATCCCGCGGGCGGCGTCCACCGCGGCCGGGTCGACCTGGCGGACGCCGACGTAGGCGTTGGAGACGATCGGGGGGATGCCGAGCACGGCAAGCGCGATGGTCACCGGCACGAGGCCGATCCCGATCAGGGCGGCAACCAGTGCGATCAAGGCCAGCTCGGGCAGGGCGCGACCGGCGTTGGCGAGACCGACCAGCACGACCTCGCCCCTGCCTCTGTGGCCGAGGTAGAGGCCGAGTGGAAGGGCGACGACCAGCGCCAGAGCCAGCGCCAGGGCCGTGACCTCGAGCTGCTTGAGGGTGAGTTCGACGGCCTGCTCGAACCCGCCGACCTTCTTGCCGCCGGTCACGTTGGAGGTCTGTTCGCTGAAGATGAATTCGATTGCCCCCGTAAAGGAGGCGATCGGAGGCAGGGACGCGGTCATGCCACCCTCGCCTTCCGCCAGGGAGTGAGGAAGCGCTGAGCCACCAGCAGGGCGATGTGGAACGCCATTGCCATCAGGACCACGATCGCCAGGGCGATGAAGACGCTGGTGGGGAAGGTGAGGTTGCCGCCCCCGTAGATCTGGGTGCCCAGGCCGCCGCCGCCGATGAAGACCGCCAGCGTCGCGATCGCCACGGTGCTGACGATCGCGACCCTGAGACCGGCGACGATCTCCGGCACCGCCAGCGGCAGCTCCACCCGCCAGAGGATCTGGCGGTCGGTGTACCCCATCCCGCGCGCCGCTTCCTTTGCCGAGCTCGGGACGTTCTCGAGGCCGAGCATCGTGTTGCGGTAGATGATCTGCAGGGTGTAGGCGGCAAGCGCGACGATCGCGGTGTCCTTGCCGATCCCGGTGACCGGCAGCAGGAGGAAGAAGAAGGCGATGCTGGGAATCGTGTAGAGGATGCCGGTGGCCGCCAGCAGTGGGGTGCGGAGCCAGGTGTTGCGGTGGGCGAGGAGCGCCAGGGCGAAGGCGAGGGCGAAGCCGATCATCACCGAGATCACCACCAGTTCCAGGTGCTGGACGGTCGGCGTTCCGAAGCGGTCGATGTTTTCCCTTGCCCAGTCGAAGCAGAACGGCTGATCGGTTTGTGCCTGGCAGGGCAGAGTGTCGGAAGTCCGTTCGCGGAAGAAGTCGCCGCCGACTTCGCCGCCTGCGGCGAAAAGCACCGGGCTAATCATGAGGTCGCTCCACCGCCGGCTGTTCGTTGCTCTTCGCCTCCGGGGAGCCGAGGAACTCGGAGATGATCTCGACCGAGAGGACGCCCGCGATCCGGCCGGAGCGGTCGACCACAGCCGCGTATTGCGCCTGCGCCTGCAGGAGGTCGGCAAGCGCGTCCCTCATCACGTCGTCGAGTTCCAGCACCGGCCCCAGCGGAGAGTCCGGCCGGCCGGGGACGACGTCGGCCGCGAGGTCGCGCTCGCTGAGCCAGCCGAGCGGATGCCGCTCCCCGTCCACTAGCAGCGGGTAGGGGACTTCGACCTCCGGGGCCGCCAGCTTCGCCCTCACCTCCGCGCTCGCCTGGCCGACGAAGGCCAGCGGCGCCTCCCAGAGGTCGATGTCTGCGACGCGCATCAGCGCCAGCCGCTTCAGCGCCCGGTCGGCGCCGACAAAGTCCTCGACGAACTCGTTGGCCGGCGCCATCAGCAGCTCCGCCGGGGTCGCGCACTGCTCGACCCGGCCGCCCTGGCGCATGATCGCGATCCGGTCGCCCATCTTGATCGCCTCGTCGATGTCGTGCGTGACGAAGAGGACGGTCTTGCGGATCTCTGCCTGCAGGCGGAGGAACTCGTTCTGCAGGCGCTCGCGGTTGATCGGGTCGATCGCGCCGAAGGGCTCGTCCATCAGCATGACCAGCGGGTCCGCCGCCAGCGCCCGGGCGACGCCGACGCGCTGCTGCTGGCCGCCGGAGAGCTGGGCCGGGTAGCGGTCGCCGAGCTCGGGGTCGAGCCCGATCAGCTCCAGCAGCTCGGCGCTGCGGGCGCGGATCCGCTCCTTCTCCCAGCCGAGCAGCTGGGGGACGGCGCCGATGTTCTCGCTGATCGTGCGGTGGGGGAAGAGGCCGATCTGCTGGATCACGTAGCCGATCTCGCGTCGCAGCTGGGCCGGTTCGCGATCACGGACCGAGCCCTCGCCGACGAAGACGTCGCCCTCGCTGATCTCGACCGTGCGGTTGACCATCCGCATCGCCGTCGTCTTGCCGCAGCCGGAGGGACCGACGAGGACGCAGATCTCCCCGGCCGGCACCTCCAGGGTGAGGCGGTCGACGGCGGGGGAGGAGGCGCCGGGATAGCGTTTGGTCGCCTCTTCGTAGCGGACCGAGGAGGCCGTCTGCTCGCTCACAGCCCCAGCTCCTTTGCCCGCTCGGCGGCGCGGGCGACGATCTCCTCCAGCTCCGGGATCTGACCGTCGCGCACCAGCACCTCGCCGGCGACAACGACCTCGGCGACGGCGGCGCCGGAAGCGGCGAAGACGAGGTCGGCCATCAGCTCGCCGATACCCAGTTCGGGCGAATCGGCACGCATGAGGACGAAATCGGCCGGCTCGCCGGGCGCGAGAGGCGTGGCCCCAAGCCGGGGGGCGCGGGCGCCGGTGGCGACGCCCCAGGCCTCGGCGGCCTCGATCGCAGTCGGGTCGGCGGCGGCGTGCTTCTGGACGAGGGCGAAGATCTTCAGGTCCGAGAGCAGGTCGAGCGAGTCGTTGGATCCGGCGCCGTCGGTGCCGAGCCCGACCGCGACGCCGGCGGTGCGGGCGGCGTGGTGGGGGAAGACGCCGCCGACCGCGAGCTTCATGTTCGCCACCGGGTTGGTGACGACCGTGGCGCCGCGCTCGGCGATCAGCGCCAGCTCGTCGGGGTCGAGCCAGACGCCGTGGGCGAGGACCGCTCGCTCGCTGAGCAGTCCCAGGCGGTCGAGGTAGAAAGCCGGCCGTTCGCCGTGCTCAGCGAGGCAGTCCTGGACCTCATTCTCGGTCTCGGAGAGGTGGATCTGGACCGGCAGGCCGCGTTCGGCGCTGAGCTCGCCGATCCAGCGCAGGGAGTCTTCGCTGACGGTGTAGATCGCGTGCGGGGCAAGGGCCGGGGTGATCAGCGGCCCGCAGCCGGCGAGCGCATCGAGGCCGCGGAGGGCCATCTCGCGCAGCTCGGCCGGGCTGCCGTGGAGGTCGAACAGCGGCGCCCCGATCGTCGCCCGCATCCCGGCGTCGCTGACCGCCCGCGCCGTCGCCGCCGGCTGCCAGTACATGTCCCAGAAGCGGGTGGTGCCGGTGCGCAGCATCTCGGAACAGGCGAGGCGGGCCCCCCAGTAGACATCCTCGTCGGAGAGCTTCGCCTCGACCGGCCAGATCTTCTCTTGCAGCCACGGCATCAGCGGCAGGTCGCCGCCGGAGCCGCGGAAGAGCGTCATCGCCGCGTGGGTGTGGCCGTTGACCAGCGGCGGCAGCAGGTGAGCGCCGCCGGCGTCGAGGATCTCGTCGCCGGGCTCGGGCCTCACCTCGGGACCCAGAGCCGCGATCTTCCCCTCCGCGCAGCGAAGCCCGACACGCACCCCGTTCAGCAGCGCGTTTTCGACCGTCAGCCCCATGCGCCCCTCTCGTTCGCCTGTTCCTTTTGGGCGTATAGGACCAAAAAGGAACAGGCGAATGTCATCGGCCCACCGCTCCGAGCCGGGGAAGCACCGCCGCCAGGCCCTCGCGCAGGCGCTCGGCGTTGATCAGGCGGTCGGCTTCCAGCTCCTCGACGCTGATCTCGCCCTCGCCGAGACCGTTGGCGAGGTTGTCGACGACGCAGAGCGCAGCGTAGTCGAGGCCGAGCTCGCCGGCGACGACGCACTCGGAGGCGATCGTCATCCCGACCACGTGCGCGTGCGAGGCCATCAGCCGGATCTCGGCCGGCGTCTCGAAACGCGGCCCCCGCGCCTGCCAGTAGACGCCGCCGTCGCGGGGCGCCTGCCCGCCCTCGCTCCAGGCATCGAGCACTTCGCCGCGCCAGCGCCGGTCGAAGCCCGGGGCGGAGTGGGCGCGGGTGTCGTCGAAGATCGAGTCGCCGAGGTTGAGGGCAATGAAATCGTCCGGGCAGACGAGGCTGCCGACGCCGAGATCCTCCGGTCGCATCGAGCCGACCGAGCCGATCGCCAGCACCCGGTCGCATCCCTGCTCGGCCAGAGGCCGCAGCGTCGCCGCATGGTCAATCGCGTGGGGGAGGACGAAGGTCCCGTCGCTGCTGTGGCGCTGGACGATTGCCGCCCCCTGCTCGGCCGCCGCCGCCGCGATCTCCTCTCCGCCCGGACCGAGGGCGTTGCTGCCGAGGATGACCGCCAGTCGTCCCATCATTCGATCCTATGTGTGGACCGAGTTGTCCCCGCATACCGGGGATAGATCGACATCGTCAGTCGCGGTGGGCCCGGAACGCCGCGGCGGCCTCGCCGTGGTCGACCAGCGGCGGTGGGTAGTCGAGGCGCTCGAAGCCTTCCATCCGCCAGGGTTCGAAGATCGCCTTGCCGCGGACCGGCTCCAGCTCGGGGAGGTAGCGGCGCACGTAGTGGCCGCCGGGGTCGAAGCGCTGCGCCTGGCGGACGGGGTTGAGGACGCGGTTGGGGCGGGTGTCGTTGCCGGTCCCCGCCATCCACTGCCAGTTGCCGGCGTTGTTGGCGATCTCGCCGTCGGTGAGGAGGTCCCAGAAGTGCCAGGCACCGGGGCGCCAGTCGACGTAGAGGTCCTTGCAGAGGAAGGAGGCGACGGTCATCCGCGCCCGGTTGTGCATGAAACCCTCCTCGGCCAGCTGCCGCATTCCCGCGTCGACCAGCGGATAGCCGGTGTGGCCCTGGCGCCAGGCCTCGAACAGGCGCTGCGAGCGCGACCAGCGGTCGCGGCGTGGGCGGTAGTCGCGGCGGGGGAGGGAAGGGGTCGCCGCCAGCACCTGATGGTGGAAGTCCCGCCAGCAGAGCTGCCGCACGAAGGCCGCGCCGCCGCGCCGCTCGCCCGCCTCCCGTGCCAGCTCCAGAGGCGAGACGCAACCCCAGCGGATGTAGGCGCTGAGCCGGGAGGTGCCGTCACCTGGGAGGTCGTCGTGGCGGTCTTCGTAGCCGCCGAGGCCGTCGCGGAGCCAGGCGCGCATCCGCTTCCGCCCTTCGCTCTCGCCGCCGGCCAGGCGCCCCGGCGAGGTTCGCCCGTCCGTCAGCGAGCCCAGCGCCGGCAGCCGCCCCGCCTTCAGCCCGCTAGGCACCGAGATCCTGAGCGGCGTTCCCGCTCCCTGTCGCCAGGGCAACCGGCTCCAGGCGCGGTGGTAGGGGGAGAAGACCTTGAAGTGGTCGCCGCCGGCCGGCGTCACCGCTCCCGGCGGCACCACCGTCACCCCCGGGTGGGCGGTGAACTCGATCCGCTCCTCGGCGCAGGCCCGCGCTAGCCGCCCCTCGCGGGCCCGGGCGTAGGCGCTCCAGTCGGCGCTGACGTGGAGCGCAGTCGCCTTGCACTCCTTCGCCAGGGCGATCGCCTCCCGCACCGGATCCCCGCGCCGCACGAACAGCCGGGCGCCGGCCCTGCGCAGCGCCTCGTCGAGATTCCGCAGCGCCTCCAGCATGAAGGCGACCCGGTTCGGAGCCGCGAACCGCGACCCCAGTAGCCGCTCGTCGAGGACGAAGAGCGGCACCGTGCGCGCGGCCCGTGCCGCCGCGGCCAGGGCCGGATGGTCGTGGACCCGGAGGTCCCGGTTGAAGAGAACGATCGCCGTCTCGATTGCCATATGGTCCTGCAATGGAGAACGGGAACTCCACGGAGAAGGATCAACCGGAGCGTAAATCGGGTCGCGACGAGACCGAGGAGGAACGCCTCGACCGCAACCTGGCTGAGCTCCTGCAGGAGCTGCGAGTTGCTCTGCCGGGAGTTCAGGTCCTCTTCGCCTTCCTCCTCGCGGTCCCGTTCCAGCAGGGCTTCGAAAAAATCACCCCGTTCCAGAAGGGCGCCTACTTCGGGACCCTGATCTGCACCGCGATCTCGGCGGTGATGCTGATCTCGCCGACCGCCTACCACCGGATCACCTTCCGCTACCAGCAGAAGCGGAAACTCGTCTACTACTCGAACCGGTTCTCGATCATCGGCCTCTTCTTCCTCGCCCTGGCGATGACCGGGGCGATCATGCTGATCACCGACTACCTCTTCGGCAGTACCGCGACGATCGTGATGGTCGCGGCCACCGTCCTCGTCTTCGGCTTCTTCTGGTTCGGGCTGCCGCTGCAGCGCCGGCTCAGCCTCTCGGCCGGGCAGGAGCCTCTAGGCAAGCCCGAAGGCGAGTGAGCTCGGCCTCGAGGTCGTCGAGGAAGGGCAGCTCCGGCGCCTTCTCGCGCAGCAGCGCCAGGTCCGCTTCCCAGATCTCCGCCTTCAGCTCGAGCGGGACCTTGAACTCGTCCCGCACCGCGTCGCCTTCCTCGGCATAGGCGTCGCGCAGGGTGCGGGTGTTGGTCAGCTTGTCGGCCCCGTAGATCGCCAGCGCCTCAGTGCCCGCGGCCGCCACCCGTTCGCGGTGCTCGGCCTTGCGCTGGCGGTAGGGCTCGATCGATTCGTCGTCGGTGAGGGCGCCGACCATCCCCGCCACCTCTTCGCCGAACTTCTCCCGCAGCTCGTCGAGGCCGGTGTCCGAGTCCTCGACGACGTCGTGCAGCAGCGCCGCCGCCAGCACCTCGTCGCGGTAGCCGCGCTCGTCGAGCAGAGCCGCGACGCTGATCGGGTGCTTGACGTAGGGCATGCCGCCGCTACCGTTGCGGACCTGACCCTCGTGGTCGCGCCGCGCCTGCTCGAGCGCGCTGCGCACCAGCGGCGAGCGCTCCGCGGCTGCCTCGATCCTCTCGGCCGGGGACACCCGGCCAGCCTAGCTCAGGCGGTTGCGGCGGCTTTGGCGGACCGCGCCGGCAACTCGTACTCGTTGCGCTCGGCGCCCAGCTCGACCGCGGCGGGGTCTCCTCCCAGCTCGCCCCAGCGTTCCCTCGCTTCGATGCCGAGGGCGTCGAGCTCCTCGTCGGAGTGCAGCGGGTCGTGGTGGAAGAGGAGCGTGCGCTCGGCCCCGGTCCGGCGCGCGAAGCTGAGCGCGTGCGAGGTCGCGGAGTGGCCCCAGCCGACGTGATCGGGGTACTCGGCGTCGGTGTACTGGCCGTCGTGGATCAGCAGCGAGGCGTCGCGGGCGAGCTCGAAGCCGGAGATCCAGTCTTCCTCGAGCGCCTCGAGGTCGGCGCCGAGAGCGGGCTCGTGGTCGGGGATGTAGGCGAGCGATGAGTCGCCGTCGTCGATCCGGTAGCCGAGGGTGGGGCCGCGGTGCGAGACCGAGGCGGAGCGGATCCGGGCCGAGCCGATCTCCCACTCGCTCTCCGGGCAGTGGCGAAAGGAGACGTCGCAGGGAAGCTCCCGCACCTCGACCGGCGACAGCGGGGCCGAGATGTAGCGGGCTATGCGGTCGCGCAGCGAGGCCTCGGGCGAGGCCGGTCCCCAGATAACGATCTCGGTCTGCGGGCGGAAGGCGGGGGCGAAGAAGACCAGCCCCTGGATGTGGTCGAGGTGGAGGTGGGTGAGGAGGATGTGAAGGCGGGTCGGCTCGTCCGGCAGCGCCAACCCGAGGCAGCGGATGCCGGTGCCTGCGTCGAGCGCCAGCATCGAGCCGTCGGCGAGGGTGACGCCGACGCAGGAGGTGTTGCCGCCGTAGCGGATCGTTTCCGGCCCCGGGGCGGGGATCGAGCCACGCGTCCCCCAGAGCTTGACCTTCACGCCGGCCCCGCTCCGTTGCCGTTCTCCAGCGAGGGCCAGAAGACGGCGATCGCGCCCTGGGAGCCGTGCGGGGTCTGGATCGGGAAGGCCGAGACCTCGACGTCGTGTTGGGTGCCGTCGGTCGAGCGCACGGTCAGCTCGGCGTGGGCGGGGCGGCCGGCGCGGACAGCGCGGACCAGCGGCAGGTCGTCGTAGGGGATCGGCTCGCCGCTCTCGTCGAAGGGGCCGAAGAGTGAGCCCCACTCCTGCGGCCCGACGGTTCCGAGCTCCTCGAAGCGTTTGCCGAGCAGCATCCCGGCGGCTTCGTTGTAGAAGACGAGGAGGCCGCCCTCGTCGACGAGGAAGGCAGGGGTCGACAGGGCCGACATCAGGTTGCGAGCGAGGATCAGCTCGAGGGGCCGCTGCGTCACGAAAGACACTTTAGATCGTCAAGTTCGGACTGCCACTAAATGCCGGGTTTTAGCGCAGAGAGCCAAGAAGATGGAGGTTCGCTGGGTGCGGGTAACGAGGGAGTGACTTTCGTCACTTAGGTGATTCGGATTGGTAGGGCCTTAGCCGGCGGCTTCTGCGCTTCGTAAACCGCCCCGCGCCCAGAGGCCGAAGAGGAAAGGGAGTGCGACCCCGATTGCGAATGCCAGCCCGACTAGTACGGGGTCGCCGGAGATCAGGCCGCGGCCGGCCTCGAGGAGGGCGGTGATGGGGTTGATCGAGGCGATGGTGTGGATCCAGCCGCTGAGGAGGTCGAGGGGGACGTAGACGGGGGCGAGGAAGAGGATCAGGAAGGTCGGGAACTGCATGAGGGGACCGCCTTGGATCGAGCGGACGCGGAGGGCGACGCCCGCGGCCCAGAGGGTGGCGGCGATGTTGACGAGGATCGCGAGCGCGTAGAGGGCGGCGATTTCGGCGCCGCTGCCGGCGATCTCCATCCCGGCCACCAGCGCCACCGTCGTGAGCACCGTCCAGGTGACGAAGGCGCGGAACAGCGCCGCCAGGGCGTAGCCTAGGACGATGCCGCTGCGGTGGCCGGCGGCGAGCATGTAGCGGCGACCGAAGCCGCTCTCGAAGTCGCGGGCCATCGCGAAGCCGGTGAAGACACCGCCGAAGGCCGCCGACTGCAGCAGCACGAAGACGAACTGGAAGGCGGTGTAGCCGCTGGGGAAGTCGAAGCCGGGGACTTCGCCGATCGCCGCCAGGCCGCCGGCGAAGGAGACGAAGAAGAAGAGCGGGAACATCAGCGCCGGGACCAGGAAGGCGGGGTTGGTGAGGAAGTTGTGGATGCTGCGCCAGGCCACCCCGCGGGCGACGGCGCCGACCCCGGCGGTCCGCTGCTCGCTCACGTCCGCACCAGCCTCGTCTTCAGGGCGCTGCCGGCCGCCAGCATTCCGAGCGTGCCGATCGCCGCGGCGATCCCGAACCCGAGCGCGAGGTCGCCGAGGTTCCAGCCTTCGATCAGCAGCGAGCGGATCGCCTCCAGCAGGTAGGTGACCGGGTTGACGCTGGCGATCGTGTGGAACCAGTCGGTCGTCAGCAGGTCAAGTGGCAGCGTCATCGCCGAGAGGAAGAGGAAGACGAAGAAGACCGGGAAGAGGCCCTGCACCGCCTCGCCGGAGCCGAAGCGCAGCGCCGCGAAGAGGCCGATCGTGCCGAAGGCGACGGTGATCGTCACCGAGAGGAGGAGGAGGACGAGGGCGCCGGCCGGGCCCGCGGCCAGCTCGGCCCCGGCGATCAGGCCGACCGCCAGGTAGACGATCGCCTGGATGACGCCGAGGACGAAGGCCCCGGCGAGGAGGCCGCTGAGCAGAGCGGCGCCGCGTAGCGGGGTCAGGGCGAGGCGGTTGAGGAAGCCGGTCTCGATGTCGCGGGCGAGGTCGGTCCCCGAGTTCATCACCGAGAAGAGCGCCCCCTGGATGAAGGGGACGGCGAGGATGAAGGTGAGGTAGGAGTCGGTCGGGAAGCCCGGCAGGCTGGTCGCGTCTTTGAGCCCGCCGGTGTTGACGGCGAGGAGGAAGAGCGGGAAGACGAGGGCGGGGACGATCTGCGCCGGCTGGCGCAGGGTGCGCAGGACCGAGCGGCGGGCGAGCTGGCCGATCTGGTTGCCAAGCGAGGAGCTCACGCCGGGGCGGCCGCCTCCGGCTCGGCGTCGGCGGGCTCCGCCTCACCCGCCCCCTCCAGCGAGCGGCCGGTCTTGGCGAGGAAGACGTCGTCCAGCGAGGGGGCGTGCAGCTGCAGGCGCTCGATCGCGATTCCCTCGGAGTCGAGGGCGCGCACGACCTCGGCGAGCTGCGATTCGCCGCCGTCGAGGCGGACAGCGACGCCACGCGGGGAGGACCCGGACCCCTGACCGAAGCGGCCGAGGACGGCGGTCATCCGCTCGCGGTCGCCCTCTTCCCGCGGCACCGCTTCAACGGTAGGGCGGCCGATCTCCGCCTTCAGCTCCGCCGGGGTCCCCTCGGCGACGAGCCGGCCGTGGTCGATGATCCCGACCCGGTTGGCGAGCGCGTCCGCCTCCTCCAGGTACTGGGTGGTGAGGAAGACGGTGACCCCGTCCTCGGCGGCGAGCCGGGCGACCTCTTCCCAGAGCGCGGTGCGGCTCTGAATGTCGAGGCCGGTGGTCGGCTCGTCGAGGAAGAGGATGCGCGGACGGTGGGCGAGGGCGAGCGCGAGGTCGAGCCGGCGTTTCATCCCGCCGGAGTAGCCGCCGACTTTGCGGTCGGCTGCGTAGTCGAGGCCGACCCGCTTCAGCAGCTCGTTGCCGCGGCTCTCGCGCTCGGCCTTGCCGAGGCCGTGGAGGGCGGTCTGCAGGCGCATGTGCTCGCGCCCGGTCAGCAGCGGGTCAAGCGCCGCCTCCTGCAGGGCGGCGCCGATCGCGGCCCGCACCTGCGGTCCCTGCTCGACGACGTCGTAGCCGCCGACCCGGGCGGTGCCGGCGGTGGGAGGGAGGAGCGTGGTCAGCATCAGCACCGTCGTCGACTTGCCGGCGCCGTTGGGGCCGAGGAAGCCGTAGATCTCGCCTTGGGGGACCTCCAGGCTGATCCCGTCTACCGCCCGCGGCCCGTTCTTGAACTCGCGGACGAGGGATTCGGCCTCGATCCCGCCGCTGCGCTGCGTATCCGTCGTCACCGCGCCTGAGGGTATCCAGTAGAACTTCCGGGCCGATGCGCGAGCGGACCCGCACCTACAGCCTGGCGATGAACGTCACCCGGCCCGTGGCCTGGTGGGGACGGATGCGGGCCGAGGGGCTGGAGGCGGTGCCCGAGAGGGGGCCGCTGCTCATCCTCGGCAACCACGACAGCCACTGGGACCCGGTGATGGTCGGGATCGCCGCTTACAAGCGCCGGCAGATCCGCGCCCTCGCCAAATCGGAGCTGTGGGAGGTGCGCGGGCTCGGCCCGATTCTCAACGGGATGGGGCAGATCCCGATCCAGCGGGGCAAGGGCGACAAGGACGCGCTGGCGAAAGCGATCGAGACCCTGCGGGCGGGAGCCTGCATCGGCGTCTTCCCCGAGGGGACCCGCTCACGCGGCAAGGTCCTGCGCGCCCGCAGCGGCGTCGGCCGCCTGGCGCTGGAGGTTCCGGAGGCCCACGTCACGCTCGTTGCGATCGAGGGAACGACCGACTTGACCGGCTTCCCGCGCCGGCCTCGCATCCGCCTCCGTTTCTTCGACCCGGTCGGCGGGCAGCCGCGCCCCGGCGAGGACGCCGGCGCCCTCTCCGCCCGCCTCCTCTCCGAGATCCGCGAGCTGGTCCCTCCCTCGCTCTCCTACCGCAAGCGCGCCAGGCTCAGCGGCGTCGCCGAAGACTGATCCTCAGCTCTTTGGTTCCTCGCCGTTGGGCCCCAGGGCCGACCATTCGCCGCCGAAGGCCTTGAGGTGGTTGCCAGTGTGGTCGCCGGTCTCCTTGTCGCCGACGTAGGTGTAGAGCGGATGGCCGTAGTAGACGACCTGCAGGGTTCCGTTCCTGCGCTTGAGGGTGCTGAGTTTCGGGGGGAAAGCTCCGTTGTAGGCTTCCGGTTCGCCTTCGGTCAGGACGGGCGGCCACTTTTCGGCGCAGGCGCCGTAGCAGGCCGAGCTGAAGGCGCGGTGCAGCGAGTGCTTGTCCTTCTGGAAGACGTAGACGGTCCGGCCTTCGGTATCGACAAGAACTTCCGCGAAATCGGGAATACGTTTCGCCGAGATGACGGCGATGCCCGGTACTTCGGAGCTCGGCACCGGCTCGGCACCGGACTCACCGCCTTCGGTGCCGCTGTCGCCGCCCCCTCCGCAGCCGCCGATTGCGGCCGCCACCGTTGCGGCCAGGAGCAGCGCCTGGATCGTCCTCTTCATCTCGGTTCCTCCTCGCTCTGGAAGCTCATCCGCCGCGAGACTATCGGAACAGTAAAGCTCTGTTAACCAGTGGCGACCGGACCTCAGTCCTCCGGCTCTTCGCCGTTGGGCTGGAGGGCGTACCACTCGGCGCCGAACTGGTCGATGTCGTTGCCGTTGGCTTCGCCCGGCTTCTGGTCGGCGACGTAGGTGTAGAGGGGCCAGCCGTTGTAGGTGACCTGGAGCGTCCCATCCTTGCGCTTGGTCGTGCCGAGCATGCTGCGGCCGGCGGGGCCCTGGGCTTGCAGGTCGCCTTCGGTCCGGAGCGGCGGCCAGGCGGCGGCGCAGGCGCCGTAGCAGGCGGACTGGGAGTTCTTGTCCTTGTGGAAGTCGTAGAGGGTGTGGCCTTCGGAGTCGACGAGGATCGTCCCCAGGTCGCCGACCTTGGCGGCGGAAACGATGCCGTCGGCGCTGCCCGAGGATTTGGCGCTTTCGCCGTAGCCGCCTTTGGCGCTCGCTTCGCTGGTTTCGGAGGCCGGCTTGCTTCCGCCGCCCCCGCCCTTGCCGCTGTACGCGCTGCCGGAGCTGGTCGAGTCGCCGCCGCCGCAACCGGCGATCACGACCGCCGTCGCAGCAATCAGGCAGAGCGCGTAGATGAATTTCCTCACGTCGGTTCCTCCTCGTTTGCGATGTCGAGCGCCGTCACCGGCGAGCTCACCGGGGCGGTGAAGGTGCGTTTGCCCGTGTCGACGACGACCGCCCGGGTGCGCGAGAGATCGAGCGCCGAGCTGAGCACGGCGTCGGAGTCCTCGCCCCAGCGGTAGCGAAACGTGCCCGCCGGATAGGAGGCGCCTTTCGGCCCCCGCAGCCACACTCTGCAGAGCGTTCCCGAGGGCACGCCGTGCACGTACATGTGGATCTCGGTGCCGTAGGCATGCGGCTTCAGCGTCGCGTCGATGCTGATGCCGTCGGGAAGGTGGGCGAACCTGACCCGCTGCGCCGGCCCCTGGCTGTCGCCGCTGCCGCCGAAGACGAAGAGGAGCAGGACCGCCGCCACCGCGGCCGCGGTCGCTCCCCCGAAGGCGAGGCCGCCGAAGAGGCGCCGCCGCCGACGCTGCTGCGTCCGCTGCTGCTCAGCTGCGATCGTCGCCGCGATCCGCTGTCCCAGCTCCGGCGGCGGCTGAGGCGCCGGGCCGAACCGGGCCGGGTCGGCGTGGGGGAGCATTCGCGCCACCGGCGTCAGCGCCGCCAGCTCCTCACGGCAGCCCGGGCAGCCCTCAAGGTGCGCCTCCAGGCCCGCCCGCTCGTCGCCCTCGAGGTGACCGAGCGCGTAGGCGCCCAGCAGCTCGCGCCACTCGCGGCACTCGTTCCTAGTCTTCATAGCCCATCTCCTCGAGCACGACTCGCAGCGCCCGCAGCCCGTAGTAGACGCGGCTCTTGACGGTTCCCTCCGGGACGCCGAGCTCCGCCGCCACCTCGGCGTAGGGGCGGCCGCGGTAGTAGGTCTCGACCAGGACCCGGCGGTGGTCATCGCCGAGCCGGCGCATCGCCTCCTCCATCTGCCACGCCTGCAGAGCCTCGTCGAGCGGTTCGACCGCCGGCTCGATGCCGCCCTCGGCGACCGCCGGCCGTACCGCCCGCGCCCGCCCCAGGTCGATGACGACGTTGCGGAGGATGGCGAAGAGCCAGGTCCGCAGCGAGCCGATCTTCGGGTCGAAGCGATCGCCCGCGCGCCAGGCACGGACGAAGGTCTCCTGCACCGCCTCTTCGGCGAGGCCGGAGTCGCCCAGCGAACGAACCGCGAAGCCGTACAGCTCGCCGGAGTGGGCGGCGTAGGCCTCGCGGACGTCCCGTTCGCGGCTGAGCGCGCCCCGGGCCGAATTTCCAAGCTGGATCATCCGACCCGGCATACGCTCCCCGGCGATGCCGGGTTCAGATTCCTCTCAGAGAGGGCCTATTCGAGTTTTCCGATCTTGAAGATTTTCGTCCCGCAGTCCGGGCAGACACCCTGGATTGCCGGACGACCGTTCTTCATCGTCACCTGTTTGGCGTCTTTGATCTCGACCTTCTTGCGCTCTTTGACGCAGTAACCCTCAGGCATGAAGGGGCCCTCCTTTCTTGCCGCGAACGGCAAATCTCGCGCTAAAGGCGAGGTGGATTGAGGCGAATGTAACGCAGCTCCCCGACGCTCCCGCCTAATTTTGTGCTGAATCGCACAAAACAGCCACGTCGCCCGTCAACTACCCTGCCCCCGCGGTCCCAAGCCCTTCAACGCTTACGAGGAGATAGAGGAATGCCCGAAGCAGTCATCGTCGACACCATCCGCACGCCGATCGGCCGTGCCTTCAAGGGGTCGCTGGCCCAGTTGCGCCCCGACGAGATGGGCGCCTACGTGGTCGACCAGCTGCTCGAGCGCAACCCCGAGGTCGACCCGGCCCTGATCGAAGACGTCTTCTGCGGCGTCGGCATGCCGCAGGGCCTGCAGGCCTTCAACCTCGCCCGCATCATCTCCCTGCTCAGCGAGAAGCTGCCGCAGGAGGTCAACGGGGTCACCGTCTCCCGATACTGCTCCTCCAGCCTCGACGCGATCCGCCACGCCGGCAACGCGATCAAGGCCGGCGAGGGCGACGCCTACCTCGCCGTCGGCGTCGAGTTCGTCAGCCGCTACAACGAGCGCACCGAGCCCGCCGGCGAGGCCGACCAGAACGAGAACCTGAAAGGCAACGACGGCCAGCCGAACGCCTACATCGCGATGGGCGAGACCGCGGTCAACGTCGCCAGGAAGTACGAGGTCAGCCGCGCCGACATGGACAAGTTCGCCCAGCGCTCGCAGGAACTGGCGGTGCGCTCGCAGGAAGACGGCTTCTTCGACCGCGAGATCGTCCCGGTGAAGCTGCCGGACGGCAACGAAGTCAGCAAGGACGACGGCCCCCGCGCCTCCTCGACCCTGGAGAAGCTCTCCGAACTGCCGGAGGCCTTCGGCGGCGGCGGCGTCACCGCCGGCAACTCCTGCCCGCTCAACGACGGCGCCGCCGCGGTGCTGCTGATGAGCGACACCAAGGCCAAGGAGCTGGGCCTGACCCCGCGCGCCCGGATCATCACCGCCGCCACCCACGGCAACGAGCCGGAGCTGATGGGCGTCGCGCCGATCGGTGCGATCAAGAAGGTGCTGGACCGCGCCGGGATGTCGATCTCCGACGTCGACGCCGTCGAGCTGAACGAGGCCTTCGCCGCCCAGGTGATCCCGATCATGGCCGAATGCGGGATCGACGAAGACAAGCTCAACACCCACGGCGGCGCGATCGCCCTCGGCCACCCCTTCGGGATGACCGGCGCCCGGATCATGGGCACCCTCCTCAACGTCCTCGAGACCGACGACAAGCAGGTCGGCCTCGAGACGATGTGCGTGGCGGGAGGACAAGGCAAGGCAATGCTCGTCGAACGTGTCTGAGGCCATCTGACCGGCGCATTTCGGCGTCCTCGGTCGCTTGCGTGCAGAGCACGCGGCGCTCCCTGCGTCCTTGAACTGCTTGATCAGCTGACCTCAGACAAGGATTAGGGTGAGCTCGTGGAGACGCTTCTCTATGAGATCGAGGGGCGCGTTGCGCGCATCACCCTGAACCGGCCCGAGCGGGGGAACGGGATCACCCCGCGGATGCCGGCCGAGCTGGCTGAGTGCGTCGAGCGGGCGAATCTCGACCCGGAGGTCCACGCGATCGCGCTGGCGGGCAACGGCAGCGGCTTCTGCGGCGGCTATGACCTCGTCGCCTCGGCCGAGGGCGACATGAGCGAGCTGGGGGAGGGCGGCGAAACCCCACCCGGCTCGCCGCTCGACCCGGCCGTGATCGGCGCCAACCACGCTCCGGACTCGAACTGGGACCCGGTTACTGACTACCAGTTCATGTCGCGCAACGTGCGCGGCTTCATGAGCCTCTTCCATTCCGAGAAGCCGGTGCTCTGCAAGGTCCACGGCTACTGCGTCGCCGGCGGCACCGACATGGCGCTCTGCTCCGACCTGCTGGTGATCGCCGAGGACGCGAAGATCGGTTACCCGCCGGCCCGCGTCTGGGGCTCGCCGACGACGGCTATGTGGGCGAGCCGGCTGGGGCCGATGCGGGCCAAGCGCCTGCTGCTCACCGGGGACTCGCTGACCGGCGCCGAGGCGGCGGAGTGGGGATTGGCGACCGAGGCGGCGCCGGCCGACCGGCTCGACGAGCGTTTCGAGCGGCTACTGGAGCGGGTCGTCCGGATGCCGGTCAATCAGCTGGTGATGATGAAGCTGCTGGTCAACCAGACCGTGCACGCCCAGGGCCTGGCCCAGACCCAGGTCCTCGGGACCTTCTTCGACGGCATCGCCCGCCACACCGAGGAGGGCCATACCTTCGTCCGCCGCGCCGCCGAGTCCGGCTTCCGCGAGGCGGTGCGCGAGCGCGACGAGCCCTACGGCGACCATGGGCTCGAGGGCTTCGGCCTCGAGCCGGAGGGATAGGCTGCCGCGGCGATGAGCGACGCCTCGCACCCCAGCTCGATGATCACCCCGGAGTCGGTTCGGGCCTTCCTGCCCGGCAGCTTTCCGGGTGACCTCGGGATCGAGCCCCTCGAGGTCGAGGACTCGCACGCCCGCGGCGGCATCGTTGTCGACAAGCGTCACCTGCACCCAGGCGGCTTCGTCCACGGCGGCGTCTGGACCGCGCTCGGCGACACCGTCGCCGCCTGGTCGACCTTCCGCTGCATCCCGCCCGGCCACAACTTCACGACGATCGAGCTGAAGCTGAACGTCTTCGCCGCCGGTGTCCTCGGCGATGAGATCGAGGCGCGGGCAGAGCCGCTGCACGTCGGCAAAAGCACGGTAGTGATCGAGGTCCGGATAGAGCGCCGCCGCGAGAGCACCGACCCGCGCCTGGCCGCGAACCTGATCGTCAGCCAGTTCGTCTTGCCGCCGGCCGGCGATGCCTGAAGCCCCTGCTGAGGTCGCCTACCTGTTCGGCTACGGCTCGCTGGTGGCGATGAAGGACGAGCTGACGCTCGAAGGCCGCGCCTGGCCGCCGGTGCCGGGCCGACTGCGGGATTACCGGCGCTACTGGGGAGCGGCGATGAACAACTGGGAGGCGACCCCGCTGCAGAAGCACTTCCTCGACCCCGACAGCGGCGAGCAGTTGCGGATACGCGTCGCCTACCTCGACATCGAGGAGGAGCGGGGTCGCACCGTGAACGGCCTGGCGATCCCGGTCGACCGTGGGCGCCTCGCGGAATTCGACCAGCGGGAGATGAACTACCTGCGCATCGACGTCAGCGACGCATTCGAACCGGCGCTGCCGCGGCCGGTGTTCGCCTACCGCGCCACCGAGGAGGCTCGCGAGCGCTGTCGCCACCACCCGGACGCCGAGGTCTTCGTCAGCAGCGACTACGTGGCGGCGGTGCGCCGCGCCTTTGCGGAGCTGGGCGAGGGAACGCTGGAGGAGTTCGAGCGCAGCACCGACCCGCTCGAATTTCCTCAACGGCACCTCCGGCTCGTCTACCCACCGCCGGCGGGCCCCGGCGGCAAGCTCCCCTACTGAGCGCCAGGCCTCTAGGCCGCAACCGGACTCAGCCGGCTCGCTTCGACGAAGTGGCGGAACAGCGCCGCCTCGTAGGTGCGATGCACCAGGGTCTCGGCGTGCCACTGGACGCCGATCAGGAAGGGACGGGAGGGGTCCTCGACCGCCTCGATCGTCCCGTCGGGGGCGCGGGCCGTGACCTTCAGCTCCTCGCCCAGCCGCTCGATCGCCTGGTGGTGGAAGGAGTTGACGTCGAGCTCGTCACGCACCTCGACCTCGTCGTCCCCGAGCGCCGCCGCCAGGCGGCTCCCCGGCTCGACGTCGATCGTGTGGCTGGTCTCGTTGCCAGGGTTCGGCTGCCGGTGCGGGATCTCTTCGGAGACCGCCGGCAGGTGCTGGATCAGGGAGCCGCCGCGGGCGACGTTGAGGGCCTGGGTGCCGCGGCAGATCGCCAGGATCGGGATTTCGCGCGCATCGGCGCAGCGCGCCACCGCCAGCTCGAAGCGATCCAGATCCGGCTCGGTCGGACCCAGGTCCGGGCTGGGGGAGGCGCCGTAGGTGTCGGGGTCGAGGTCGGGGCCGCCGGAGAGGCAGATGCCGTCGAGCCGGTCGAGCAGCGACCCGATCGCCTCCTCCGGCAGCGGCGGGACCACCATCGGCAGCGCCCCGGCTGCCTCGATCGCGCGCAGATAGGTGAGGCCGAGGACCATCTCGCGGACCTTCGGCTCGCTCTCCGGGGTCTGCTGGATCCGTTTCGGCTCCCGCACCTCCGAGGTCGTCACCCCGATCAGGGGCCGCCCTTGCTCAGCGCCTCGCTTCATGCCGCTGAATTCTCCACTACCCAGGTGTCCTTGCAACCGCCGCCCTGCGAGCTGTTGACGATCATCTCGCCGGCGCCCTGCGCAAACCGCGTCAGACCGCCGGTCATCGCCACCTGCCCGTCGGCACCGCTGATCACGAACGGGCGCAGGTCGATCCGCCGCGGGCGCAGGCTGCCGCCGCGGACGGTGGGGTGGGAGGACAGCGCGACCGGCTCCTGGGCGATGAAGCTCTCGGGCCGCCGCCGCACCACCCCGATCGCCCGCTCGCGCTCGGACTCGCTCGCCCGCGGCATGATCGTCACGCCGTGGCCGCCGAAGCCGCCGCGCGGCTTGATCACCAGTTCGTCCAGCCGCTCCAGCGCCTCTTTCCTGGCGGTCTCGTCGCTGAGGTCGTAGCTGGGGACCGAGTGCAGCAGCGGCTCATCTCCGAGGTAGAACTCGATCATCCGCTCGACGTAGACGTGGGTCAGCTTGTCGTCGGCGAGGCCGGTGCCGAAGGCGTTGACGCAGCGCAGACGCCCCGAGCGCAACGCCGGCAGCAACAGCTCCCCGAGCTCGGTCGGGCTGCCGTCCGGCTCGGTGATCTGGTCTGTGTCGAGGCGGCGGTAGACGACGTCGACCGGGTGGCGCCGGCGGGAGATCCTGGCGAACAACCGCTCGCGGCTCGGCTCGAGCTGGCCGGGGGTGACGACCGGCAGGCCCAGCTCCCGCCCGACCCGCTCGTGCTCGTACCAGGCCCCGTTCTCGGGTCCGTCGGAGAGGACGACGGCGAACGGTTCTTCGCGACCGGCCGGTGCGGCGGCCCGGATCGCCTCGCCCAGCTTCTCCAGGTAGTCGGCCAGCGGTCGGGGCTCGACCACGTCACCCAGCTCAGGCTCGACAATTTCGCGAATCGCCAGCGAGTAGCAGGCGCCCGAAGGCATCCGCAGGTTGTCCTCGAGCACGCGCAGCTCCCCGTCGGCTCCTCGGACCAGGTCGAGACCGGCCACCATCGCAGCCGGCACCTCGGAGTCCAGCACCCCCACCATCGCCGCCGCGTATCCCTCCGAGGTCTCGAGCACCCGCCGCGGCACCACGCCGGCGTCGAAGATCCGCTGCGGCCCGTAGGCGTCGGCGATGAAGGCGTTGAGGGCCCGCGCCCGCTGCAGCAGGCCCGCCTCCAGCCGCTCCCACTCCCTGCTGCCGATCAGCCGCGGGACCGGGTCGACCGGAATCGGTCTCCCTTCGCCGAAGGTGAGCCGGCTGCCGGCCACCTTCGCATCGACCCGCTCCTGCAGCTCGGTGAGGTCCCGCTGCCCCAGCTCCTCCAGCAGCTCGCCGTAGAGCGGCCGCGGCGCGCCGTCGGGCTCGTACGCCTCGTCGACGCAGTCCGGTTCGGGCGAGTAGGGAGGAGCGCTCACGCCCCAGCTTCTACCCGCTCCTCCGGTACTTCCAGCCTTTCTATCTGCGGCAGTTTCCACATCACGCTGGCGATCGCCAGGCCGATCGCAACCGAGAGGAAGACGAGGAACCATTCGCCGGGCCCGAGCAGGACGATGTCGAAGAAGTCCCGCAGGAAGGGGAGGGCGAGGATGCCGGCGTAGATGCCGCCCAGGCCCATCACCATCCCCAGCATGTTGCTCTGGATCGCGATGTGCTCACGGCCGGGGCCGCGCTCGAGCAGGAGGATGAAGGCGAGGCCGAGGGCGATCAGGGTCGAGGTCGCCGCGGTCCTGCCCTCGGCCAGGGTGCCGCCGAGGACGGTGTCGACCAGGAAGAAGGAGATGATCGAGGCGAGCGCCGTGGAGACCCCGGCCGGGACCGCGAACGCCGCCAGCGCCCGCAGCAGCCGGCCGCGGTAGAGCGGCCCCTCCGAGGGCATCAGCGCCAGGGCGAAGGAGGGGATCCCGATCGTCAGCAGCGCCGCCACGGTCAGGTGGCGCGGCAGGAAGGGGAAGGCGAAGCCGGGCACCGCGACGAGCAGGATCAGCGTCGCCGCGTAGACGGTCTTGGTCAGGTAGAGGCGGCCGAGGCGGTGGATGTTGCGGGCGATCTTGCGTCCCTCGCCGACCGCCTCCGGCAGCCGCTCGAACTGGTCCTCGAGCAGGACGACGTCGGCGACGCCTTTGGTCACCTGCGTCCCCGAGCCCATCGCCACCGCCATCCGCGCCCGCTTCAGCGCCGGCACGTCGTTGACGCCGTCGCCGATCATCGAGACGTAGCGCCCGCTGGCGACGAGCGCCCCGACCAGCGCTTTCTTCTGCTCCGGCTTGATCCGGCAGAAGATCGTGTTCTCCATCGCCGCCTTCGCCAGGCCGTCGGTGTCCTCCGGCAGGTCGGGACCCTCGACGACCCCGGCGTCCTGCGGCACGCCGACCGCGTAGGCGACCGCGGTGACCGTGGCGGCGGCGTCGCCGGAGATCAGCTTCAGGTCGACTTCCTCCTCGCGCATCGTCGCGATCGTCTCCGCCGCGTCGGGCCGCAGCGTCTCCTCCAGCACGACCAGCGCCAGCGGGTTCAGCTGCGGCGCCCCGCTCGCCGCCGGATCCTCGGGCAGCGCCTCGCCGGTCTGGCCGAAGGCGACCACACGGCGGCCTGCCGCCGTCTCCTCCTTCAGCTTCTCGGCCAGCCGCGGCGGCAGGCTCAGGGCTCCGGACTCGGCGAGGATGTCAGGCGCCCCGAGGACGTAGGTCTCGCCGCCGGAGCCGTCGAGGGAGACGCCGCTCCACTTCCACTCCGAGGAGAACGGAACCTCCCCGCGCACCGCCCCTGCCTTGCCCGGGAACTCCTCGGCGATCGTCTCCAGGGTCTGGTTGCGGTTGCCGGCGCTGGCGGCGAACCGCCCGAGCGCCGCCGCTCCGGTCTTCGGGTCGATCCCGTCGGCGTACTCGACCCCGGTCAGCTGCAGCTTGCCCGCGGTCAGGGTCCCGGTCTTGTCGACGCAGATCGTGTCGACCGAGGCGAGGCTCTCGGTTGCGCTCATCTGCTGTACCAGCGTGCCCCGTCTCGCCAGCCGTTTCGCCGCCACCGCGAAGGTGACGCTCATCAGCAGCACCAGCCCCTCGGGAATCAGGGTGACGAGGCCCGCGGTGGCGGTCTGCGCCGCCTCCTCGAGCGGGACGCTGCGGAGCTTGAGGCTGAGGACGAGGACGATCGCCAGCGGCACCATCACGTAGGTGGAGGCGATGATCACCCGATTGACCTCCTCCTGCAGCGGCGAGGGCGGATGGCGGAAGGTCTTCGCCTCACCGGCGATCTTGCCCGCGTAGCTCTCCTCGCGGACCGCGTCGACGACGTAGGAGCCGGAGCCGGAGACGCAGAAGGAGCCGGAGAGGACGCGGTCCCCGTCCCCCTTCTTGATCCCGTCGGACTCGCCGGTCAGGAGCGACTCGTCCATCGTCATCCCGCGGGAGGCGACCACCTCGCCGTCGGCGATCAGCTGGTCTCCCGGCCCCACCTCGATCAGGTCGCCGGGAACGACCTCGTCGGCGATCAGCTCCAGCACGTCGCCATCGCGGACCACCCGTGCGTGCGGGGCGACGAGGACGGCTATTTCGTCCAGCGTTTCCTTCGCCTTCTTCTCCTGGAAGATGCCGATGCCCGAGTTGACGACCGCGATCACCCCGAAGAGGGCGTCGGCGTAGAGACCGAGCCCGAGGTCGAGGACGAAGAAGCCCGCGATGATCGCGTTGAAGAGCGTGAAGACGTTGGCGGCGACGATGCTCGCCAGCGAGCGCGAGGCGTTCTGCGGCGGCGGCCCGAGCTTGCGCAGCCGCGCAGCCGCCTCGCCGCTGGAAAGACCCTGGTCCATGCTGGCTTGGCCGTTACCCATCAGACCCCTATTCAATAGGGTGCGGGAACTATGGGCCTGAAGCTCGGACTCAACCTCGGCTACTGGGGGATCGGCCCGGCGGGCGAGGAGGCGGCGGAGATCGTCCGCGCCGCCGAGGGGCTCGGTTACGAGTCGGTCTGGGCGGCGGAGTCCTACGGCTCCGACGTGGTCAGCGTCCTCGCCTGGCTGGCGGCGCAGACCGAGAAGATCAACCTCGGCGCGGCGATCATGCAGGTGCCGGCGCGCCCGCCCGCGGCGGCGGCGATGGCCGGGGCGACGATCGACAAGCTCTCCGGCGGCCGCTTCCTCTTCGGCTTCGGCCCCTCCGGGCCGCAGGTCTCGGAGGGCTGGTACGGAGTGCCGTACGCGAAGCCGTGGGGGCGCACCCGCGAGTACATCGAGGTGGTGCGCGAGATCATTGCCCGCGAGGGCCCGGTCGACCACCAGGGCGAGCACTACACGCTGCCGCTGCCCGGCGGGGAGGGCAAGCCGCTGAAGCTGAACTTCCACCCGCTGCGCAACGAGATCCCGGTCTTCGTCGGCGCGATCGGGCGCAAATCGGTCGAGATGGCGGCGGAGATCTGCGACGGCTGGATCCCGATCTTCTTCAGCGTCGACGCCTTCGAGCAGACCTGGGGCGAGCACCTCGAGGCCGGCTTCGCCAAGGGTGGCCGCCAGCGCTCCGACCTCGAGGTCAGCCCCTCGCTGCAGGTGGCGATCGACGGTGACCTCGAGGCGGCGAAGAACGTCGTCAAGGCCGGGCTCGTCCTCTACTTCGGCGGCATGGGCAGCCGCAAGACCAACTTCTACGTCGACCTCGCCCACCGCTTCGGCTTCGGCGAGGTCGCCGACGAGGTGCAGCAGCGCTTCCAGGACGGAGATCGCGGTGGCGCCTTCGAGGCGATGCCGGACGAGATCGTCGAGGCCACCTCGCTGGTCGGGACCGAGGCCGAGGTCGCCGGGCGGGTCGAGCGCTTCCGCGGCGCGGGCATCGACCGCCTGATCGTCTCACCCGTGCACGTCGAGCGCGATCAGCAGCAGCACACCCTGGAACGGCTGGCTTCGCTGGCCCTGTGACGCGCGTGGCACTTCGCATCTCGGCGTCCTCGGTCGCTCGCGTGCAAAGCACGCCACGCTCTCTGCGTCCTTGATCTGCTCGACCACGCGCACCACAGGGAAAACATGGATCGCATAATCTTCCGCGCCGCGCCATGAAGATCGGAGTGCCGAAAGAGACCGCTGCTGGGGAGCGCCGCGTCGCGCTGATCCCCGACGTCGTCAAATCGCTGACGAAAAACGAGCACGTCGACGTCGTCGTCGAGTCGGGGGCCGGCGAGGCCTCTGGCCACACCGACGCCGCCTACCAGGAGGCCGGCGCCACCGTCGGCGCCGCCGACGCAGCCTGGGGCGCTGACGTCGTCCTCCACGTTGCCGTCCCCGGCACCGAGGACATCGCCAAGCTGAACGGCAACCAGATCTTCATCTCCCACCTCAACCCCTGGGTTGCGGCGGAGACGAACAAAGCGCTGGCCGGCGCCGGGGTCACCGCCTTCGCGATGGAGGCGATCCCGCGGACGACCCGCGCCCAGGCGATGGACGCGCTCTCCTCGCAGGCCGCCGCCGCCGGCTACGCGGCGACCCTGATCGGCGCCCGCGAGTCCGGCCGCTTCTTCGGGATGATGACCACCGCCGCCGGCACCGTGCCCCCGGCCAAGGTCCTCGTCCTCGGCGCCGGCGTCGCCGGGCTGCAGGCGGTCGCCACCGCCAAGCGCCTCGGCGCGATCGTCACCGGCTTCGACATCCGCCGCGCCGCCTGGGAGCAGATCGCCTCGCTCGGCGGGCGACCGCTGGAACTGGACTTCATCCCCGACGCCGAGGGGGAGGGCGGCTACGCCCGGCCGCTGACCGACGAGGAGAACGCGCAGGTGCGCGACGCCCTCGCCGAGAACGCGGCAAAACAGGACATCATCATCACCACTGCCGCGATCCCGGGCCGCCCGGCGCCGCTGCTGATCACCGCCGAGGGGGTCCGCAACATGGCCCCGGGCTCGGTGATCGTCGACCTCGCCGCCGAGACCGGCGGCAACTGCGAGCTGACCCAGCCCGGCCAGACCGTGGTCGAGGGCGGGGTGAAAGTGATCGGCACCCGCAACCTCCCCTCGGAGATGCCGGCGCCCGCCTCCCAGCTCTACGCCAAGAACCTCGAGAACCTGCTCGGCCTGATCGTCAGCGACGAGGGCGAGGCCAAGGTCGACTTCGAGGACGACATCATCGCCGCCGCCTGCATCACGCAGGGTGGCGAGATCAAGAACGAGAGGGCAGCGAAGTAGCCATGAGCCTGATGACCGAGATCACGATCTTCGTCCTCGCCGTCTTCGTCGGCTTCGAGGTGATCTCAAAGGTGCCGACGACCCTGCACACGCCGCTGATGTCGCAGACCAACGCGATCCACGGCATCGTCATGCTCGGCGGCCTGATCGTCCTCGGCTATGCCGACGACGGGCTCGAGTACGTGATCGGGACGATCGCCGTCGCCTTCGGCGCGATCAACATCGTCGGCGGTTTCATGGTCACCGACCGGATGCTCGGCATGTTCTCCAAAAAGCCGAAACCGAAGGCCAGCTCTGACGGGAAGGGCGGCGCCTGATGGTCCAGGCCGTTTTGCAGCCGGGCGGCGACGCGGCGACCGCCCTTTACATCGTCGCCTTCTCGCTCTTCATCATCGGGATCAAACAGGGCACCCACCCGACCACGGCGAAACGCGGCAACCTGATCGCCGCCGTCGGCATGGCGGTCGCCATCGTCACCACCCTGTTGCTCGACGGGATGGGCAATTGGGGCCTGATCTTCCTCGGCCTCGGGATCGGCACCGCGGTCGGCGTCATCGCCTCGATCCGCGTGCAGATGACCGAGATGCCGCAGATGGTCGCCCTCTACAACGGGGTCGGCGGCGGTGCCGTTGCGCTGATCGCCTGGTCGGAGATCCGCCACGGGATCTCGCTCGGCGAGGACTTCCCGCTCGACGAGCTGATCCCGGTCATCTTCGCCGGCGTCGTCGGCTCGGTCTCCTTCTGGGGCTCGAACATCGCCTTCGCCAAGCTCCAGGACCTGATCCCGACGCGGCCGATCGCCGCGCCCGGCCAGCAGGTGATCAACGCGATCCTGCTGCTCGCGATCGTCGTCATCTGCGTCGTCCTCGCGGTCGACCACGAGTCGCCCTCGCAGGGCCTCTTCATCCTCCTGCTGGTCCTCGCCGGGATCCTCGGCAACATGGTCGTCCTGCCGATCGGCGGGGCGGACATGCCGGTTGTGATCTCGCTGCTGAACGCCTTCACCGGCCTCTCCGCCGCGGCCGCCGGCTTCGCGCTGGACAACGTCGCCCTGATCGTCGCCGGCACCCTGGTCGGCTCCTCGGGAACCATCCTCACCTTGGAGATGGCGACGGCGATGAACCGCTCGGTCTCCAACATCCTCTTCTCCGGCTTCGGCGGCGCGCCGTCGGGCGGCGGTGGCGGCACGGGCGAGGAAAAGCCCCACGTCTCGATCGGGGCCCAGGACGCGGCGATCAAGCTCGCCTACGCCGACTCGGTCGTGATCGTCCCCGGCTACGGCCTCGCAGTAGCCCAGGCCCAGCACGCGATCAAAGAGGTCGCCGACGAGCTGGAAAAGCGCGGGGTCACGGTCAACTACGCGATCCACCCGGTCGCCGGCCGCATGCCCGGCCACATGAACGTCCTCCTCGCCGAGGCCGACGTCGCCTACGAGAACCTGAAGGAGATGGAGGAGATCAACCCGGAGATGCCGCGCACCGACGTGGCCGTGGTCGTCGGTGCCAACGACGTCACCAACCCGGCGGCGAAAAACGACCCCGACTCGCCGATCGCCGGGATGCCGATCATCGAAGTCTCCGAGGCCCAAGAGGTGATCGTGATCAAGCGCTCCCTCAGCCCCGGCTTCGCCGGCATCGACAACGACCTCTTCTACGAACCGAACACCTCGATGCTCTTCGCTGACGCCAAAGCGGCCGCCGGCGAAATCGCAGCCGAGATCGGCAACCTGTAGCAACCACTTCCTCAATCCCTGAAGGCGGGGTTCATAGATGCCTTTAGGATCTCCCTCGTGATCAAGGCCATGGACGCCCATGTCGGCCGAGACCTCCAAGAGGACGATCGGGTCCGGGCGGAAAACCCACTGCCGTAAGGTTGAAAGTGGTGAACGTCCGGCGCGCCAATCGGCACGCCGTACACACACAGGTAGGAACTTCCTCCCTAGGTTCGGCCGATGCGGTCCGAGCGGGGGCAGGGGACGGTCGAGTGGGTGGGGCTGGTCACGCTCGTATCGCTGGCGCTGCTGGGGCTCGCCGCGGCAGGGGCGCGAGTGCCGGGGGCCTCACTGGCGCGGTCGCTGGCCGACCGGATCCTCTGCGCGGCCGCGTTGGGGGACGGATGCGGGGACGAGCCCGCGCTGATCGCCGCCTACGGGAGCGAGGTGGGCGAGCTGGTGAGGCGGCACATGCCGAACCTGGTCTTCGAGGCGGGGTCGCGGGCGGTGCCGGTTGACTTCCGCCGCTGCCGCAGCAGCGAGTGCGGCGACAGCGCGGGCAAAGGGCTGGTGCACCGGACGGACGAGCGGCTGCCGGTGACGGTCTTCGTCCATGTGGTCGACTGCCGCGAGGGGAAGGAAACGCCGGGCGCCGACTGCTCGGGCGGTCGCGCCGGCAACCTCTACGTCCAGTACTGGACCTATTACGCCGACTCGGCCACTCTGCGCGGGATGCCCGTGGTGGGAGAGAAGGGCTACCACCACGACGACTGGGAGGGCGTGCAACTGCGTTTCGGGTCTGACGGCGAGGTCGAGCAGCGGGCCTCTTCCCACAACGGCTACAACTACGAACGCAGCCCCTACAACTGGGGTGCCGACACCGGCAAGATCCCCCACGACGGCTGGGGTGCGGAGACCGGCCTCCTCTTCGTCTCGGGCGGCAGCCACGCGGGCAGCACCTTCGAATTCACCGACACCGAGCGCTTCACCCCCGGCCGCCGTGTTCACCTGATTCCGCTGGAGCAGATTGCCGCCGAAAGCGACGACGCCTTTGCGATCTCCCCACCCTGGATCAAGCAGGTCTGGGTGGATCCCGAGGCCGAGGGAACCGGCTGATTCACAGGCGAGTACTCAGATGACGCTAGGGTCTTCGTATCCCGGCCGATGTGACCTCAGAGTCGAAGGCAGCGATCGCGGGCGCTCTCGCCGAGGCCCGTGAGCGGACCCTGGCGCTGGTCGCACCGCTCGACGGCGAGCAGCTGAACGCCGTCTGCTCGCCGATCCTCAGTCCGCTGGCATGGGACCTCGGGCACATCGCCAACTTCGAGGAGCTGTGGCTGGTGCAGAGGGTGGGCGGGCGCGAGCCGCTGCACGGGGAGTTGGGCCGCTTCTACGACGCGATCGAGAACCCGCGGAAGATCCGCGGCGAGCTGCCGATCCTGCGCGACGCGGACTTACGGTCCTACATGGCGGACGTCCGCGAGCGCACTCTCGACGTACTGGAGGATGTGGAGATCGGTCTCGACGCTGAGGATCCGCTGCTGCGGGACGGCTTCGTCTACGAGATGCTGCTCGCCCATGAGCTGCAGCACAACGAGACGATGCTGCAGCTGCTGCAGCTGGTCGAGGGCTACGAGCTGCCCCCCCAGATCGCAGCCGAACACACTTCTCCCCGCATACCGGGGACAGCTGCGTCAGGTCAGGTCGAGATGGTCGCGATCGAGGCGGGGGAGCATGAAATCGGCGCGCCCGCCCGGGGCTTCGCCTACGACAACGAGCGGCCGCGGCACGCGGTCGAGCTCGACGGCTTCGAGATCGACCGAACTCCGGTCACGAACGGCGCGTACATCAGGTTCATGGAGGAGACTGGGGCGGAAGCGCCGCTGTACTGGGGCCGCGAGGAGGAGGGATGGGTCGATACCGCCCGCGGCCGGCGCGAGGCGATCGACCCAGCCCACCCGGTGATCCACGTCTCCTGGGACCAGGCCGACGCATTCGCCGGCTGGGCCGGCAAGCGGCTGCCGACCGAGTTCGAGTGGGAGGCCGCGCGGCCGCGGCTCGACGGCGTCGGCCACGGCTGGGAATGGACCTCCTCCCACTTTCTCCCGTACCCCGGCTTCGAGGCCTTCCCCTACCGCGAGTACTCCGAGGTGTTCTTCGGCGACTCCTACAAGGTCCTGCGCGGCAGCTCCTGGGCGACGCACCCGCGGGTTGCGCGCTCGAGCTTCCGCAACTGGGACCTGCCGCAGCGCAACCAGATCTTCGCCGGCTTCCGCTGCGCGAGGGACGCATGACGATCGCGATCGACGTCCACCTCGACGCCGACGCCGCGGCGAAGATGGCGCGGGACGTCCGCGAGGGCCTCTGCGCCTACCCGAAGGAGGTGGCGCCGAAATACTTCTACGACGAGCGCGGCTCGCTGCTGTTCGAGCAGATCACCGAGCTGCCCGAGTACTACCCGACGCGGGCCGAGCGGGAGATCCTCACAACCCGCTCCGGCGAGATCCACGCCACCGCCGGCTGTCCCGAAACCCTGGTGGAGCTGGGATCCGGCTCCGCTGCGAAGACGCGTCACCTGCTGAGCGCGATGCGCGACTGCGGCGACCTCGACACCTACGTCCCGGTCGACATCTCCGAGGAGATCACCGAGCGCACCGCCTCCGAATTGGTCGACGAGTACCCGGGCCTGAAGGTGCACGGCATGGTCTGCGACTTCGAGCAGCACCTCGAGCGCGTCCCCCACGGTTTCGGCACGCGGATGATCGCTTTTCTCGGCGGCACGATCGGCAACCTCTACCCGCGCGAGCGCCACGCCTTCCTCGAGCGGATTCGGGCCCTGCTCGGCCCCGGCGACCACCTCCTGCTCGGAACCGACCTGATCAAGGACAAGGCGCGGCTGGAGGCCGCCTACGACGACGAGGCCGGCGTCACCGCCGAGTTCAACAAGAACGTGCTCGCGGTTCTCAACGACCAGCTCGGCGCCGACTTCGACCTCGACGCCTTCGAGCACGTCGCCCGCTACGACACCGAGGCGGAGCGGATGGACATCCGGCTGCGCTCGCTCGTCGACCAGGAGGTGCGGGTCGACGGGCTCGACCTCGAGATCCAGTTCGCCGCGGGAGAGGAGATGCGGACCGAGATCTCGACCAAGTTCACCCGCGAGCGGATCGCCGCCGCCTACGACGGCGCCGGGCTGGAGCTGCGCGGCTGGTTTACCGATGCGGCCGGCGACTACGCGCTCAGCCTCGCGGCACCTGCTGGGTGATGCAGTGGATGTTGCCGCCGCCGAGGAGGATTTCCCGCGCCGGCACGCCGACCACCTCGCGCTCAGGGAAAGTGCGGCCGAGGATGTCCGCGGCCCCCTCGTCGTGGCGCGGGTCGAGCAGCGGGTAGACGATCCGCGAGTTGGCGAGGTAGAAGTTGACGTAGGAGGCGGCCATGCGGTCACCGGCCCGGCGCGGCTGCGTTCCCTCGGCGGCGTCGACGCCCTCGGCCTCCTCGGCTGAGATCTGCAGCGGGCCGGGGGAGGGGAGGAGCACCACATCGAAGGAGCGGCCGCGCGCGTCCGTCGCGTTTTCCAGCCGCTCGCGGGCGTCGCGGGAGATCGCGTGCTGGGGGTCGTCCTCGTCGCCGGTCCAGGTCAGCAGCACCACGCCGGGCCGGGCAAAGCAGGCGAGGTTGTCGACGTGACCGTCGGTCTCGTCTTCGAAGACGCCGGCGCCGAGCCAGACCACCTTCTCGGCGCCCAGGTAGGCGATTAGGACGCGCTCGATCTGCTCCTTCGAGAGCTCGGGATTGCGGTTCGGGTTGAGCAGGCACTCTTCGGTCGCCAGCACGGTTCCCTCGCCGTCGACGTGAATCGCCCCGCCCTCGAGCACGACCGGGGCGCGGTAGCGGTCGGCGCCTTCGGTCTCCAGCACCTTGGCGGCGACCCGCTCGTCGCGGTCCCAGGGGAAGTAGAGGCCGCCGTTCGTCCCACCCCAGGCGTTGAAGCGCCAGTCGACGCCGCGGCGCTCGCCCTTATCGTCGACGACGAAGGTCGGGCCGTGGTCGCGGATCCAGGCGTCGTCGGTCGAGACCTCGACCACCCGCACCTGCGGCGGCAGCAGCGCCCGGCAGTTCTCGAATTGGCCGTCGGAGACAGCCATCGTCACCGGCTCGGAAGCGGCGATCGCCGCCGCCACCTCTGCGTAGGCCTCCTGCGCCGGCTTCGCTCCCAGGCGCCAGTTGTCGGGGCGCTCGGGCCATGCCATCCAGCAGCCGCTGTGGGCCTCGAACTCGCCCGGCATCCGGAACCCGTCTTCGGCGGGCGTCGATTTGCGGGTCGCGGTCACCTGCCCTCTATCTTGAACCAGTGGACGAGATCCGCCTGATCCGTGCCCCCGACCCGCCCGAGTCACTCGCCCGGACCCGTTCCGCCGAGCGGCCGCCGTTCCGGATCGCCGCCGTCCAGCACCGCTGGCATCCCGATCCGGGGGAGCACGAGGCGGCACTGGGGGAGGCGATCCGCCTCGCCGCCGAAGAGGGGGCGCAGCTCGTCTGCCTGCAGGAGCTGACCCTGAGCCGCTACTTCGCGGTCGATCCCGCCGGCCCCGAAGCCGCCGGGGCCGAACCGGAGGAGCTGCCCGGCGGCCGCACCTTCGAGTTCGCCGCCCGCATGGCAGCCGCGTCGGGCACCCACGTCCACGCCTCACTCTACGAGCGCGCCGAGAGCGAGGATGGCCTCGGCTTCAACACGGCGATCGTCGTTTCGCCCGCCGGCGAGCTGATCGCCCGCACCCGCAAGCTCCACATCCCGGTCACCGCCGGCTACCACGAGGACCGCTACTTCCGGCCCGGCCCCGGCGACGCTGAGGCCTTCCCGCTGGTCGGCCTCGGGGACGTGCGGCTGGGCCTGCCGACCTGCTGGGACCAGTGGTTCCCCGAGGTCGCCCGCGCCTACAGCCTCGAGGGGGCCGACGTCCTCGTCTACCCGACCGCGATCGGCTCCGAGCCCGACCACCCGGACTTCGATACCCAGCCGCTCTGGCAGCACGTGATCGTCGGCAACGGAATCGCCAACGGCGTCTTCATGGTCGCCGTCAACCGCATCGGCGAAGAGCCACCCCTCACCTTCTACGGCTCCTCCTTCATCTCCGACCCCTACGGCCGCATCCTCGCCCAGGCCCCCCGCGACGAACCGGCAGTCGTCGTCGCCGACCTTGACCTGGACCAGCGCCGCGACTGGCTAGAGCTCTTCCCCTTCCTCACCACGAGGCGACCCGACGCATACGCCCGCCTCGCGGAAGAGGCGACGAAGACCATGAACCGGAACGACTGATCCCGCTAGACCGCAGGCTCGACTACTGCCTCCATCCAGGTACGCGCCGCCGCCACATATGCCTTTAGGCAGACTGGGACTTCAGCACGGGCTTTCTCTGCTTCTGCAAGTTCGTCATCTTCCCGCACCTTTCCGCCCTGTCCTCTCTCCTGAACTTCAGATGCTCTGATCGCTTGCATGAGGGCAGCAAAGCTCTCGGTTACGGAGTGGTTCGCAGGAAATCGGAGTTGGAGTCGGACATATGCTGGTCGTAGCTTGCGGGTGGCCGCATGACAAGCGTCTGCACGCTCGGAGATTTCTTCTACCAGGGCGTCGAGCGCTTGATCTAGTTCAGCTTTCGCATCCGATCCCTCGTGAGCATTTGCAGCCACCCTCGCCACGTCCTCGCGGGTCTTGATCCTCGCTGAGTAGTCGACGAGGGCATCCATCGCATCAGTGACGATGTTCGTAGCTTCATCAAGAGTGCGCCGGGCTGCCTCCTTCTCTCTTATGACTTGGGCATGGCGGAGTTCACGCTTTAAGCGAACGTCTGCAGCAGCGAGCTCCTTTGCCACGTTTCTCCCTGCGTACCGAGCTGCAAAGTGCGCGCCCACAACCGCCGCGAGCACGATGGCAAGGGGAGTGGCCAGTTCTAAGGAAGTTGACTTTCCCCCAACCATTTCGACCTGAAAAACAAAAAGAAGAGGAAGCTGCATCACATTAAGCCTTCCACGTGAACCAGATCGACTTTAGGCGGCGTTCGAGGGCTGCCATCTGCTGGATTCCGTCTGCTGATTTAGCAAGTCATTGGTTGTGAGGTGCTCACCATGGTGCGAGCTGCCTCAGGCAATAGCGGCAGCGCTGCGCCTGAACGAAAAAAGACGTTTCGTTCAACCGAGACCGCAAAAACCCGTGTATACGGCCGGTTTTTGCGGTCTCGCGAGATGTCAAGCCCTTCGGCGTCTTACTGATCTCGATCGCGGAGGGAGCCGGTGGGGGCCGTGAGGTACTCAGCATGGAGCCGAGCCACCAGCGCTCGGGCGTCAGCGCACTACAAATCTCTCGGCGGAGGTGCTCCGAACGACCCCCACCGGCTCCCTCCCAGCCAGAGCGGTCTGCTCAGCTAGGCGCCAGCGCCTCGATCGTCTCGCCGAGCTTGTCCGGCGTGGTGATCGGGGTGAGGATCGGGAGGGTGATGCCGCCGGCGACGAATTCGGCGAGGCGCTGCTTCATCTGCTCGGGGGTGCCGAAGATGAACATGTCCTCGATCAGCTCCCAGGGGGCGGCCGCGGCCGCGGCCTGGCGGTCGCCGGCTTCCCAGGCCTCGACCATCGGCGCGATCTGCTCGCCGAAGCCCATCCAGCGGTAGAAGTCGGCGTAGACCGGGACGGTGATGTAGGAGGAGAACATGAAGCGGGCCAGGGGCTCGACCTGCTCGCGCTCGCCGGGGATGCAGAAGAAGCGGCAGAGCAGCTCGAAGCCGTTCGGCGCCTCCTCCAGCTGCGCGGTCACCTTCGGCAGTCCTGAGAGCGGCAGGAAGTTGGTGAAGGCGCCGGCGGCGCGCTGCACCGCCAGCTTGAGCATTTTGCCCCGCAGCGCCGCCAGCACGACCGGCACCTCGAACCGCGGCGCGGTTTCCAGCTTGAAGCCGGACGGGCTGCGCTCGCCGCCCAGCACCGGGTCGAGGAAGTCAAGCGTCTCCCGCACCCTGCTCAGCGGCCGCTCGAAGGGGATCCCGTTCCAGCCTTCGACGATCCGGTCGGAGGAGGAACCGAGGCCGAGGATGAAGCGGCCCTCGGAGGCATCGCTGAGCGCCACCGCCTGTTGGGCCAGCAACGCCGGGCCGCGCTGGAAGACGCCGACGATCCCGGTCCCCAGCCGCACCCGCTCGGTCCAGGCGGCGCTCAGCGCAAGCGGCGTGAACCCGTCGGGGCCGGCGGTCTCGCCGGTCCAGAGGTCGGTGTAGCCGGCCGCCTCGGCGCGTCGGACGTGCTCCTCGTGGTCAGGAAGCGTCAGTCCCGGCAACGGCAGCGTCAGGCCCCAGCGATCCATCGACCGGGACCCTATCGCCGTCCGGGCGCTCGTTGCGAACCTCGAAACGCCGGGTCGGCGACCAGCTGCTGAAGAAGGAGTCGGCGTCCTGGGCGCTGAGTGGCCGGGTGAAGAGGAAGCCCTGGCCGTTGTCGCACTCCTTGTCGCGGATCAGGGTCAGGTCCTGCGGCCGCTCGATCCCCTCCGCGGTCGTCTCTATCTCCAGCGCTTTGCCGAGCTGGACCAGGGTGTGGAGGAGGATCTCGTTCTCGCCGCCTTCGGCGAGCTGGGAGACGAAGGAGCGGTCGATCTTCAGCACGTCGACCGGGAACTGCCGCAGGTGCGAGAGCGAGGAGTAGCCGGTGCCGAAGTCGTCGACCGCGATCTTCACTCCCAGCTCCTTCAGCTCGCCGAGGCGCCGCGCCGTCTCCTCGGCGTTGCTCATCAGGGTCGTCTCGGTGATCTCCAGCGTCAGCGCCTGCGGCGGCAGCTCACTGGCGGCCAGCGCCAGCTTGACGTCGTCGATCAGCTCATCGGTGTCGAGCTGGAGCTGGGAGACGTTGACCGAGAGCCCCATCGGCCGCCCCTCCTGCTGCCAGCGCACGGCCTGAGTGCAGGCCTCGCGCAGGACCCAGGCCCCGACGTCGACGATCAGCTTCGACTCCTCCAGCAGCGGGATGAACTCCTCCGGCTCGATGACCCCGCGGCCGGGCCGGCGCCAGCGGATCAGCGCCTCGACGCAGGTCGGGGTCATCGTCTGCAGGTCGAAGGTCGGCTGGTAGACGAGGAAGAACTCCCCGCTGGCGAGGGCGGTCTGCAGATCCATCTCGGTCTCCAGCCGCGCCTGTACCTCGTCCTCCATCCCGGACTCGAAGACAAGGTAGCGGCTCTTGCCGCCCCACTTGGCCCGGTACATGGCGATGTCGGCGTCGCGCAGCAGTTCTTCGGCGGAGGCGCGGGCGCCGGTGGCGATGCCGATGCTGGCGTTGACGTGGACCAGCGTCTCGCCGTCGGTGCCGAGCGCGAAGGGCTCGCCGAAGGCTTCCAGCAGCCGCTCTGCGATCAGCTCGGGACCGGCCGCCAGCGAGAGCCCCTCGGCGACGACGACGAACTCGTCGCCCCCCATGCGCCCGAGCGCATCGGTGTCCCGGATCACCCCCTCCAGCCGTTCGGCCACGGCGCAGAGCAGCTCGTCGCCGACGCCGTGCCCGAGGGAGTCGTTGATCGCCTTGAAGTTGTCGAGGTCGACGAAGAGCGCCGCCACCGGTTCCTGGTTCTGCCGCGAACGCCGCAGCGTCTGCTCGATCCGGTCGAGGATCAGGGTCCGGTTCGGCAGGCCGGTGAGGGCGTCGTGGGTGGCGAGGAAGACGAGTTCCTTCTCGCGGCTGGAGAGTTCCTCGTGGGCGCGCTGGCGCTCGTCCTCGAAGGACTGGCACATCCGCACCAGGGTGACGTCGAGGCTGCGCTGGACCATCGCCAGCGCCGTCGCCAGGGTCTCCGGGGAGAGGCCGAGGTCGGCGGCGCTCTCCTCGAGCACCTCAAGCGTGCAGTCGCGCCAGCGCAGGCAGCGTTTCGTCACCTCGTTCAGCGCCGCCTCCTGCTGGGAGGCGAGCTGGGCGAAGATCCGCCACGACTCCTGCCCGACCTCGCGGGCGACCGCTTCGCCCTCGCCGGACATCCAGCGGGCGACGGCAACGGTCGAGACGGCGCCGACGTCCTGGAAGCTGTCTTCGACGACCTTCGCCAGTCTCGTGGACGACTGCGCGGAGCGTCGCATCATCCGCGCCACCACCTCGTCGGTGCGCGCGCTCAGCTCCTGCCCCAGCCGGGAAAGCTCGGTGGCTTGCATTGAACGGGTCATCGACATCCGCTCAGGGCTCTTTAGCGGAAAATGACACCCTGCACGGATTTCGATTGGGGCAAACGTCCACTGTCCCGGCTTCATCCTGGCGGCGACTTTCAAATAGGCTCCCGTCCACATGGGGTCCACCGATCAGGAGGCCGGGGCCGCCCGCTCGGCGGCCAAGCCCGACCGCAACCTCGCTCTCGAGCTCGTTCGCGTCACCGAGGCCGCCGCCCTTGCCTCGGCCCGCTGGGTCGGCCGCGGCGACAAGATCGCCGCCGACCAGGCCGCGGTCGACGCGATGCGCCACGTCCTCGACTCGGTCTCGATGGACGGGACCGTCGTCATCGGCGAGGGGGAGAAGGACGAGGCTCCGATGCTCTACAACGGCGAGCAGATCGGCGACGGCAGCCTGCCCACGGTCGACATCGCGGTCGACCCGCTGGAGGGGACCCGTCTCTGCGCGCTGGGGATGCCGAGCGCGATCGCCGTCATCGCCCTCGCCGAGCGGGGGACGATGTTCGACCCCGGACCCTGCGTCTACATGGAAAAGATGGCGGGCGGCGAGGAGATCGCCGACCTGCTCGACCTCGACCGGCCGCTGCCGGAGACCCTGAAGCTGATCGCCCAGCGCAAGGGGGGTTCGGTCGGCGACGTGATCGTGGTCATGCTCGACCGCCCGCGCCACGAGCAGGCGATGAAGGAAGTACGCGAGGCCGGCGCCCGCATCCGCCTGATCACCGACGGCGACGTCTCCGCCTCGCTGCTGGCGGTGAGCGAACGCTCCCCGGTCGACCTGCTATGGGGGATCGGAGGCACGCCCGAGGGCGTGATCTCCGCCGCGGCGCTGAAGTCGATGGGCGGGCAGCTGATCGGCCGCCTCTGGCCCCGCAACGACGAGGAGCGCTCAGAGGCGCTCGACGCCGGCTACGACCTCGACCGAGTGCTGGACGCCAACGACCTCTGCTCCGGCGACGACGTCTTCTTCTCCGCCACCGGCGTCACCGACGGCGACGTCCTCCAGGGCGTCCGCTACCGCGGCCCCGGCGCCACCACCGAGTCGCTGGTGATGCGCTCCCGGTCGGGGACCGTCCGCCGCGTGCATGCTCGCCACGATCGCTCGAAGCTGCGCGCGATCATCGGCGAGCGCTACGGCTGATTTTCCGCTGCTCGGGTAGAAGGTCCGCGTGATCGCGGTCGCCGGAGCAACGGGGTACATCGGCGGCCTCCTGTGCAAGCGGCTGCGCGAGGAAGGGCAGGAGGTGCGGGCTCTGGCGCGCCACCCCGAGCGGGCGGAAGATCTGAACGACGCCGGCTGCGAGGTCGTCCAGGCCGATGTGCTCGACGTCGACACGCTGGGGCCGGCGCTCGACGGCGTCAAGGTCGCCTACTACCTCGTCCACTCGATGGGGCGCGGGTCCGACGGCGACTTCGCCGCTCGCGACCAGGAAGGGGCGCAGAACTTCGCCGCCGCTGCGGCGGCGGCGGGGGTCGCGCGGATCGTCTATCTCGGTGGGCTGGGGGAGGGGTCGAAGCACCTCGACAGCCGCCATCGCACCGCGGAGACCCTGCGCGAGGGCGAGGTTCCCGTCGTCTACTTCCGCGCCGCCGCCGTGCTCGGCGCCGGCAGCGAGTCCTTCCGCACCGCCTTCTATCTGGTCCGCCGCCTGCCGGTGATGGTCACCCCGCGCTGGGTCGCCACCCGCACCCAGCCGGTCGCCGTCGCCGACGCGATCGCCTACCTCGCGGCCGCCGCCGACCTCGGCCTGCCGGTCGAGCGAGAGATCGAAATCGGCGGCCCCGACGTCACCACCTACGGCGGCATGATCGACGAGCTGGCGCGAGCGCTGGGCCGACGACCGCCCATGCGGATTACGGTGCCGCTGCTGACCCCGTTCCTCTCCTCGCTCTGGATCGGCCTCGTCACCCCCGTCGACGCCGGCGTCGCCAAGCCGCTGATCGAGGGCCTCGCGACCGAGACCGTCGTCGGCGACCCCTCCGGGATGGATCTCTTCCCGCGGGTCGAAAGGACGCCGCTGCGGCAGGCGCTCGGCGCCGCCCTCACCGAGCGTGGCTAACTGGCAGCTCGCTGCTGCTCGGCCCGCGCCACCTCTTCGCCGACGAAGGGAACGAGCAGTTCGTAGGTGAGGTCGGGGAGCAGCCGAGGCAGCTCGGCGGCCCGTCCCAGCACGACTTCCTCGTAGATCCGGGCCATGATCGCTCCCACCGCGAGGCCGGTCGCGCGAGAGAGCTCGGGGGCGGGCCCGTCGTCGCCGAGGCCTTCGTCGAGGAGCTTGGTGAAGCGGGCGTACTCGCTCTGGAAGATCGCCCGGAAGGCAGGGCCGACCGTGGTCAGCTCAACCAGCACGAAGCGGGCGGTGAGGGGATCCGCCGCGAACCACTCGAGCGTCACCGCGAGCGCCTTACGCACCCGTTCGGGCCAGGGACCTTCCTCGGCGTAGGCCGCGGCCACCCGCTGCTCGAGGTCGTCGACGAGGATCTTGTGGGCGGCCAGCATGCAGGCGAGCTTGTCGTCGAAGAGTTCGTAGAAGCTCTCGCGACCGACCCCGGCCTCGCCGAGGATGTCACCGACGGTCGTCGACTCGTAGCCCTTGGCGGCCGTCACCCGAACCACCGCCGCGAGCAGACGCTCCCGCTGGGAACGCTCGACCAGCTCGCGGGGGAGTCCGTGCCGCCCCCGCGGCAGGCGCCACTGGCGCAGGTCCTCGGAGTGATTGCTTACCGGGATGCGGCACCGCCGATCTCGGTTTTCCCCGCCAGGCGAGACTGCCGCAGCGCCTCGTCGTGACCTCCGAAGGGGCTGACGGTCAGATAGACGATCTCCGGCAACAGCTCCGGCAGCCGGTGGGGCTTCCCGGTGGCGATCTGGTTGAGGATCAGGACCTGGGCCTGGCCGAAGGCGAGGCGCGGGTCGGTGTGGGCCCGACCGTGCTCGCCCCACAGCGCTTCCAGCGCCGGCACCGTTGCCCGGCGGTAGCGCTCGATCACCACCGGGTCGACCGCCATCGCGTCGCCGGCGAGCATCTGGGCCAGCCCCGGCCGCGCCGCCAGCGCCTCGACCACCGCAGTCGCCGCCTTCCGCGCCGCCTCGCCCGGCATGTCGCCGGGCGAGTGGGACGCCGCCGCCACCTCTTGCAACTCGGCGATGCAGAAGTCGATCGCGGCGTCGAAGCAGGCCCGCTTGTCCTCGAAGTGCTTGTAGAAGGTGGTGCGGGAGATGTGGGCGCGGGAGACGATGTCGCTGATCGTCGTCGTCGCGTAGGTCTTCTCGGCGCAGGACTCGATCATCGCGTCGACGATGCGTTGCCGTTGCGACTGGCTGGCGATGTCTGGAGAGATGGTCGGTCGCAGAACGTTCCCCGTCACTTCAGAACTCCGATGTTTTTCCATCACCATGGCTTCTTCCACCCTGCCCTTCGGCTGGACGGTCAGTCCAGTGAGCGGTCGTGATGCCCCGCAGAGAGGATACGACAGTTTTTAACTAGTGGAAGAGGCGGCTTGAACGCTGGCGCAGATGGTCACTTCTAGTCGCAGCCCTCGCAGGGCCGCTCCAGCGTCGAGAAGTAGGGCAGTTCGCCGGTGTCGTGATACTCGAAGCGCAGCGAGTTGATCACCGCGCCGACCATCAGCGCGAGGCTGAGCACGTAGAACCAGAGCAGGGCGATGAGGATGAAGCCGAGGGTCGAGCCGAACCGGGAGAGGCTGGACACGTTGGAGAGATAGATGGGGAAGAGCCAGTTGGCGAGGCCGGCGCCGAGGGTGACGAAGAGGGCGCCGGGCCAGACCGCGCGCCACGGCATGTGGCCCTTGGGCACCGCCCAGAAGATCACCGAGCAGATGCCGAAGGTGATCAGCAGCGCCGCTCCCAGCAGGAGGACCGTGTCGAGCGCCTTGATGTCGGAGAGGCCGAGGGGCAGCCGGTCGGTGCTGGAGACCAGGGTGCTCTCGAAGGTCGGGACGAAGATGCTGGCGGCGATGAAGAGGAGGACGACGACGAGCATCGCGAAGGAAAAGCGCTTCTGCTCGACCCAGCCGCGGCATTCGACGTGGTAGATGCGGCAGAAGGCGGTGTCCATGGCGCCCCAGAACGAGGCGCCGATCCAGAGCGAGCCGGCGAAGGCGGCGATCCCGATCGGCGCGGTGTTGTTCTCGATCCGGGTCAGGGCGTCGGTCAGCGTCTGCTGCTCGGTGTTCGGGAAGAGGCGCTGGAGGTCGGCGAGGACCCCGCTCTCGACCCCTCCGATCTTCAGCACCTGCCCGAAGACGAAGAGGACCAGGAGGGCGAAGGGGAAGACGGCCAGCATCAGGTTGTAGGCGACCATCGCCGAGAGGCCGGTGACATTCTCCCGGTACGCGCGCTGCCAGAAGGCGCTGAGCCAGGGGGTCGGATGGCGGAGGGAGCTGGGCATTGACTTCACAAACTGAAGCGGGTACCATGCGAACAGGCGTTTGACCTAGATGCGAACGCTGCCCAACTGGGCACAATGACGATGTAGACGCTACTGCGCGGACCAGACTTCTCGGGTCCGTTTTTTGTCGGTCCGGCGCGACTTTCGGCTCGCGACGGTATTTCATCGCCAGGACTAAACATCGACCGCAAGGGAAACGAGTAAGAACGGATGCTGGTAGCAGAGCTTCAGGAACTGGACGAGGTCAAAAACCTCATCAATCGCGGGCAGCAGCTCGGCGTTCTGACCTTCGGGGACATCGCCTCCGCCGTCTCGGAGGTCGATCTCGACGAGTCTGACGTCGAGGATCTCTACGGCCACCTCGAGAAGTCGGGGATCGAGCTCGTCGAGGACATGGACCCGGCGCAGAAAGCTGCCGCCGAAGCGCTCCCCGCAGATACCGGAAAAAAAGGCCGCCGGCGCCAGAAACAGGCGCTCGACCTGAAACCGGACATGACCACCGATTCCTTGCAGCTGTTCCTCAAGGACATCGGCAAAGTTCGCCTTCTGACCGCCCAGGAGGAGGTCGAACTGGCGAAACGGATCGAGCGCGGCGATCTCGATGCGAAGCAGAAAATGGTCGAGTCGAACCTCCGCCTCGTCGTCTCGATCGCAAAAAATTACCGCAACCAGGGCCTGCCCTTCCTCGACCTGATCCAGGAGGGAACGCTGGGCCTGGTCCGCGCGGCGGAGAAGTTCGACTACCGCAAGGGGTTCAAGTTCTCCACCTACGCGACCTGGTGGATCCGCCAGGCGATCGCCCGCGCGCTGGCTGACAAGGCGCGGACGATCCGGATTCCGGTCCACGTCGTCGAGAAGCTGAACAAGATCGGCCGCGCCGAGCGCAAGCTGGTCACCGAGCTGGGTCGCGAGCCCACCCCCGAGGAGATCGCCGAGGTGACGGGGATCGATCCCGAGGAGGTCGACTCGATCAAGCGCTCCGCCCAGGCCCCGGTCTCCCTCGAGAAGCCGGTCGGCGACGAGGAGGAGTCGGAGTTCGGCCAGTTCATCGCCGACGAGAAGGCCGAGAGCCCGTTCGACCGGGCCGCGGACCTGCTGACCAAAGAGGCGCTGAAAGAGGCGCTGGAGAACCTCTCCTACCGCGAGCGTCGCGTGCTCGAGCTCCGCTACGGGCTCGGTGGCGAGCACCCGCGGACCCTGGACGAGGTCGGCCGCACCTTCAACGTCACCCGCGAGCGGATCCGCCAGATCGAGAACCAGAGCCTGAAAAAGCTCCAGTCCCTCGGCGAGGCGCAAAAACTCCGCGAGGTCGCTTAAGAGCTGTAATCGGTAGCGGGGGAGGGGGACGGATACCCCCTCCCCAAAGACCGTCGCGCAGCTGATCGTGTTGCTGGGCCCGGCTGTGGTCTCAGGAGCCTTTGTGGAGGGGGTATCCGTCCCCCCGCCGAGCCGAGGCCGTCCAGCTTTTAAGTGAGCTGGTTCACCCGCCGATAGGGGTGGGGAGATGTCGTTTGATGTCGATTCAGCGCTGCGGACCCTGATCGAGCGGGGGGGCTCGGACCTTCACGTCAAGGTCGGGGTGCCGCCGACGGTGCGGCTGCACGGCGAGCTGGCCCCGCTGGAGGGGTATCAGCCGCTGCGTCCGGAGGACACCGAAAAAGCCTTCCAGGACATGGCCGAGGTCCGCTCGATGACCGAATTCGAGGAATGCGGCGAGGCCGACTTCTCCTACGCGATCAAAGGGCTTTCGCGCTTCCGCGTCAACGCCTTCAAGCAGCGCGGCTCGATCTCGATCGTCTGCCGCGCGATTCCCTTCGACATCCGCTCGGTCGATGACCTCGGGCTGCCGCCGGTGGTGACCAAGCTGGCCGAAGAGCAGCGCGGGATCATCCTCGTCACCGGCACCACCGGCTCGGGCAAGAGCACGACGCTGGCGGCGATGATCGACCACATCAACCGCACCCGCACCGACCACATCGTCACCCTCGAGGACCCGATCGAGTACCTGCACGCGGACAAAAACTCGATCGTCAACCAGCGCGAAGTCGGCTCCGACACCGAAAGCTTCGCCCGGGCGATGCGCCGGGTCCTGCGCCAGGACCCCGACGTGATCCTGATCGGCGAGATGCGCGACGAGGAGACGGTCCGCACGGCGCTATCCGCGGCCGAGACCGGCCACCTCGTGCTCTCGACCGTCCACACTCTGGACGCCACCGAGACGATCAACCGCATCGTCGACTTCTTCCCGCCCCATCTCCAGCACCAGGCCCGCGTGATGCTGGCCGCGACCCTCAAGGGCGCGATCGCCCAGCGCCTCGTCCCCGACGTCAGCGGCGACGGCCGCGTCCCCGCCTCCGAGATCCTCATCGTCACCGGCCGCGTCCAGGACCTGATCATGAACCCGGAGGAGACCGGCAAGATCACCGAGGTCATCTCCGAGGGCGAGTACTACGGCATGCGCACCTTCGACCAGTCGCTGCTCCAGTACGTGATGGAGGGGAAGATCAGCGAGAGCGTTGCGATGGAGTTCGCTTCCAGCCCGCATGACTTCAAGCTGATGCTCGCGGCGGGTGGTCAGCGGGCCAGCGGCATCGAGCAGATGGCGCCCGCTACTGAGTAGGACGCGCGTCCAGCAACGGAAAATCTCCACCCGCCCGTTCAAGCGGGGGGCGCATCGAGCCGATGGAGATCGCGATGATCGCGATCGATCGCTTCTTCCTGCTCGTCCGTGACCTGCGCCGCAGCGAGCGGGGGATGGCGCTACCGACGGCGATGTTCGCGATGATCGCCTGCTTCGGGCTGGCCAGCGTCGCCGTCCTCTCGTCGGTCGACGCTCAGCGTGGGACCCATCGCGACAGCGGTTCCAAGAGCGCGATCGCCGCTGCGGACGCCGGCGCCAGCGTGGCGCTGATGCGCCTCAACCGTTACTCGAAAAAACTGAGCGCGGCAACGCCCTGCATCGGCCCCGCCGGGGAAGTCCAGACTCCCACGGGCGGCTGGTGCCCGTCGACCGCCGCGGAAACGGTCGGAGGCGCCAGCTTTGCCTATCGTGTCAGCGCCTTTCAGTCCAGCGGTGAAGTGAGCGTCGTCTCGGTGGGCGCCGCCGGCGGGGTCAGCCGCCGGGTCAACGTCAAGCTCGCCTCGACCCAAGGGAAAAACGTCTTCCTCAACGAGCAGCTGATCGGGGAAACCAAAATGACCTTCGAAGGCGGGCCGACGATCAAAACCAACGTCGGCAGCAACGGCAACGTCGAACAGAGCACCAACGGGAAAAACTCGATCATCCTCTGCGGCGACATCCGCCACGGCATCGGCAAAACCTCACCGACCCCACAGGGGCCGCCGACCTGTCCGAAACAGGGGACGGTGAGTGAAGGGAACAAAACCCTGCCGCCGGTGGTGCCTCCCACCAACATCGCGACGGAAAACTCGAACTGCCGGCTGGTCCCGAACTGCAGCGTAGAACCGACCAAAGAAGTCGATCCGTATGTGGGCAAAGCGCGCACCGCGACCAAACCGTGGGACGCCGCCCATCGCTTCATCACGGTCGAGAACGGCGCCAGCCTGACGATGGGCGGCAAAGACTATTTCGTCTGCGGCCTCTTCCTCAACGGCGAACTGTTCATGCAGAGCACCAGCCGGGTGCGGATCTTCTTCGACAAACCCGAGAACTGCCCGGGGCTAGATTCCAAACGAACTCAGATCGAAATCACCGCCACGGCAACCGTGAAATCAACTGCTTTCGGGACCTCCGCCGGGACCTTCGACGTTCCCGGCTTCTACGTGATGGGGTCGCCGACGCTCTCGACCACGGTGAAGATCAGCGGCAGCGCCGGCAGCCAGAACGAATTGATGCTCTACGCCCCCTACAGCAACCTGGTGATCGGCGGCAACGCAACCTGGATCGGGATGTTCGCGGGGAAATCCGTCGAAATCAACGGTAACCCGACGCTCAAATCCGACTCCCGCATCCCGCTGCCGGACCTCTCCGAACCCGGCCTGCTCCAGCGCACCCGCTACGTCGAGTGCACCGGCGTCACCGCGACGCCCCCTGACGCCAGCTGCTGAGCCCTGCCCAAGGCTCAAGCTCGGCGTCGATGCTGCCGAGCTAACTAGCGGACGCATGAGAGAGGCCATCAACAGCAACCCGATCGCCCAGGCGGCCGTCATGGGCGTGCTCCTGCTTGTCGCCGCCTTCTTCTTCATGACGAGAATGGGGGGCGGGAGCGAAGAAGAAGGGGTGAGCGCCGGCTCGGAATCGATCGTCTCCGCCGTCGCCGCGACCGAAGCCGGCGCCGGACCGATCGAACCTGGCGCCCTCGCGGCCGTGGCTCCGCCGCCCCCGCCGGCGGTCACGGCAGCTTTCGAAGCCGACCAGACCGTCGTCCTGCTCTTCGTCGACGACGGCGGCATCGACGACCGCCTCGTCAGGGACTCCGTCGGGGCGCTCGAAGCTCTGCCGGACGTGGCCACCTTCGTCGTCCCCGCCAGCCGCATCGCCCGCTACGCGGCGATCGCCCAAGGAGTTGACGTCAACCGCGTCCCGGCGCTTGTGGTCGTCCGGCCCAAACACCTGGACAAAGGCGTTCCCACGGCGTCGGTCACCTACGGTTTCCAGAGCTCCCAGACCGCCGTGCAGGCCGTCAAGGACGCCGGCTACAAGGGCCGCACCCTCGAATACCACCCGTGAGCTGAATGATGGACTCGAGGGACTTCCCGAGTCATCTGCGGCCGGTCCCCGACTCCGGCGATTCGACCGCTCCCGCCCTGCAGCCTGAGGCAGGCGGGCCCCCGGGGCTGACCGCTCCGCTGGCGCGCGGCCGCTCCAGCGGCTTCGTCACCGACGTGCTCGTCGACCTCGGCTACGTCGGCGACGACCGCGCCCGGATGGCGATCGAAGAAGCGCGGAGCGCCGGGCAGCCTCCGGAGCAGTTGCTGCTGCAGCAGGGGGCGGTCACCTCCGACCAGCTCTCGCGGGCGGTCGCCGAGCGCTACGGGCTCGACCACGTCGACCTCTCCGCGTTCCAGGTCGACATGGCGGCCGCGAACCTGATCACCGTCGGCACCGCGCGGCGCTACCGCGCCCTTCCCGTCGGCTTCGTCAACAAGGAGACGCTGCTGGTCGCGATGGCAGACCCGACCAACGTGCTGGCGGTCGACGACATCCAGATCGCGACCGGGCTCGCCTGCCGCGTCGCCGTCGCCGCCGAGGAGGACGTCGAAGCCCTGATCAGCCGCCTCAACACCCTCCAGAGCGCGGTCACCGAGGCCGTCGCCGAAGGCGAAGAAGAGTCCGAGGACGAGCTGGCGGAAGTCAGCGAGATGGAAGTCAGCGCCGAGGACGCCCCGGTGATCAAGCTCGTCTACAGCATTCTCGGCCAGGCGGTCGAAGAGGGGGCCTCCGACGTCCACTTCGAGGCCGACGAGGGGGAGATGCGGGTCCGTTTCCGGATCGACGGAGTGCTGCGCGAGGCCGCGCACGTGCCGAAGCGGATGGTCAATGCCGTCGTCTCGAGGATCAAGATTATGAGCGAGCTGAACATCGCCGAGAAGCGGGTCCCGCAGGACGGCCGGGTCAGCGTCAACGTCGACGAGCGCCGCATCGACCTGCGCGTGACGACGCTGCCGACCCAGCGCGGGGAGGGGGCGACGATCCGCATCCTCGACAAGGACAACGCCCAGCGCACCCTGGACGAGCTCGGGATGGACGGCAGCGCCAGGGAGCACTTCGAAGCGTCCTTCCGCAAAGCCTACGGCGCGGTGCTGGTCACCGGCCCGACCGGCTCGGGAAAGTCGACGACCCTCTACGCGACCCTGCAGGAGCTGAACGACGTCGAGAAAAACATCATCACGATCGAGGATCCGGTCGAGTACCGGCTCAGCGGCATCAACCAGATCAATGTCAACCGCAAGGCGGGCCTCGACTTCGCCACCGGGCTGCGCTCGATGCTCCGCGCCGATCCCGACATCGTGATGGTGGGTGAGATCCGCGACGCCGAGACGGCCCGGATCGCGATCGAGGCGGCGCTGACGGGGCACATGATGCTCTCCACCCTTCACACCAACGACGCCCCCGGCGCGATCGCCCGGCTGACGAAGATGGGCATCGAGCCTTTCCTCATCGCTTCGTCGGTCGACTGCATCGTCGCCCAGCGCCTCGCCCGCAAGCTCTGCACGCAGTGCAAGCAACGGACGTGCATCTCCCCGGAGGCGCTGGCGGAGGCCGGCGTCCGCGCGGCGGTGGAGGTAGAGGCCTACGAACCGGCCGGCTGCTCCCGCTGCAACCAGAGCGGCTACAAGGGCCGGGTCGGTCTCTACTCGGTGATGAGCATGACCGAACGGATCAAGGAGATGACCGTCGCCCTGGCCCCCGAGGCCGAGATCGGCATGGTCGCCCGCGAAGAGGGCATGTGCACCCTCCGCGAGGACGGCCTGGCCAAAGTCCGGGCCGGGATGACCAGCCTCGAGGAGGTGCTTCGTGTCACCGCTTAAGGATTCCGCCTAGGAGGCCGATCTAGTGTCCATGGAGTTCGACTTCTCAGAGGTCCTGCGCCGCATGGTCGAGGCGAACGCGTCGGACGTCCATCTCACCGCCGGCTCCCCGCCGGCGATCCGCGACAAGGGCAAGATCGTGCCGATGGAGGGCTTCCCCGTCCTCACCGGGCAGCACACCCGCGAGGTCATCTTCGGGATCCTCAACGACGACCAGCGCAAACGCTTCGAGAACAACAAACAGCTGGACTTCGCCTACGCGATCCCCAACGTCGCCCGCTTCCGCGTCAACTGCTTCTTCCAGCGCGGCGCAGTCAGCGCCGCCTTCCGCCTCGTCCCGCAGAAGATCCCCGGCCTCGACTCCCTCGGCGTCCCGCAGGTGCTGCGCGAGCTGACCTCGAAACCGCGCGGCTTCGTCCTCGTCACCGGCCCCACCGGCTCGGGCAAGAGCACGACGCTGGCGGCGATGATCGACGTGATCAACTCCGAGCGGCAGGACCACATCCTCACGATCGAGGACCCGATCGAGTTCCTGCACGAACACAAACGCTCGATCGTCAACCAGCGCGAGATCGGCGCCGATGCCGACGACTTCGCCCTCGGCCTCCGCGCCGCCCTGCGAGAGGACCCCGACGTGATCCTGGTCGGCGAGATGAGGGACCTGGAGACGATCTCAACCGCATTGACCGCGGCCGAGACCGGCCACCTCGTCTTCGCCACCCTCCACACCCAGTCGACCGCGCAGACGGTCGACCGGATCATCGACGTCTTTCCGCCACAGCAGCAGGGCCAGGTCCGCACCCAGCTCTCGATCGCTCTGCAGGGGATCGTCACCCAGCAGTTGCTGCCGACCAGCGACGGCGTCGGCCGCGTGGTCGCCACCGAGGTGCTGGTGCCGACGCCGGCGATCCGCAACCTGATCCGCGAGGGCAAGACCCACCAGATCTACGCCGCCGTGCAGACCTCCGGCGCCGTCGGCATGCAGACGATGGATGCGGACCTGGTCCGGCTGGTTCGCGGCGGCAAGATCACCCGCTCGATGGCCGAGCAGCGGGCCTCGGTCCCGGAGGAGCTGAAACGGCTTCTGGGCGGTGCGGCGGCGGTGCCGGCCGCTACCGCTCAACCGGCCTACGTCGGGGGCTAGGGCATGGCCGGGGCGACCACCTTCGCCTTCCGGGCGATGGACCTGGGGGGGACGGCTTCGACCGGCGAGCTTGAGGGCGAGTCCAAGGCCCAGGTCTCCGAGCAGCTGCGCCAGCGCGGGCTGATCGTCCTCGAGGTGAGCGAAAAGAGCTCCTCCGCCGACGTCGGGGAGTTCTTCAAGCGCTTCAAGGGCGTCGACATGCGGGAGCTGGCCATCTTCTCGCGCCAGTTCGCGACCCTGGTCGCCTCGGGTATGCCGATGATCCGGACCCTGCACACGCTCGAGGAGCAGACCCAGGACGAGGAGATCAGCGCCGCCGTCGCCGGGCTGCGGGCCGACGTCGAGGCCGGCAGCACGCTCGAGCAGGCGATGGGCCGCCATCCCAGGGTCTTCGACCGCCTCTTCCGCGCGATGGTCCGCTCGGGCGAGGAATCCGGTCGCCTCGAGGACGCGCTCGACCGGATCGCCTTCCAGGTCGAGAAAACCGACGCTCTGCGCCGTCAGGTGAAATCGGCGCTGATGTACCCGGCGCTGATCTTCGGCTTCGCGATCGTAGTGCTGCTGGCCATCGTCACCTTCGTCATCCCGGTCTTCGTCGGCGTGTTCGAAGAAATCGGGGCGGAACACCCTGGTGAAGAAGTCGCGTTGCCGCTCCCGACCCAGGTATGCGTGATGGCCTCAGACGCGGTGACCGGCTACTGGTTTGTCCTCTTTCCCGGCATCATCATCGCCTTCGTTGCGTTTTTCAGATGGAAGCAGACCAGACGCGGCAAGGAGATGTGGGATCGCATCGTCCTTCGCGCTCCATTCAAAATTGGCGACGTGATCCAAAAAGTAGCCTTGGCCCGCTGGTCCCGGACGTTTGCCGGATCGGTCTCAGCGGGAGTTCCGATGCTGCAGGCGATCAAACTCACGGGCGAGACGGCAGGAAATGTCGTTGTCGAGCAGGCGATGGAAGACGTGTATGCCTCCGTCAAGCGCGGCGGCTCGCTTGCCGGGCCGATCGAAGGAAACGACATCTTCCCCCCGATGGTTGGGCATATGGTCGCCGTCGGCGAGGAGACCGGTCAGCTTGAACACATGCTCAGCAAAGTGGCCGACTTCTACGAGGCGGAGGTCGACGCCAAGGTAAAGGCGCTGACCGCCTTGATCGAGCCGATCATGATCGTCTTCGTCGGCGGCATCGTCGGCTTCATCGTGATCGCCATGTACCTGCCGATCTTCAGCCTCTACGACAAGATCCGCTGAATCTCAGCGAAGTGCTACTCTGACGCACATGACCAAGGTCGGAGTTCGAGAGCTGCGCCAGAACCTCTCCAAGTATCTGATGGAGGTCAAGCAGGGGGAGAGCTTCGTGGTCACGGAGAGGGGGATCGAGGTTGCTCGACTTTCGCCGTCAGGCCCGGGTGATTCGCCGATCGCGCGCTTGGTGGCCGAGCGAGGGGCGACCATGCCCCGGCGCGATCTTCTCGAGCTCAGTGCACAGGCGCGCCATAAGCCGGCCAGGGGGCGACCCAGTATCGAGGTCTTGGAAGAAATGCGTGAGGAGCGGATATAGCCGCCCGGCTCGCATACCTCGACAGCTCGGCATACGTAAAGCTTCCACTCGACGAGGACAGGCATGAGGAGCTGCGAGCCGAGCTTGCGAGATGGGATGGATTCGTCTCCAGCATGCTCCTCGGCGTGGAGTCGATACGGGCCTGCGACCGCTACGGCCCCAACTTCGGACGTGACGCAAAGGCATGGCTCGAGGGGGTCTCCCTCCTGCCCTTGGATGACGCGGTACTCGACTTTGCCGTGTCGCTTTCCCCTCCCAGTCTTGGCACGTTGGATGCGCTTCACCTTGCAACTGCCCTGACGGTCAGGGAGGAGATCGGTGCCTTCTTCACTTATGACCGGCGTCTCGCAGAGGCTGCGTCGGAACTAGGTCTGTACGTCTTCGCTCCCGCATAGGAGCCCTTGGCATTCGTCTGGCCTCATCGCTTTTCGAGTCGATTTCGTGGACGGCCGTACCACCGCCTGCAGTTTTCGCCTGATCTAGCCCGAATTTCAGGGATCAAGTCCTGGCGGCAGCGGTCGATGAAGGGCAGGTGATGAATCTGCCAGTGCTTCGGTGCCAAAGGCAAACCCGCTGTGAGGCGGGGGCGCAAAGCCGTCGGGGCTCCCTCAAGGGAGTTGGCCGGGCTACCACCGGGGTCGACAGACACCACGTGGCTTCATGCGACGGGGCTCTGGCGCAAACGATTAGGACCATAGGAGGTCACTAATGTTTCTCCAGAATCTCCGGGCCAAAGTTGGCGCCCGGCTCAACGGCGATAGCGAGGCGGGCTTCACCCTGATCGAGCTCCTCGTCGTCATGCTCATCCTCGGAATCCTGGCCGCGATCGCGCTGCCCGCCTTCTTCAACCAGAAGCAGAAGGCCGGCGACGCCAAGGCCAAGGAGACCGCCCACTCCGCTCAGGTAGCCATGGAGACCTGCGGCACCGATAACAGTGGCGTCTACAGCGAAGAAAACTGCCTCCAGTCGGATCTCCACGAAATCGAGAAGTCGCTTCCTGAAACTGAAGGTGGCCTTGCGATTACGCCCGAAGGTAGCGGCTACACGATCGTGGTGACTGCAACGGGCAGCGAAAACACCTACGAAATCAAGAGCACCGAAGGCGAAGTTGAATTCAACTGCGAAACCGAAAAAACTGGTGGCTGTCCTGCTGGTGGTGACTGGAGCAAATAGGTTGAGTCGGATCGCGTAGGCATAAGTGCCTCCGCCCCGATAGATGACGAGAGGGCGGGCCAGCGGCCCGCCCTCTCGTCATTCAAGCCTCCATGGCTCGCAACTTTAAGCCGACGACCATCGGCGCCGATAAGACCCCATGCTCGCTCCTCCGCAGAGACGCATCAAGCTCGCCCATGAGGATGGTTTCTCTCTGATCGAGCTACTTGTCGCTACGGCAATGAGCGTGGTCGTACTCGCTGCAGTGGGCTCGATGGTGATGAGCGCAATGAGAAGTCAGCCGGAACTGAGCAAGAAGTCGCAGAGCGTTTCTACCGCACGATGGGTGCTAGAGCGCCTCACGCGAGAGATTCGTAACGGCGTGAAAATTGATGTCGCGACGCCCAGTTCGGTGTCCTTCCAAACCTACGTCCGCCACTCCACCTGCGGTTCAACCTCGCCGCTGACGAGTACCTCACCCTCTATCAAATGCGAGGTTACCTATGCATGCACCACGACGGCTTGCATGCGCAAAGAGACCGCGGCGGGCGTCCTAACCGGAGGAACCGCCCGCCTCATCATCAGCGGTATCAACGATGCCAACGTCTTCAGCTACTCCCCATCGACGGCGGCGCCCACCTACATCGGAGTGAAGCTACGCGTCCCTAATCCCACTGGGCAGGGTGCTCTGACGGTTTCGGACGGCGCGAGCCTGCGCAACGCGACCTTGGCCCAATGAGCATTTCACGCCCATCCACCCAAGAAGGGGGTTTCACGATCATCGAGGTGCTGGTGTCGACCTTGATCCTCACGATTGGGGCGCTCACCACCTTCGGTCTGCTCAGCGCCGCGACGAAAAACAGTCAGCGCGCGAAGGCCACTCAGGTCGCCCTCGACCGCGCCCAGCAGGAGATGGAGTATCTGCGGAGCCTCCCCAACAAACAGCTAGCGATGACGACGACGCCGGAAGCTTCGACCAATCCGCTCAACCCCAACTACAGGGTCTCCGGCGGCCTCTTCAAGCTGACCCGCCAGCCGCCGAGTAACCCTGCCGAAATGGTGATCAACGGCCGCCCACTCTGGGGACCGGGATTTGTCGCAGGCGGCGTCGTCAACCCCGGACCAACGCCCTTCACCAGCGGCGATGTCAGCGGCAGCATCTACCGCTATGTCGTCTGGCGTGACGACCTGGCATGCGGTTCCGGGTGCCCCGGTCCCCAGGACTTCAAGCAGATCGTCGTCGCGGTGAAGCTGAACACTCCCGGTACTCAGTCGGGGGAGCGGGGCTACGTCGAAGTGCAGTCCGACTTCGTCGACCCTAAAGATGGCCCCGAAGCCGACCCGCTGCCGGCAGGCGATGGAAAAGTGGTCACGGCGCAGCAGTTCTTCCTCTCCGACACCCCCTGCTCCGGCAGCGGTTCAACTGCCCGCCAGACGATCACCGGCGACCATCCCCTTCACGACACCCGTGGCACCTGCGCCAACGGGCCCCAGAACTCGAGTCCGGGCGCGCCCGACGCTCTGCTCCTCAGCGGTCCGCCCGACCCCGCCCCGGAAGACGCGAACAACCCTGCCTTCTACGACTACTCCAGCGACTCCTACCTGGAGCCGGAAATCAACCCGGACAAAGACCTCGGGCTCCAGCTGCGACCGGACGACAGCGAAGGCTGCCACTGGGAACCGGTCGGGAAAACGACGCCGCAGTCGCAGGTCCACCGCTGGGTAACCGACCCCCTGCCTATCCCCTTCACCCTGACCGGGAACGTGACGCTGGAGATTTACGCCCGGAGCATCAACGAAGCCAAACACACCGGCACGCTCTGCGTTTACCTCTTCAAGCGACACGAGGCGACGCCCCTGGTCGCCACTGACTCGGTTCTGCTCAACAAATCGACCGGCAACCCTTACTTTCCATACACGCCGACGGCAAACGCCTTCTGGCCCTGGTCTTCGTGGGGGACGTTCCGGCCGACCATGAACTTCATCACCCCCCCGTACACGATCCCGGCCGGGGACCGGCTCGGAGTGGCGGTCAGCCTCGAACAAAAAAACACGCCCGTCCCTGCGGTCCAGCTGATGTATGACCACCCCCAGTTCCCGGCAAGGCTCGAGGTCGATACCAACTCCCCGATCGAATTGGGATGACGATGGCCGCCCCGGTGATGATCGCCTTCCTCGGAGGGCTGATGGGCGGTAGCTTCGTCAGCGTCGTCGCCCATCGCGTCCCCCGCCGGGAATCGGTGGTCGGCCCGCGCTCGCGCTGCCCTTCCTGCGGAACCCAGATCGCGGCCTACGACAACGTGCCGGTGTTCTCGTGGCTGCTGCTGCGCGGCCGCGCCCGCTGTTGCGGAACCCGGATCTCCTCGCGCTATCCGCTCACGGAGCTGGCTCTCGGACTTCTGTACGTGGCGACGGTCCTGGTCCTTTGGGACGACCCGACCGAGGTTGCGCTGGGTCTGGTATTCGTGACGACGCTTTTGGCGATCACGCTGACCGATCTCGAGCTGCGGCTGATCCCCAACAGAATTCTGATCGTCGCCGCGGTCCTCGGTATCGGGATCGCCGCAGTGGGGGATCCGTCGAGCCTGCCCGAACGCCTGGCAGCAGCAGCTGCTGCGGGGGGCCTGCTGTTCGCCGCTGCCCTCGCCTACCCCCGGGGCATGGGCCTCGGGGACGTGAAGCTGGCGGCGGTGATGGGCCTCTTCCTCGGGAGAAATGTCGCGCCGGCGATCCTGGTCGCGCTGCTGGCCGGATCCGCGGTCGGCCTGGCGATGATCGCCCGGGACGGTGCCGCAGCCCGCAAGCGGGCGATCCCCTTCGGGCCGTTTCTCGCTCTCGGTGGGCTCGTCGGCCTCCTCGCCGGCGATCAGCTGATCGACTGGTACCTGGCCACCTTCTCCTGAGCCTTCCGAAGTTCCCCCATAAATGAGTACTTGCAGGCCAAAGGTTTTCGGGCTATCTGTCGATTGAGGGAGAAGCGTGTTGCAGCTAACCCGGAAGAAGAAGACCACGGCTGACCTTGTCGGCCTCGACATCGAGGCGGGCAGCATCGCCGCGACCCAGATCAAGTCGAACGGCTCGATCGAGGTAACTGCGGCCGCCATCGCACCGCTCCCTCCTGGCGCCTTCCACGAGGGTGAGGTGGCCGACCGGGACGCGGTTGCGGCCTCCCTGAAGTCCCTCTTTGCGTCGCACAATCTTTCCAAGAAGGTCCGCCTCGGGATCGGCAACCAGCGCGTTGTCGTCCGTACTCTGCGCCTGCCGGCGATCGACGACCCGAAGGAGCTCGACACGGCGATCCGCTTCCAGGCGCAGGAGCAGATCCCGATGCCGCTCGACCAGGCGGTCCTCGAGCATCAGGTCGTTGGCGGGGTTCCGGCCCAGGAGGGCTCGCCGCCGATGGTCGACGTCGTCGTCGTCGCCGCCAGGCGGGAGATGGTCGGTTCGTTCCTGGAGACGATCAAGCGGGCGGGGCTCGAGCCTGTGGGGGTCGACCTTTCCGCCTTCGGGATGATCCGGGCTCTGGCGGGCACCGGGTCCGACGGAACTAGGTTCGAAGGCGGTGAGGGCGAGCTGCCGGCTCGTCCGGAACAGGCGGTCCTCTACTGCAACGTCGGCGACGTGATGAACCTGGCCGTGGCGCGGGGACGCGCCTGCCTTTTCACCCGAGTCTCGAGCGAGGGCCTGGGAGGCATCGCCGGCGCCCTCGGAGCAGAGCATGGACTCACTCCGGAGCACGCCACGCAATGGCTCGCCCATGTCGGTCTTGAGCGCCCGTTGGAGCAGATCGAGGGGGATCCGCAGATAGTTGCCGCCGCCCGCCGCGTCCTCGAGCAGGGGATCACCACTTTGGCCGACGAGCTTCGCCTTTCGCTCGACTACTACGCGGCACAGGAGAGCGCGGTGCCGGTCGAGAGCATCGTTCTCTGCGGCCCCGGCAGCGCCATTGCCGGTCTCGGCCCGCGAATGGAAGAGGGCCTGCCCCTCCCGATCGTCGTTTCCCGCCCCGCGCCGCTGGCCGGATATGGCGAGGAAGCCGCAGCGCGCCTCACCCTTCCTTACGGCTTGGCGCTGGAGGTCTGAGCTGATGCGCCCGGTAAACCTGATTCCGGTCGAGAGCCGCCGTGGCGAGCACGCTCCGATGCGCACCGGCCCCCTGCCCTATTTGCTTGCTGCCGCGCTGGTCCTGCTTCTGATCGGAGTAACGGTCTTGGTGTTGACCGGTAACAAGATCGCCGACAGTAAGGCAGAAGTAGCGCAGCTCAAGCGGGAAGACGCTGTCGCTCAAACCCGGGCCGAGCACCTCGCGCCCTACACCCAGTTTCGAGCCTTGCACGAGCAACGTCTGGAAACCGTAAGCAGCCTTGCCAAGAGCCGCTTCGACTGGGAGCGGGTAATGCGTGAACTCTCACTGATCCTGCCCGATGACACTTGGTTGGTGAGCCTCGCCGCCACTGCCTCGCCGGACTCGAGCACCGGCGCCGACAGCGCGGGGGGTGGCAGTGGATCAACTGTGCGCCGTTCCGTCCCAGGTCCAGCCCTGGAGATAAGCGGCTGCGCCAGTAGCCAGGAAGCGGTGGCAGGCTTTGTGAAGGCTCTCAGGGAGATCGATGGGGTGACGAGGGTGGGCCTTGAATCTTCGGAATTGCCCGAATCGACTGGAGGTGGATCGGAAGGGAAAGTCGGGGGCGAAGATTGTCGTACCCGTAATTTCATCGCCAAGTTTGATCTGGTCGTGGCTTTCGACGCCGCGCCGGTTCCCAGTGCATCTGCGGGGGCTGCGGCCCCACCTGTAGAGGCCAGTGAAACGACCGCGGCCGCCAGCGAAGAAAGTCCTGAAGGCAGCGAATGAAAATGACTGCGAACAATCGGTTGGTGGTCGCAGTGCTGGCAATCGTCGTGCTAGCCATCGCATTTTGGGTTCTCCTGCTCGGTCCAAAGCGCAATCAATCCGACAAGCTCAGCGCTCAAGTCGATCGGGTAAAGGTTCAGCTCGCCCAGCACCGGACCGAAGTGATGCAGGCAGTTGAAGCGCGTAGAGAGTTCGCCATCGATTATGGGCACCTCGTGGTTCTCGGTAAGGCGGTTCCCGGCGACGACGATACCTCCTCGCTGCTGGTCCAACTGAATCGGATCGCGGACAAGGCCCATGTCTCCTTTCGCACCCTGACGCTGGGAACGGCAGAGGGGGAGGAGGCCCCAGCGCCCTCAACTTCTGCTCCAGAAGCCCCCTCTGCTGAACCCTCTGCCACGAGCGTTGCTCTTCCCTCTCCGACCGAGGTAGCGGCTTCGACGATGCCACTAGGCTCGGCTATCGGTCCGGCTGGGCTCGGCGTGATGCCATACACGTTGACCTTCGATGGCCAGTTCTTTCACATCGCGGACTTCATCAAGGGCCTCGATTCCCTGGTCAAGACCCAGAATGAAAAGGTGGCTGTCGACGGCCGGCTGATCACGATCAACGGCTTCTCGCTAACGGCGGACCCGAGCGACGGCTTCCCAGCTCTGCAAGCGACTTTCTCCGTTACCACCTACATAACCCCGCCTGAACAGGGCGTCACTGCAGGCGCGTCGCCTGAAAGCCCCGCTACTGCGGCTCTTGCCTCCACGACGACCGAAGGGACGCCATGAAGCGCTTGGGGCCCGACCTGAAGATGCCCAACTTCAAGCGGGGCGACGTGAAGATGCCTGCCTTCTTCGCGGATCTGTTCTATGACCTGCGCGAGCGGCGCTTGCTGGCTCCCCTCGCACTGCTTCTCGTCGCGATCGTTGCCGTGCCGTTCCTGCTCGGTTCTGGTTCGGAGGAATCCGAACCAGGCGCAGGCGCAGGCGCGGCGGTGCCTCCGGTGCTCGAAACCTCGAAGGCGAAGCTGACGGTGGTCGAGGCCAAGCCCGGTTTGCGCGACTACCGCAAGCGACTCGCCGGCCGGGAGCCGACCAATCCCTTCAAGCAGCACTTCTCAGGCCCGCAGACCCAAGGGGCGGAACTGGCTGAAGACTCCTCTGGCCAGACCACCACGGTGACGACGGGTGGCTCGACCGAAACCCCGACGGCGGAAGCGGCTCCAACGCCGTCCAATTCCCCTGGCAGCGGGGGAAGGCACGGAGGGCTCGTCTTCTTCGCCTGGGGCATTGACGCCTATGTCAACAAGGTTCCAAGCGATCCTGAAGCCGACGCCGAAGGGGTGACCAAGCCACGGGTGCTGGCCCAGACCCCCCTCCCGGGCCCGGCCAACCCGGTTGTCACCTTCATGGGGCTCTCCCGCGAGGCGGCGGAAAAGCATCACCAGCAGAAGGCGCTGTTCGTCGTCTCCGACGAAGTGAGCAAAATCTCCGAAGGAGGAAAGTGCCTCTCCCGCGGGGAGGGGCTGTGCCAGCTGCTCGAGGTTGAGCCCGACGTTCCGATCACCTTCGTCTACGGGCCGGGCGAAACCCGGTACACGATCAAGGTGCTGAAAATCCAGCTCTTCGTCACCGGCCATTCCTGATCCCAGCGCCGTTTGCCCATGACTTCAGTAAATGAAGCCATGGCGCTACACTTGTTGAAGCGAGATCGGTTGATCGCCCGTCTCCTTCGATCATGAGTGCCGAGAGCAACTCAACCTGCCCCGTCTGTAAGACCGCCGAAGTCGTCTGCGGGAAGTGGACGCTGCTGCTGATCCGCGACCTGGCCGAGGGCAGCGCAAGGTTCTGCGAGCTGGAGCGCTCGCTGGAGGGGATCAGCCCGCGGACGCTGTCGCTGCGGTTGCGGGCGCTGGAGGAGGAGGGGGTCGTTGAGCGCCACACCTATCCCGAGGTGCCGCCGCGCGTCGAGTACGCGCTGACCGCCAAGGGCAAGGCCTTGGTCCCCCTGGTCGAGGACATGCGCAGCTACGGCATGCGCTGGCTGCTGGGTGACGCCGCCGACGCGCGCCAGCCCGCCGTCGCCTGATCCGAATCCTCAGGGACCGAGGGCGGTGATCGGGATTACCTGGATGCCGTCCTCCCGGGTGTAGCCGTAGCCGCCGGCGACGATGATGCCGAGGGCGGCGGGCTCGCCGCTGCGCCGGGTGTCGATTTCGCGGGCGAACTTGAGCAGATTTGCGGCCCCCTCCTCGATCGCCTTCGGGCCGCCGAGCTTGATCTCGAACGCCGACCAGCCTGCGACGGATTCGACAATGGCATCGACCTCGAGGCCCTTGTTGTCCCGGAACTGCCTGACTTCGCCTCGCAGCGGTTGCGAGTAGACGCGCAAGTCTCGTATGACGAGGGACTCGAAGAGAAAGCCGAACAGGTTCAGGTCGCGCAGCAGGGCTGAAGGACCCGCGCCCAGCGCGGCGGCGGCGAGCGATGGGTCGACGAAGTGCCGCTTAGGGGATTTACGGAGGATCGAGCGGGAGCGCAGGTGCGGCTCCCATGGGGGCTGGTCCTCGATGACGAAGAGCCGCTGGAGGGCTGAGAGGTACTCAGTGACGGTTTGCCGCTTCAGTGGCTCATCCCCTCCATCGGCCGTGTCGGCGGCGAGGGTGGTCGTAGACACGTGAGTAGCGACGTTGCGGGCGAGGCTGCGCATCAGACGACGAACGCGCGCGGGATCCCGTTGGGTGCCCTCGACGCGGTTGATGTCGGTGCGGCTCACCTCTTCCAGGTAATTGGCCACTTCTTCCATCGCCCTCTCGAGGGGCATTTCCCGGAGAGCCGGCCAGCCGCCGCGAACCACCGCCTCGGCCATTTCTGCCAGCTCGATGGTGTTGGTCGACCTCGCCTTGCCGCCGGCCATCAGGTCGCGAAGTGAGATCGACCCGTCACTCTCTCCTGACTCGAACAGTGACATCGGCCGCATGCGCAGCCTGCTGATGCGGCCGGCGCCCGAGTGACGGCTTGCGTCATCCGAGGGTACTGCGGACCCGGCGAGCAGGAACTGCCCGGGTTGCCGGCGTTCGTCGACGGCACGGCGGACGTGGTTCCACACCCGCGGCTCTACCTGCCACTCGTCGATCAACCGGGGGGTGTCGCCGGCAAGGATGAGGCCCGGGTCTAGAGCGGCTGCGGCACGGGCTTCCTCATCCACGTCCAGCAGGACTTCGCTTGCTGCGACCTGTCGTGCGCTCTCGGTCTTCCCGCAGGCCTTCGGCCCCTCGATTAGAACGGCGCCGCTGGCTTCGAGGCGCTTGCTTAGTTCCTGATCGGCGACGCGGGGCTTGTAGGTGAGATCAATTGACATAGCCATTAAGCGTAAAGGACAGATTGCAAGGATTTCCGAGGACAAAATATAAGAAAGGCAGCGGCCAGAAAAGAAATCATGATTGTCCCAGGGCCGCTGCAAGGCGCCTTGCAAGCGCAGGAGCCCCGGCCCCCGGGCGGAAGCCTGAGCCGTGCGGGATTTCCTCCTCAACGAATCGATCAAGCGCCTCGCGACCGAGGCCGCGACGCGGCTGAGCTCGCTGGTGGCGATGGGGGAGGAGATCCCCTTCGACGTCGCCGCCGACGCCGGCGACGATTCGGCCTTTTACAGCTACGTGCCGATGACCGGCCGCTACGTCAGCGAGCACGCCGAGGAGCTGCGGGGGCTGCCGGGCTTCGGGCCGGCGCGGGAGGCGACCGTGGAAGCGGGAGTCGCCGCCCCCTACCTGGAGGCGCGGGGGCAGGGCGTCCCTGCCGACCCTGGCGCCCGGGCCGAGCTGATGCTGATCACCTTCTTCGCCGAGCTCTGGGAGGGGTCCGCCGGCTTCGCGCTCGACCGCGAGCGGCTGGAGGCGGCGCTGGCGACCCTCGATGCCGAATCCCGCGACGCCGACGATGCCGAGGTGCTGATGGTCCCGCTCGTCGGCCTGCGGATGCCGATGCCGCGGCTGCAGCTGCCGCACGACGTCCGCATCGTCCGCGCCGATTCGATCGAGGCGCCGGTCGAGGCGATGCGCAGCGAGGGCATGGGCCGCGCCGCCTGGGAGCCGCAGTACCTTGCCGTCGCCGAGCAGGACCCCGAAGGCGGCGTCGAGAGCGCGCTGCAGCAGCTGCGCGAGCTGATCAGCGTGATGAGGATGTTCAAGGGCGGCGGCATCGGCCTCGGCCCCTATGCGTTCGCCCCCACCGGCGAGGGCTGCTGGCGGCGGATCGCCACCGGCGCTCCGGCAACCCGCCCGGGCGGCTACCGCCTCAGCGAGGAGGAGGCCACAGAGCTGATCGAGTTCGGCGCCGCGCTGGAGGCGCGGCCGGACCCCGACAACGCCCTCACCTGGGCGGTCGGACGCTTCGAGATGGGCTGCGAGCGCCCCACCGCGCTCGAGGGCCTCAGCGACCACCTGCTGGCGATGCGCGCCGTACTCGAGGGCCACGGCCCCGTCGGCGCCTCACTGCCGCTGCGGGCGGCGGCGCTGATCGCCGACGAGGAGATGGACCGGATCGAGGCCGGCGAACGGGTCGAGGAGGTGCTCGGGCTGGAGCGGGCGATGATGAACGGGCGCCCGGTCGAAGGTGCCGTCGCGCTCGCCACCTGGCTCGAGGAAAACGCCCGCAGGCTGCTGCGCCAGGCGGCGCTGGGAGAGCTCGGCAACGACCTCAGCGCCGTCGCCGACGAGACCCTGATCGTCAGCGGCCTCGCCGAGGGCGACGCCGAGATCATGGTCTCCGCCGAGGAGACGGCCCCGGAGCCCGACTTCGTCCCCGAGCCCGAGCCGGAGGAGATCTCGATCGAAGCGGTCGAGCCGCGGCCGTCCGCCGAACTTCAGCTGTCCGTCGACGATCTACCGGAGGAGGAGTACGTGGAGCAGGAGACCCGCATCATGGAGCCGGTCCCGGCCGAAGACGAGATCAGGATCAGCGCCACCCCGTGGCTGGAGGAGGTCTCCGACCCCCGTGGCGGCGAGACGATCGACTGGCCGGCGGATTCCGACCGCGACATCCAGCACCGCGAGAAGATCGACACCCCCCGCGTGCGCCACCTCTTCCCGGTCCCCGAGGACGCCGACTGGGAAGTCAGCCACCTCGAGTTCGAGTACTCGCGCAACCGCGCGCGCTAGCCGGCTGATCCGTACCCGGTGGCTCGAATTCCTCGAACGGGGATTCGAACAGGAGCACCGCCCACACGCCCACCAGGCCCTCCTCGCCGGAGCGGATCAGCCGCGAGCGTGATTCTCTCGCCGCCTGCATCACTTTTTCCGCGGCTTCTCGCTGGATCGCGCTTATCTCTGCCCATCCCTGCTCGTCCACGACGTGCCTTCCCCAGGCCGCGTGGCGGTCGGTGCGAGCGTCGAACGTTTCCTCCCGCATCGCCTCGGCGATCACTTCGAGAAGGTCGCCGATGGTGCGCGCGCTCAGTTTGTTGCGGATGGTCTCCGGCAGGCTTTTCCACGCCTTGTCGTCGAAGATGGCCCTCCTGGTCGCGCGGTAGAAATGCTCGACGGCCCTTCCCCGCCCATCTTCGTAGACGATCTCGAGGCAACCCGCGGCCTCAAGGATTCGGAAATGAGGTGCGACGGTCCCCAGCGGGAGCCCGAAGCGCTTGGAGAACTGAGTGGGGCTCATCACCCGCTTGTTCAGCTCGGCCAGGATCCGAATCCGCAGAGGATGGCTCAGCGCTTTGGCCACCTTCATGTCGACGTAGCTGGAACTGTCTTCCCATGGGTCGTTCACCCGTTCCCCTCCCACTCGGTTATTAATGGCGAGGATGCTAAACGGGTTCGGCCGCCCTGAAGACACAGCGGGTTTTGTTCGTTTGACCCGACGTAGAGCGGGGCCGATGTTCGATTATGGAAGTGGGGGGAACACACTGAAACTGACGAAATCCCAACCAGGGGTCCTGCCCTTGATCTCGATCACCAAGAGCAACTAGGCCCTGCCCGCCGCCATCTCGACCCGCTCCTCCGCCGTTGCGAAGAGGTAGCGGTCGATATCGGCGAGGCCGTGGAGGTCGTGGACGTCCTCGTCGAGGTAGGGAACGCGGATCACGCAGCTGGTGCGGAGCTCGCCCGCCAGGTGGTCGATGTTGCGGGCGTCGCGCTCGGCCAGCGCCTGGTAGTCGGCGAAGTTGGCGGCAACGCGCTTGGCGAGGGCTTCGTCGCCGAGCTTCTCGGCGAGGGCCCCCGGCAGGTCTTCGACCTCGGCCCGCAGCTCGTCGGCGGGATAGTGGACCTTGTTGACGATGACGCCGCCGAACGGGAGCTTCGCCTCGACCAGCTTGCGGTGGAAGTAGACGGCCTCGTCGATCGGCTCCCCCTGGGGCCCGCAGACGACGAGGAAGCAGGTCTCGGGGTCCGCGAGCAGCTTGTTGACCCGCTTGGCGCGGGCCTGGAAGCCCTCGACCATGCCGCTGAAGGCGTTGAAGAACTCGGCCAGGTCGGCGAGGAGGTCGAAGCCGACGAGCCGCTTGAAGACGCCGAGGGCGACGGAGACGCCGCGCCCGGTCACCTTGGCCGCGAGGCCGGTCGGCTTCATGAAGACGCGCAGGGATTTGCCCTCGATGAACTGGGTCAGCCGTTTCGGCGCGTCGAGGAAGTCGAGGGCGTTGCGGGTCGGAGGCGTGTCGAGGACGAGAAGGTCGAACTCGCCCTCGGTGTGTAGCTCGAAGAGCTTCTCCATCGCCATGTACTCCTGGGAGCCGGCGAGGGCGCTGGAGATCTGCTGGTAGATCCGGTTGTTCAGCACCCGGTCGCGGGACTCCTCGTCGGGCGCCTGGCGGGCGATCAGCTCGTCGAAGGTCGCCTTCGCGTCGAGCATCATCGCCCACAGCTCGCCCTTCATCTCCACGCCCTGCTCCTCGATCAGGGCCGGGTCCACGCGCCGGGCTTCGTTGCCCAGCTCCTCCAGCCCGAGCGAGTCGGCCAGCCGTTTCGCCGGGTCGATCGTCAGCACGCAGACCTTCAGCCCCTGCGCCGCCATCCCGGTCGCGATCGCCGCCGAGGTCGTCGTCTTGCCGACCCCGCCGGAGCCGGCGCAGATGCAGATCGACTTGCCGTCGAGGACTTCGTTCAGCGAAGCCATCAGCCGAGCTTCCCCGCCAGGCTGCGCGCCGCCTCGACATCGAGCTCGGGCTCGAAGAGGAAGGGCAGGGTCTTGACGGGGGCGCTGACGCCTTTCTTCAGGCGCGAGAGCTGCTGCCGCTGCGATTTCGCCCGGCCGTACTCGGAGAGCGCCGCCCGCGCCGCCGCCCTGGCGGCGCCGTTCTCGCTCTCGGCCAGCGCCGAGAGCCTCTCCGCCTCACTCTTCTTGAACCGCTCCGGGTAGAGGCCGTTGAGGTAGACGCGGTCGACCGAGACCCCGACCTCGTCGCGCAGGTCCTTCTCCAGGGAGACGGACTCGTTGACCGGCATCTCCTCCGGCAGGGCGACGATCGCGGTGCCCGTGTGCTCGTGGTCGGTGATGAAGCGGTCGAGCTGCTCGGCCTGCGAGTGGACCGGGCCGACGCGGGCGATCGAAGCGAAGGTGCGCGGCGTCTGCAGGAAGCCGACCCCGTGTCCGGTCGCCGGCGCGTCGAGGATCACGAGGTCGTACTTGCGCCCGCTCTTCACCTTGCGGTCGAGCTGCGCCAGCTCCCAGATCTTCCCGATCGTCACCAGCTCCTTCAGCCCCGGCGTCGCCGCGGCCAGGTAGTTGAAGATGCGGCTGCGGAAGAGCAGGTCCCGCATCGCCCGCACCTTCAGCTGCAGCAGCACGTACTCGCGCATCGACTCGTCGGGATCGATCGAGATCGACCAGAGGTTCTCCTCCATCTCCACCTCGTGGAAGCCGACGGACGCGTGGTCGAAGATCCGCGAAGCGTTCTCCTGCGAGGCGACCTCGCAGACGATCGTCCGCTTGCCTTCGGAGGCGGCGCGCAGCCCGAGCGCCACCGCCACCGTCGTCTTGCCGACGCCACCCTTGCCGGTGACGATCACGAGTCGCTTGTCTAAGAGATCGGGGATTGGCTGATTCCTAGCAATTTCGGAGGGCGGCAGGAAAAGCGAGGTCCCATACGAATATCCGCGCAATGGGATTTCTAAGCCGCAAGAAGCCAAAGCCCGCTCCCGTCGAGGTTCACGAGGAGCAGCCGATCGTCGACGAGCTGCAGGAGATGGAGGAGGCCGTGCCCGAGAGGGTCGTCGAGCCTCGGATCGAGAGCGAGGAGATTTCCGAGCCGGTGGTTGAGGAAGAGCCGGAAGAGGCTCCCCTCAACGCAGCCGAGCCCGAGCCCGAGGAGTCTCCTGAGGCTGAGGGGGATGGGCGGATGAAGGCGATCGATTTGATCGCGCCGACGCGGCTCGACTTCCTGGCCGATAAAGAGGCGGCTGAGGAGGCGCCGGTGAAGACGGCCGAGGTGATCGCCTTCGCGAACCAGAAGGGCGGGGTCGCGAAGACGACCACGACCCTGAACCTGGCCGTGGCCTTCGCCGAGTCCGGCTACCGCGTGCTCTGCATCGACCTCGACCCGCAGGGGAACCTGACGATGAGCCAGGGGATCGACCCCGACAAGGTCGAGAAGAGCCTCTACGACGTGCTCGTCAACGACATGCCGATCTCCGAGATCATCGTCAAGCGGGAGATCGACATCGCCGTCGCCTCGATCGACCTCGCCGGCGCCGAGATCGCGATGAGCACCAAGATCGGCCGCGAGCGCTCGCTGGAGAAAGCGCTGAAAGAGGTCTCCGGCGACTACGACTTCGTCTGCATCGACACGCCGCCGAGCCTCGGCCTGCTGACGATTAACGCGCTCACCGCCGCCAACAAGGTGATCGTCCCTGTCCAGTGCGAGTACCTCTCGATGCGCGGCCTGGTCCAGCTCCAGAACACGCTGCGGATGATCCAGGAGAACCTCAACCCCGACGTCAAGATCGAGGGGATCCTGCCGACGATGCTCGACTCGCGGACGATCCACGCCAAGGAGGCGGTGGAGATCCTCGAGGAGAACTTCGGCGACCTCGTTTTCCAGTCCCGGATCAAAAAGGCGATCAAATTCGCCGAGGCACCGGTCAAAGGTGCCTCCGTGCTCAAGTACGATTCGGACTCGAGCGCCGCGAACTACTACCGGGATCTGGCGAAGGAGGTTCTGTCCCATGGCTCGCCGTAACAAGCGCGCAAGCATGCGCGAGGGACCGCTTTCCGACCTCTTCAAGTCGACCTCCGAGGATGCGCCGATGGATCCGCCGGAGGCGCCGCGTTACGGGCGTGAAGATCCGGCTGAGGCGAAGAGGGGGCAGGACGAGGGCGCTCGAGACGAGGGCGCTCGGCCCGCGGGTCCTGTCTCCGATTCCGGGCTCTCCCTGCCGGGAGAGTCCTCGGAATCCTCGCCACCCGCGGGAGATACGCCTTCGGCTGACGTTCCACTTCAGACCGAAGAGGCTCCGACCTTGTACGACCAGGAAGAGATCGAGAGTTCGGCCGAGTCTGCTCCTGAGCGGCTGAAGAGGGTCTTCAACGAGGAGCCGCTGCCGCGGCGGGAGCAGTCGTTCTCGACCGAAAACCCGCGCTACGGGCGGGAGGAGCCGGCCTACGAGCCGCCGGGAAGCGGCGAGCCCCACCAGCCGGTGATCAAAGTCGTCGGCGTCGGCGGGGCCGGCGTCAACGCGGTCAACCGGATGGTCGACGCCCGCATCCCCGGGGTCGAGTTCATGGCGGTGAACACCGATCTGCAGTCGCTGCAGCTCTGCGTCGCTGACGTCACCGTCCACATCGGCGACGAGCAGACGCGCGGCCTCGGCGCCGGCGCCGACCCCGAGGTCGGCCACCGCTCCGCCTTCGAGGAGCAGGACAAGATCAAGCGCCTGCTGAAGGGGTCCGACATGGTCTTCGTCGCCGCCGGCGCCGGCGGCGGCACCGGCTCGGGCGCCGCCCCCGTGGTCGCCCGCCTCGCCCGCGAGGTGGGAGCGCTGACCGTCGGCATCGTCACCAAGCCGTTCAGCTTCGAGGGCAGCCGCCGCGGCACCCAGGCCGAGAAAGGGATCGAGGAACTGGCCGCCGAGGTCGACACCCTGATCGTCGTCCCCAACGACCGCCTGCTCGACGTCCTCGACCAGCAGACCTCGATGGTCGAGGCGTTCAAGGTCGCCGACGACGTCCTCCGCCAGGGCGTCCAGGGGATCTCCGACCTCGTCACCCTTCCCGCCGTGATCAACCTCGATTTCGCCGACGTGCGGACGATCATGTCCGAAGCGGGGCGGGCCCTGCTCGGGATCGGGATGGCCTACGGCGACGAGCGCGCCATCCTGGCGGCCGAAAAAGCGATCTCCTCGCCGCTGCTGGAGACCTCGATGGACGGCGCCCGCTCGATCCTGCTCTCGATCACCGGCGGCGCCGACCTCTCGCTGGTCGAGGTCTCCGAGGCCGCCAAGGTCGTCGGCGAGGCCGCCCACCCGGACGCCAACATCATCTTCGGCGCCAACGTCGACGAGGAGCTCTCCGACCAGATCTGGGTCACCGTCGTCGCCACCCGCTTCGACGGCCGCACCCAGCCGCCGCGCCGCGCCGCCGAGCCGACCATTCGCCGCACCAAAGACGCCGACGCGGGCCGGCGCGGCCGTGGCGGCGACCGCGAGCTCGGCATCGACGTTCCCGAGTTTCTCCCTGGCTGAGACAAACCGGTAAAACCGCCGGATGAAGGGCGTCGTCGCAGCCGGGCATCCGCTGACCGCCGAGGCCGGCGCCACCGTCCTGCGCGAGGGCGGCAATGCGGTCGATGCCGCCGTCTGCGCGGTGCTCGCCTCCTTCGCGGTGGAGAGCCCGCTGACCGGGTTCGGCGCCGGCGGCCACATGATGGTCCACCAGGGCGGCGAGACGATCCTGATCGACTTCTTCGTCGCCGCCCCGGGGTCGGACGGAATCGAACGGGGCACCGAGCTGATCCCGGTCCCGATCCGCTTCGACGCCGGGACGACGCAGACGTTCTATGTCGGCCCCGCCTCCTGCGGTGTTCCGGGGACCGCCGCCGGGCTCGCCCACGCGCTCGAGCGGTTCGGGACGCTGCCGCTGCGGGACCTGATCGGGCCGGGGGTACGGCTGGCCCGCGAGGGCGCCCCCGTCAACCGGGGACAGGCCTACATCCTCGACATCCTCGCCCCGATCCACGAGCGGCTTGCCGGGACGCGTGAGCTCTACGCGCCGCAGGGGCGCCACCTCAGCGAAGGGGACGTCTTCGTCTTCCCCGAGCTTGCCGAGGCGCTCGAACGCTACGCCGAGGAGGGTCCCGACCTCTTCTACAAGGGTGAGATCGCGGCGGCGATCAGCGACTTCGTCGTCGGCCACGGTGGTCTGATCGGATCGGGCGACCTCGCCTCCTACGAGGCGATCGAGCGCAAGCCGGTGCACACCCCCTTCCGCGGCACCGAAGTCCTCACCAACCCGCCGCCCTCCTCGGGCGGGATCCTGATCTCATACTGCCTCGGCCTGCTCGAGCGGCTCGGTCCCCGCAGCGGCCCTGAGCAGCTGGTCGCGGCGATGGAGGCGGCCAACTCGCGCCGCGACCTCGCCTTCGCCGAGTCCCTCTACGAGGAGGGGATGGAGGTCGGCTTCCTCGACCCGGCCGGGCTCGACCTCGCCGCCGCCGACCTGCTCGGGTCGACCACCCACATCTCGGTCCTCGACGGCGACGGCAACTGCGCCAGCGTCACCTGCTCCAACGGCTCCGGCTCCGGCGTCCTGGTCCCGGGGACCGGGGTGATCCTCAACAACATGCTCGGCGAGGAGGACCTCAACCCGGCCGGTTTCCACCGGATCGCTCCGGGGCGCCGGGTCCCCTCGATGATGGCGCCGACGGTGGTCCTGCGCGACGGGGAGATCGTCCTCGCGCTCGGCAGTGCCGGCTCGAACCGGATCCGCTCGGCGATCCTGCAGACGGTGGTGCGGGCGGTCGAGCAGGGGTATCCGGTGGCAGCGGCGATCGAGGCGCCGCGGCTGCACTTCGAGCAGGACGTAGTTCAGGCGGAGAAGGGGGTCGATCCCGAGGCGCTCGACCGACTTGAGGAGCGGGGGCGGTCGGTCGCGCGCTGGCCCTCGCTCAACCTCTTCTTCGGCGGGGTCCAGGCGGTCGCACGGGATCCCCGCACCGGCGAACTGAGCGGCGGCGGCGACCCTCGCCGTGGTGGCACCGTGGCCTATGCCGAGTGACAATCGGAGGCGCTGTTCGCGGGGCGTTACGGCAGATCCGAGGGACTACCCCGCGCCCGGCACAAGCCCCCGGCAGGGGGTGGCGGGAGGACCGGAGATTTAGTAGCGCAGCTTGATCGGAGGCGACTCAAACCCGAGCATCGCGAAGGTGGCCGGAAAGCCCGCAGACCCTTCCTCGCGTAGTCGATTCTCCGCAGCTGTGCGCGCCGCTTCGAGCCTGTAGAAAGTGTCGGCGAGGATGCCGGTTATCTCTCCCCAGCCCTCCTCGTCGCACTTGAACGCCCGCCAAGTCAGGTGCCTGTCTGAGCGGGCGTCGAAGGTGCCCGAGCGGATCGCGCCATCGGTCCGGGCGACGACGCCTTGAAACGAGGCTTTGCTTAAACCCTTGCGATCATCGAAGGGCATCGCTTCGAATTCCTCGTCGGAAAAGAAGACGCGGCTCGCGCCCTGGTAGACGTGTTCGGCCGCGCCCCGCCGAGCGTGGGTCTCGATGATTGCCAAGCAGCCTTCTTTCTCAAGACCGCGGAAGTGGTAGGAGGCCAAAGACAGAGCCTGCTGGTAGTTCTCGAAATATTGGTTGGGGACAAGACCCTGCCGAACAAACTGGCTAGGACTCATTGGAGTCTCATTCACGACTTCCAAGATGCGCGCTCGAATTGGGTGTTTCAGAGCCTGGCAAAGGGACGGCTCACCGTCCTTGGTTTGAGGGGTTGCGGGCGGCATGTACTGGTGATCCTTTCGCGGTTTGGTTGACGCTGGCCGACCGCAGGAGGGTAATTGACTAAGCAGGTGACCGCCACGTAATTTTCTGAGCGGTCTCTATTAGTTGAGGACAGCTCTTTACTTAAAGCAGTTCTAGCATTCTCCCTTCGGTTCCGAGCGAGGAAAGGAGGGAGAGTCATGCAGTTGACCGCAAGCGTGAATGCGATCCCGCTCAGCGCGATCCACAAGGGCAACTAGACGCTGCCGGCGCGGCGGCTCGCGTCAGTTCGTCAGTCGCCGCGCCTCCGGATTTCAGTTTTGTCATTCGTGGGGGCGAGAATTCGCGGAGCCCGCAGAACCCTGCGGAATGTCGGACACCATAATCCCCTTCTCGATGGCGGAGCCCAAGATCGACTTCGAGGCCGAGGGGCTGCTGGAGGGCGTCGAGGGCGCGCCCCGGCGGGCGCGGCTGGAACTGCTCGAGCAGCTGGCCGGCGAAGGCTGTTCGTTGGAGGAGCTGCGGAGCGCGGTGGCAGCGGGCCGGCTGACCCTGCTGCCGGTCGAGCGGGCACTGGCGGGGGAGGGGCCGCGCTACACCGCTCGCGAAGTGGCCGAGATCGCCGACCTCGACCTGGAGATGCTGCTGCGCTTCCGCTCGGCCCTCGGGATCCCGGTTGCCGACCCGGACGAGCAACTGGGGACCGATGCCGACATCGAGGCGGCGCGGGCGATGAAGCGGTTCCTCGAGCTCGGCCTGCCCGAAGACGGGATGCTGCAGGTGGCGCGGACGATCGGGATGGGGACGGCGCGGATCGCCGAATCCAACCGCGAGCTGATCATCCGCACCCTCACCCAGCCGGGCGACACCGAGCGCGACGTCGCCCTGCGCTTCGCCGCCGCCGCCGAGTACATGCTGCCGCTGGCCGGCCCGACCGTTGTCTACGCGCTGCAGGCGCACCTGCTGGAACAGATCCGCCGCGACGTGATCGGCGCCACCGACATCGCCTCGGGGGAGCTTGGCGGCGCCGTCGAGCTGACCGTCTGCTTCGCCGACCTGGTCGAGTTCACCCGCCTCGGCGAGGAGATCGCCCCCGAGGAGCTGGGGATGGTCGCCGGCCGGCTCGAGGAGATGGCGACCGCGATCGCCGAGCCGCCGGTGCGGCTGGTGAAGACGATCGGCGACGCGGTGATGCTGATCTCCCCCGAGGCCGAGCCGATGGTCGGAGCGGCGCTGGCGCTGATCCACGCCGCCGAGCAGGAAGGCCAGCAGTTCCCCTGGCTTAGGGCCGGCATCGCCAGCGGGCCGACCCTGCCGCAGTCGGGCGACTACTACGGTCGCGCCGTCAACCTCGCGAGCCGGATCACCAACGTCGCCCGTCCCGGCAGCGCCGTCCTCGACGAGGCGACCAAGGAAGCCGCCGGCGAGGGCTTCGACTACTCCTACGTCGGCGAACGCCGGCTCAAGGGGCTCGACTACCGGGTGAAGCTGTTCCGGGCGCGGGCCGCCGGCGAACGCCGCGAGGGCGGTCGGCGCTAGGCCGGCTTCCGCGCCGAGACCAGCAGGTTGTAGAAGAGCTCGGCCGGGAGGTAGGGCTCGAGCACCCTGGCGTCGACCTTCTGCAGGGCGATGTAGCTGTTGAAGGCGAAGCGGCGCCAGCCGAAGGAGATCGACTCGGGCTCGGCGCTTGACTCGACCGTGCGCAGGCCCCAGCCCCAGGCGTTTGAGAGCAGCTCCTCGCCGCCGACGCGGCGCTGCTCGAAGCCGGCGCTCTTCAGCAGGCGGCGGAGGTCGGCGGGGGCGAAGGCATGGACGTCGACCTCCCCCTCGAGCGAGTGCCCCTCCGACTGTTCGTGCTCCGGCGTGGTCCGCAGGCGGGCGCCGATCGCCCGCCGCCAGGCCGGCGCCAGGGCCAGGCCGGCGCGCTTCGGCAGCGCCGCCAGCCGGTCGCCGTAGCGGGAGGGCTCGCCGGCGAAGGCGATCATCCCGCCCGGCCGCAGGACACGGCGAAATTCGGCGAAGGCCTTGTCGAGGTCGGGGATGTGGTGGAGGACGGCGTGGCCGAGCACGAGGTCGAAGCTCTCGTCCTCGAAGGGCAGGACCTCGGCCTCGGTCTCGACGGTCGTCACGTCCTCGAGCCCCAGTGCCTCGGCGGTCGCCGCCAGCCGCTGCAGCATCCCGGGAGAGATGTCGGTCGCGGTCAGCCGCTCGATCACCCCGAGCTGGACGAGATTGAGCGAGAAGTAGCCGGTGCCGGAGCCGATCTCCAGCGCGTCGCCGAAGGGACTGCCCTTGAGCCCGCCCAGCGCCTTGACCAGCTTCAGGCGCACCTGCCGCTGGCCGACCTCGCCGAAGTCGATGCCCCACTTGGCGTCGTACTCCTCGGCGGCCGCATCGTGGTAGCGGGTGTTGACGTCCTTGATGTGCTCGTGGGTGGCGGTGGGGGAGGCCGGCATGGGGCGGGAACTCTAATAGCGTCCCGCCCATGGAGCGTCACTACCTTCAGTCGAACCAGCCCCCCGGGGTGCCGCCGCTGCCCCTGACGGGGGAGCGGACGCTGCCCGACGTGCCCGAGGAGAACTACTGGTTCAGGCGCCATCTGGTCGTCTACGAGTGGATCGCCGAGCGGGTTCGGGGGCTGCGGGTCGTCGACATGGCCTGCGGCGAGGGGTACGGCTCCGACGCGCTGGCCGGCACCGCCGCGAGCGTCGCCGGCGTCGACGCCAACCCGGAAGCCCACGAGCACGCACGGCTCCGCTACCGGCGGGCGAACCTGCGCTTCGAGCGGGACCTGGTCGAGAGCTTCTCCGAGCCCTGCGACGCCGTCGTCTTCCTGCAGACGATTGAGCACGTTCAGGACCCTGGCGCGATCCTCGAGCACTTCAAGTCGATGCTGGCTCCGGGGGGCGTCGCCTACGTCTCGACCCCGAACCTGCTGACGCTGGCGCCGCCCGGGGCGGAGAAGTCAGACAACCCCTGGCACGTGAAGGAGTACCGGGCCGAGGAGTTCCGGACCCTCTGCGAAGCCCACTTCCCGCGGGTGGAGGTGCTCGGCCTCTTCCACGCCCGCAAGCTGCGCGCCCACGAGCTGGCGATCCGGCTCGGCTGGGACTCCGTCCACAAGGGCCTGCGGCTGACCAAGCCCTTCTACGACCGCTTCACCCCCGCGATCGCCGCCTCTGACTTCCGCCTGCGGCAGGACGACCTGGACCGCTCCCTCGACTTCCTCGCGGTCTGCCACTCGGATTGATGGGTCGCGAGGGGACCGCCGGGGACCTGGCGATCGTCCTGCACAGCCACATGCCCTACGTCGAGGGCTTCGGGACCTACCCCTTCGGCGAGGAGTGGCTGTTCGACGCGGTCGTCCGCTCCTACCTGCCGGTGCTGGAGGTGGCGCGCGAGCTGACGATGACGGTGACGCCGGTCCTGGCCGACCAGCTCGAGGATGCCGGCGCAGCCGAGCGTCTGCGCCGGTTCCTGGTCGAGTGGCGGATCGGGGCGGCGGAAGCCGACCTCCCGCAGGTCCCGGAGGAGTGCCGCGCCGCCTGCGAGGGGGAGCGGCAGCGGTACGCACACGCGCTGGAGCTGCTCGACGGCGCGAACGGCGATCCGCTGGCCCCCTTCCAGCAAGCGGCGGCAGAGGGCCGGATCGCCCTCGCTACCTCCGCTGCCACCCATGCCGTCCTGCCGTTGCTGGCGACGGCGGAGGGGATCGAGTTGCAGCTGCAGACGGGAATCCGCTCGCACCACCGGCGCTTCGGATGGGACGGGGGGCTCTGGCTGCCGGAGTGCGCCTACGTGCCGGGGCTGGAGTGGCGGCTGGCCGAGCATGGGGTCCGCTGGTTCTGTATCGACCAGAGCCGTCACGCCGAGCCGCTGGAGGCGCTGGCGCCGGTCGCGACCGAGGCCGGGCCGGTGGCGCTGCCGATCGACTGGGAGGCGATCTCCTGGCTCTGGTCGCTCGACGGCTATCCCTCCGACCCCGCCCATGCCCAGTTCGCGGGCAAATCCCTCCGCGGGATCCGGATCTGGCGGGTCGGGGGAGGGGCTTACGACCCGGATGCCGCTGCTGCGGTGGCGCGGCGCCAGGCCGAGGAGTTCCTCGCCGCCGCGGCCGCCCGCCTGCGCGCCTACGCCGAGAGCCGCGGCCGCCGCGGTCTGCTTGTCTTCGCGATCGACACCGAGCTGCTCGGGCACTGGTGGTCGGAGGGGCCGATCTGGCTGCGTGGGGTGCTCGAGGGGGCGGAGGCGGCGGGAATCCGGCTCCTCACCGTGCCCCAGGCACTGGCCGAGCACGAGCCCGTTTCCCGCGCGCTTCATGCCTCGACCTGGGGCGAGGACAAGGACCTGACCACGTGGGACTCGCCCCCGGTCGCCGATCTCGCCTGGGGCGCCCGGCGGATGGAGCTGCGCCTGCTGCGCGCGGCTTCAGGCGGATTGCGCGGCGAGTGCCTGGAGCGGGCGGCGCGCGAGCTGCTCGCGGCCCAGTCGAGTGACTGGGCGTTTCTCGATCAGCGCAAGCAGGCCGGCGATTACGCCTATCAGCGGGCGACCGACCATTCACGGGCGATGTTGGAGGCCATAGACTGCGACCGCCCCACCGATCCGCGTATGCGTTCCCTCGCCCCGGACCTCAGCCTCGCTCCTCTCCTGGAGCCCTGAACCGCCACCCGGACAGCCACTGAACTTGACCCGCGTCCTGATCCTCTCCTGGGAGTACCCGCCGCTGATCGAGGGCGGCCTCGCCCGCCACGTCCGCAAGCTCTCAGAGGCGCTGGTCGAGCGCGACGTCGAGGTGCACGTGCTGACCCGAGGCGGAGAGGAGTCGCCGGCCACCGAGCGCCGGGGCGGCGTCGTCATCCACCGCATCCGCGAGCCGAAGCGGCCGACCGACCTGGGGGAGTTCGTCGCCTGGATCGAACGGATGAACTCCGACATGCTCGCCGCCGGCGTCGAGCTCGGCGACCGCTATTGCTACGACCTCGTCCACGGCCACGACTGGCTCGTCGCCAACGCCTGCGACCACCTCGCCAGGCGCTTCGGCGCGCCGCTGGTCACCACCATTCACGCCACCGAGTACGGCCGCCACCAAGGCTGGGTCGACAAGCACCCCCAGACCTACATCCACGGGGTCGAGCGCTGGATCACCAACCGCTCCGACCGCGTCATCGCCTGCTCCCACTACATGCGCGAACAGGTAGCCGACATCTTCGGCGTCGAGGAGGGTCGGATCAGCGTGATCCCGAACGGGATCGACCCCGAGGACCTGCCTGCCCAGCCGGCAGCGGAGCTGGCGCGGCTGCGTTCGGAGTTCGCGGCGCCCGACGAGAAGCTGGTTCTCCTGATCGGTCGCCTCGTCTACGAGAAGGGCTTCCAGCTGGCGCTGGAGGCGATGCCGCGGGTGCTCGAAGAGGCGCCGGGGACCCGCTTTCTCGTCGCGGGCTCCGGCACCCACGAGGCCGAACTGAAGCGGCAGGCGCAGGAGCTGGGGCTGATGGAGCACGGCACCTTCCTCGGCTGGATCGGCGACGACGTCCTGCACTCGCTCTACAGGATCGCCGACCTGACCGTGGTCCCCTCCATCTACGAGCCCTTCGGGCTCGTCGCCCTGGAGGCGATGGCTTCCGGTTGCCCCTGCATCGTCGCCGACACGGGCGGCCTGCGCGAGGTCGTCCCGCACGAGGAGGCCGGGCTGCGCTTCCGGGCCCACGACCCCGAAGCTCTGGCCGAGGTCGCGATCCGGGTCCTCTCCGACGACGAGCTCGGCCGCCGCCTGGTCGCGGAAGCCTACGAGCACCTGCGCCGCTTCGACTGGGGCGACGTTGCCGAGCAGACGGCGGCGGTCTACGCGGAGCTGGCCGGCGCCAAGACCGCGTAAAGCGCGCAACGCTTCGCTGCGCTCAGCGTCAGCAACCGTCGCGCTGGCGGCGGGCGAGGCTGCGATCGCTGATCGTGAAGCTCCCGTCGGCGCTGCTGGCAGGGGTCCAGTGGATGCCGTCGAGCAGCTCCAGCGGGGAGATCGAGAGGGCACCGGCGAGCTTCATCAGCGTGTCGACCCGGGCCAGCCGTGTCCCCTGCTCGAGCATCCCGATCTCTGTCCGGTGCAACGAGGCGAGCGTCCCCAGCTCTTCCTGGGACATCGCAGCCCGGCGCCGGCAGCGGAAGAGGTTGCGCCCGAACTTGACTGCAACCTCCTCCGATCGGATTCTCCCGTCGCGGGCCATGCAGGCACTGTTCCTCAGACGTCGCATTGTCGGCCAGACAATACATTTCAGCGCTGACGGACTTCTTGCAGCTGCTAGTCGCCCTGCCCGGCGTACTGCGGCGGCTGCAGCGTCGTCCAGGCCTCGGGGTCCGGTTCGACCGGGCGCTCCCAGCGCAGCTCCTTCGGCGCCTCTCGCATGCGGATGATCCGGGCCGGGATGCCAGCGACGACCGCATTCGCGGGGACGTCCTTGGTGACGACGGCGTTGGTGCCGATCACCGAGTTGTCGCCGACGCTGACGCCGCGGAGGATGCAGGCGCCGTAGCCGATCCAGACGTTGTTGCCGACCTCGACGTCGCGCTTATAGATCCCCTGGAGGCGGATCGGGCGCTCGACCTCGACGATGCCGTGGTCGAAGTCGATGAACATCGCCCGGTCGGCGATCACACACTCCTCGCCGATCCTGACCCGCTGGTAGGCGGAGATCGTGCACTCCTGGCCCATCACCGTCTTCGCGCCGATCTCGACGACGCCCTCATGGCAGCGGATCTTGGTCCCGTCGCCGATCCAGACGAAGCGGCCGAACCTGATCTCGCCTCGCGGCTCGATCTTCAGTTCCAGGTTTCTCCCGAGGAAGAACGGCCCGCTCGAGCGCCAGCGCCGGCCGGTGGGGGTCAGCAGGCGTCGCCAGAGGTAGCGCCAGAGAAGCCGCGCGTAGCGCGGGGTCAGCATCCGGTTGCGGGCCAGGAAGCGGAGCACGGCGGGGCAACTTTAGACTGGCTCGCCCGTGGCCGACATCGCCAAAACTGCCCCGCTGGCCGAGCGCCTCGCCGCCGGCGAAAAGCGGGCGCTGGCGCGGGCGATCACGCTGATCGAGTCGGATGACCCCGCCGGCTGGGATCTTGTCCGCGAGCTCTACCCGCGCACGGGCAAGGCGCGCATCATCGGTTTCACCGGCCCGCCCGGGGTGGGGAAGAGCACCCTGATCGGCGCCCTTACCGGGGAGTTGCGCAAGGCCGAGCGGGAGGTCGCGGTGCTCTCGATCGACCCCTCCAGCCCGTTCACCCGCGGCGCCCTGCTCGGCGACCGGATCCGGCTCACCGACCACTTCCTCGACCCCGGCGTCTTCATCCGCTCGATGGCCTCACGCGGTGCCCTCGGCGGCCTCTCGGAGGCGGCCCTGCAGGTGGCGCTGATCATGGACGCGGCCGGCAAAGACGACGTCCTGATCGAGACCGTCGGCGTCGGCCAGGCGGAGATCGACATCGTCGACCACGCCGACACGATCGTGCTGGCGCTGATGCCCGGCTCCGGCGACTCGATCCAGGCGCTGAAGGCGGGGGTGATGGAGATCCCCGACGTGATCGTGGTCAACAAGGCCGACCACCCGATGACCGACACGATGGTCCGCGAGGTGCGGGGCGTGCTGGCACTCTCGCAGGATCCCGATGGCTGGAAGGTGCCGATCCTCCGCACCGAGGCGGCCCGGGGAGAGGGGATCGACGAATTGGCCGCGCAAATCGATGCGCACCGAAAACACATCGAGCAGGCCGGAACGCTGGCCGAGCGGCGAGCGCGCAACCTGCGCAGCGAGGTGCTCGGCATCGCCACCTCGCGGATGCGCCGCCGGCTGGAACAGACGGTCTCCGAGGACCCGGCGACGGCCGAGCTGCTCGATCGCGTGGTGCGGCGCGAGCTCGACCCGGCGACGGCGGCGAGCGAGCTGCTGGAGAAGCACGTCGATGAGTGAGGATCAGTCGATCTCCACCGCCGCAGCGATGGGCTGGCTGGGAGCCGAGATCGCCGAGCTGAGCGGCGGCTTGATCGGCCAGGTGCAGGGCTTTTACGTCGACGCCGAGAGCGGCGAGCCTGCCTGGCTGATCGCCCGCCTCGGCCGCCGCCGCCGCACCCGCGTCGTCGCCGTCCCCTTCGCCAACTGCGCGGGGGCGCCGTTCGGAGTCTGGGTCGCGCAGGAGGCCGAGGCGATTCGCAGCGCCCCCGTGGTCGACCCCAGCCGGCCGCTCCGCCGCGAGCACGAGCTGACGATCTGCGCCCACTTCGGGATCGGTGAGAGGGTGGGCCGGGCGGCGGCGGTAGCCGGGCGAGAAGACGGCGGGGTCACGGCCACGCCGCCGCGGCCGGGTTAGCCAGGGGCAAATTCGCACGCGATTTTCTGGCGCTGCTTGACCTGCAGCTACCTCTTACTAGAGATTTGAGTAATGAGGAACGCCTATGTGCTGGGGGGGCTGGCGGCAGCCGTATTCCTGCTCGGCGGTTGTGGTGGGGGAGGCGCGGACGGGGGCGCCGGCCGGCCCGCGGCCGCCACGAGCGGCGCGCATCCCGAAAAGAGGCCGCACATCCCCTGTCCGACTCCTTCCGGGCGGCTGGACATGACGCTCGACGGCCGCGCCGGTGCGGAGAACGCCGGCATTCTGATGGCGGAGCGGAAGGGTTACTTCGCCGATGCCGGTCTTCACGTCGTGACCCTGGTACCGGCGACGCCGGAACTCGCGCTGGACTATGTCGCAGGCGGGGCAGACGACATCGGCATGACCCCGCAGCCGCAGGCGGTCATCGCCAGGGCGATCGGGGAACCCATCATTGCCATCGGCAGCGTTATCTCCGAACCGACGGCGGCGATGATCTGGCTGAAGGGTTCGGGGATCGGCGACATCGCCGACCTTGAGGAAAAAGTGATCGCCACGCCAGGCGGCTCCTTCCAGGAAGGGTTCCTGGAACAGTTGCTGGCGAAGGGGGGGCTGACGCTGGACGACGTAGCGGTCCTGTTCCTCGGATACGAAAGCGTCCCCGCATTGCTCCGCGGGGAAGTCGACGCGATCTTCGGCGATTCTCCGAACATCCAGGGAAAGGCGCTGGAAGCACAGGGTGCAGAGCCGGAGGTGACTCCGGTGAGCGAGTTCGGGATCCCGGCCTACGACGAACTTGTGGTCATCGCCCGGTCTCAGTGCGTGGCGGCGCATCCGGCGATGTACCGGCACTTCATGGCCGCTGTCAGGCGGGGAACGAAAGCCGCGGTGGAGGATCCCAAGGCCGTCCTGCGGGTGATCGAAGAAGACATCGAAGCCGATCCCGAAGCAAGCCGCAAGCAGACCAAGGCTCAGCTGGAAGCGACGCTTCCGCTCCTTTCCCAAAGCGGCCACATCGATCTAGCGCAAGCCTCCGAGCTGATCGCCTGGATGCACGAAGAGGGGATGATCGAGCACAAACCGCCGGTCCAGCAGCTGTTCACCAACGAGTACCTGGCGCCGTGACGCGATCTCGACACAAGGCCGGTTGGTGGACGTGCTGCCTGGTCGCTCTGGCTGTGCTGGCGGGCTGCGGGGGAGGGGAGAGCTCGGATCTAGCCGCCACCCGGGACGAGACGACCGCGAAGGCGAAAGAAGTGACGACGGCCCCGAAGGGAGAAACCACGGTTCCCGACGTCTTCAAGAACCGCGGCCCGCTCGAATGCCCCTCGCACTCGACCGAAGCCATCCCGGTGACTCTTGACGCCGATGCCGACGCCGAGAACATAGGCGTGATGATGGCCGAGCAGAAGGGTTTCTACATGGACGCCGGCCTCAGGGTCTTCACCGGCGGGCCTAAAAACCCGGCCCGGGCGGTGAAGTACGTCGCCCTCGGGATCGACCCGATCGGCGTCGCCCAGCAGCCGCAGGTCCTGCTCGCCGCAGAAGAAAAAGTAGGAGCGCCCCTCCTCGCCATCGGCAGTGTGATCCAGCAGAACAACACGGCGATGATCTGGCTGCCGGGATCCGGAATCGGCGGCGTCGCGGACCTGGATGGGAAGACGGTCGGCATTCCGGGCGTCCCCTTCCAGGAAGACTTCCTCGCAGAGGTGCTGGCGGGGGCCGGCCTGACGCTGGAAGACGTGACGGTCAAACGGACCAACTACAGATCGGTTGCCGCTCTGCTCGAAAAAAGGGTTGACGCCCTCTTCGGAGCCACCTGGAACAACGAGGGGGCGGCCCTCGAAGCCAGGGGGGCCGAACCGGTGATCAGAAGGGCGCAGAGCCTGGGGCTCCCCGACTACGAAGAACTGGTGGTGATCGCGCCGGCCAAGTGCGTGGCGAAGGATCCGGCGGTCTATCGCGACTTCATGACGGCACTCGGGCGGGGTATGGAAGCGACGCTCAACCATCCCGCGGGGGCGGCGAACCTGATGAAGCAGAACTACGGATTCGACTCGCGGTTCCGCATCAGCGATGTACGGGCGCCGCTGAGAGCGACGCTGCAGCAGCTCGACCCTGACGCTCACATGAACCTTGCGCGAGTGGCCAAGCTCGCCGACTGGATGCACGAAAAGGGAATCCTCAAGCGGAGGCCGCCGGTCCGTGAACTCTTTACCAACGACTACCTGGCGCCCTGAGCGCCGCATCTTCAAGGAGATCCGAGCATGAAAAATTATTGGCTTGTGGCAGTTACCCTCCTCGCCCTGCTGCTGGCCGGATGCGGAGGGGGAAGCGAAACCGACCCGGGCGCAGCCGGAGCGGCCGAAGGGACCCAGGCCGCCGACACCAAGCCGGGCCTGGACCTGGATCGCCGATCCGCGAACAGGGTCGCGACGATGTGGGTGGAGATGGACGGCTGGGACACCGCCGAAACGGTGTCGTTCCTGATGGCCGAAAATGGCGGCTACTTCGGGAAGGTGAATATCTCCCCCCTCAACCTCAGCCCAAGGACCCCGGAGGAGGCGATCCCGGATGTGGTCGAAGGCCAGGACGTGCTCGGCGTCACCTCCGCCCCCGAGGCAATCGTGGCCCGGGACAAGGGAGAACCGGTCGCCATCGTCGGCAGCGTGCTCGAAGAGGCAACCGCGGCCCTCATCTGGACGAAGAAATCGGGCCTCGAGGGTATCGCCGACCTGAAGGGCAAGACGGTCGCCATCCCCGGGCTCTCCTCGCAGAAGATCCTTCTCGAAAACGTCCTGACCGAAGAAGGGGTCGATCCCGCGGAAGTCAAAGTCATAAAGGTCGGCAATGACCTCGTTCCCTCTTTGATCAAGGGGAAGGCCGATGCCATCTTCGGCGGCTCCCCCAACGTCGAGGGGATCGACTTGAAGTCCCGCGGCTTCCAGCCCGTCGTCACCCCCGTCACCAGTCTGGGCGTTCCCGACTACGACGAGCTTGTCCTGATCGCCCGCCAGGACCTGGCGGAAGCCAACCCGAAGCTGATGGGTGACTACGTCTCGGCGGTTGCCCGCGGCGCTGCCGCGGCGAAGCAGAACCCGCAGAAGGCGGTGGAACTCCTCGCGGCCTCAGGCGAAAAAAATCCCGAAGTTAGTCCCGCGGCGACGCATCAACAGGTGGGCATGACGAACGGGATGCTCTCCAGCAGCGGCCAAGTCGACCCGGAACGCCTCCAGCGCCTGATCGACTGGATGTCCGAAAACGAGATGATCAAGCAGGATCTCACCGCCGACGAACTGCTGGCGCGCTGAACCGATGAAGCTCGGCCGCTGGCTGCTCGGGTTCTTCATCGGCGTCGTCCTGCTCGCCGGGTGCGGGGAGAGCACCGACCCTGGGATGGCGAAGAACGCCACCGGGGCATCCGCCCGAGCCGAACTCCCGCCGGCGCCGAAGTGTCCCGGCCGCTCGAAGCAGATACGGGTCATGCTGGATGGACATGTCGGGCCTGAGAACGTCGGCGTTCTGATGGCCGCGCGGCGAGGTTACTTCGGCGACGCCGGCCTTCGGGTGCGGGTGGGTAGCCCGGCGAAGCCGGGGCAGTCGGCCCCCTCCGTGGCCGCAGGGACCGCCGATCTCGGCGTGACCCAGCAGCCGCAGGTTCTCCTGGAAAGAGACGAAGGAGTCCCGCTGATCGGCCTCGGGTCTGTCGTCTCGCAACCCACCGAGGCGATGATCTGGCTGCGAAGCTCCGGGATCCACCGGATCGCCGATCTGAAAGGGAAGACGATTGCGATCCCCGGAGTGCCTTTCCAGAGGAGCTTCCTGGAGAAGGTGCTGACGCACGCGGGCCTGGGCCTCGACGACGTGAAGCTGGAGCGGGTGGGCTACCACCTCGTGCCGATGCTGCTCAGCGGGAAGGCCGACGCTGCCTTTGGTGGTTCCTGGAACCTCGATGGCGCTGTGCTGCGAACGCACGGAGAGCATCCGGTCATCGTCAAAGCGCAGGACCTCGGCATCCCGGGCTACGACGAGGCGGTCTTGTTCGCGCCATACGAATGCGTCTATGAACACTCCGGTCTGTATCGGGACTTCCTCGCTGCCGTCAGGCGCGGTACCGCCGCCGCCTTGAAGAGTCCCGACGGGGCTGCGCGCGCGATCGAAGAAAACCCCGAATCCGATCCCCGCGTCGGACGCCGGGCGCTCCGGGCTCAGCTGAAGGCGACCCTTCCGCTGCTTTCCCGGGACCAGTTTCTGAGCCCTGCGAGGGGGAGGCTGATCGAGTGGATGAAGAGGGAAGGGCTGCTTTCGGGAGAATTGACTTTCGCGATCGTGTTCACCAACTACTACCGGTGAACGTCTACAGCTGCAGGCTCTTGACCTGCAGCAGCTCCTCGATTCCGTAGCGGCCGTTCTCGCGGCCGTGGCCGGACTGGCCGAAACCGCCGAAGGGGGCGAGGGGGTTGAAGGCGCCGCCGTTGATCTCGATCTGGCCGGTGCGGATGCGGCGGGCGACGGCGATCGCCCGCTCGCTGTCGGCGGACCAGACACCGCCGGCGAGCCCGTACTCGGTCGAGTTGGCAATGCGGATCGCGTCGTCCTCGCCCTCGTAGGGCTGGATCACGAGCACCGGCCCGAAGATCTCCTCCTGCCCGATCGTCATCTCCGCTTCGACCTCGGAGAAGACGGTGGGGCGGACGAAGAAGCCGCGCTCGAGGCCCGCGGGCGGCTCGCCGCCGCCGGTGAGCAGGCGCGCGCCCTCCTCGACGCCCTTCTCGATGTAGCCGCGCACCCGCTCGCGCTGGACGTCGGAGACGAGCGGGCCGAGGCGGGTCGAGGAGTCGAATGGATCGCCGGGCGTGAAGGTCTCGGCAGCAGCCTTGGCCAGTTCCTCGGCCTCGGCCAGGCGCTGGCGCGGGACCAGCATCCGGGTCAGGGCGCTGCAGGTCTGGCCGCTGTTGAGAAAGCACTTGGCGACCCCGTCCGGCACCGCCTTCTCGAGATCGGCGTCGTCGAGGATCACGTTCGGGGACTTGCCGCCGAGCTCCATCGCCACCGGCTTCACGGTCGCCGAGGCGAGCTCGGAGACGCGGCGGCCGGCGCGGGTCGAGCCGGTGAAGGAGACCATGTCGACGCCGGGATGGGCGGCGATCGCCTCGCCGACGACCGGTCCGGTGCCGGTGACGAGGTTAAAGACGCCGGCGGGAAGGCCGGCAGCCTCGATCACCTCGGCGAGCAGGAAGGCGTTCAGCGGCGTCACCTCGCTCGGCTTCAGCACGACGGTGCAGCCGGCGGCGAGAGCCGGGGCGACCTTGGCGGCGATCTGGTTGAGCGGGTAGTTCCAGGGCGTGATCGCGCCCAGCACCCCGACGGGCTCGCGCAGGACCCGCGAGTTGCCGACCTCCTCCTCCCAGGCGATCTCCTCCATCAGCTTCGGCATCGAGGCGAACTGGGAGGCCGGCAGGCCGACCTGGATGATCCGGCTCAGCTTCAGCGGCATTCCCAGCTCCTGCGTGATCGTCGCCGCGATCTCGTCGCCGCGCTCGTTCAGTCCCTCGGCGATTGCGGCGATACAGCGGGCGCGCTCCTCGCGCGGCGTCTGCGACCAGCCCTCGAAGGCGGTGCGAGCGGCGGCGACGGCCCGGTCGGCGTCCTCCGGCGAGCAGGCCGGAACCGTCCCGAGCATCTCCTCGCTCGTCGGGTTGACGACCTCGATCGGCTCGGCTCGGCTCGGCGCCACCCAGGCGCCGCCGATGAAGACCCTGTCCTTGACCTGAAGCTCTGCCGCCGTAGCCATCGTTCCTCCTCCTCGGTTCCCCCTCGTCTATTCACTCCGTATAGTCTGAGTAGTGAGGCGGGAGTTCACTTTCTCTTGTGCTGCGCTGATCGTAGCCGCCGTCCTCTTCGGCGGCTGTGGGGGTGGCCAGACTGCAGCCGATACGAACCTATCGACGACCACTCGGGAAACGAGACCGGTATTCGCCGGAAAACCCAGCCCGATGTTCCCGCGGCAACTGCACCTCTCCTACGACGGTCAGGTGACCCCCGCCAACGTCGCCGTTCTCATGGCGGTCGAGAAAGGATTCTTCAGCGATGTCGGACTTACGGTGTATCCCAGCAGCCCGGTCATTCCGCGACGGCCGGTCAGCTATGTCGCCGCTTACACCGACGACATCGCGATAGCGCAACAGCCCCAGATCGCACTGGGGAAGGATCACGACGCCCCCGTGGTCGCGGTGGGGAGCCTCGTCTCAGAACCGACCGCGGCGCTGATCTGGCTGAAGGAATCGGGCATCCGCACGATCGCCGACCTCAGGAACAAGACGATCGCCGTTCCTGGAATTCCCTACCAGGAAGAGATGCTCGATTTCATCCTGAGAAGAGCGGGCGTGCAGCCCGACGAAGTCAAGGTGGACACCGTCGGCTACAGGTTGATGCCGGTGCTGCTCCATGGAAAGGCCGACGCGATCTTCGGCGGTTCCTGGAACGTCGAGGGGGCCGCGCTGCAGGAGCGGGGGGCGAAGCCGGTGATCAAGCGGGTCCAGGAACTCGGAGTGCCCTCCTACGACGAAGTCATGGTCATAACCCGCGCCGATCGTGCGGCTCGGGAACCCCAGGTGATTCGCAAGTTCATGTCAGCGCTGACCCGTGCAGTCAGGGCGGTGAAGAGAAACCCCGAGCTCGCTTTGAAACTGGTCGAGAGCGGTCCGCACGAATTCCAGATGAGCGAGAGGGAGATGAACGCCCAGGTGCGGGCAACGTTGCCGTTGTTGTCTCCGACTGGACGTGTCGACCTCGATCAGGCTCGCAGGCTCATGACCTGGATGCACGCCGAAGGAATGATCCAGCGGCAGCCCCCCGTCTCAGAGCTGTTTACCGACAAGTACCTCCCCAGGGGCGGCTGAGGTCGTTCCGGGCCCCGGCACCTGCCTGGCGTCCCGTGCCGTCAGCACCCGGCCGCAGCTTTCGCAGAGCCCGCGCTCGCTGACGGTGCCGCCGCACTGCTTGTGGACGATCAGCCGTCGCGGGCCCTCGGGAGCGGGGGAGTAGCGCTCGCCCCAGTGCAGCAGGGCGATCAGCGCCGGCCAGAGGTCGAGACCCTTCTCGGTCAGGAAGTACTCGTAGCGGGGCGGGCTTTCCTGGTAGGGACGTCGCTCGAGGATGTCCTCGTCGAGGAGGCGCTGGAGGCGGGCCGAGAGCACGTTGCGGGCGATCCCCAGGGACTCCTGCATCTCGCCGAAGCGGCGGTTCCCGTGCATCACCGAGCGGACGATCAGCAGCGACCAGCGCTCGCCGATCACCTCGAGCGCCTTGGCGACGGAGCAGTCGAGGCCGGGGTAGTCGCGGTGCAGCACGTGTGAATCTTCGCACACTAGGTTGCATCAAGCAACTGACCGCGATACGCTCGCGCTGTCCAGAGTTGCTTCATGCAACCGAGCCGAACGGAGGCCCTCAGATGAGGCTGATCCCACGACACAGGCACCACCGGCGCCCCAAGGGTCCGCGGATCGCGATCAGCGAGGCGGAGATCAGCGCTGACCTGCACTACCCGGCTAGCCGGATTCGCGCGCCTCGCATTCAGGGCGTCGAGAGGTCTTCGGTCAGATGAGCGAAAACGGCGTGATCACGGCGCCCGAGGGCACGGCGGCGGAGGTCGCCGAAGCGTTCGCTGCGGCCGACCCCGAGAGCTCCCGCACCCGCACCCTCGTCTGGCAGGACCCGGTGCCGACCGCGGCCGCCGGAGCGACGATGACCGGCATGGAGTACATGACCGCGGTCGTCACCGGCCGGCTGCCGCCACCCCCGATCGCGGTGACGATGCGGCTGCGGCCGGTCGAGCTGGAGGAGGGGAGGGTGGTCTTCGAGGGCGATCCCGGCGAGGAGCACTACAACCCGATCGGCGTCGTCCACGGCGGCTACGCCGCCACTCTGCTGGACAGCGCGCTCGGCTGCGCCGTCCACACCACCCTGCCTGCCGGTGTTGCCTACACCTCCCTGGGGCTGGAGGCGAAGTTCGTGCGGCCGCTGACCCGCGACACCGGTCGGGTCCTCTGCGAGGCGACCGTCCTTTACCGCGGGCGGAAACAGGCCACTTCTGAGGCGACGCTGACCGCCGCCGAGGGCGGCAAGCTGCTCGCCCACGGCGTCGCCACCTGCATGATCCTGGGGGAGGCCTAAGCAGCGTGCCGGCGCGCGAGCTCGACCAGGAGCCGCACGCCGAAGCCGCTGGCGCCGTTGCCGACGTACTCGCGGCCGACTTCCCAGGCGCTGCCGGCGATGTCGAGGTGCGCCCACGGGGTGTCTCCGACGAACTCCTCGAGGAAGGAGGCGGCGGTGATCGTCCCTGCCTTGCGCTTCTTCCCCAGGTTGGAGAGGTCCGCGACGGTCCCCTTCATCAGCTCCTTGTACTCGGGGTGGAGCGGCAGTCGCCAGGCCAGCTCGCCGGTTTCCTCACCCGCGCGGGCGACCGCGGCGGCGAGCTCGTCGTCGTTGGCGATCAGGCCGGCGTAGGTGGAGCCGAGGGCGACCTCGACCGCCCCGGTGAGGGTGGCGATGTCGACCAGCCGCTCGGCGCCGAGCTCGGCGGCGTAGGCGAGGGCGTCGGCGAGGATCAGGCGGCCCTCGGCGTCGGTGTTGTTGACCTCGACCGTCTTGCCGTTGTACTGGGTGATGACGTCTCCGGGCTTTACGGCGGTTCCCGACGGCATGTTCTCGGTCGAGGGGACGACCGCGACCAGGTCGAGGGGCAGCTCCAGCTGGGCGATCGCGGCGACGGTCTCCAGCACCGCCGCGGCGCCGGACATGTCCATCTTCATCTCCTGCATCCCGGCTCCGGGCTTGAGCGAGATACCGCCGGTGTCGAAGGTCACTCCCTTGCCGATCAGGCCGAGGGTCGGCGCCGAGCCGCCGCCGGAGTAGCGCAGGACAATCATCTTCGGCTCCTCGGGCCCGCCCTGGCTGACGGCGAGGATGCCGCCCATCCCCCTCTGTTCCAGCTCCGGGCGGCCGAGGACCTCGATCGAGAGCGAGTCGGAGCCGGCGGCGATCTCCTCGGCTCTCGCGGCGAGGAAACCGGGAGTGGCGACGTTGGCCGGAGTGTTCTGCAGGTCGCGGGCCCGGTTCTGGGCCTCGGCGATGACCCGCGCGCTCTCGACCTCGTCGGCAAGCTCAGCCGGGCCCAGCAGCGTCAGCGATTCCAGCTGCGCCGCCTCGTCGTCGCTTTCGGACTTGAAGCGGTTGAAGCGATAAGCGGCGAGGATCGTTCCCGTGACCAAAGCGGTCGCGGCTGCTGCATCCCCGCTCTCCGGCAGCTGCCAGGCAAGCGAGGTTGCGTCGAGCCGCTTCGCCTCGTCGGCGGCGAGGGCGGCGGCGACGCGCAGCCGCTCGGCATCGAGCTCGTCGCTGCTGCCGAGGCCGACCACGAGGGTTGGCGGGAAGCCGTCAGGACGCAGCAGCGAGAGCTTCCTGAAGTCGGCCTTGGCCGCTTCAGCCCCTCCGGCGGCGCCGATCGCCGCCGGCAGCTCGGCCCCTTGGGCGAGCCCGACCACCAGGAGATCGGCGCGGACGTCCTTCAGCTCACCCTGCTCGACTCCGGCCTTCATCGGCCGCGAGTCTACGCCCTGTCGGTATCGTCATCCGCTGGACTCGACCCAGGAGGGTCGGGCCGGCGAACTTCGGAAAGGAAAGGCAGTAGATGCCCAGCTCAGTGATTCTCGGAACCGCGCGCACGCCCTTCGGCAAGATGGGCGGCGGTCTCTCATCCCTCGACGCCACCGACCTCGGCGGCACCGTGATCGAGGCCGCTCTCGACCGCTCCGGCGTCGCCCCCGAGCAGGTCGAGCAGGTCGTCTTCGGCCAGGTGCTGCAGGCCGGCCAGGGCCAGATCCCCTCGCGCCAGGCCCAGATCAAGGGCGGGATCCCGAAGGAGGTCCCCTCGGAGACGATCAACAAGGTCTGCGCCTCGGGCATGCGCTCGCTCGGCCTCGCCGACCAGGCGATCCGCGTCGGCGACTCCGACGTCGCCGTCACCGGCGGCATGGAGTCGATGAGCCAGGCCCCCTACCTATTGCCGAACGCCCGCTTCGGGTTCCGGATGGGCGACGTGCAGGCGCTCGACGCGATGACCCATGACGGGCTCACCAACCCCTTCACCGAAAAGCAGATGATCAACGAGGCGAGCGAGGTCGGCAACGAGCTCGAGATCACCCGGGTCGACATGGACCGCTTCGCCGAGCGCTCGCACCGGCTCGCCCACGAGGCGACCGAAGCCGGCCGCCTCGCCGAAGAGATCGTCGGCGTCACCGTCAAGTCGCGCAAGGGCGAGACGACGGTCGAGGCCGACGAGGCGATCCGGCCCGAAACCACGCTGGAGACGCTGGCCGGGCTGAAGGCGATCGGCGGCCCCGACGCCACCCACACCGCCGGCAACGCCCCGGGGGTCAACGACGGCGCCGGCGCGATCGTCGTCGCCTCCGAGGAGTGGGCCGAAAAGGAAGGGAAGACCCCGCTGGCGCGGATCCTCTCCTATGGCACCGTCGCCGACGACTTCCCCTACCTGGCGAAGACGCCGGCCAACGCCTCGAAGCTGGCGCTAGAGAAAATCGGCAAGAGCCCGGAGGACGTCGACCTCTGGGAGATCAACGAGGCCTTCGCCTCCGTCGCCCTCAACAGCGTGCGGATGCTCGGGGTCGACGAGGAGAAGGTCAACGTCAACGGCGGCGCGATCGCCCTCGGCCATCCCATCGGCGCCTCCGGCTCCCGCATAGTCGGCGCCCTCGTCCACGAGCTGCGCCGCCGTGGCGGCGGCCTCGGCGTCGCCGCGATCTGCAGCGGCGGCGGCCAGGGCGACGCGATCGTCGTAGAAGTGTGACGGCCCAGCGCGCGAAAACCGAGTCTGGCGCGGACGCAGGGAGGCCGGCGCCGGGAGCGCACTGAAGTGCGTGGACAAGCCGGCCGACCGAGGACAAAGCCAGACGACGGTTTGCAGCGCGCTGCCGCTTTTTTTGACTTGGACAAGACCCTGATGGCGGGGTCGAGCGGGATGCAGTTTGCCCGCATCGCCGCCAAGCAGGGGATTGTCGGGCGCAGGCTGCTGGCCGGGTGGGGCTGGGAGCACCTCCGCTACCGGCTGCGTGGCACCACCGACGCTCGCACCGCCGAGGTGCTGAAGGTCGCCCGTGAGCTGATCACCGGGGTCTCCGAGAAGAGCGTCGACCGGATGGGCCCGGAAGTGATGGCGGCGATCCTGCCGCGGGTCTTCCCCCAGATGCTGGAAGAGGTCTACGCCCACCAGGACGCCGGCCGCCCGACCTTCATCGTCAGCGCCGCCGGCAACGGCGTCGTCGAGCAGCTCGCCCACGTGCTGGGGATGGATGGCGGCATCGGCACCCGCTACGAGGTCGACTCCGACGGCAACTTCACCGGCCGCCTCGACGGCCCCTTCGTCTACGGCGAGGGCAAGGTGACGGCGATGGAGGAATTCGCCGCCCGGCACGGGATCGAGCTGGCCGAGTCCTACGCCTACTCCGACTCGCTCTCCGACCTGCCGATGCTGCGCGCGGTCGGCAACCCGGTCGCCGTCAACCCAGATCCGCCGCTGGCGGCGATCGCCAGCGAGGAGGGCTGGCAGACCCTGCGCTTCGAGCGGCTCGGCCGCCGGCTCGTCGCCCTCGCCGTCACCTTCCTCGCCACCGTCGCCGGCTTCGGTGCCTCCCGGGTCGCCGCCCGCCGCCGGATGCCGCCGCCGTCCCGGTTCCCGCTTCGAACCGGCCCCAGAGCCCGTTCGCGCTAGGGTTCCGCCCGCATGGAGGCAGCAACCGCACGCAAGATCCGCGTCGTCGTCGCCAAGCCCGGCCTCGACGGGCATGACCGTGGCGCCAAGATCATCGCCCGCGCTTTGCGCGACGCCGGCATGGAGGTCATCTACACCGGCCTGCACCAGACGCCCGAGCAGATCGCCGAGACGGTGATCCAGGAGGACGCCGACGCGGTCGGCCTCTCGATCCTCTCCGGGGCGCACATGACCCTGGTGCCGAAAGTGGTGGAGCTGCTGCAGGCCCAAGGGGTCGAGGACGTCCTCGTCACCGTCGGCGGCACGATCCCGGCCGACGACATCCCCGAGCTGAAGAGCCTCGGCGTCGCCGAGGTCTTCACCCCCGGCGCCGGAACCGACGACATCGTCGAGTTCATCCAGGAGCGCGCCAGCGCCCGCCACGCTTCCGAACGCTGACGGGACGAAAACCGCCCACATCGAGCGGAAATCGGCCCGCCACCGGTCGCTGCATGATTTACGACACGGATCCGTGCATAGGTCCGACCGTTCGGGGTATGATCCTGATTGACTCGTCAGTCAACGGACCGCAGGCGTTAAGATCGCGCCCCGCGAAGACCTGAGAATCGTCCCCAAGGAGGCTTTGTTTTGAAGATCTGCGTCCTGGTCAAGGAGGTCCCGGACGCCGCCGTTCAGAAGCGCATCGACCCAAGCACGATGCGACTGGACCGCGGCGGCGAGAAAAACCTCAACCCCTTCGACACGCACGCCCTCGAGGCGGCCATGCAGATCAAGGAGGGTGGAGCGATCCCGGTCGAGGAGGTCGTGGCGGTGACGATGGGCCCGAGCTCCGCGGTCCGCGCGCTGCACAAGGCCGTCGCCCTCGGCGCCGACCGCTCGGTCCACCTCTCTGACGAGGCGCTGGCCGGCTCCGACGTCTGCGCGACCGGTTACGCGCTGGCCAAAGTGCTCGAGTCCGAGGGCCCCGACCTGGTCCTGCTCGGCCAGCAGTCGGACGACGGCGAGTGCTACACGATCGGCGCCGTCGTCGCCGACCACCTGAAGATGCCTTCGCTGACCCAGGTGATCCAGATCGACGTCAGCGACGGCAAGCTGCGCTGCGAGCGCCAGGCCGAGTACGGCTACGACACGGTCGAGGTCGAGCTGCCGGCCGTGATCAGCGTCGGCGACGCGATCAACGAGCCGCGCTACCCGAGCCTGAAAGCGATCATGGGCGCGAAAAAGAAGCCGCTCGACTCGAAGGCCACCGGCGACGTCGGCATCGAGGCCGGCCAGGTCGGCCAGGACGGCTCGAAGACGCAGGTCCTCGGTCTCAACCCGCCTCCTGCCAAGGAAGCGGGCGAGATCATCGAGGACGAGGACACCAACGAGACGGTCGAAAAGATCGTCGCCTGGCTGGACGAGAGGAAGCTGATCTAAATGGCAGGGATCCTGGTTTACGCCCTCCACGACGACGAGGGCAACTTCAACAAGAACTCGCTTGGGGCAATCTCCGAGGCGGCCAAGCTGGCCGGCGAAGCCGGTGGCGAGGCCGCTGCGCTGGTAGTCGGCGAGGTCGCCGACGACGCCTGCGCCTCGCTCGGCAACTACGGCGCCGCCAAGGTCTACCGGGCCAAGAGCGTGCCCGAGGGCCTGGCCCAGCCGATCGTCGACGCGATGGCGAAGGTCATTCAGGACAACGGGATCTCCTACGCCCTCTTCGGCGGTGGTCTGCTCGGCTTCGAGATCGGCGCCGGCCTCACCGCCCGCCTCAACGCGGGCGTGACGATGGAGGTCACCGCGGTCAAGGTCCAGGACGGCAAGCTCGTGGTCGAGCGGCCGATCCTGCAGGACTCCGAGATCGCCGACGTCGGCTACGTCTCCGAGCCCGGCATCATCATCGGGCGCCTCAACGCCTTCGACGCCAACGAGTCCGGCGGCAGCGCTGAGGTCGTCGACGTCGACGTCGAGCTCTCCGAGTGGTCGGGCAAGGCGAAGCTGGTCCAGCGCGGCGAGCAGCGCGGCGCCGACGTCAACATCGAGGACGCCGACATCCTCGTCGGCGGTGGCCGTGGTCTCGGCGCCAAAGAGGGCTTCGGGCTCTGTGAGGAACTGGCCGAGTCGATGGGCGGCGCCGTCGCCGCGACCCGCGCCGTGGTCGACGCGGGCTGGTACCCCTACGCGGCCCAGATCGGCCAGACCGGGAAGACGGTGGCGCCGAAGCTGTACCTCGCCGCCGGCGTCTCCGGGGCGATCCAGCACAAGGTCGGAATGCAGAACTCGGAGAACATCCTTGCGATCAACAAGGACCCGAACGCGCCGATCTTCGAGTTCTCGGATCTCGGCGTGGTCGGCGACCTGCACAAAATCGTTCCCAAGCTGACCGAGGCGATCAAAGCCAAGAGGGGAGGCTGAGCTCCGGCTCGGCCTCCAGCCAACCCCAAGGAGTCATAGATGCCCGCCGTCGCACCCGCTGAGTTCCCGCCGCCGTTCGACTCCGCCGACGTGATCGGTCCGCCGACCGACGCGCCCGAGGATCGAATCGAGGTCGGGGTCGCGATCGTCGGCGGCGGGCCCGCGGGTCTGGCCTGCGCCAACAAGCTCCTGCAGCTGCTCGAGGACGAGCCGGAGCTGACCGAGAAGCTGGGCGAAGTCCCGGTCGCAGTGATCGAGAAGGGCAAAGTCGCCGGGGCGCACCTGCTCTCCGGGGCGAACATGAAGCCCTCGGCGATGGAAGAGCTCTTCCCCGACCTGCCGAAGGAGGAGTGGCCGGTCTACCAGGAGGTCACCAAGGACGCCGTCTACCTGCTGACCAAGAAAGCGGCGCTGCCCCTGAAGCCGATGCCGCCGAACTTCAAAAACCACGGCAACTACGTCACCTCGGTCTCGAAACTGGGCCGCTTCCTCGCCGAGAAAGCCGAAGAGGCCGGCGCCTACATCCTCAGTGAGACCGCGGCGACGAAACTGCTGGTCGAGGACCGGATCGTCAAGGGGGTCCGCTCAGGCGACCGCGGCCGCGGCAAGGAGGGCGAAGAGCTCGCCAACTTCGAGCCGGGGTCCGACGTCGTCGCCAAGGCGACCGTGCTCGCCGAGGGCACCGTCGGCCATCTCACCTACGCCGCCTACGACTACTTCGACATGCACGGCGCCGACCCGATGCGCTGGGAGCTCGGGGTGAAAGAGGTCTGGGAGGTGAAGGAGCCGCTCGACCGGGTCATCCACACGATGGGCTGGCCGCTGCGCAAATCGCCGCGCTTCAACGAGTTCGGCGGCAGCTTCATCTACCCGATGGGCGAGGACAAGATCTGCATCGGCCTCGTCGCCGGCCTCGACTACACCGACGCCACCTTCAGCGTCCACGACGCCCTGCAGCTGATGAAGACCCACCCCTTCATCAAGAAGCTGATCGACGGCGGCAAGCGAGTCGCCTGGGGCGCGAAGACGATTCCTTCCGGGGGTTACTTCTCAATGCCCAAGCGCCTCGCGGTCCCCGGCATGATGGTCGCCGGCGACGCGGCCAGCATGGTCAACATCCCGACCCTGAAGGGCGTCCATTACGCGATGCACGCCGGCATGTACGCGGCCGAGACGATTGTCGAGTCGCTGAAGCAGGACATCGACTCGGTCAACTTCGAGGCCTACGACGACAAGGTGCGCAACTCGCTGATCGAGAAGGAGATCAAGCAGTCGCGCAACATGCGCCAGCCGTTCTCGAAAGGCTTCTTCATGGGCGGGGCGATCGCCTCGGCGATGACGATCACCAAAGGCGCCTTCCCGGGCGGTCATTGGTCGCAGGAGCACGACTCGGAGATCGAGATGGACCTCGGCAAAGCGGGGGACACCTACCCCAAAGCCGACAACGAGCTGACCTTCAACAAGCTCGACTCGGTTTTCCTCTCCGGCAACGCCACTCGCGACGACGCTCCCAACCACGTCCGCATCCAGACCCACGTCCCGCGCGAGATCGCTCAGACCTGGGTCTCGATGTGTCCCGCCCAGGTCTACGAGATCCCCGAGGACCAGCTGGAGAACGGCGCCGCCGAGGTCGACGTCCACGTCACCGCCTCCAACTGCGTCCAGTGCGGAGCAATCACCGCCAAGGGCGGACGCCTCACCCTCCCCGAGGGCGGCGACGGCCCGCTGTACCAGGAGACCTGAGCAAGACGTTCCACTAAGGCACGATCCGCGCGCCACGCGTGCGGATTTGCCGCCTAGGGTCGGCGGGTGCTTCCACTTGGTTCGATCCTCGTCAGTGACGCCGCCAGCGCGGCTGGATTCATGGCGGCATCGATCGCGATCTTTGGCTTCCTTTTGCAGGCGCCAGCGGCTCTAGCGCGCAAAGAGGATCAGGCAGTGCGCGAAGCGACGGTCGCGGGTGGGCTATTTGGGTTCGTCATAGCCACCGTGATAATCCTCTTCGGAAAGTGGTAATCTTTTGTCTGTGAGGGATTTCTGTGACTGAACGGTGGGCTTTTATCGCTTTCGGGATCGCTGCCGTCCTAGCGGAGGTTGCAGTCATCAACTGCCTAGGTCTCCTGGGCGCAGATTCGGAAACGCAGGCACGGGCCTCCGTGCTCCTAATGGGCGCGGCGGGTTTGGGCGGCGGGCTCCTTTTTATGCGCCACCACTAGCGGCGCTCTGCAGCGCTTCAGCTTCCTCCGTTTGCAGCAACGCCGCGCCGTCGAAGATGCGCGTGGCGCTGGGGTTGAAGTCGAGGGTGCTGCGGCGGCGGGGGGCAGCGATCACGGTCCACTCCTCGCAGCCCACGAAGGCTTCGTCGAGCCGCTGGGCCATGGTGCTGCGGGGGCGATCCTGGTCGAAGATCTGCTTGGACATCGCGCTCCGTCCTCCTGTAGGGGTTGTGGAAGTTTCACCCCGCCCGTCGGACGAAAAATATGCTCTTTGCGATTGTTTGGGAACGCTTGTTCGTTCTGGTTCTCAGGAGGAAGCCGCAAACTCGGCGATCTCCTCGGCCAGTCGCGCCGGCTGGTCGAGCGCGACGAACGTCTTCGCGTCCGGAATCCGCACCAGCTTCGCGTTGCCGGTTTCACTCTCTAGGCGTTCCGCGTAGCTGATCGGGAAGTACTTGTCCCCGGGCGCCCAGGCGAGGAGGATCGGCAACTGAGAGCCGCGCAGCTTCTCGGCCGCAGCCAGCGTGTGGCGCTTGTTCATTCCCGCCGTGACCTTGCCGGCATCCCGCATCACCCCGGAGTCGGACGTCGCCGGCCTCATCCAGGAGGCGATCAGGTGGTTGGGGATCTTCGTCCTGGCGAAGGGGGCGAAGGCGCGGCGGGCAATCGCTTCGATCCGGAACGGCGCCGAGAGCACGAACATTCCCCCGGGCAGCTTGGCCAGGGGCGGCATCGCCTTGAAGATCCCCGGCGGGAAGTTCTCGTGGGTATCGCAGTTGGTCAGCACCAGCCGGCCGATGCGGTCGGGATAGCTGGTCACCAGCACCTGGGACATCGCTCCGCCGGAGTCGTTGCCGACGATCGTCACGTCCTCGAGCTCGAGCTTGGCGAGGAAGTCGGCGATCAGCTTGGCGATGCCGGGAGGGGAAAGGTCCGCATCCGGCTCCATCGCCACCTGGTGTGCCGCGATCGGCCAGTCCGGAGCGATGCAGCGGAAGCGGTCGGAGAGGCGGTCGACGACGCCATCCCAGAGGCGGCTGTCGACCAGGTAACCGTGGACGAAGACGATCGGCCTGCCCTCACCCGCCTCGCGATAGCGGATCGTCCCCTGGGGAAGTTGAACTTCCTTGTGCTGGTCCGTCACGATGCCCTCCTTTGGCTGAGCTGAGGAACTAACATACATACTGCATGCACGCAGGTCCAGACCCCGAGAAGAAGCGGACCCAGGCGGAGCGGACCCAAGCGACTCGCGACGCCCTGATCGCCGCCGCCCGCCCGCTCTTCACCGAGCGCGGTTACGACGACGTCGGAACCGAGGAGATCGTCCGCGCTGCGGGGGTCACGCGCGGTGCTCTCTATCACCAGTTCGGTGACAAGGCGAGTTTGCTCGAGTCGGTTTATGCCCGGATCGAGGCGGAATCGACCGAGCGGGTCGCCCGCGTCGTGCTCGGCTCTGAGCTGGACAGCCCGCTGGAGGCGATGAAGGCCGGGGTCGAGGCTTTCCTCGACGAGTGCGCCGAGCCGGAGCTGCGCCAGATCGCCCTCCACGACGCGCCTGCTGTGCTGGGCTGGGAGCGCTGGCGCGAGATCGGCGCCGCCAACGGCCTCGGCCTGATCGAAGCAAGCCTGACCGCGGCGATCGAGGCGGGAGAGATCCGCGACCTGCCGGTGAAACCGACGGCGCACCTGCTGATGGGGGCGCTCGACGAGGCCGCGATGCTTTTGGCCCGGGACGAGCGGCCGCAGAGCCGGGACGAGGTGACCGAGGTCCTAACGACGCTGCTCGACAGCTTCGCCGTCGATCGCCTCGACTGACCAGGCCAGCCGTCGCGACTCCTTCTGCGCGTACATCCGCACGTCGGCCAGCTGCATCGCCTCCTCCGCGGATTCGGCCTCCTCCGGCACCGAGGCAATTCCCCAGGCGGCGCTGAGATCGAACCCCTTGCCCTTGGAGGTGAGCGCTTCGGCGGCGCCGACGGCGATCTCGTCGCGCCGCTCGAGCCCGAGGTCGGAGATGCCGCCCTCGACCAGGACCAGGAACTCGTCGCCGCCGAGCCGGTAGCCGGTGGCCCGCGGCCCGAGCGCTGCCTTCAGGCGCCGCCCCAGCATCGCCAGCATCTTGTCGCCCGCCGGATGCCCGAAGGAGTCGTTGTAGCGCTTGAAGCCGTTGAGGTCGAGCAGGATCACGGTCAGGGGCTCCTGCGGCGAGTGTTCGCGCAGCTCGAGGTCCATCTGCATCCCCGCCTGGCTGCCGAGACCGGTCAGGCGGTCCGTCCGGACCTGATCCAGCAGGCGCTTGTTCTCGCGCAGGCTGAGGGCCAGGCGCGCGATCACCGAGAGCATCGTCGCCGACCAGAGGATCGTGGTCAGGGCGCTGGCGTGGCTGAAGTACTGGAGGATCACGAGCGCGATCATCGCCACCGCGACAATCCCGGGCACGATCATTTCCCGCCAGCCGTCGAAGCGGGCGTCGGGGAGGATCCGGTCCGCCTGCGGCTGCCATGCCTCGGCGCCGAGGAGGACGGCGGAGAGAAGGTAGATGGGTTCGACCCAGTCGCCCCCTGGCACGGTCGCTTCGTAGGCCTGCAGGGTGAAGGCGACGTCGGCCACCGCCATCACCGCGAGGCCGCCGAGCAACAGGGTCCAGGTGCGGCCGGGCCGCCAGCGGGTGAGGGCGATGATGCCGACGATCAGGGAGACCAGGACGACGTCGCCGAACGGGTAGGCGAGGGTGGTCGCAACTTCGACCGGGCTGCCGCTCGTGCGATCGGCGACGAACTCGAAGAGGAGGGCGGCGCCGAGCGCCCCCGTCCCGAGCGCGGCGATCAGGCCGTCCATCCAGAGGCGGCGGTCGAGTTCACCGGCGCGGGCGCGAAGCAGCAGGTAGAGGCCGAGCACCGCCAGCGGGTAGAAGGCGAGGTAGCCGAGGTCGGCGGGAGAGGGATAGGGGGCGTTCGGGTTGCCTTCGATGTGGAGCGTCCACCAGATCTCGCCGCCGGCCCAGGCCAGAATCGAGGCGCTGATCGCGAGCCATGCCGCGCGCTCGGGGCCGCTCCGCAGCGCCCGCGTCAGGCAGGCGAGCCCGGCGCAGACGACGACCGCGTCATAGGCGACCCCGTTGATCGCAGTGTCCAGGCTGGAGCCCCCGATCCCGATCCAGTCATGGACCATGACCAGGGCCGCGCCGCCGAAGAGGACTGCCGCGATTGCTTTCCGCACATAGGCGTATCGGCACGGCTTGCACGGTTCTCTAGACTTGGAGGAGATGAAGGCAGGAATCCACCCCGATTACACGCTTGCCAACGTGCACTGCTCGTGCGGCAACCAGTTCTACACGCGCTCCACGAAAGAGGATCTGCACGTAGAGCTCTGCTCCGAGTGCCACCCCTTTTACACGGGCAAGCAGAAGCTGGTCGACACCGGTGGCCGCGTCGAGCGCTTCCAGCGCCGCGCCGCCAAGCACAGGGCTGGGAAGTAGCCCGTGAGCCCGCCGTCGGGCTCGGCACTGGCATCCCACGAAACCCCCTCTGGCAACGGAGGGGATCCCGTGCGCATGCCCGACGGGGCGCTGGTCGCCAAGCGCGACGCCCCGGTCGGCGGCCAGGCTGTGCTCGAGGGGGTGATGATGCGCGGCGTCTCCGTCTGGGCCGTCGCCGTCCGCACGCCCGAGGGGCAGATCGAGGTCGAGTCCGAGCCGCTGGTTCCGTGGGCGCAGCGCCACCGGGTCTGGCGACTGCCGGTGGTCCGCGGCGTCGTCGCCCTCGGTGAGTCGCTGAAGATCGGCTTCAAGGCCCTGGCGATCTCCGCCAACGCGCAGCTGGACGAGGACGAGGAGGGGGAGAAGGAAGAAATTGGCGGCTGGATCTGGGGCCTGACGATCGTCCTCTCGATGCTGCTTGCGATCGGCCTCTTCTTCGTCGTCCCGGTCGGCCTCACCAGCCTGATCAAAGACTCGCTGGGCTCTCCCTTCCTCTTCTGGCTGGTCGAGGGTCTGCTGCGGACGGGGATCTTCATCGGCTACATCCTCGCGATCAGCAAAATGCCCGACCTGCGGCGGGTCTTCGAGTACCACGGGGCCGAGCACAAGACGATCTCCTGCTACGAGGCCGAGGACGAGCTCGTGCCCGCCCGGGCAAAGCTCTACTCGCGCCTGCACCCCCGCTGCGGGACCAGCTTCCTGCTGATCGTGATGGTCCTGGCGATCTTCGTCTTCGCCCCGATCGGGCTCCCCGCCTGGTACTGGCTGCTGGCCTCGCGCATCCTCGGCATCCCGCTGATCGCGGGCCTCTCCTACGAGGTGATCAAGTGGGCCGGAAAAAACAGGCGCAAACGCTGGGTGCGGACGGTGATGTGGCCGGGGCTGATGTTGCAGAACCTGACCACGCGTGAGCCCGACGAGGAGCAGCTTGCGGTGGCGATCGCCTCCCTCAACGCGGTTCTCGCTCGCGAGACCCCTGAGGACGCGGCAAAGAAGCCCCACATCGAGATCGTCGCTTAGCGACGCTCCCGTTCTAGTCTTCGCTCCATGATCGAGCAGCTGGTCGAACAGATCGAGGCGCGCTTCGCCGACCTCGAGGGGCAGATGTCGGACCCCGAAGTGATCTTCGATCGCGAGCGCTATGCGGCCGTCGGCCGCGAATACCGGGAGCTGCAGCCGGTGAGCGAGCTGGCGGCGCGGTGGCGGACCCTGCGCGACGACCTCGAAGGTGCCCGGGAGCTGCTGGCCGAGGGAGAGGACGAGGAAATGCGGCGGGTGGCCGAGGAGACGCCGGCGCAGCTGGAGGAGCTGGAAGAGGAGATCCGGCTGGCGATGGTCGAGCGCGACCCCCACGACGCCAAGAACGTGATCGTCGAGATCCGCGCCGGCACCGGCGGTGACGAGGCAGCGCTGTTCGCGGGGGACCTCTTCAAGATGTTCAGTCGCTACGCCGAAGAGCGCGGCTTCAGCACCGAGGTCCTCTCGCAGTCCGCTTCGGAGGCCGGTGGCTTCAAGGACATCACCGTCGAGGTCAAGGGCGAGGGCGCCTACTCGGTCTTCAAGTTCGAGGGCGGGACCCACCGTGTGCAGCGGGTGCCGGAGACCGAGTCGCAGGGCCGGATCCACACCTCGACCGCGACCGTTGCCGTGCTGCCCGAGGCCGAGGAGGTCGAGGTCGAGATCGACCAGAACGACCTCCAGATCGACGTCTACCGCTCCTCCGGCCCCGGCGGCCAGTCGGTCAACACGACTGATTCGGCGGTGCGGATCACCCATAAGCCGACCGGCGTCGTCGTCTCGATGCAGGACGAGAAGTCCCAGCTGCAGAACAAGGAGCGGGCGATGCGGGTCTTGCGGGCGCGGCTGTACGAGCGCGAGCTGGCCGAGCAGCAGGCGAAGGTCGCCTCCGAGCGCAAGGCCCAGGTCGGCAGCGGCGAGCGCTCGGAGAAGATCCGCACTTACAACTTCCCCCAGGGCCGGGTCACCGACCACCGGATCAAGCACACCTCGCACAATCTGGAGGGCGTGCTGGCCGGGCAGCTCGGCGAGTTCACCGACGCGCTCTCGGCCGAGGAGAAGCGCCAGAGGCTCGAGGCCGCGGCCTCAGCCGCTGCCTGACGTGCCGACGATGACCGGCGTACCTGTGCGTGAGGCGCTGGAGGCGGCGGTCGATGCGCTGGCGGCAGTGGGAATCGACGAACCGCGGCTGGATGCCGAACTGCTGCTGGGTGAGGCGATGGGGTGCGAACGGGCTGCGCTGATCGCCGATGGAGGGGCAGAGGTTCCGGCCCCGGCGGCACGGGTGTTCGGCGAGATGGTGCGGCGGCGGCTGCGGCGCGAGCCGGTCGCCTACATCCTCGGCCGCAAAGGCTTTCGGAACCTGGAGCTGGCGGTGGACCGGCGGGTGTTGATTCCCCGGCCCGAGACGGAGCTGCTGGTCGAGCTGGCGCTGGAGCTGCGGCCGGCGAGCGTGCTCGACGTCGGCACCGGCTCCGGCGCGATCGCGCTGGCGGTCGCCGACGAGCTGCCGGCGTGTGTGGTGACCGCAACCGACATTTCGTCTGGAGCGCTCGAAGTCGCCCGTGCCAACGCCGAGCGTCTCGGCCTCGCCGACCGCGTCCGCTTTCTCGAGGGCACCTTGCCCGAGGGCGAGAGCTCCGACCTCGTCCTCGCCAACCTCCCCTACGTCGCCGGACGCGACTGGCCCTCGCTCCAGCCCGAGGTCACCCGATGGGAGCCGCCCGAGGCGCTCCTCGCGGGCCCCGATGGTCTTGACGCCTACCGCTCCTTCATCCCAGGGTGTGGTCGAGCTTTGGCGTGTATGACACCCCAAAGCTCAACCGCACTTGCTGTGGAGGTGGGGGAGGGCCAGGCGGAGGCGGTCGTTGCCTTGATGGAGGAGGCAGGGTTCGGGGGGATCGAGACGCGGCGGGACCTCGCCGGGATCGAGCGGGTCGTCTTCGGACGGACGGGAGCGGTCGCGTGACCGAGACGATCCGGCTCCGCAGCGGTGAGGCGCAGGTGGCGCGGAAGGCGCTCGAACGCTGCGTCTCGAGCGGGGGCGTCGCGGTCTTTCCGGCCGACGGCCTCTACGGGCTTGCCTGCGACCCGCTCGACGCGGGGGCGATCGCGAAGATCCACCGGCTGAAGGGGCGCGACGACGGCAAGCCTTCGGCGGTCATGTACTTCTCGCCACTGGCGATCCGTGAGCTCGTCTCCCAGCTCGGGCCGCGGACCAAAGCGGCGGTCAGCGCCCTGATGCCGGGACCGGTGACGCTGGTCGTCGCTAACCCGCAGCGGCGCTACCCGCTCGCCTGCCGTCAGGACCCTGAGCAGCTGGGCATCCGCCTGATCGGCGGGCCGCTGGCCGGAACGATGTGTCCCGTCTTCCAGACCTCGGCGAATCTAAGCGGCGATCCGGCCCCGGCTCGCTTCGAGGACGTGCCGGCGTCGATCCGCGAAGGCGTCGACCTTGCAATAGACGGCGGCGAGCTGCCTGGCCTGCCGTCGACCGTCATCGACATCACCGCGATCGAGCAGGACGGCGGCTGGCGGATCCTCCGCGACGGCGCCCTCTCGCCCGGCGATCTCGCCAGCAAGCTGGCTTCGGTCGGGCTCGGTTAAAAGCGCCTGGCAAAGCCAGGCTCTTTCAGCAGCCGGGCTCGCCGGGGTACGGCAGCCGGACCAGCGCCTGGGACATGTTGTCCCGCTCGTTCGACTCGAAGAGGTTTTCCTCCGGGTCGACGATCATCCGGTAGGCGAAGCAGCCGCGCAGGCCGGTGACGTTGATCCACTGCTGGTGGTAGGTCGCGGGATAGATGTCAGACCAGCCGATCGAAGTTCCCAGCCTGACGTGGTCCTGCAGGGGGTTCTGGTTGCAGCCGGGGTAGAACCGGTCTGGGGGAGAGCGGCGGCCAGGCTTGGTCCGGGTCAGGTCGCGCAGGCAATAGTTGAGCTTCGGGCTGGTGCGGACGACGCCGCCTACCTCCAGGTCGGGCCCTACCCGGCGCAGCTCGAATCTCGCCAGCTCGTGGACCTTCCAGTAGGAGCCCCCGAAGTAGGTGCCGACGTAGGTGAAGCGAAGTTTCGCGTCGGTGCGCAGGGTGAGGTGGCCGCTGCCCTTCTTGAAGATCCACTGGTTGACCGTCATCGAGCGCGGGCCGTCGCGGCGGCCGTGCAGCTCCATCGGCCCCTTGCCGCGGCTCTCCACGTTGCTGGTCGCCCGCAGCAGCACATGACCGCCGGCCTTTTCGGCGTAGATCTCGCTCGGCGGCGCGATCCGCAGGTTCGGACAGAGGAGGAAGCGCGCCTGCCCGGTGTCGCAGGGGTTGTCCACCGCGGCTGCGGCGCTGAGCGGCAGGGCCGGCACGAGCGTCAGCGCCAGCAAAGAGAGCAAGATGCGGCTTCTCACCGCGGCCAGGATATCCCTACCCGTTGCTATCGTCGGCCGACGATGACCGAGGTGCCGGAGAACTTCCAAAACGCCCCGCTGGTGGAGGTCGATCCCGAGATCGCGGGCGTCCTCGAGGCGGAGCTGCGGCGGCAGCAGCGGACGCTGGAGATGATCGCCTCGGAGAACTTCGTCCCGCAGGCTGTGCTGGAGGCGGTCGGCTCGGTGCTGACCAACAAGTACGCCGAGGGCTACCCGGGCCGCCGCTATTACGGCGGCTGCGAGGAGGTCGACGTCGCCGAGCAACTGGCGATCGACCGGGCGAAGAGCCTGTTCGGTGCCGAGCACGCCAACGTCCAGGCCCACGCCGGCGCCCAGGCCAATAACGCCGCTTACATGGCGCTGCTGGAACCGGGGGACACCTTCCTCGGCCTCGCCCTCGACCACGGCGGCCACCTCAGCCACGGGATGAAGATCAACGTCAGCGGCAAGCTCTACAACCCGGTGCCCTACCACGTCACCCGGGAGGATTTCCTCGTCGACATGGAGGAGGTCGAGCGCCTGGCGCAGGAGCACAGGCCGGCGCTGATCGTCACCGGCTGGTCCGCCTACCCGCGCCGGCTCGATTTCGCCGCCTTCCGCCGGATCGCCGATTCGGTCGGGGCAAAGCTGATGGTCGACATGGCCCATTTCGCCGGTCTCGTCGCCGCCGGCGAGCACCCCAACCCGGTCGAGCACGCCGATGTCGTCACGACGACGATCCACAAGACCCTCGCCGGTCCCCGCAGCGGGATGATCCTCTGCCGCGAGGAGCACGCGAAAGCGATCGACAAAGCGGTCTTCCCCGGCCAGCAGGGAGGGCCGCTGATGCACACGGTCGCCGCCAAGGCGGTGGCCCTCCACATCGCGTCCAGCGAGGGGTTCCGCCGCCGCCAGCGGCAGACGATCGCCAACGCGCAGGCGCTGGCAGCCGGGCTCGAAGCCGGCGGGGTGCCGGTGCTCACCCGCGGTACCGACGTTCACCTCGTCCTCGTCGACCTCACCCCGACCGGCCTCGACGGCCAGACCGGTGAGGACCGCCTCGACGAGGTCGGGATCACCGTCAACCGCAACGCGATCCCCTTCGACCCGCGGCCGCCGATGAACCCCTCCGGCCTGCGGATCGGGACCCCGGCGCTGACCACGCGGGGCATGGGTGAGGAGGAGATGACCGAGATCGCCGAGGTGATCGTCGCCGCCCTCGGCTCCGACTTCGAGTCCTCGAAGGAGGACCTGCGCGCCCGCACCGGCGCCCTGATGGACCGCTTCCCGCTCTACGCCGAGCTGGCTGCAACCGTTTAAGCCCTTGAAGGTTTGGATGGATATGAGCGCCCCGGCGCACGTCCTGGTGCTGCGCCCGATCATCGAGCGGCTGCGCGGGGAAGGGCACGAGGTCGAGATCACCTCGCGCGACTACGCCCAGACCCAGCAGCTGCTCGCCCTCCACGGCCTCGACCACACCCCGATCGGCCGCCACGGCGGCGCCTCGCGGCTGCGCAAGGCCTACAGCCTCGCCTCCCGCAGCGGCGGGATGCTGAAGTTCGGCCGCGGCCGCGGCTTCGACCTGGCGCTGGCCCACGGCTCAAACGACCTCGCGATCGCGGCGAAGACCCTCGGCGTGCCCGAGGCCAACATGCACGACTACGAGTACGCGGTGACCCAGCACCGGATCGGCTGCCGCCTCGCCCGGCGGGTGATGTTCCCCGACTCTGTCCCGCTCGACCGCCTGCGCCGCTTCGGGGTCACGGAGGAGAGGTACTTTCCCTACCCCGGCCTCAAGGAGGAGTACTACCTCTACGATTTCGAGCCCGACTCCGAGGCCTTGCGGCGGCTCGGAGTCGACGAGGAGCGGGTTGTCGTCATCGTCCGCCCGCCCCCCGACGTCTCCCTCTACCACCGCAAGTCGAACCCGCTGTTTCCCAAGGTCCTCGATCGCCTCGGCCGTGACGAGGGGGTCCACGCGGTGGTTCTACCCCGCACCGGGGCCCAGCGCGAGTTCATCACCGGCCTGTGGCTGCCCTCGGTGATCGTCCCCCCGGGCGCCGTCGAGGCGCAGAGCCTGGTCGCCCTCGCCGACCTCGTGGTCTCCGCCGGCGGCACGATGAACCGCGAGGCCGCCGCCCTCGGCACCCCCGTCTACACCACCTACGGCGGCCGTCTCGGCGGCGTCGACGAAGCGCTGATCCGCTCCGGCCGGCTGCGCCCTCTGACCGACTCCCGCGCCGTCGAGCTGCAGAAGCGGACCGCGGGGACGACGCCGACACGGCGCGATCCCGCTCTTCTAGTCGAGACCATCCTCGGTACCGTGGGAGCCCAACCATTGCGCGAAGAGCCCCATCCCGTAACGCCCTCCTGAGCGAGCTGCCCGAGGCCGAACCCGGCCTCGAAGAACTCGTCGCGCCCGCAGCGGAGGGCGACCCGCGGCCGATCGACCCGCTCCTGCGGGCGCTCGACATCCTTATCTCGACCTCGATTCTGCTCGTCCTCTCGCCGCTGCTGGCGCTGGTCGCGCTGGTCACCCTGATCGACTCCGGCCGCCCGGTTCTCTACCGCGGCGCCCGCGTCGGCAAGGCCGGCCACCTCTTCTGGATGTACAAGTTCCGCACCCTCAAGCCGGATGCGGAGACCCGCCTCGGGCCCTACTACGGCGAGGAGCTGACGCGGCGGACCGAGGAAGAGCGGACCCGGATCGGCGGCGCCCTGCGGAAAACCCACCTCGACGAGGTGCCGCAGCTCTGGAACGTGCTGCGCGGTGACATGTCGATCGTCGGCCCGCGCCCGATCCGGCCCACCTTCTACGCCGAGCTCTGCCGTGAGATCCCCCAGTACTGGCAGCGCCTCGTCGTCCGCCCCGGCGTCACCGGCTTCGCTCAGACCCGGATCACCCGCGAGGAGACCTGGGCCGACAAGCTCGCCCACGACATGGAGTACATCGCCGACCGCTCGGTCCCCCTCTACTTCCAGGTTCTGCTGGCGACTGTGGCGAAGGTGATGGGGCAGGGGCAGCCGACCTCCTGAGCGGCTGCGAGACTGCCGCGCATGTGCGGTATCTGCGGCGTCGTCGCCGCTGAGCGAGACGGGGCGCCTGACCTCGAGGCGGTTGCGCGGATGAGCGGGCGGCTTGCGCACCGGGGGCCCGACGACGACGGCTTGTTCCACGAGGGGCCGGTGGCGCTGGCGGCGCGGCGGCTCTCGATCATCGACCTCGCCCACGGGCACCAGCCGATCCCCAGCGAGGACGGCTCGGCGGTAGTCGTCCAGAACGGGGAGATCTACAACTATCGCGAGCTGAAGCGGGTGCTCGAGGGGCGAGGGCACCGCTTCGCCACCGACTGCGACACCGAGGTCCTCGTCCACGGCTACGAGGAGTGGGGGGACGGGTTCGTCGAGCGGCTGCGGGGAATGTTCGCGATTGCCCTCTGGGACAAGCGCCGCCGCCGCCTGCTGCTGGCCCGGGACCGGTTCGGGATCAAGCCGCTGTACTACCGCCACGTTCGCGGTGAGCTCTCCTTCGCCTCCGAGCTGAAGGCGATGCTCGAACAGCCAAGGTTTTCGCGGGAGATCGACCCGCAGGCGGTCTCCGCCTACCTCGCCTTCAACTCGATTCCCTCCCCGCTGACGATCTTCGCCGAGGCGCGGAAGCTGCCCCCCGGTCACCTGCTGAGCTGGGAGGAGGGAAGGATCCAGACCCGCCGTTATGCCCGGCCCGGGCCGGTGCCGGGAGAGCCGCCGCGAAGAGGTTCAGATGATGAGCTGGCCGCAGAGCTGCGCGAGGTCCTCGACGACAGCGTCCGCGCCCACCTCGTCGCCGACGTCCCGGTCGGGGTCCTGCTCTCCGGCGGGGTCGACTCAGGCGGGCTCGCTGCGCTTGCAAGCGCCCGCGCCGATGAACGCCTGCGCACGTTCTCGATCGGGTTCGAGGAGGCCGGGTTCGACGAGCTCTCCCGGGCCCGCCTCGTCGCCGAGCGCTACGGCACCGACCACCACGAGCTGATCCTCCGCCCCGACGCGGTCGAGCTGCTGCCGCGGCTGGTCGAGGCCTTCGACGAGCCCTTCGGCGACTCCTCGGCTCTTCCCACCTACCTCGTCTCCCAGCTCGCCTCCGAGCACGTCAAGACGGCGATGTCCGGTGAGGGCGGGGACGAGCTCTTCGGCGGCTACTACACCTACGTCGCCGATCTCCTCGCCCGCCGCGTCGGCCGCCTGGCGCCGCTGGCGCGGCCGCTGGCCGAGGCGCTGCCGAGCCGCCATGAGCGCGTCGGCTTCGACTACAAAGCCAAGCGCTTCGCCCGCGCCGCGGCCCTGCCGCCGCTGGAGCGCCACCACGGCTGGAAGGAGATCTTCGATCCGCGCAAGCGGGCCGAGCTGGCCGGCGCGGGGGCCTCGGCCTGGGACCCGCTCGACCTCTACCGCGAACGCTACGCCGAGACCGCCGGCGCCGACCCGCTGGCACGGATGCAGGACGTCGACCTCGGCATCTACCTCGTCGACGACCTCCTGGTCAAGACCGACCGCCTCAGCATGGCCCACTCGCTTGAGCTGCGGGTCCCCTTCTTAGACCAGCGAGTCGCCGAGTTCGCCTTCTCGCTGCCGCGGCGGACGAAGGTGCGCGGCTTCCAGAAGAAGCGGCTGCTGCGGCGGGCGCTGGCGCCGCTGCTGCCGCGGGAGGTGGTCCACGGCCGCAAGCAGGGGTTCTCGATCCCGCTTGCCGCCTGGTTGCGGGGGCCGCTGGAGCCGTTCGCGCGCGAGGTGCTGGCCCCCGGCGCGATCGAGCGCCAGGGCCTGCTGAACAGCGCCGCCGTCACCCCGATCCTCGACCGCCACATCTCCGGCCAGGAGGACCTCAGCCGCCAGATCTGGGGGCTGATGGCGCTTACCCTCTGGTTCGACCGCTATGCCGACTGACGCCGACGCCCTCTTCTCCTTCCTCGTCGCGGGCCTGCTCGCGCTGCTGCTGGTGCCGCTGACGAAGCGGCTGGCGGTGCGGGTGGGCGCGATCGACTACCCGAGCGAGCGCAAGCTCCATCTCGCCCCGACGCCGAAGCTCGGCGGCCTCGGGATCCTCGGCGGCGTCCTCATCGCCGGCCTCATCTGGCTCCCGAGCGACGGGGAAAGCCACGCGATCCTGATCGGGGCGGTGGCGATCGCCCTGGTCGGGATCCTCGACGACATCTTCGACCTGCCCGCCGCCGTGAAGCTGCTCGGCCAGACCGCCGCTGTCGTCATCCCGGTCGCGGCCGGGGTCACCGTCGACAACTTCACCTTCCCCTTCTTCGGCCGCCTCACCCCGGGCACGGTCGACCTCCTCACCCTGCCCGGGGGAGGGGTCGTCCACCTCGGCGACGTCGGCACCGTAATCGCGATCGTCGCCGTGATCAACGTGATCAACCTGATCGACGGCGTCGACGGGCTCGCCGCCGGCGTCGCCGTCATCTCCGGCATTACCCTGGCGACGATCGCCCTCTCGCTCGACCGCACCGCCGCCGGCGTCCTCGCGGCGATGGTCGCCGGCGCCGCCCTCGGCTTCCTGCGCTGGGGGTTTCCGCCCGCCGGCACCTTCATGGGCGATACCGGCTCCAACCTCCTCGGCTACCTGCTCGGGGCGGTGGCGGTCCAGGGGGCCCTGAAGACCAACGCGGTCGTCGCCCTGTTCTTACCGCTGATCATCCTCGCGGTGCCGATCCTCGACACCGGCTTCGTCGTCGCCAAGCGGCTCAAATACGGGCGGCCGATCTACAAAGCCGACCGCTGGCACTTTCACCACCGGATGGCCGACATCGGCTTTTCCCAGCGCCGCACCCTGCTCTACCTCTACGGCTGGACTGCGGTCATGGCGCTGCTGGCGCTGGCCCTGCGCTTCGTTCCCTACAGCGACGACCATGGCAACTTCAACCCGCTCTGGACGGCGGTGATCGCCCTCTTCGGCATCCTCGCCCTGGCGGCGAGCGTCTACCTCGTCGAGGTGCTGGAGATCCTCAAGCTGCGCCAGACCCGCTTGCGCCAGCTCGTCACCCTCCGCCGCCAGGCCGGCGCCCCCGAGCCCGAGGCGGGGGAAGTCGAGCGGGCGGTGGAAGAGGAGCTCGAGACCGGAACGTTTCCGGCGATCGACCCCGAGACGGGCGAGTTCGAGGCGATCAAGTAGTGGCAACCCTCACGAACTGGCTCCACAGAGCCATTCTCGGGGGCTCTTCTATATAGTCACCTATGCGCCCGCTCTGCCCCGAGCTGGGCGTCTTTCCTCTTTTTATTGCCTGCTGTTCCTGATTAATGTCTCCTCCAAAGTACGTCGATCTAATCGCGCTGCTCGTCGCGCTCGCCGTCTTCCTGCTCGGCGGCCTGCCCATGCTCGGCTTCGCCGTGGCCGCCGCCGTCTGGCTGGCGCAGCGGGGGATCCAGGCGCTTGCGCAGCGCCGTATGAAGCAGGAGCTGGCGCGGGGCAATCGCCAGAAGGCGATGGGCATGGTCGCCGGCAGCACCCTCGGGCGCGTCTGGCTGATGGCAACCGCCGTCCTCCTCGTCGGCATTGCCGAACGAGAGTCCGGCCTCGCCGCGGCGATCCTCCTCCTGGCGCTGTTCACGATCTCCTTCGCCGCTCAGGGCCTGGTGCACCTGTTCGACGACCAGCCCGAGGGCCAGGGGGCCTAGTCATGGAGTCGGCAACGGTGCAGGCGCCGGGCGGCGCCGCCAGCAGCGGCGACCCCGAGAAGAAGGGCCTCAGCACCAAAGCCAAGGTCTTCATCGGCCTCGGCATCTACCTCGCCGTCGCGATCCTGCTGCTGCTGATCTTCGGCAGCGACGGCAAGAACGAAGCCTTCAAGCCGCAGAACGAGTTCAAACTCGAACCGTGGGTCTCGATCCACCTCGCCGGGATCGACCTCAGCATCAACAAGGCGGTCCTCTATCTCGTCCTGGCCAGCCTGCTGACGATCGCGGTGATGGTCTGGATCGCGCGGCGGATGGTCGACCGCCCGAACCGGGTCCAGGCGGCGGTCGAGATGGCCTATGACCTGACCAAAAACACGATCACCGGCGGCAGCCTCCACGGCGAGCTGGCCCGCAAGTGGTTCCCCTTCATCGGCGCCCTCTTCTTCTGGATCTGGTTCTCGAACATGCTCGGCTTCCTGCCGCTGCCGACCAACACCGAGCACACCTTCTCGCTCGGCGGCCTCGAGATCCCCTCCTTCGCGATTTACGCCGCCACCGCCAACATCGCCATCCCTCTCGTCCTGACCCTGGTGGTCTGGCTCTCCTACCACGTCGAGGGCATCCGGGCCAAAGGCTTCATGCCCTACTTCAAGAGCTGGCTGCCCCCCGGCCTGGAGTCGATGAGCCCGGTCGGCAAGGGCGCGATCTTCGTGATCGAGGTGATCTCCCACTTCGTGCGGCTGATCTCCCTCTCCGTCCGTCTTTTCGCCAACATCCTCGCCGGCCACCTGCTGCTGCTCTTCATGGGCGGCGGCCTGGCGGTGCTGCTGGGAATCGCCGCCCTCGGGGCACTGACCTTCCCGCTCGCCTTCGCCTTCTTCATCTTCGAGGTCGGGCTGGTGGCGACCCTGCAGGCGTTCATCTTCTCGACCCTTAGCGCTATCTACATCGGCGGAGCGACCTCCGCCTCTCACTAGAAAAGGAGCAACACTCGATGGATCTCACCGCTATACCTCTCGCCGAGGTCACCGACGAAGGCGTGAAAAGCGCCGGCAAAGCGATCGCCCTCGGCGTCGGCGCCGGGCTCGGCTCGATCGGCGCCGGTATCGGCGTGGGCTTCATCTTCGGTAAGGAGATCGAGTCGGTCGCCCGCCAGCCGGAGATGAAAAGCGACCTGGAAAGCATCCGCTGGCTCGGCTTCGCGCTGACCGAGGCGGTCGCCTTCTACACCTTCATCTTCGGCCTGATCGCCTTCTTCCTCTCGTAGGCCGGCAATGGAGCTGCTCGGTTACATAGTTCCCCTGGCCGCGGAGGCCGCCGAGCACGGCGGTGAGGAAAGCGGCGGCAGCTTCCTGGTCAGCCCGGGCCTCGGCCTGATGATCTGGACGCTGGTCCTCTTCCTGATCACGATGTGGGTGTTGAGCAAGGTCGCCTTCCCGAAAATCCAGGAAGCGCTCGACAAACGCGCGAAGATGATCAGCGAGTCGATCGACGCCGCCGAACGGCAGCGCAAGGAATCCGACGAGCTGCTGGCTGAGTACCGCGCCCGCCTCGCCGAGGCCCGGGAGCAGGCCGACGACATCATGGCCCGCGCCCGCCGCTCCGCCGAGACGGCAGAAGCCGAGGCAGCCGCCGCCGGCAAGGAGAAACGCGAGGAGCTGGTTGCCGCCGCCAAGCGGGACATCGAAGCCGAGACGCGGCGTTCGCTCGACCAGATCCGCCAGGAGGTGGCCGACCTGACCGTGCTCGCAACCGAGCGGGTCACGCGCAAATCCCTCAACGCCGAGGACCAGAAACGCCTCGTCGAGGAGGCGCTCGGCGAGGTCGACTTCTCCACCCTCTCCGGTTCGGAGCAGAGCTAGCTCATGGCCGACGCAGCTCGCGTATATGCGGAGGCCCTCTTCGAGGTGGGCCGCGACAAAGGCAAGCTGGACGCGCTGCAGCAGCAGCTCGCCCAGTTCGCCGACGCCGTCGACCGCGATCGTGAGCTGCAGGTCTTCTTCTTCAGCCCGTATCTCTCCTCGACGGAGAAGCAGGAGGGGCTCGCGCGGGCGATCAGCGGCGCCGAACCCGAGCTGATCAATTTCCTCGAGCTGCTCGTCGACAAGCAGCGGATGACGGAGATCTTCCGCATCCGCCGCGAGCTCGAGGAGCTTTGGAAGCGGGAGAACCGCCGTATCGACGTCACCGTCACCAGCGCCGTCGAGCTGGACCCGGCCGTCGTCGAGAAAATCGGCCAGGAGGTCAAACGCCAGACCGGGGAGGAGGTCGACCTGTCCAGCAACGTGGACGGCGACATCCTCGGCGGCATCGTGCTGCAGGTCGGCAACATGGTCCTGGACGCCAGCATCCGCAGTCGCCTGGAGAAACTTCGAAAGAGCGTCGCCACCGCGGCGTAAGGAGGCAAGAGCACCCGATGGAGATCAAGCCCGACGAGATCGCATCGATCCTCAGGGATCGAATCGAGGGACTGGAGACCGGTTCCGCCGACCTCACCGAGGTCGGCACCGTCCTGTCCGTCGCCGACGGCATCGCCCGCATCCACGGGCTCGACAACTGCATGGCGCTGGAGATGCTCGAGCTGCCGCACGGGGTGACCGGCCTGGCGCTGAACCTCGAGGCCGACAACGTCGGCGCCGTGCTGTTCGGCAGCTGGGACGAGATCGTCGAGGGCGACACGGTCAAACGGACCGGCAAGCTGCTCGAGATCCCGGTCGGCGAGGCGCTGCTCGGCCGCATGGTCGACCCGCTCGGCCGGCCGCTCGACGACCGCGGCGATATCGCCACCACCGAGACCCGCCCGGCCGAGTTCAAAGCCCCCGGCGTCGTCCAGCGCCAGCCGGTCGAGGAACCGGTCCAGACCGGGCTGATGTCGATCGACGGGATGATCCCGATCGGCCGCGGCCAGCGAGAGCTGATCATCGGCGACCGCCAGACCGGCAAGACCGCGATCGCGATCGACACGATCATCAACAACAAGGACAAGGACCTGATCTGCATCTACGTTGCGATCGGGCAGCGGATGTCCACCGTCGTCCAGCTGAAAGAGACGCTGGAGGAAAACGGGGCGATGGAGAACACGATCATCGTCGCCGCCCCCGCCGACGAGGCGGCGCCGATCAAGTACATCGCCCCCTATGCCGGCTGCGCGATGGGCGAGTACTTCCTCTACAACGGCAAAGCCGCGCTCTGCGTCTACGACGACCTCACCAAACACGCCTCCGCCTACCGGCAGATGTCGCTGCTGCTGCGGCGCCCGCCGGGCCGCGAGGCGTACCCGGGGGACGTCTTCTACCTACACTCGCGGCTGCTGGAGCGGGCGGTGAAGCTGAACGACGAGCTCGGCGGCGGCTCGCTGACGGCGCTGCCGATCATCGAGACCCAGGCCTCCGACGTCTCCGCCTACATCCCGACCAACGTGATCTCGATCACCGACGGCCAGATCTTCCTCGA
>Ga0307288_10000005_pt1 | contig 203287 bp, 187 predicted proteins | sample ER_DNA_142_FD_194469 | JGI IMG/M metagenome (GOLD analysis project Ga0307288, IMG submission 194469) | Bulk soil microbial communities from the East River watershed near Crested Butte, Colorado, United States - ER_DNA_142 | ecosystem: Environmental > Terrestrial > Soil > Floodplain | place... | reverse complement strand
CCCGCCGGGTCTGGCGGCTTTTGAATCAATCTGAAATTGATCTATCCATGAGCAATTCCGTCAATCCTCAGAGAGGCTCGCTGGCGCCGCAATTTGCGGCGGTGGCTTGACATAGGAGCAACCCATGTCATCTAGTAAGAACGACTCGAACGGCACTGAGAACCACGATCTCCCCTTCACGAAAGAGCTTTGGGAGGCATGCGATCGGTTGCGCGGCAGCGTCGAGTCTGCGGAATACAAGCACCTGGTTCTCGGCCTCGTCTTCCTGAAATACATCTCCGATTCGTTCGAGCGGCGCCGTGTGGTTCTGGGGGCCGCTACTCGCGAAGAGGGCACCGACCTCTACACGGAGGACGAGGAGGAGCGGGCGGAAGTCCTGGAGGATCGAGACGAGTACATCTCCGAGAACGTCTTCTGGGTTCCGAAGAAGGCCCGCTGGGGGGCCCTCCTCGCCACCGCGACCCAGCCCGACATCGGGCAGCAGATCGACGCGGCGCTGGGAGAGATCGAGAAGGCAAACGAGGAGCAGCTGCGGGGGGTGCTGCCGCGGATCTACGCGCGGGCGCCGCTCGCCTCGCAGAAGTTGGGCGAGCTGGTGACGACGATCGCCAAGGTCGGCTTCGGCGACGACGAGGACAAGGCCCGCGACATCCTCGGCCGCACCTACGAGTACTTCATCAAGCGCTTCGCCACCGCCGAGGGTCACCGCGGCGGCGAGTTCTACACGCCGCGCTCGATCACGCGGCTGCTGGTCGAGATGCTCGAGCCCTACGAGGGCCGGGTGCTCGACCCCGCCTGCGGCTCGTGCGGGCTGTTCATCCAGTCGGCCGACTTCGTCAAAAGCCACGACGGCAAGACGAGGGAGATCTCGATCTGCGGGCAGGAGAACAACCAGGCCACCTGGCGGATCGGGCGGATGAACCTCGCGATCCACACGCTGAGCGGCGACATCCGCCTCGGCGACAGCTTGCTCAACGATCAGCACCCTGGCCTCAAAGCTGACTTCGTCCTCGCCAATCCGCCCTTCAACCAGGACAAGTGGGGAGCCGCGCAGGTCGCCGAAGACGCGCGCTGGAAGTTCGGGATGCCACCGGACTCAAACGCGAACTACGCCTGGATTCAACACTTCATCCATCACCTTTCCCCCGATGGGCGCGCCGGGTTTGTCATGGCCAATGGCTCCCTGACGTCAAACCAGTCCGGCGAGGGCAAGATCCGCGAAGCGATTATCCGCAACGACTTGGTCGACTGCATCGTCGCCTGCCCCGGCCAGCTCTTCTACACGACGCAGATCCCTGTCTGCCTCTGGTTCCTCGATCGCAATAAGTCATCGAGCAGTGAGCGAGGTCGCCACGGCGAGATCCTCTTCATCGACGCCCGACAGATGGGCCACAAGATCAGCCGCACGCAGAGCGAGCTCAGCGACGATGAGATCCAACGGATCGCCGATACCTACCACGCCTGGCGCGGGACGACGGCTGAGAAATATGAGGACAAGAAGGGCTTCTGCGCCTCAGTCGCGCTTAGTGAGATCGAGAAACATGCCTTCGCACTGACGCCGGGTCGCTATGTAGGTGCACCCGAATCAGAGGAAGACGAGATCGAGTTCGAGGAGAAGATGGCGGGATTGGTGGACCGACTCGCGGACGAGCTAGCGGAGTCAGAGCGACTGACTGCGGAGGTCAAGAGAGCACTGGAAGCAGTGGGGTATGAAATCTAACGAGATTACTTTTGGAGAAGTCCTCCTAGAGCCACTTCGGAATGGCCTGACCCGACCAAAGCGGGTCCGTGGCTCCGGCGTAAAGATGGTCAACATGGGCGAGTTATTCGCAAACCGGCGGATCAGAGATATCCCAATGGAACGGGTCCCTCTCAATCCACGGAACCCCGAGCGCGACCTACTGCGTGACCGTGACCTTCTCTTCGCGAGACAATCCATTGTTGCCGATGGGGCCGGCAAGGTCTCGATATTTGAAGGCGCAGATGAGCCTGTTACGTACGAGAGTCATCTGGTCAGAGCCCGCATCGATCCAGAAAAAGCCGATCCTCGCTGGCTCTTCTATTTCTTCGAGTCCTCACTCGGCCGGAACCGCATGCAGTCCATCGTTCATCAGGTAGCTGCCGCAGGGATACGCGGAAGTGACCTCATGCGCCTTCCCATCCCTCATGTTGACCTGGACGAACAACATCGCGTGGCTGGTCTCCTCGACACCCTTGACAACAAGATCGATAGCAACCGTCGGCTCGCAAAGACGCTTGAGGAGATCGCCGCTGCGCTGTTCAAGGCGCGGTTTGTGGATTTTGTGGGACAGAATGACCTCCTCGAAACTGAAGCGTGTGCGCTTCCCAGGGGATGGAGCTGGCAGGCCCTTTCCTCCATCGCCAACGTTCTCGGGGGAGGGACCCCCAAGACCACTATCGAGGAGTACTGGGGTGGATCGATCCCCTGGATCTCAGTCAAGGACACCGTTCCTGGTCCCTATGTGATCAAGGTTGACCGCCACATCACGGAGAAAGGAAGACAGGCGGCGCGACTTACACTCTACCCAGCTGACACGGTGGTGATTACTGCCAGGGGAACGGTTGGCAACGTTGCCCTGATGTCCGAGCCCATGACCCTGAACCAGTCTTGCTACGCCCTTCGCAGCGACAGCGAGATTGGTCAATTGTTTCTCTTTCACTCTTTACGACACGCTGTGAAGGTATTGCGTTCACGGGCGCACGGGAGTGTCTTCTCAACTATTACTCGATCAACCTTCGACTCGGTCATGGTGGCAGTCCCCCCGGAGGAAGAGATAGTTAAGTTTGAGCAGTTCGCTGAGCCCATCTTCGCTCGAATTCGGGTAGCAATGCGTGAAGCTGCAGTGTTGGCCGAAGTCCGAGACGCGCTCCTTCCACGCTTGATCGCCGGCCAAATTCAAACTTCGCCCGATGGGCAATCCGCGGAGAAGCCTGCGTGACGTCGCAGCGTGACGAATCCAAAGAGGACTTCTACGCCGAGCAGCCGGCCCTCCAGTGGCTTGGCGAGATCGGCTGGGAGGTGGAGCACGGTCCCGACCTCGGCCCGGGAGGAGCGGCGCCGGAGCGGGAGAGCTGGCGCGATGTGGTGCTTGTGGATCGACTTCGCTCGGCCGTGGCCGGGCTGAACCCGGAACTTCCTGACGACGCGGTCGAGTACGTGGTGCAGCAGGTGTTGACGTCGGTATCTCCGAACGTGATCGAGGACCACGCGGAGTTCCATCGCCTGCTCATCGACCGGGTGCCGGTGAGCTATCAGGACGGTGACGGGGTCGAGCGATCGGCTCGCGCCAGGCTCGTCGATTTCGAGCATCCGGAGGAGAACGATTTCCTCGCTCTCAACCAGTTCACGGTGGTCGTCGGCTCGAAGAACCGGCGACCCGACGTGCTGCTGTTCGTCAACGGCCTCCCCCTCGGCCAGATCGAGCTGAAGAATCCGGCGGACGAAAAGGCCACGCCGGAGTCGGCGGTCACCCAGGTGGCGCACTACGTCGAAACGATCCCTCCGCTCTACCGCTTCGTCGAGATCATCGGCGTCTCGGATCTGATCCAGGCCCGCGTCGGCACGATCACCACCCCCGCCGAGCACTTCGCCGAATGGAAGACGATGGATCCGGCCGAGAGCGCCGGCAGGTCCGAGCTGGAGGTGATGCTGCGCGGTGCTTTCAGCACCGAGCGCTTGCTCGACCTGGTCCAGAACTTCGTCCTGTTCGAGGTCAACGCCCCGAGGACGACGAAGGTGCTCGCCAAGTACCACCAGGTGGACGCGGTCAACCGCGCGGTGGAGGCGACCGCCGAGGCGATGAAGAACGACGGGCGCGCCGGTGTCGTCTGGCACACCCAGGGAGCGGGCAAGAGCTACTCGATGGTCTTCTACGCGCAGAAGCTGCGCGGCGATCCGCGTTTCGAGAACCCCACGCTCGTCTGCGTCACCGATCGAATCGACCTCGACGACCAGCTGATGCAGACCTTTGCCAAACAGGCCGAGCTTGCCCAGGCGGTGAAGCAGGCCGACGAGGTCTCGGGCGGAAGCGGGAGCCTTCACGAGCTGCTCAAGGTGCCCGCGGGAGGGGTCGTCTTCACGACGATCCAGAAGTTCGTTCCCCCGGTCGGCGCAGATGAGATGCCGGTGCTGAGCGAGCGGCGCAACGTGATCGTCATCTCCGACGAGGCGCACCGCTCCCAGTACGCGGACTACGCGCGCAACCTGCGCAAGGCACTCCCGCACGCGACCCGCATCGGCTTCACGGGCACCCCGATCGAGACCGACCGCAAATCCACCAGCCTCACCTTCGGCGACTACATCTCCGTCTACGACATCACCCGCGCCGTCGAGGACGGGGCGACCGTCCGGATCTACTACGAGGGGCGGATCGTGCCGCTGGACATCGCCGACGCCGACCTCGTCGCGGAGGCGGAGAGGCTGATCCGGCAGGAGGACGAAGAAGCGGCCGGCAAGCTCGTCTTCTCCGAGACCAGGCTCGACCGCGTGGTCGGCTCGGCGGCCCGTCTCGACCGGGTCGCCGCCGACATCGCGGCGCACTTCCGGGAGCGGGAGAAGCTGATGACGGGCAAGGCGATGGTCGTCGGCATGAGTCGTGAGATCTGCGTCGAGCTGACCGAACGCCTCAAGCAGGCGCTCGGCGAGGAGACGGTGACCTGCGTCATCACCGCCCAGGCGACCGAGCCGAAGCTCAACAAATACCGCCGCTCGAAGGCGGAGATGAGGCAGGTCGCGGAGGACTTCAAGGACCCCGATCACCCGTTGAAGGTCGTCGTCGTCCGCAACATGTGGCTGACCGGCTTCGACGTGCCGCCCCTGCACACGATGTACATCGACAAGCCGATGCGCGACCACGGGCTGCTGCAGGCGATCGCGCGCGTGAACCGCGTCTTCCGGGACAAGCCGGGCGGCCTCGTCGTCGACTACATCGGGATCGGCGAGGATCTGCGCAAGGCGCTGCCGCGCTACGCGGCGGAGGACGTCGAGGACGCGATGACCCCCGTGCGGCAGGTGCTCTCGAAGCTGCGCGAGAAGCACGAGGTGGTCTGCGAGTTTTTCCACGGTCTGAGCTGGCACGACCGCCACGAGCTGGACGCGACCGGGCGGGCGACGCTGCTCGCCCAGGCCCATGCGAAGGTCGTCGAAGACGAAGAGGAGACGAAGCGCTTCCTCGACGAGCACGCCGCCTTCGCACGACTGCTGGCGCTGGTCAATCCCGATCCGGCGGTGGAGGAGCTTCTGGACGACGCCGAGTTCTTCGCCGAGGTCGCGGCATCGGTCCGCAAGTACACGCCGCCCGAGGGGGAGCCCAGCGAGGCCGCCCGCCAGGCCGTCAAGCAGGTGTTCTCGGCGGGGATCGGCGCCGGCGAAGTCACCGACGTGCTCGGGCTGTCGGGGGACGAGCGACCGGAGGTCTCGATCCTCTCCGATGAGTTCCTCGACGACCTGCAGAGGAAGATGGCCGAGCCACCTCTTGCGGTCGCCTTCCTGAAGAAGCTCCTCAACGACGAGATCCGCTCACGCGGTCGCAGAAACCAGATGCAGGCAAAGCTCTTCGGCGACGAGCTCGAGGCGGTTCTCACGCGGTACCGGAACCGGCAGATCACCGGGGCTGAAGTAGTGAAGGCGTTGGTGGACCTCGCCAAGAAGGTGCGCGACGCTCGGCACCGCCATGAGGAGCTGGGGTTGAGCGAAGAGGAGGCAGCTTTCTACGACGCGCTTGTCGGCAGCGCGGAGGAGCTGGCTGCTGACTTGAAGATCGCAGAGATCGCCCGCGATCTGGTGAAGGGCATCCGAGCCGATCTCTCAGTCGACTGGAGCAGCCACGAGAGCCGAGAGGCGCTGATCCGCCGCAAGATAAAGCGGCTGCTGCGGAAACATCACTATCGCCCACCGGAGAAGGGCGGTTCTGGCGGAGGTGGGCGAATGACTTTGGAGCGCGCGACCGCGCTGATACTTGAACAAGCTCGGGTGCTCTATTACAGGTGGCCGGACGTTGATAGTCCTGACCTCCCATAGGAGCAGCGTTACACCTAGCGTTGCTGCCCAGCTGCTGACCGACCGCCTGCTGCGGCGTTTCCAACCGGCCTCTCTCATTTCAGGCACTTTTCGCCAGAAGTGCCTGACTCGCCGCATATCGGTGCATATCCCTGCATATTTTTTGCTTTCTGCAGCCTCTCGAAGGCTATTAGAAAGCGCTGCAAACGAGCATGTTCTGACGACTCTCCGCTCAGCGACCTCCGTGGATCGCACCCAGGAGGTCGGCGGTTCGAATCCGCCTAGCTCCATCGCTGGAAGTGCCTGCACCTTGCAGGCCTCGCTTTCTGAAGCCGACGGAGCTAGGTCGCGCCGGCCTGAAACAAGGTGCCCCGCGCTGCTGACACAGCCGGGGGCGTGGCACAGGAGGCAGAGCTCCCGTGCAAGACAGGTTCAGCGCTTCGTCAAAGGAGGGGGTCTGAGTCCGAAGGAGCTCGCGTTTCCCACGAACGCTCAGTCGCCCGCCACCTTACAAGTGCGGGAGATCTTGGTCGTCAGCACCTGCCCGGAACCAAAAACATACGTTGCCTTACCGAATGGGAACAGTGCGCCGGGAAAGCCTGCAGGCGCCGCACAGGACGCCGAGACGTATGAGTGGCGCTTCCCGTGGACCTTGAAAATGCGACCGAGATTCAGTTCGAAACGAGTCAGGTAGGCCCAACCCTGTGCGTAGCTTGGTAGCTCGGTTTCGATCACGTGGCCGTAGAGACCCCTGTGCTTCCTCACCTTGAAGGTGAGGATGATGGAGCCGGGCGGATTTATGGAGTAGACCTGCGCCAGGATCAGCTTGACGCCGTGCCGGCTCGGCCCGTTGAAGGCAAGGAGCCTGTTGCGAGAAACGTACGGGTCCTGCGAAGGCAGGCGCACGACCAGCGTCACCTCTCCGTCGCCGATGATCGACCGCGCGCATTGCCTTTTAGCCGCATCTTCGGTGGCTGGCTGGATAGAGGCGACCCTGCAGGCCGGAAGGCCCTTGTCGTCAAGCTGCCCGGCCTTGTTGATCGCCACGAAGATCTTGCGCAGCTGCGGCAGCTGGGTGCCACGCAACGCCTTGATCCTGCCGGCGACCCGGACGATGACCGGTACCGCCCGATCGCGCGGGAGGCTCTTCGGGGTAAGTCCGCCGACGAAAGACGCAACGACGTCGCCGTCGCGCGTCAGCTCGGCCACCGCGACCGTGCTGAAGACGAGCAGGAAGCATCCGCATAGAAGCGAAAGCCCAGCCGGACGCCTCGCCAGGTGAAACGCCCGCCTCATCAGGTGAACCTCGTGGGGTCGATCTTGCAATAGTCGAAGTTGAACAACAGCACCGTGTTGTTGGCACGACTGGAGTTACGGTTTAGCCGCACCGACAGGTTCTGTGCCTTCGCCTTCTGACCAGCCGCTAGGGCCTTCCCGATCCGGTTGAAGTAGTCGACCTCGGTTTCGAGATAGCCGAACCACTTCGTCAGCTTCGCAGCGTCAGCACTGGGCCGTGGCACCGCCTTCAGCTGAGCGATCGTCTTCTTGAGCGCAGTCGCCGCCCGGAAGAAGTGGCGCGACGCCTTCTTCAGCTCTCCCCTCTTGACCTCCTCTTTCGCGCCCTTGAAGATCCTCTTGTTCGCTTCGACGTTGCGCTTGCAGATCGGCTCCGCTCTTTCGACGTATTCGTCGCGAGTGAGTTCGGCAGCGGTAGCCAGAGGCACGAGGAGGAAGAGGCTCGCCGCGATCGTCGCGGCGAGCCCAAGCCGGATCCCACCTGTTTTCCCTGTCTCATTCATCAGTCGTTCCTTTCCGTGTCGCTGGTTGCAGTCGTGAGAAGCTCGCTCAGGCGGGATGAAGCTCGATCCGCGGCAGGATGCGTGCCAGCGGCCGCGGCAGCCACCAGACCCGCTCGCCGATCAGCAGCATCAGCGCCGGCAGGAGCAGGATCCGGACGACGGTCGCGTCGAGGGCGACGGCGACGGCGAGACCGACCCCAAGTTGCGAGACAGTCGAGATCCTGGCCCCGGCGAAAACGATGAATACGGCCAACATGATCGCGGCCGCTCCGGTGATCACGCCGGCCGTGCGCTCGAGCCCAAACGAGATCGCACCTCTGTGATCGCCGCCGGCATCGTATGCCTCGCGCATGCGGGCGAGAAGGAACACCGCGTAGTCGACCGAGAGCCCGAAGACGATGCCGAAGATGCCGGCGGCTCCGATCGTGTCGATGTAGTCGTGGCCCCCGAGGGGCACCGACGCCGGGAGGTGAGACAGCAGGACCAGGACGCCGAAGGCAACGCCGACCGTCATCAGGTTGAGCAGCACCGCCAGCGCCGCCAGCAGCACCGCCCGCAGCAACACCACCAGCGCCAGGAAGGTGACGACGGTCATCGCCAGGATCATCAACGGGACCCGGCTCCTCGTCACCTGGTTGTAATCGGCCAGTTGCGCCGCGCCGCCGGCTACCCCCACCGCCAGCCCCGTCTTGGCTGCAAAGCCGGCGGCCAGCTGGTTGAGACGGTGGTCCAGCGCTTCCGAGCCGTCGGTGTTGAAGCTGTAGCGAGGGATGACCAGGATCGAGGCCGCCTGCCCGCTGTCGAGGTCGATGGCCTGCGCTGCCGTGGCTCGCATCCGCGGGTTGGCGCCGTCGAGTGCCGAGAGGACGAAATAACCGGACTCGAAGAGGTGCGGCGATTTCGAGCGGATCTGCTGGCGCTGGCCGGCAACTTCGGTCGCGGTGGCCGAGACCTTGACCCCGGCCCTGGAGAGGCCGTCCTGGAGCGGCTGCGAACGTTCGGCGCCTTCGTCCAGCCCGCCGGCGAGTGCCTCGGTGCCGTCCCTGAGTCGTCCCAGCCCCCCGGCCAGCGCCCCGGCGCCGCCGGCCAGGCGGTCGAGGGCGCTGCCCAGGCGCCCGGCTCCCGCGGCGAGCCGATCCGTGCCGGCTGCCAGCTTGTCGCCTCCGGCGGCGATCCGCGCCATTCCGGCGTGGAGACGGGCGGCGTTGCCGCGTAGCTTCCGCACTTCGTCGCGGGCGGCGGCGAGCGCGACGACCAGGGCGGATGCCTTGGTCGCGGCAGCCGCAGCCGCCGGGTCGCCTTTGGCGATCTCCCTTAGTTCGGAGCGGATTTCCCGCGCTCTGCGCAATGAGCCCTTCCGCAGGCGAGGCAGCAGATCGTGGAGCCCGAGCGCGACCGCCAGCGACCCGGCCTCAGCGGTCTGCTGGCCTTCGGCGATCTTGCCGGCGCCGGTGGAGAGACGATTGATCGCGCCCGTCGCTCTCCTGCCCCCGGCTGCCGCCCTTTCCAGCCCGGAGGCGATCTTCTCGGCCCCTTCGCGTGCCCGGCCCGAGCCCTTGCCGAGCAGACCCGCTCCGGCAGCTGCCTTGTCGATGCCGCTGCGCAGCCTGCCGACGCCATCGGCTGCTTGCGCCAGCTTCGGCCCCAGGCCCTCGAGCCGGCTGAGCTTCCGGGCCCCAGGACGAGCGAGCAGGTCGTTGCCGCGACGCCGCAGCGGCGCCGTGCGTCGTGCGACCTCTTTCGGCCCGATCACGACCTGGACTCCCTTCTGGGCGGCGAGCAGGTCCTGGAACCGCGCTAGATGTCGCAGGTTGGCCGCGGTGGTGATCGGTCCCTGCGCGGCGGCGACCACCACGTAGGGAGCGTCCCAGCCTGGGCCGAGTTCGCTCGCGACCAGTTCCGAGTCGATCCGGGTTGAATCGGAGGGCGGCAGCTGGCCGGCGGAGGGGGGTCCGGTTCGGATCGCCAGTGCAGGAGCCGAGAGCACCAGAAGCACCGCCGAGATCGCCACCGCTATGGGGACCGGCCGCGCCAGGGCCGCGGTCAGCAGCGCGTGCAGGGCGCTGTGCGACTGATCGCCGCGCCGTGGCAGGCTGAACCGGTTGACGTTCTCCCCCAGCAGACAGAGAAGGGCCGGGGCAAGCCAGTAGGAGGTGACGAGGGAGATGAGGGTGACGAGGATGGCGGTGCCGGCCAGGGAGATGAGCAAACCCCCAGGGAGGATGAAGAGCGAGACCAGCATCGAGACGATCAGCGTGATCCCTGCGAAGATGGTGGTGCGCCCCGCCGTCCGGCGGGCAGAGCCGGCGGCAGCCTCGGGGCCCTTGCCCGTACCCAGCTCCTCGCGAAACCGAGACACCATCAGGAGCGCGTAGTCGACCCCGAGCGCGAGGCCCATCATCGTCGCCACGGTCAAAGCGAAAGCATCGACGTCGACCCGCTCAGCCACGAGGGAGAGAACCCCGCGGGTGGCCACCACCGTCGCTGCACCGAAGAGCAGCGGGATCACGGCTGCCACCGGGGACCGGAAGACGAGGAGCAGGACCAGGAGGAGGAAGGGGACCGCGATCAGCTCGGCCTTCTTGGTCGAGCTGATCGACTCTTCCTGGATCGCTCGCGAGAGGGTGGCGTAGCCCGTCTGAGTGGCGTCGACGGGCGGCCGGACCTCTCGTTCGAGGATGCGGTCGAGGCGCGGGACCGCCTCCGCGACCGCCGCCGCGGAATCGGTGTGGAAGTCGGCGAAGATCAGCGCCTTGCGCGGAGTCGGACGCAATCGCGCCAGCTGCCTCCCGTCCCAGGGAGAGAGGACGGTGACGCGCGGATCGGCCCGCAGAGCACGGATCAACCTCGGCCCCTGTCGGTCGAGCGCGGGAGCGGGGCCGCGGAGGAGGATCGCGAACGGCGCCGATTGACCGAAGTGCCGCTCGAGAAGTGCGTTTCCGCGCGCGGCGGCGGTGCCCGGGACGTCGAGGGAGGCCGGTACCAGCCTCCCTTCTACCCCCTTGCCGACGAACCCGAGGATGGCGATCGCAAGGATCGCCATCCCGATAACGCGGCGCGGTTGCCGCACCGCGGATGGCCGTCGCACCTCCCTACCTCATGGCAACTAGCCCTTCTTGACGGGGCGGGCCGGGTGCTTGCCGTGGCCCTTCTTCGCCTTCCCGCACTTACGCTTCAGCGGCGGCCGTTCTTGCACGACCTTGTTGTTGTGGCCGACCATTCGCACGGTCATTCGCGTCGTCTTGGCAGCGCAGAGGTTGCGTGAGTTCGTGAGCAACCCTTTGCGGCCTCCCTTCATCCGCAGGACGAAGCGGCTCACCGGTACATCCGGCAATCCTTCGATCGTGTTGCGAATCTGACCGCGCACCGAATCGATCCGACCGGAGAATTCGACTTCGATCGGCTGATTGTCCGGCCCTCGCAGCGCAACCGCCAGATCGGGCAGCTGGTGGTCGGATGACTTGAGGAACACCGGGCCGGTCAGCTTGCCGTCGATCAGCGGCGTTTCCGCTTCGGCAAAGCCGTAGATCGAGCCGCGGGGGCAGTCGTGCGCAGCCGCCTGCACGCGGGTGCAGATGGTGTTGATGTGCGCCTGCTCCAGGAACTCGGAGTGAGGGATCGTCACCTGCACGTCCTTGGTGTTTGCCTGGCCGGCCGGGAAGGTCACTTCGGCCGTGAATGCCGGGTGCTTGGCACGCTTGGTTCCGCCGGTGAGGTGCGCCCTCAGCTTCGGCCCGAAGGGGAGGTCGCGGCAGCCGCCGACCTGGAAGCGGGTGCTCCGCCGCGCCACCGCACCGGAGTTCCCCCGGACGACCACGTTCACGGTGGACGGGTCACAGCTGGTGGGGTTGATCGTCCAGTTGTCGCGGTCGAGTTCGATCCGCACGTCGCGGACCCGCAGCGGCACGCCCTTGAGGATCTGAGGTATCGGGTCCGCCTCGGCGGTGACCTGAGCAGTAGTGCGGTCGATGCGAACGGCGGAACGGACGACGACGTTGCCGAGGTCGAACGGCCCGGCGACCGCGGGGGTCACCGCGACGACGCTGAAGGGCCCGCCTTTGTAGGGCCCTGCCAGGTACAGCTTGCCGCCCGTATGGAACGGGGCGGGGCCGGAGCCGGCCGCGGTCAGGACGTTGCCGACCTGGCTCGCCTGTGGGCAACCCGGATGCGCCAGCTCCTCTCTTCCGGTCTTCTGGCCGATCGCCGCGATCTCCGCGTCGCTGCAGTAGGGGATCCCCTTCAGCGAGGCCGAGAGCCCCGGGGGGGTCGCCAGCTCGAGGCTCTCGATTTCCTGGGAGCCGTCGGGCCGGGTGAGGTCGAACACGAACGGACCGTCGGCACCCGCGGCCACGCTCTTCGCGCCGGCGCTCCAGCCGACGTTGAACGGCCTCTCCTCTGGCGTCCGGGCGCACGGCAGCCCGTTCGGCCCGTGGTCCACCTGGAAGGAGGAAGGCACCGTCTGGATCGGGTTCTGCGACCCCGGCGTCTTCGATTCCGGCGCAGACCACGGCGTGTTGACCGCGGTGGAGGTGAAGTTGCCGCAGGTGGTCGGGCTGGCGAGGGCGGAGTGCTCCCCTCCCTTCAGCTTCAGGTCGAGGCTGGTGAACGGAAGCTGGGGCAGGTTGGCGAAGCTCACCTTCATCTGCCCCGTGCGCTCGTCGGGATCCACCCTCCCCGGCAGCTTGATGAAGATGCCGTGGCGCGGGTCTTCGATCACCAGGTAGAGCGCGAACAGCGAGCCGAACGGGTTGCCGTCTCCCTGCGCCGCCAGGTAGAGCGCCCCGTGCAGGGGATCTTCAAGCAGCGCCGACTTCAGGTCCAGGGTGCCGATCTTCGAAGCCTCCGGACAGGTCTGCGGGGTCCGGTCGAAGCGGATCGGGTTCGGCATCGGGAAGTTCTTCCCCATAAAGCCGATCTGGTCGAGCGAGCAGGCCTGTAGGCCGTCGGCACCGGCGGCGTTCAGGACCACCCCCTCGGGCAGGGTGACGACACTGTCCTTCAGCGTCGGCGTCATCAGCTTCTGCGGATCGAGAAGACCTTCGTCCGGCATGGTCAGGCTGGTGGTGAACGAGGCGGGGCTGTCAGCCGCCGAATCCGAGGGCTGCATCGAGAAACCGGATTCGAGTTCGAGATCCTCGCAGCCAGTGACCGGCGGGATGGGAGCGCTCGCCTCGACCGTCAGGTCGGGAACCTGCCAGAGCGTCGCGGCGATAGACGTGACCGGTGGGTTCGCCGCCTGTTCGGAGCAGTTGGTGGCACTGGTCAGGAGGGCGGTATCGGCGCTGCCGCTGGCGCGGCACCCTTCTTCGAAGCGGATCGAGGTGTAATCGCGAAGCCCCAGGCCGGCATCACGGGCGCTACAGCGAACCGAATCAAACGTGTGGGAAGCCGGCCGCCCCCAGAAGGTGAAGAAGACTCCGAGCACGTGACTTACCTGTGGAGTGCGGGGCGAAACGGCAGTGATGCCGTAATCTTCGTCGCTGCGCAGGCTGCCCACCACGTTTACTTCCTCCGATTCGAGGATCCGGAACCGGAACTTGGCCGGATAACCGATCGGAGCCTGGGTGTTGTAGACCAGAGTAGGCAGCGACCATTTGTCGAATCTTTCAACGATCGGTTCGGTCACGCCGACGACCGAGTCCAGGTTGCAGTTCTGCGTCGGCGTCTCCTCCGGACATGCAGGCACGGCACTTGGATTCCCGATGAACCCGGGCGGCAGCTTCACGGCGATGTCCTTGAGTTCGCCGGCCGGAAGGACATACCCCTTGACCGAACGGACGGTGTTGACGAAGATCGCCGTCGCGGCGTTGAAGGGATGGCCGCCGGCCCGCTGATCGTAGTTGCCATTTTCGTCGAAGGCCCCGGCGAAAAACGTCTGGATACCCGGTTCCGCCAGCTTCGTGCTCACAGTCAGGGGCAGGTCACGGGTGGCGGGCTCAGCGGCGCCGCCGCCGGAGATCTCTATGTGCACGGTGCCGCCGGTGACACCCGGCGCCGGGGCGATCACCGTACTGATCGGCGGGAGGGTGAGGCCGGTTCGCACCGCTTCTTCGCGGGTGCAGACGATTTCGTCGGCCGTGCTGCCGCCACAGTCCCACGGGGCGACTGGCAGAAACGAATTCGTCGTCGACGGAGCGAGCGCGGTGATCCCGCTCGGCAACTCCGCCCGTAAGGTCACCGGCCCGGAGCTGGTGGCAGCGCCCACGTTCACCGCCATCAGCATGAGGGTCGAGGTGTTGGGCCCGCCGGATACAGTGGTTTGGGTGACTGCGTTACCGGAAAGCGCCTCGTTTCCGGTTTCGAGCAGGCTGACGTTGGTGTCGGCAAGCCCCCCCTTGAAAGCGATGACGTACGGAGCTCCCGCGCCGGGGCCTCCCGGGCCACCGCTGACTTCGACGTTCCCCGGGCCCACGGTTGGAAGCCCTTCCAGCGCGACCTGAACTTCCGCCGCCGAGGCGTTGTACGGGAGCGGTTCGGTGGTGGCAGGCGACGCGTACCCGGCGATCGGGCTCTGAGCTTGGATTTCGGACGCTGGTTTCGAGACGAGGAAGATGGTTGGAAGCCCGAAGAGGATGTCGGTGCCAGGCCTCAAGAAGTAACCCTCGAGCCGCTGCCCGGGTGCGAAGCTGCCGTTCGTGGTGATGACGTTTTTGACCAGCGTGCTGTTCAGATCCCCGATCCCTTCGGCCGCCAGTTCTCGAGCGGTCAGCGTGAAGGTTCCGCCGTCGGCGTCGACAAGGAGCTTCTGCACCTCGTTTTGTTCGGCAGGGATAACGGTCGGCCCCGTCGCGCCGATCGGCTGCCAAGCGGGAGTCGTGGCCTGAGCGGTGGTGGCGAGGAGACCTGCCCCCAGACAAACCGCGCTCAAGGAGATCGCGAACAGTCGGTTGCGGACCTTCATCGGGCACCTCCACGGTTGGCATTGGCATTTCGATCGTGAGCCCGCTTGTGGACCGAACGGTGTTTGCGGTGCTTGTGCTTGCGCACGCAGCGCCGGTGAACCAGCCGCTTGCCCTTCGGGCACCTCTTCGAGCGAGTTCGGCCTACCGGCGGGTTGCCGGGTCCGACGAACGCGGCGCTGGTCGGGGTCGCCGCAGCGCCCGGATTGCCGGCGCTCGGCTGGCAGGCGCCGCTGACCGGTTCGCACGGTATGGGCGCGCTTGGCGGGGGTGGGAATCCGCCCCCTGATCGAATGTCGTAGACATCGGCGGTGAAGTCGAAGTCCTGCCCGGTCAACCGATCGACCGATTTGATGAATACGTCTCTCCCGTCAGGACCCCCCATGCCGAGCTGTTCCACCGTGCCGGTGGCGAGAGTCGACACCTGGCCGTGGTTCCATTCGTAGATGTTGGTCTGTTCGGGGAACGGCCAGAGGGCGCTGCCGAGGATGATCTTTTCGCCTTCGACAGCCCCGGGAGCGAGTACTTCTTCGCTGTTGAAGATGACTCGACCGCTTTCGCTTAGAGAGGAAGTTGGGAGAATTGAGCCACCTCGTACTCCCGGGATTACCCCGTATGACCCGCCGGTGGTGATTAAGTCGGGGCGTTCCTGGGGCGGGCTTCCATTCGCCGGGCAGGAGACGCAGACGGTCGACCCCGTTGCACTCGAGAACAGGTGGGCCATTTCTGCTTCAGCCGGGTTGTCGATCTCGAATCCGTCGCGCGAGGTATAGAGGAAGTAACTGCCGTCTGCCGTGGTCTGCGAGGACCAGCCGGTCTGGCCGCTCGTGCCGGTCATCAGCGCCTGGTTGCGTGCATCATCTGAGGTGATAGTTCCGACGTAGGCCAGCGCCTCCCCCGCCGGGGCTCCCCCGTCATACCGGTAGACGTTGGCGTGACCTTCTCCCTGCAGGTTCTGGATGTAGGTCCGCCCCTCACCCGGAACCAGCTGCCCTCGAGCGGCGAAGTACACGACTGATCCACCCTTCGACGTTGCCATCACAGCCTGAGCGACTGCTCCCTTCGTGTCGTTCGGGTTCGAATCCGCAGTGATGTCCGTCAGCTCTTCGCTTACCAGGTCATAGACGTAGAGGTCGCAGGCGAGGTTCGTGAGGTTGCCGCCCTCAGTGGTGTCCGAGCAATCCTCGATCGGGCCGCTGCTCGAAGTGTCGGCGATGCCGTAGTTGGCGAGGAAGACTACGCGGCTGCCGTCGGGGGAGGCGCCGTTATAGCGCGCGCCGAGGGTCGGTCCCGCAGTGGGCGCTGAAACGTCAACCACTTCGGTCGGGCTCCTGCGTGCGAAGACCGCCGGCTGGCCTGCATCCGCTCCTTCGTTGCTCCTTGCCGTGAAGAAGTAGCTTCCGTCTAGGGATACATCCTGATCTTCACCTAGGACGTTCGCCGTGTCGATTTCCGAGCTGCCCGGCGTACTGCCGTCAGGACGGATGCCGGCGTCGCGCAGAGTGCCTTGATCCCATTCGTATAGCCCGGTGCTGCCAGCTTCGAAAATGTAAGAGTCCGATCTGAAGAAGATCTGCGAGCAGTCTTCCGACACACCGAGGATGCCGTAGGAGCGTTGCGTCCGGCCTTCGCTCGGGTTGAGTGGGGCCCTATTGGTGATGAGCGTGTAGGTGTCGGTCGCTGCGTTCCAGCGATACAGGTTGCTGACGGCAAACTCACGGTCCACGGTCGGAGTGTCAGCCGTCAGCGGATTGAAGGTTTCAATCACAGCGCACGCGAGGTTGTAAGGATCGAGGTACTTGACGTAGCTGGGCGAGGCACCTCCGATGACGCCTTCCGGAGCATTCACCAGGCTGGGTGGCGTGATCTCCGTGCTGCTCCAGCCAGTGTTGCCCCGGTTCCCCGCAAGGACCGATTCGCCTCCAGCCGGGCTGCTCTCGAGACCATTGAGGACCAGAAACCCGATCCGATCGCCGGTTTCGCTCACCTGGTACTGGTTGACGGTCAGCGTCAACTGTTCCATGTTCCCGGTCGGCCGCTTGTCAGCAGGGCTGACCAGCTCGAAGCCCCGATTGTCGGGAAGACCCTTCACGTTTAGCGTTTCGAACGGCTGGTCGGGACCGACGGTCCTGCCATACGAGTTTTCCGCGACGATGCGAAAGCTGTAGGCGGTGGCGGGTGAAAGGCTGGCGACGTTTGCGCTCACGCTGACCACTTCGTCGCCGCCGCCCGCGAAAAGCTCGTGGTCAGCGGGGATGCGGCGGTCGTAGGAGGTGCCTTCACCCCACTCGAAATGGTAGGTGGTCGGTTTTCCTCCGGGATTGATTTTGGCGCGCAGAACCGCGGTGGTCTGTTCGACCTCGAGCGGGCGCTGCTCGACCACTACAGGCGGCCCCTGGGTCGTGAAGGTCAGGTCGTTGGCGAGGGTCGTGGCCGAGGCGTTCGCTTTAACGAGCCGGAAGTGGTAGGTCGTGTTCGGCTGGAGGCCGCTGAGCCCGGCGCTGACCGAATGGGCGCTGAAGTCGTCAGGAATCGAGCCGGCGCTCGGGGAACAAGGCTCCGTTTGGCCGTAGAGGGTGGTCTTTCCCCACTCGAAGAAGCATTCGGTCAGCTGGCTCCCTTCGGGCAGGACCGTCCCATGCAGCATCGCGGCGGTGGAAGTTACGCCGGTGGCGGGTTCGGTGGCGGCGGTCTGGGAGGTCACCAGGGTGCGGTCCACGCCCTTTACTTCACCGTTGGTGCTGTTGACGACGAGGCGGTAGTGGTAGGTGGTGTGGTCGGGCTGCAATCCGGTGAGGGCGGCCGTGACGCTGTGGTCCGCCGAATCAGTCGGAATCGCGCCTTCGCAAGGCGCCGTTTGTCCATAGGAGGTGGTGAGGCCGTATTCGTACTGGCATTCCGTCACTTCGACGCCCTGTGGGTTGACGGTGCCGTTCAGCGTGGCGGTGGTCCCGGTGACTTCGAGAGGGGCCTTGGTGGTGACATCCGGAAGTGGGACCAGGGAGCCGAAGACGGCTATCTTCGGTTCTGCAAAGGACGCATCGGCAACGTAGACGCGGTCGGTCGTGGAGTTGACGGCAAGTCGCTTAAGAACGCCGCCCAATGACGCTTCTCCATATTCGGCGGCTAATTCGAGGCTGCTGACGCTGAACTCAGCGACGGCGCCTCGTTCCAGAGTGACCAGGACGTGGTCGCTCGAAGGGTCGTACGCCACCCCGATGGCGCTGAGGTCGGTGACTTTTTCTGGATCGGAGACTTCTATTTCTCCGGATCCAGTCACGGGGTACCGGTAGACGCCTCCTCCGCCTTGGCCTTGGACGTAGAGGTTGCCACTGGTGTCAACTGCGATAGCGCTCGGTCTGTTGCTTGGCGTGAAGGTGAAGTCGTATTGATGCAGCAGAGCACCGGTGGGGCTGAACTCGCGGACTTGCTGACTTCCGAAATCTGCGAGCCAGATGTTGCCTTCTTCATCAACAGTGAGTCCGGCGCCGTTTTCAGTACCGGGAACAGGGATTTCGCCGGCCGGCTCGTACTGTTCGGTCAGCGGGTTGCGAACAAATTTCCTGATCGAGGCGGCTTCGAAGAAGTAGAGGGTGCCATGGGCAACGCTTCCGCTGTTGTCGTAGGCGAGACCCAGGGCTTCGCCCTCAAATTCCGGAGCAATGGAAACACCGGCGAGTTTGTATTCGCCGGATCCGTTGGGCGCGAGGCCGACAGGGGGCGTGCCTCCGCCTTCGCCGTTGAGGATCAGGATCGCGTCTTCGCTCCCGTTGTCGTCCGTGACGAAGACGTTGCCGGTCGCTTCATCGATTGCAATGCCGGATGGGGCATGGATCGTGACCCCGGACCCGCTGCCGGTGAGGGGCGAGAAGGCAGTGGGCAGCCGCGTCTGCCCCGCCAGTGCGGCGGCGGGTGCGACCGAGACGGCGAGGAGGATGCCGACAGCGATTGCGAGAAGCAGCGGGGGGCGGGCTGAGGGCGTACCTCTCCCGTTCACGCTGCCGGAGGCGTCAGGGGTGACGAGGGCTCCGCCAAGGGCACCGCCGAGCCGAGCGGCTCTAACGGTGGTCTTCTCCGGGGGCTGTCCCTTCGCATGGCATCTCACGTAACCGTCTCCTTGCCTTTCCTGTTTTCCCTGGCACCCCGCGCCGGCGGAGCCGAGCCGAGCCCCTTCCCGTAGAGGGCGGCGATTGCCAGTAAACAGAAAGGGCGGGTTTTTGTCAAGCCGAGTACACAGGCTGAGGGATGGATATCCAAAGGATAACTATCCGTATCTAAGCGTTACTGAGGTCTCACCGAGACCGCCCCGAGGGTGCAATTCCCTCGAGGCGGCTCATTTGCGAAGGCTCGAGCCTCCGTGTCGGAGCTAGCTTTTCGCGATTTCGACCGGAGCACCGGCCGCGGTTCTCAGCGCGAAGGTACCTTCGTAAGTCACCGAGCCGCAGCCTCCCGAGCCTTGGTTCGTCCCCGTGAGCTGCAAATTTCCGCTTCCGTATACATAGGTGAAGGGCAGTTGGCCCGTGTATTTGCAGATGCTGTCGAAGGTGAGGCTGAAGCTAGGCCAGCTACCCGTCAGTGCTTCCAGATTCAATGAGCCGGGCGCAAGGACGATCGTGTGATTGCATTTTTCGCCGGTCGTGGCTTCGTTTTGAACCATTTCGACTCGGCCGCTGTTTTTGACCAATTCTCCACGGTAGACGACTTTCGCGCATTCATATTGACCGAACCAACTGCTTTTGTATCGGAAGTTCGTGCTCGTGGCCGTGAGTTTCGTTCCGTTTGCAAGCTGGTTGTGGCTTCCTTCTGCAACCCTCAGCACATCGGCTTGGGCAGTCGCGGAGCCGACAAACGCGACAAGCGCGGTCGCCGCGACCGCCAGAAGAGTGAGTCTCTTCAACATACAGTTACCTCCATGGTCGTAAGCCGCTCCCGAAATGAGCGGATTCAACCGCGAGTCTTAGGCTCTTCGCGCTCCGCCGCCAGTTCAGAATTGCGAACCGCGGTTGCAGATTCGCTGCCTAGAATTCCTCACAGCGCTGGGGATGAATCGAGGATTAAACAGTCCTTTCGGGAAACTCTCTCGAGCTTCAGCTGCAGTTGCGGTTGCCTACCCAGATAGGGGGAGCCGCAGGGCCGTCTCGATCTCCACCGCCCGCTCGGAGACCGGGTGGCCGATCCGTTCCTCGGCCAGCGAGACGCGCCGCTTGACGGTCTGTCGGCTCACCCCGAGCGCTGCCGCCGCCGAGGAAACGTTTTTCCCCGCCTCGAGGTAAGCCCGAAGCGTTTCCCGCAGGGCGACCCCGCCGTCCCGCTCATCTTCCAGCGGTGCAAGGTAGGCCTGGCGCAGGGACTCCTGGAGGACGTTGTCCATTAGCACCGATGCCAACAGCGCGACGTCGGGATAGGTGACCAGGAAGTCGCCGCTGCGCAGGGCAACGCTGAGGGCGAGCTTCGCCTGGCGATGTGTGAGTCGCCAGCCTGAGATTCCGCGCCCCGGTTCGCCGATCGCCACCGTCACATCCCCGGTCAAGCGATGGCGGGCTCGGCGGGCCAGCTGGGCGAGCTCCTCGGCGGCGAGCCGATCCTGACCCCCAGCCCAGGCCCAAACCTCTCCTCGCTCCGGGCGCACCATGAGCAACCTGCGATTCGCGGCCGCGAACAGCTCCCTCACCACATCGGCAGCCTTGGGCCCCGTTGCGACCACCGCCAGGTGCCAAAGGTCAAGGTCATAAAGCAGCTCTGCAGTGTCGCCGGACTCTCCGTCGAGAAGCCTCTTGACCTGCTCGATACGGCGCCGCTCCGTTGAGCCATCTCGCCGATCGAGCTCCTGTCCATATGCGTCGACGACAGCGTTGTTGATCCGCTCGAGCACCATCCCCACCGCCCTCAGCGCCTGCCGCACTTCGTGCGCGGGTGCGTCCCCTGCCTCCCGCAAGAGGTAATCGCAGAGCAGGACGTAGCCACCCGCGTAGCGACGCAGCACCGTGCCCAGGGGGACTCCGTTTCTGGCGGCGCGGTGAGCCTGGGCGATCGGCTCGACGGGGATCACGACTGCGGGCTCCAGCCCATCCTCGAGCACCGCGATCGCCAGCTCGACGACAGCCCGCACGGTGCGGCGAAGACCGAGCGCATACTCCGGGTCAAAGACCCTCGCCGGATCGTCGACGACGCCCGCGCGGGCAAGCACCGCTTCCTCTATCTCCCCACGGCGAGCCCGCAGGCGCCGGGCGAGCTCCAGCGGCAGTGCCGGACGATTGGGCTCCCTGATGACAGCGCTCCGCTCGCCGCTCCGGGGCACAGGCCGCAGCATCTCGCCGCGCATGTCCGGTTGGGCCTGGTTCGCGTCTACCCTCACCTCGAATCCTTTCTTCACGCGCCTTAGCAGGAGCAGCCCGCGCGCGGAGGGCGGGGAACCCCCCGCGCGCTAGAGGCTGTCCACACAGAGGCCCAGGGGAGCCACCGTGATCAGGGTCGGTCGCCCGGAACCTCCTCGGCGAGTGCGAAGCCACCGTAAACGGCCACTTCGAACGGGCGCCAATAGTCGTCCTCTTCCACCTTCCAACCGATGCCATGGCGCTCGGCCTATTCGAAAGGAGGAAAGCTCCCGCACCTGACGTTCGAGAGCGTAATCCAGGGAAGAAGATATGTCAAGGCTGGTACTTGACATCAGTTGTATGAGGGTGTGCCGACGGTAGCGCAGTGCACTCCCGAATCCGGGATGATTCGCTAACTCTGAGTCGACCCGACCCTCGCAAACCTTCCCATTCCAAAGCCGGAAAGCCGAGCAAGACGCACTTCCCGAGACTCAGCGGCGGACCGCAGCTCTTGAGTCCCGAGGAGGTGGCCGAGCACCAGCGGACGCGGCTACTGGGCGCGATGGTGGAGGCGGCGGTGCGGCATGGGTACGCCGGAGTGACGCTGCAAGAGCTGGTGGGCTCGGCTGGTGTCTCCAAGAGCACCTTCTACGAGCACTTCAGCAGCAAGGAAGAATGCTTTCAGGCCGCCTTCGACCAGATAGTCGGAGAAAGCGCGCGAGAGGTCGTCGTCGCCTACCGCGAAGGGACCGACCTGCGCGATGGCTTGGCGAGGGCGCTTCTTGCCCAGGCTCAGCTCATCGCGGAGCGACCGGAGCACGCCACCTTCGTGCTCGTCGAGTCGCTGGGGCTGGGCACGGCTGGGGCACCCAGGCGAGAGCGTGGCATCGAGTTCTTCGAAGCGATGATCAGCCGCGCACTTGAGGAGGACGGGGAAGGCGAGATGTCGCCGCTGGAGATCCGGGGCACGCTCGGCGGCGGCAGGCGGATAATCTACCGCCGCCTGCGCGAGGGCCATCCAGAGCGCTTTGTCGGGCAGGCAGAAGAGATACTCGACTGGGCGCTCGGCTACCGTCAGCCGCATACGCGGGGTCGCGGCAGCGGGTCGAAGGTTTCCGAACAGGCATTCCTTGAAGATGCGTCTGACGAGGAGGGCGGCCGGCCGCCCTGGAGCGACCCACCTTCCAGTCCGGAGAGCCGCGCGAAGCTAAGTCAGCGAGAGCGGATAATGCGTGCGGTGGCCCAGCTTGCCGGCGAACGCGGGTACGCGAAGCTGAGTGTCCCGGCGATCTCGGGCGGGGCCGGGGTCTCCAATCAAACCTTCTACCGGGAGTTCACCGGCAAGCAGGAGGCGTTCCTGTCCGCTTTCGAGGCGCTTGCCGAGGTCGTGGGCGAGCATGCAAAAGCGGCGTTCGCCAAACAGCCGGAGTGGGTGACCGGGCTCGAACACGCCCTCGGGGCCGTGCTCACCTTCATCGCCCGCAACCCCGTCCTGGCCCGGTTCGCCTTCTTTGAGCTGGCGGCGGCCGGCCCGGCCGGCCGCGACGCCTCGGAGCTGGCGACTCAGCGGGCCATGGCCTTCCTGGACCCCGAGTTCCTGCCGTCCGGCGCCACCCCGCTCTCGGAGGTCGTCATCGAAGCGATCGGAGGCGGGATCTGGATGATCGTCCAAGGCGAGATCATTCACGGCCGCGTTGAGCCCTTACCCCAGCTCGTTCCGGAACTCCTGGACTTCATTCTCAAGCCGCTCAAGCTAAGCGGGCCGTAGCGGCTCGCGATCCCTCTGCATGGACGCGATCCTGCACGCTTCCTCTCGTCCCACGTAGGGCATTAGTAGAACCTCCAAGAATTCGGGCTCGCACTCGAGAAGCCGCGAGTATTCCTCGGAGAGCAGGCAGGAGCGGATTCGATCGACGAGACCGCTGACGAGAATCAGCTCAAGTGCGTCGCATGACCCAGTGGTTTGTGGATAGTGCCTGCGACCATCGCGCAGGCGGTGGGCGAGGCGTTCCGATGAGGTTACCTGGCGCTCCAGGAATGCAGGGCCGACGCGAGGAGCTTCCACCGCGAAGACGCGCGCATGCCTTGCCGTTTCGAACAGGAACTGCATAGCAGCAGAGAGCGCGGCACTCACCTGCTGAGGCCAATCAGCGTCTTGGTCCACCGCGGCGAGGGACACGCTGCTGAGACGCGCGACGAACGCATCGTAGGCGGCGGTCATGCATTGATCCAGATCGTCGAAGTGCCTGTAAAAGCTCTCCGGCGAAAGGCCGGCCCGGCTAGTCACCTCCTCGATCGAGGTGTGCTCGAACCCCCGCTCGGCTGCGGTCCTTATCAGGGCGTCAAGGATGCCCTGACGCCCTGCGCTGTCTGCAACGTTCTCGGACGCCGCAGGGGCCAAAGACCCGTCTCGAGGTCTTGCGGTCATCAGCCGGCAGCCTCGGACAGTCGACCGAAGTAAGTCGATACATGCTGCGCAAAACTTCGAGTCGCCATCTCTGCTCCCCTCGACGACATACACGGAAGGCCGGTACACGCACGGCCCTCACGACCCTGTTCGCCTATCAACCTACCAGCATGCGGCGGGAACTTCCTTGGCTTCCCCTGCAAGGGACCGTGCAGATCCCGCTCTCCGTCCGGCCGCCGCGCAACCATCGGGGCATGTTGCAAGTCGCCGTCGTCTGTTCCAGCTGCGCCGAGGAGTCCGATGTCCTGGTCGACGACCTCGACGACATCGGGAGCGAGGTCTGCGCCTGCGGCTACAGCTACGTGATCCTCTCCGTCGCCGGGTTCGAGCCGGTCGAGATCGAGGGCGGTCAGGTGATCCAGCTGCGCCGGCGCGAGCACCGGCGCCTGGCCGCCTAGCGCGCCCTGGACCCCGGCGATCGTGTGTCGAGTTCCTGGATCAGCTTGGGGCTAGCGGCTGCACTTCGTCGCCTGAAGCGTCGGCCGAAGAGCGACCTTACGGCCGTTTTGGGCCCGCATCTTCACTACTGCCCGGTGTCCGCTCCCACAGAGGTCGGTGGAGTTGACGAGCAGGCTTTTCTTGCCTCCCCTCATCCGGATGACGACCTTGGAGACCGGCGCATCGGGCACCGCTGCGAAAGTGGTGCGAATGCCCTGATGAAAGGAGTCGATGCGCCCCGGGATGGCGATCTCGATCTGACCTTTTAGGTCCAGCACCAGGTCCGGCAGTTCATGGCTCGGGTTGGAGCGCAGGTAGATCGGACCTTCCAGGGGATGGTCAAGCAGAGGCGTCCACGCTTTTACCTTCCCGTAGACAGAGCCCTTCGGACAGTTTCCCGCCGCGAAGCGAGGCCGGGTGCAAATCGTGCCTATGTGCTCCTGTGCGAGGAACTCGGAGTGCGGCAGTGCAACGGAGGCGACCCCGAGGTTGGCATCGTGTCGGCGAGCCGTCAGGGTTGCCGTCAGCGCCGGGTAGCCTCCTCGTTTGGTGCCACCGCTCAGGCTCAGGCTGAGCTTCGGCTTGAAGCCCAAGCGCTTGCAGCGTTCGAGTTGGAAGCGCTCCGCGGGATGGGCGATCGCGCCTTCCGTGGATGAAATCGTCGAAGTGATCGCCATCTCCGCGCAATCGGTGGGGTTGAGGGTAAATCTGGGGCGGTCAACCAGCACGTGCAGATGGCGGTAGACCACAGGAACCCCTTCGATCAGCTGTGGGAGGGGGTCGGTCTTGACCGTAACCCGGGCCGATTCCGGATCGACCATCAGCGCCGAGCGCACCACCACCTCCCCGAGATCGAAGGGACCTGCTTCGGCCGGGACCACTGAGACGATGCTGTACGGCGCTCCCTTATATGGACCGGCGAGATAAACGGCAGGCTGGTTTTTCCCGGGCTCGGGTAACGAGAGCGGGTTCGGGCCAGGGCCGGCGGCAACGGCCAGTGAGCCGATCCTCGAGCTCGACGAGCAACTGCCGGCGGCGGCCTGCTCGTCGGGGCACAGTGGCACCCCCTTGAGCTTCGCGAGCTCCCCGGGCGGAAGGGTGATCTCAAAGCCGCTCAAGTTCTGTTCCCGGTCCTGCCGGACGAGGTCAAGAATGAGTGGGCTGAAAGCACCCGCAACCGCCTTGGTGGCTCCGCCGTGGAGCTCGGGGCTGAAGCCTCGCGGCCCGCAGCCCTGGTCGATCGTCATCGGCTCCTGCCCGCTGACCGCCGGGTCGTTCGAATGCGGCGCGAAGGAAAAGGCGGTCGAATACGTGCCGCAGCTGTCGGGGTTCTTGAGGGGCGCCCTCGGACCTCCCCAGATGTCGAAACCAATCGCCTCCACCGGCACCTGGGGCAGGTCTCTGAAGACGGTGGTGAGCCTGCCGGTTTTGGGATCGGGTTCGATCTCCCCGGGAAGCTTTATGTGGAGCCCGAGGTCGTCGGAGACCAGCCACATACCGAAGAGATGGCCTTTGCCCTGCGGGCTGCGCTGGTAAAGCGTTGCCTGCAGGGGCCGTGGCAGAACCGGAGAGTCGATCGTGGCGGTTCCCAGCTTTGAAGCGTCCGGGCACCGGGCGTCGACTTCCTCGTGGAAGTGGACTTCGCCGTCGGAGCAAACGCCGAGACCGTCTGCCGCGCTTGAGGAGATTGCCATACCCTCGGGCAGGGTGACCCGGGCTTCGCGCATCGTCGCGGTGCCCGGCTCATCGGGTCCATCCGTCTGAGGGAGGCTGAAGTGAGTCTTGAGGCCGGTTGGCGCGCCGGCCACCGAACTGGTCGGATCAGCTTCGAAGGTCGGCTGGAACGGCAGCCCTTCGCAGTCAGTTATGGGGTCCAAAGCTGCGGAGGCGCTGAAGACCTGGCCGGGGAACTGGTAGCTGGTGACGCTGAAGTCGACATGGCCCTGCTGGCAAGCGGAGGGATTGGTCATGAACGCCGCCGGTCCCACCCCGCTCGGTCCCGACGGAAGCCTTTCGCTGTCATGGATAGAGCTGGCAGGATCGCCCCAAAAGGTCGATTCAGCTGCTTCGACGGGAAATGCGGCGGGGGCGCCGTCGATAGCAGCGGTGACGCCGTAGTCACCGGCGGTGCGCACCGAGACGTCGATGAAGATCGGGAAGCCGGGAGCAAGCATTCCGAATCTGGCCACTTCACGCTCCGGGTGCGGCGGTGCCAGATTGAAGATAGGAGCCAGCTGAACGGAGCCGCCGAGTCCTTTTATCGTGAGGCGGCTGAGACCCACCTGGGACTGGACGGGGCATCCGTTGGAAATGAAATCTCCGGTGCTGCAACGCGGAACGGCATTCGGGTTCCCGTAGAGCCCGGGCGGGAGGCGGACGATGACGTCTTCGGTCTCAGGGCTGTAAGTGCTATGAGCGGGTTGCCAAACTATGCTCGTCGTAAAGTCGGGATGACGCGCGGCCGTGTCGATCGAGGTGTCGGCCTCGACCGAGGCGATGCCATAGCTTTCGAATTCACCGCTGGTTGCTGCAGCAGTGGCATCTGCGCCGGTGACTTCGGCTGACCCTGCCGACTGATTCGCGGAGAGCGAAGACAGCGGGGCCGGATCGACGGCGCCGTCAGTGACGCTGCTGCTCCTCGCCCCCGGCTGCCGGTGCGAACGTTTCTTCCGACAGTGCCTGTGCTTTCTCGAGCCCCGGCGACGGCACTTGCGCTTGTGCCGTTTCGTCGCCGGGCGAACGTTGCCCGAGGAATGCGTACCGGCGGAAGACGCGGAACCAAGCGGAGGCGGCGGAGCTGAATTCGGGCGGCACACTTCTCCAGCGCACGGGGTTGACGCAAGCATCTGAGGGAACCCGCCCCCTACGCGGGCGTCGTATATCGCCTGTGCGCCGCCGACGCCTGCCCCAGGGACGAGGGCGTCGGTCGAGCGAAAGAAGACGTTGCTCCCATCCGGCGTGATCCCCATCAACACGTTCGGGTCCTGGAGCCCCTCGATCTCGGGGTAGTGGGTCGACGTGCCTGAAGAGATCAGACCGAGCGTCGGTTCTCCGCCGGCGCCCGGCAGCTGCCACTCATAGATGTCGTTGATCTCGTCTTCATCGCTTTCATCCAGCGCTTCGGTGGTTTCGAAGAAGACACGGCTGCCATCCTCGGTCAGGTTATGGATGACGGTGGCCCGAGTCGTCACTGAGTAGGTCGGCGGAATGTCCTGAAGGCGGGCGTCCGCGGTGGCCGGGGTACCGGCAGGGTTACAGGAAACGCAGATGAGGCTTTCGGATTCGACCGCATACCGATAAAGCTCTATGTGACCGGCATTGTCATAGGAGGTGAGCTGCGCCCTGGAGGCGAAGAGGATCACCGTGCCGGTCGGGGTGGTCCGGGACTTGTTGAGTCCGGGGCCGAATCCATCAGTGGGATCAGAAGCGAGAGCGTCGGTCCAGTTCCCCAGCAGAGGCACGTCGCCCGCGACCAGCGTCCTGATGTACTTGGTCGAGCCGTCGCTCCATACGTAGAGGTTCGGTAGACCGCTCGCGCCTTCGCCGTCGATTTCCGATTCGGAGATGAAATACACGTGCGAGCCGTTGGTGGACACGTTGACCAACTTCGCAGCGCCCCCCGAATTAACCGGCTCGTCGCCTTCGTCATTGGTGTCAAAGCGATGAATGTGGCCACCCGTCACGTAGAACAGGTAGCGACCATCGTCTGAGAACCCGGCGTAGGTCGGTGCGCCTACCGCCGCTTCCTCGGTCCGTTCCGCGCCGGCGTTCCCGTTGTCAGCGCGGACATAGAGGACGCCGTTGACTTCGAAGGCCACCGAGGACGCGTCCGTGGAGCTGCCCCGGTAGAACGCCTCTTCGCCTGGACCAGGAGGGTCTCCGCTTGGCAGCAGCGAGATCACATGAGTGGCGCCGTCAGCGGCACGGTCATAGACAGCGCCGGTACCGCTCGGAGGAGCGTTCGGCTCAAGCTGCTTGACGGTGCAGGGACGGCTCTTGAACAGGGCGATGTAACACCAGTAGCTCTCGGTTATCTGTTTTCCGGTGGTGAAGATCACATGCTGGCCGCCGGCGCTGATGTAGCGGCCTTCGGCGAGCTTTTCGGTACCCAGCTGGCCGACGCCGGTCAACTCGAAGTGGCCTTCGTCGTCACCTAGGTAATCCGCATCGGATCCTTGGTAGAGGGTCCCGTAGGAGGAGGCGCCTTCATTCTGGGTGGGGCCCGCGTGCACAAAGAGGTAGCGATGATCGGCGGAGGTGGCTCCGACTTCCGGTTCCACCGATTCCTGGCCGGAAGGAGTCAATCGCCGGACCACCTCCCAACCCGCCGCCGTCCGCCTCGCCTCATACCCGTCTTCCCGCCCATCCGCCAGCCGAAGGTGCTGTAGCGGTGCGGCCCTGGTCGAAAAGACAAAGCTTTCACCGTCAGGGGTCGCCAGCTCGATCGGGAACATGTCCCTCGTCCGGCCGGCTTCGGTTTGCGGAAGCCCGAGCAGCACACGACCGTCAGCGGCCGGCGTCACAAGCTCATAAGCCCGGCAATCCGGAAGCCCGGCAGAAGCGCCGCTTCGAAACGCTTCATTCGAACAGGGAGAAGTTGCGATCGCTGAGACCAACGGAAGCGATAGCCAAACGCTTGCGGCGGCCACCACCCCGAACAACAACCCTTTCAGACTCCTCATCACTCTATTCCCCCTCTTCACAAGCATCCGCTCCCCCGCTCGCTCGGACGCTACGGACGGCCAAGGGCGGTGTCAACGCGCCCCGAGTGACGAATGTCGCACGTCGTTCGAGTGCTGCTGCGACTCTTCAGCTGCCGATGCCCAACAAAGAGTCAGGGCCGCGAAATCGCGGCCCTGACTTTCCCTATGTAGCTCTGGCTACTTAGCTGATCGTGATGGGTTTGAACGGGCTCACGTCTGTCTCAAGTGTGAAGCTCATGTTCTTGAGTTTGCCGACTTCCGAGCAGCTGGAGCTGCTGGTTTCCTCACGTTTGAATTCCTGTTCGCCTTTCAGGCTGACGACATCGGTGCCGACCGTGTAGACGATGGGAATATTGGTGCTCCGCGTGTACCGACAGATCACATGAGAACCGAAGAAGTTTGTGACGTCGAGTACGAATGTGAAGACGCCGCCGGTCCCGCCGCAGGCGTGGGGCGCTACGGAACCTTCGCCGATGGTTTCGCCGTTGGCTTCGATGCACCAGTGCTGGGTTCCGCCGACTTCGTTTGTCAGGGCCGGAATCGTGACCTTGGTTGCGCCGAGGGTGCTTGAGCAGTCTTCTGTCGCGGTTTTCGCTTCGTTCCAGTTGTTGAACGAGGCTTTTTCGATTGTTCCTTTAACGTTGCCTGTGGTGTTGCTGGTGACCGTTCCTGTCATCCAGTAGTCGTTGCATTTGACGGTGATGAATCCTGAGGAGAATTCAGAGCTGTTCAGGCCTGTCGCTGTCAGCTTCGACCCAACAAGGACGGTCCCGTCCGGGTCCGTCAAGAGAGGTGAGGCTGCGGCCATGGCCGGGGCGATTGCGAAGGCCGCAAGCGCCACCAGGGCCGCGCAGATCCCAAGGATCTTCTTGTGCATGAGATACTTCCTTTCTCTTCCGAGCCATCGGCTCGGTTTGGTTGTGGCTCCCGGGGCGTTCCCATTACCAGCGCCTCGGGAGCTTCCACTCCTCAAAAAGAGTGGACTGTTCGGGAGCTTCTACAGCCCGGCGCTGATGCATGTCAAGTGCGGCCGGGGTGACAAACGGTGCGCCTCTTGGGGGTACTCAGCACAAGCAGAGAGACCCACACCACCTTGGCGTCGGGTGCCATCGCCGACAAGTAAAAGATGGCACTCCAGCCCTCTCGTTTTGCCCTGATAATGAAAAACCCGTAGTTGGGGGTGAGCGATGCCAGGGCATCGAAACGAATTGGGGAGGGGTTGCATGCTTTTTCGCGTGAAGAGCAAGTTGGGAACTGCAGGCCTATTGACTGCAATTGTCGCGCTGGTGCTGGCGACGGGCGGTGGTGCGTACGCTGCAAAGCACGTAATCATTACGAAGCTGAGCCAGATCTCGCCGAGCGTCCAAAAGCAACTGAAGGGCAAGCGCGGGGCCACCGGTCCCCAAGGCGCAATCGGTCCGATCGGGCCGAGAGGAGAAACTGGACCGAGAGGCGAGACCGGCCCTCGGGGAGAAACCGGTCCGCAGGGAGATCAAGGAGTTCCGGGACCCACGGAAACCTTTTTGCCGTCGGGCAAGACCATGACCGGCACCTGGGCGTTCAACGACATCAATCTGTCGGCCATCTGGGTCAATGTCAGTTTTCCGTTGCGTTTGAAAAGCAATATCCCGGAAAACGCCGGGGTGGAGTACGTTCCAGTGGGCGATACCACCAACCCGAATTGTCCCGGAGATGTAACTGACCCCAAAGCACTTGCGGGCCACATCTGCATGTACGAGGCGGCGGCTCTGACGAACGCCACCGACAGTGGCGCACTTGTTCTGGCAACTACCTCGGGATTTATTCGTAGGTTTGTGCCCGAAGACTCGACCGCGCGATCCTTCGGTCGCGGGACCTGGGCCGCGACGGAATCGTAAGCGAGGCCAACACCTAGGTTGGGCTCAAAGGACCCGGCAGGGAACTGCCGGGTCCTTTACGTTTCCGCGATCCGCGCTACTCCGCTGATTCCCCCCAGCCGGTCGCGATCAGGGTGCGGGCGCCGCCGTGGTCGCGGTGCTCGCAGAGGTAGATCCCCTGCCAGGTCCCCAGCGTCAGGCCGCCGTCGGCAATCGGCAGCGTCAGGGACGGGCCGAGCAGCGCTGCCTTGATGTGGGCGGGCATGTCGTCGGCGCCCTCGAGGGTGTGGGTCCAGTATGGCGCCCCTTCCGGCACCGCGCGGTCGAACCAGCTCTCGAAGTCGCGGCGGACCTCGCCGGAGGCGTTCTCGTTCAGCGCCAGCGAGGCCGAGGTGTGCCGGATCAGGAGGTGGAGGAGGCCGACCGAGATCTCCCCCAGCTCCGGCAGCGCCCCGAGGATCTCGTCCGTGATCAGGTGGAAGCCGCGGGGGCGGGCGGGCAGTCGGATCGGGCGCTGCACCCACATCGGCCGAAGGATCGCAGGAACCGGTGCAACCGGGACCCAGCTTCTGAGAACCTTCCTGTCGATGACCGACCAGGACGCCTTGCTGCAAAGGAGGATCTTCAACTGGTCGCAGAAGCTGCCCGGCTGGCAACGCGGCCTGATGCGCAAGCTCTGCGACGGCCCGCTTGACGAGGCGGGGCGGGCGGCGGTGCTGGCAGTGCTCTGCGGCGAGGCCGGTGCGGAGGCGCTGCCGCCGCTCGAGCCGGCGAACCTGCCGGCTGACGAGGCCGAGCACGGTCGGGTCGAACTGCGGCAGATCCGCGATCTGCGCAACGTCAACCGGCTGGCCGAAGACCAGGTGCTGCGCTTCGGCCCTGGACTGAACATCGTCTTCGGCGAGAACGGGGCGGGCAAGAGCGGCTACGGCCGCCTCTGCCGGCGGGTCTGCCGCTCGGCCGAAGTCGGCGAGGTCCTGCACGACGTCTTCGACCCCGGCAAGGCGGAGGCGCCGCAGACGGCCGAGTTCGTGCTCGCGGTCGACGGCGAGGAGCGGCTGGTCGCGGTCGATCTCGACGCCGAAGCGCCGCGGATCCTCTCGGCGATGACCGCTTTCGACGCCGGCTGCGCCGACGTCCACATCTCCAAGTCCAACACGATCGAGCACACGCCGCGGCCGTTGCGGCTGCTGAAGGAACTGGCCGAGGCGCAGGACGCGCTGGCGGAGGAGCTGGCGCAGCGGATCGAGGAGCGGCGCGAGTCGTTGCCGCCGCTGCCCGGCGAGATGAGCGAGGAGGAGGCGCGCAGCTTCGAGCGGCTCGACGAGGCGGAGCTGGAGGAGCTGGCCGAGCTGGAGCGGGCGGAGGCGACGATCGCCGCCGCCCGCAGCGAGGAGCGCGAGCGCGAGGCCCGCAAGCGGGCGACCGCGGTGCGGAGGCTGGCCGAGCAGCTGCAGGCCGCCTGGGACCGGCTCGACGATGCAGCGCTGACGGAAGTGGCGGAGCTGCGCGAGCGGCTCGCGCGGGCCGAAGCCGCGGTCGACCAGCTCGCCGCCGAGGCTTTCTCCGACCAGCCGCAGCCGGGAACCGGCGGCGAGGCCTGGCGGGAGATGTGGGAGGCGGCGCGGCGCTTCGTCGAAGCCGGTGGCGACGAGTTCCCCGACGAGGGCGAGGCTGCGACCTGCCCGGTCTGCCAGCAGCGGCTCGACTCCGAGGCGCACGAGCGGATGCACCGCTTCGAGGCCTTCGTCTCCGGCGAGCTGCGCGAGCAGGTCCGACTCGTCGACCGGGCCTTGACCGAGCGCCTCGAAGGGCTGCCTGACCTGGTGAAGATCGCCAACCTGGCCGAGGTCGCGCTCGCCGCGGGCGGCGAGCACCTGCGGGCGCCGGCCGAGGCAGCGCTGGAGGCGCTCGCCGATCGCCTCTCGATCGCCACCGGTGCCGCCGAGCCGCACCAGAGCCGAGGGCTCGACCTCGAGCCGCTGCGGGACTACGTCGCCGTGCAGGTGGCCGAAGCCGAAGGCTTCGCGGTCCTCCGCGACCAGGAGGAGCGCGAGCGGATCGAGCGGCGCCTGCGGGAGTTGCGCGACCGGCGCGAGGTCGAAGAGCGGCTCGACGATCTGATCGAGCACCTGCGCGGGCTGGAGCAGATCGCCGCCTGGGAAGAGGCGCGGTCCCAGCTCTCGACGCGGAAGATCTCGCAGCGGATCGGCGAGCTGAGCAAGCTGGCGATCACCGGCCGCCTGCAGGAGGCGCTCGCCGAGGAGATCGAGGAGCTGGACCCGATCGCCGACCGGGTAGAGCTGAACGCCTCGGCGAGCAAGGGCAAGCCCGCGGTCCGCTTCAAGCTCCGCAGCGAGGGCCGCGAGCGGGTCGCCAAGGTCCTCAGCACCGGCGAGCAGACCGCGCTCGCCACCGCCTTCTTCCTCGCCGAGCTTCGGGTCAGCAACGAGCGCAGCACGATCATCCTCGACGACCCGATCTCCTCCCTCGACCACCAGCGCCGCGAGCACCTCGCCGCCCGTCTGGCCGAGGAAGCGCAGAAGCGGCAGGTCGTCGTCCTCACCCACGACCTCGTCTTCGTTTACTACCTGCTGGAGCGGGCCGAGGCGCTGGGGCTGCCGCTGCACTCCCAGGCGCTGACCCGCGCCGCCGGCGAGGTGGGGGTCGTCAGCGACAGCCTGCCCTGGGAAGCCCGCTCGCCGATGCAGCGCCTGAAGGCGCTGCGCCACGAGCTGAAGACCGAGCTGCGCCCCCTATACAAGGGGCGCGACTCCGGCTACGCGCGGCGGGCGCAGCTCTGGCTGCTCGATCTGCGCAAGGGCTACGAGCGGCTGATCGAGGTCTACCTGCTGAACAGCGTCGTCGAGCGCCAGTCCCTCCCGATCCGGGTCCAGAAGCTCCACGGCATCCGCTGGTCCCCCGAGCTGGCCGAGGAGATCGACGTCGCCATGCGCGAGCTCTCCGGCGCCGCCCACCAGGAACCGCTGGGCCGCGAGGGGCTCACGCTCACCCGCCTCGAAGAGCTACTCGAGAAGTTCGCCGATCTCTGCGAGCGGACCAAGCCGACCCGCGAGGGCGAGGCGGAGGAGCCTTCCGCTCAGGAGCCGGTGCCCTTGCGCTCGCGGTAGCGGCGCCTCTCGTCGGGAGCCTCGACATACTCGCTGGTGACACCCGACCGAGAGGAGTAACCCGTGATGCTCGGCGAAGAGCTGCGTCCCGGCCTCTGGCGCTGGACCGCACACCACGAGGAGTGGAAGAAGGAGGTGGCGGCAGTGGGCCTGGTGGACGAGGCGGCGGTCGTGCTCGTCGACCCGCTGCTCGTCGGCGATCAGTGGGGCGCGCTCGAACGCGCACTAGGCAACCGCGAGCTGCACGTGCTGCTGACGATCCACTGGCACGCCCGTTCGGCCGGTGAGATTGCCAGACGTTTCAAAGGCGTCCGGATCTGGGCCAACTCCCGCAACCGGGCCGCTGTCGACCGCCGCGCGCCGGTCACTGACGTCTTCCGCATCGGCGACGAGCTGCCGGCGGGGCTGGTCGCCCTGGAGGCCCGCCCGCGCAGCGAAGTCCTCTTCTGGGAGCCGCGCTCACGAGCGCTGATCGTCGGCGACGCCCTCCTCGGCGATGGCGAAAAGGGCTCCGGGCTCCACACCTGCCCCGCCTCCTGGCTGCCGGGATCCGCCACCCTCGCCGACCTCCGCCAAGCGCTCCGCCCTGTCCTCGATCTGCCGATCGAGATGATCCTCACCTCGCACGGCGCCCCCGTGTTCTCCGACGCGAGGAAGGCCCTCGCCGGAGCGGTCGCCGCCTAACCGAGTTCGATCACGCCGAAGAGCAGCAGCAGGATCAGCGTCACAACGGCCGAGACCAGCAGCGAGCCGGCGCAGCCGAGATTGTTGGAGAAGAAGAGGAACACAGAGCTCCCCTGCTACCCCCCGCCGAAAGCCGGAAACCGGCGGGACGCTCAGAAGATGTCCTCGGCGGTGACGCGGAGGATGTCCTCGCCCCTGTCCACCGAGCCACGAGCGCAGACGGCGAACCGTGGGTCGTCGGATACTCGCGGAAGGCCGGCCCCCTTGCGTTCCAGACCGGCACGGACGCGACTCCCGTCCACTCGCCTGGCCCACTTCGCCTCGCCCAGCAACACCGCCTCCCTACCGCGGCCAGCGAGCGCGACGGCGTCGATCTCGCCGGGGTCCTGCCCGGCGGTCCAAAAAGGTCCGATGGCGACGATCCCCTCGCCGAGGTCCCCCCTCGCAGCAAGACGGCGCAGGTGAAGGCGAAAGGCCTCCTCCCAGGGGCCACCCATGTGGTGGTCGAGAGATTCCGTGAGCACGCGAAGGATGCTCTCGCCCAACCCGCGCTCGATCTCGGGCCGGAAGCGGTCGAGCGTCCCCAGCCAGAAGGCGAGGAAGTTGTCGGCGAGGCGATAGATCCGGCGGCGGGTGCGGCGCGGATCCTCCGTCACCGGCGCTAGCCTCTCCACCAGTCGCAGGGAGATCAGCCGCTCGAGGGTGCGGGTAGGATCGGCCTGAACCGCCTGCGCGATCTCGTTGAACTTGGTGCGGCCCGAGGCGATCGCGTAGAGAACCTGGCGAGCCAGGTCGCCGTCGTCGGCCTCGGTCGCGAGAACCAGCTGCCCCTCGGTGAGCAGCTGCCCACCAGGGGTGCAGGCGAGGCGGAGGAGGTTGGCGCGCACGCTGCTTCCCTGGTCCCACCAGCGAAGGTAGAGCGGCATTCCCCCCACCAGGCCCCAGACCAGCGCCCGCTGCGCCGGACTCAGCGAGGGAAGCATCAGGGCAGACTCATGCGGGGCGAAAGGATGCAGCAACAGCGATAGGTCGAGCCTGCCGTAGAGCGGCGCTCGCTCCTCCTGCATCGCCTCCATCGTCCTCACCGCGGAGCCGCAGAGCAGGACCTTCAGCTTCGTCCGACCCTGAACTCGATCCCAGACGGCTCGGATCAGCGACGGCAGTTCCGGGAAGCTCGCCTCCAGCGCTGGGAGCTCGTCGAGCACGAGCAGGATTCGCCTGTTGCGAGCCTCCTGGGCCAGGGTCTCCAGGGCGTCTTCCCAGTCGACGAAGGGGCGGGCCGAGAGGTCTCTGACTCCGGTTGCGAGAAGTGGCTCGGCGGCGCGGGAGATGGCGACCAGTTCCGCCGCGGCCGGCCGCCGGGCTCCCGTATGGAAGACGCCTGGAAGGTCGGCGGCGAAGTGCTGGAGAAGCGCCGTCTTGCCGACCCTCCGTCGGCCCCAGACGATCGCCATCCCTGCTCCCGGCGAAGACCACCAGCTCTTCAGCTGAGCGAGCTCCCGCTTGCGATTGACGAAGGACACGTCCAGAGGTTACCAACGTGAGAGGTCGCCGACGTCAGAGGTCGCCGACGTTGTAGGAAGGTTAGCTTTTTACCTGAGAAAGACTCTCCTTCAGTCGCAGCAGCGCGATCACCGTGGTGGCGTCGCGTATCTCCGGCAGCGCCTTGTCGATCTCGGCCAGCGGCAGGCGGACGATCTCGATCTCCTCGTCGTCGTCGCGCTCCCCATCTGCGGGCGAGAGGCCGGTCGCTTCGAAGATCGTCACCTTCTCGCTGAGGAAGCCCGGACTGGGATAGACCATGTGGAGCAGGCGCCACTCCTCGGCCCGCAGCTCCGCCTCCTCGGCCAGCTCCCGCTTCGCGCATTCGAGCTCGTCCTCGCCCTCGACGTCCAGCGTCCCCGCGGGGATCTCCAGCAGCTCGTCCTCCTCGACCGCCTCCCGCGGCTGCGCCACCAGGTAGGCGAACTCCTCGTCGTGCGCGAGCACCGCCACCGAGCCGGGGTGCTCGACCACCTCCCGCTCGATCGCGGTCCCGTCGGCGCGCCGGTAGCGCTTGGCGACGAAGTTGACGTGCTTGCCTTCGTGCAGGGGCGTGGTCCCGAGATGCTCCACGCGGGGAGCTTAGGAGGAAGTCGGGAAATGCATCGATCCGGCGTCGCCGGGGCCGGCGGAGTTGCTCGCCGGCCAGCGGCTGGTGATCGCCTTGCCGCGGGTGTAGAAGCGGACGCCCTCGGGGCCGTGGATGTGGTGGTCGCCGAAGAGGGAGTCCTTCCAGCCGCCGAAGGAGTAGAAGGCCATCGGCACCGGGATCGGGACGTTGATGCCGATCATCCCGGCCTCGGCCTCGCGCTGGAAGCGGCGCGCCTCGTAGCCGGAGCCGGTGAAGATCGCGGCGCCGTTGGCGTAGGAGTTGCGGTTGATCAGCTCGATCGCCTCGTCGAGGTCGTTGCTGCGGACGACCGAGAGGACGGGGCCGAAGATCTCGTCGGTGTAGACCGACATCTCCGGCTGCACCTTGTCGATCAGGGTCGGGCCGACCCAGAAGCCGCCGCCCTCGACCTCGAGCTCGCGGCCGTCGACGGTGAGGCGGGCGCCGGCCTCGGCGCCCTGGCCGATGTAGTCGGCGATCCGGTCGCGTGCCTGCGGCGTCACCACCGGGCCCATCTCGGAGCCCGGGTCGAGGCCGGGGCCGACCTTGATCTCCCGCGCCCGCCCCGCCACCTCCTCGACCAGCGCGTCGCCGGACTCGCCCACCGCGACGGCGACCGAGATCGCCATGCAGCGCTGGCCGGCCGAGCCGAAGCCGGCGGCGGCGAGCTGGTCGGCGGCGTAGCCGAGGTCGGCGCCGGGCATGACGACGGCGTGGTTCTTCGCCCCGCCGAGCGCCTGCACCCGCTTGCGCTTCTCGCTCGCTCGGGCGTGGACGTAGGAGGCGATCGGGGTCGAGCCGACGAAGGAGACGGCCGCGACGTCGGGGTGGTCGAGCAGGGCGTCGACGGCGGCCTTGTCGCCGTGGACGACGTTGAAGACTCCCTCCGGGAGCCCGGCTTCGGCGTAGAGCTCGGCGACCAGATTCGAGGCCGAGGGATCGCGCTCGGAGGGCTTCAAGACGAAGGCGTTGCCGCAGGCGATCGCCACCGGGTGCATCCACATCGGGACCATCGCCGGGAAGTTGAACGGGGTGATGCCGGCGCAGACCCCGAGCGGCTGGCGGAACGACCAGGCGTCGACCGTCGTGGACACCTGGTCGGAGTACTCGCCCTTCAGCAGCTGCGGAATCCCGCAGGCGAACTCGACCACCTCAAGCCCCCGCAGCACCTCGCCCTTCGCGTCCTCCAGGACCTTGCCGTGCTCCGAGGAGACGATCCGCGCCAGCTTCTCGACGTTCTCATGGAGCAACTGGCGGAAGGCGAACATCACCTTGGCGCGGCGGCTGAGGGAGGCCTCCGACCACTCGGTGAAGGCCGACCGCGCCGCCGCGACCGCGGCGGCGACGTCGGCCGGCTCGGCCAGCACCACCTCGGCCTGCTGCTCCCCCGTCGCCGGGTCCCACACCGGCGCGGTCCGGGTCGAGTTGCCGCTCGTCTCCTCGCCGCCGATCCGGTGCCGGATCGTCCGCTTTGCGGTGACCGCGCTCACCGGTTCATTGTGGCGGGACCGCGGTCAGCGGCCCTTGGCCGCTGAGTACAGAGATCGCGTTGCGGGCGGCCAGCTCGGCCATCGCGGTGCGGGTCTCGACGGTGGCGGAGCCGAGGTGCGGGCTGAGGACGACGTTGTCGAGATCCGGCAGCCGCCGCTCGACGTGCGGCTCGCGCTCGTAGACGTCGAGGCCGGCAGCGGCGATCCGCCCCTCCTCCAGCGCCGCCGCCAGCGCCCCCTCGTCGACGACCGGGCCGCGGGCGGCGTTGACGAGGACGGCGCTCGGCTTCATCCCCGCCAGCTCCGCCGGGCCGATCAGGTGATGCGTCTCCGGGGTCAGCGGGCAGTGCAGGCTGAACACGTCGGCCTCGGCGAGGAGCCGGTCCAGCGGCATCCGCTCCGCCTCCAGCTCGGCCTCGACCTCGGCCGGCGCCCCGTGGCGCGAGTGGTAGGCGATCCGCATCCCGAAGGCGCGAGCCCGCTGCGCCACCCGCCTGCCGATCCCGCCCAGGCCGACGATCCCGAGCAGCTTTCCCTGCAGCCCGCTGCCGAGCATGAAATGCATCCCCCAGCTCCAGGCGCGGCCGGAGCGAACCAGCCGGTCGCCCTCGACGATCCGCCGCGTCGCGGCCAGGATCAGCGCCAGCGTCAGGTCAGCGGTGGCGTCGTCGAGGACACCGGGGGTGTTGGTGATGACGACCCCGCGCTCCGCCGCCGCCGCGACGTCGACGTTGTCGTAGCCGACGGCGACGTTAGCGACGCAGCGCAGTTGCGGCCCCGCCGCCTCGAGCAGCTCCGCGTCGACCTGGTCGCCGAGCAGGGTGAGGACCGCGTCGGCGCCGGCGACCAGCTCCAGCAGGTCCTTGCGGGGGATCGCCGTCTCCCGCTCGTCGCCGCGCACCTCGCCGGCCTCGCGCAGCAGCGCCACGGCCGAGCCGGGCAGGCGGTTGGTGAGGACGAAGAGCGGGCGGTGCCGTGAGTCCATCACCAGACGCTAGCGCCCCGAGGGCGACCGCCCGTCACCCGCGACGCGGCTTCAGCACCAGCAAGCAGAGGTCGTCGCGGATCGGCCGGTCGGCCCAGGCGAGGATCGCCCGTTCGCTCTCGCCGGCGATCACCCGCGCGGCGAGCCCGGTGAGCGGCGCCAGCACCTCCCTCAGGCCCTCCAGGCCGAGCATCTGCCTGCCGCTGCGCACGTCAGTCGCGCCATCGGTGTAGACGACGATCCCCTCGCTGCCGCGGATCGAGCTCTCGGTGTTCTCCAGCTCCAGCCTCTGCTCGGTGCCGAGCAGAAAGGTCGAGCCGTCGGCGGGCAGCTCGTCGAGCTGCGGCAGCCGCAGGGGCGGCGGGTGTCCCGCGCGGGCCCAGTAGACGCTCTCCTCTCCTGGCCGCAGCCGCACGCATACCGCGCTGACCAGCTCGTGGCGGCGGCCGGGGCGCTCGGCGAGGGCCGCGTTTGCCAGCGTCAGCAGCTCGGCCGGGTCGCTGGTGTTGGCCGCGAAGGCAGCGAAGCGGGCGCGGATGAAGGTCGCCAGCCGGGCGGCCTCGGGGCCATGGCCGACGACGTCGCCGACGATCGCGATCGCCGACCCGTCCGGGCCGTTGGTCAGCAGGTAGAAGTCGCCAGAAACGCCTAGTTCGGAGGGGACGAAGGCGGCGCCGGCCTCGACGCCCGCGAGGTCCGGGATCTCGGTCGGGGTCAGGGCCGCCCGGATCGCCTCCAGTTCCTCGGCCGAGTGCTCCAGCGTGCGCAGTCGCTCGCTGACCCAGGAGGCAAGCGCGGCGGCGGCGAAGAGGAACACCCCCCGGATCAGCAGAGCCAGGGCGAAGTGCGGAACCGTGTGGACGAGGTGCCCGACCACGTAGAGGGCGATGCTCGCCAGGGCGACGAGGTAAGCGCCGCGGCGGCCGAACCACCAGGCGGCGAGGGCGATCGGCACCGAGTAGAAGAAGGCGATTCCCGAGGAGGCGCTGGCGACCAGCAGCCAGGCGGCGAAGACGGCAAGGACCGCCAAGACGATCCAGGCGCTGCGAGCGGTTCGAGAAAGCTCCCCCGGCACTTGCCCCGACCCTATAACAGGCCCGCCCGCCTGCCGGTGACAATCTCGGCAAGCGGGCGGGGTGCAGCCCCCAACGGGGGATCAGATGCTGCTTGGAAGCAGTGCTAGTACCACTTTCCGCGAGCGAAGCCGCCGAATGCGATCAGCCCGATCAAGGCGACGATCAGCCCGATCCAGAAGCTCCAGACGATCATCAGCACGATGCCGATGATCACGAGGATGCCTCCCAACGAGATCCCGCCGATGCCGGCTCCTCTATCTGCCCTGGTGTTCATCCGATCCTCCGTTTCGACGTGTGCGATTAGACGACTGGTCCGATCCAACATTTACCCCGAGAGGCCCTTTCTCACTCCGGTTCAGGGGCCTCCTCGCCCGGCCACTTGCCGGTCACTTTCGCGAAGGAGGTGCGGCTCCCGTGGTCGACCAGGCCTTTGACGAGGCGGAAGATTGCTCCCTCGACCAGCAGCGCCGCGACCAGCTTCGGCCAGGAGAATTCCCGGTGCTCGGGCTTCGGCGGCTCCTCTTCGTCGACCAGCCCCCAGACCTGTTCGAAGACCTTCTTGCCAAGGATCCCGGCGATCAGGCCGAGGACGATGCTGATCGGAGCGAAGATGATCTTCATCGCTGCGCTTCACCGCCGCCGCTGGAGCTGCCCGACCCTTTCGTCGCCATCGCCGCGCCGGCCGCCGCCGCGCCCGCCAGGCCCATCGCCGCCAGCCGCTTCGGCCACTTGCGCTTCGGGTGCTCGCGCTGGTCGGCCAGCGCCCGGGCGCCCTCGCGGAGGCTTTCCGCGCCCTTGCGCAGGTTCTCCCGCGCGTATTCGTTTTCCGCCAGCTCCTTGACGTAGGCCGGGATCTGGGATGCCGTCTTCGACACCGTCTTCGTTCCTCGCATCGCTCTCTCCTCTTAGGTGGTCTTCTGGTCCTTGGGCTCGTCCCGCGGCTCCAGCTGGATCTCCTTCTCAGCCCGGGGCCGTCCTTCCTCGATCTCGACGCTGCGCTCGCGCTCGGCATTCATCTGGTGGCCGAAGAGGATCGCCAGGTTGGTGATCCAGAACCAGAGCAGCAGCACGACGAAGCCGGCGAGGGTGCCGTAAGTCTTGTCGTAGGAGCTGAAGTTGGAGACGTAGAAGGCGAAGAGGGCCGAGGCGATCGCCCAGACGACGATCGCGACCAGCGCCCCCGGCGTCACCCACTTGAAGCCGCGCAGCTTCACGTTCGGAGTCGTGTAGTAGAGGACGTCGACCATGAGGATGAAGATCACCGCCATCACCGGCCACTTGGCGATGTTCCAGACATCGACCGCGGTGCTGCTGAGGCCGATCGGGTTGGCCACGGCTTCGACGACCGGGCCGGTGAGGACGAGGCCGATGGCGAGCAGCGCCATCATCACGATCATCGCCAGGGTGACCAGGATCTGCAGCGGGCGCAGCTTCCAGAAGGGGCGGCCCTCGGGGGTCTCGTAGATGATGTTCGAGGCGCGGGTGAAAGCGCCGACGTAGCCGGAGGCCGACCACAGCGCCACGGCAAGGCCGACGACGAAGGCGATGCCGGCAGCGTTTTGATTTTCGACGATCGATTTAATCGGCCCTTCGAAGGTTTCCGCACCGGATTCGGGACCGATTTCGGTGATGATTTCGGTCAGCTTCGCGGTCGTGGTCTGGGGGTCGCCGAAGATCCCGATCAGCGAGACCATCGCGATCAGCGCCGGGAACAGCGAGAGCAGGCCGTAGTAGGTGAGCGCCGCGGCCCAGTCGCTGAGGTTGTCCTCCTGGAACTCGGTCAGCGTCCGCTTGAAGGTCGAAGGCACGCCGGACTTTTGCGCCTCGCCCTCGGGCTTGTAGTCGCGGCGAACCTCGTCGCTGACCTCCTCGCGATCGCGCCTGTCGTTCTCGGCCATGCCTTCTCTTGCCCGTTAGAACGGACTTCCTAACTACATCGCCGGCAGCTCCTGCTCTTCGCTCAGCAGCGGCGCGAAGAGGTCACCTTTGGCGGCGACGCGCTCGAGCACGGCGGCGTGGTCGAAGACGAGCGCCTCGCGGTCCCCCGCCGCCAGCGCCGCCTCGACCTCGTCCCACTCCAGCGGCGTCGAGACCGTCGGCCGCTCTTTCGCCCGCAGCGAGTAGACGCAGACGGTGGTCTTGTGGCGGTCGTTCTGGCTCCAGTCGATGAGGATGCGGCCCGGCCGTTTCGCCTTCGACATCTGCGAGACGACGCCGTCGGGAAATTTCCGCTCCAGGGTCTCGGCGACCGCTTTGGCGAAGGGCTTGGTCTCCGCGTAGGTGACTTCGGAGTTGAGCGGGACGTAGAGCTGCATCCCCTTCGAGCCGGAGGTCTTCGGGTAACAGCTCAGCCCTAGCTGCTCGAACATCCCCCGCAGCCAGACGGCGACCTGGGCGCAGTCGAGGACGTCGGCGGGGGCGCCCGGGTCGAGGTCGAAGACGATCGAGGTCGGCCGCTCCATCTCGGCGCAGCGGGAGAGCGAGGTGTGCATCTCGATGTCCGCGAGGTTGGCGAGCCAGACCAGCGTCGCGGTGTCTTCAACCACGCAGTAGTCGATCTCCCCCTTGTGGCGGTCGCTGTAGATGCTCGCCGTGCTGACCCAGTCGGGGCGGTGTTTGGGGCAGCGCTTCTCGTAGAAGTGCTTGCCCTCGACTCCTTCGGGATAGCGCTTCAGGGTCAGCGGCCGGCCTCGCAGGTGCGGTAGCAGCACCTCGCCGATCCGCGCGTACCAGTCGATCAGCTCACCCTTGGTGAAGCCGGTCTTCGGGTAGAGCACCTTGTCGAGGTTCGAGAGTTCGAGCTCGTGGTCTTCGACGGTCACCGCGGCTTTGTTGCGCGGTCGTTTCACCGCGGTCGCGGTCAGCGACTCGCCCTGCGGGTCGGTCGCTTGCTCTAGGACCACCTCGTCGGCCGGCTTGTCCTCGCGCAGGCCTTTGAAGGCGCCGTGGCGAACCATCCCCTCCTTCGTCAGCTGGCGGAACTCGATCTCGGCGACGAGCTGCGGCTCGACGAAGGTGGCGCCTTTCGGCGGTTTGGCGCCGGCGCCGAAGGGGCTGCCTTTCCGCTCCAGCGGGGCGAGACGGGCGGCGAGAGCGGCCAGGTCCTTCTCCTTGAAGCCGGTTCCGACTTTGCCGCCGTAGCGCAGCACCGGCTTGCCGCCGTCGCTCTCGAAGTAGCCGACGAGGAGGGCACCGAGCTGGTTGCGGCGGCGCCCCTCGCCGGCGGTCCAGCCTCCGACCACCATCTCCTGGCGGCTGGTGTTTTTCACCTTCAGCCAGGTGCCGGTGCGCTTGCCGGGGCAGTAGGCGGAGTCGAGGCGCTTCAGCATCACCCCCTCCAGTCCCTGCTCCTGGCTCGCCGCCAGCAGCTCCTTGGCGTGGCCGACGGCGTAGCCCGGGGTCTGCCAGCTCTCGCCGCTCAGCTCCAGCCCTTCGAGCAGCTCGCGCCGCCGCGTGTAGGGCTCGCAGGTGACGTCCTCGCCATCCAGGTAAAGGAGGTCGAAGATGACGTAGACCACGGGGTGGGTTTGCATCCGCCGCTTGACTACGCCCGGGTCGGTGTTGTGGATCCGCTGCTGCAGGTGCTCGAAGCTCGGTTTGCCGTCCTCGTCGAAGGCGACCAGCTCGCCGTCGAGGACGGCGTCGTGGGAGCCCAGCGCGCGGTGGATCCGCCGCACCTCCGGGTACTGGACGCTGACGTCGTTGAGGTTGCGGGTCTGCAGCGTTACCCGGCCCGGCCGGCAGTAGGCGAGCGCCCGCACCCCGTCCCACTTGACCTCGACCGCCCACTTCCCGTCGTCCCGCGGCAGGGTCGAGAGCCGGGCGAGCATCGGCACCACGTTCTCCGGGAACGGGTCGCGCTCGCGGGCGGGCGGGTCGATCCGGTGGATCATCCAGTCCTTCTCCGCTTTGCCGGCGCGGAAGAGCGCGTAGCGCCCCTGCAGCCGCTCGCCGTGGAACTCGACCATCACTTTCCCCGGCTCCCACGTCTCCAGCTCGTAGGTGCCGGAGTCCCAGATCCTCATCGTCCCGGCGCCGTAGGAGCCCTTCGGGATCTCCCCCTCCCAGTCGAGGTACTCGAGCGGGTGGTCCTCGGTGTGGACCGCCTTGCGGTTCTCCTCCGGGGTTTCCGGGATCCCGTTGGGGATCGCCCAGGAGGCGGCGACGCCCTCGCGCTCCAGCCGCAGATCCCAGTGCAGGCGGCGGGCGCTGTGTTCCTGGACGACGAAGCGCGGCCGGCCCTTCTTCTTGCGCCGCTTCTTCGGCGCCGGCTCCGCGGTCTTGCCGAAGTCCCGCTTGCGCTCATACTCGCTGAGACCGTCTTTCGCCTGTTCTGCCTTCGTCTTCGCCATAGGATCGGTGCTTGCGCTCTACCCGGCTCTGCCTCTCGATTCTCCTCCTGGTGACGTTCGGCCTGCTCGGGCCGAGCAGCGCCCCCGCGAGAGGGCCGAGCGAACCCTTCTTCCCGGGCCAGGGGAACCGCGGCTACGACATCGGCAGCTATGAAGTCGACCTCGACTACCGGGGCCCGCGGAGCGTCGCCACCTCCACTTACATCGACATGACCGCGAAGCGGCGGCTGAGCCGGGTCGTGCTCGACTTCCTCGGACCGGAGAAGGTCCGGGGGGAAGGGCCGGAGCCGGGGTCTTTCCGGCGCCGCGGCGGCAAGCTCATCTATGTCCCCGGAACCCCGATCGCGGCGGGATCGGTTTTCACCCTCTACGTCAACTATCGCGGTGTCCCGCCGACGATCACCGATCCGGACGGGAGCCAGGAGGGTTGGTATCCGACCAACGACGGCGTGATCGCGGTCGGGGAGCCGAAAGGGACCGCGGCCTGGATCCCGTGCAACGACACCCCTGCCGACAAGGCGACGTTCCGGTTCACGATCACGGTCCCCCGCAGCCTGAAGGCGGTCGCCAACGGCCGGCTCTCCTCGCGGTCGCAGACCGGCAACTTCGCCCGCTTCATCTGGGCCGAACCTAAGCCGATGAGCACCTACCTCGCGGTGCTGAACATCGGTCGCGGTCGGCTCGTCAAGGGCGGGATCGGGACCATGCCGACCTGGAGCCTGGTCGACCCGCGGCTGGAGCGCGATTCGCGCCGGCCGCTATCGGCGCTGCCCGAGGTCGTCGGCTTCCTTTCGGACCGCTTCGGCAGCTACCCGTTCAACTCGGCCGGCTCGATCGTCGACTACGCGCCGTCGCTGGGGTACGCGCTGGAGACCCAGAGCCGGCCGGTCTACGCCTTCGCCCCCGACCTCACCACGCTCGTCCACGAGACCGCGCACCAGTGGTTCGGGGACGCAGTCGGGATCGAGCGCTGGCCGCAGATCTGGCTCAACGAGGGCTTCGCAACCTGGATCGAGTGGTACTACGCCGAGCATCACGGCGGCCGCAGCGCCCACGCGATTCTCGAGCGCCTGCTCAGGGTGCCGGCGAGCAAGGAGGGGTTCTGGAACCCGCCGCCGGGGCGGCCGACCAGCGCCAAGCAGCTCTTCGACTCCAGCATCTACGTGCGCGGGGCGATGGCCCTGCAGGCGCTGCGGGAGAAGATCGGGACGACGACGATGCTGCGGCTGCTGCGGCGCTGGGTCGCCGGGCATCGCTACGGCAACGCCACCACCGAGGACTTCATCGCCCTCGCCGAGCGGGTCTCGGGGCGAGACCTTGGAGGGTTCTTCCGCCGCTGGCTGTACCGGCCGGGAAAACCGTGACGCGGCCGCTCAGCTTCTAGAGGTCCGCGTGAGCCGCCGCTTCCTCGTCGCGCCGGATTCGTTCAAGGGGACCTTCGTGGCGGGCGAAGTCGCGGACGCGATCGCGGCCGGGCTCGAAGAGGCCAGAGCCGGAGCCGACCGCTGTCCGGTCGCCGATGGAGGCGAGGGAACGATGGAGGTGCTGCTCGGGGCTCTCGGCGGGGAGATCCGGCGGGCGGCCGTCAGCGACCCGCTGCGACGGCCGCTCGAAGCGAGCTTCGGCCCGCTCGCCGACGGGACAACTGCGATCGTCGAGACTGCGCAGGCCTCGGGCCTGCCGCTGATCGCCCCGCAGGAGCGCGACGCCGAGCGGGCCGACAGCTTCGGCAGCGGCGAGCTGATCGCGGCCGCGGTCGGTGCGGGAGCGCAACTGATCCTGCTCGCGGCCGGCGGCAGCGCCGGCACCGACGGCGGCGCCGGCGCGCTCGAGGCGCTGCGGCAGGCGGACCTGCTGGGCCGCATAGAGATCGAGGTCCTCTGCGACGTCACTGCCACCTACGAGGAGGCGGCGCGCCTGTTCGCCCCGCAGAAGGGCGCGGACGCGGCAGCGGTCGAGCGGCTGGCGGCGCGGCTGGATTCCTTCGCCACCGAGTTGCCGCGCGACCCCCGCGGGATTCCGATGACCGGTTGCGCCGGCGGCCTCTCCGGCGGCCTCTGGGCCCATGGCGCCAAGCTCCGCCCCGGCGCCGCCTTCGTCCTACACTCCGTCGACTTCGACACCCGCCTCGCCCGAGCCGACGCCGTGGTCAGCGGCGAGGGCCGGTTCGATGCGCAGAGCCTGCAGGGGAAGGTCGTCGGCGAGATCGCCCTACGCTGCGCCGCGGCCGGCAAGCCGCTGCACCTGGTCGTCGGCGAGGACGGCTTCGGGAGAGACCGGCCACCCGCGGTCTCCTCGATCCGCCATGCCGGCACCCTGGAGCGGATACGCCAGGCCGGGCGTGAGCTGGCGGCGGCTCGCTAGGGGTTCTCCGCTGGGCTAGTTCGCCACCCGCACGCTTGCTCAGCCCGCAGGGGTGCAGGGGCGGGTCACAGTGCCGGTCAGTCGGGTCCCGTCTGCGAAGACACCCGTGCCCCGAGCCTGCAGCTTGCCGTCAGCGCAGGTCGCCTTGACGATCCCCTTCTTCAGGGTGAGCGTGAAGAAGACGACGGAGCCCGCGCCGCCGGCGATCTTCGGGATCGTCGCGGTGGAGAGCAGTCCGTAGCGGCCTTTGTGGATCTTCTTCACCTTCACCGTGGTGACGACCGCCGCGGTCACCGGAGCGGTGAGGAAGGCGTGGATGTAGAAGGTGGTGACCCCACCCCTGCTGCCGCCGTTGAAGGCGAGCAGCTCGGAGTGGGCGAGCACCGGCGGTTGTTCGGGGAACTTGACCTCGACGTCGGTCTTGCCGCTGCCGATCAATGCCGGGCCGCAGGCTTTGCGGGCGGCCTCGGTGTCGGTCGACTGGATCCTGCCCGAGCTGCAGGTCGGCAGCCCCTTGACGTCGATGCCGGCGTGCTTGTCCCCTTCGACGAGGAATTCCCGCAGGGCGGGCGGGTGCGGTTCGGTCGCGCTCAGGGACTTGACTTTCGCGGCGACGTTGAAGCTGATCGGCGTCGGCTTCTTCCGCGAGAGCTTCTTCGGCGAGAAGCCGCCGTTGTATTCGACTTCGAGATCGCCCCCCCTGACGTGCTGCCACGGCGCCGCCGCCGCCACACCTGCGACCAGCAGTGCCGCTGCCACCACGACAGCGCCGAACCCGGTTGACCTTCCCCACAGTTTGTTCATGACTACCTCCCGCCGCTCACTCTATGTTCGATTACTCAGGTGTCAACAACGGTGGAGTTCTCGATGCAGCGGGTGCGAGACTGGGCCGGTGCGAGTCCTCGCGATCGTCCACCAGCGCGATGCCGGGCCGGGCGTCTTCGCCGAGGCGATCGCGGACGCCGGCGGGGAGCTCGACGAGTGGACGCTGGCCGAGCGGCCCGAGCCGCCGAGCGACCCGTTCGGCTACGACGCAGTCTTCGTCCTCGGCGGGGCGATGAACGTGGACGAAGGGAAGCGGCATGGCTGGATCGCCGAGGAGGTGGCGCTGCTGCGGGAGCTGCTCGAGCGCGAGGTGCCGCTGCTCGGACTCTGCCTCGGCGGGCAGCTGCTGGCCGCGGCGGCCGGCACGGAGTCGCGCCCCGCCGCGCGCCCGGAGATCGGCTGGCACCAGGTCGAGGTCACCCCCGAGGGAGCCGACGACCCCCTCCTCGGTCCTCTCGCCCCCGCCTTCGAAGCCTTCGGGTGGCACAGCTACGAGTTCCCCCTCCCGCCCGGTGCCGTCGCCCTCGCCCACAGCGAGGTCTGCCTCCAGGCCTGCCGGCTCGGCGAGCGGGCCTGGGCGCTGCAGTTCCACCCCGAGGTCAGCCGCGCCGACGCGCTCCACTGGGTCGACGACTACGAGGTCGACCCCGACGCGGCACGCATCGGCATCGACCCGGCGGCGCTAGGCCCGGAGACCGATGCGAAGATCGGGGCCTTCAACGAGCTCGGCCGTGGCCTCTGCAGGCGCTGGCTGGCGCTGGTCTAGTCGACCTGCCCCGGCGTCAGGTAGGCGGCGGAGAGGCCGCCGTCGACCAGGAAGGTGCTGGCGGTGACGAAGCTGGACTCGTCGCCGGCAAGGAAGAGGGCGGCCTTGGCGATCTCCTCGGGCTCGCCGAAGCGGCCCATCGGGATGTGGACGAGGCGCTTTGCGGCGCGCTCGGGGTCCTTGGCGAAGAGCTCCTTGAGGAGGGGGGTGTTGACCGGGCCCGGGCAGAGGGCGTTGACGCGGACGCCGCGGTCGGCGAACTCGACGCCGAGCTCCCGCGAGAGCGCGAGGACGCCGCCCTTGGAGGCGGTATAGGAGATCTGCGAAACGGCGGCGCCCATGGTGGCGACGAAGGAGGCGACGTTGATCACCGAGCCGCCGCCGGCCGCCAGCAGGTGCGGGATCCCGTGCTTGCAGCAGAGGAAGACGCTGCGCAGGTTGACGTCCTGAACCCGCTGCCAGGACTCGAGCGAGGTCTCCAGCACCGAGCCGTCGTCGGTCGGGTTGACGCCGGCGTTGTTCATCAGCACGTCGATGCGGCCGAACTCGTCGCTGACGCGGCGGAAGGCTTCGACAACCTGGCCCTCGTCGGAGACGTCGGCCTCGATCGTCAGCGCTCCCTCGGCTTCGGTCGAGAGGTCGATGCCGACGACGGTTGCCCCCTCGGCGGTGAACAGCCGCGCCGACTCGGCGCCGATCCCGCTCGCCGTCCCCGTGATCACGCAGACCTTCCCCGCCAGCCTCGCCATCCTCAGCCTCCCCCGGTCGCGTAATAGACGTTCTTCACATCGGTGTAGTGCTCGAGCGCATCCGGCCCGAGCTCCCGCCCGACGCCGGACTGCTTGAAGCCGCCGAAGGGGGTGGAGACGCGGACCGAGGTGTTGGAGTTGACCGAGATCACGCCGGTGTCGATCGCGCGCGCGACCCGCAGCGCCCGCGCCCCGTCACCGCTCCAGATCGAGCCCGAGAGGCCGTAGATCGTCTCGTTGGCGAGGCGGATCGCGTCGGCCTCGGAGTCGAAGGGGATGACGCAGGCAACCGGGCCGAAGATCTCCTCGGCGGCGGCGCGGTCGTCGTTGGCGACCGGCGCCAGCACCGTCGGCGGGAACCAGTAGCCGGGGCCGTCGGGAGCGCTGCCGCGGATCGCGACCGGGGAGCCGTCCGGGACGTAGGAGGCGACGGTCTCGCGCCGGCCGGCGGAGATCAGCGGTCCCATCTGCGTCCCCTCGTCGAGCGGGTCGCCGACCGCGATCCCCTCGACCGCCGGCTGGAGCGCCGCGAGGAAGTCATCGAGGGCCGAGCGCTCGACAAGGATCCGCGAGCGGGCGCAGCAGTCCTGGCCGGCGTTGCCGAAAACCGCCATCGGCGCCGCCGCGGCGGCCGCCTCGAGGTCGGCGTCGGCAAAGACGACGTTGGCCGACTTGCCGCCTAGCTCCAGCGTCACCCGCTTGATCGTCTGCGCCGCCCCGGCGGCGATCCCGCGGCCGACCTCGGTCGAGCCGGTGAAGGCGATCTTGGCAACGTCGGGGTGCTCGACCAGCCGCTTGCCGCAGACGCTGCCCGGGCCTGCGACGACGTTGAGGGCGCCCTCCGGAACCCCCGCCTCCAGCGCGATCCTCTCCAGCTCCAGCGCGGTCAGCGGCGTCAGCTCCGCTGGCTTGAGGACGATGCAGTTGCCGGCCGCGAGCGCGGGCGCCACCTTCCAGGAGGCGATCGTCAGCGGGAAGTTCCAGGGGACGATCAGGCCGACGACCCCGAGCGGCTCCCGGAAGGTCATGTCGACGCCGCCGGCGACCGGGATCGTCTGTCCCAGCAGCCGCTCCGGCGCCCCCGCGTAGTAGCGGAAGGTCTCGACCACCATCGCCATCTCCCCGCGCGCGTCGCCGATCGGCTTGCCCGCGTTCCGCGCCTCCATCGTCGCCAGGTCCTCGTGCCGCGCCTCGATCGCGTCGGCGAGGTCACGCAGCAGCTGCGCCCGGTCCGCCGGCGTCACCGCCCGCCAGGCCGGAAACGCCGCCTTCGCCCGCGCCACCGCCGCGTCGACCTCCTCCGCCCCGGCCCGCGGCACCTCGGCCATCACCCGCTCCGTCGCCGGCTCGACCACCTCGATCGCGCTCACGCCGTCGCCCCCGATGGACCACTATGTCGATCCCCCGCTGCCGACGGGCCTATCTGTCCCACCACGTTGGACTGATCGTCCCGTCGGCCGGGGGGATTGGACTTTGCGGCCCGCGCCGCCTCTACCAGGCTCGCGATCACCTTCGATTCCTCGTCCTCCTCGGGGTGCCAGATGACCCCGAGGGCGAAGCGCTTGCCGGGGAGCTCGATCGCCTCGGGGAGGTCGTCCTCGGCCGACCACCCCGTCACCTTCAGCCCTTCGCCGAGCTGGTCGACTCCTTGGTGGTGGTGTGACCAGACGACAAAGGCCTCGACCCCGGCCGCGGTGCAGGCCAGCGATTCCGGCTCCAGCCGGATGTGGTGCTTGCTGAAGGTGCCGGCCACGGTGCGATGCGCCTCGTTCCCCGTCGCCTCCGGCAGATGCTGGACGAGGGTCCCGCCCAGCGCCACGTTCAGCAGCTGCATGCCGCGGCAGATCCCCAGCACCGGCAGGTCCCGCTCCAGCGCCCGCCGCGCCAGCGCCAGCTCGAAGGCGTCGCGGTCGGGCCAGGTGCCGCGGGTCTCCGGATGCGGCTCGGCGCCGTGGCTTGCGGGGTCGATATCGGCGCCGCCGGCCAGCATCAGCGCATCGACGCGGTCGAGCAGCAGGTCCGGCTCGGCCACGGCCGCCTCGTCGGGCGGCAGCACGATCGCGATCCCACCCGCCTTCTGCACGCAACGCACGTAGGTGCGCGGCGCCAGCGTCACCTCGTAGCCGTCCCAGACGCCCCATGACACCCGCTCGACCGCCGCGCAGATGCCGATGACGGGATCCATTAGAGCCGCTCGAAGCCCCGGTAGCGCTCCCAGTCGGTAACGGCCGCCTCGAAAGCCTCGATCTCGACCCCGGCGCGGTTCAGGTAGTGGTCGACGACCTCGCCGCCGAAGGCCTCCCGCGCCACCTCGCTCTCGGCAAAGGAGTCCCTCGCCGCGTAGATGTTCGACGGCACCTGCGGCTTGCCGGAGTCATACGCGTTGCCCTCGAAGACATCCTCGAGCGGCAGCTCGGCGTCGATCCCGTGCAGGCCGGCGGCGATCATCGCGCTCAGCGCCAGGTAGGGATTGACGTCGGCGCCGGGCAGCCGGTTCTCGACCCGCAGCCCCTCACCGTGCCCGACCACGCGCAGCGAGCAGGTGCGATTGTCCCGCCCCCAGGCGATCGCGGTCGGCGCGAAGGAGCCCTTCGCGAAGCGCTTGTAGCTGTTGACGTGCGGTGCGTAGAGCAGCGTCAGCTCCTCCATGCAGGCCAGCTGGCCGGCGACGAAGCGCTCGAACAGCTGCTGATCGGCGGCGAAGGCGTTGCCGCCGTCCTCCCCGGCCAGCGAGCAGTGGATGTGGCACGAGTTGCCCTCGCGCTCGTTGAACTTGGCCATGAAGGTGATCGCGTGCCCCTCCTGGGCGGCGATCTCCTTCGCCCCGTTCTTGTAGATCGCGTGGTTGTCGGCGCTGCGCAGCGCCCCGTCGTAGCGGAAGTTGATCTCGTGCTGGCCGAGGTTGCACTCGCCCTTGGAGTTCTCGACCTCCATCCCCGCCCCGGCCATCTCGTTGCGGATCCGCCGGATCAGCGGCTCCACCCTCGAGGTCCCCAGCAGCGAGTAGTCGATGTTGTAGAGGTTGGCCGGCTCGAGCTCATGGAACCCCTTGCGCCAGGCCTCCTCGTAGGTGTTGCGGAAGACGATGAACTCGAGCTCGGTCGCGGCCTTCGCGCTCATCCCCCGCTCCTCCAGCCGCCGCAGCTGCCGGCGCAGGATCTGCCGCGGCGAAGCGGCGACTTCGCGCCCGTCCCCCCACTGCACGTCGGCCATCACCATCGCCGTCCCCGGCAGCCACGGCACCATCCGCAGCGTCTCCAGGTCCGGGACCATCTCGAAGTCGCCGTAGCCGGTGTCCCAGGAGGACATCGCGTAGCCGCCGACCGTTTCCATCTCGACGTCGACTGCGAGCAGGTAGTTGCAGCCCTCCGCCCCGTGCTCGAGCACGTCGCCGAGGAAGTGCGACGCGGTCAGCCGCTTGCCCTGCAGCCGGCCCTCCATGTCGGCGATCGCGAGCAGCACGGTGTCGACCGTGCCGTCCGCGACCGCCTTCTTCAGCTCCTCGACGGTCATGTCGGAAACGTTACGCCAGGGTCGTGGGCGGGCCGCTCACGGGCGGGCGGGACCGACCTCGGGTTCGGGCCCGAGCGCTTCCTCGATTTCGATCTCCCGCACCTGCCCGGTGAAGTGCTTGCGGGCGGAGGCGAACCAGGCGATCGCGGCCAGGAGGATGACGACCCCCACCATCAGCGGCGCGTAGTTGAACGACTCCCAGGTGAATTCGTCGTTCCACGGCACCGCCAGCGGCGTGAACGGGAGGCAGAAGATGACCGTGATCAGCCCCACCCAGAAGGTCGCGAAGCTGTTCATCCACTTGTACTTGCCGCCGTTGTTCCAGGGGCCGGGCTCGAAGTCGCCGCCCTTGCGCCAGCGTAGGAAGATCGGGATCACGTAGGCGATGTAGAGGCCGATGACGGCGATCGAGACGACCGCGAAGAACGCGAAGGGCACGTTTTCCCCGTTCCCCTTCAGCGCCGGCAGGGTGATCAGCAGCGCCGCGGTCGCCATCGCCAGCACTGCGTAGATCGGCACCCGCTCGGTGTTGACGGTGGAGATTTTCGCCGAGGCGCGATCGCCGAAGCCTTTGTCGCGGGAGAAGGCGTAACACATGCGCGAGGCGCTGGTCAGGCAGGCGGCGCCGCAGAACAGCTGGCCGACGACGGAGATGATGAGGACGAACTTGCCCCAGCCGGTCCCCAGCGCTTCGGTCAGCAGGGTCGGCGCGAACCCGAGCGCTTCGTTGGCGCCGTCGACGTTGGTGACCGCGAAGGTGATCGCCAGCAGGACGATCCAGCCGATCAGCGCCGAGTAGAAGATCGAGCGCCAAACGCCCTTCGCCGCCGATTCCGAGGCGCCGTGGGTCTCCTCGGAGATGTGGGCGGAGGCGTCGAAGCCGGTGATCGTGTACTGGGTGAGCAGGAAGCCGAGCGGCAGCACGTAGAACCAGTACATGCCGTCGCTGAAGCCGCTGTTGTTGATCCGGTGGCCGAAGACGAAGCTGAAGCTCTGATGGCCGTCGGGGACGAGGATGAGGACGATGACGATCGCGGCGACGCCGACCACGTGCCACCAGACCGAGATGCTGTTGACCAGCGAGAGCATGTGCGTTCGCCGCACGTTGACGATCGTGTGGACGGTGAGGATCAGGGCGAAGAGGAGGAAGACCTCGGCGAGGATGTGGACTTCGTCGCCGAAGTTGACCCCGAGCAGGTTCACTTCGTAGAGGCCGAGGACGACGTTGAGGAAGGTGGCGCAGGCGTAGTCGACCGAGGCCAGGACCGCAACCAGGCCGATCAGGTTGAACCAGCCGGTGAACCAGGCCCAGACCGGGCCGCCGAGGCGGCCCGACCACCAGTAGATCCCGCCCGCAGTCGGGTAGGCGGAGACCAGCTCGGCCATGCAGAAGCCGATGATCAGGATCGGGATCGAGATCAGCGGCCAGCCGATCGAGATCGCGATCGGGCCGCCGTTGTTCCAGGCCTGCCCGTAGGTGGTGAAGCACCCGGCGAGGATCGAGATGATCGTGAACGAGATCGCGAAGTTGGAGAACCCGCTCCAAGCCCGGTTCAGGGACTGTTTGTAGCCGAGCTCCGCGAGTCGCTTTTCGTCGCTGGACGGGGACGAAACACTGCTCTCCATCAACCTCTCCCTTCAGTAGCCACCCAAGCTGTGGGATAAAAGGTGTGTCGAACCGACCTATGGTTCGGTGCGAGCCTAGATCCTGCACTTGACCCGTGTCAATGGGCCGGTGGAGAATCTTCTACCCGCCTTCACCGGTTCTTCCACCCGCCTCCATGGCCTCCCTCGCAGACACCCTTGGACCGATCTCGGCGCGGCTGGGCGAGCTCGAAGGGGATCCGGTGCCGCTGGAGGGCGGGATCACCAACCGCAACTACCGGGTGCGGTTTGCCGGCGAGGACGTCGTCGTGCGGCTGCCGGGAAAGGACACCGAGCTGCTTGAGATCGACCGCGGCGCCGAGAAGGCGGCGGGCGAGCTGGCGGCCCGGGCGGGGGTCGGTCCCGCGGTCGTGGCGATGCTCGACCAGCCGCCCTGCCTCGTCACCGAGTTCGTGGTCGGCGAGACGATGGAGGCGGAGGAGCTGCGCGAGCCGGCGGTGCTGGCTGACGTGGCGGCGGCGCTGCGGACCCTGCACGGCTGCGAGGAGCTGCTGCCGGTCGAGTTCTCCAGCTTCCGCATCGTCGAGACCTACGCGGCGCGGATGGCCGACCGCGGCGCCGAGGTCCCCGGCTCATATGAGTGGGCGCTGGCGGCCGCGCACCGGATCGAAGCGGTTCTCATCGGCCCCGAGCACGACCCCGTCCCCTGCCACGACGACCTTCTCGCCGCCAACTTCATCCGCTCGCCGCGGGGGGTGCGGATCGTCGACTGGGAGTACGCCGGGATGAACGACCGCTACTTCGACCTCGGCAACTTCGCCGTCAACAACGGGCTCGACGAGGGCCAGGAGGCGGGCCTTCTCGCCGCCTACTTCGAGGCGCCGGCGAGCGACCGCCGGCTCGCCTCGCTGCGGCTGATGCGCTTTATGTCCGACTTCCGCGAGGCGATGTGGGGGGCGGTGCAGAGCACGATCTCCGACCTCGACTTCGACTTCACCGGGTACTGCGCGAAGCACTTCGAACGGATGCGCGAGTACGCAGGCGACGGGCGGCTGGAGACGTGGCTGGAGGAGGCCGGTGGTGCCGCGGGCTGAGCTGCCCGGCCGCGCCCGCTGCGTCATCGTCGGCGGCGGCGTCGGCGGCACCTCGCTCGCCTACCACCTGGCGAAGCTCGGCTGGGAGGACGTCGTCCTGCTCGAGCGCTCGCAGCTGACCTCCGGCTCGACCTTCCACTCGGCGGGGCTGGTCGGGCAGCTGCGCGGCTCGGTCTCGCTGACGAAGATGATGATGCACTCGGTCGAGCTCTACCGGCGCCTCGGCGAGGAGTCCGAGTTCGACCCCGGCTGGGTCGAGTGCGGCGGCATCCGCCTCGCCTCAAGCGAGGAGCGGATGGAGGAGCTGCGCCGCCAGGCCGGCTGGGCGAAAACCTTCGGCCTGCCGCTGGAGCTGATCTCCGCCGAGGAGGCGCAGGAGATGTTCCCGCTGATGTCGACCGAGGGAGTGCTGGGCGGCGCCTGGCTGCCGACCGACGGCTACATCGACCCGGCGCAGCTGACCTACGCGCTCGCAGACGGCGCCCGCCAAGGCGGCTGCCGCATCTTCACCGACACCCGGGTGACCGGGATTGACGTCAGCGGCGGCCGCGTCTGGGGCGTCCAGACCGACAAGGGCGACGTCGAGGCCGAAGTCGTCGTCGACGCCGGCGGCATGTACGCCGCCGAGATCGCCCGGATGGCCGGCGTCCGCGTCCCTGTGATCCCGATGTCCCACCAGTACCTCGTCACCCAGCCCCTCGAGGCCGTCCGGGAAGCGCGCGAAAGCGCGTCGGAAGGCGCAACCGACTTGTCCCCGGATACCGGGGACAACCGCCCATCGTCACGAGGTCACTTGCCGACTTTGCGAGATCCTGACCTGCTCGTCTACTACCGCGAGGACGGGGACGGGCTGGTGATGGGCGGATACGAGCGGCGCAGCGAGCCGGCGTTCCTGCCGCAGGGGCCGGGACGGGTAGAGGCGATCCCAGGGGACTTCAACGGGCGCCTGCTGGAAGAGGACTGGGAGCGGTTCGAGGAGATCACCGAGAACTCAAAGCGGCGGGTGCCCGCGATGGAGCAGATCACTGTCACCAAACTGATCAACGGCCCCGAGGCCTTCACGCCCGACAACGAGTTCTGCCTCGGCGAAACCGACGTCGCCGGCTTCTTCGTCTGCGCCGGCTTCTGCGCCCACGGCCTCGCGGGCGCGGGCGGGATCGGCAAGGTCATGGCCGAGTGGATCGTCGACGGCGAACCGGGCCTCGACCTCTGGCACATGGACATCCGCCGCTTTGGCGCCCAGTACCGCTCCCCCGCCTACACCCACGCGCGGATCAAGGAGACCTACGAGACCTACTACGACATCCGTTATCCACATCACGAGCGGGGGGCGGGACGGCCGTTGCGGACCTCGCCGGCCAACTCCTGGCACCGTGAGCACGACGCCGCCTTCGGCGAGAAGTCGGGCTGGGAGCGGGTCAACTGGTACGAGCGCAACGCCGCCGCCGGGGACGAGGGGCTGCGACCGCGCGGCTGGGCCGGACAGCACTGGTCACCGGCGATCGGTGCCGAGCACCGCGCCGCTCGCGAGACTGTCGCCCTCTTCGACGAGAGCTCCTTCGCCAAGCTGGAGATCGAGGGTGAGGGCGCCGAGTCGTTCCTGGAAATCCTCTGCGACAACCGCGTCGCCCGCGGCGTCGGACAGATCACCTACACGCAGATGCTGAACGGGCGCGGCGGCATCGAGTGCGACTTCACCGTGGCGCGGCTGGCCGAGGACCGCTTCTCGGTCGTCACCGGCACCGCCTTCGGCAACCACGACCGCGAGTGGATGCGCCGCCACCTCCCCGGCCGCGACGAGGTGCGGATCCACGACGTCACCTCGCAGTGGGCCTGCTTCGGGATCTGGGGACCGCGGGCGCGCGAGGTGCTGCAGCCACTCACTCCTCAGGACCTCGCTGACGAGGCCTTCCCGTACATGTCCCTGCGGGAGACGACCGTCGGCAACGTGCCGGCGCGGATGCTGCGGGTCACCTACGTCGGCGAGCTCGGCTGGGAGATCTACTGCCCGGCCGAGTACGGGCTCGGGCTCTGGCGGGCGCTGTGGGAGGCGGGGCAGTCGCACGGCCTCGTCGCAGGTGGCTACCGGGCGATCGACAGCCTCCGCCTCGAGAAGGGGTACCGCGTCTGGGGCGCCGACATCACTCCGGACGAGACCCCCTATGAGGGTGGCGTCGGCTTCTGCGTCAAGCTCGACAAGCCCACCGGGTTCGTCGGCGAAGAGGCGCTGGTGCAGGCGAGGGAGCGCGGCCCGCGCACGCGCCTGCGCTGCCTCACTCTCACCGATCCCCGCTCGATCGCGCTGGGCAACGAGCCGGTGCGGGTCGGCGGCGATGTCGTCGGGCGGGTGACGAGCGGCGGCTACGGCTACACGGTCGAACGCTCGATCGCCTACGCCTACCTGCCCCCGGAGCGGTCAGAGCCGGGGACGCCGGTCGAGGTCGAGATCTTCGGGCGCTGGGTCGAGGGCGAGGTCGCGACCGAGCCGCTCTTCGACCCCGAGGGCGAGCGCGTCCGCGCCTAGACGGCGACCGGAGCCGGCAGCAACCCGGCGAGGATGTGCTCGGTTCCCTCGGTGTGCTCCCGCATCACCTTCGCCGCCTTCGCGCTGTCGCGCTTGCGCAGCGCCTTCAGCAGCTTCGCGTGCTGCTCGTTGGAGATCGTCAGGACCTCGGGTGGGTGGGCGATCAGCGCGATCAGGTCGCTCATCTGGGCCTGCACGTCGGTCATCGCGCTCAGTAGCCGCGGCGAGTGCGCGGCCTCGGCGATGCCGATGTGGAAGCGGATGTCGATGCGCCGGTACTCCTCGAAGTCCTCCAGCTCGCCGGCCATCTTCTCGACCAGCTGCTCGAGCCGGTCGAATTGCGCCTCCTCCCCGCGCTCGGCCGCCAGCACCGCGGCGCCGGACTCGATCGCCACCCGGTAGTCGAGCACCGCCCAGGCCCCTTGGTCGAGCGGCTCTCCGGCGGCTTCGGCCAGCGGCGGCCGCTCGGCGACGAAGGTGCCGCCGGTCCGCCCGCGCTGGGAGACCAGGTGCCCGCTCTGGACCAAAGCCGTCAGCGCCTGCCGCAGGGTCGAGCGGGAGATCCGCAGCCGCTGCGCCAGCTCCCGCTCCGGCGGCAGCTTGTCCCCGGGCGCCAGCAGCCCGAGCCGGATCGCGCTCCCCAGCCGCTCCACCGTCTCCTCGAAAGTACTTGCCGGGCGCACCGGCATGAAGACAGCCTCGAGCGCCGCGTCCCGCTCCATGCGGGAACCGTACCGCTCGGTTAGGGATCCATGTAGCGGTTGAACGCCTCGCGCGCGAGTTCGCTGAGCGACTTGCCTTCCTTGTCGGCCCTCGCCCAGGCGGCTTTGTGCAGCTCTGGTGGGACCCGGAAGCTGACGCGGGGGGAGAGCCCGTTGGGACCGAGCGAGGGGCGGCCGACGTATCGGCGCTCGAGCGTGGCGGGGTCAGGCGGTTCCTTCTCGCATTCTTCCGCCATCTCTTCGGCGACCTTCTCGGTGATCACCAAGCCCGAACGGGTGACCCCGAGCACTTCGTTCTCCGGATCGAACTTCGCCTGCTTTTTCACTTTTCCCACTTTCGCACCTCCTCATAAAGACCGCGGAAACGGTTCCGCATGTTCATCGCATGGATCACCACGAACTCTTCTTCAACCTCTTCGGCCGCGATCACCTCCAGCGTGACTCCCTCCAGATCATCCCCTATGAATACAACTCGCTTCTCCATGGCGGACGTCTTCCGGCGCCATGCTCGGTCGACCAACTGAAGTCCGCAGTGCTCGATGATGTGGAGGGAGCGCTCCCGGGAGATGCGGTGCTTGTTCGCCGATCGGGCAAACGTGATTTGTGCCTCCTCAGGCCAAATATTCTGTCTGACAGAATAGCGCGCCGGGTCCAGCTCCTTTCGCAGCACCCGCATCAGCAGCCAGGGCGGGTTGACCTCTTCGTACCTCGCCTTCGGGACGAAGACGAAGGCGCGGCCGTCCTCGGCGAGGTGGAGGTAGTCCCGCGTCCAGTAGTGCTTGTACATCTGCAGGCGGGTGCCGTCGACGAGCTGCACCGTCCCCATCCACATGAAGTCGACGACGTGGTCGGGGGCGAGATTCAGCAGCGGCTCCCATTCGGGTGCGTCGACTTTGAGGATGCGGCCTCTGATGGCTCTTCGGGCGGGCACGGCCACAACCTCCCGAGGAGGCTGTGACCGAACAAGACGCGGGAGTGCCGCCTCTGGAAATTCTCCGTCGCAGATCGGTGACTTCCCCGGCAGGAGCGGATATCTAGGGTTCCGCCTCCTCACCGCATTAGCGAGTAGGACGACCGGCTAAGGATTCTTGACCGGGGGGTATGGTGATCGGATGCCCACCTTCGCCGTCCGCTTCAAGGGATTGATGACGGGGCAGGAGCGCGAGCGGCTCGCCGCGACCGGGATCAAGCTGGAGGGCAGCCGCTCCTCGATGATTGCCGGCAATCCCGAAACCGGGACCGTCCGCACCGGCCGACCCATCTACACCGTTTCGGTCGAGGCCGCCTCCAAGGACGAGGCACTGGCCAAGGTCCGCGAGGCGATCGAACCCGACAGCTCGAACTTCTCAGGTTGGGAAGCCGGGCCGCTGTAGCGACTCAGCCTTCGTGCGCTTCCCGCAGACGCTGAAGGTCCATCAGATCTTCGGGACGTCCCGCCAGCTCCTTCATCTTCACCAGGTCCTCGTAGCTGACGATCTTGAGCGGCAGGCCGGAAATGCGGTCCTCCAACGCCCGAGGAGACAGCTCTTCCCACAGCGCCGCATCCCCGATCCACTGCATCACGTCGAGTCGCCCGAGGCGCGTCGAAAGAACCCAGTTCCCCCCCATCTCCAAGGTGGCCGGGTCGAGGGGATCAGGAAGCTCGCCCTCCTCGAAATCTTCAGCCCCCTCGATCTCCGCGTTGAGGTCGCGCAAAACCTGCGCCAGCCGCTCCAAGTTCTCCCGATCGGGTGCGGGCACCACATCGACGTCCTTCGTCGCGCGGACGTGCCCGTGGTAGCCCACCGCCACACCGCCGATGAGTAGGAACTCGACCCGCTCCTCCACCAGCCGCTGGAGGATTGCCTGGATGTCGAGCTCAGGCAATGCCCCGCCGGCGTCCCGCCTCGGCTACCCGGGACATGAATCGGGAGAGCTCGAAGACCTGTTCCACCCTCTGCGCAGGAGTCAGCTCTCGGTAGTCGCGGCGGAGCGCGGCGCGCTCCGCCTTCCCGTCCGGGCTCCAGTTGCCGATTCGCTCAGGCTTCTTCACGGCCAGATCGTACCTCCAACACCTTCTCAGGTTGGGAAGCCGGGCCGCTGTAGCTACGGCCGCCCCCCGCGTTCCCTTACCTGGACCCGCGTCCCACTAAATTGTGCTCACCACGTATTGCGTACCGGTGTGTCGCCAGTACCACTTTGATCAGGCTTATCAATTAGTTCCCTCAGCTTGGCGCTACTTGGTGATTTCCCTAGTATGTGGGCATCGGCGGCTCAGCGGCATCACGGGGAATCTTGCGGGGGGAGCAGGAGCAAAGGTCGGTGTTGGCCGAGCGCCTCCGGGCGCGCGCTCCGGAGATCCAGCAGGCGATCCTCGATCGCCTTCAGGCGCTGGAAGGTGACAGTCCTATTCGTGAGCTGGAGTACCTGCGAGGCCTGAACGAAGCGGTCCGTAGCAGCTGATCGCGGCAGCGCCGGACGAGTACAGGCGGGTGAAGCCCCAGGCTCCCTCCGCAGGAGCCCGCCTCGCCGAGCGGGTACAGCGCCTCCTCAGCGGCGAGTCGGTTGATCCGTCCCCACTCGAATACGACCTCTCGGGCCATCACCTAGGGCTCGTCGCTCGCTCCTCGACGGTTCACCCCCTCCTGCGGCAGCTCAGCGCCGAGGTCGATGGGAGGCTCCTGGCGGTCACTTATGGCGAGGAGGAGACCTGGGCGTGGATCGGCACCCGCCGCCCGCTCGACATCGACCGTGCCATCGCCTGGGTGCGCACGAACTGGCAGGACCCGGCACCGCTCGCGGGGCCGGGTTCGACCCCTGCCGTCAGATACCGGGACGTGGCGATGATCGCCGCCGCCGCCAAAGACCCCTTCTGGTCACCTCCTTGCGGGAGATGTACCTGGTGCCGCTGGCTGAAAAGAGCAGCCGCGACGTACCGCTCCGCGAGACCTTCCGCGCCTACTTCGCAGCCGAGGGCAATGCCCGCGCGGCTTCCTCGGCGCTCGGGGTCGCCCGGCAAACGGTCTCCAACCGAATCGACACGGTGGAGGAACGCCTCCAGCACCCCTTGGCCGAGTGCGCCGACGCACTCCAGGTGGCGTTGAGACTGGAAGAACTAGGTCATTTCCCAGATCTGCCCGACTCCCGTTCCTGAAGTTTGACTTTCTGCGCGCCACACGTGCGCCTAGCCCTCCTAGGCTCGGGTTCGAAGATTTCGAACAGAGCGGCATGTAGACGAAAGGTTGCGCTAGAATCATGGCTGTGACGACTCCGAGGGAAACGTGGACCGACCCCCGCATCACCGAGCTCAGCACGAAGGTCGGCGCCGGCTTCGCCAAAGTGGATAAGAAGTTCGCTCAGGTGGACGAGAGGTTCGACAAGCTTGACGAGAAGTTTGACCGCAAGTTCGATCAGTTGAACGGGCGCCTTCTGATGGCCGCCGGCGGCATCATCGCCGCGCTCATCGGTGGCCACTTTTCGTAGTTCGTCGGAGCTCCGGGAAGTGCCCGATCGGAGCCTTGAGGCGCCTTAAATTTTGACTCTAGACTGCGCGCCTTTCGTTCCTGACTTTTTGCCCTTTGCGCGCCATGCGTCCGCTAAGGCCTCCTAGGCTCGGGGCTGATAAGTCGGCCAGAGCAGTGCGTAGACGAAAGGTTGCGCTAAGATCATGGCAGTGACGGCTCCCAAAGAGATTTGGACCGACTCCCGACTAGACGACTTCACGGAGAATGTCGATGCTGGCTTCGCCAAGGTCGATGCCGACATCCGCGAAGTCCGCGCCGATATGAAGGCCGGCTTCGACAAGGCCGACAAGAAGATGGAGACGGGTTCGCCAGGGTTGATGCCGATATTCGCGAACTAACTCGCGCCGATGTGGCGGAGTGACAACTAAGGGTTGGCCTGCTCGAACGTGTGCTGGTACTGCGTGACGGAGCCGCTGCCGTAGATCGGGTTGAAGGGGGCCTGCTGCTTGCAGGGGGGGGCGGCTATCCCCGCGGTGCTGGTCTGGCCGGCGAAGGCGTACTGCTGGATCCGTTCGAAGAGGAGCTTGGCGTTCTCGTCCTGAGTCCTCGTGAGCTTGCCGGTTTCCTCGTCGTGGCTATCGGCGGTCCGTTCTTTGAAGGCGGGGTCTTCCCAGTCACTCGGGTCCAAGTTAGCCACGATCCCGGTGGTGCACTGGCGAGTCTCGAAGCTCGGCAGGCCCGACACAAGATCTTCCGCCCATTTGGGCGGGCTGTAGGCGCTTGCGCGGTTGATCGTCAACCGGCGCGGGTAGGTAGCCACCGTTTCTGGGGTCATTCCGCCTACGACACGAAGGGCGTGCGGCGGATTTTCCGTTTCTTCACCGGTGGTGATGAGTCCATTGGAGGCGGCTGCGACGTTTCCGAAGAAGGAAGCGAGATCGACCCGATACAGCTTCAAGCCCACCAGGAGTGGATTGAGGTTGCGGATGAAGGGGTCGAGCGCGCGCAGAAGCGGCGGGAATTCATCGCGGAAGATAGTGCGGAGAGCGGAGAAGCCCGACGGGGCCCGTTTGATCACCGGACCAAGGCCTTCGAAAAAAGCCTTCGATTCGGGTGCCAGCTTCGAGAGGGCGATCAGCGTCGGCGAGAGTTCTTCCGCTGCCGGCACCAGCTGGCGCATCAGCGGGTCGGCGTTGAGCGAGAAGTCTTTGAGGCGGGCGAACGTCGCTCTCGACTCGTCGAGGAAGGTCGGGAAGGCGCGGAAGAGGGCTTCTATGTCCCGGTCCCGCCGAGCTGCCGTCTGGAAGACGGCGTCGGAGCTCTGGATCAGGTCGGCGAGCTGGCCTTGGCGGCCCCGCAGGGCCTGGAAGGTCGTGGCGCCGTTGCGGAAGAGCTGGCCGACGGCGAGGCGCTGGCTGTCGAGGACTCGGAAGAGCTTGTCGAATTCGGTGAAGGTCGGCTCAAGCCCCCCCACCGCGTAAGACAGGCTCTGGCCCTGGCCGTTGATCGCGACGGCCGCTTCCTGCATCCATTCCTGGAAGGCGGCGCGGGTCTCGGCGTTGAAGGTGCGGAAGATCTCGTCGAGCTGGACGGATTCGGCGACGTTCGCCTCCGGCAGCTTGCCGCCGTCCTCGAGCTCTTCCCCTTCGCGGGCTCCGGGCGTGAGTTCGATATAGGTCTCGCCGAGGAGGGTCTTGGTGCGGAGAATCGCGCGGGTCGACTCAGGGAGCGGCGCGTAGCGGTCGTCGATCGCGGCAGTTGCCAGCGCCTGTTTCCCGTTGGGGTCCAATTCGATCTTCTGGACTTTGCCGACGTTGACGCCGGAGATCCGGACATCAGACTGTTCGGCCAGCTGCGTTGCCTCGTTGAAGGGGACCTTGATCTCGTAGGTCTTGGCACGGAACGGGGTAGGCCCACCGAAGGTGACCCAGAGGAAGAGCAGGATCCCGAAGCAGGACAGGGCGAAGCCGGTGATGATCAACAGCTGAGTGGTGCTGGGGGCGCGCTTGCTCATTCCGCGGCTTCTTTGTTTTCGCAGGTTCCAGCCGGGTTTTCCACCGGGAAGGACACTGGGATTTCCTCAGCCCGCGGCAAGCCGATCAGTTCGATCAGCGTCTGGAGATAAGGCTTGTTTTTGGCAGTCACCAATCCTGCGTATCCGTAGCCGAGATCAGCCCCCGTGCATGAGATCAACGTCATGCTCCGCAGCAGAGGGCCACCCGCGTCTTCAAGGTTGAACGAGGCATTGAAGTTGTGGTTGAGCCAGGGCAGGTAGAAGAGGTAACTCTGTCGTGAGCCTTTCGGCTTGTAGCTGAGCTCGTTGAGGAAGGAGTTGAAGCCGGCCAGGGAGTTGCCGAAGTTCCTCACCGTCTTTTCGAACGGCTGGGCCGCTTCGGCGCTGTGCTCCAGCAGCGGGCGGATTTCCCGGGTGAAGGGCCGGATCTGGTCGCGGATCGGCGGGGTCGTTTCTTTGAAGAGGCGCTCGGTCGCCTTGAACGCTGGCGTCAGCGCCTGGGCCTGGGGGATCAACTTGATCAAGGCCGGATAGGCAGCCCGCGAGAAGCGGTTGGAGCTGGCGAGGCCGGCCCGGGCGGCCGCAAGCGAGGAGGGGAACTCTTCGAACGCCGCCTGGACCGACTGCTGCTGGTTGGCGAAGTTGCCTAGGGCGTCCTTCGACGAGGTGACGAAGCGTTCGAGCTCGGCGTCATGGCGCGCCAGTTCGTCGGTCAGCAGGCCGAAGTTATGGATGACGCGCGAGAGGGCGACGTGGCGGGCGGCAATCGCCTTGTTCAGCTTTGCCGTGTAGTGGACGAAGGGCTGGAAGCGGCGGAGAGCGTTCGAGAGCTGCTTGCCGCGGCCGCCTATTCCCTGCGCCCCGCCGGCGACGAGGAGCTGGATGTACTGGCGGGTGTCGGCGTCGAGGGTGGCGAGGAAGGCGTCGAGGTTGGTGTTGGGTTCGGTCTGGGTCAGGGTGTAGTGGTCGCCGTCCTCGGCGTGGCCCTTCGCGGTGCCGGGTTCGATCTCGACGATCATGTCGTTGAGGTTGGTTTTCGGCCGCAGCAGGAAGCTGGCGTCAGGGTGGATCAGCTCCATGTACTTCGGCTCGATGTCCATGCCGACGACCGCGTGTCCCTCTTCGAGATCGACCGCGGTGACCTTGCCGATCTGGATGCCGGCGATGTCGACGGCCTGACCCTGACCGGGAGTAACTGCCTGCGCAGTGGAGAACTCCGCCGATATGTGTTCGAATTCTTCGCCCACCAGCGGCAGCCAGGCGGGCAGCGAGGCTTTCTGCTGGGTGAAGATCCCGAGCATCATCACGATGCCGGCGATAACGAGGACGATGATCGCGATCGTGTCCTTACGGTGCCCGCGCGCCTGCCGACCCAGCCATGCGCGGAAGTGAGTCCAGCGATTCACTTTCGGTTCCGGGGTGCTCATGGATTCACCCCCGCTACGGATGGGGAGGGCGGGCCTGGCTGGCCGAGCGGGCCGTTTACGTCAGGGACCGGGTTCGTGTAGCAGCGGACTTCGGGCTTCAGCGGCGGCGGCGTGGCGATCCGTGGCTGAGTGCCGAGCGGGTCTTCGATCGTGTGCGCGTAGTTGATTTTGTCGCTGAGGGTGGCTTTGTTTGCGTTGGGATTCGGTTCACCCACCAGAACAGGTCCACCACCAACCTGGGCGCGGGCATATGGCCCATTGCCGTCGAAGTTCTGTGCCATCCCGGCGAAGTTGACGAGGTTGTAGAGGAACTCGCGGTAGTTGGGGCCGCCGGTGCTGAAGCGGTCGTTGATCACCTGGTTGCCGGTCGGGACCATGACCTTCGAGGTGCAGAGGCTTAGCTGGTTGAGCTGAGGCAGCGTGGTCTTCTTGCTGGCCTGGGCAGCGGCGGCGAGGGCGGGGGTGGATTCGCGCAGGAGCCTGACGGCACCGCCCGCCTCCTTCCCCGAGAGGAGCGGGCGGACCTGAGCGAGGAAGGGTTTCGAGGCGCTGATCAAGCCGGGAAGCTCGGCGACGGCCGGGCGGAACTCGATCGCGTAGGTGCGCAGCGGCGGCAGGGTGCGATTGAGGCTGACGAGGGAGGCGTGGGTGATGCGGAGGGTGGGGGCAAGGAGGTGGATCGTGGCGGAGAGGTTGGTCGCCTGGCTGGCGAGGGCACCGGTGAAGACGTCGAAGTTGACGATCAGGCCCTGCAGGTCACGTTGCCGGCTTGCGAAGGCGCCGAATGCGCGGCCGGCGCTGGAGACGAGGCGAGAGAGATCCTTCTGCTGGGTGCCGAGGAGGGCATCGGTGACCTGGGCGCTGTAGCGGCCGGCGTCGCCGCCGTACCGGAAGGCGCCGTTGAGGGCTTCGGCTCCCGACTTCCCTTTGACCTCGGGGAGCTGGGTCTGGTCTTCCTCCGCGGTCGGTTCGTGGGTGAGGGCGGTGCCGTAGCTCTCGAGCAGGCGACTGAGGTCGGCGCGGACCGGGGACTGTAGGGCGGTGAGGATTTCGTCGAGCTGGACGGCGGTGGAGGTGCGGCTGACGGGGATCGTGCCGCCACTGTCCAGCTCGGGCGCGCTGGGGCTGCCGGGGTCGAGTTCGATGAAGAAGTTGCCCTCGAGGAAGATGCGCGGGCGGATCGCGGCGAAGGCGTCGTTATGGATCGGCCGGCCAGAGGAGTCGACGGTGAAGCTGACCTTGGTGTTGTCGCCGTCGCGTTCGGTCTTAACCACTTTGCCGACATCGACGCCGGCGATCCGCACGGGCGAGTTGAGGGCGACGTTGGCGGAGTTGGAGAAGGTCGCGTTGACTTCGTAGCCGCGGCTGGTGAACGGCACGTGCTTGGTGAAGGCAAGGTACGGGCCGATCGTGAAAATGAGGATGAAGATGATGGCGATGGTGACGTTGCTGGGGCGCCACTTGATGCGGCCGCTGCCGGCAGCTGCTGCTCGTCGGTCGCGCTCGGGAAGGCGGCTCATTCTTTTTCCTGCCTTCGCGTGGTCGTTCCCCACAGTTCCGGAGAATGACCGATGACAGTCTCGCCCTTTACATACTTCTCGTTGCCCGCTTCACAAACTTTCCCTTGACCGGGCGCAGCGGTTTGAGGGTTCGGGTTGTAGTGGGCATGATTTTCAACGTCACCTTCTTGATTGGCAGGAGCGCTGGCGAAAGTGCTCTCGCTGTTCGGTCCTTCCGGCGCCCCGTAGGAGATGAATTCAAGCCAGTGCCCATTGCTGTTTCCTTCGCCCGTCGCATCGGCAAGATTCCTGAAGGTGAGGGTCCAGTAGTTACACACACTCTGGCTTGGAGTGAGGTAGGACAGGGAAGGCTTGAGGAGACGGTTGGTGTCGGTAAGCAGTTCGAGGCCGTTGAAAACGCCCGGTGCTTCCTGGAAGTCGACAAGCGCTTCGGCCGTCGGCTGGAGCTGGCTGTACAGGACCGGCGAGCCGTTCAGGACCGGGATGCCGGCATGAAGCGATTCGGCGATCACGGGTGAGGTCTCGGCGAGCGCTTTGACTCCCGGACGCAGCGCGGTGAAGAAGCGGCCCGTGTCGCGGAGGAAGGGCCGGATCGCCGGCAGGTCGGCGTTGACCTCGTCCAGCGTCGGCGGACTCTTTTCGATCGTTTCCTGGATGTAGGGGCGGGAGACGCGGGCGAAGGCGGCGAAGGTGCGGTCGAGGGCGACGAACATCTGCGCCTGCGTCTCGGCCACCGGGGCGACGGTGGCGGAGAGAGCCTCCAACGCCCGCCAGAAGCCGGCGAAGTTGGAGCTGGGTTCGACGATCTTGCGGAGGATCGGCTGGCCGCTGACGGCGGCGCGGCGGAGGGCGCCGATCGCTTCGTTCAGCTGCGGGCCGCGGCCGGCGAGGGCGTTGCCGAAGCCGGCGAGGTTCTGGCGGATCGCGTCCCGCGTCGGTTTGTCGAACATGTCGAAAAACTGGTCGATGTCGACCGGTTCGGGCCTGGCGGCGGTGACGGGGATCGTTTCGCCGGCCTCGAAGCCCTCTTCGGAGTCACCCGGCGTGACCTGGAGGAACTTGAGGCCGAGGGCGGACTTGGGCCGGACGGTGATAGTCGAGTCGACCGGCAGCGGTTCGGCGTTCTTGTCGAGGCTGAGGGTCAGTTCGGACGCAGCCTCGCCGTTTTCGAGCTGGACCGCGACGACCTTCTTGACCACCCCGACGCGGACCCCGCCGATCCGCACCTCGTTGCCTTTGACCAGGGCGTCGGCGTTAGGGACGCGGGCCTTGAGGTTGTAGGTGGAGACAAAGGGGAGGCCGTTGTTGGCGTTGTAGGCGAGGAAGACCGCGACGATGACGACGAGGATCGTCACCGCGCCGACGAGGATCGGGCTGCTGGCGACGCCGCTGAGTCCGCTGCGGTTTCTCATGGGCCCAGGAGGTAGTCGAGAAGGGGTTCGGTCCCTTCGGTATTGGAGGACTGGGCGACGCCCGCTTGGCCCTTCGGGGTTTCTTGGGCGCTGTCACCTTGAGCCACTCCGATTGCGGGTCCTGAGCCGGCGGTGCTGCCACCGTTGGTTTCTTCCAGGCCCTTCTCGAGAAGACGAAGGAGAGTTGCCGGGTCGGTACTGGCGGACGCGTTCGCTTCCGGGCCGTTGAAATTGGCTACACAGCCGGAATACCCCTTGGGTGCGACGATGTATTCGAGGCACGTAGAGAGGGTCACGCGCGCCCGACCGAAGTGCCCGTACTGGTCGAAACCGTTGGTGGTCGCAGCGGTGTTGTAGATCAACCGGACGAGCCCATCCCAGCCGCCGGTCTTCTTGATGTCGACCAGCAGCTTCGCCAGGTCACCGGTCGGCTTCACCCCCGACTTCGCCAGGTCTCGCGCCTTCTTGATCACCGGATCCGCTTCGGCGAAGTACGGGCCCGACGCTTCGCCCGCATCGCCCAGGCTCTTCAGCGAGACCGTCAGCGCTTCGGAGAACGGAGTCAGGGTCTTGGTCGCATCGGTCAGCGACGGGGCCGCGGTCCCGAAGTCTTCGAAGACCGGCGTCCCCGCGTCGGAGAAGGCCTGCAGGCTCCGCATCGTCTTGCGGAACTCGACGAGGAAGGTGGGGAATTTCTGCAGCGCCTCTTCCAGCTCCGGGCCCTTTTCGGCGCTCGCTTCCGCCGCCGCGCCGGAGTTGGAGAAGAAGCCGGCGACGGCCCGGCGCTCGCGCGAGAGCGGGCCGAGGATCTCCTCGGAGTCGCCGGCCAGTTGCGCGAGCTGCTTGCGCTGGGCGGAGAGGATGCCGAAGAGGCGGTCGACGTCGCGGAGGACGGGGTTGGCGCGCTTGACCAGGACCTCGAGGTCTTCACCGCGGCCGGCGAGGCCGGCGCCGAGTTCGTTGAAGATCAGGCGGAAGCGCTGCGCGTAAGGAAGCGTCTGGATGTCGTTGATCAGGTCCGGGTCGACGCTGGTGCCGTTGTTGCCGAGAGGCAGCAGGTACTGGCCTTCGCCGGTCTCCCCGTCGGGGATCTGTTCCAGCCGCGGCGCCGGCTCGCTCCCCGGTGCCCGCGGCAGGGTCGTCCGGCAGTCGACGAACTTCTCGCCGATCAGCGACTGCGGCCGGATCAGGCAGCTGGCGTCTTCGCGGAAGTCCTGGAAGCCGGGGTCGGTGATGTTCATGACGATCACGGCCTTGCCCGGCTTTTCGACCTTCTCGCCGTTCTTGTAGGCGACGGGGTCGCCGGGCATCGTCACGTTGACCGATTCGATTTCACCGACATTGGCGCCGGCCACCCGGACCTGCTCGCCCTTGACCATGAAGCCGCCGTTGTCGAAGATCGCCCGCACCCGGTAACCGTCGGAGGAGCCGCCCCCGCCGAAGGCGATCAGCACCACCGCGACGACGGCAGCCACGAGCCCGAGTGCGAGTAGGAGTCGTTTGCTCATGGGCCGGGAGGCACGTCGCCGGGGTCGCATTCAGAGGGGTCGACGCTGCCGCCGCCGACCCACGGGCTGGAACCGTCGGCGGCGGGCTGGGTCGCGCCGCCGGGGCAGCGGCGGTTGACGTCGGTGGAGCCGAAGGGAGCGAACTGTTCGTCTTTCTTGATCGGTTCCAGTTCGGAGGTTCCGGCGTTGTAGCGGAAGAGGTTCTGGCCGGCGGTGGCCGCGCGCACGTAGTGGCCATTGCCGTCGTAGTAGCCGGCGACCTGCCCGAGCTTGCTGAAAGCGTTGAAGAGGTCCGGCGTGTAGGCGCGGATGAACTCGAGGTTCGGCTGGAAGTCGGAGATCGCCTGTTCGGAATGCGGGAAGGCGCGCGAGGTGAGGTTCTGGACCTTGGGCAGGATCGCGAGCAGGTCGGCGGTGTCGTTCGCCTTGCCGGGCTTGTCGACGAGCAGCCGCAGGTTGTGGGTGAAGGGGACGAGCTTCTGGAAGACCGGACGCAGTTCGGCGAGGAAGGGCGCCAGCTCCTTGGTCGCCGGCTTCGCCGTGTTGATCAGCGGTTCGAGGTCGTCGAGCGCAGCCCGCAGGTTGACGAAGGTCGTGTTCGACTGCCGCAGCACCGGCGGCAGCCGCCGCAGGGTGGCGTCGAAGGCGGCGGTTTCCTGGGCGATCGCGTCGAAGGCGGTGCCGGCGTTGCCGATCGCGCTGGAGAGCTCTTCGCCGCGCCCGGCCACCGCGGTCGTCAGCCGCGAGGAGCTGACGACGAAGCGGGAGAGGAGGCGCTGGTCGGCGTTCAGTTCGTGGGCGAAGGCGCCGGCCCGGTTGAGGGCGCTGCCGAAGTATTTGTACGCGTCGTTCGCGTTTTTGCCCTGGCCCGAGTAGATCGCCGCATTGCCGCGGATGAAATCGCTGAGGCCCTGTCGCACGCGCGGCGGGAAGGTGTTGAAGAGCTGGTCGATGTCGATCGGCGTCGTCGTCGAGGCGAGGCCGAGTTCGGCGCCGTCGTCCAGCGCCGGTTCGCTGTTCGGGCCGGGGCTGATGGAGACGTAGTGGTTGGCGACGCCGGAGAGGGAGGTGGCGCGGATGACGGCGGTGGTGCCTTCGTGCAGTTCCTGGTCGACCGAGACGCTGACTTCGGCGAGGTTGTCGTCGGTGAGGCCGATGCTTTCCACCGTTCCCGCCGGGGAGCCGCCGATCAGGACCTGGTTGTCGGGGACGAGCTGGCCTGCATTCTGGAAGACCAGGGTGTACTTGTGGCCGCCGTCGCGGCTGAAGAAGACGACCGCGAGGACGACAACCGCAGCGGCCAGGGCGACGATCACCGCGATGCGCGCTGGGCTAGTTCCCCGGCTCGCTGCCGGGCTCCTCTCCTCGCCTAATGGTTTGGCAGCCACGGATCGTCGCTTGCTTTCAGGTTCCCCGGCCCCTCCGACCCGGTAGAACGGCTGGAAGATCGTATCCGAGGGGGTCCCCGGCAAGACCCTTGCGAGCAGGGACTTAACTGGAAATCAACGCGCTACTCTGAACCTTGGGAGCGGTTGAAAGAGATGGGAGAGGCGCCGCTAAATCCGACTCTAGGAGCAAGCAATGCGCAGACGTCCATTTCTGATCGCCACTGTCGCCGTTCTGGCGGCCGCGATCGCAGCAACGGCCGCGTGGGCCGGACCCACCGTGTACGGGCCCAACGGCAACACCCAGTCGATCGACTCGCAGATAAGACCGAAAAAGCTTTCCAAAACGAAGCTGACGCCGGGGAGCCTCAAAGTCAGGACCCTGACGACCTCGACGACGGATCCGAGCGGGGTGCCCGTCCCCGCCGTCCACGCCACCATCGACTTCGACCGAAACGCGCGGATCTACACGAAGGGCCTCGCGACCTGCAACTCGGGGAAGCTGCAGAACCAGTCGACGGAAGTCGCGGAACGGGTCTGCGCCAAGGCGAAAATCGGCAGCGGAACCGCGGTTGCCTACCTCAGGGCGGGCAAAGTCTATGAAGTGCCGCAGACCGTGACCGTCTTCAACGGCGTGCCCAAGGGCGGCAAGCCGGTGATCATCCTCCACACCTACGGGACGACGCCGCTTCAGGTGAGCCTGGTCCTCGAAGGCCCCGTCTCCAACTACAACAAGGAAGGCTACGGGCCGCGTCTGGACCTCGACGTCCCGCTGATCGCCGGCGGCACCGGCGCGCTGAAGGAATTCAACGTCAAAATCGAAAAAAAATGGCGCTACAAGGGCGTCAAACGCAGCTTCATCTCGGCCAAGTGCCCGAACAAGAAGAAGCTGAAGGCGCGCGGCAAATTCGACTTCCGCGACGGCGAATCGCTTACCGCCTACTCGACCCAGAGCTGTAAGCAGGCGAAATAGCGCCGCCAGAAGAACCGGTTGAATAGGGGACCGCGGAGGCGGTCTCCTATTCAAGCAGCTCGCCTGGGCGCATCTCCACCGCCCTGGCGAGCCGTTCCACCGTCGAGACCCGAGGATCTCGTTTCCCCGCCTCGATCCTGCTGACCTCCGTCGCGTGGACCCCACTCCGGTCCGCAACCTGCTCCTGACTCAGTTCCAGCTTAAGGCGAGCAGCCCGCAGGTTTGGCCCCAGCTTGCCCACGGCGAGGATCGTTAAGCCTGACGCGGGGGTTCGCCATAGTAGAGGCCACAAATGTTGAGCCGATTTTATTAATGAGGCCGATCCCCTAAGCCGCCTTTAGAAATCGGGCCATAGGGGAGATCACAATGCGAGAGGCGGATCGTTTTCCCTCTCGATGACCAGAGGGGGGCCGATCCCAATCCCCTTGCTGGCGGGCCGAGATCGGCCCTAAAGCTGGCGCTAGCCGTTCTTGTGGATGCGCGCGCAGCTGATTACCGGCGCCACTTTGGCGATCTTCATCGCGTCTCACCCCCTCCCGCTCGTCAACCCGGCGCGAGCCGCCGGAAGGAGGATGGATACTAAGGAAAACTCAACTAGAGACTAAATGCTGACTAGGCGGTACTCGTTGAAGAAACGACCACCTATGCTCAGGAATTCATTGAGTGGCTGAGGCAAATCGAGCGGAGGGAAATTGTGGGAAACGCAGTTGGGAAACCAGCGAAACAGCGGAAGCGTGGGAAGAGCATCGAGGAAATCGTTTCGTATTCGCTAGGTCATCGCACGCGAATCGAAATACTCACCCTCCTAAATGAAGCGACCTACACTCCTGACGAAATCGCTGAGATCCTGGGGGAACTCTTGGACGTGTGACTCACCACGTCAACGAGCTGGTAAATCGGGGTGCCATAGAGCTGGCCAAAACCGAGCCCGCCAGGAATTGGACGCGGCACTACTACCGTGCTGTAGAGCAGCCGTTGATAACCGAGGAGCAGGCCCTCAGGATGACCCCTCAGCAGCGGCAGATCTTCGTTGGTGTGGTTCTTCAATCGATCATGGTTGAGTCGATGTCAGCTTTCTGGGCTGGAAACCTGATTGACGAACCGAGCCAAACCCTGTTGTCTTGGCGCTGGTTCAACGTCGATCGCCAAGGCCAGCAAGAAATCATCGAGGAGCTCACCGGCTCCTGGGACCGCATTGAGCAGATCGAAGCTCGCTCTACCTCCCGGCGCATTGAGACCGAAGAGGAAGCCATCTCAATGATTGTCGCGATGCAGGGCTTTCGTCGAAGCCGGACCTCTGTGCGGCCGCCAGCCCCTCAAGAGAACGCTGAGTAGGAAGGGAATGCTGTTCGAATCTTGAGGTTGACTATGTGACTGTTCAGTACTCAGTCGGAACCAACTGGACTCCTTCAACTCCAGAAGGAACTACCCTCATGATTGACAGTCACAACAATGGTCACTTCAACTGGGACTCGCTGGTCCCGCACCTCGTCCACCCGGTCAAGGTGGCAATCATCGAGGCGATGGAGTGGGTGGAGGTGCCGTTGTCGCCGCGACAGCTCGACCAGATCTTCGATGAGCAGTTCGGGGTGTCGCTGGTCTCTTACCACATGCGTACGCTGGTGGATGTAGGTGTGGTGGAAAAGGTGGGGGAGCGGCCGGTGCGGGGGGCCGTGCAGACCTTCTACATTCTTTCGGCCAAGGCGCCCGCCAGCCCCTCCCTCTCCGGCGAGTGAGCGTGAGGATCAGCGCCGGCGAGCGCGATGCGCTCTACGAGCAGCTGTACGCACGGCTGAGCGGGATCGACGAGGTCTGGACTTTCCGTAGCGGAGCAGGAGCGGGAGAGAGCGGAAGGCCGTCTAAAAGATCTTGACGCCGATCAGGGCAGCGACGATGGCGGCAGCCGAACCGATCATGGTGCGCTGAAGGCTATTGAAGTCGGAGCTGAGCGCCAGGAACCGGGTGTTCATTTCAGTGCGGAGGTCACCCAGCTCAGTACGAAGGCTCTTACCCTGTGCAGATATTTCGCCGTGGAGGCTTTCCCCTTGTGCAGCCATTTCACCGCGAAGGTCACTGATGCTCTGATCAACGCGGCGAAATCCTTCCCGCATATCTGCTTCGACCTTGTCGAAACGGGCGTCGACGGAGAAGCCTTTCTCGCTCTCCCCATTGGGTTGATCCGGCCGCCGGGTGCTTGATTTGTCGCTGTCCACCATCGTGGTCATGATTGTACCGCAACCTTTCGTCTGCAGGTGAATGCCTTCACGATGGGCTAAGAGAAAGAAAGGCGGGACTCTCCCCCCTGGATTGCAGCTGAACGTGGAATTTGGGAATGGCCGGCCTGCGGCCTATTCGCCCTAAACGCTGAATTTGGGGATGACTCGCTGCAGGGACTTCGGGAGCCACCAGACGCGGTCGCCTAGGAGGAGCATCAGTGCGGGGAGGAGGACGATGCGGACGATGGTGGCGTCGAGGATGACGGCAACGGTGAGGCCGATGCCGAGCTGGCTGACGGTGGCGATGGAAGCGCCGGCGAAGGCGATGAAGACCGCCATCATGATCAGGGCGGCGCCGGTGATGACGCCGGCGGTGCGGGAGAGGCCGAACTCGACCGCGGCGGCGTTGTCGCCGTGGGCGTCGTAGTGCTCGCGCATGCGGCTGAGGAGGAAGACGGCGTAGTCGATCGAGAGGCCGAAGACGAGGCCGAAGATCATCGTCGCCCCGACCGCGTCGACGTAGCTGTGGCCGCCGAGGGGCCAGTCGTCGGGGATGTGGAAGAGGAGGGTGAGGACGCCGAAGGCGACCGCCACCGTGGCGAGGTTGAGGCCGACGGCGATCGCCGCCAGCGGGATCGCCCGCAGGATGACCATCAGCACCAGGAAGGTGGCGATCGTGATCGCCAGCACCACCCAGGGGATGCGCTCGCGGGTGACGCGGCTGTAGTCGTTGAGGCGCGCGGCACCGCCGGCGACGCCGGTGGTCAGGTCGGCTTTGTCGGCCAGTTCGGCGGCGTCGCGGTCGAGTTCCTTGTTGAGTCGGATCGACCCCGGCGAGTTGAGGCTGTGGCTGGAGATCACCAGGATCGAGGCCGCCTGGCCGCCGCCATCGAGGTCGATCGTTTCGTCGATCGCCTGCCGGGTGGTCGGCGGCGTCCCGTCGAGCGCGGAGAGGACGAAGTAGCCCGAGTTGAAGATGCCGGGTGAGGAGTCGGCGATGCGGCCGGCCTGGTTGCGGATCCGTTTGCGGCCGGTCAGCACCTGCACGCTCGCTTCTTCCAGCCCGCTTTCCAGCGGCGCGCTTTCGCCCACCCCCTGGGAGAGCGCGACCTGCAGCGCTTCGGCGCCGTCGCCGAGCTGGTCGAGGCCGCCGACCAGCCGCAGGGCACCGCCGCTGAGCTTCGTGATCCCGTCGCCCAGACGTTTCGATTCGCGGGCGAGGCGTTCGGCGCCGGCGGCAAGTTCGCTGCTGCCCCCATGCAGTTTGCGCAGGCCCGCTTCGAGTTTTTCGGTGCCTTTCAGCAGGCCCTTGAGGTAGTTCCTGAAGGTGATCGCCCAGGCTTCGATCTGCTTCGCTTCGGCGAGGTCGTCGAGCAGCCGTTCGTCCAGCGCCGTCAGCTCGGTCGGCAGGCCGGCGTATGGCTCGACCTCGGGGGTCGCCGGGAGCGGGTCGTAGGGCGCGCCGGTGACCGGGTCGGTCCCGCTCACCGCGGCGCTTGCCTTGCGCACGGCTTCCAGCGTCGCCTGGTAGTGGGGATCGGTTTTGCCGACCGTCATTTCACCCAGCCGCGCCAGGGCGGCCTTCAGTTCCGCCTCGGCCAGCTGCGCCGGCGCGATCAGCTGCGGCAGCTTTCCGTTGCCGTCGCTGTTCAGCGATTTCCGCAGGGTGTGGGCCCGGTTCTGGATGTTGGGACGGATGCCGGGGATCAGCGTGTCGCGCACCAGCAACTTGATCCGAAGCGGGCCGTTGAGCGATTTCAGCAGGCCTTCCTCCAGCAGCCGCGAGCCTTCGGAGAACTTGTCCAGCGCCTCGACCGCTTCGCCGCTGCCGTCGAGCGCCTGGGCCAGCCCCTTGGCGATCTGCTGGGCGCCCTCGCCGGCGCGGTCGGAGCCGAGCGCGAGCAGGCCGGCGCCATGACTGGCTTCGGAGATCCCTTCCCGCAGCTGCCCCACGCCGCCGGCGGCGACGGTGAGGCTGCGGCCGAGCCGGCCGAGCTGTTTGACCTGGGCGATGTTGCCTTCGCTGGAGAGGAAGGAGTTGCCGAGGTCCCGCAGCGGTTCCACCTGCTTCACCGCCGGCCCCGGCCCGATCACCGTCCGTACCCCGGGGATCGAGGCAACCTTGCGCTGGAAGTTTTCGATCGCGGCAAGGTTCTTGCTGTCGGTGATCGGCCCCGTGTTGGAGACGGCGACGACCTGGAACGGCGCTTCGTAGCCCGGCCCGAACTGCTTGCCGATCAGTTCGGCGTCCTCGCGGGCGACGGAGTCGCGGGGGAGCTGCTCGGTGCTCGGCGGTCCCGTCTTCAGCCCCACCGCCGGGGTCGCCAGCAGCAGCAGCAGGCCGCCGATCAGCACCGCCGCCAGCGCCGGCTTGCGCAGCGCCCCCCCAACCAGGACCATCAGCCGCGAGCGGCCGCCGGCGGGGGCGGTGGCGCCGAGCCGCCAGCGGTCGACGTTGGGGCCGAGCAGGGTGAGGATCGCCGGGCCGGCGACGGTCGCCACCAGGACGCTGAGGATGACGACCATGCAGACGGTCCCGGCCAGCGAGGCGAGCAGGGACCCCGGGAGGATGAAGAGGGAGACGATCATCGAGAGCAGCAGGGTGCTGCCGGCGAACATCACCGTGCGCCCCGCGTGGTGGCGGGTCAGCCGCGCCGCCTCGACCGGCTCGTGGCCCTCGGCCAGCTCCTCGCGGAAGCGGGAGACCATCAGCAGCGCGTAGTCGACCCCGAGCGCCAAACCCATCATCGAGCAGACCGTCACGGCGAAGGCGTCGATCTCGAACCAGCCGGTGAAGAAGTAGAGGATCCCGCGCGAGGCGACGACGGTGATCGCACCGAAGCAGAGGGGGATCAGGGCGGCGATCGGCGAGCGGAAGACGAGCAGGAGGATGATCAGCAGGAAGGGCAGGGCGAGCACCTCGCCGCGATGGCTGGCCTCGAGGTTCTCTTCCTGCAGCGCCCGGGAGAGGCTGGCGTAGCTGGTCTGGGTGGCGTCGACCGGGGCGTGGATCTGCTCTTCGAGGACGCGGTTGAGGTGGGGCACGGTGTCGTTGACCGCGGTGCGGGTGTCGACGTGGAAATCGGTGAGGATCAGCGCCTTCTCCGGGCTCGGCCGCAGGCGCTGGACGGCGCCGGTGTCCCAGGGCGAGAGGGTCGTCACCCTCGGGTCCTCGCGCAGGGCGTCGATCAGTGCCGGCCCCTGCCGGTCGATCGCCGCGGCGGGGCCGCGGAGGAGGATCGCGAAGGGGGCGGTCTCGCCGAAGTGCTCGCGCAGGAGCTCGTTGCTGCGGAAGGATTCGGTCCCTTCGACGTCGATCGTGGTCGGGTCGAGGCGATCGTTGGTGCCGGTGCCGATCACCCCGAGCGTGGCGAGCAGGATCGCCGCGACGGCCAGCACCGCAAACGGGTGGCGCAGCAAAAATGGCTGGTCTCGATGCGACCCCTCACGCGAGGACGCTCTGCGTGCCCTGCCGATCCTCCTTCCCACGGCTGGTAGTTTGGCGGTAGAGGCCTACGGGAGGAGCATTTGGTGCGGAAGACTCTGTTAAGAGCGCATGTACTTGGGGTGGTTCTTTTGCTGGTCGCCGCCGGTTCGGCGCTGGCGATCAAGCTGACCGCCGGCAATATCGTGGTCACGACCGACGGCGGCTTTACGCCGACGACGCTGCCGAAGAAGGGGTTCGCGCCGATCAAGCTGCACGGCTTCGGCAAGATCGGGACCGCTGACGGGACGCCGCCGCCGGTGCTGGAAACCGTGACGATCTGGTTCGACAAGCACGGCGAAGTCGAGACGAAGGGCCTGGCGGTCTGCACCCCCCGGAAACTCGCCGCGACGACGACCAAGCAGGCGCGGAAGCTCTGTCCCGGCGCGATCGTCGGCAAAGGCTTCGGCAAGGCCGTCGTCATCTTCCCCGAACAGGGACCGATCCCGGCCTCCTCGCCGCTGACGATCTTCAACGCGCGCCCGATCCACGGCAACCCCGCGGTGCTCATCCACGCCCACCTGACGGTCCCGGGACCGACTACCTTCGTCGTCCCGGTCGAGATCGAGCGGGTCCACGACGGCCGCTACGGGTTCAAGACCGTGGGGAAAATCCCCAGGATCGCCGGCGGCTACGGCATCCCGCTCTACGCGCGCCTGACGATCGGGCGCGAATGGAAGTACAAAGGGAGGACGCTGAGCTACGCCAACGCCGGCTGCCCGGACGGGCGTCTGCAGGCGAAAGGGCAGTTCCGCTTCAAAGACGGCACCTTTCTCCAGGGTTCCGTGTTCAAAACGTGCAAGGGACGCTGATTGAGGAAATCGATTCGGAAAGCCGTCGTGCTGGCGGGGCTGCTGGTCCTGGGCCTCGCCGCGAGCGCCTCCGGCATCGACAGCTGCATCGGCCCCCTCTGCGTCAGCTCGACCGCGACGATGCAGCCGCGGGCGCTGCCTAAGCGCGGCGGCGCCCCTATCACCCTCAGCAGCATCACCCGGGTCAAGACCAGGGACGGTTCGACCCCGCCGACGCTGGAAAAGATCAGCTTCCTGATCGACAAGCACGGGCGGGTCAACAGCAAGGCGTTTCCGACCTGCCCGGTAGCCAGGCTCGAAGGAGCGACGCCGGCCCAGGCGCGCCAGCGCTGCGCCGCGGCGCTGGTCGGCAAGGGGACGGGGAAGGCGCTGGTGACGATGCCGGGCCGCGACCCGTTCACGATCAGCTCGCCGATCTCGTTCTTCAATGCGTCGCCCACCGGGGGCAAGCCGACGCTGATCGCCCACGCCTACGAGACCGTGCCCTCGCCGCAGGCGCTGCTGGTGCAGATCGTCGTCCAGCGGGTCACGAAGGGGCGCTACGGCTACAAGGTGGAGGTGAAGATGCCGGAGATCGCCGGCGGCTTCGGCGCTCCCACACTGGCCGAAGCGCACGTCGGCGCCACTCATAGACGCGGCGGCAAGAAGGTCGGTTTCATCGAGGCCTACTGCTCCGGCGGCCGGCTCCAGGTCGAGGGCGACCTCAGCTTCACCAACGGCGACTTCTTCCCGGCAACCCTGACCTCGCCATGTCACTTTCCTCGCTGAGTCGAAGGCGGGGCCCGGCCCTGCTCGCAGCGCTCGGCGCGGTTGCAATCGTCGCGGGCAACGCCGGCGCCGCCCTCGTCGAAGTCGACGACGTCGTGCTGCGCGCCGACGGCGGTTTCACGCCGCAGACGCTGCCGCGCCACCGCTTCGCGCCGATCGACTTCCACGGCCAGGTCGACGTCTCCGGGCGCAACGGCAGGCAGCCGCCGAAGCTGCGCCAGGCGCTGGTCGACTTCGACCGCGACGGCCGCCTCAGCGTCGCCGGCCTGCCGAGCTGCGCACCGGAAGCGATCGACGAAGCGAGCACCGAGGAAGCCCGGGCGATCTGCCGCGGCTCCATCGTCGGGACCGGCCACGTCGAGGCCCTTATCTCGCTTAACAGCGGCCCGGTGCGGGCGCTCTCTCCGCTGACGATCTTCAACGGCCCGCGCGTGGACGGGCTGCCGACCGCAGTCCTCCACGCCCGGACCGCCGTTCCCGGCACCCAAACCTACGCGATCCTCGTCCCGATCGAACAGCGCCGCGGCGGCTTCCGCTACCGAGCCCGCCTCGACGTCCCCCCGATCGCCGCCGGCTTCGGCGCCATCACCCACCTCGACGTCCGGATCGGCCGCCGCTACCGCGCCGGTGGCAAGGCCCGCAGCTACGTCTCCGCCCGCTGCAGCGACAACATCCTCGAGACCCACGGCCGCTTCACCTTCGAAGACGGCACGATCGTCGACGGCTCGGTCGAAAAATACTGCCGCTCCAGATAGCCCCGCGCTGCCCTGCCCCGAGCAGCCGAGCTTCCTATACTTGCCCGTCCCCGGGCCGTTAGCTCAGTTGGTAGAGCAGGAGACTCTTAATCTCAAGGTCGTAGGTTCGAGCCCTACACGGCCCATCGAAGCGGGGCGGAACTGCTCGCCCGCTATTCGCCCAGGCCGCCGCCGGTCAGGCCGCCGCCGCTGAGGGGGTTTTCCAGCGTTTCGGAGGGTTTGCCGCCGGCTTTTTCGGCCTTCGCGGCAGCCTTGGCGTTGGTCACGAAGGCGTGAGCCGATTTCTCGGCTTCGTCGAGGAAATTTTCGAGGGCTTCGCGTTCGGATTTGCTGTTGGCCATGCTCATCGCTTCCGAGCGGACTTTTTCCGCCGCCTTGAAGTCCCCCGTGAGGTAGATGTAACGGGCGAGGGTGGCGAGCGAGTTCAGGTTCGGCCGGGCTTCTGCAGCGATCTTCTGCGCTTCGGTCGCGGCCTGGAGCCGGGTTTCGGCCTCGGGATAGCTGCGCGAGAATTCGGCCAGTTTGAAGTACATCGGTGCCACCGCCTGCGCGATGCCGGGATTCGGTTCGTCCGTCGCCTTCAGGTATTCGGTCCAGGCCTGGTCGGCCTTCTGGTACGACGCAAAAGCCTCCGAGGAGACGACTTCTTCGCCGTTCGGTTCCCTGGTGGTGCCGGCGGCCCCGGCATTGATGTTGGCGCGGGTCAGCGACAGCAGCAGGTCGGGGTTATCGGGGTCTTTTTTCAGCTTGACTTCGAGCCGTTCCACCTGTTCTTCGTAGATCTGGGCGGGGTCGGTCGAGCCGCCGCTGCTGTTGCCGAAGATTTCACCGATGTTGACGGGGCCGACGGTGAGGAAGAGGCTGGCGCCCATCAGGACCGCGAGGACGCCGTACACGACCTTGACCAGGCCGCGACGGCGACCGCTTCGCAGGTCGAACAGCATCTTGTGCTCTTGCTTGCCTGAAGCCACTCCGTCTCCCTCTACTCCTGCGGAGAGGGCTGCGCCACGCCTCCGCTGTGTCCCGGACGTCCCAGGACCCGAGCGAGGAGGATACTCAGCTCATATAAAACAAGCAGCGGAACCATCTCAATGAGCATCGTCACCGGGTCGACTCCGGGCAGCGCGGCGGCGACGATCGCGATCACGAGGTAGGCGTAGCGGCGGTTTTGGCTGAGCTGCTCGACCCTGACGATCCCCAGCCTGGTCACGGCGATGATCGCCAGCGGCAGCTGGAAGATCAGCCCGCAGGCGATCTCCGTCATCGAGAAGAAGCTGTAGTAGTCGCGCGCGCGCAGCTGGATGTTGAACTGGCCGTCGTTGAAGTCGAGGAGGAAGTTGAGCGCCGCCGGCATCACCACGAAGTAGGCGAAGGCGATCCCGGCGAGAAAGAGGACCGGGAAGAGCAGGAGGATCGGCAGGATCACCCGCCGCTCGGTCTGGCTGAAGGCCGGGAGGACGTAGGCGTAGAGCTGCCAGAGGACGATCGGCAGGGAGAGGACGACGGCGCCGTAGGCGGCGACGGTGAGGGTGGTCGTGAACGGCTCGGTGACGCCGAAGGTGATCAGCTGGTCGTGGTCGGCGGGCAGAGGCCCCTGGGCGATTTCCAGCAGCAGGTGGTTCTGCCAGAAGCAGAGCGCGAGGGCGACGCCGAGGACGCCGAGGCAGACAATCAGCCGCGAGCGTAGCTCGTCGAGGTGCTCGACCAGGGTGAGGCGATCGTCGTGGGAGACCGCCCTGACTCGGCGGGCCATGGCCCGCCTCAGCTGGTCTTGTTGCGGACGATTTCCGCGTCGGCCGGGTCGCCGTGGACCTTCGCCGACTCGGTCTCGAGGCTCGGCTTGTCGTCGTCCTCGTCGTGGTCGTGGTCGTGGTCGCCACCGACCGACCCTTTGAACTCGCGGATGCCGCGGCCGAGGCTACGGCCCAGCTCCGGGAGCCGTTTCGGGCCGAAGACGAGGAGGGCGATGACGAGGACGATCGCGATCTCTGGAAGTCCGATGTTTCCTGGCATCTTGCCCATGGTAACGGGGTGGCTGGGTCCCCGGATCACTCTGGTGCTGAGTGCGCCTGGCGGGGGCCGGGTATAGGCGGCCGGTGGCAGCCCTCCAGGACCTGGATCGGACCGTCGCCCTGGTGACGGGCGCCTCGAGCGGCATCGGCGCGGCGGCGGCGCGATCCCTGGCCGAGCGGGGAGCGGCGGTGGCGCTGGTGGCGCGGCGCGGCGAGCGGCTCGAGCAGGTGGCCGGGGAGATCGCCGACGCCGGCGGCACGGCGCTGCCGCTGGAGGCGGACGTCGGCGACCGCGAGCAGGCGCGTGCGGCGGTCGAGCAGACGGTCGGGGAGCTGGGGCGCCTCGACGTCCTCGTCAACAACGCCGGGGTGATGCTGCTGGGGCCGGCGGTCGAGGCGCCGCTGGAGGAATGGGAGCGGATGGTCCAGGTCAACCTGCTCGGCCTTCTCTACACGGCCCATGCCGCCCTCCCCCACCTGCTGGCGGCGGCCGAGGAGGAGCCGCGGCGGGTTGCCGACATGGTGAACATCTCCTCGGTGGCCGGCCGGATGGCGCGCAAGGGCAGCGGCGTCTACAACGCAACCAAGCACGGGGTCGGCGCCTTCAGCGAGTCCCTGCGCCAGGAGGTAACCGGGCGGCACGTGCGGGTCTCCCTGGTCGAGCCCGGTGCGGTCGACACCGAGCTGCAGAGCCACAACCGGCCCGAGATCGAGGAGCAGATCCGCAGCCGCTTCGCCGAGATGGACGTCCTCCGGTCCGAGGACATCGCCGACGCGATCGCCTACGTGGTGACCCGCCCGCGCCACGTCGCCGTCAACGAGATCCTCGTGCGCCCGACCCAGCAGGAGCAGTGATGAGCCGGCCGCCCCGCCTGACAGGTCAGCTGTAGCGCTGGACTACTCCGTCGGCGACGAGGGCGAGGAGGTGGTGCTGTTCGGGGCCGAACTTCGCCTTCTCCAGCGCCGCCTTGGCGTCCCCGACCATCTCCAGGGCCCGCGCGCGGACCCGCTCGAGGGCGCCGGTGGCGGCGATGCGGTCGCAGAGGGCCTCGGCGCCTGCAGCGTCGAGGGCGGATAGGTCGACATCGCGGATGCCAGGGTCGCTCTTCGCCGCCTCGATCAGCGGCAGGGTGACGGTACCGTCGAGGAGGTCGGTCCCGCGAGCCTTCCCGGTCCGCTCGGGCGGGCCGCTGACGTCGAGGACGTCGTCGAGGAGCTGGAAGGCGAGGCCGATGCCGGCGCCGAACTCGCGCAGCCGCTCCTCCTCGCGGCCGAGCAGGCAGGCGCACTCGAAGAGGCGGGCGGTCTTCAGCCGGCAGCGCTGCAGGTAGCGCTCCTCGTCGAGGCCGAGGTCGAAGGCGTCGCGACGCTGGGCGAGCTCACCGCGGGCAAGGGCGACGGAGGCGTCGGCGAGGAGGGCGACCGAGCGGACGTCGGCGGCGTCGGCGAGGAGGGCGAAGGCCCGGGAGAAGAGGAGGTCGCCGGTAGCCACGGCGCGGTCGCGGCCGGAGGTGGCGGCGACGGTGGGCAAACCCCGGCGCAGCGGCGCCGCGTCGAGGACGTCGTCGTGGACGAGGGTCGCCATGTGGACAAGCTCGGTTGCCGCGGCGGCGCGGACCGCGATCTCTTCCCCCTCCGGCCCGGCGCAGAGGAGGACCAGCATCGGCCGCAGCCGCTTTCCGCCGGCGTCGAGCGTGGCGGCGGCGTCGGCGCCGAGCAGCTCGCCGTGGTCGGCGATCGCCTTCCGCAGCAGAGCCTCGACCTCTCCCAGGCGGGCCGGCAGCCAGCGGCTGGAGGCGTCGAGGACCGCCGTCACCGGCGGCGGCACGGAGGAGGGTCGGGTCACCCGCGGATGCCGCTGTGGATCGCGATGATCCCGCCGGCCAGGACCGTGTAGCGGATCCCTTTGAAGCCGGCGCTGTCCATCTTCTCCGCGAGGCCGCGCGGGCTGGGGAAGCTGCGGACCGACTCCGGCAGGTACGAGTAGGCCTCGGGGTTGCTGGAGAAGGCGCCGAGGAGCGGGACGATGCGATCGAACCAGAGCGAGTAGAAGAACGACAGTGGCGGCCGGGTCGGCTGGGTGATCTCGAGGATGACGGCGCGCCCGCCCGGCTTCAGCACCCGCGCCATCTCGCGCAGGCCGCGATCGAGGTCGGCGAGATTGCGGACGCCGAAGCCGACGGTGACGGCGTCGAAGCGATGGCCGTCGTAGGGAAGCTCCAGCGCGTCGGCCCACTCGAAGCGAACACCGGCGGCGCCTCGGTCGGCTGCCTTCTCCCGCGCCAGGTCGAGCATCGGCTCTGAGAAGTCGCAGCCGACGACGTGCCCGCCGGGGCTGACCCGCTGAGACAGCTCCAGCGCCAGGTCCCCGGTCCCGCAGCAGATGTCGAGAGCCGCGTCGCCCGGCTGGAGCCCGGTCTGGGCAGCCGCCCGCTCGCGCCACCGATGGTGCAGCCCCGCGGTCATCACAGAATTAAGCAGGTCGTACTTAGTGGCGACCCGGTCGAACATCGAGTTCACCTGAGTGGCGAAATTGGCCGAATCACGAGTTGGCCGCGAAGACTGAGGGCTGGTGTCGGGATTCATGCGAGTGGCTGGCGAGCGCCGGACCAAGCGATGCAAGGACGCAGGTAGGCTGAATAGCAGAGCTATTCAGCCTACCGAGGACGCAGCAGCGCGCAGTGTCCGCCGCCGCCAGGCGCCGCAGGAATCACGTCACCAGCCCTCAGTCGAGCGAAGAGAGAAAATCGGCCAACTGTTCGATCTTCTCCGGCGGCAGTTCGCGGAACGAAGGCATGATGCCCGGGCCGATTTCGACCGAGCGAATGATCGCAGCCCGGGGGATCCGGGAAGCGATGTGGGTCAGTTCCGGGCCGGGGCCGTTGTTGCCGTTCTCGCCGAGCTTGTGGCAGGCAAGGCAGCCGGCGCCGGCGACGACCTCTTTGCCGGCTTCGTATTTCTTCGAGACCTGCATCTCGACCTCGGTCGGGGCGCCGCCGGTCGCGCCGAGGTAGGTGAGGTAGCCCATCGCGATGATCGTGATGATCCCGGCCGTGGTCGCGATCGGGCGCCGCTCCGGCCGCCGCTCCGGTCCGCGGTCGTAGAACGGCAGCAGCAGTAGCAGGACCATGCAGATGGTCGGGATCCCGATCGTCGCGATCGGGACCAGCTCCGGCGGTTTGATCACGCGCAGGAGCTCGAAGAGGAAGAAGAAGTACCACTCGGGGCGCGGCACGTAGGTGGTCGAGGTCGGGTCCGCCTTCGGACCCTGCTCGGCGCCGAGGATGATCGACATCGCGATGATCACGGCGACCACGATCAGCGCCATCACCGAGTCCTTCATCACCGCGTAGGGGAAGAACGGCTTCCCCTTCTTCTTCAGAAGCTCGTACTCCTCGAGATAAGCCTGCTTGTCTTGGGGCTTCACAGCGCTCCGTTCCCCTCCCCATCGACCGGGGCGCCATTGACGCGGTGCCCGTTGACGCGGCCGTTGCCGTTGGCGCCGGCGTCGAGCTGGGCGACTTGGGCGGCGACTTTCGGCTTATCGGCTTTAACCCACGGCGGGGCCGTGGTGCCGAGCTTGACCACGAGGTACATGTGGGCGCCGATCAGAGCGATGATCGCGCCCGGCACGAGAAGCATGTGGATCGCGTAGAAGCGCGAGAGGGTCGTGGCTCCGAGCTCGGGACCGGCACGGAGGAAGTCGCTCAGGTACGGGCCCACCACCGGGCCGGTGCCGTTGATGTTGATGCCGACGATCGAGGCCCAGAAAGAGCGCTGGTCGAACGGCAGCAGGTAGCCGGTGAAGGCCATCGTCATCGTCAGGATCAGCAGCACCACGCCGATCACCCAGTTCAGCTCGCGCGGGTACTTGTAGGCGCCGAAGAAGAACGTTCGCCCCATGTGGAGGAAGATCAGGATCACCATCACGCTCGATCCCCACTTGTGCATCCCGTGCACGAGCTGGCCCAGCGGAACCTCGTTGTTGATGTGGGCGATCGACGAGTAGGCCTGGGTCGCCGAGGGCGTGTAGAACATCGCCAGGAAGACGCCGGTGACGGCCTGGACGATGAAGGCGAAGAGCGTCGCCGAGCCGAGCGTGTAGAACCAGTTGGTCCCCTTCGGCACCTTGCGGAAGAGCATTCCGGTGAGGAAGCCGCTGGCGGCGAGCCGCTGGTCGACCCAGCCGAGGGCGTCGATCGGCGCCTCTTTGCCGCGCTCGAGCAGCTCGTCGCCGTGGCTCCGGCGCTCCGGCGGGGAGGTCTTCAGGTCCGACGGGGCCTGGCCCTTGGGCGTGCCGCCGATGCCGGGCTTGCCCGGTTTGCGCAGCGGCGGCGGGACGACGGCGTCCGGGATCTTCGGTTTCGGGAAGCTCGGCATCAGGGCGGTGGGAAGGTAGAGGGACGTGGCGGGTAGAGGTATTCCCAGATCCCGCCGGTGAACTCCCCGGGATCGCGGGCGCGGACCGGCTCCATCTGCGAGGTGACGGAGTAGCGCGGGCCGAGCTCGACCTGGCCCTTGCGGACGCGGGTCTGGAACTGGTCGAGCGGGCGCACCGGCGGACCGCCGATCCGCTTGCCCTGGAAGTCGTAGACGCCGCCGTGGCAGGGGCAGATGAAGTTGCCGGCGGCCTCGACGAAGCGGACCGGGCAGCCGAGGTGGGCGCAGCGGTTGGAGACGGCGACGAACTTGCCGGCTTCTTCACCCAGGTCCTCAGAGCTGCGGCGCACGTAGGCCGTGGTCTTGCCGGCGTCGCCGATCCCCTCGGTCTCGGTGAAGACGACCTGGCGGTAGGTGTCCTCGACGAAGTCGGAAACCGGCCCGACCACCTCCCAGCGCTCCTTGCCGCGATGGAAGATCGGGGCGACCGCGAATCCGACGGCGGGCAGCACGATCCCGGCGGCGGCAAGCCCGCCGAGCGCCTGCGAGGCAACCGTGAAGACGTGGCGCCGCGTCATCGACTCCCCCTCGAAATAGCCGGGGGGGTCGGGCTTCGCCCGCTCCTGAATGGGCGCCTCGGCCCCGCTTACCTTGTTCGCGTCGTCTGCCACAGGTCGATCCGCGTAGGGCGACAAAGTCTATTGCTTAGAGGGTGTGACCTGCGTCACACAAACGGCAACAACGAGAGGCTGGCTCAGGAAGCCGACCGACTGTCCTTTGCTTCCTTGATCGCAGCCCAAAAACCGGACCGCATCTCGCGGCGGAGCTCCTGCTCGGAATCGGGAAGGGGGGCCGCTTCCTTTTCGGCCTCGATCAGAAGTTCTGCATCCAGCTCACGAGGAATCCGCGGTTTGTCCGCCAGCAGTCCATCGAGGTCGTCGGCAGTTGCCTTCTTCGCCCAGGAAACGGCAAAGGCGCGGCCGGCAGTCTGGGCCGCGGCAGGGGATGGCGGCTCTTGGGTGGCGAGAAGTTCCTGGGCTTTTGGGGTGAAGTGCTCCTCCCAGTGGTCCTCGGGCAGGACGACGTGCTCGTCGGCCTCCCTGATCAGAGCGGCGGACTGGTTGGAATGGCTTCCGGGAACTCCGAGGAGAACAACCTGGACTCCCATATCTTGTGCCGCGACGACCCCCTCGCGTAGATCCTCGTCGCCGGAGACCAAGTAGGCGCAATTGATAGCTCGCTCACGCGCCAGCGTCATCAGGTCCCGATAGATCAGCGCATCGACGCCCTTCTGTTCGCCTCTGATGATCCGCCCCAACCGGACCTTGACGTAGGGCAGGCCTCCGATCCGTTCGTGGTCGGCCGTGGGGACGGCGTTTACCGCTCCGTCGTACCAGTAGGTCCTGAGGCAGCTCAGGCGCCTGTCGTTGTGCTCCTCGACCCAGTTGGCAAGTTTCGTGGTGAGTCCGGGGTAGTCGCATTTGAGGGCGGCGCGGCTGGTGGTCCTACAGGTCAGCAGTCCCCCTGCGGCGAGCAGGTACCCGGCGTCTACGAAGATCGCGCTGCGATCCATTCCCCGTCCTCACAATCAAAAAGAGCCTCCAGAGGAGGCTCACCAATCGCGCCAAACAGCGCCCGCGCAAGATAACAAGTTCCGTCGACGGTTGGGCATGAAAAAGGGCCCCCAGGGGGGCCCAACAAAAGTTGCCGGAATTACCGACCCATCGATGATAGCTCACGCCCGTTCAGGCGTGGGGAAATCCTTCCCGCTACGAGAGGGCGGCGATCGCTTCGGCGACGCTGGTCCACAGCTGGGGAATCGAGCCGGGGTCTCCCTCCGCCTGAAGCCGGGCGCACTCGCTGATCAGGTCGGCGAGAAGGGCGACGGCGCGGGTGTCGCCGAGGGCGGCTAGGCGGTCGAGGCCGAGGGCGTAGAGGTAGTCGCCTGCGAGGAGAGCGAGGTCTGGATCGTGGCCGGCGAGGAGGCGGGGCTGCTCGTAGTGGAGGAGGTAGCCCTCGCGGACGGCCTCGACGACGAGCGCGTACTCGGCGGCGGCTGGACCGGAGGCGGCAAGCTCGCCCAGGGTCGGCGGATCGGCGGGGTCGACGACGTGGGGGGAGATCGGGGTGCCCTCGGTGCTGAGCTGCTCGGCCAGCGCCTGGAGGGCGTTCATCCGAAGACCTCGGCGAGGGAGTCGGCGGCGGCTTCGAGGGTCTGGTCGATCGTCGCCTCGTCGTGGGCGAGGGAGACGAACCAGGCCTCGTACTGGGCCGGGGGCGGGTAGACACCGCGGTCGAGCAGGGCGCGACAGAAGGCGGCGTGGGCACCGGCGTCGCAGGCGGTCGCGGTGGCGAAGTCGACTACGGGAGCCTCGCTGAAGAAGAGGGTGACGAGCCCGGGGGCGGCGGCTACCTGCAGCGGCCGGTCCTGCGCCAGCACTTGAAAGCCGGCGGCGAGACGGTCGGTCAGCGCGCCGAGGCGCTCGTACGCGGCGGTGTCGAGCTGCTCCAGGGTGGCCAGTCCCGCCGCGACCGCGAGCGGGTTGCCGGAGAGCGTCCCGGCTTGGTACACGTCGCCGGCCGGGGCGATCCGTTCCATCTGCTCGCGCGGGCCGCCGTAGGCCGCGGCAGGGAGGCCGCCCCCGACCACCTTGCCCATCACGGTCAGATCCGGTTCGACGCCAAGCAGTTCCTGGGCGCCGCCGCGGGCGACGCGGAAGCCCGTGATCACCTCGTCGAAGACGAGCAGGGCGCCCGCCTCGCGGGTCGCCTCGCGGAGGAACTCGAGGAAGCCCTCGGCGGGCGGGACTACGCCCATGTTGGCGGCGACCGGCTCAGCCAGCAGCGCCGCGACCTCGTGCTCACGCAGCGCCCGCGCGACCGCCTCGCGGTCGTTCCACGGCACCACCACGGTCGCCGCCGCCTGGGCCGCGGTCACCCCGGGACTACCCGGAACGCCCAGCGTCGCGAGTCCCGAGCCCGAGTCGGCGAGCAGGCCGTCGGAGTGTCCGTGGTAGGCGCCGGCGAACTTGACGACGACCTCGCGGCCGGTGACCGCCCGCGCCAGCCGCACTGCGCTCATCGCCGCCTCGGTCCCGGAGCTGGTCATCCGCAGCATCTCGACCGAGGGGAATCGCGACACCACCTCCTCGGCCAGGCGCACCTCCGCCAGGGTCGCAGCCCCGAAGCTCGTCCCCCGCTTGGCCGCTTCGATCACCGCCGCGACGACGGCCGGCTCGGCGTGGCCGAGGATCATCGGGCCCCAGGAGCCGATCCAGTCGACGTAACGGTTGCCCTCGACGTCGAAGAGCAGGCAGCCTTCGCCGCGTTCGACGAAGATCGGGTCGCGACCGATCTGCCGCATCGCCCTGACGGGCGAGTTCACTCCACCGGGCAGTACCTGCTGGGCGCGCTCGGACAGCCCGCCTGCGCCGCCGCCAGGCGGCGCGCTTTTAGGAATGTTCCGCCTCCCAGCGCGCGTAGTCCTCGGTGAAGTAGTGGAGGCGGATCTTCTTGTACTCGGTCGATGAGTAGAGGGTGGCGCGGTCGTCGGGACCCATCCCGCACTCCGCGGCGATCGAGTCGAGGATCGCATCGCACTCCTCCTTCGAGCGGCCGTGGGCCATCGTGAAGACGCTGTAGGGCCAGTCCTCGTAGGTCGGCCGCTGGTAGCAGTGGGAGATGCCGCGGAAGGACGCCATGCGGCCGCCGACCTCGAGGATTTCCTTCTCGGGCACCTTCCAGACGCCCATCCCGTTGGCCGAGAAGCCGGCGCGGCGGTGGAAGAGGATCGCGGCGACGCGGCGGAGGATCTTGCGGTCGACCATCCCGCCCAGGCGGTCGAGCAGCTCCTCGGTCGAGATCCCGAGCTGCTGCGCGGCGGCGTCGTAGGGCCGCGCGACCGCTGCCATCGGGCCCTGCAGGGCGCGGATCAGGGCGATGTCGTCCTCGTCGTAGGGCTGCGGTTCAAGCTCGCGAGGCGGCGCCGCCTCGACCGCGGCGGCAAGCGCGTCGGTCCCCTTCTCCATCTCCAGGTTCATGTTGATCTTGAACAGGGTCAGGGTCGGCAGTTCCCGCATCGACTCCGCCCCGGTCTCCTCCATCAGCACTTCCAGCGTCCCCTTCAGCCCGAGCTCCGAGTCCGGCGGGGTGGCGATCGTGAACCACATATTGAAGTCGTGGGTGCGCAGGTAATTGTGGGAGACGCCGGGGTGGGCGTTGACGATCTGCGCCGCCCGTTGCGGGTGCTCGCTGTCGACTTTCGCCGCCACCAGCATCGACTCGTAGCCGAGCGCGCGGGTGTCGAAGATCGGGGTGATCTCGCGGATGAGGCGGCCGTCGAGCAGGCGCTGGGTGCGGCCGAGGACGTCGTCGAGCTCTAGGTCGGCCTGCGACGCGAGGAGCGCGAACGGCTCGGGGTCGAGCGGAAACTTTGACTGCAGGAGGTTCATCAGCCGCTTGTCGGTCTCGTCGAGCGGGATCGCGGAGCCGTCCTTACGGCTGCGCGCCTTCGACTGCGGGAGCTTCACCGAAGCCACGGGGCCGCCTCCTTCGCGTAGTAGGTAACGATCGCGTCGGCACCGGCGCGGCGGACAGAGGTCAGTGCCTCGACAACGGCAGCGCGCTCGTCGATCCAGCCGTTGGCCGCGGCCGCCTTCAGCATCGAGTACTCGCCGGAGACGTGGTAGGCGGCGACGGGGGCGCCGGTCGCCTCTTTGACCCGGCGCACTACGTCGAGGTAAGGGAGCGCCGGCTTGACCATCAGCATGTCGGCCCCCTCCTCGAGGTCGAGCTCGGCCTCGCGCACCGCTTCGGCGGCATTGGCCGGATCCATCTGGTAGCCGCGGCGATCGCCGAACTCCGGCGTCGACTCGGCGGCCTCGCGGAAGGGGCCGTAGAAGGCGGACGCGTACTTGGCCGAGTAGGCGACGATCGGGACCCCGGAGTGGCCCTCCTCGTCGAGCTGGTGGCGGATCGAGCCGACCCGGCCGTCCATCATGTCGCTGGGCGCGACCGCGTCGGCGCCGGCCTCGGCGTGGGAGATCGCGGTTTTCGCCAGCAGCTCGACGGTGAGGTCGTTCTCGACCTCACCGGAGCCCTCGCGGATCACCCCGCAGTGGCCGTGCGAGGTGTACTCGCAGAGGCAGACGTCGGTCATCACCACCAGGTCGGGATGCGCCTCCTTCAGCGCCCGCACCGCCATCTGCACGATGCCCTCGTCGTCGTAGGCGCCCGTCCCGAAGTCGTCCTTGACGCTGGGGACGCCGAAGAGCATCAGGGCCCCGATCCCTGCCGCGGCGATCTCGCCGGCCTCCTCGACCAGGTTGTTGATCGAGAAGCGCTCGATGCCCGGCATCGAGGGGACCTCCTCGCGGACGCCCTCTCCTGCCACCACGAAGGCGGGCTGGATCAGGTGCGCGGGGGTCAGCTCGGTCTCTCGGACCAGGCTGCGCAGGGTGTCGGTGCGCCGCAGGCGGCGCAGACGGGTGCTTGGGAACGGCATGGACTACGAGTCTAGGGAAGGGACGAAGGTGCTTCGTGGCGCTGGGGGAGGGACCGGGGGTGCCTTCTACCGGACCCGCTCGCTTCGCTCGCTCTAAGTGTCCGTACGAAGACACCCCCGGTCCCTCTGTGCGGGCGCAGTAGCTTGTTCGACCGTGCTGGCTAAGAACGTGGGCAAGCGGTTCGGGAGCAGGGAGGCGCTGCGGGGCGTTTCTTTGGAAGCTGGGCCCGGCGAGCTGGTTGCGGTGATCGGGCCTAATGGGGCCGGGAAGACGACTTTGCTTTCGATCCTGGCTGGGATCTCCAGGCCGGATGAGGGGGAAGTGGAGTCCCCTAATGGCGAAGTTGGGTGGGTTCCTCAGCAGGCCGCTCTTTACCGGCGGCTGACGGTGGAGGAGAACCTGTTGCTGTTCTCGCGGCTGGAGGGACACGAGGATCCGCGGGGGTCGGTGGAGGAGATGCTGGAGCTGACGGGGCTGGCGGAGCGGCGGGGGGAGGTTGTGGCGCGGTTGTCGGGAGGAAACCAGCAGCGGATCAACATTGCGATCGGGCTGCTGTCGCGGCCGGCGGTGCTGCTGCTGGACGAGCCGAGCGTGGGCCTGGATCCGCGGCAGCGGGCGCGGTTGTGGGAGTTCGTCTCGGCGCTGGCGGGGCGGGGGACGACCGTGATCTTCTCCACCCACGACATCCAGGAGGCCGAGCGCTACGGGGGGCGGGTGCTGGTGCTGGCCGACGGGGAGTCCCTCTTCGACGGCTCGGCCGAGGCACTGCGCGAGGCGGTGCGGCGCGAGGCGCCGGAGGACGCCGACCGCGACTTCGAGACCGCCTTCGTCGCCTACCTTCACCACCGGGGGCACTGATGTCGGGGGTGCGCTGGCTGCTGCTGAAGGACCTGCAGATCCTGCGGCGCTCCCCGCTACAGGCGGTGCTGCTGGTCGCCTATCCGATCCTGATCGCGGTGCTCGTCGGTTTCGCGATCTCGCGCGGGCCGGAGGACCCGCGGGTCGCCTTCCTCAACGAAGTGCCGCCGCAGACGCGGATCAACGTCGGCGGTCAGGAGCTGCCGAAGGCGAACGTCCGCGAGCAGATCTGCGAGCGGGTGGAGTGCGTCTTCGTCACGGACCGCGATGAAGCGCGGGAGAAGGTCGAGTCGGGAGACGTGCTGGCGGCGCTCATCCTCCCCGCAGACCTGGTGAACAAGATCAACTCGCTCTCGACGCTGACGCCGGGAGTGCCGGAAGTCGAAGTCCTCGTCAACGAGGAAAACGCGATCAAGTCCGAACTCGTCGACGACCGGATCACCAGCCTGCTGGCGCAGGCGAACCTGCGGATCGCTCGGCGGATCGGCTCGGAAGGGAGCCGCTACCTGGGCCTGATCGTCAACGGCGGACAGTTCCACGTGCTGGGGGAAACGATCCCGATCCTCGGCCTGCGGGCGAGCGCGCGGATCCTCGCGGCGGTGGCGCCGGCGCTGCCGAGATCGCTGCGGCCGGCGCTGGAAGAAGTAAACGAATTCGCAAGCCAGGCGCGCGACAACCTCGACGTCGCCAAACCGCTGATCGACCGGCTGGCGCAGCCGATCGAGGTCGACAAGGTGGTGGTCGGCGGGAAGTCTCCGCCGCTGGAAATCTTCGCGATCGCCGTCGCCGCGACCCTCACCCTCGCCTTCGTCGTCGTCCTCCTGGTGGCGGGGTCGCTGGCGCTGGAGCGGGAGGAGAACGCCTTCCCGCGGCTGACCCGCGGACTGGTCTCCGACGGCGGCCTGCTCGGTGAGAAGGTCCTGCTCGGGGTCGCGGTGGGGCTGGTCGTGACGCTGCTGATGCTGTTCGGGATGAGGATCTTCGTGCCCCTGGAACTGGGGCGGGTCTGGCTGTGGCTGGTCGCGATCCTCTTCGCGGCGGCGGCGCTCGGGGCGGCCGGCGCGGCGCTCGGGGCGGCGGCGCGCGAGGTGCGCGCGGTCTCCCTGCTGGCGTTCATGGTGACGCTGCCGATCGCCTTTCTCTCGCTGGTCCCTTCGGGCGCCGTCAGCCCCGCCGTCTTCGACGCGATCCGCTACCTGACCGCGCTCTTCCCCTTCAAGCCGGCCCTGGAAGCGATCACCGCCGCGCTCGACGAGGCCGGCCCGAGCATCGGCGGCCCGTTGCTCCACCTGGCGATCCTCTCCAGCGGCTACGCGCTGATCGCGCGGCTGGCCTTGCGCCGGTTCGCGACGCTCTGACCCCGCCGGGCTCGAATAGGGTCGGGTCGACATGAAGGTCCTCTTCATCGGCGACGTCGTCGGCAGCCCGGGACGGCAGGGGCTGCGCGAGGCGCTGCCAGGGTTACGCGAGCGGCACGTGCCGGACCTGGTGATCGTCAACGGCGAGAACTCGGCCGGCGGCATGGGGATCACCGAACGCACCGCCAACGACATCTTCGGCGCCGGCGCCGACGTGATCACCAGCGGCAACCACGTCTACCGCCACCGCGAGGCCTACGAGTGGCTGGACAGCGAGGAGCGGGTGGTGCGGCCCGCCAACTACCCGCAGGCGAACCCGGGCCGCGGCCACACCGTGGTCGAGGCCGGCGGAATGCGGGTGCGGGTGGTCAACCTCAGCGGCGGCGTCGGCCTCCGCATCGCCCGCTCCCCTTTCGACACCGTCGACTCGATCCTCAGCCACCACGAGCAGGACGCGGTGATCGTCGACTTCCACGCGGAAGTCTCGAGCGAGAAGGTGGCCATAGGGTGGCACCTCGACGGGCGGGTGGCTGCCGTCTTCGGGACGCATACGCATGTGCCTACGGCGGACGGCCGGGTGTTGCCGGGCGGGACGGCGCATGTCTCCGACGTGGGGATGACGGGGGCGCGGACTAGCGTGCTGGGGGTGAAGCCGGAGCAGGCGTTGCGGTCGCTGATCACGCAGATGCCTACTCGGTTCGAGACGGCGGAGGAGGATGTCTGGGTGATGGGGGCGGTGGTCGAGGTGAACGACAAAGGGCTTGCCGACTCTTTTGAACAGGTGATGGTTCCTGTGGGTGGGGATTAGGGACCCGGGACCCCCTCCTCACTCAACTTGCTCGGGTGGAGTCGCAGCTGCCGTCCGAGATTGTTTCTGCCCGAGAAGTACAAGCCGTTCGGAGGGGGTCCCGGGTCCCTTCTCGATCGCTGACAGGGCTACGAGGAAGAGTGGGTAGAACCAGACGATGTAAAGGTAGAACCAGTGGTGGAGGGTTAGCTGTAACGCCACCAACAGCGCCGCCGAGAGGGCGGCGAGCTGGGGCAAGCTCTTTCGCCGGGGGTAGAAGGCGAAGGTCAGGGACGTGGTGGCGGTTAGGGCCAAGAGCGCAATGCGGAGAGGTTCTAGGTTGGTCTGGCCCCAGATGCTGAAGGGGGAGTTGCGGCCGGCTTGGGTGGCGATGGTGCGGTCGTAGAAGGTCTTCAGGCCGGGGTCGATCGCGGGCCAGGTCATGACCGCCACCGTCACCAGAAGAAACCCAGCCACGAAGAGGAGCGCGGGGCGCAGCTTGCGCTGGTAGGTCAGGTACATGGGAGCGAGGGGGGCTGCGACGAACTTCGCCCAGGTCGCCGCGGCCAGAGCAGCGCCGCGAGCGAGCGGCCTCGCGGCCAGGAGCAGGGTTGCTAGGAGGAGTGCCGCGACGAGGGAGTCGTTCGAGTTCGACTCGAGGGCGTAGGCGGTATAGGGGTAGGCGGCCCAGGCGATGGCGAGGGTCGCGGCGAGGCGCCGGCCTTCGGGGCCGGGGCGGATGCGGATGCCGAGCAGGATCAGGAAGCTAAAGCAGGCGAGGTCGAAGAGGATCGCGGCGGCGTGGGCGGCGGGGAGGTCGTCCCACTCTCCCGACCAGGGCCAGATCCGCTCGAAGGGGAGGTAGGCGAGGTAGCTGACCGGGCCGTAGGTGTCGCCGGTGGAGACGTCGTCGGGGAAGTTGTCGTAGACCGGTTCCCCGTGGGCGATCCGGTCGGCGCCGACCACACCGGCGTAGCCGACGTCGATCGCGCCCGAGTCGGCGAGGTTGAGGCCGACCCGGAACCCCATCAGGAAGAGAGCGGCGATCACCATCCAGGCGACCGGCCAGACCGGACGCAGCCCGTCCCCCCTCCCCCGCAGCCCGATCCAGAGCGAGCGGGCGAGCAGGTAGAGCAGCACCGGGTAGACGAGCGGGACGGAGACGCCGATCTCGGCACGGTTGAAGAAGTAGTGGGAGACGCCGAAGCCGAGCAGGATCAGAAGGTCGAGGTTGGCGACCCGCCAGAGCCGCCGCCAGTCGACCAGCCCGAGCAGGAAGATCAGGCAGAGGGGCAGGAAGACGTAGGGCGCGTTGAGCTTGTGGCCGAAGGCACCGGAGTAGCCGCGGGCCATCTTCCAGGCGATCTGGTAGCCGGTCCACGACTCGGTCACCTCGCCGCTGTGGGCATCGACGAGGACGAGGACCCGCTCCTCACCGCCGTCGAAGTAGGCGACCTCCCAGTGCCCCTCGTCCAGCGAGGCGGTAGGCCCGAGCGCACCGTGCTCCCGCTCCTCCGCGACGACACTGGAGTCCTGGTCGGCGGCGGCGATCGCTTCGGCGCGGGTGAGACGTTCAGACCCCGCCGCCGGTGCCGCGGCGAGCAGAAAGGCAGCGAGCGCGATCAGGAGCGCAGCGCGCCTCACCCCCGCGCCGCCACCCCGAAGTGCTCGCGGATGATCGGCGCGACGTCTCGCAGCGCCCACTGCTCGCGCTCATCCGCCGAGTCCGGGCCGCAGCCGACGAAGAGCAGTGGTCCCAGCGAGTCGCCGGCGTGGAGGGCGCCGTGGCTGCCGCCGCCGGCGTGGCTGACCCCACCCCAGTCGACCGCCTCGAAACCGGGCTCCAGGGAAACGACGAAGTCGCCGGCGTGCGGCGCGGTCAGCGCCGACCAGACCCGGGCCAGCGGGTCTGGATAGGTCTCGCTGCGCAGGCGCCCGCCCTCGACCGCGGCCTCGAGCGCACCCAGCTCCCCCTTGACCTCCCAGCTGCCGCCGCGCAGGTCGCGGACCTCGCGGCCGGGACGGAAGCGCAGCGCCTCTCCCCTGCGCTCGACCACCGCCCAGACGGCGCCCGCCGGGACCCCGGGGCCTTCGCGCAGCAGCGGCATCCCGTCCTCCCCCTCGAGCCGGCAGACCAGGTCGACGCCCTCGAGGACGCCCAGCCGCGCGGCCACCTCGAGCGGCTCGGCCCGCTCACCCTCCCCCGGCAGCAGGTAGACGTGCGCCGCGCGCCCGGTCGGGCTGACCGCGAGCTGGGCCAGCTCCGGCCGCTCCTCGGAGGGCTGCAGCACCGACCACTCGGAGCTCAGCAGCTCGGCCAGCGGCAGGCCGCGGTGGACCTCGGTCTGGGAGTGGTCGGCGAGCAGGATCAGCGCGTGGGATTCGAGAAACTCGTCGAGCCCGCCCGCTTCCTCGGCGTAGGTGGCGAAGGCGCGGTCGGCCTTGGCGATTGACTCGACCGTCGCCTCCGGCCCGTGCTGGTGAGAGTAGTTGTCGTTGTCCGGCAGCGAAAGCAGGAGGAAGTCGTAGAGATCCTCCTTCAGCAGCTCGGCAGCGCAGCAGGCGGCGTAGCCGTCGCGGTTGCCGGGGATCGAGGTCGAGCGGCACGGCACTTTGCGGCTGGCGTAGAGGTCGCCGTAGAAGAGGTCGGTCGGGCCCCAGGTGTGGTGGTGGAACTTCAGCTTGGTCGCGTCGACGGCGCGGCGCAGCAGCCCCTCCAGCGAGACCTCGTGCCGGCGGCGACCCCGGTAGATGAGGAACGGCGTGCAGGCGGTCTGTTCGCCGATGTCTTCGAGGCTCTCGAAGACCGTCTCCACCTCGGGGCTGAGGTGGGCGAGGTTCATGTTGTAGACGAGGTCATAGAGGGCGAGGAAGACGCCGAAGGCTCGGGTCGCCTCCAGCGAGGAGCCGTACTCGACGTAGCGCCGCTCGAGCCGGTGGTACCAGTTCATTCCGCTGATCCAGTGGCGGTCGGCGCCGGCGCCGGTCACCATCTCGGCGCTCGCGACCGGCGTCACCGAGGGAAAGCTGGAGACGCAGTCTCCGATCAGCACCCCGCGCTCGACGAGCGCGGCGAAGGTAGGCGCCCGCTCCTCGGCGATCGCCCGCTCGAGCATGTCGGTGCGCAGCGAGTCGACGTAGGTGAGGACGAGCTTCTTGCGGGGCGGCATCGGCTCAATGATGCCCGGCGGCCAAGGTGGCCGAACCCGGCGTTATCGGAGGACGCGAAGCCCGGCGTGTTTGCGCTGGGCGCGGCGGTGGCGGGTGATCCCCAGCCAGATCAGGGCGAGGACGACGATCACGACCAGCGGTTCGAGCAGGAGCGCGATCGCGATCACGACCAGCGCCGCCAGGGAGACGATGAAGGCCAGCGCTCCACCGCCGCTGCCCTCGCGCCGGCTGGCGCCGTAGACGATGTCGCTGATGACGATGCAGGCCAGCGCGGCGCCGGCCAGCCCGAGCACCGCTCCGACGACTCCCTCCAGGAGGAAGCCGACGACGAAGCCGATCACGGCGGCGAGGATCGTCATCCGGCCACGGGCCGACCCGTGGGTGCCGGTGGTGCCGGCGAGCATGCCGATCGCCAGCCCGATTCCGAGCTCGGTTAGAACGTCCACGCCCGAAAACCTAACCATTTGCGATGGCCGGGCGCTGATCCGCCACACTTCCGGAATGGCCGAAGTCCCCGAGCCGACCCATCGCCGCCGCTCCCACGCCGGGACCCGCGACCTCGAGCGCTACGCCGGCCTGTTCGCCGAGCGGACCGGGGTGATGCGCTCCTCGGCGATGCGCGACCTGATGGCGATCACCGCCCGCCCGGAAGTGATCTCCCTCGCCGGTGGGCTCCCGGACACCTCCACCTTCCCGCCGCAGAGCTTCGCCGCGCAAATGACCCGGATCGCCCAGGAGTCGGCAGCGAAGGCGCTGCAGTACGGGCCGACCGAGGGCTTCGAGGAGACCAAGGACTGCATCCTCGAGGTGATGGGCGCCGAGGGCATGCTGCCGGACCCCGACGACATAATCGTCACCACCGGCGGCCAGCAGGCGATCGACCTCGTCTGCAAGACGCTGATCGACCCCGGCGACGTCGTCATCTGCGAGGCGCCGACCTACCCCGGCGCGATCCCGACCCTCTGCAGCTACCAGGCCGACGTCGTCCAGGTCGAATGCGACGAGGACGGGATGCAGGTCGAGCTGCTGGAGCAGCTGCTGGCGGAGCTGCGCGCGGAGGGGCGGCGGCCGAAGTTCATCTACTCGGTGCCGAGCTTCCAGAACCCGGCGGGGGTGACGATGTCCCTGCAGAGGCGCCACCGCCTCGTCGAGCTGGCGCGGGCGCAGGAGCTGCTGGTCGTCGAGGACAACCCCTACGGGCTGCTGCGCTACGGCGGCGAGCCGATGCCGCCGCTCTACCAGCTCGACGGCGGCGACTTCGTCATCTACCTGGGCACGTTCTCGAAGATCCTCTCCCCCGGGATCCGGCTGGGCTGGGCGGTCGCGCCGCCGCCGGTGATGGAGAAGATCGTCCTCGGCAAGCAGGCTGCGGACCTCTGCACCTCAACCCTGACCCAGTACTTCGTCCGCGAGTACTTCGCCGAACGGCGCTGGCAGCGCTACGTCGACGACCTGGTCGAGATCTACCGCCGCCGGCGCGACACGATGGTCGAGGCGCTGCGCGACAACTTCCCGGCCGAGGCGACCTGGACTGAGCCCGAGGGCGGGCTCTTCATCTGGGCGACCCTGCCCGACTACATCGACACCAGCGACCTGCTGGCGAAGGCGCTCCGCGCCGACGTGGCCTTCGTCCCCGGCCAGGCCGCCTACGTCGACGGCCGCGGCAGCCACTCGATGCGGCTCAACTTCTCCGGGGTGAACGAGGAGGAGATCCGCGAGGGGGTGCGGCGGATCGGCAAGGTGATCGCCGAGCAGGTCGAGCTCTACGGGGCGCTGACCGGGGAACAGCCGCCGCCCGAGCCGCGCCAGGAGTCGGCCCCGAACGTCCTCCCCTTCCGCAAGGCCGGAGAGGCGTGATGAAGGTCGCGGTGCTGAAAGGCGGGCGGTCGCTGGAGCGCGGGGTTTCGCTGCGCTCCGGCGCGCGGGTGGAGGATGCGCTGGAGCGGCTCGGCCACAAGGTGCTGCCGATCGACGTCGGTCCCGACCTCGTCACGCGCTTGATCGCTGAGCGCCCTGACCTCGCCTTCGTCGCCATGCACGGGGTCGGCGGTGAGGACGGCACCGTGCAGGAGCTGCTGGAGATCCTCGGCATCCCCTTCACCGGGCCGAGTGCGGCAGCCTGCGCGCGCTGCATGGACAAGGTGCAGGCGAAGGACGCGATCGAGGACGCGAATCTCCCCACCCCCCACTGGTTCGCCTTCAACCAGACCGCCTTCCGCGAGTTCGGCGCCGCCGACGCCCTGGGGCGGCTGGAGGAGACGCTCGGCTTCCCGCTGGTCGTGAAGCCCAGCCGCGGCGGCTCCTCCCTCGGGGTCCGGTTCGCCCGCAATCCGGCCGAGGTGCCGCAGGCACTGGTCTCGGCCTTCAGCTACGACGACCGGGTGCTGCTGGAGCGCTTCGTCGACGGCCGCGAGCTTGCGGTCAGCATCCTCGGCGACGAACCGCTGCCGGTGGTCGAGGCGATCCTGCTCGGGGGTGACCGCTACGACTTCGAGGCTCGCTACGAGATCGGCCGCACCCGCTTCGACGTCCCGGCCGACCTCACGGCCGAGGAGCACCACGCCGTCATCGACGCCGCCCTGGGCACATACCGCGCCCTCGGCTGCACCGGCTTCGCCCGCGTCGACCTGATCCTCGGCGCCGACGGGCCGTGGCTGCTGGAGGCCAACGCGATCCCCGGCCTCACCGACACCAGCCTCCTCCCCCAGGCCGCCGAGGCGGCCGGCCTCTCCTTCGAGCAGCTGGTCGATCGAATTCTCGACTTAGCCCTCAAGCCGGCAGCGGCTTAGGAGTCCCCCTGGGCAAAATCCTCGGGGGTTACTTCGTCGAGGAACTCCTTGAACTTGTCGACGACCTCCTCGGTGTCCTCGACCTCGTGCTCGAACTCGATCGCCGACTCCTCGATCACCTCCTCGGCCGCGAAGATCGGGGCCGAGACGCGGACCGCCAGCGCCAGCGCGTCGGAGGGACGGGAGTCGATCTCGACTTCGGAGCCGTTGACCGAGACCGTGATCGAGGCGTAGAAGGTGTTGTCGCGCAGCTCGGTTACGGCGACCCGCTCGCACTTGGCGTCGAGGTTCTCGAGCATGTCGGACAGCAGGTCGTGGGTCATCGGCCGCGGCGTCGAGGCGCCCTGCAGCTTCATCAGGATCGCGGCCGCCTCGGGGTGGCCGATCCAGATCGGCAGGAAACGGTTTCCGTCCACGGTCTTCAGCAACACGATCGGCTGCTTGCCGACCATGTCGAAGCTGACGCCATAGATCTGCATCTGCTGCAAAAGGACTCCAGACCGTCGTTGAGAGCCGAAGTATAGGTCCGGCTTCTACCCGCTCCCGACGAGTGGGGAACGACTGGACGCGAAGAGGAGATGGGCGATCCTGGATTCGAACCAGGGACCTCGTCCTTATCAGAGACGCGCTCTAACCAACTGAGCTAATCGCCCGGGGACGGCGATGATAGCGACGAGGCGGCGAGCGCTCAGGAGCCGTCGCGCTTGCGAAGACGGCGGGCGAAGGCGTGGCCCTCGCGGACGTCGTCGAAGCGCAGCTCGGCGACTATCGCATCGCCCTTGGCGCGCGTGGTGACTTCGTGGCCGAGGGCCTCCTCCAGGGCGTCGGCGACGTCGCGGAGAGCGGCTTGCGCGTCGGGATCGACAGGGGCTCGCTTAGGTTTGGCCTTTGGCTGGCTGGCCAGCCGAACCCTCTCCTCGGTTTCGCGGACCGACCAGCCACCGCGAGCTGCGTCCCGGGCGAGGCGGCGCCGGACGTCGTTGCCGGGGGCCGCGAGGAGAGCCTTGCCGTGGCCCTCGCTGAGGTCGCCTCCCTCGAGCAGCTCCAGCGCCTCATCGGGCAGCTCCAGCAGCCGGATCAGGTTGGAGACGGCGGGGCGGCTGCGGCCGACGCGGCGGGCCAGCTCCTCTTTGGTCAGGCCGAGCTCCCGCACCAGCGCGTCGCAGGCCTTGGCCTCCTCTACCGGGTTCAGGTCCTCGCGGACCATGTTCTCGATCAGCGCCGCCTGTAGCCGCTCGGCCTCCTCCTGGTCGCGGACGACCGCCGGCACCTTCTCGATCCCCGCCTGCTGGGCGGCGCGCCAGCGACGCTCGCCGGCGACAAGCTCGTAGCTGCCGTCAGGGAGGGGTCGGACAAGAAGCGGCTGGACGACGCCGCTCGCCTCGATCGAGGCCGCGAGCGCGGCCAGCGCATCGGGGTCGAACTTGGTTCGGGGCTGCGACGGGTTCGGCTTGATCAGGGAGACCGGCAGCTCGCGCAGCTCCCCGGCCGCCGAGGCCTCCGTCTCCGGCAGGATGGCCGAGAGCCCGCGGCCGATTCCGCGCCTAGCCACGGCTCGCGAGCTCCTTCGCCAGAGCCCGGTAGGCGACGGCGCCGTGGGAAGCGGGTGCGTGCTCGGTCACGGGCAGACCATAACTCGGCGACTCGGCGACCCGGACGCTGCGGGGAATCACCGTCTCGAAGACCATGCCGTCGAAGTGATCGCGCAGCTCGGCCTCGACGTCCTGAGCCAGCCTGGTGCGCTCGTCATGCATGGTCACGAGCAGACCCGCAACCTCCAGTTGAGGGTTAAGCTCGCGCCGAATCAGGCCTAAAGTCTCGAGAAACTGGACCAGTCCCTCCAGGGCCAGGTACTCAGCCTGCACGGGGACGATGACCCGGTCGGCGGCGGTCAGCGCGTTGACGCTCACCGGGCCCAGCGCGGGAGGGCAGTCGAGGAGAGTGACGGCAAAGCGCTCGCGAAGCGGGCCGAGGCGTTCCCTAAGGCGCGTCTCGGAGCCCTCCATGCGCGGCAGCTCGACGGCCGCGCCGGCGAGGTCTTTGTTGGCGGGAACGATCCAGAGGTTGTCCGGCCCGGCGGGCCGCGCCGCCGCGGCGACCGACGTCTCCCCGGTCAGGCAGTCGTAGGAGGAGGGATGGAGGTCGCGGCCGCCGCCCAGGGCCACGGTCGCATTGCACTGGGGGTCGAGGTCGACCAGGAGCGTCTGGTTTCCCTCGGCGGCGGCGCAGGAGGCCAGATTGACAGCGGTCGTCGTCTTTCCGACACCGCCCTTCTGGTTCGCCACGGCGTAGACCTGTCCCATCGGCGTCCAGCCTAGTCAACGCGCCGTCGGCACATTCCCACGGCGGTGGGATAGCCTGCTGCCCGTGTCCGAGACCTTCGACTGGCCCGACGACCCGGCCGAGCGCGCGCAGGAGCTCGTCGCGGGAGTGCTGGACGAGCTCGACCTCGACGGTGAGGTGGTCGTCGAGGAGAACGAGGAGCGGATCCTGCTCACGGTCGAGGGGGAGGACGATTACGGCCTCCTGATCGGGAAGCGAGGGCAGACGATCGACGCCCTGCAGCTGCTCTGCTACCAGGCCGCCTTCCGCGGCTTGCGCGAGCGCAAGCGCGTGATCGTCGACGCCGCCGGCTACCGGGCGCGCCGTCGCGAGACCCTCGAGGGCCGGGCCGACCGTGCTGCCGACCAAGCCCTGGCGAACAACAGCGTCGTCGAGATGGACCCGATGAGCGCCCAGGAACGCCGCGTCATCCACGAGCGGCTGAAGGAGCGGGCGGGGATCGAGACCTACAGCGAGGGCGACGAGCCCAATCGCTGCGTGATCGTCGCCCCGCTCCTGCCCGAGTGATCGGCGACGCCGGGCGGGCCAAGCTGGAGACAGTCCTCGAGCTGCTCGCGGCGGAGCGGGCCTCGGTCAGCTCCGTAGTCGACGAGCGGGCCTGGCAGGTGCACGTGATCGACAGCCTCACCGGGCTTGAGGTCGCGGCGCTGCGGGAGGCGAAGAGGATCGGTGACGTCGGTGCGGGCGCGGGCTTCCCCGGGCTCGTGCTGGCTGTAGCGCTGGCCGGTGCCCAGATCGACCTAATTGAGTCGGTGGGCCGCAAGTGCGAGTTCATGCGGCACGCGATCGCGTCTGCGGGAATCGCCAACGCCAGCGTCCTCAACACGCGGTCCGAGGACCTGGCGGCACGCGAGGGACGCGAGGCCTACGACGCCGTCACCGCCCGCGCCGTAGGCCGCCTCTCGACCCTCGCCGAGCTCGCCAGCCCGCTTCTGAAGCCAAATGGAGTCCTCGTCGCCTGGAAGGGAAGGCGCGACACCAACGAGGAGAACCAGCTCGAGCACGCCGCAGAGGCTCTCGCCATGCGACCCGAGACGATCCTCGACGTCGGCGACCGCGCCGGCAGCCAGCACCGCCACCTACACGTCATCCGCAAGGCCGGACCCACCCCCGAGAACCTGCCCCGCAACCCAGGCATCGCCAAGAAACGCCCCAAGGGCTAGCTCATCTACCACCCAGGCTCGAAGGAGGGTTCGGGACCCCCTCCGAACGGCTTGTACTTCTCGGGCAACACAATCTGGACCGGCAGTCCAGGCCCCACCCGAGCAAGTTGAGAGAGGAGGGGGTACCGAACCCTCCTCCACGCCTACCGCCGCTTCTTCTTCTTCCGCGGAGGCGGCGGTGGCGGTTTCGCTTCCTGGATCGCCGCGGCCCCCTCCGGGGTTGCGACCACCGGTGGCGGCACGATCTGCTTGATCACCAGCTGCTGGCCGATCGTCCAGAAGTTGGTGGTGATCCAGTAGAGGATCAGGCCGGCCGGGAAGCTGAGAACGAAGGGGACGAAGATGAAGGGCAGGAGCATCATCATCGTCCGCTGGCTTTTGTCAGCGGTGACCATCATCACCATGCTGGAGACGAGCTGGGTGCCGACATAGAGGACGATCAGGGTGATCAGTTCGGCCCCCGTCGCCTTCGCGGTGAGGTCATGGATGAAGAGAAACGAGGCTTCGCTGCCGCAATGGCCCGCCTTGCACCCGATGTCCTCGGGCAGCTCGTGTTTGAGCACGAAGAAGAGAGAGATGAAGACCGGGAACTGGGCCAGCAGCGGCAGGCAGGACGCCAGCGGATTGACTTTGTTCTCTTTGTAGAAGCGCATCATTTCCTGCTGCATGCGCTGTTTGTCGTTTTTGTACTTCTCCTGCAGTTCCTTGATCTGCGGCTGCAGGGCCTGCATGGCCCGCATCCCCTTCAGCTGTTTGTAGGTGAGCGGGATGAGGACAGCGCGGGTGACGACCGTGAGGGCGATGATCGACATCCCCCAGCTGAGACCGGCGCTGTCGTGGAAGAACTGCAGCACCCCGTTGGCGAGGTCGATCAGGGGCTGGAGGATGTTGGCCGTGAGGGGCGTCATCGGTGGGCTTCGTGCCAGTCGGCAGGGTGCACCGGGCCGGTGCGGAGCGTGAATCTATCGGGGATGGGGTCGAAGCCGCCGTGACTGAAAGGGTTGCAGCGCAGAATCCGCCACCCCGCGAGGAGAAAGCCCCGGATCACGCCGAAGCGCTCGACCGCTTCGACCGCGTACCTGGAGCAGGTGGGCTCGTAGCGGCAGCGCCGGGGAAAGGCAGGAGAGATCCAGCGCTGATAGCCCCGCACCGGGGCGAGAAAAAAGCGTTTCACGTGGAACGGCCACCCGCGAGCGCCTCTTCCAGGTTGGTGGAGACCCCCTGCATGCCCTCGCGATCGATCAGATCCTTGATCTCAGCCCTGGCGACGATGACGAAGTCGTGACGCGGCGGCAGGCGGTCGGCCAGGGTCCAAAAAGCCTCGCGCAGGACCCGCTTCACCTTGTTCCGCTCGACCGCCCCTCCCACCTTGCGGTTGACCGAGACCCCGAGCCGAACCTCGTCGCGCTCCTCGTCCTTGCGGGGAAAGGTGTAGAGGACGAGGTAGCGGGTGGCGTGCGAGGAGCCGTCGCGATAAACGCGATCGAACTCACCGCTACGCGACAGGCGTCGGCGCTTAGGCGCCATCAGACGACCGGCTGGGCGCCGCGGCCGGTCATCCCGCTACGGCGTGAGGCGCTTGCGGCCTTTACGCCGTCGGCGCTTGAGGACGGCGCGGCCGCCGCGGGTGCTCATCCGGGCCCGGAAGCCGTGGGTCTTAGCCCGCTTCCGCTTCTTCGGTTGGTAGGTGCGCTTCATGCCGGCGGAAGTATAGGGAGGCGCCTGAAAATCTTTTCTGCGGGATTTGCGAGGCGCCCCGGCGGGCTGCTCAGGCACGGCGCTATGGTCGCCCGCCCGGTGCCCGACCATTCTCGCCCACCTGACCTCGATGCCCTCTGGCGGGCAACCCAGCAGCGGCTGAAGGCATCGGTTCCGGAGTCGACCTACCGCCTTTGGCTAGAGCCGCTGGAAGCGGTGGCGGCCGAGGGAGACACCCTCTTCCTCACCGTCCCGGAGAGCAAACGCGCCTGGACCGAGCGGCGCTACTCCTCGCTGATCGGCGAAGCCCTGCGCCAGAGCGGCGATGTTCTGGCGCAGGCGAGCTTCGCGGAGCCGCAGCTGCTCCCTGGCAGCGCTGATCACGACCCCGAGCTGAACCCCAGCTACACCTTCGAGCGGTTCGTGATCGGCCCTGGCAACCGCCTCGCCCACGGGGCTGCCCTTGCCGTTGCGGAGGCCCCCTCCGAGGCCTACAACCCCCTCTTCCTCCACGGTCCTCCTGGGCTGGGCAAGACCCACCTGCTGGCGGCGATCGCCAATTACCTGCGCGACAACGCCCCCGGCCTCAGCGTCCGCTACACGACGGCGGAGTCCTTCACCAACGAGTTCGTCGCCGCGCTCAAGGCCAAGGGCAGCGACGCCTTCAAGGCCCGATATCGCGACATCGACGTCCTCCTCATCGACGATGTCCAGTTCCTCCAGGGGAAGCCCGCTACCGAGGAGGAGTTCTTCCACACCTTCAACGCTCTCTATGAGTCCGGGAGCCAGCTCGTGCTCTCAGCCGACCGCATCCCCAGCGAGCTCGCGGCGCTCGCGGCGCGGCTGCGTGACCGCTTCGAGTGGGGCCTCACCGTCGCCGTCGAGCCCCCCAACCTGGCGACCCGGCTGACGGTCCTGCGGCGCCTTGTCGAGGAGGCCGGAGTCGAGATCGTCGACACGGACGCGCTGGCCGAGCTGGCAAACAGGATCGATGCCAACGTGCGCAAGCTGCACGGAGCGCTGACTCGTGTCATCGCCCACGCCTCGCTGATGGGCCGGCCGCTGAGCGTCGAGCTGATCTCCGAAGTGATCCCCCGCCACCGCAGGCGCGAGCCGACTTCGGTCGAGGAGATCCAGCAGCGGGTGGCCGAGATGTTCGGCATCTCCCGCGCCGAGCTCGTCGGCTCCAGCCGCGCCGCGGTGCCGCTGCGAGCCCGCCAGGTCGCGATCTTCCTCACCCGCGACCTCACCGACCTCTCGCTGCCGCAGATCGGGCGCCTCTATGGCGGCCGCGATCACACGACCGTCCTCAACTCCCTGCGCAGGGTGGAAGCCGGCCTCGACGAGGACTCAGAGCTGGCAGAGAAGGTCCGGGAGTTGCGGGGAGCTATCCACAACCCTGTGGCCGAAGAGCGCTGACAGCCGCCCACGCTGTAAGAATCCCCAGCCTCCCACAGCGGCTTCCACACCCTCGAAACCGCAGAGCACCGCCGAATTCGCCGCGCCCAGAGCTTTTTCAACAGGACCTAACTCAACTCAAGAAGGCAAACCTAAGAAGGCACATCGACTTGAAGCTCACGACCAAACGCGAAGATCTCGTCTCCAAGCTCTCGATCGTCTCCAGGGCGGTTTCCACCCGGGCCGCCACCCAGGCGCTCTCCGGGGTGCTCCTCTCCGCCCAGGCGGATCGCGTCACCCTCGCCGCCACCGACCTCGACCTCGGGCTGGAGACGACGCTCGACGCCGGCGTCGAGAGCGAGGGCTCGGTCCTCCTCCCAGGTCGCCTCTTTGCCGAGATCGCCCGCTCCCTCGCCGACCCGACTGTGGAGATCGAATCGCGTGAGGCCGAGCACGACGTGGAGATCCGCAGCGGCGGCTCGAGCTTCCACCTGCGGGTGCTGCCGGCCGAGGACTTTCCGAAGCTGCCGCAGCCGGAGGAGGCTCCGGGGCTGAAAATCCCGGCTGCGGCGCTGGAAGAGAGCATCGAGCTGGTCGCCCGTGCCGCCTCGCGCGACGATATGCGCCCGGTCCTGACCGGGGTCTTCGTCTCCGCCAGCGGCAAGGAGATGACGATGGTCGCCACCGACTCCTACCGGCTGGCGGTGAAGCGGACCGAGCTCGAGGCAGAGCTCGGCGGCGAGCTGGAGGCGAACATCCCGGCGCGGGCGCTGCGGGAGCTCGGGCGCATCCTCTCCTCCGAGGGCGCCGGCGAGGCTTCGATCTCACTGCTGCCCAACCAGGCAGTTTTCCGGGCAGGGTCGATTCTCCTCTCGACGAGGCTGATCGACGGCCAGTTCCCCAACTTTCGACAGCTCCTGCCGGAGTCCTACGAGCACGACGTGCGACTGCCCCGCCCGGATCTGCTGGACGTCACCCGCCGGGTCAGCCAGCTGGCGCAGCGGAACGCGCCGCTGCGGCTGTCGTTCCGCTCGGGCGAGCTGACGGTGGCGGCGGAGACGCCCGACGTCGGAGACGCCCGGGAGACGATGCCGGCCGCGTTCGAGGGCGAGGAGCTGGAGATCGGCTTCAACCCGGAGTTCCTCAAGGAAGGGATCGAAAGCGTCTCCGGCGACGAGATCCTGGTCCGGCTGATCTCGCCGCTGCGGCCGGGGCTGCTGGAACCGGTGGATGGCGGCGACTTTCGCTACCTGGTGATGCCGATCCGGCTCAACGTCTGACGTGGCGCCGCCGGCCGGGTGAGCGCGCCATGCTCGTCACCGCGATCGAGGCGAAGCCGCTGCGCAGCCTCGACCGGGTCCGGGTCGAGCTAGCAGCGGGGATCGTCAGTGTCATCGGTCCCAACGGCGCCGGCAAGACGAACCTCGTCGAGGCCCTCTACTTCGCCCTCACGGGCCGTTCCTTCCGCACCAGCGACCGCCGCGACCTGATCCCCTTCGGCGGCTCGCTGGCCCGCGCCGAGGCGACCATCCGCGACGAGGACGGAATCGAGCGCAAGCTGCTCGCCTCGGTCAGCCGCAGCGAGGGGCGGCGTCACCTGCTCGACGGCAGCCCGGCCGACCCGGCGACTATCGTCCGCAGCCGGCCCCCGGTCGCCGTCTTCGCCCCGGACCGGCTGACGCTGGTCAAGGGCCCCCCGGCGGAGCGCCGGGCTCACCTCGACGGCTTCGTCGCCGCCCGCTGGCCCGCCCGCGGCGAGTTGCGCAAACGCTTCGGGCAGGCGGTGGCGCAACGCAACGCAATGCTCTCGCGGCTCGCTGCCGGCTATGGAACGCCCGCGGACCTGCGGATCTGGGACAGCGGGATGGCCGACGCGGCCGCTCCCCTGGTCGAGGCCCGAGCCGAGGCCGTCGCCGAGCTGGCGCAGCCGTTTGCCACCGCCGCCGAGGAGCTGGGCCTGGAGGCACCGGCGCTCGAGTACACGCCGCGAGCAGCGGGGTCGGCGGAAGAGATCCGGGCGGGTCTGGAGGAGCGCCGCGAGCAGGACATCCGCCTCGGCCGCAGCTCCTGGGGCCCCCACCTCGACGAGCTGAAGCTGAACAGCGGTGACCGATCGCTGCGCCGTTTCGGGTCGCAGGGCCAGCAGCGGGCGGCTCTGCTCGCGCTGTTGTTCGCCGAGCGCGAGGCGCTGCTGGCGGCGCGGCGAGTGACGCCGCTGCTGCTGCTCGACGACGTGATGAGCGAGCTCGACCCCGGCCGCCGCGAGCGTCTGGTCGCCCGTCTCGGCGACGGCGGCCAGGTGCTGATCACCGCGGCTGACTCTGAACAGGTGCCGGCCGTGGCCAGGCAGTCCGTGATCCCGATGCCGCCTCCGCAGACGGAAGGTTCCGGGTGAGCCGCCGCCGCGCTCCCCGCCCGGCCGCCGGCGCCTTCAGGGCGGCGCTGGACAGGGTCGCCCCGAAAACGCCATTGGCGGCGGTCCAGGCCGCCTGGCCGAGCACCGTCGGCGAGCAGCTCGCGGCCGTCGCGGTGCCGGTCTCCGAACGCGCCGGAACGCTGACGATCGAGTGCGCCGACACCGTCTGGGCGCAGGAGCTGGACCTGATGCAGGGGATCCTCCTGGAGCGGCTGCGGAGCGAAGTCGGGGAGCCGGCACCGGAAGCCCTCCGCTTTCGTGTCAACTCCGAGCGTTTTTGACCACACTTTCTCTACGATTTGCAGGGAAATTGGTTCATAGCACCGGCTTATCCGCGGCCCTCAACTGGTATTCTTATGGCAACTCGCATGACGCCCCGACAGCCGTGGAGCGAGCTCTCCAGGAGTCGGGGCTTTGTGTGTCTACGTTTCAATCGGAAGGGACTCATTGCCTGAGAAAAAAGCCAGCGGCGACTCCTACGGCGCCAAGGACATCACCGTCCTCGAGGGTCTGGAAGCGGTTCGCAAACGCCCGGGCATGTACATCGGCTCGACGGGGCCGCGCGGCCTGCACCACCTCGTCTACGAGGTCGTCGACAACTCGGTCGACGAGGCCCTGGCCGGTCACTGCGACAGCGTCCGCGTCGTCCTCCATCCCGACAATGCCTGCACGGTCGCAGACAACGGTCGCGGCATCCCGGTCGAGACGATGGAGAAAGAGGGGAGGCCGGCAGCCGAGGTCGTGCTGACCGTGCTCCACGCCGGCGGCAAGTTCGGAGACGGCGGCGGCTACAAGGTCTCCGGCGGCCTCCACGGCGTCGGCGTCTCGGTCGTCAACGCCCTCTCCGAGCGCCTGCACCTGGAGATCAGTCGCGACGGCAGCGTCTGGTCCCAGGACTACGAGCGCGGCAAGCCGCAGAACGACCTCACCGCGGGCGCGAAGACGAAAGAGCACGGGACGAAGATCACCTTCCTCCCCGACCTAGAGATCTTCGAGGAGATCGAGTTCGACTTCCAGACGCTGGCGGAGCGCCTGCGCGAGACCGCCTTCCTCACCCGCGGCCTGAAGATCGAGCTGGTCGACGAGCGCGGCGCCACCAACAGCGTCACCTTCCAGTACGAGGGCGGCATCGAGGACTTCGTCCGCCACCTGAACGAGAACAAGGACGAGCTGCACCGCAAGGTCGTCTACTTCGAGGGCGACGAGGAGGCCGGCGAAGTCGAGGTGGCGATGCAGTGGAACAGCTCCTACCAGGAGTCGATCTTCAGCTTCGCCAACAACATCAACACCCACGAGGGCGGCACCCACCTCTCCGGCTTCCGGGCGGCGCTGACGCGGACGCTCAACGCCTACGCCCGCAACAAAGCGTTGCTGAAAGAGAAAGACGACAACCTCTCCGGCGAGGACGTGCGCGAGGGCCTGACCGCGGTGATCTCGGTCAAGCTCCACGACCCGCAGTTCGAGGGCCAGACGAAGACGAAACTCGGCAACCCGCCGGTCAAAGGCCTGGTCGAGGAGACCGTCAACCGCAAGCTGTCGGAGTACCTCGAGGAGAACCCCGGCGACGCGCGGCGGATCATCAGCAAGGCGATCGACGCCTCCCGGGCCCGCGACGCCGCCCGCAAGGCGCGTGACCTGACCCGCCGCAAGTCGGCGCTCGAGAACTCGACCCTGCCGGGCAAGCTCGCCGACTGCACGGTCAAGGACCCCAGCCTGGCGGAGATCTTCGTCGTCGAGGGCGATTCCGCCGGTGGCTCGGCGAAGCAGGCGCGTGACCGCAACACGCAGGCGGTGCTGCCGCTGCGCGGGAAGATCATCAACGTCGAGAAGAGCCGAATCGACAAGGTCCTGGCCAACAACGAGATCCAGGCGTTGATCACGGCGATCGGGACCGGCGTTCACGAAGAGTTCAACCTCGAGGACGCGAGGTACCACAAGATCGTGATGGCGACCGATGCCGACGTCGACGGCGCCCACATCCGCACCCTCGTCCTCACCTTCCTCTACCGGCAGATGCCGGAGCTGATCGATGCCGGCTACGTCTACATCGCCAAACCGCCGCTCTACCGGGTCAAACAGGGCAACCAGGAGACCTACCTGGAGCGCGAGTCCGAACTCGAGGAGCTGTTGCTGCGGGACAAACTCGAGGACTTCGAGCTGATCGACGCCAACGGCAAGAAGACGAAGCTCACCTCAAGCCGCTGGCAGGGGTACGTGCGCCGCTCGAAGGAGTACGAGGGCTGGGGCTCCTCGCTGCAGGCCGAGTTCGGCCACGAGGCCGTTCGCTTCCTCGAGGAGTCGAACCTGCTCGACGAGGGCGTGACCGGGGTTGTCGCCGCCACCGAGCTGATGAACAAGAAGGCACCGGAGGACGAGCCCTTCGATACCGAGGTGCTCGAGTCGAGCGACGAGCTGCTGGTGATCAAGGCGATCGAGCGGCGCAGCGGCCTCGCGAGGACGCATCGCTTCCCGGCCGAGCTGTTCGCCCACCACGACTACCGCAAGTTCGTCGAGGTGCACGCGGCGCTGCTGAAACAGGTCGGGCGGCCGCCCTTCGAGATCCTCTACGACGGCCGGCGCAACGCGGCGCTCTCGTTCCAGGCGCTGCGCGGGGCGGTGCTCGAGCTGGCGCGCAAAGGCGTCCAGCTGACGCGCTTCAAGGGACTCGGCGAGATGAACGCCGAACAGCTGCGCGAGACGACGATGGACCCGGCCAGTCGCACCCTCGCCCAGGTCACGCTCGAAGACGCGACCGCCGCCGACCAGATCTTCTCGATGCTGATGGGGGATCAGGTGGGGCCGAGGCGGGAGTTCATAGAGGCCCACGCAAAAGAGGTCCGATTCCTCGATGTCTAGGGCAACCGGGTTCCACGGGAGGAAGAGCTGATGGCGCTGGACGCACTTACCGGACGGATCGAGGAGCGCGAGCTCGAGAAGGAGATGCGCTCGTCCTACCTCGATTACGCGATGAGCGTGATCGTCGGGCGGGCGCTGCCGGACGTGCGCGACGGGCTGAAGCCGGTCCACCGCCGGGTGCTCTACGCGATGCACGACATCGGCCTGCAACCGACCCGGCCCTACCGCAAGTGCGCCTTCATCGTCGGCGAGGTCATGGGCAAGTACCACCCTCACGGCGACTCGGCGATCTACGACACCCTTGTGCGGATGGCGCAGGACTTCTCGCTGCGCTACATGCTGGTCGACGGGCAGGGCAACTTCGGCTCGATCGACGACGACCCGGCAGCGGCGATGCGGTACTGCGTCACGGGCGACACCCGCGTTGCCACCAAGCAAGGCACCGTCCGGATCGACTCGATCGTCGAGGGCGCCGAGCCCGAGTCAGATTCGGACATCGACCTCGAGGTGCTCGACCGCCTCGGCCGACCCATCCACGCCAGCAAGCTCTTCCACTCCGGCGAGCACCCCACTCTGCGGTTGCGCACGGCACAGGGTCATGAGCTGACCGGGACGCACAACCACCCTGTCCTCTGCCTCGTCGATATGGCCGGAGTCCCGCTCCTGCTCTGGAAGCTGTTGGAGGAGATCCAACCGGGAGACCGCGTCTTGATCTCTCGCACCGAGCAGGAGACTGGGAAGTTGACCGAGGAGCAGCGCCAGCTCGCTCTCCTCGCCGGGGCCCTTGTGTCGGAGGGCTGGGTGAGTTCCAAACGGGTCGGCTTCAACAACGTCGACAAGGATTTCTTCGCTGCCGTCCTCGATGCCTACGACGCAGTGGTGGGCGGGCCCCGGTACGTCTACTCCCGGCAGATCGCCTCGGGAAGTCTCCTCCACGAGTTGGACGTGCAGAACCTCGACTGCTTCCGCAGCTCGCCGCTCGCCGAGCTGAAGGGGATGGCTCGGCAGAAGGCGGTGCCGGAGTTCATCTGGCGGGGCGACGCGGCGCTCAAGCGGGAGTTCCTCCGGGCGTTGTTCACCGGTGATGGCTCGTCCTCGCTCCTCCCGCGCAACACGATTCAGGTCTCTTACTCGACCTACAGCGCGCAGTTGGCCCGCGACGTCCAGATACTTCTGCTCGAGGCGGGGGTCGTCTCCCGCATCTGTCGCTACGAGAAGGGCGAGCACAAGGTCGTGATCAGCAACCGGCGCGACGCCCGCATCTTCGAGCGGAACGTCGGCTTCCTTGGATCCAAGCAGGCGAAGCTCCGTGCCGACCTGGCGCGGGTCCCGCGAACCAGCCGAGCCCTTAGCAAGGACCACGTGCCGTTCATGGCCGATTACGTTCGTGAGGAGAGCGGGGCCGACGAAGGCGGGACTTGGTTGCGCCGCCACAACATCGACCGGATCGAGCGCTGGGAGCAGGGTGGCACCGCAATCATGGAGCGGATCGAATCGCAGGAGGTGCGCGACACTGTCGCTCCGCTCGTCACCGGCGATTATTTCTACGCCGAGGTTGAGTCGGTCACTTCCGCCGGCGTGCAACCCGTTTATTCGATCCGGGTTGACAGCGAAGACCACTCCTTCCTGACCAACGGCTTCGTCAGTCACAACACCGAGGCGCGCCTGGGCCGCCTCGCCACCGAGCTGCTCCGTGACATCGACGCCGACACCGTCGACTTCGGCCCCAACTACGACGAATCGACGCAGGAGCCGCTGGTCCTCCCGGCGCGCTTCCCGAACCTGCTCGTCAACGGCACCTCCGGGATCGCCGTCGGGATGGCGACGAACATCCCGCCCCACAACCTGCGCGAGGTCGCCGCCGCGGTCACCGCCTTCATCGACAACCCCCAGATCGACGTCGAGGGTCTGATGCAGCACGTCAAGGGCCCGGACTTCCCCGGCGGCGGGATCATGAGCCGCGAGGGGATCGCCGCCGCCTACCGTGACGGCCGCGGCAGCATCAAGGTCCGCGCCCGCGCCCACGTCGAGCCGCTGAAGGGGGGCAAGGAGGCGATCGTCGTCACCGAGCTCCCCTTCATGGTCAAGAAGGGGGGCGAAGGTGGCCTGATCACGAAGATCGCCGACCTCGTCCGCGATAAAAAACTGGAGGGCATCTCCGACCTGCGCGACGAGACCGACCGCTCGGGGATGCGCCTGGTGATCGAGCTGAAGCGCGGTGGGCCGCCGGCCAAGGTCGTTCTCAACAACCTCTACAAGAAAACGGCGATGCAGACGACCTTCGGCGCCAACATGGTGGCGCTGGTCGACGGCGTCCCGAAGACCCTGGGCCTGCGTGAGCTGATCCTCCATTACGTCGACCACCAGCGCGAGGTGGTGACGCGGAGGACCCAGTACGAACTGCGTCGTGCCGAGGCCCGGGCGCACATCCTCGAGGGGCTGCTGGTCGCGCTCGACAACCTCGACGCGGTGATCGCGCTGATTCGCGGCTCGAACGATCCCGACGCCGCCCGTGAGGGCCTGATCGACCGGTTCGACCTCTCCCGCGAGCAGGCGCAGGCGATCCTCGACATGCGCCTCCAGCGCCTGACCGCGCTGGAGGCCGACAAAGTGCGGGCCGAGCACGCCGACCTGATGGAGCGGATCGGCGAGCTGCGGGCGATCCTCGGCGACGAGCTGCGGGTGATGGGCCTGGTCAAGGACGAGCTGGCGGAAATCGTCGAGTCCTACGGCGACGAGCGCCGGACCGAACTCGCCCACTTCGAGGGCGACGTCGGGATCGAGGACATGATCGCCGACCAGCAGATGGTTATCTCGCTGACCGCCTCCGGCTACGTCAAGCGGCTGCCGCTGGCGACCTATCGCCAGCAGCGCCGCGGCGGCGTCGGGGTGATGGGGATGAACCTGAAAGAGGACGACTACATCGCCCATCTCCACATCTGCTCGACCCACGACTTCCTGCTCTTCTTCACCAACCGCGGCAAGGTCTACCGGCTCAAGGTCTACGAGCTGCCCGAGGGCGCCCGCCAGGCAAAAGGCAGCTCGCTGAACAACCTGCTGCCGCTGCGCGAAGGCGAGCGGGTGATGGCCGTGATCCCGACCCGGGACTTCAAAGAGGACAAGTACCTGGCCTTCGCCACCGCCAAGGGGCTGATCAAGAAAACGAAATTCCTCGCTTACAACACGCCGATCCGCGCCGACGGGATCATCGCGATCAAGGTCAGGGACGGCGACGAGCTGGTCCAGGTGCGCCGCACCTCGGGCGAAGACGACATCCTCATGGTCTCCCACTCCGGCCACGCCTCCCGCTTCTCTGAGCAGCACGTGCGGGAGATGGGCCGCGACACCAGCGGCGTCAAAGGGATGAATGTCTCCGGCAAGGACAACCGGGTGCTGGCGATGGACATCGCCCGCAACGACACCGAACTCTTCGTCGTCACCGAGAACGGCTACGGCAAGCGGACGCCGGTCTCCGAGTACCCGGTGAAGGGCCGTGGCACCAAAGGGGTCCTCACCGCGAAGCTGACCGAGAAGAAGGGCGGCCTCGCCGGCGCCCTGATCGTCGGCGAGCATCAGGACCTCCTCTTCATCTCCCAGAACGGGATGGTCCAGCGCACCTCCGTCGGCGGCATCTCCCAGATGGGCCGCTCGACCCAGGGCGTGCGGGTGATGAACATCAAGGACGACGACCGGGTCAGCGCCGTCGCCCTCGTCGTCGAGTCCGAGGAGGGCGAAGCTGTCGCCGCTGAGAACGGCGACCAGGAGGAGCTGGTCGAAGCCTCGCCCGACGGGGCCGTCGAGTAAGGACGGGGACGCTCCGCCCTAGAACGGAACTTCGAGGAACGCTTCCCAGCTGGGGCCGGTGAGCGGGAAGCGGGGGGCGCCGGGGAAGTCGACGCTGAGGCTGCCCGCCCAGGAGTTGGTGCCGTCGGGATAGGCGCGGTAGCGGCCGGTGCCGTGGAAGGGAGCCGGCGGGGAGAGCTCGGCGGCGGTGAGGTGTTCGTTGGTGTGGATGGGGCTCTTCTCGGCGAGGAACGCCAGGCGAACGATCGCCAGCTTGCCGGGGGTGTCTTCGGCGCTGGCGCCGAAGAAGCTGGTCTTCTTGCCTTCGAGCGCAATCAGGGCCGAGGTGTCGATGCCGTCGCGGGAGATCGAGAGGAGAGCCGAGAGCGGACGGAAGTAGAACCCGAAGCCGGGGATGAAGCCGCTCACCCGGCGGTGCAGGCACTTCGGCGCCTCGGTGACAACCGCTCCCTTCGCCCGGTGGAGGCGGAGCGAGACGTAACCCCTTTCGCCCCGGAAGCGGAGGTTGCCGCGGAAGGTGCCGCGCCGCTTGACGAACCGGTTGGCGCCTCGGCAGGTGCGCCGGTTGCCGAACCAGCTCCGGTTGCGCGAGGGCCGGAAGCGCATCTTCACCTTGCCGAAGCGGCCGAAGGTGGCCTGCAGGCGATTCGGCCGCGCCACCCCGCGGGCCATGTAGGAGGTCATCGTCCGCATCCCCTTGTGCCCGCGCCAGACCTGGAGCACGACGGCACCACCTTCGGTGCTGACGCCGACCTTGTAGCCGTGGGCGGCCTCGACGACGAAGCCGGAGCGGAAGAACGGTTCGGGCTCGACAGGCTTGCCGTGCTCGGGGCCTGGCATCAGGTGGCTGCGGGGGGAGGGGGGCAGCAGCGGCAACGGCCGCGCCGCCGAGGCGGGAGCGGCCGCCAGCACGGTGAGGAGGGCGAGGAGCGGGATCGCGCGTCTCATCGCACCGCGGCTGCGCGGCCGTAGAGGCGCGCGACTTCCTTCCCGAAGTAGGACCCATAGACGGGCGACCCTTCGTCGAAGTAGCCGTAGTTGGTGACGCCGTTGAGCGTGTCACCGCGGATCGTCCAGCCGCCGCCGGAGGCGCCGCCGGTGAGGCCGCAGGCGACGGCGAGGTTCAGCGGGCCGGAGAAGAGGAAGGAGCCGGCGTCGTGGCCGAGGAAGGGGGTCTGGTGGCAGATCCGCTGGGTTTCGCCGTCGAAGGGAGCTTCGGCGGGGTAGCCGTGGACGTCGAAGGTCTGGTTCGGCTTCAGGTTCCAGGCGATCTCGGCGCCGCCTACCGCGTCTTCCAGCAGTTCCCCCGCCTCGTTGCGGCCGACCACCATCGCGCCGACGTCGGTGTTGATCGTGAAGCCGGAGCGCCACTGCCTGGTGGCGTCGATCCATCGCACCGGGAAGACGCCGAAGGGTCGCTGGCCGTAGCGGTAGGCGGGGACGAAGACGCTGCGCTCGTCGTACCACTCACCGCCGCGACCGCCGCTGTTGACGCAGTGGGCGGCGGTGACCACCACGCTCTTGTTGGGCGAGTGGACGGCGGTCCCCGAGCAGCGTCCGTAGCCGAAGATCCCGAAGGAGACGAAGATCCCGCCGTGGATCCGGAACTCGGGCGTCGTCGGGTCCACGACTTCCTCGAAGTCCGCGCCGAACTCCGCACCGCCGGGGAGTCGCACGGTCTCCGCCCGGCCTCGCTGCCCCCTCACCACCCGGGGCGTCCGGGAATGCGGGGCCCTCGTCTCCAGCGGCTCCGCGGCCCGCATTCGCGCCGCGGTCCAGAAGGCGCTCGCCTCGCGCGCCGAGCCCGCCTGCACCCAGCGGCCGCCGGCCGCGACAGCGCTGCTGCAGAGCACGGCAACCGCAATTGAGCCGATCAGCGCCGCGACCCCTATTGCCGCGAGCGCTCGCTGGGGGGCGCGGGCCCGGGCGAACATTGGCGGCAGTCTAGCCGCGCGTTCAGGAACCCCGGTGTAGCAGCGCGAACGTTGTGTTAAGCCGCCTGCGGCAGGTACTGCTCCCAGGCCGAGGGGATCTTCGGGCTGGCGACCTGGATGAAGACGGTCGGCGGCGGCGCCTTCGGCGTGTTCGCCGGGTGCATTTCGATCTCCCGCGGCAGGCGGTTGCCCTTGCGGCGGTTGCAGGGAGGGCAGGCGGCGACGATGTTCTCCCAGACCGAGAGGCCGCCGCGCGAGCGGGGAATGACGTGGTCGACCGTGAGCCCGGACTTGGTCGAGCCGCAGTACTGGCAGGTCCAGGAGTCGCGGGCGAGGACGGCGCGGCGGGTGATCTTGCGGCGGTGGGCCTCGCGCGGGATGCGGACGTAGTTGACCAGCCGGATCACGTCCGGCCGCTCCATCGTCATCCGCTCGGAATGCAGAGCGGCACCGTCCCGCTGCTCCAAAAGTTCCGCCTTTTCCTTCAGCAGGAGGACAGCGGCCCGTCTCAACGTGCAGACGTTGATCGGCTCATACGTCGCGTTGAGTACCAGCACCCTGGCCATAACTGACCGGAAATTGTAGGCACCTCGGCGCCTGTCCCCGTCTCCGAGGCGGTCCGGCACCCGCTCAGGCGAGCGGATAGGAGCCGAGAATCCGCACCGAAGCGGCTTTCGTCCGCAACGCCGCGATCGCCTCGGCAACCGCCGAATCGCTCTCCTTGCCCTCGAGGTCGCAGAAGAACATGTACTGGCCGAGGCCCTGCCGCAGCGGCCGCGACTCGATCCGGGTGAGGTTGATCCCGCGGCCGGAGAACTCGCTCAGGCACTCGACCAGAGCCCCGGGATGGTCGGCCCCGACCTCGGAGAAGACCAGCGAGGTCTTCCACGGTCCCCCGCCGACGGGCTCGCTCCCGGCCGGGGCGATCCAGACGAAACGGGTGACGTTGTCGGGCTGGTCCTCGACCCCTTCCCGCAGCAGCTCGCACCCGTAGCGGGCCGCGGCCGCCCGCGCTCCGAGGGCGGCCCAGGGCCGCGAGGACTCGCTCACCATCCGCACGGCAGCCGCGGTGCTGCTGGCGCTTCGCAGTTCCACCTCGGGGAAGCTCTCGCGCAGGAAGCGCTGGCACTGGGCGAGCGGCTGCGGATGCGAGAGCACCGCCTCGACGTCCTCGGCCCCGGTCCCCGCGCGGGCGATCAGGTGGACCCGGACGCGGTAGTCGTGCTCGCCGACGATCGTCACCGCCGCCGCCTCGAAGGCGAGGGTGTCGAGCGTGGGGCGGACCGACCCCTCGAGCGAGTTCTCGATCGGGACCAGCGCCCGGCTGGCCTCGCCCCGCTCGACGGCGAGGATCGCGTCGGGGATCGTCGGCGTCCGCAGCGGCTCGAAGCCACCCTCGGGAATCGCCTCGCCGAGGGCATCCTCGGTGAAGGTACCGGCCGGGCCAAGGTAGGCGATGCGCATGCCCACAGCCTGCCCTATTCGATCAGCAGCGTGTAGCTCGCTTCGTTGTTTTCGGTCAGGGTCTCGCCCGGCACCGCCTCGACTTCGATTTCGAGCGTGACTTCACCGGAGGGCGTCGGCGTCAGCGGGATGATCGCGGTCCCGGTTTCGCCGGCCGGGAGTTCGTCGATTTCGCCCTTGATCGTGGTGCCTTCGAAGGTGACGGCGACGGTGACGCCGTTCTCGGTCGATTCGCCCTGGTTGGTGACGCCGGCTTCGACTTCGACCCCTTCCTCGCCGGCGATCGTCGTCGGCGCGCCTTCGATCAGTTCGGTTTCGTTGACGGTGACGCTGGCGAGTTCGGTTCCGTGCAGGCCGGAGACGTCGCCGCTGACCCCGCCGCTGACGCCACTGAGGGCGTCACTGACGGTGCTTTCTTCGAGCCACTTTTCGTCCGGCAGGAAGGTGCTTTTCGGCAGGTCGCTGTCGGAGACGCCGTTGTCGGCGAGGACCGCGTCGACTTCCGGCCGCACCACCTGTTCGTAGACGACGTCGGCGGCGAGCAGCTTCTGCATCTGCTTGGCGATCCCCCCCATCGCCTTCTCGGCGCCGGCGTCGCCGAGCGCGGTGCTCATCTTGCCGGCGATCTCGTCCATCGCGTTGGCCCGCAGCTGGTAGGCGAGCTCGAGGTTGCCCTGGGCGTGGGACATGTCCCCCGGGGCGCTGAGGTCGTCGATCCGGGAGGCCTGGCTGTCGACCGCGCTGCGATCGGCTTCGACCTGATCGACGAAGTCGGTGACCGAGGCGCTACCCGGGTCTTCCAGCAATTTGAAGAACGAGCCGCTCGTGTGCTGGGTCTCTTCGACGATCTGGGTGACGTCGCGGGCGTAGTCGCTGAGCTCGCGGTTGGCGCGGGCGTCGAGGCAGCCCTTGACCCCGAGCACGATCAGGATCAGCAGCAAGAGGCCGCCGCCGAGGGCAAGCGCGCGGCGCAACACGATCTGCTGGCGCTCGGGTCGGCGTCTGGGCCGCTCGCGGCGGGGCGAGCGTCGTGAGGTGAAGTCCTCCACGGGGGCGAGAGTATGACTTCTGATGCGGCTGCAGCGTCAGGACACCCCGCAAACGGTGGGTTTTTCCCAGCGCCTCTCGCAGGAAGAGTTTCTTTTCCGGCGAAGTGGGAAGGGCGATGGTCGGCTCGCTCGTCCTCAACCGGTTCCTGATCGAGCGCCGCATCGGCAGCGGCGGGTTCGGCGTCGTCTACGAGGCCTGGGACGGTCGTCTCGAGCGGCCGGTGGCTGTGAAGGCGATCGAGCAGCGGGGAGAGGCGGGGCGCCGCGTCCTGCGTGAGGCCCAGGCCGCAGCCCGCCTGAACCATCCGGGGATCGTCACCTTGTACGAGCTGGGCGAGGAGGACGGGAACGCGCTGCTGGTGACCGAGCTGGTCGAGGGGTCAACCCTGGCCCGGCTCGCCCACGCCGGCGAGCTCTCCGACCGCGAGATCGGCGAGATCGGCGCCGATCTCTGCGAGGCGCTCGACCACGCCCACTCGCGCGGCGTCGTCCACCGCGACATCAAGCCGCAGAACGTGCAGGTGGTCGAGGACTCCGAACCGCGAGCGAAGCTGATGGACTTCGGCGTCGCCCACCTCGCCGACGACGCGCCGCTGACCGCGGCCGGCGACGTGGTCGGCACCCTCGCCTACATGGCCCCGGAGCAGGCAGAGGGGAGGCCGGCCGGCCCGGAAGCCGACGTCTATTCGCTGGCCCTGACCCTGTACGAGTGCTGGAGCGGCGAGAACCCGCACCGCCGCGCGACCCCGGCGGCGACCGCGCGGGCGATCGGCGGCCGGGTGCGACCGCTGCGCCGCCTCCGTCCCGACCTGCCGCGCGAGCTGGCCGCGACGATCGACGCCTGCCTGGCGCCGCGGCCGAACCACCGTCCCTCGCTGGAGGAGCTGGGGACGACGATCGAGGACGCGCTCGAAGCCCTCAGCGACCATCTGCCCGGCGCCCGCGCCCACGGCTTCCTTACCCGCGCCGGCGCCCTCGCCGCCGCCGTAGCGGCAGGCGGCTTTCTCGCCCTCCACGGCGCCGCCCTCCCGTAGCGAGCCTTCCCTAGGATCTCCCCATCGGTGCGCTGAGTCGTCTGGAGTCGATGTTCGAAGGCCTCGTCGAGGGGGTCTTCAGCCGCGCCTTCAGCTCGGAGGTGCAGCCGGTCGAACTGGCGCGCAAGCTGGCGAAGGAAATGGACGCGCACAAGACGGCCTCGGTCCAGCGCGTCTACGTCCCCAACGAGTACACGGTCTTCCTCGGCCGCCAGGACCGCGGCAAGCTCGAAGGCTACGAGCGCTCGCTCGAGCAGGAGCTCTCCGGCTACCTGCTGGAGCACGCGCGCCGGCGCGGCTACGACCTGCTGACCCGGCCCGCGGTCGAGTTCAAGACCGACGAGCGGCTGCGGCTGGGGGAGTTCGGGATCCAGGCGCGGCTGGTGAAGACGCCCGCGCACGAGGGCCAGGCGCCCGAACAGGGCGAAGAGGGCCACACGATGGTCTACTCGGCGGTGCGCGAGCGGGACCGCGGCAGGCCGAAACGGCCCGAGCAGGCGGTGGGGGCCCTGGTCTCCACCCGCGCGGTCGTCTCGCTCGGCGACCGTCGCTACGTGCTCGACGGCCCGGTGGCGACGATCGGGCGCTCAAAGTCCGTCGAGTGCGTGCTGTCGGACCCCAACGTCTCCCGCCGCCACGCCGAGCTGCGGCGCGGCGACAACGGCGACTGGCAGATCGTCGACCTCGGCTCCACCAACGGGATCAAGGTCAACGGCCGCCGCGTTCCCTTCACCCGGCTCAGCCCCGGTGACCAGGTCACCGTCGGCACCACCTCCTTCACCTTCGATATCGAGCAGTAGGGCGGCTGCCGCCCTCATTAAGGTGCTGGACGCGTGGACTACGACCCGATCTCAGTAGCCCTCAAGTTCGGCTTCCTCGCCGTCCTCTACCTGTTCGTGCTCGTGATCGCGCGCAGCGCCTTCAAGGACCTGCGGCGGACGCTTGCCCCGGCCCCCGACTCGACCGGCTTCCATGCCGGACCGGCCTTCGCCGACGCGCCGCGCGGGCCCGACGGCTGGCTGGTCGCCGAGCGCGGCGGCGGCCTCGATCGCGAGCACCGCTTCGACCTGATCGGCGGCCTCTCGATCGGCCGCTCGAAGGAGGCCGACGTGCGGATCGACGACCGTTACGCCTCCAGCCTCCACGCCCGTGTCTTCTCGCGCGAGGGGCGGTTCTTCGTCGAGGACATGAACTCGACCAACGGGACGCTGCTGAACAGCGCCACCCTGCAGGGGGAGGCAGAGCTGATCGACGGCGACAGCGTGCAGATCGGCGACACCGTCTTCCGCTTCGAGGTCGGGTGAGCGGATGAGCCTGCGGATCGCCGAGGAGGCCGTGCGCACCGACACCGGCCGCCAGCGCAACGCCAACGAGGACTCCTACTTCACGAAGGCCCCGCTGTTCGTCGTCGCCGACGGGATGGGTGGCGCGCAGGCCGGCGAGGTCGCCTCCAAGGCCGCGGTGGAGTCGTTCCCCGGCGAGCTTCCCGCGGCGCCGCCGGAGCGGGTGCTGGAGGAGACGATAGAAGGGGCGAACCGGACGATCCACGAGCTCGCCCGCAAGGACCCGGGGCTGGCCGGGATGGGGACGACGACCACCGCCGCGATCGTCGACCTCGAAGGGGAAACGGTGGCGATCGGCCACGTCGGCGACAGCCGCGCCTACCGGCTGCGCGGCGGCCGCTTCGAGCAACTGACCCGCGACCACTCGCTGGTCGAGGAGATGCGCCGCAAAGGCCAGATCACCGACGCCCAGGCCGAGGACCACCCGCAGCGCTCGATCATCACCCGCGCCCTCGGCCCCGAACCCGAGGTCCAGGTCGACGTGCAGACCGTCCCGGCACAGGACGGCGACGTCTTCCTGATCTGCTCCGACGGACTGACGACGATGCTCGACGACGAGCAGATTTCCCGCCTGCTCACCCGCGCCACCTCGCTAGACGCGGCGGTGAAGGCGTTGGTCGACGAAGCCAACCGGGCCGGCGGCCGCGACAACATCACCGTCGTCGCCTTCCGGCTCGAGGACACCGCGGCGCCGGCCGCCGGCAACCCGCGCGGCGGCCCCGACGAGGGCGCGACGCTGATCGGGTCCAGCGCCGAGGAGGCCGGGCTCAGCGCCACCGAGGTCCGCCGCCGCGCCGCCGCCGAGGCCGCCCGCCGCCGCCGCGCGGAGCAGGAGGCCCGGCCGGGGGGGCGGGGCCTGCGAACGGCGCTGAAGGCGCTGGCCGTCCTCCTCGTCATCGCCGCGGTTGCCTTCGGCGCCTGGTTCGCCAATCGCCAGGTCTGGTTCCTCGGCACCGACGACTCGGGCCGGGTCGCCCTTTACCGCGGCGCCCCCTACGAGCTGCCGTTCGGGATCGACCTCTACTCCCAGCGCTACTCCACCCCGGTCCAGACGGGCTCGCTGCCGCCGAAGCGCGAGGATGCGGTCACCGGTCACAAGCTGCGCTCGCGCGAGGACGCCGTCACCCTGATCGAAGACATCGAAAAGAGCGAGGGGCTTCGTTGACGTCCGCCAGGAACCGGGAGCTGGTCGCCCTGGTTCCCGTCGCCGTCCTGCTCACCGCGGGCTTCGCCGGGGTCTTCTCGCAGGAGAACGAACAGCTCGGGAACCTCAGCCTCGTCTACGGCGCCTACTTCCTGGCGATCTGCCTGGCGACGCACATCTACCTGCGGATCCGCCTGCCCGACGCCGACCCCTACCTCTTCCCGCTCCTCGCCGCCCTGACCGCTTTCGGGCTGGTGATGATCTACCGGATCGACGAGACCCTGGCCCGCGACCAGGCCAACTGGTTCGTCCTCGGGCTCGTCCTCTTCGCGCTGACGATCCACTTCCTGCGCGACTACGAGCTGCTGGAGCGTTACCGCTACACGATCGCGATCGGTGGTCTGCTGCTGCTGCTGGCGCCGCGGCTGCCGGGGGTCGGGCAGCAGGTCAACGGCGCCTACCTCGGGGTGAAGCTCGGCCCGATCGCCTTCCAGCCGGCCGAGTTCACCAAGCTCGCGATCATCGTCTTCCTCGCCAGCTACCTGCGCGAGCACCGCGAGGTCCTGATCGTCGGCGCCCGCCGCGTGCTCGGGGTGACGCTGCCGCCGCTGAAGCACTTCGGGCCGTTGCTGGTGGTCTGGGGCGCCTCGATGTTCATGCTCGTCTTCATCCGCGATCTCGGCAGCTCGCTGATGTTCTTCGCCGCCTTCCTCGCCCTGCTCTACGTCGCCACCGGCCGCTTCTCCTTCGTCGTCATCGGGATGCTGATGTTCCTCGTCGGGGCCTGGTTCTTCGCCAGCACCGTGCCCCACGTCCACGACCGGGTGGAAATCTGGCTCCACCCCTACCGTGACCCGGAAGACACCGGCTACCAGATCCTCAACTCGATCTTCGCCCAGGCCGACGGCGGCCTCTTCGGCAAAGGCTTCGGCCAGGCGCTGATCAACGTGCCCGGGGGTGGCGGGCCGCTGCTGCCGGCGGCGCAGACCGACACGATCTACTCGCTGATCGTCAACGAGGTGGGACTGTTCGGGGCCTGCGGGGTGATCCTGGTCTATCTCCTGGCAACCGCCCGCGGCTTCAAGATCGCCCTCCTCGCGAGCGATGGCTTCTCGAAGCTGCTGGCGGTCGGGCTCTCCTCGGTCTTCGCGATCCAGGCCTTCGTGATCATCGGGGGCGTCACCCGGGTGATCCCGCTGACCGGGGTCACCCTGCCCCTGATCAGCTACGGCGGCAGCTCGATCGTCGCCAACTTCGTGCTGCTGGCGCTGCTGCTCCTGATCTCCGACCGGGCGCGGCGTGAGGCGGCAGAACCGGCGGGACGAGCGGCTGCCCTCGGGGCCGCCACGTGAACCGCCAGATCGTCAAGTTGTTCGGTTTCATCGTCGTCCTTTTCGGTGTGCTGATCGGCTTCACGTCCTACTGGTCGGTCTTCGACGCCGACGCCCTGAAGGAAAAAAACGCGAACAAGCGGCCGCTCCTGGAGCAGCAACAGATCCCCCGCGGCCGCATCCTCGCCGCCGACGGGACGGTGATCGCGAAGTCGGTGCCGAAGGGCAGGGGCGCCGGCAAACGTTACGTGCGGCGCTATCCCGAAGGATCGCTCTATGGCCATCCGATCGGCTACAGCTTCGTCAAGTACGGCGATTCCGAGTTCGAGCAGTTCCACAACGACGAGCTGATCGGCGAAAGCTCCGAATTCACGTCGATCGCCGACGAGCTGCTGGGGCGCACCCAGGAAGGCAACGACGTCGTCACCAGCATCGATCCCGGAGCGCAGCGGCTCGCATTGGCCGAGCTCGAGGAACAGGGCCTCGGCGCCGTCGTCGCCCTCGATCCCAAGACCGGTGCGGTCCAGGTGATGGCCTCCAACGCCCCCTACGACCCCAACCGCGTTCCCTACGAATTCTCGAAGCTGAGCACGGACGAAATCGAAAGGCCGCTTTACGACCGGGCCAGCCAGGGCCAGTACCCGCCCGGGTCGACCTTCAAGGTCGTCACCGCCGCCGCCGGGCTCGACAGCGGCGCGATCACCCCGGAAACCACGATCGACGCCCCCGGAGCCCTGGAAGTCGAAGGCACGCCGCTGCAGAACGACTTCAACCAGGACTTCTTCGGGGCCACGCTGGACACCGCCCTGACCAACTCGGTCAACACCTGGTTCGGCCAGCTCGGGCAGCGGCTCGGCAACGACACCCTGTTCGAATACATGGAACGGTTCGGGTTCAACGCCAGGCCGGCGATCGACCTGCCCGAAGAAGAGGTTTCGAAAAGCGGGGTGTTCGCCGAAGGCGGCGAACTGCTCCACGCCGGCGACCCGGTCGATCTGGCCCGCGTGGCGATCGGCCAGGAGCGGCTGCTGGCGACGCCGCTGCAGATGGCGCAGGTGGCGTCGGCCGTCGCCAACGACGGCAAGCTGATGAAGCCGCAGATCTGGAAGCGGGTGATCGACCCCGACGGCCGCACCGTCGACACCATGGACCCCTCGGTCTACAGCGAGGCGGTCAGCGCGGAGACCGCCGCGGAGCTGACGACGGCGATGGAAGGCGTCGTCACCGAAGGAACCGGGACCAACGCGCAGATCCCCGGGGTCTCCGTCGCCGGCAAGACCGGCACCGCGGAAACGCCCGGCAACAAGGCCTGCGGCGGCGGCGCCGAGGAAAACCAGGCCTGGTTCATCGGCTTCGCTCCCGCCGACGACCCGCAGGTGGCGATCGCGGTCTCGATCGAGTGCACCCCGGAATTCGGCGGCGACGTCGCCGCCCCGATCTTCCGCGACGTCGCGGAAGCGATCCTGAACGGAGAATGAGGAGGAACGGTGGCTGAGGTCAGCGAGGGAAGCATCGTCGACAACCGCTACCGGGTTCTGCGCCGGCTCGGCAGCGGCGGCATGGCCGACGTCTGGCTGGCGGAGGACACGCACCTGCAGCGGCAGGTGGCGCTGAAGGTCCTGCATCGGCGCTACCTGCAGGACGCCGAGTTCGTCGGGCGCTTCCAGCGCGAGGCCGAGCACGCCGCCGGGCTGCAGCACCCGAACATCGTCGCCGTCTTCGATCGGGGCCAGGACGACGGCGTCAACTACATCGCGATGCGCTACGTGCAGGGGCCGACGCTGAAGGAGCTGATCGACCGCGGTCTCAGCCCCGACCAGGCGGTGGCGCTGGTGCGGCAGGTGCTCGAGGGCGCCCGCTTCGCCCACCGCAACGGGATCGTCCACCGCGACCTGAAGCCGCAGAACGTGATCGTCGACGAGGAGGGCAAAGCGGTCGTCACCGACTTCGGCATCGCCCGCGCCGGCATCTCCGACATCACCCAGACCGGCTCGGTGATGGGGACCCCGCAGTACCTCTCGCCCGAGCAGGCGCAGGGCTTCGAAGTCACCCCCGTCTCCGACCTCTACTCGATCGGCGTGATCCTCTACGAGGCGCTGACCCGCCGCGTCCCGTTCGAGGCGGACAGCGCCGTCGCGGTGGCGATGAAGCAGGTGTCGGAGACGCCGCAGCGGCCGAGCTCGATCAACCCGCAGGTCTCCCCGGCGCTCGACGCGGTGGTGATGCGGGCGCTGGAGAAGGAACCGGGGCAGCGCTTCCAGAGCGCCGACGCTTTCATCGCCGCCCTCGACGCGGCGCTGAAAGACCCCGGCGTCGCCCAGGGCACCGCCGCCTTCGCCGCCGCGCCGCCCGTCGCCGCCGTCCCCGAGGAGGAGGTGCTGGAGGACGAGCGCAGGCGCAGCTGGTGGCTCTGGGGCCTGCTCGTAGCGGCGATCCTGATCGGGATCCTCGTCGGGCTGGCGCTGACCCGGGACACCGACACGAAGGTGCCGAACGTGACCGGCAATCAGCTCGGGGTGGCGATCACGCTGCTGGAGCAGGACGGCTTCGGCGTCGGCGACGTGATCCGGGTCGAGCGGGAAGCGCCGGCGAACGAAGTGCTCGAGCAGGACCCCGCCGCCTCGCCACCCGCCGACCAGGCCTCCGAAGACTGCGCCTTCCTCACCTTCTTCTGCTCGAAGCCGGAAGTGACGCTGACCGTCAGCGCCGGCCCCGGCACCGCCGAGGTGCCCTCGGTCACCGGCGAGGATGAGGCGGCGGCGATCCGGAAGCTGGAAGCGGCCGGATTCGAGGTCGACGTCGAACGGGTCAACTCCGACTCGGTCGAAGAAGGGCTGGTGATCCGCTCCGAGCCCGGCGGCGGCAAGACCGCGACCAAGGGGTCCACGGTCACCCTCTCCGTCTCCCGCGGGCCGAAGCTGGTCAAGGTCCCGGTCCTGGTCGGCGCCCAGCGCGAAACCGCGGTGCAGCGGCTGCGCAGCCACGGCCTCGAAGCCGCCGTCTCCGAAGAGGAAAGCCCGGAACCGAAGGGGCGGGTGATCCGGCAGGCGCCCGATGCCGGCAGCCTCGTCGAACCGGGCTCGACGGTGACGATCGTCGTCTCCAGCGGTGAAGAGGCCGAAGAAGAAGCGAAGGTGCCGAACGTGATCGGCAAGGAACGGCGGCAGGCGGTGGAAGCGATCCGCGCCGCCGGCCTCACCCCCAACGTCGAAGAAGAAGAAACGCCGGTCTCGGGCAAAGTCGGCCGCGTGATCGACCAGTTCCCGCCCCCGGGCCAGGAGCTCGAACCGGGCTCGACGGTGACGATCACCGTCGGCAAGGCGACGGCCGGCACGCCGGAAGAAGATGGCGAAGAAGAATGAGGGTCGCGATCCTCTCCGGCGGCCGCTCCTCCGAGCACGAGGTCTCGCTGCGCTCGGGCGCGGCCGTGGCGCGGGGCCTGCGCGAGGCCGGCCACGAGACGGTCGAGGTGACGATCGGCCGCGACGGCGGCTGGTCCGCCGCCGGGGCCACGGTCGAGCTGGTGCCGGGGGGCGGCCTGCTCGGCGCCGACGCGGTCTTCCCGGCCCTGCACGGAGCCTTCGGCGAGGACGGCAGCGTCCAGGGCCTGCTCGAGTGGCTTGAGGTTCCCTACGTCGGCTCCGATGTCCTGGCCTCGGCGATCTGCATGGACAAGCTGACCCTGAAGCGCCTCTTCGCCGCCCACGGTGTGCCGCAGGTCGAGTTCACCGCAGTCGAGGGAAACGACTGGTGGGGTCGCTGCGAGCAGATGGGGATGCCGCTCTGGGTGAAGCCCTCCCGCATGGGCTCGAGCGTCGGGATCAGCCGCGTCACCGAGCTCGACCAGCTGGATGCCGCTGTCGACCTGGCGCTGCGCCACGATCCCCGCGTGATCGTCGAGGCCTCGGCCGCCGGCCGCGAGGTCGAGTGCTCGGTCCTCGGTAACGCCGAGCCGCAGGCCTCGCTGCCTGGGGAGATCGTCGCCCAGGGGGTCTGGTACGACTTCGAGGCCAAGTACACCGAGGGAGGGATGGAGCTGCGCGTCCCCGCCCCGGTGGGCGAGGAGGCAATCGAGCGAGTGCGCGAGCTCGCCGTCTCGGTCTTCTCCCTGGCCGGCTGCTCCGGTCTTGCCCGCTGTGACTTCTTCGTCGAGACAGACGGCACCGTCCTCGTCAACGAGATCAACACGATGCCGGGGTTCACCGACACCAGCGTCTACGCCAAGCTCTTCGAGGCGACCGGGATCGACTACCCGAGCCTCTGCGACCGTCTCGTCGGTCTGGCGGTCGAGCGCCACCGCGAGGCTCGCTCCTTCGAGTTTTAGGGGTTAGCGCCTCAGATCGCCGGGTACCGAGAAGTAACCAGTCAGTAGTCCATTAGAGGTCGCTGGAGCGAAAAGATGACGACTGGACTCGAGGGGATAAACGCAAAGCCCGCTGAGGGCGCCGACGAGTGCGTCGCGGGTGCGTCGACTGCCGACGTGCTGCGCCTGCTCAGCGTCGGGGCCACCGGCGCGATCCTGATGGCTCTCGGCGAAGGGCCGCTGCGGACGAAGACGCTTACCGAGCAGGTACCGGGCTACGCGCCGCGGACGATCTACCGCTACGCGAACAAGCTGGCCGAACTGGAAGTGGTCGAGCGTGAAGAGGAGCCTGGAGTTCCCTCGAAGGTGACGCACACGCTGAGCGACCCCTGCGGGACCGAGCTCTACGAACTCGTCAACCGCTTCGCCGACGCATCGCTGACGCGGCTGCCGGACGGCCGCATCGACGCCCACGCCTGGGCCTCGCTCGGTCTGCTGGCGGACCTCTGGGAGGCGGGGATGGTCAAGGAGCTGGCCTGCGAGGGGCGCTCGCCGACCGAACTCGCCCAGGGCGAGCACGGGCTCAGCTATCACCAGGTCAACCGCCGTGCGGGCCTCTTCAAGGCAGGTGGGCTGCTGACCGAGTGGCAGGGGTCCGGCCGCCGCCGCTGCTACGGGCTGACCGAGAAGACGCGGCGGAAGATGGGGCTGGTCGTCGGCGTTGCCCGCTGGCGACACCACCACGTCGTCGATGACGGCGAAGAAGGGATATCGGCGGCGGAGATGGCGACGGCGTTGCGGACCGTGCTGCCGCTGGTCCAGCTCCCCGACCACAAGGGCAAGTGCATACGCCTCTCCGTCCGTGACGAGGAGGACGCCCCGGGGGCCGAAGGCGAGGAGGTCTGGGCCTCGGTTGAGCCCGACGGGAAGATCGAGAGCTGCGCCGGCCAGCCCAGCGACCCGACCGCCTGGGGACGCGGCAAGGTCAAGGCCTGGGTTCCGCTGGTCATGGACGGGAAAACCGACGGGGTCCTAGTCGGTGGCGAGGAGAAGCTCGCCACCGACTGCCTCGAGGGCATCTACAACGCCCTTTGGACCCCGGCGCCCTTCTAAGGACCTGCAGGCCCGTCGGCAAGTGACCGTTCGGGTTGCTCAGTAGGCGGTGTTGCGGGAGCGCGGTCGCGGCAGCGACTTGTAGCGAGGGGCGGCGCCGCGGTTCCAGAGGGCGCTGTCGATCTGGGCGGGGGAGAGGGCGCCCTCCGCCGCCGCGGCGAGCAGCTCGACCGCGTGGACGGCGGCGGCGCGGAGCTCGACCTCCTGCGGCGAGCCGTGGCGGAGCAGCTCCTCGGCTTCGATCGCCGCGGTCAGCTCGGGGTCCAGGTGGAGCAACCCGTCGACCCGCAGCACGTGCGGGACGAGGTTGTCGGCAAAGGCGGTGAGCCGCTCGCCTCCGGGCAGCTCGGCGACGCCGGCGCGCTCGAGGTCGGCGGCGGCGAGCTGGGCGCGCTTGAAGAAGGGGATCCCGCGTCCCTCGTAGGAGGCGACGTCGGCGAAGGCGCGCCAGCCGGCGAAGCGCGCCGCCAGGTCAGGGACCGAGTCGATCCCTTCGACGACCCCCAGGTAGCGTCCCCCGTGCTCGGCGAGGAGGTGGTCGCCGACGTCGCGCAGCGCCGCCGCGAACCAGGCCATCAGCGGGTGTGCCGGGTCCTGGCCGAGCATCTCGGCGAGAGCGCCGGCGGCGACGGCCGTCAGCTCTTCCGGGCCCCACGGTCCCTCGGCAGCAAACCGCTCCCGCACTCCAGCCGCCATCGTCTCGTAGCCGCTGTGCCCCGGGCGCTTGCGGATCGTCGGCCACCAGCCGGAGCCGAAGTTGATCGCGTTCATGCAGATCGCGAACGCCGCGGTGGCTTCGGCATCGCGGCCGGTTGCTTCCTCCTCGGACGGCCGCGCGGCCGCTTCGCGAACCAGCTCCGCCGCGTACTCCCCGACCGCGCTCTCCCCGACGCGCACGAACCGTGCCCGCTCCATCACCCAGGCGCAGGCGGCACGGACTTGGTCGGGGAGGGAGACTGAGGGCATGGACCAGTCAGAGATACAGGTTCGCCAGGCGACGGTGGAGGACGCCGCCGCGATCGCCCGCCTCCTGCACGACTTCAACTTCGAGTACTCCGAACCGACCCCCGATGTGGCAACGCTGACCGACACCGTTCGCCGCCTGCTCGACGACAGCGAGATCGCGGTGATGCTGGCCGGGGACGGACCGGACGGCCTCTCCCTCTTCCGTTTCCGTCCCGCGCTCTGGGCCGGCGGGCCGGAAACGTACCTGCAGGAGCTCTACGTTGTCCCCGATCTCCGCGGCCAGGGCATCGGCCGCCGTCTCCTCGAAGAGACGATCGAGTACGCCCGCGCCGCCGGCGCCTCCGGCATCGACCTCAACACCGGCGAGACCGACACGGCCGCCCGCGCCCTTTACGAGAGCATCGGCTTCAGCAACAGGGAAGGCGGCCCCGACGGCCCGTCGATGCTCTTCTACGAGCGCGAGATCTGAGCCGTCAGCTCGGCGAAGCCGATCCCGGGGGGCGGCTCTACTCGCTCGGGGTGGAAGAGATGAGCGAGGAGCTCGACCCCGTCCACGAGCCGCGGGCCGGGGCGGGAGAAGGTAGAGGCTGCGTCGACGGCAAAGAGCTGTTTCGCTCCCAGCGACTCGAGGCGCCCGCGCTGCGCGAGCGCCTGTGCCCGCGAGTCCTCCAGGTACCAGCCGCAGGGCATCGAGACGGCGATCTCGGGGTCGAGCTGCCGCAACTGCTCCCACTTGACCTGCGGCGACTTCTGGCCGGGGTGCCCGGCTACGCCCTCGCCGCCGGCGAGCTCGATCATCTCGGGAACCCAATGGCCGCCGAGGAAGGGCGGGCCGAGCCACTCGAGCGCGAGGACCCGCGGCCGGGGGGCTCCGGCCACCGCGGTTTGGACCGCTCGCAGCCGCGCTTCCAGGTCGGCGCGGACTGCCGCGGCCCGATCGGCGATCCCGGCCGCAGCGCCGAGGCGGGTCACGTCCTCCAGCACCTCACCGAGCGTGCTCGGATCCTGCTGCAGCACCTGGGGTCGACCTGGTAGCCGCGCCGCCACCGTGACCACGTCCTCGTAGGAGACGGCGCAGACCTCACAGACCGCCTGGGTGACGATCAGGTCGGGTTCGAGCTCGGCCAGCCGCTCCTCGTCGAGCGTGTAGAGGGCGCGGCCTTCGCCGACCACCTGCTTGACCGCGGCGTCGATCTCGCCGGCGTCGAGGCCGGGCGGGAGGACCGTCGCGGTCAGGTGCGGCAGCTCGGCTGCCGCCGCCGGGTAATCACACTCGTGGGTGACGCCGGCCACGTCGCCCCCGAGGCCGAGCGCGAAGAGCATCTCGGTCGCCGAAGGGACGAGGCTGGCGATTCTCATGCCGATAGGTTCAGCCGGCGCCGTTCCCGTTGCTCTGCCCGCGGTAGGGCCCCGGCTTCGGCCGAGGCTTGCCGCCGGGGAAGGCGAGCCGCAGGATCGTCCGCTGCACCATCCCCAGCTGCTGGCTGAAGGGACCGGTGTTGTACGGCAGGCCGTAGCGTTCGCAGACCTCTTTTACCTGCGGGGCGATCTCGGCGTAGCGGCTGCTCGGCATGTCCGGGAAGAGGTGGTGCTCGACCTGGTAGCTGAGGTTGCCGCTGGCGACGTGGAAGAGCGGGCTGCCTTCGATGTTGGCGGAGCCGGTGAGCTGGCGGATGTACCAGCCCCCCCTGCTCTCGTTCTCGACCTCCTCCGGGGAGAAGGTGTAGGTCTGGTCGGGGAAGTGGCCGCAGAAGATGATCGCGTAGGCCCAGACGTTGCGGACGATGTTCGCGGTGGCGTCGGCCTTGGCGGTGGCGCGGAAGGTCCTGCTGCCGCTGTCCAGGACGGCTTCGACCACCGGCGCCCAGCGGCCCCGCCGCCTGCGCTTCACCCGTCCGAGGATGCCGCGCGGCTGCTTGCGCTGGCGCCTCGACTCCACGACGACGTCGACCGCGGTGGCGGCCAGGGCGCTGACCAGCGGCCAGGCGATGTAGTCCTTGACGATCTGGCTCTTCGCCTTGCCGGCGATCCCCTTCAGCTCCCGCTTCACCTGGGGCATCGGCTTATGGCCCTTGCGGATCGCCTCGAAGTCGAGGTCGTGCAGCGCCACGCCCCACTCGAACAGCGCCGCCAGGATCAGGTTGTAGATCGGTTGCGCGAGGTAGACCGGATGCCACTTCTGCGCCGGGTCGATCCGCATGATCTCGTAACCGAGGTCCTTGTCCTTGCCGCGGATGTTGGTGTAGGTGTGGTGGACGTAGTTGTGGGAGTGCTTCCAGGCTTCGGCGGTCGAGGCGGTGTCCCAGTCCCAGGTCGAGGAATGGATCCGCGGGTCGTTCATCCAGTCCCACTGGCCGTGCATGACGTTGTGGCCGATCTCCATGTTCTCGAGGATCTTGGCCGCCGAGAGGGCGGCGGTCCCGGCCCACCAGCCGGTTCGGTTGCGGGAGGCGAGCAGCAGGATCCGCCCGAGCACGGCGAGGCGTCGCTGCATCTCGATCATGCTCTCGATGTAGCGACGGTCGCGGTCGCCGAGCTCGGCCATGACGCGGTCGCGGATCCCGTCGAACTCGCGTCCGAGCTCGTCCAGCTGCTCCTCGGAGAGGTGCGCGAGCGGGTTCTCGACCTGGGTGTCGACGGGGGGCGTTGGCGTTGCAGTCGTGGTCATCTCTTTGAATTCCTCTTTCTCATAGTGCGATTTCGACGTCACCTTCGGGTGCGTTGACGCAGGTGCGCACCATTTCGTCCTCTTGGCCGGAAACTTCGCCGGTCCTCAAGTCCCTGACTTCTCCTGAGCAGAGCCGGCCGATGCAGGTGTGGCAGATTCCCATCCGGCAACCGAAGGGCAGCTCCGCGCCCGCCTCCTCGCCGGCCACCAGGATCGGCGTGCCGCCGTCGCAGGTCGTCTCGACGCCGCTCTTGGTGAAGCGGATCGTCCCGCCCTCGCCGGCGACGGCGTCGCCCCCGATCACCGGCTGGAAGCGCTCCATCTCCAGCAGCTCCGGGTCGCCCTCTTCCCGCCAGTGACCGACGAGCTCGTCGAGCATCTCGCCGGGACCGGAGGCGTAGGTGCGCCGCTCGCGCCAGTCGGGGCAGATCTCGTCGAGATGGGGGGGCGCGACGCGGCCCGCTTCGCTGGTGATCTGCAGGTGCGGCCGGTAGCCGGGGCGGCGCCGGTCGAGATCGCGCAGCTGCTCGCCGAAGATGACGCCGTCCGGCGTGCGCGCCGAGTGGACGTGGACGACGTCGGCCACCGCATCGGTGCGGTCGAGGCTGCGCAGCATGCTCATGATCGGCGTGATGCCGCTGCCGGCGCTGATGAAGAGCAGGCGCTCGGGGGGCGGCTCGGGGAGGACGAAGGTGCCTTCGACGCCGCCGAGGCGGACGATGTCCCCCGGCCGTGCCCGGTGCACCAGGTACGGGGAGACCTTGCCGGTATCGACGAGCTTCGGGGTGATCCCGATCAGGCCGTCGGGCCGCCCGGGCTCGGTGGTCAGCGAGTAGGCACGCCAGTGGTGGACGCCGTTGACGATGACTCCGATCCGCAGGTACTGCCCGGGGCGGTGCCCGCCCCATTCGTAGCCGGGGCGGATGAGCACGGTGACGGCGTCAGAGGTCTCGGGGTCGATCCGCTCGATCCGGCCGCGCAGCTCCTGCGTCGACCAGAGCGGGTTGATCAGTTCCAGGTAATCGTCAGGCAGCAGCGGCGTGAACAGAGAGCGCACGGCATGAAGCGCGCGCTGGCGCGCTTTCGGAACGTTGGGTACGGCGCCTCGCTCTGCCATTGCCTGATGCTACACCGATCGATGTAATGGTTTTGTGACGATCCTCCGGACCGCCCCCGGCCCTATACCCGCGGCCCCCGGAATCAGTCGATCAGCTTCACGTCGCTGACCTCGATCTGGTAGCGCCCGTCCTGGTCGCGGGCGGGGGAGGCCCGGTTGAACCAGATCAGGAAGTACTTGGCGGGGGAGCCGAGGTGGAGCTCGATTTCGGCGCTGTCGGACGCGTCGGTGACCTCGCCTACGGGTTCGCCCCATTCGGAGAGCTCTTCCGGCGGCCCCGAGGGGCTGGCGAAGATCTGCGCATCCCAGCCCGGAGTCGGAGTCCTGACGACCATCTCGCTCGGGTTCGTCGTCGACCTGGCGGTGACGTAGAGGCCGACGCCGGGGTTTTCGCCGCTCTTGGTCCCGGCGAAGGTGTCGTCGTCGTAGTGCTCGCTGCTCCAGGCGGTGGTGGTGGGGTTGCCGTCGACGGCGAAGCTGACGGTCTCGGGATCCTCTTCGTCGTCTCCGGCGGGGTCGTAGTCGGAGGCGCCCGCGAGTGCCACCGTCGAGCCCTTGCCCTTGAGCGCGCCGCCGCCGCCGGGCCCGTTGCCGTTGCCGATCAGCTGCAGCGCCCCGAGGACCGCGGCGGCGACCAGCACCAGCCCGGCGATCAGCAGCCAGGAGCGGCGGCCGCTGCTCCCCGCGAGCTTGCGCTCGGTCGGTGGCACCGCCTCCAGCACGCTCGTCGCCTCGCCCGTCGTCGCTCCCGCCCGCGCCGCCTCGACCTCGAGCGCGGTGCCGAGGTCGTCGATCAGCTCGCCCACCTCCTGATAGCGCTGGGCGGGGTCCTTGTCGGTCGCCCGCTCGACCACCATCGCCGCCGCGGCCGAAAGCTCGGGCCGGCGCTGCTGGACGTCGGGCAGCTCCTCGTTGACGTGTTTCATCGCCACGCCGACCTGGCTGTCGGCCTGGAAGGGGACCTGCCCGACCAGCATCTCGTAGAGAACGACGCCGAGCGAGTAGATGTCGGAGCGCTGGTCGACCGGGTGTCCCATCGCCTGCTCGGGGGCGACGTAGTCGGTGGTGCCGAGGACGCGGCCGGTCGCGGTCATCCCGTCCTGCTCGAGCTGGCGGGAGATCCCGAAGTCGGTCAGCTTCGCCCTCCCCTCGGAGTCGATGAGGACGTTCTGCGGCTTGATGTCGCGGTGGACCATCTTGCGGTTGTGGGCGACGGTGAGGCCGCGGGCGATCTCGATCGCGTAGGCGAGCGCCTCCTGGGGGTCGAGGGCCCCCACCCGGCTGATCCGCTGCTTCAGCGTCTCCCCCTCGACGTATTCGAAGACGATGTAGGGGTGGCCGCCGTCCTCGCCGGCATCGATCACGGCGACGACGTTGGGGTGCGAGAGCTTCGCCACCGCCCGCGCCTCCTGGCGGAAGCGCTGCAGCTGGTCTTCCTGCTCGGACATCTCGCGGTGCATCACCTTGACCGCGACCGAGCGGTCGAGCGTCGTGTCCCGCGCCAGGTACACGGTCGACATGCCGCCGCTTCCGAGCTTCGCCTCCAGCCTGTAACGGCCGGAGAGCACGGTCCCGATCATCTGCGAGCTAATGGAGGGGCGGTTGGGCACTTACGCCGCCAACGTTACGACGCCGGGGCCTCTCAGGCGGCTTCGAGGATCCTGCGTGGTCCGTCGGTTGCGCGCCCGACCCGCTTCGCAGCCGGGTAATGGCGCCGCAGCAGCTCCAGCGCGCTGGATTCGCCACCCGAGGGGACCACGACGCAGAAGCCGCAGCCCATGTTGAAGACCTCGCTCATCTCCTCGTCGCTGACGCCGCCGTGCTCCTGGATCAGACCGAAGACCGGGGGCGCTGGCAGCGGGTCGTCGATCTCGTAGCCGACTTCGGCGGCGAGACGGAGCAGGTTCTTGGTCCCGCCGGAGGTGATGTGGGCGAGGCCGCGGACGTCGGCCTCGGAGCGCAGCAGCTCGACGATCGGCTTGACGTAGATCTCGGTCGGCTCCAGCAGGACCTCGCCGAGCGGATGGCCAAGGCGGTCGTCGTCGAGGGGGATCCCGGCCAGGGCCGAGCGGGCGAGGGTGTAGCCGTTGGAGTGCAGGCCGGTAGAGGGGAGGCCGATGATCACGTCGCCCGGCTCGACTGCGGAGCCGTCGATGATCGCGTCAAGGGCGACGGTGCCGAAGCAGGCGCCGGAGACGTCGACGCCGCGGACCAGCTTCCCGAGCTGAGCGAGCTCGCCGCCTGGGATCTCGATCCCGGCCTGCTCGGCGCCGCGGGCGAGGCCGACCCCGATTTCCTCGCAGACCCTCGGGTCGGCTTTCTCGATCGCGATGTAGTCGAGCATCGCCAGCGGCTCGGCGCCGACGCAGATGACGTCGTTGACATTCATCGCCACGCAGTCGATCCCGATCGTGTCGAAGCGCCCGAGCTGCTCGGCCAAGACCAGCTTCGTCCCCACCCCGTCGGTAGAGAGCGCGATCCCCAGCCGCTCGTCGAGCTTGATCACGCTCGCGTAGTGCCCCGGCAGCGGCACCTGCGCCGAGGGGCGCCCGAGGTCGATCGCGCCGAGCGCCCGCACCAACCCGGCCACGGCCGAATCCGCCGCCCCCTGGTCGACCCCGGCCTTCGCGTAGGCGTCGCTCGCGCTCACTCGCGCCCTAGCTTTGCAAGAACGACGGCCGCCAGGCCGATTCGGTAGGTCGCGTAGGGCCAGAGCGCGCGGTCGCGCTCGACCAGGCGGATCAGGCGTTGGGAGGCGAGGGTGGAGGCGAAGGAGGCGGTTACGCCGACGGCGAGGGAGCGACGCAGCTCGGTGGTGGTGCCGCGGCGAAGGAGGCGGGTTCCCTTGAGGGCGGTGGCGCCGACGATGATCGGCAGGGCGATCGTGCGCGAGAGCAGGTTCGCCTGGTCGCGGGAGAAGCGGCGCCAGCGGGCCGCCGCGAGGGTGACGCCGTTGCGCGAGACCCCCGGAGCGAGGGCCGCCGCCTGGGCGACGCCCAGGGCCAGGCCGTCCATCGCGGTGGCGTCGCCGCGGCCGCGGCGCTGGGGGCGGCGGTCGGCGACGAGCATCGCCGCCGCTCCGGCCAGCAAGCCGTAGGCGGTTGCCCGCGGCCCGCCGAGGTGGCGCTCGATCGGTCGCTCCAGGGTGTAGCCGACGACCGCCGCCGGCAAGAACGAGAGGCCGAGAAGCAGCGCCCGCCGCCCGTCGAACTGGCGCATCTCCTCGGCGATCGTGCGCCGCTGGCCGAGCAGCAGCGCCATCGCGGCGCCGGTGTGGAGCGCCACCTCGAAGCTCTTGCGCAGCTCCGGGTCGATCGCCTCCCAGTCCCAGCCGGCGAGCCAGGGGACGAGGACGATGTGGGCCGAGCTGGAGACCGGCAGCAGCTCGGCCGGGCCCTGGACGAGGCCGAGCGCGACCGCGCGGCGGGCGGGGATGCCGCTCAAGCGCCCCTGCTGCCGGCCGGCTCCGGGTCGCGACGGGCCTCGGGCTCGCCGCCGGAACCGCCGCCCCGCCGCCGCTTGATCAGCAGGTAGGCGACGCCGATTACGATCGCCGCCGCGACCACGTAGTCGAGGTAGCCGAGCTTGTGGCGCCAGTCCTCCCAGTTCTCTCCGACCTTTTCGCCGACGATCGCCAGCATCAGCACCCAGGGCACCGAGCCGAGCAGGGTGTAGACGGTGAAGCGCCAGAACGGCATCTTCGCCACCCCGGCCGGCAGCGAGATGAAGGTGCGGATGATCGGCAGCATCCGCGAGAAGAAGACGGTGGCGTTGCCGTAGCGGGCGAACCAGTCATCGGCCCACTTGAGGTGCTTGGGGCTGATGTGGATCAGCTTGTTCCGTTCCAGCAGGTCGATGCGGCCGTAGTAACCGACCGCGTAGGCGATCCAGGAACCCACGAGGTTGCCCAGCACCCCGGCGGCGACGATCCCTATCAGCGACAGTTCCCCTTTCGAGACGCTGAAGCCCGCGAAGAGCATGATCGCCTCGCTCGGAACCGGGATGCAGGCCGACTCCAGCACCATCAGCAGGAAGACGGCGGCCTCACCGGCGGAACCGATGAAGTCGGTGGCGACTTCGATTATCGGTTCGACCACCTTGTCGGTGACCGACGCGAGCAGAAGGGGACCCATTCGCACCACATCGTATGGATTCCCCTCAAGGCGTCGTAAACTCAGCAGTCAGATGCGCCGGTTGAACCACCCCGTCTATCGCAACCGGGTCCTTCAGGTAGCGGCCGACGCCGTGCTCGTCGCGCTGGCCTACTTCCTCGCCTTCCAGCTGCGCTTCCTCGACCAGCCGCACGGCTGGCCGCACCGCTACGAGGTCCTCTTCGCGCAGTCGGTCGGCTTTGTCGTCGCCGGCAAGCTGATTGTGTTCGCCGGCTTCGGGCTCTACCAGAAGTGGTGGCGCTACGTCAGCGGCCGTGACTTCATGCTGATCCTCCGCGCGGTCGCCGTCGCCAGTGCCCTGCTTGTCGTGGTCTTCGCCGTCGTCAAGCCCTTCGGGCACACGCTGCCGCGCTCAGTCGAGGTGATCGATTTCGTCCTCACCCTGATCCTGATCGCCGGCGCCCGCCTCGCGGTGCGGCTGATCGTCGAACGCCCGACCCGCGGCGCCCGCCTGCCCAAGCACGAGGTGCTCGTCGTCGGCGCCGGCTCCGGCGGGCAGATGGTGGTCCGCGAGCTGCAGCTCAACCCCAACCTCGGCGCCACCGCGATCGGGTTCGTCGACGACGACCCGCGCAAGCGGGGGATGCGGATGCTGGGCCTGAAGGTGCTCGGCTCGACGAAGCAGATCGAGAGGATCCTCGACGAGACCAACCCCGACGAGGTCGTGATCGCGATCCCCTCGGCTCCCGGCAACCTCCGCGGCCGCATCGTCGCCGCCTGTCGCGAGCGGGCAATACCCGTCCGCACCCTGCCGACCGTGTTCGAGCTGCTGCGCGGCGGCGTCCAGCTGAACAAACAGCTGCGCGAGGTGCGGGTCGAGGACGTGCTCGGCCGCGAGCCGATCGTCCGCGAGCTCGACCGGGTCGGCGCCTACCTGCGCGACCGCATCGTCCTCGTCACCGGCGCCGGCGGCTCGATCGGCTCCGAGCTCTGCCGCCAGATCGCCCAGGTGAAACCGCGGCTGCTGGTGATGCTCGATCACGCCGAGGACAACCTCTTCCAGATCGACCGCGAGATGGTCGAGGAGCGTCACTTCGCCAGCTGCGAGGCGGTCCTGGCCGACTGCAAGGAGCCGCACCGGATGCTCGAGGTGATGCAGCGGTTCAAGCCCGAGGTCGTCTTCCACGCCGCTGCCTACAAGCACGTGCCGCTGATGGAGGCGAATCCGCTGGAGGCGGTGCGCAACAACGCGATCGCGACCCGCGTTACCGCCGAGACCGCCGCCGCCTCCAAGGTCGAGCGCTTCGTCCTCATCTCCACCGACAAGGCGGTCAACCCGCAGACGGTGATGGGCGCCTCGAAGGCGATGGCCGAGTGGATCGTGCAGGCGGCGGGCGAGAAGTACCCGGAGACGCGGTTCGCGTCGGTCCGCTTCGGCAACGTCCTCGCCTCCTCGGGCAGCGTGGTTCCGATCTTCCGCGCCCAGATCGAGCGCGGCGGCCCGGTCACGGTCACCCATCCGGAGATGACCCGCTACTTCATGACGATCCCGGAGGCGGTGCAGCTGGTGATCCGGGCCGGTGACATCGGCGCCGGCAAGGGCGAGGTATTCGTCCTCGACATGGGGGAGCCGGTGAAGATCGTCGACCTCGCGCACAACATGATCCGGCTTGCCGGCTACGAGCCCGAGACCGACATCGCGGTCGAGTTCACGCAACCGCGCCCCGGCGAGAAGCTGCACGAGGTCCTCTTCTCCGCGGGCGAGGAGGTGCAGCCGACGGCGGCACGGCGGATCAACCGGGCGGTGCGCAAAAACGCGATCGACCAGGAGTGGGTGGACTCGACGCTGAACTCGCTCGAACACCTGGTTATGGCCGGCGACGAGGCGAATCTGGCGGAGCGAGTCGTGGAGATGATCGCCTCACCGGGTGGCGACGCGGCGACGGTCGCCTCCAACGAATAGCCTCTCGCAGCCACTTTGGTGCACGCGATCGAACAAATCGGCGCCTTCGCCGGCCTGGCCGCGTTCCTCGGCCTCGCCGTCCTCGCGCTCCTCTCGTTCACCCACGGACGGGACATCCGCCGCCTGCGCGAGTGGGCCGGCTCGGCTCCCGAGCGCGACGCCGAGCGCAAGGAGCAGACCTCGACGATCGCCGCCCAGCGGGCCGAGGAGCTGCGGGCGCTGGAGGAGGCGCGGACGGCCGAACAGGAGGCGGTCTCCAGCCGCGAAGAGCGCCGCCGCCGGCGCGAGGAAGGGCTGCCCGAGCAGACCCGCGGCGAACGACTCCGCGGCCGCTTCTCCAAAGTCGGTGAGATCGTCTCGCGCCCGAGCTCCCTGGTTGCCCTCTTCGTCGTTCTGCTGGCGATCGTCGGCGGCGGTGCCTACCTCCTGCTCAGCGGTGGCGACGAAGACAGCAGCGGCGGCAACGCCAGGCAGGCGGCGGCAAAGGTGAACCCGAGCGAAATCGAAGTCACCGTCCTCAACGGCACCTCGGTGGTCGGCCTCGCCGCCACCTACGGCGACAAAGTCGAGGGGAAGGGCTTCGACCTCGGCGCGGTCACCAACAGCAGCGCCAGCTTCGAAGAGAGCGTCGTCATGTTCACCCGCGGGCACAAGACGGAGGCCCGCAAGGTGGCGAAGCAGCTGGGGATCGGGAAGCTGCAGCTGATGAGCGGGGAAATCGAAGCCGCCTCGGCCGGCGCCGACGTCGCCTTGATCGTCGGCGAGGACAATGCCGAAGCGGCAGAATGAGCTGCGGGAGCGCATCTCCCCAGCAGCAGTTGTCTTCGCCCTACTCGTCCTCGCGACGCTAGCGGCCTTCGCCTACTCGCAGCGCGCCAAGCGCGAGCCGCTGGTGCTCGACCGCGTCACCTTCATCGCGCCGCCGCACCGCAAGGGCACGGCGAAGGTCCACAGCTTCACCCCCAACGGCGACTGCCGTCGCGACCGGATCCGGATCAAATTCCGCACCACGATCAGCGACCAGGGGACCGTCCAGGTGATCAAGCCGGGAGGGCGGGCCGTCTTCACCCTCGCCCGCGACGTTCCCCTCAAGCGCTACACGTTCCACGTCTACTACTGGGACGGGCACCAGCGCGGCGGCGGCACCGCTCACCCCGGCCGCTACAAGCTGCGGGTCAGGCTCGGGAGCGAGCGGACGCTGGTGACGCCGGGAACGATCCGCCTGCACCCGGCGCCCGAGAGGGCGAAGTCGAGGTGCGGCACGAGCGGCGGCGCTGGCGGGTTGGCGCCGTGAGCGACTTCCTCGCCGGGGCGGGCCTGGTGCTCGCGGCCGGTGCCAGCGCCGGGGCGATCCTGCTGCCGCCCGGGAGGCCGCGGGCGCTGCTGATGGTGGCGGCGATGGCGCTCTTCCCGCTGCTGATTTTCGGGGACCAGTGGCACACGGCTCAGATCGTTGACCTCCGTCACGACGAGGGGCGGACCGTCGCCCTGCTGGCGATCGCCGCCGCTGTGATCGGTGTCCTCACCTACGCCTTCCGGCGCTGGGAGATCCTGATGCCGCTGGCGATCATTTTCGCGATCCCGTTTCGGGTGCCGCTGGAGGCCGGCGGCGACACCGCCAACCTGCTGGTGCCGCTGTACCTGGTGATTGCGGCGGCGGTGCTGGCGACGCTGCTGCGCGACTGGTCCGACCCGCCGCCGGGGCACGCGCCGCGGCCCCTCGCCTGGCTGCTGGCGGCGGCCGTGGTCCTTTACGCCCTGCAGGCGCTCTACTCCGAGGACTTCTCGAAGGGGTTGCAGAACGTCTGCTTCTTCTTCGTCCCTTTCACGGTTGCCTACCGGCTCCTGCGCGAGGTCGCCTGGGACCAGCGGCTGCTGAAGTGGGCCTTGATCGTGATCGGGGTCGAGGCGAGCGCCTTCGTGCTGGTCGGCGGCGCCGAGCTCCTGACCCGCAGCCTCTTCTGGAACGACCAGATCATCAGGTCGAACGAATTCCACACCTACTTCCGCGTCAACTCGGTCTTCTGGGACCCGAACGTCTACGGGCGCTACCTGGCCCTGGTGACGACGATCGCCACCGCGGCGATGCTCTGGGCGCGGACGCGGCAGACGTTCTGGCTCCTCACCGGCCTGATCGCCGTCCTCTGGCTCGGGCTGGTGCCGACCTTCTCGCAGTCGAGCTTCCTCGCCCTGCTGGCGGGGCTGGCGGTGCTGGCCGCTATCCGCTGGAGCCCGCGGTGGACCCTGGCGGCGGTCGCGGTCGGCCTGGTCGCTGCCGTCCTCGTCGTCCTCCTCGTCGGCGGCTCCGGCAAGCTCACCAGCGACCGCCTCAACGTCGACCTCAGCGGCCGCGGCAGCCTCGTCTCCGGCGGCGCTGACCTCTTCGCCGAAAAGCCCGTCCAGGGTTATGGGTCGGGTTCCTTTCAGGCCGCCTACCGCGAGCACCGCGAGAACAAAGACGCCCCCGTCACCATCTCCCACACCGAGCCCGTAACCGTCGCCGCTGAGCAGGGCCTTCTAGGACTGCTCGCCTACTTCGCCCTCACCGCAGTGGCGCTCGGAACCCTAGGCCGTGGCCTCTTCAACGCCCCTCCGGCGGGTGGCGTCGATTTGGGGGACCATCCCGAGCAGCTACTGCAGCGCAGGGATGGTGGAACCAAATCGTCGACAGGACCCGCCGGCCTACCCGCCCGAGCAGCAGTCTTGGCGGCCTTTGTCGCCCTGCTCGTCCACACCCTCGCCTACGCCGGCTTCTTCGAGGACCCTGTGACCTGGGTGCTACTGGCCGTCGGCGCCTCCCTCGCCCATGCGGCCGCCGGCGACGACCCCGTGATCCGCCGCCACACCTAGGGTTCCCCCATGTTGGGATACCTGCGCCGCCTGGCGACGACCGGCGCCGCTTACACCGCGGCGAGCATCCTCAGCAAGGTCATCGCGGTCGCGCTGCTGCCGCTCTACACGCGGTACCTGACGAAGGAGGACTACGGCTTCGCCGAGGTGCTCTTCGCCGCGGTCGTCTTCGCCAGCATCGTCGTCCGCCTCGGCCTGCTGGAGGCGATCCTGCGCTTCTACTACCGCGAGGACGAGAACCCGGCCGCGGTCATCGCCAGCACCTTCGCCGGCCTCTTCTGGCTCTCGACGATCGGAGCCCTGCTCGCGCTCCCGCTCGCCGGTCCCCTCTCCGAACTGCTGCTGGAGAAGCCGGCGCCCGAGCTGATGCGGATCGCGATCGGCGGCCTCTGGGTGCTGACGATGTGGGAGTTCATGCTGACGCTGTTCCGGCTCGAGGAGCGGGCGCGGGCCTTCTTCCTGACGACGATTCTCAACGTGGTGGCGGCGATCGCCCTGACGGTCGTCCTCGTCGTCGTCCTCGAAGAAGGAGCCCGCGGCCTCCTTCTCGGCAGCTACGCGACCGGCGGCGCCTTCGTCCTCGTCCTGATCGCCCTGCAGCGGCGCCGCCTCTCGCTGCGGTTCGACCCGGCGCTGCTGCGCCGCCTCTTCCGCTTCGGGCTGCCGACGATGCCGGCCGAGGTCTCCCTCTACGCCCTCAACTTCGCCGACCGCCTGATCATTCTCCGCTCGCTCGGCGCGGCCGAGGCGGGCCTTTACTCGCTGGGGGTCAAGTTCGCGCAGGCGGTCAACGTCCTCGTCCGCGGCTTCCAGCTCGCCTGGCCGCCTCTCGCCTACTCGATCCGCGACGACGGCGAGGCCCGGCGCGTCTACGCAACCGTCGTCACCCTCTTCGTCGCCGGCTGCGCCTGGGTCGTCGCGGGCATGTGGCTCTTCTCCCGCTGGATCGTCCGCGCCCTGGCGGCGCCGGATTTCTTCGGCTCCTTCGAAGTGATCGGCCTGATCTCGGTTGCGGTCACCCTCTATGCCCTCTACCTCGTCCTCGTCGTCATCCTCGGCCGCACCGGCCGCACCGAGCTCAACCTGCCCGCCGCGATCGGCGCCCTCGTCGTCAACGTCGCCCTCAACCTCGCCCTGGTGCCGCCGCTGGGCATCGTCGGCGCCGGCCTCGCCCTCGTCGCCTCCTACCTGATCGTGCTGGGGCTGATGTACGCGTTCACCCAGCGCCTCTTCCCGGTGCCCTACGAATGGGCGCGGCTGCTGCGGGTGGTGCTGACCGTTGCCGCTCTGGTCGGACTAGCCGAACTGCTGGTCCCGACCGACGGCGCCACCGGCCTCCTTCTCCGCGCCGCGCTCTTCGCGGCCTATCCGCTGGTCCTTTTCGCCACCGGCTTCTTCAGTGACGAGGAGCGCGGCTGGCTCTCACGCCTCCGACATCCGGGTGCGGTGCTGGCGGGCATGGCCTCCCTACGCGAGCAGCCGCCCGCGGTCGACGGGCATGTTCCGGAGACCTACGAGGTTGAGCGAATGGACGAAGACATAAGGAACTAGCCGGCGCGGTCCCGCAGCGATTCGCCCCGGCGCGGGAAGAGCGCCTGGCGGGCGTGGGCCCACATGAGCGGTGCGGAGCGAGTGGGGACGACGGTCGCCGCGAGCGCCCGCAGCGCATAGGACCAGGCGGTGAGGACGCGCACCGCGAGCGCCGCCGATAAGCCGTGGTGCTTTCGCATGTAGAGGTCTCGGTTGCGGTGGAATTCGACGATCCGCGGCAGGCCCTTGGCGAGGTCGGTGGAGAGCTGGTCGTGGTGGACGGCCCGCGCTGCGGGAACGTAAAGGGAGTACCAGCCGGCAGCGGCCAGCCGTTTGGCGAAGTCGCACTCGTCGTAGTAGACGAAGAAGTCTGGGTCCAGGTAGCCGACCGCGGCGGCCGCCTCGCGGCGGACCATCAGCGCGCTCGACTGCGCCCAGTCGACGCGACGCACCTCCATGCCGGTGCTCTGCACGGTCAGCCGGCGGTGCAGGAAGAGGGCGCCGATCGCCGCCGTTCCCACCCCAGGGAAGCGCCACGCGCAGGGGACGGGGCGCCCGCCCGAGTCCAGCAGCTGCGGCGTCGCCGCGGCGGCCCTCGGTTCCCGCTCGAGCACCGAGAGCAGCGCCTCGGTCGCCCCCGGCCGCAGCTCCGAGTCCTCGTTGAGCAGGAAGCAGTACTTCCCCTTCGCCTCGCGCATCAGAGTCGAGTCGTTCTCCGCCTTGCCGGTCCGCCGCTCTAGCGCGATCAGGCGGATCTCCTCGCCGAGTGCCCGCACCGCCGCGGCCGAGCCGTCGTCCGAGGCGTTGTCGAGGACGAGGACCTCGCGCTCGACGCCGTCCGGGTGGGTCCGCTCGATCGCGGCCAGGCAGGCGAGCAGGTACTCGCGGCCGTTCGTGTTCACGACGCAGTAGGAGAGCGTGGGCGGCAAGGGGGTCACGATAATCCCGCTCTGCAATGAAGGTGCAACTCGTCGACCCCTCGGCCTTCACGCCGCCCTACGACCGCGCCCTCGCGGCGGCGCTCGCGCGCATCGGCGCCCAGGTCGAGCTTGTGACCAGCCGCTTCCTCCACGGACCGGTCCCTCCGGCCGAGGGCTACCGGGTCGAGGAGGTCTTCTACCGCCGCAGCGCCGACCGCGGCCTCGACGCTCCGGCGCGGCTTCCCTTCAAGGCCGCCGAGCACCTCCCCGACATGGTCCGTTTCCGCCGCCGCGCCTCCGATGCCGACGTCGTCCACTACCAGTGGCTGACGGTCCCCCCGCTCGACGTTCGCCTGCTGCCGCGTCATCGGCCGCGGGCGATGACCGCTCACTACATCCTGCCGCCGCAGCCGAGCCGCCGCCAGGTCCGCTCCGCCCGCCGCGTCTTCGGTGCGATGGACGCTGTCGTCGCCCACTCCGAGCATGGCGCGTCGCGGCTGCGCGACGAGGTCGGGATCGACGCGGCCAGGATCCGGGTCATCCCCCACGGCGCCTTCGACTACCTGACCAAGCTGCCCGAGGAGAAGCCGTTGCCGGCGGAGCTGGAGGGTGCGGAGGGCCCCGTGGTTCTCTGCTTCGGCCTGCTCCGCCCGTACAAGGGGATCGAGAACCTGATCGAGGCCTACGGCCGCATCGACGCCTCCGGCGCCGAGCTGTGGATCGTCGGCAACCCCCGCATGGACGTCGAGCCGCTGCGCCGCCAGGCGCGCGAGACGGGGGGCCGCGTCCGCACCGTCACCCGCTTTGTCGACGAGGCCGAGATCCCGGCGATCTTCCGCCGCGCCGACCTCGTCGTTCTTCCCTACCTCGACGCCGAGCACTCCGGCGTCCTCTACACCGGCCTCGCCTTCGGCAAGCCGCTGCTGCTCAGCGCGGTGGGCGGGTTCCCGGAGGTGGCGAGGACGGGGGCCGCGCGTCTGGTTCCGCCTGGCGACACCGCCGCTCTCGCCGACGCCCTGCAGGAGCTGATCGGCGACCAGGCCGCCCGGGCTGAGCTCGCCGCCGCCGCTACCCGCGCCGCCACCGGCGCCTACTCCTGGGACGAGGCCGCCCGCCTCCACCTCGACCTCTACCGCGACCTGATCGAGGCCCGCGCATGACCACCCTCGCCGCGATCCTCTTCTGGCTCAGCGCCGGCGCGCTCGTCTACACCCACCTCGGTTACCCGTTGCTGCTGTGGGCACTCTGCGCGCTTAGCGGCCGGTCGCTTTCCCGGCAGCAGGCAGAGCTGAGGGAAACGGCAGAGAAACAGGCCGAGCTGGATCCCCGAACGATCCTCTACGACGGATACTGCCCGGACGTCTCCCTCGTCGTTCCCGCCTACGACGAGGAGGAGGTGATCGCGGGCAAGGTCGCCAATGCGCTGGCGCTCGACTACCCGCGGGAGCGGCTGCAGGTGATCGTCGCCTCCGACGGCAGCTCCGACGCGACCGCCGAGCGAGCCCGCGCTGCCGCCGCCGACCTTGTCCTCGAGCTGCCGCCCGGCGGCAAGGTCGCGGCCCTCAACGCCGGCGCCGAGCAGGCCACGGGCGAGATCCTCGCCTTTTCCGACGCCAACAGCACCTGGACCCCCGACGCACTGAAGCAGCTCGTCGCCCCCTTCGCCGACGCCGAGGTCGGCTACGTCTGCGGCCAGGTTCGCTTCCGAACTGCCGACGGCGACAACCTCGAGGGCGCCTACTGGCGCTACGAGATGGCGGTGCGGGAGATGGAGTCGGCGCTCGCCGGCGTCACCGCCGGCAACGGCGCGATCTACGCCGTGCGCAGGGGTGCCTACATCCCCCTCGCGCCCTCCGGGAGCCACGACCTCAGCTTCCCCTTCGCCTTCGCCAAGCGCGGCCTGCGCTCGCTCTACGCGCCCGGCGCCCGCGCCGAGGAGAAGATGGTGCCGACGATCGAGGGCGAGTTCGCCCGCAAACGGCGGATGATGGCCGGCCTCTGGGACATCGCCGTCGGCGAAGGGATGCTCTCGCCGCGCGGCTACCCGCCCTTGTTCGCCTTCGAGATCGCCTCCCATCGGGTGCTCCGCTACCTCAGCCCGCTCCTGCACCTGGTCGCCCTCGTCGCCAACGCCCTCCTCCTCGGGGCAGGCTGGTTCTACGCCCTCACCTTCGCCCTGCAGCTGGGGCTGATCGCGGCGGCGCTGCTCGGCAGCGTGCTGCCGCTGGCCCCGTTCCGCATCGCCCGCTACTACGCGCTGACCACCGCCTCGATCGCCGCCGGCCTCTGGGACCGCTGGCGCCAGGGTGCGGGTGGGCGCTGGGAGAAGGCAGCTGGGACCCGCTGATGCCGCGCGCCTTCGACATCCTCGTCGCCGCGCTCGCCCTCGCGATCCTCTCGCCCGTCCTCCTCGTCGCCGCGATCGCGATCAAGATGACCAGCCGCGGCCCGGTCGTCTACCGACAGCGCCGCGTCGGTCTCGGCGGCCGCGAGTTCGAGATGTGGAAGCTGCGGACGATGGTGCAGGGCTCCGACCCGGTCGGGGTGGGCAAGGTCGTCTACCGCGACGACCCCCGTGTTACCGGCCCTGGTCGCCTCCTCCGCCGCACCTCGCTCGATGAGATCCCCAACCTCGTCAACGTCCTCTGCGGCGAGATGGCGATCGTCGGGCCCCGTCCGACGATCAAGGCCCAGGTCGACGACTACACCCCGCACCAGAAACGCCGCCACGAGGTCCTTCCCGGGATCACCGGCTGGGCCCAGGTCCAGGGCCGCGCAGGCATCCCCTGGGAGGAGCGGATCGAGCTCGACGTCTGGTACGTCGACCACCGCAGCCTCTCGCTCGACGTCCGGATCCTCCTCAAGACCCTGTGGCTGGTCCTGACCGGCCAGGGCTTGGCACCTGACTGAGCGGGATAGGGTTTCGCGCGATGAGTGTCGATCGCCCCGAAGTGAAGCTGCGCCCCTTCGAGCCGGGCGATGCATCCGCCGTCCACCGCTGGTTCAACAACCCGGAGGCGGTCCAGTCGCTGATGGAGCAGCGGGACGAGTTCACGGTCGAGCAGGCCGAGGGCTGGACGAGGCGGGCGATGGACGACTCGGGCGAGGACCGCAAGTTCGCGATCGTCGTCGAGGGCTACCAAGAGCCGGTCGGCTTCACCGCCCTCTACGGCCTCTTCCGGCAGACGGCGCCGGAGCTGGGGGCGCTGATCGGCGACGACGTACGCGGCAGGGGGGTGGGCCGCCGGGCCGAGGCGCTGACGATCGCCAAGGCCTTCGACGAGTACGGCGCCCACCGGGTCTACGGCCGCATCCCCGCCCGCAACGAGGTGGCGAAGAAGACCGTCGCCGGACTCGGCTGGAAGCACGAGGGGACGATGCGCGCCCACCTTGCCCGCCGCGACGGCCCACCCGACGACTGCGAGGTCTGGGGTGTGCTGCCGGACGAGTTCCGCGCCGCCGCGGCCGACCTTCTGAAGTGAGCGGCTTCAGCGCCAGGGCGACCCTGATCGAGGACCGCGGCGCGGCGGCCGCGGACTCCGAGTTCTTCCGCTCGCGCGAGTTCCTCGACGCCGAGGGCGTCACCCATACGCTGCGGATCGAGGGCGAGGAGGGGGTGCTGGTGGCGCCGGTGATCGTTCGCGAGATCGAGGGAACGGGGGAGAGGGACGGGGTCTCTCCGTACGGCTATCCGGGATTGGTCGGGGGCGAGGACCGGGGGTGCCCTCTACCGGACCCGCTCGCTTCGCTCGCTCCAAGTGTCCGTACGAGGACACCCCCGGTCCTCGATCCGGGCGGGATCGACTTCTCTGGGACGGGGCTGGTCAGTGTCTTTCTCCGTCACAGGTTGGGTCCGTCGCCGCTGCCCGGCGCCACTGAGAGGAATGTGGTTCAGATCGCTGATCCGGCGCTGGCGCCGAAGAGCCGGCCGAGCGACCGCCGGCAGGTGCGGCGCAACCTCGAAGCGGGGTACGCGCTGGAGCTGATCCCGGGACCCGAGACGACGCCGCACCAGCGCGCCGGCTTCCTCGGCGTCTACGAGCAGACGATGCGGCGGACTGAAGCTGCACCGCACTACTTCTTCGGTGCTGGGTACTTCGATCGCATCCTCGAAGCGGAGCGCACCTGGCTGGTCCTTGCCACCGGGCCGGAGGGGGATCTTGCCGCCGCCTCCCTCGCTGCGGTCAGCGACGGCCATCTCCACTACTACCTCAGCGGCAGCGCCGACTCACATCTCCGCGCTGCACCGATGAAGAACGTCGTCACCCGCCTCGTCGAGCACGCGGTCGAGCTCCGCCTGCCGCTCAACCTCGGCGGCGGCATCTCGCCGGGGGACGCCCTGGAGGAGTTCAAGCGCGGCTTTGCCAACCGCAGCCAGGCCTGGCTCACCTCGGAGCTGATCTGCGACGAGGGCGCCTACGAGGAGCTCAGCGCCGGACGACCGCGAGGCGGGTTCTTCCCCGCCTACCGCGCCTGAGTTATTCGCTCGGTTCTTCCGGTTTGGCCGGAGTCGGTCCGGTGAAGGTGAAGCCTTCCACCGGCTCACCGCCGTACTTGCCCCAGGTCTGCCGGCCGAAGGCGCGGATCGCGTCAAGGGTGATCGCGCCTTTGTAGGTCTTGCAGCCGATCAGGTTGGTCCAGGTCGCGGCGGCGACGTCGTAGGGCATCTTCCCGTTGGGAAAGAGCAGCGTCGCCCCGTACATCGTGTCGTAAAGGCCCTTCAGTTCCAGCTGGGTCTTTTCCGGCAGGTCGGGCGAGTACTCGATCGCCATCCGCCCGTGCTCCAGCGAGTGGACGACGTCGAGCTGTTTCGGTTCCTTGCTGTAGGCGCCGTCCGCCTGCTGGTATGGCGGTTCGACGTGGTTGCCCGAGGTCGGCGGGTTCGTTTCGTAGCCCGGTTCCGGTGAATTCCGCGGCAGGTGGGTATGCCCCTCGTCCTTCAGTTCCAGTTTGAGGACGCAGCCGGCTTCCTTGGCCGCCTGGTCGAGGTCGAAGACCTTCGTCCGCGCCGGGACGATGCCGGCGCGTTCGTCGGGCTCGACCCCGTTGGTGCTGCCCATCGCCTGGTTGCCGTTGATGTGGGCGCTGGCGCTTTCGCTGTCACCGCCACCGCCACCGCCGCCGCTGACGAGGACGAAGACCAGGACAGCGACCGCGAGGACGACGGTGGAGACGATCGCGTAGGTGACGATCAGGCGGTTGTTGCCGCTGCGCCCCTCGCGTTCTTCGGCTTCGATCCGTTCCTGGCGAAGCCGCTCTCTTTCGCGCTCTCCCTTACCCATGGCGTCTTATTCTGCCCGCTCCATCTCGGCGGCGTCGGCTCGTACCCGCTCCCAGGGGCGGGAGGCGCGCAGAGCGCCCAGCACCGCCCGCGTGGCCGGCGCCCGGTTGAGCGCGTAGAAGTGGATGCCGGGAGCGCCGGCGATCAGCAGCTCGGCGCACTGCTGGGCAGCGAAAGCGATGCCGAGCTCGAACTCCCGCGCGGGATCGCCCCCGGCGGCCGCGAAGGCCGCTTCCAGCCGCGCCGGGATCGACGCGTCGCAGAGGTCGCAGATCCGCTTCGTCTGGGCGAAGCTGGCGACCGGGATGACGCCCGCCAGGATCGGGACCTCGATCCCCACCTCCCGTGCTGCCCGCACGAAGTCGAAGTAGACCTGGTTGTCGAAGAAGAGCTGGGTGATCAGGAAGCCGGCGCCGGAGTCGACCTTCGTCTTCAGGTAGCGCAGGTCGGTCGTCAGGTCCGGTGCCTCCGGGTGGACCTCCGGGAAGCAGGCGCCGCCGATGCCGAAGTCCCAGCCCGCGGAGATGAACTCCGCCAGCTCCGCGGCGCTGCCGAGGCCGCCCTCGGGCTGGACGAAGTCCTCCTGCCCACGCGGCGGGTCACCCCGCAGCGCGAAGACGTTCTCGATTCCCGCCGCCGCGATCTGGTCGAGCGTCGCCGAGAGCCCCTCGGTGGTCTCGCCGACGCAGCTGAGGTGGGCCATCGTCTCGAACCCGATCTCGTCCTTCAGCGCCCTGGTCACCTCGACGGTGCCGTCCCGGGTCGCCCCGCCCGCCCCGTAGGTCACCGAGACGAAGTCGGGCTCCAGCGCCCGCAGCTCGCGCGCCGTCTCGTAGAGCTGCTCGGCCGCCTCCGCCGTCTTGGGCGGGAAGAACTCGATCGAGAAGGTCGGCCTCTGCTCAGCGATGATCTCGTCGATTCGCACTCGCTGAGGGTAACCGGCCGCAGCCGCCGCGGGCCTGGCGCCCGTGCCTGTGGGACGATCCGTCGATGACCGGCGGCGAGGTTCGTTACGAGCAAGTGGGAGCGGCCGCCGTGCTGACGATCGACCGCCCGGACCGGCGCAACGCCGTCGACGCGGCCGCGGCCGCGGCGCTGCGCGCCGGCCTCGAGCGCTTCGAAGCCGACGAGGATGCCCGGGTGCTGGTCCTGACCGGCGCCGGCGCGGCATTCTGCGCGGGTGCCGACCTCAAGGCCCTCGACCTCGACGTCGACCATCCCGGCGGCCCGATGGGCTTCACCCGCCTGACGCCGGCCAAGCCGACGATCGCCGCGATCGAAGGCTGGTGCCTGGCGGGCGGTCTGGAGCTTGCTCTCTGGTGTGACCTGCGGATCGCCGGCGGCAAGGCGACCTTCGGCTGCTTCGAGCGTCGCTGGGGGGTGCCGCTGATCGACGGCGGCACTCAGCGGCTGCCGCGCGTGGTAGGGATGGGGAGGGCGCTCGACCTGATCCTTACCGGCAGGCCGGTCGCGGCCGAGGAGGCTCTGGCGATCGGCCTTGTCACCGAGGTCGTCGACCCTGGACAGCACCTCGCGCGGTCCCTGGAGCTGGCAGAGCGGCTCGCGAGCTTTCCCCAGGAGACGATGCTGAGCGACCGCCGGGCGGCGATCGAAGGCGCCGGGCTCCCGCTCGCCGAGGGTTTGCAGCTGGAGCACCGGCTCGGCCGCGAGGTGCTGGACGTGGCCGCGCGTGGCGCCGCCCGTTTCGCCGGCGGCGAGGGCCGCCACGGCGAGGGCGCCTGAGCGATTCAGGCCGACGGTGCCCGCATCTCGGCGGCGGCCGCTTCGGCGCCGAAATACGGAAGCACGGCGAGGTACATCAACTCCGGTAGCAGGCGGGTGAAGCCCCCCTCCTCTCGCCTGGCTAGGCGGCTGTGAAGGACCGCGAGGATGCCCGCGACAACCGCCTCGGCGGAGATGGCCGGCGCTTCCTCCGCGCTTTCTTCCCGGGCCCGGTCGATCGCCCGCGCCGCCCGCCCCATCGCCTCTGTCCGCTTGGCGACCGCCCGGGGTCCGGCGGCGTGGACCTCGACCAGCAGCGCCCGCCCTATCTCGGGTTCCTCGTCGAGGAACGCGAGCAGGCCGGAGAGGGCGCCGCGGAGCTGCCCGCGCCAGCTCGCCTCGTCCTCGACCGCCTTTCGCATCGCCAGCTCGACCCAGGCCGAGCCGGCTTCGAGTGCCTCCAGGTAGCAGTCTTCCTTGTCGTGGAAGTTGTCGTAGAAGGCCTGTCGATAGGCCCCCACTCTGGTGATCACATCCTCGACCGTGGTCTGCTCGTAGCCTCGGGTGCCGACGGCTTCCAGCATTCCCCTCAGGATGCGCTGACGCTTTCCGGTCAAAGTCCCCGCCCGGTTAAATTTGATTGATAAAACTAGCTGTCTACCTTTCGGTACCTAAACGGTATCCGTTTCGGGGGCTTCGTACCACGCCGATTCGACTTCGGTACTGTTTCGTTCGTGGCTTATAAGTCAACAACGCGTCCACTTCCGGGACGGCAGCCGCTCTCGCGTGAGTTCATCGTCCGGCACCAGCGGGCACGGATCGTCACCGCGCTGGCGATCGAGATCTCGGAGAAGGGCTACCGCAAGGTCACCGTCGCCGACATCGTCAAGCGTGCCGCGATCGCCCGCAACACCTTCTACGAAAACTTCCGCTCGAAGGAGGACTGCTTCCTCGCTGCCCAGGAGTTCGCGATGTCGGCGGCGCTGGAGCGGGTCGTAGCCGCCGCCGGCGAGCTCGAGGAGTGGCCGTGGCGGGTCCGCGCCGGCCTCGCCGCCTTCCTCGAGTTCGTTGCAGAGGAGCCGGCGCTCGCTCGTACCTGCATGGTCGAGTCGCTCTCGGCGGGGCCGGCGGCGGTGAAGTATTACGAGGAGTCTCAGCAAGCCTTCGTCTCCCTGTTCCGGCTTGGACGCGATGTCACGCCGCACGGCGAGGACCTTCCGGAGACACTCGAGGAAGCGATCATCGGCGGGGTCTTCTGGATCGTCTACCAGCGCCTCGCCGCCGCCGAGCCGGCAGCGGTTCCGGAGCTGCTCGCCGAAGTGGTGGAGTTCGCTCTCACCCCTTATATCGGGGCGGAATCGGCCCGCGAGGTGGCCGCGCCGTAGGAATTAGTGTCCAAAAACCGCAGCGATGAGGGCTTTTGGATCAAAAAACTGGCTCATCAGCCAAAAGGGGCTCGGCTCGTCTGGATCGGTATCGTCGGTTCTCTTGAGCGATCCAGTCAAGCCTCCGGTCGATGCACCTGACTACCCGCCTGAGCTGGCGAGGCTTCCTCCTGGCCGGCACGGCCTGCCGCGGGAGTTCGTCAGCCACAACCAGCGTGAGCGACTGATCGCCGGTCTCGCCGAGGCCGTCTCCGAAAACGGTTATGCCGGAACGACGATCGCTCACATCACGCGTCATGCCGCCGTCTCCCGGCGCACCTTCTACGAGCACTTCAACAGCAAGGACGAGTGCTTCGTCGCGGCCTACGACTCGGTTATGTCCGAGCTGCGCCAGAGAGTCGGCGACGCCTTCGACCAGAAGGAGGAGTGGCCGCGGGCGGTCCGCGCTGGGATCGCGGCGATGCTCGAGTTCCTCGTCGCCGAGCCCCACCTGGCCCGGCTCAGCATGGTCGAGGCGCTGGTTGCTGGACCGGTGGTGGTCGAGCGCTACGACGCGGCGATCCAGAGCCTCGTCCCCTACTTTGCCGCCGGGCGCGAGGGCCGCTCCGCCAAGGTCCTGGCCGGTCTCTCCCCGACCACCGAGGAGGCGCTGGTCGGCGGCATGGTCTCGCTGATCTCCCGCCGTATCTTCGCCGATCGCACGGAGGAGCTCGAGGCGCTGCTCCCCGACCTGGTCGAGTTCACGCTGACCCCGTACCTGGGCAGCGCCGAGGCGGCCAGGGTCGCCCGCGCCTGACTGCCCCTCTTCTCCGGCTCCGAGAACTTGCAGTTGACGCTATGGCGTTATCCTGGGGCTGATACGAACATACGTTCGTATGGAGATCGCCTGCGTCATCGACAAGCGTTTGGCGATCCAGCCGCGCCCGGGCCATGCCGGGGGGCCTTGGTCCGGGCGCGCCGGTCTTCCCGACCCGGTCGCCGCGGCTGAGGCGACCGAGTCGATGGTCCGGGCGCTGGAGGCGCTCGGTGCCGGGGTCGAGTCGGAGCGCCCTGGGGAGGCGTTCTTCGCCCTCGACGGCCTGCTCGGTCTCTATGGGGGCTCCGCGAGCGGAGTCCTGGCGACGATGCGCCGGACGCTGGGGGAGGAGAAGGGGATCGGCACCGGCCCCACTCGCTTCGCCGCCTTCCTCGCCGCCGCCGGCTGGTCGCGACCGGTTCCGCTGAGAGCGCTGCGGACGCGGCTGGCGAACGAGCACGAGGCGAAAGACCTGGTCGAGGCGCTCGAGCGCCTCGGGATCGAGACCGTGGAGGCTTTCGTCGGTCTCGGCGCCGACCAGATCGCTGATCGCTTCGGCCCGCTCGGCCTGGAGGCGCTGCGGCTCTGCCGCGGCGAAGAGGAGCCGCTGCGGCCGCGGATTCCCCACGAGGAGCTGAGCGAGGAGATCGAGTTGCCGGAAGGAACCGCGGGCCGGCAGCTCGACCGGGCGCTGGAGCTGCTCGTCGACCGCCTGCTGGCGGCGCCCCAGCGCCGGGGGAGGACCCTGCTCGGCCTCCGCCTCGGCGCGCGCCTGGCCGCGGGCGGCAGCTGGAGCGTCGAGCAGGGGCTCGGCCGGCCAAGCGCTGCCCCGCGGGTCCTGCACAACGTCCTTGCCCCGCGCCTTGAGGAGCTGCCCGGTCCGGCGACGACGCTGCAGCTGCTGGCGGTCGGGCTGGGCCCGCCCGCCCGCGACCAGCTCGAGTTGGCGGTAGGCGGCGGCGAGCCGCGCCGTCGCCGGCTGGGGGCGGCGGTGCGCGAGGTGCGGGCTGTTCAGGGGGCCGAGGCGCTGCTGAAGATCCTCCCGGTCGACGCCGCCTCGCGGGTGCCCGAGCGCTGGGCGATGCTCACCCCCTTCCCGGAGCTCTGATGCCGGGCCTCCGGCGCCTCTACGCCCCCCAGCGGGTGGCGGTGCGAGCCGACCCCCGCGGCGCCCCGACAACGGTCGAGGGGGTGGCGGTCGAGGCCGTCCGCGAGGAGTGGCTGGTGGAGGATCGCTGGTGGACGCCGCAACCGCTGAAGCGCCATTACTTCGAGGTGGCGCTGGGGGATGGCCGCGCCCTCACGGTCTTCCGCACCGCCCGCGCCCGGCGCTGGTACCGGCAGCGGGCCTGAGGCTGGGGGAGGTCGGTAATCGATGTACGTCGAGCTGCACGCCCACTCCGCCTTCTCCTTCCTCGACGGCGCGTCGACCCCGCTGGAGCTGGCCGCGGCCGTGGCCGCGCAGGGCTACCCCGCCTTCGCCCTCACCGACCACGACGGTCTTTGGGGGTCGATGGAGTTCGCCCACGCCTGCCAGGGCCTCGGGGTCCGGCCGATCACCGGAGCGGAGTTGACGGTGCGTGTCGGGCCGGCGCCACCCCCCGGCAGGAACGTGCACTTGACTCTTCTGGTGGAAGACGAAACCGGATACCGGAATCTGTGCAGGTTGCTGACGCTGGCACATGCGCATACGCGGGACACCACACCCCGTAGTCAGACGCAGCCCTGGGCGACGCTCGAGCAGGTGGAGGAGCATGCGGAAGGCTTGGTTTGCCTCTCTGGTTGCGCTCGGGACGGGGCTGTCGCCGGAGCTTTCGAACGAGGAGACACCGCTGGGGGGGAGAAGCTGGCTCGTCGGCTTCTTTCGATCTTCGGGCCGGAGCGGTTTCGGGTGGAGTTACAGCGTCCCTACTGGCGCCGCGACCGCGCCCGCAACCGCTGGCTCGCCCTGCTCGCCGAGCGGCTCGACGTCCCCTGTGTCGCCACCGGCAACGTCCACTCCCACGACCGCCGCCGGGCGCCGCTGCAGGACGCGCTGGTCGCGATCGGCCGCTGTGAGACCCTGGAGGAGTCCGAGCCCCACCGCCGCGGCAACTCGACCTCGGCCCTCACCTCGCCAGGAGCGATGGCCGCCCGCTTCGCCGAATACCCCGAAGCGGCGGCCGAGACGGAGCGTCTCGCCGAGCGGCTCCGCTTCGATCTCACCCAGCAGCTCGGCTACCGCTATCCCGGCAGCGAGGACCCCGGCGCCGACGCCGAGCTCGCCCGCGTCTGCAACCACCACCTCGGCGAGCGCTACAGCGGCAGCGCCCGTCTGCTCGAGGCGCAGTGGCGGCTGGAGGAGGAGCTGGCGACGATCCGCAAGCTCGGCCTCTCCGGTTTCTTCCTCCTCCATCGCGACCTGCTCGAGCTGGCGCGCGAGGTCGCCGCCGAGGTGCGCGGGCCCGACAGCGCCCGATCCGTCCTGCCGCCGGGACGCGGAAGGGGCTCCAGCGTCAGCTCGATCGTCTGTTACCTGACCGGCCTCTCCCACGTCGACCCGGTCGAGGCCGATCTCTTCTCCGGCCGCTTTCTCAACGAGGAAACGACCTCGATGCCGGACATCGACCTCGACTTCCCCCGCGACATCCGCGAGGTTCTGATCCCGCGCGTGCACGAGCACTACGGCCACGACCGCTCCGCCCTCGTCGCCGCCTTTCCCACCTACCGGCCGAAGGGAGCGATCCGTGACCTCGGCAAGGCGCTGGGGCTGCCGGCGGCGGAGATCGACAAAGCGGCGAAGACCGTCGGCTTCTTCGAGAGCGCGGCCGAGGTCGAGCGCAACCTCGTCGCCGCGCTCGGGGCCGAGCGGGCAAAGGAGCCGCGCTGGCGGACGCTGCCGGCGCTGGCCGAGGAGATCATGGGCCTGCCCCGGCACTCCTCCCAGCACCCCGGCGGGATGGTGATCTCGACCCGGCCGCTGATCGACGTCTGCCCGGTCGTCCCGGCGGCGATGGCGGGGCGGCAGACGGTGCAGTGGGACAAGGACTCCTGCGCCGACGCCGGCTTCCTCAAGATCGACCTGCTCGGCCTGGGGATGCTCTCGGCGGTCGAGCGCTGCGTCGAGGAGATCGGCCGCGCCCGCGGCGAGCGCCTCTATCTCTCGCGGATCCCCCTCGACGACGAGGAGACCTTCGAATCGATCCGCGCCGCCGACACGACCGGCGTCTTCCAGATCGAGAGCCGGGCGCAGATGCAGATGCTGCCGCGGACCCGGCCGCGCGACCTCGACGACGTGATCGTGCAGGTGGCGCTGGTGCGGCCCGGGCCGATCCAGGGCGGCGCCATCCACCCATATATAGAGAGGCGGAAGCTGCGGCGCGAGGACCCCGGCTATGAGATCCCCTACGAGCACCCGCTGCTGGAGCCGGTGCTGGAGGAGACGCTGGGGACGATCGTCTTCCAGGAGCAGGTGATCGAGGTGGCGATGGCGCTCTCCGGGTTTTCCTCTTCCGAGGCGGAGGGGCTGCGGCGGGCGATGAGCCGCAAGCGCTCCGAGGAGGCAATCGAGGAGCATCACCGACGCTTCCTCGCAGGCGGCGCCGCCAACGGCGTCTCCGCGGAGGTTGCCGAACGGGTCTGGAACCAGATCAAGGGCTTCTCCGGCTTCGGCTTCCCGAAGGCGCACTCGGCCGCCTTCGGCCTGCTCGCCTACCAGTCGGCCTGGCTGCGGATCCACTACGGCCCCGAGTTCCTCTGCTCGCTGCTGAACGAGCAGCCGATGGGCTTCTACCCGCCCGACTCGCTCGTCCACGAGGCGCAGCGGCGGGGGATCCGGGTGGCGCCGCCCGACGCCAATCGCAGCAAGGCCCTCTGCCACGTGGAAACGCCGCGCTCCGGAGAGGACGTGCGCGGCGGCCTCGTGGTGCGGATCGGGCTCGGCTACGTGAAGGGGGTGAAGAAGGAGGAGGTGGAGGCGCTGGTCGCCGAGCGGGAATGCGGTGGGCCGTATAGGGGGATCGCCGAACTCGCCTCCCGCGCCGGCGCCGGGCTGCCGAGCCTGGAACGGCTCGCCTGGGCAGGCGCCCTCGACGGCATTCCCGCCGGCTCGGAGGGCGACCGCCGCGAGGCGCTCTGGCGCGCCGGCGTCAGCGCCGCCGGGCGGATCGGCGGCCACGGCACCCAGCTGGCGCTGCCGGTGGAGCCGCCGCAGCCGCCGGAGCTGGAGCCTCTGGGGGAATGGGGGAAGCTGATCGCCGACTACCGCTCGACCGGGATGACCGTCGCCAAGCATCCGATGAAGCTGCTTCGCCCCCGCCTCGATCCCCGCCTCGCCCGCAGCACCGACCTCGCCCGGATCGACCACGGCGCCGGCGTGGAGATCGCCGGCATGGTCACCGCCCGCCAGCGACCCGAGACCGCCAACGGCATCACCTTCATGCTGCTCGAGGACGAGCGCGGCTCGGTCAACCTCGTTGTCCCACCTCCGGTCTACGACCGCCACCGCACCCTCGTCCGCAACGCCCCCCTGCTGCGTGCCCGGGGCCGGCTCGAGCGGCGCGAAGGGTCGATCAACGTCGTCGTCTCGGAGCTGGCGGCGCTGGAGCCGGCACCGGGGAAAGAGGCGAGGAAGCCGCCGCCGCGCACACAACCGCCGGAGCAGGCGGTCGCCGAGCTGCGCGCCGTCGCCCCGGCAGGCCACAGCTTCGGCCGTCGCGGTTAGCCTTCCTCAGAGTGGCTCTGAGCCAACCCCGAGCGACCTCGCATCGCTCGCTTGCGCAGCTCCCGCAACCGAGCCGAGCTGCGCTCGGACCGGTCCCTCTGGATCGTCGCGGTTAGATTCGCCTCGTTCTCGAGGAGCTTGACGACCGCCTCGTAATGAGCGAGGTAGATCGCCCCCCTCGCGGAAGTCCGAGCTACCAGCCCGACCGCCTCCAGTCTTCCCACTGCCTTTGCGACGACCTGGGGGCTCACCTGCAGAACCTTGGCCAGCTCGATCTGTCGCAGGCCCCCCTCCAGCAGCGCCTCGAGTACGCGTCGCGTCTCGTCACTGGCGAAAACCCGGAAGAGGTGGAGGTCCTCTTCGGCGCCCAAATCCGTCATATGCAGAAAATATCTTAATCGCTAAATCAATTGAAATCGCGAAATACAGATCAGAGAGAGTTGCTCCCCTTCTGGATAAGGAACTACCGGCCCCCCCTTCGCCCCCCCCATCTCCCGGTTTTCCGGGAAAGCCGGCTACTCGATGTGGCCGCCCTCTTGCCTACCTTCGGGGGATGCACGCCCGGTCGAGCACTTGCGGTCTCCAGCGGAGAGGCATCTCAGTGGTGATCCAGCGTTCGACCCGGGTGTCGAGGTCGCGGTTCTTGCCGACTCTGGCCGGCTCCAGCCCCGAGGAACACTCGCCGGAGCTCATCGCCGGCCAGGTCAGAGAAGCCCTAGCCAGAGAGGACCCGAACGAACCGCTGCAGGATCTCGAGGCACGGCTGCGGGATCACGGGTTTTCGGTGCAGAGTGCCCAGCTTTACCCGCATCGCGGGGGGGCTCAGGCCCTGCTGATCCCTCTCCGCGACGACCGATTCCATATTCCGGTCGATCCAGCTCCTCGGCGGGGTTGGGACGACATCGACGGCCGCCTGCGCGACCGGCTCTACCGACAACGCAGGAGGTTCCTGGTCGCTCACGAGCTTGCACATAGTCTCTTCTACGACCGCCGCGATGGTCAGCAGCCGGCCCGCTCCTCCAAAGCCGGGCCCATGGAGGAGCACTTCTGTGACGAGTTCGCACGCTGGCTTCTGTTGCCCCGCGAGGCAGTCGAGCGCTGTGATCGGTCTGCGTCTGCGGTATTCGCCCTGCATGCGAGCTATGACGTGTCCGTGCAGGTAGCCGCCCGCTCCTTCGCCGCCGTGCACTCCAGCGCCTGGGTCGCCATCGTCATCCAGGGTCGGGAAGGAGATACCTGGCGCCGGCAGTGGATGAGCGAGTGCCTCCCTTCCGGCGGCTGCACCGCCGCCTTCAACCCTGATTCGCGTCAGCTGGTGCTGGCTGGTGGCGAGTTCTCGGCCGAGGCGGAGGACCAGGCCTGCTCGGCGATCTCCGCGTACCGCGCTTGCACTGCGGCGAAGACGGTGGGAGAGGCGCCGCCGCTTCGAGCCGGCACCCTTTCGGCCTGCGCCAGCAGCGACATCGCCTCCTCGGGGGATTTGTTGTGGACATTGGCGAGTCGCTTCACCGCCAGCTCGTCAGGCCAGCGGTCGGTGTTGTCGCCGTAGTTCGCGGCGAGGTTGTCCCAGCGAATCCCCCAGAGCTGAGCCAGTCGAACCAGGATCTCCTCACGTTGCTCCTCGCTGACGGAAGAGTGCACGAGGACGTTGATCGCCCACAAGGACCGGTGCAGGTCATCGAGGTCGGCGCCCCGCTTGCGCCCGTGCAGCTCGTGCTTGTCGAAGGGCGTCACCGAGCTGCCGTCGAACACGAGGACCTTTGCCACCTTCAGGTGCATCTCCTCCGGTGGCAGCCAGATCGAGACCTGCCAGGGTTCGATCTCGGCGTATTCCGCCAGCTCGCGCTCCAGCTTGAGGCGCTTCTTCGGCTTCTTGTACTTCTTCCTCAGTTCCGTCGCCGGCGCCGCTCGCGCGTCGCAGCGGGCGATCTCCGGGAAGAGCTTGCGGTCGAGCAGCTCGCGCGCCAGCTTGGAGACCTTTTCGAGATCGGGCGAAGGCTCGTAGGTGCGGCCCGCATCGGCCAGGAACTCGAGGAGGCCGTCGTCGCCCCGGTCGAGCAGCTGTCGTTCGATGTAGCGAGAAGCACGCTTCTTCGGCTTCAGCCCAGCGTCCTCCTCTGCGGGATAGGCCTCTGGCCGGTTTTCGATGTCCTGCTCCCAGAGCAGCAGGAGCTTGCCGATCATGGCGTCGGCACGTAGCTTTGCGTGGTGCACGAGGACGCGTTCCGTCAACTCGAAGCGGTAGCGGAGGTACTTGAGCAGCTCGGTGATCACGTCGGTCCGCTCGTGCCCGTCGCGGGAGACGCTGAGCGCCATCCGCCGGCGGTTGAACTCGTTCTCGCCGTCGGGAGTGATGAAGAAAGCAGAGAGGAAGCGGTGCCCCAGGGCGACCGGGAGACCTGCGAAAACATGGTCGCGGGTCAGATAGTCCACGAGGTCGGCGCAGATCGTGTTGCCGACCAGGTCGAGCACGAAGGGGTATTCCTCGTCCACGATCTTGTTGTCGATCCCGAGCGAGGGGGCGACGACGGCTTTCAGGGCTTCGTCCAACCCTTCCGTTCCGAGCAGGGACTTGAGATCGGGGTCGAATCCTCTCCAGAGGTGCTCCAATCGCCACCGGTTCTTGTCATGCGGCTTGAGGATCCCCATCTCGTCCTCGATCGAGTGGCCGAAGGGAACGTGGCAGAAGTCGTGGAGCAGCGCCCCTAGCCGGGCGAGGACGGTTGCGCGAGCGAGTTCGCGGTTGTAAGGCCTCTCCCCCATCGCCTCCCACTGCGAAAGGAGGTCGGGGACGGGGTGAAGGCCGTCTCGTTGTGCCACCGCGAAGTCGAGCAGGGCCTGCACGGCACGAACCGCCCCCAGCGAGTGGGAGAAGCGGGTGTGGGTTGCTCCCGGATAGACCTCATGGGTCGACCCCAGCTGCTTGACCCTTCGCAGCCGCTGGAAGGGCGGGGTGTCGACCACCATCATCTCCAGCCGGGTCAGCCCGATGTCGCCGTGAACGGGATCAGCGATGACCTTGCCCGGGCGCAGCAGGTTCGACGGGAGCCCGAAGGGCTCGCTCTCTCGCATTCCTTTGGTAAATCCCCACATCTTGGTTTGGGAATGTATCGGTATCGCAGCTTTCCCGGTGCTCTTCTACTCCTCGAGACCGACCGAGGGAGTTTGTGTGGGGGAGCGCGGGCGCGGCTCGGCGTCCGGCAGGCGGGGCCCGGGGATAGCTATCCTCGGATCGCGCCGCCCCCCGCCGCGTGAAGGCGTCTCCCGACGTTTCGACCTGCCGGATCGTGGCGATTGACGAAGCACGTCAACCGGCCAAGGCGACGATCTACTTCCACCAGTCCCAGGAGCCCCACCTGCATGAACACCACTGAGAACGACCGCACCCGCTGGCTTGCCCTCTACGTCCTCTGCGCGGGGATGCTGATGATCGTCCTCGACGCGACGATCGTCAACGTCGCGCTGCCCTCGATTCAGGATGACCTCGGCTTTTCCCAGAACAAGCTCGCCTGGGTGATCAACGCCTACATGATCCCCTTCGGCGGCCTGCTGCTCCTGGCCGGCCGGATGGGGGATCTGCTCGGCCAGCGCCGGGTGTTCCTCGTCGGCCTCGCCATCTTCACCCTCGCCTCGCTCGTCTGCGCCGTCTCGCAGAACCAGGAGATGCTGGTCGGTGCCCGCTTTATCCAGGGCATCGGCGGCGCGCTCTCCTCGGCGGTGATCCTGGGGATGATCGTGACGATGTTCCCGCAGCCCGCCGACCAGGCAAAGGCGATCGGCGTCTACGGGTTCGTCGCCTCCGCCGGCGGCTCGATCGGCCTGCTGCTCGGCGGCGTCCTCACCGATGCGATCAGCTGGCACTGGATCTTCCTGATCAACCTGCCGATCGGGATCGCGGTCGCCTTCCTGGCCCGGCGCCTGGTCGCCAACCCGGACGGGATCGGCCTCAGCGCCGGCGCCGACTTCCCGGGGGCGGTGCTTCTGACCAGCTCGCTGATGCTCGGCGTCTTCACGATCCTGCAGATCGAGAAGTGGGGCTGGGGCGACTCCCGCACCCTCATCCTCAGCGCGATCTCGGCGATTTTGCTGGCGCTGTTCGTCTTCCGCCAGTCCCGGATCGCCACCCCCCTGATGCCGCTGCGGCTCTTCCGCTCGCGCAACGTCGCCGGCTCCAACGTCCTGCAGGCGCTGCTCGTCGCCGGCATGTTCGGGATGTTCTTCCTCGGCGCGCTCTACCTGCAGCGGGTGCTCGGCTACAGCCCGCTGCAGGTCGGCCTCGCCTTCCTGCCGACGACGATCGTGATGGGCTCGCTCTCGCTCGGGTTCTCGGAAAAGCTGATCATGCGATTCGGCCCGCGCACGACCCTGATCCCCGGCGTCTGCCTGGTCGTCGTCGCCCTCCTGCTCTTCGCCCGCACCCCGGTCCACGGCGACTACCTGACCGACCTGCTGCCGCCGTTCCTGCTGATCGGGGTCGGGGTCGGCACCTCCTTCCCGGCGATCATGACCCTGGCGATGTCGGGGGCGACCCCCGAAGACGCCGGTCTCGCCTCGGGGCTCGTCAACACCAGCATGCAGGTGGGCGGCTCGATCGGGCTCGCGGTCCTGGCCACCCTCTCGACCGAGCGCACCAGCTCGCTGCTCGCCGACGGCGAGGGGCAGCTGCAGGCGCTCAACTCCGGCTACCACGTCGCCTACCTCGTCGGTGCCGGCCTGGCGGCGATCGCGGCGGCGATTGCGGTCTTCGTCCTGCGTTCGCCGCGACCGGAGGAGATGCCGGCGCCGCAGGAGGCGGAGGGCGAGCCCGCCTTCTCCGAGGCCTGACACACCGGGTCGGTTGCCGTCGCGTTAGGCCCGCCGGATTGCGGGGATTAGGATCGGGCGATGCAGAAGGAGAAGAAGCCGGTCAACTGGCGTGCCTGGCTGGTGGGCCTCCTCAGCGCCCTGATCCTGATCGTCGCCCTGCAGAACTCGCAGGAGGTCAGCTTCGACGTCCTCTTCGCCAGCTTCCAGGCGCCGCTCATCATCGTCATCCTGCTCGCGGCCCTGCTCGGCGCCCTTATCGGATACGTCGCTCCCCTCGTCCGCCGTCACCATCGCGAGGGGCGGCAGCACAACTCCTGATCTTTTAAGCTCTTCCTGTCCAATGGGAAGCCAGCGAGGGAGAGGGAGATGACGGTTCTTCAGGAGGAGATTCCGCAGGACTGGTACGAGACGGCGTTTACCGGGATGAGCGCCGAAATGGCGTGGACCGAGCGCACCGAGTCCGAAATCAAGCGCGCCCTGACGATGCTGCGGCCGGAGGGGGGAGAGCGCATCCTCGACCTCGCCTGTGGCACCGGCCGCCACTCGCTGGAGCTGGTGCGGCAGGGCTTCTCCGTGGTCGGCGTCGAGATCGGCGCGGAACTGGTGGAGATCGCTCGCAAGGAGGCCGCCGAGCAGGGGCTGGAGGCCGAGTTCATCCAGGCCGACCTGCGCGAGCTCGCTTTCGACGGCGAGTTCGACATCGTCCTCAACCTCAACGATGGCGCCGTCGGCTACTTCGAGACCGACGAGGAGAACCACAAGACTTTCGAGGTGATCTCCCGAGCGCTGAAGCCGGGCGGCCAGAACCTGATCCAGGTCCCCAACATTCTCTACGCCCGCGCTCGCCTGCCGCAGCGTTCATGGATTCCCAGCGAGAGCATGGTCGAACTCGTCGAGCACCGCTGGAACAAGAAGAACAGCTACATGGAAGGGGCGATGATCCCGGTCCGCTTCGGCGAGGAGCTGAAGAACCTCGACAAGCGGATCGAATTCCGCCAGCGCCTGTACACGGTCGACGAGCTGCGCGCGATCTACGACTCGGTCGGGATGAGCCTGGAGCGTGTCTTCCACGGCAACGGCCGGCCGAAGGAACCGACCGAAAACCAGTTCGAGATTTTCGCCAGCGCCAAAAAGGGCTAGAGACCGGAACGCAATGTCAGGCGGGGACCCCGCCGAGCAAGACGTCTCGCGAGGGAATTCCGATCACCTCGCCCTCGAACCGCTTCCGGGTCCCGTAGACAAGCCAGGTCGTATCGATTTCGCCGATGTCGAGATCGAGCCGCAACTCGTCTTCGTGCTCTTCAAAGTGCTCGATGTGGGTCAGCCCGGCGTCGTATCGGCCTGCCAGAAGCTCCTCGCCGACGACGGGCTTGGAGACGACGTCGATCACCTCGTCCCACTGGGAGAGGTCGACGTAACCCTTGGTCGCCGGGACGATCCCGATCGAGCGGGCGCGCTCGATCTCCCGGCGGGTCAGGACCACCAGGTGCTTGGTCGGGAAGATGAAGGTGTCGACGACGAAGACCTCGCGCCAGTAGCGCTCCGTGACCTCATGGACCTTCGGGTGGGCGCTGCACTGGATCAGGAAGGCGCTGTCCACGCCCCGGATCTTCTCGAGCCCGTCGAGGAAGTCGGCGATGAACTCGATCTCGAAGTCGTCGATGCCCTGGAACTCCATGTACCGCCGGACGGCGCGCTCGTGGCAGGTTCCGGCAGGACCGAGAGTGACCAGCTTCAGCGCCATACATCAAGAATAGCCGAGCAATCAGGGTAGATCACGAGAGAGACCCTCGACTTCTTACGCAGGCTGCTGCTCTACTCGGGGTCGCTCAGCCGCTGCAGGGCCTCGTCGAATCCGCCGATCCGGGATTCGATGAGGCGGGCTGCAATCTCGACTTCCCAGAACTTGGCCCCGGCTATCCAGGCCTGCCCGAGATAGTTCCAGGCCTGGATCGTCGTCCCGACCGTCGTGTTCAGAGCTTCGCCGCAGCGTTCCATCAGCTCCTGGAACTCGTCCTGCATGCTGAGGATCACCGGCGTCGGATCGGTCTGGCCCATTTTCGTCTCGATCATCACGGTATGCCCGGTGCGGATGCCGAAGAACCAGGCGTCGAGCAGGTAGCGCTCCATCACCTCGAGCTGGCGGCAGTCGAGGCCGAGCTTCTCGGCACTCTCCTGCGCTAGAGGCTTCAGATCTCGCTCCTTCGCGCTTTCGACTGCGGTCGGCAAGCTGTCGCTGCCCAAAGAACATCGCCGCCAATCTAGACAACTAGCTTTAATCGAGTGCGCCTATTTGTACTACGGGTCCCCGGCGAGCGCAACCCGGCGCGGAGCAAAAAAAGGGCGGCCCGAAGGCCGCCCTTGCAGACGTCGCTGAGCCCTATCTCAGGTGCCCGTGCAGGTCCGGAGAATCGTCGCCGAAGCCTTGGTGCCGTCAGCGAAGATCGCGGTCCCGTGGACCTGGAGCTTGCCGTCCGGGCATTTCGCGGTGAGGACGCCCTTCCTGTTGATCGTCAGGTTGAACGACTTGACCGAGCCGCTGCCGCCGGCGATCTTCGGGATCGTGGCGACGGATTTGAGGCCGTAGCGGCCGTTCTTGTGCTTCTTGATCTTCACGGTGGTCACGATCGCAGCCGGGGTCGGGACCGTGATGAAGGCATGGATGAAGAGGGTCGTCGTGCCTCCGCTGGTGCCTCCGCTGAAGACGAGGAGTTCGCTGTTGACCTGGATCGGTTTCTGTTCGGGGAACTGCACCTCGACGGTGGTTTTCCCCTTGCCGATAATCGACTTCGGGCAGGCTTTCTTTGCCGCCGCGGTGTCGCGAGACTGCAGCTTCCCCGACTTGCAGACCGGGATGCCCTTGACGTTGATGGCGCCGTTCTTGTCGCTTTCCAGGATGACTTCTTTCAGGGCCGGCGGGTGCGTGCCGTCTTTGGTTTCGATCTTGCCTGAGGCGGTAAGGCTGATCGGGGCGAACTTCTTCTTCGGCAGCTTCTTCGGGCTGAATCCGCCGTTGAAGGTGACTCTGAGATTGCCGGCTTCGACCGTCACCGGCTTGTCCGCGCCGGTGGCGATCCCCGCCACGCTGACGGCGATCAGGGCCGCAACGGCCATCGTCAACATCAGGTACTTACGCATATCCCTATATCTCTCCTTTGCGGCCTGCCCGTCCTGGGTCCGATGCCATGGGAACACTTGCTTGAACGTCTCTCCAGCGGGTCAAACTACCACCCCACCTCATTCGTAAACCCGCCCGTTCGCGAAAAGGAGCGGCTTAACCAGGCCGCTACGAAGCCAGTTTCAAGCGCCGCACGCGCTCGCGCTCGCCCGTGGCGCCCTCGGCTCCGAGAAAAGGAAGGGTTACCCAGAAGATCAGGTCCGGCAGGCGGCTGGTCAGGCGGCCGGCGGCGCCGTGGAGGATCTCGCTGTAGAGGAGCTCGTTGACGCCGCCGGCGACCGCGAGCGAGGTGATCCCCGGCAGCTCGACGGTCGCCTCAGAGCGACCGGACTCCAGGAACCCGGTGAACTGGCGCAAGGCGGCATCACGCCGAGCGAGCGCCTTCGGTCCGGCCGCAAGGACCTCGACGATGGCGAAGCGGGCCTCGTCGGGATGATCGGAGAGGTGCTCGAGCAGCGCCTCCAGGGCATTGGCGATTCGCTCTGCCCAGGGGGAACCAGGTGCTGATTCGAAGGCGCCGGTCGCCTCTCCCAGCAGATTTTCCAGCAGCACGTCGTAGGCGGCGAGGAAGCAGTCCTCCTTGCTCTCGAAGAGCTCGTAGAAGGTCTTGCGGGAGACGCCGGCCACCCCGATCACGTCGACCACCCGCGTCTCGGGGTAGCCGCGCGTGGAGACGACCTCGATCATCGCCTGGTGGATGCGGTTGCGCTGGGACTCGGTCACCGCCTCCCTCGGCAAGCCGTGCCTTCCCCGGGGCAGCCGCTCGTTCAGCTTGGTCGAGCGTCGAGTGGAGGCCACCGACAAACTGTAGAGCAGCGCGGCAACCGCTAGAGCGTTCTTATCTAATTACCTTCGAGCCAGATCACCTGCTCGCGGTCGGGACCCACTCCGACCAGGCGCACGGGCACCCCGGCGAACTCGGCGATGAACCCCAGATAGTCGCGCGCCTCGCGCGGCAGGTCCTCGGCGCTGCGGCAGGAGGTGAGGTCAAGGTCGAAGCCCGGCAGCTCCTCGTACTCCGGGGTGGCCGAGTGGAGGATCGACTGGTGGTAGGGGAAGGTGTCGAGCTCGGCGCCTTCTTTGGAGCGGTAGCGAACCGCCACCCGCAGCGGGCCGATGCCGCTGAGGACGTCGAGCTTGGTGATCGCCAGCGCGTCCATCCCGTTGAGGCGGACCGCATAGCGCAGCGCGACCAGGTCCATCCAGCCGCAGCGCCGCGGGCGCCCGGTGGTCGTCCCGAACTCGTGGCCTTTCTGCAGCATCTGTTCGCCGGTCTCGTCGAAGAGCTCGGTCGGAAACGGGCCGGCGCCGACCCGGGTCGCGTAGGCCTTCGCGATCCCCCAGACCTCGTCGATGTCCTTCGGGCTGATGCCGGCGCCGACGGTGGCCGCGCCGGCGATCGGGTTGGAGGAGGTGACGAAGGGATAGGTGCCATGGTCGAGGTCGAGCAAAGCGGCCTGGGCGCCCTCGAAGATCACCGTCTCCTCGCGATCGAGCGCGTCCCAGCAGAGCCGGGCGGTGTCGGCGATGTGCGGCTCGAGCCGGTGGCCGAAGCTGACGTGTTCCTCGACCATCGCGTGCAGGTCGAGGCGCGGGTCGGGTCCGCCGACGGGCGCCTCGCTCGCCTTCGCCTCCTCGCCGGCCTCCTTCAGCTGCTTGCGCCGCTGCACCGAGAGCTCGCGCAGTGCCTGCTGCTTCGGCTCCAGCGCGGCCCGGATCTTCGTCCGCAGGATCTTCTCGTCGAGCAGGTCCTGGACGCGGATCCCCAGCCGCAGCGCCTTGTCGGCGTAGCAGGGCCCGATCCCGCGCCGCGTCGTGCCGATCGAGAGCTTCCCCAGCTTCGTCTCGCCGGCGCTGTCCAGCAGCACGTGGTAGGGCATGATCAAGTGCGCGTTGGCGGAGAGCCGGAGGTTGTTGACGCTGACGCCCGCCCGTTTGAGGCCGTCGATCTCGCCGAGCAGCACCCGCGGGTCGACGACGACGCCGTTGCCGATCACGCAGGTCTTCTCCGCGTAGAGGATCCCGGAGGGGATCAGGTGGAACTTGAACTCCTCCCCTTCGCGGACGATCGTGTGGCCGGCGTTGTTGCCACCCTGGAAGCGGACGATCGTGGTAGCCCCGTCGGCGAGGAGGTCGACGACCTTCCCCTTGCCCTCGTCCCCCCACTGGGCTCCGACTATCACCACTCCTGGCATGCCGCGGGAGATTGTGACGGGCGCGGGCGGCGGAGGGGCTGCGGCGTCAGCCGCCGGCCCGGGCCTGGAACCTGTGGTCGGCCCCGAAGAGCGGGAGGGGGTCGCCGCAGATCTCGATCAGGCGGGAGACGGTGCGCCGGCCGATCTGCTCCTCGAGCTGGCGCTGCCCCTGGTCGACGTCGCCGCCGGCGTTGCTCGTGACCAGCATCGGCCGCTGATTCTCGTAGCGCTCGTTGATCACCGCGTAGAGCTGCTCGACGACCCAGTCGGTGTGGCGCTCGGACCCGAGGTCGTCGATGTAGAGGAGATCCACCGAGGTGACCCGGTTGAAGAACTGGCCGTAGGCGTCCTTGCTCTCGGCTTCCTGGTAGGTCTGCCGGATCCGCGTCAGCAGCTTCGGCGTGAAGTAGACGCCGACCGTCTTGCCGGCGGCAAGCGCTTCCTTCGCGATCAGCATCCCTAGCGTCGTCTTGCCGGTGCCGGTGTCGCCCATGAACCAGAGCCCGCGGCCGGCGGCGATGTTCTTGTCGAGCTCTTCGAGATAGCTACGGGCCGCCTGGACCACGTGGCGGCTTTCCATGTCCCGCACCATGTCGGACACCGGCGGGCGGTCGAAGGAGACGCCGCGGTAGCGGGCCGGGATCTCCGAGGCGACGCCGCGGCTGCGGCCGCGGTTGAGCCGCTCGCCGCGGCACTCGCATGGGCGGGCGACGTCTTCGGGGCCGAGGATCCAGCCGGAGCCGTCGCAGACGCCCAGCGGGCAGGCCTGTTCGCGGAAGGGCTCGGAGCGGGCGATCGCCGGCATCAGAAGTCAGGGCCGGCCGCGGCGGCGTCTTCGAACGGTGGCGGCTCGTCGGCGGGCTGCTCGATCGGCGCCTCTTGGTGGGCCTGGTCGGCGAATTTGGGATAGCGGTCGAGGAAGACCAGTTTCCTGGTTCCGATCGGGCCGTTCCTGTGCTTGGCGATGATCAGGTCGGCCAGGCCGTCGGGCTCCTCGTCGGGGTCGCGGTAGTAGTCCTCGCGGTAAAGGAAGGCGACGACGTCCGCGTCCTGCTCGATCTGCCCGGACTCGCGCAGATCGGAGAGCTGCGGCTTCGGCGGCGTCCGCTGCTCGGGCGCGCGCGAGAGCTGCGAGATCGCAACGACCGGCACCTCCAGCTCGCGGGCGAGGATCTTCAGCCCGCGGCTGATCTGGCCCACCTGCTCGACCCGGTTGGCGCGGTGGTCGTCGGAGCGCATCAGCTGGATGTAGTCGAGGATGATCAGGCCGAGCCCGCCGCGCTCCTGTTCCTGGGCGTGCAGCCGCCGCGCCTTCGCCCGCAGGTCGAGGATCCCGAGGTCGGAGGAGTCGTCGAACCAGAGCGGCGCCTCCTCCAGCTCGTTGCAGGCCCGCAGCACCTTCGGCCAGTCGCGTTTGGAGACCTGGCCCTTGCGCAGTTTGTCGCCGGAGATCCGCGCCCGGCAGGCGATGAACCGCTGGGCCAGCTCGACCTCTGACATCTCCAGCGAGAAGAAGGCGACCGCCTGCCCCTTCTTCACCGCGACGTTTTCGGCGATGTTGGCGACGAGGGCGCTCTTGCCCATCGCCGGTCGGGCCGCGACGATGATCAGGTTGCCGGGCTGGAAGCCGCCGGTGATCGCGTCGACGTCACGGAAGCCTGACGGCGTACCAGTCAGCTCGGTCTCGCCGGTGGAGAGCTTCTCGAGCCGGTCGACCTCGCCGTGGAGGATCTCGCCGAGGAGCTTGAAGTCGCTCGCCTGCTCTTTGTGGGCGACCTCGAAGAGCAGTTTCTCGGCCCGCTCGGAGAGCTCCCGCGGCTCCCCGTCGCGCTCGTTGACCCAGCCCTGGATCTCCTGACCGGCCCCGAGCAGTCGCCGCAGCAGCGAGTTCTGCTGGACGATCTCGGCGTAGTGCTTGGCGTTGGCGGCGGCGGGGACTTTCGCCGCCAGCTCGGAGATGTAGTGGCGGCCGCCTGCCTCGTCGATCTTGTTGCGCTGGCTCAGCGCCTCGCTGACGCTGAGCTCGTCGACCGGGTTGGAGACGGCATAGAGGTCGTGGACGACCTCGAAGATCAGCCGGTGCTTGTCGAGGTAGAAGTCCGCCGCGTGGAGCTTCACCTCGTCGATCACCCGCGTCAGCGTCGACTCGGCGACGAGCATCGCGCCGAGGACCGATTCCTCGGCCTCGATGTTCTGCGGGGGGACGTGGGTCGTCGGCGGCTGCGGCATTGCTCTCAGTAAAGGAGCCGGGTCGGCGGAACCGGGCCTGGCGGGGGTACTCCGCAAGCAAACCAGAGCCAGGCGTGGCTGAAGTGCGGCTTCCGTGCAAAAGCCGCCAAAAAGAATTCACGCTCTTGCGAGCTTTATGCGGCAGTTCCGAAAGAGAGCTGGTGGTGATGGGCAGGAGGGATCAGGCCCTCCTGCTCCTGGCGCCGCTCGCCGCGGCGCAGCATCCGCAAGGTGAGGATGGCGATGCTGAGGATCGCCGTGGCCCCGAGGCTGAGCTGGACGCTGAGCAGGCCTTCGCGGCTCCAGTAGACGTCGCGGAGGTCGAGCAGCAGCGCCGCCTCGTCGAAGGTGAGGCCGAAGCCCGCCCCCATCGGGATCGCCAGCTTCTGCTCGAGCTGGTCGTCGTCGGTCAGCAGGCCGGCGGCGCCGGAGCCGAAGGCGAGCAGGATCCCCGGCACGAAGTGGTGGATGTGGCGGCCGCCGATGCTGACGTTGCGGAAGGGGCCGCGGCCGTCGCGGATCCCCCAGGTAGAGAGCCGGACCAGGGCGAAGCTGCCGAGAAAGCCGCCGAGGAGGTTGAAGAGGACCGTTTCGTAGCGCGGGGCCTCTTCGTAGCCGCGAACCGCGACCCCGACCGTGTCGGCAGCCGCCGCCGGGGCCGATTCCAGCAATCCTTCCGGGTCGTGAGCCTCGCTCGCCCGCCGCGCGAGCATGCGGCTGAACTGGCCTGCGATCACGGTGCCGGCGGCGGCGGTGGCCACGGCCGCAAGACCGACCGTCGCCCGCTCGGAGCGAACCCAGCCGGACCTGCGGCGACGAAGGAGGACTACTTCTCCTCGCTGATGATCGTCTTGACGGCAGCGGTGGTGCCGTCGGAGAGCTCGATCTCGACCATGAAGGTGCCGAGCTCGCGTAGCGGTTGCTCGAGCCGGACCTGTTTTTTCTCGAACCGCAGGCCGCGGGCGTCGCTGAGCGCGTCGACGATCTCCTTCGCCCCGACCGAGCCGAACAGCTTGCCGTCCTCGCCCGCTCGCTGGTGGATCGTCAGCACGGTCTTCGAGAGCAGGCCGGCGGCTTCCGTTTCCCGTTCCGCCCGCGCTTTGGCGGCGCGCTCGGCCGCCTCCATCCGCCGTTTCGCTTCCTCCAGCGCACCAGCGGTCGCCGGTTGCGCCAGCTTGCGGGGGATCAGGTAGTTGCGCAGGTAGCCGGGAGCGACGTCGACGACGTGACCGCGCTCGCCGAGGGAGTCGACGTCCTGCAGCAGGATCGCCTGTGCCATCAGCGCTCTCCGACGTAGGGAAGCAGGGCGATTTCACGCGCCCGCTTCACCGCCACCGAGAGCTGTCGCTGGTGGCGGCGGGAAAGTCCGGTGACCCGGCGCCCGCGCGTCTTCCCCTTGTCGGAGAGGAAGCGTCGCAGCAGGTTCAGGTCCTTGTAGTCGACGACCTCGGAGTTGACCCGGGTGTACTTGCGCGGACGCGCACGGTCGGCGCCGCGCCTGCCGCCTCGCCGCGGGGTCGAAGATGAAGACTCACGTGCTCTGGCCATCGGCGGAGCATGCTACAGACCTGACGGTCCCAGATGCCGCCTGGCGGCGTCCTCAGTCGCTCGCGTGCGGAGCACGCTTCGGCGACCCCCCGCCTTTGGCGGGGGTGCGAGCGCGTAGCGCGAGTTCCTTGCCAGACGACCTCTGGAACTCGTCAGGCGGCGTTTAGAACGGGATGTCGTCTTCTGATGCGCCGCTCGCAGCTGCTGGGGCGCCGCCGAAGTCGGACATGTCGGCGGGGACGTCGCTCTGCGGCGGGGCAAAGCCGCCGCCCTGTCCACCACCGCCGTTGCCGTTGCCACTGCCGCCCGACCCGTCCCGCGAACCGAGGAACTGGACGGTGTTGGCGATGATCTCGACGCTCTGGCGTTTGTTGCCGCCCTGGTCCTCCCACTCGCGCCAGTCGAGGCGGCCTTCAACCGCGACCGGTCGGCCCTTGCCGAGGTAGTTGGCGCAGTTCTCTCCCTGTGCCCCCCAGACGGTGACGTCGAAGTAGTTGGGCTTGTCCACCCATTCGCCGCTCTGCCCGTCTTTGCGCCGGCTGTTGACCGCCACCCGGAGCTTGCACACAGCGGTTCCGCTGCCGAGATGACGCAGCTCCGGATCCCGGGTCAGGTTCCCCGTGATCACGACCACGTTTACGTTCGAAGCTGCCAAATCACTCACTCCTCTGGATTCGCTTATCTGGATTCCAGTCTAAGGAGGCAGCCGGTTCGACTCTCCCCCCTGGGTCGAGGGGTTTCCGCAAACAGCGAGGGGGGCCGGGGCGATTACTCGTCGGAATCGTCTGGGGAGTCGCCGCGATCGTCGCGGGCCCCCTGAGCGCTGCGCTCGCGCGGGCCGGGTGCAGCGGTGACTGCGGGCGGCACGATCACGGGCGCAGCCGGGTCCACTTTGAAGAGCCGGAAGCGGAGGACGCCGTCGGCGATCTTCAGGTTGTGGTCGAGCGAGTCGAGCAGGTCGCTGGGGGCCTCGAACCGCATCCAGCGGTAGTCCGCCTCGGTGCGATGGTTGATCTCGTAAGCCATCTTCCGCAGGCCCCAGGTGTTCTCGTGCTTGAGGTCGCCTTTGGCCTCGATCTGGCCACGGGCATCCTGCGCCAGCGCGTCGCGCGCGGGGGCGTCGATTTGGGGGTCCAGCATCAGGACCAGCTCGTATTCGCGTGGTGCGGCCAAAACGGCGAAGGACTATAGCGGCGGAATGGGTGCGGCGCCGGGTCCCTCCGCGTCCTGGTGGGGCGCGAACTCTTCAGAGCCGTCGCCAGGGGGAGCGGGTGGAAGCGCAGGGGCAGGCGGAGGCGATGGTGGTGGTTCGGTGGGAACGGGTTCAGCCGGAGGAGCCGCGGGCGGGGGCGCCGGAGACGCAGCCGATGCCGGCGTTTGCTTGATGACCGGGCGAGGGCTGTGGTGGCGTTTGTGGCGGTGGTTCGGCTTGGGCTTGCTCCTGATGGTTTCGGGGATCGGAGCGGGAAGGGGTGGCTCCTCCGGCACCGGGGCGACCCGCGGCAGGCCGACGTCAGCGCCGAGCGGCGGCGGCTCGGGCGGGCGCAGAAGGACGGGCAGAGCCTGCAAGGCGAGCAACAGGGCAACGGCGACCGCAGCCACCTTCCCCATTCCCGTCCATCGCACTCGAATTCCGTGCACCCTTACATAAGGGACGGGCAGGCGAAACTCTCCCCCTCAGGCGCGCGAACGGGCGGCTTCGATGTCCTGCAGCTGGTCGTCGACCCAGTCGCCGGGATTGCGGGAGAAGATGATCTCGCGCAGGCCCTCCGCCCGCCGGCGTTTCTGCTCGGGCTCCATCGTCAGCGCCCTGTGAATCGCATCAGCCTGCTCCTGGATGTCGAAGGGGTTGACCGAAAGCACGTAGTCGAGCAGCTCCTGGTGGGAGCCGGTGTTCTCGGAGAGCATCAGCACCCCGTCGCGGGTGTTGACCGCCGGCGCCTCCTTGGCGACCAGGTTCATGCCGTCGAAGAGCGAGTTGACCATCAGCAGGTCGAAGTGCTTGTAGCGGGCGACCGCGTCATAGAAGTTCTCGTAGATCTTCAGGTCGATCGGCATCCAGTCGGTGGTCCCGTGGCGGTGGTTGACGACGGCGACCAGTGCCTCGATCCGCTCCAGGTACTCGGCGTACTCGGGCACGTCCTGGCGCGAAGGCTGCAGGTGGGCGATGAAGGTGACCTGTTCGCGGAACTCCGGGTGCTGGGTGAGGAAGGTGTCGAAGGCGGTGAAGCCCCGCAGCACGTTCTTCGAGAGGTCGGCGCGGTCGACGCGGATGATCAGGTGCCGGCGGCGGCGCTCGAGGACCTCGCGCTCGGCCTCGGCGACCTCGGGCGAGTCGGCGGCGCGTTTGAGCCGCTGCGCGTCGATCCCCAGCGGGTAGGCGCGGGCGATCGTCCTGCCGCCGGCGTGGCGCACCTCGGCGGCGTGGTAGTCGACCTCGACGTCCTCGAGCAGCTCGTCGCAGCAGCGGAGGAAGTTGATGCAGTAGGCCTGGGTGTGGAAGCCGATGATGTCGTTGGCCAGCATCCCCTCGTAGATCGCTTCGCGAATCCGCCGCGGCAGGATCCGCCAGCTGTCCGGCTGCGACCAGGGGATGTGGACGAAGTGGTGGAGGAAGGCGTCGGGACGCTCGGCCTTGATCATCCCGGGGGCCGTGTAGAGGTGGTAGTCGTGCAGCATCACCAGCGCGTCCGCCTGTCCCTCGATCTCGGCGAGGACGGCGCGGGCGATGTCCTGGTTGACGGTCTGGTAGCCGTGGTCCCAGGCGTCGATCTCCTGCTGGCGGACGTCCGGCGCGTTGGAGATGTCCCAGAGGTAGTGCTGGATGAACCAGAGGATCGGGTTGGCGATGACGTTGTAGAAGCGGTCGTAGGCTTCGGGGTCGCTGCCGACCAGCCGCACCCGGTACTCGATTCCGTCCAGCTCCTGCTCGATCGGCCCGCCCGCCTCCTCGGAGGCGGCGACGTCCTCCTCGGTCATCGCCGAGGCGATCCAGAGCGCGTCGCGGTGGGAGACCAATCCCGAGAGCGCGGTGACCAGGCCGCCGCCGCCGCGGCGGACGGTCCGTTGGCCGCTCTCGTCGCGGTCGAACTGGAGCGGGCCCCGGTTGGAGACGATGATCAGGGGCGAGGAGCTCACGCCGCAGAGACTAGATGGTCCCGGGGTACCGACTATGAGGTAGCGGCGACCGGCTCAGTCGCCGAGGTCGCCGAACAGCTGCAGCCAGTCGCGCAGCAGGCGCGGGGTGAGGAAGCGGGCCCGGGCGTGCTCCTTGCCCTCGCGCCCGAGCTGCTTGCCGAGGCCCGGGTCGCGCAGGATCTCAAGGCAGCGCTGGGCGCACTCGGAGGGGGAGTTGACGAGGAAGCCGCTGACGCCGTCCTCGATCTGCAGTGGGATGCCGCCGACGTTGCCGGCGACGGTCGGTCGCCCCTTCCAGAGCGCCTCGGTGACGGTGAGGCCGAAGCCCTCGCGGATCGACTTCTGCAGGCAGACGTCGGACTGCGACTGGAAGGCGTTGACCTCGATCGCGCCGACGTTGTTGAGGTTGCTGAGGATTTTGATGTCCTCGTCGCCGCCGGCGTATTCGAAGGTCTTCTGGAAGTACTCCATCCCCTCCGGGTCGTCGGTGGCCATCGAGCCGACCATCGCCAGCTGCGCCTCCGGCACCTGCTCGGTCATCTCGCGGTAGGCGTCGATGACGCCGATCGGGTCCTTCCACGGGTCGAAGCGCGAAACCTGGGTGATCAGCGGCCGGTCGACGTCGATCCCGAACTGGCGGCAGACGAAGGCGGCGTCCTCGGGCGAGAAGGCCATGTTCTTCGGCGAGAGCGGGTCGATCGCCGGCGGGATGATGTTGACCGCCTCGCGGTGGCGGCCCATGTCGTTGGGCACGTACTGCTCCATGTGCCAGACGCTGGCGTCGTACTCTTCGATCAGCGGCAGCATCCGCTCGATCGGCGCCGGGTTCGGGGTCGAGAGGTCGATGTGGCAGCGCCAGATCCACTTCTTTCCCTTTGCCAGGGCGCCGCGGCGGAGGCCGATCGGCTGCGGGTCGTGGACGATGACCACGTCCCACTCGCCCTGCAGGCCCTCCGCGTTCATCGCGTTGATCTCGTCGAAGACCTCCCACTGCTCGTCGCTGAGCGTCTCCTCCGCGCCCTGCAGCGAGTTGTGCAGGAGCTTGGTTGCGTTGAAGAACTCTTCTTTGCCGAAGATCACGTGCCAGTGGGCGTCGACGCCGACGTCCCGCATCAGCGGCACCAGGGTGTAGAGGATCTCCGAGACGCCGCCGCCGAAGGCGGTGGCGCTGACGTGGAGCACCCGCTTCCCCTTCAGCGGCTCGGCGAGCTCGCGGATCTGCTGCGTCAGGTCTTTGCCGACGATGTGGGTGTAGTCGGCGAGGGTCTTGTGGCCGAGGGCGACTTCCTGTAGCAAGGCTGGAGTTCTACACCGATGTGCGGCGACATGGTGTCCAGCCGCCGCCGCGGCGACCGCGCTCAGCCCGAGCCGGAGCTGTCGGGCCGCTTGCCCAGGGTCACCCGGACGTCTTCGTGCTTGCCGTCGCGGAGCACCGTCAGCGTCACCACGTCGCCCGGCTGCCTGGTGGCGATCGCTTCGGCGAGGTCGTCGGGACGGACGATGTCCCTGCCCTCCACCTGCAGGATCACGTCGCCGCCCGTCCGGTACTGGGAGGCCTGGAACTGGAGCTTCTCGTCGCCGCCCTTGATCCCGGCTTTCTCGGCCGGGCCGCCGGAGACGACGTCGGCGACGAGGCTGCCGAAGGTGGTGTCGAGGCCGAGCTTGCGCGCCAGCTGCGGGTAGAGCGGCTGGCCGGAGACGCCGATGTAGGCGTATTCGGCGTCGCCGTCCTCGCGCAGCTGGGCGACGGAATGCTTGATCGCCGAGACCGGGACCGCGAACCCGACCCCGTCGTTGGCGCCGGAGTTGGTCTCGATCTGCTGGTTGATCCCGATCACGCGGGCGCCGGCGTCGAGCAGCGGCCCGCCGGAGTTGCCGGGGTTGATCGAGGCGTCGGTCTGGATCGCGCCGGAGATTTCGAAGCGGGTGAGGGATTTGACCGCGCGGTCGGTGGCGGAGACGACGCCGACCGAGAGCGACTGCTGCTCGCCGAAGGGGCTGCCGATCGCGGCGACGGGCTGGCCGACCCGCAGGTCCTCGTCGTTCCCCAGCTCGAGCGGGTGCAGCTCGAACCCGTCGGGAGCGATCTTCAGCAGGGCGACGTCGACGAAGGGATCGAAGCCGACGATCTCGGCCGGGACGACGTTGCGGTCGGGAAACTCGATGTACACCTGCTTCGCCGGTTCGCGGTTCCCGCTCGATTCTTCGGTGACGACGTGGGCGTTGGTGACGATCTCGCCCTCCTCGTCGAGGACGAAGCCGGAGCCTTCGGCGGCGCCGCCCCCGAAGACCGAGCGAATCGTCACCACTCCCGGCGCAGCCTCTTCGTATATCCGGGTGGCGTCGAAGCCGGGGCTGGAGGCCTCGACGACCACTTCCGGCTCGGGTGCCCGGGCCACCTTTGCGGCGGGGTCATCGCCGGCCCGATCGCTCTGCGTCGTGGTCTCGTCTCCCGAGCCGCAGCCGGCGAGGAGGGTCAGGCCGGCCAGCAGCGCGAGGAGGACGAGCAGGCGCCTCACGAGGCGATCCTGACCGGGACCCGGGTCGGCCTCGCCGGGGTCACCTCGCGGGCCCCCGGCGGCAGGTCGAGGGTGAAGGCGGTGAAGCGGCGGCTGGAGCTGATCGTGATCTCGCCCTCCATCCTCTGGGCGAGCTCGGTGGCGATCGCCAGCCCTAGGCCGGAGCCGCCCGCCTTGTCGGCCGTGTAGAAGCGCTCGAAGATCCGCTTCTGGACGCGCTGGGGGATCCCCGACCCGGCGTCGGAGACAGTCAGCTCGGCACGGCCGTTGGCGGAGTAGGTGGTCACGGTGACGTCGGTGCCCTCGGGGGTGTGGGTGAGGGCGTTGTCGAGCAGGATACGGATGATCTGGCGCACCCGATCGGGGTCGCCGAGGGCGATCGCCGCCTGCTCGGGCGTCCGCAGCTGCAGGCGGGAGCCACGCAGTTCCGCCCGCGCCCCGAACTCCCGCGTCACCTCCCGCGCGAGGGCGGTGAGGTCGACGGCGCTGGCCCGCATCTCGACCGCGCCGGCGTCGAGCTGAGAGAGGTCGAGGAGGTCGGTGGTCAGCTTCGTCAGGCGCTCGATCTGCTGGCGCATCGTCCGCACGAACTCGGCCCGCTCCTCCGGGCTCGGGTCCTCCTCTTCGAGCAGCTCGACGAAGCCGCCGAGGCTGAAGATCGGCGTCCGCAGCTCGTGCGAGGCGTTGGCGATGAACTGCTTGCGGGCACTGTCGAGCTCGGCCAGCCGGCGCTGCATCTCGTTGAAGGTGCGGGCGAGGTCACCGAGCTGGCCGGCCGAGGCGACGGGAATCGTCGTTTCGAAGTTGCCGTCGGCGACTTTACGGGCGGCTTCCTGCAGCCGCTGGATGTTGCTGGCGGCGGCGCGGGTGTAATAGAGGCCGATTGCGGTGGCGATCGCCACGGAGATCAGGCCGCCGGTGAGGATTTGCAGCTTGACGTCGCTGTCGCCGCTGGCCGAGCCGCCGATCGCGACGGCGTAGACGTAGACGACCGCGGTGGCCGTGACCGCGATCGCGATCGAGATCAGGGTGATGCGGCTGGCGAGGTCGCTGAGCCGGAGCCGCCGCATCGCCTTCAGTCCCGGAAGCGGTAGCCGACCCCGCGCACGGTGAAGAGGTAATCGGGCTCTTTCGGGTCCTGCTCCAGCTTCTCGCGCAGGTGGCGGATGTGGACGTCGACGGTGCGCGGGTCGCGGTACTCGGAGTCCCCCCATACGTGCTCCAACAGCGTCTCCCGGGTAAGGACGCGGCCGGGGGAACGGGCGAGGGCGCCGAGAATCTCGAACTCGACGTAGGTCACCTTGACCTCCTCGCCGGAGAGGCTGACCGTGCGGCGGTCGAAGTCGATTGTCAGCTCGCCGCACTCGATCGTGCCCCCCTCGCTGGTCTCGCCACCCATCCGCGAGCGGCGCAGCGCCGCTTTCACCCGGCTGCGGAACTCCCGCATCGAAAAGGGCTTGGTGATGTAGTCGTCGGCCCCGACCTCGAGCCCGGCGACCTTGTCGGTCTCGCTGCCTTTCGCGGTCAGCATGATGATCGGCACCTGGCTGCGCGAGCGCAGCTGGCGACAGACTTCGACGCCGCCCATCTGCGGCAGCATCAGGTCGAGGATGACCAGGTCGAAGCGCCCTTCCTCGAAACGGCGCAGGGCCTCGCTGCCGTCGAGGGCGGAGGTGACGTGATAGCCGTCCTTGCGCAGGGGGTAGCTGAGCAGGGTCTGGATCGACTGCTCGTCGTCAACCAGGAGGATGCGGGCAGATCCGTTCGGCACCACCCCGAAGGGTAATCCCCCGCCCCGGTTTGGACGCATGTGCGAGTACTAAGAACTAAGGATCCGGGGACGGAGGCCGATAATGATCGCGGAAGCCATGGAGCCCCAGGAACTGAAATCTCTGGTCGAGGCCGGCAGCTACAAACCGGACCCCGCGCAGGTCGCGATGGCGATGCTTTCCCGCCGCGGCGTTCGCGAGCTGCTGACCGGGATCCACGCTACGGCTCCGCAAGATGGTCAAAGCCCCGGGCCTCCAGCCGTCCGCCCCCGGGCAGCCTGATCTCGACGCCATCGCCGGTGGTGACCTTGCCGATCGGGGTGAGGGTCGTCTCGGCTGCTTCGCCCATTCGCAGTGAGGCCGCGGCGAGCGCATCGGGCGGCAGGGCCGCCAGCAGCTCGTAGTCCTCACCGCCGGCGACGGCAAGCTGCAGGGGATCCCGTCCGGCTGCGGCAGCCGCCTCGGCGACGCCCTTCGCGAGCGGCAGCGAGCCGGCGTCGATCTCCAGCGCGACACCGCTGGCGCGGGCGAGGTGGCCGGCATCGCCGGCAAGGCCGTCGCTGAGGTCGATCATCGCCCGGGCGCCCGCCCGGGCGAGGGCGCGGCCGGACCGCAGGCGCGGGGAGGGGTCGAGCTGGCGGGCGCGGAGCAGGGCGGCAGTGGCCTCGGGGACCGCGCCGGCGAGGCTTGGGTCATCGAGGAGGAGACGGCCCGCGGCCGCGCCGCCGATCTCGCCGGTGAGGACGACCAGGTCGCCAGGCCCGGCGCCGTCGCGGGTGACGAAGTCGACTGACTTCGGGGCGTGGCCGACGACGGTCACGGCCAGGGTCACGACCGGCGACCTGGTCAGGTCGCCACCTGCGATCGTGGTTCCGGTGGCCCGCGCCACCTCCACCACCCCGTCGAGGATGGCGTGGAAGTCATCGTCGACGAAGTCGCTCGGGGCACCGAGGACGACGTACGTCTCGCCCGCCTCGGCGCCCATGGCGGCAAGGTCGGAGAGGGCGGTGGCGAGCGCCTTGCGGCCGATCGTCCGCAGGTCGGTCTCCTCGCGGCGAAAGTGGACCCCCTCGACGATCGCGTCGACCGAGGTGGCGGTGGCCCCGCCGGGAACGGTGACCGCGGCGTCGTCGCCGCTTCCAAGGTCCACTCGGCCCCCCGGCTTGGGGAGCCGCTCGCGCAGCTTCGCCAGCAACTCGAACTCGCCCATCACCCGACTATCCCAGACACTATGGTGCGGACGCACGTGGAGAGCCGCCAACCATTCCTGCACCGGGTAGGCGAGGCGGGGGCGCGGGTCGGCAAAAAGCCGCCGCGCAGCCGCAAGGTCCGCCTCGCCCTCCAGCTCGGCCTCGCCGTTGTGATCTTCGGCTTCCTCGTGCTGACGGTGATCGACCAGTGGGGGGAGATCAAGGACGAGGGCATCCACTTCCACGTCGGCTGGCTCGTCCCGGCGATCGTCGTCCTGCCGATCTTCTTCGTCCTCGGCGCCTACGGCTGGGACCTCACCCTGCGTTTCCTCGGCTACCGGATGGGCTTCGGCCGGGCCCAGGTCGCCTGGGGCCAGCCGCTGCTGGCGCGCTACGTCCCCGGCAGCGTCCTCTACGTGCTGGGGCGGGTGCTGCTCTCCGAAAAAGCCGGCATCCCGCGACGGATCACGATTGCCAGCATCGTCTATGAACAGGCCGTCTCCGCCACCTCGGCGGTCGTCGTCGCCTCCTACTTCATCATCAAGCACCCAGACCTGCAGGGGCACGCCTACCGCTGGGCGGTGCTGCTGCTGATCCCGGCGGCGATCGCGCTGCTGCACCCGAAGGTCTTCGGGCCGCTGGCGAACCGGGTCCTGCGCATGTTCGGCCGCGAGCCGCTGCCGGCGGTGATCTCGCTGGGGGGCGTGATCGCCCTGATCGCCTTCTACTCGTTCAACTGGCTGGTGGTCGCGCTCGGCCTCTACTGCGTCGCCCGCTCGGTCACCTTCATACCCGCCGAGGACATCCTTCTCGTCGGCTCCGCCCAGGCGATCGGCTACTTCGCGGCCCTGGTGACCCTGATCGCGCCCGCCGGGCTCGGGCCGAAGGACGCCGCCTTCGCCTGGGGCTTGAAGGCGGCGCTGCCGAGCAAGAGCTTCGCGCTCGGTTCCTTGATCGCGATTGCGGTGCGGGGGGTGCTGACGCTGGCGGAACTGATCTACGTGGGGCTGGTGACGGCGCTGGGGCGGCGCGAGGGGTGGAGCGTGCACACCGGGATCCTGCACGCGAGCCCCGAGGAGGAAAAGGCTCAGAGGGAGGCGGTGGGGGGAGGGACCTGACCCCCTCCTCACTCAACTTGCTCGGGTGGGGCGTGGTGCCGCAGTCCTAGATTGCTTCTGCCCGAGAAGTACAAGCCGTTCGGAGGGGGTCAGGTCCCTCCTTCGACACGCGCGCAGGGCTCAAAGAGGGATGCGGGCGCCCAGTTGATATGCCGTCAGAGCGAGGGTTAAGAGCTGGAGGGGGCGGTCTCTGGAGATGGCGGCTAGGGGGAGGAGCCAGATCAGGTACCAGGGAAGGAGCCAGGAGGTGGCTAGGAGGAGGGCGAGGGCGGCCCAGGCGCCGGCGCGGAGCCAGTCGTTGCCGCGGTAGGTCCAGATGAGGAGGGCCGCGATCGTTGCCGCGAAGAGGAGGGCGGCAGTCAGGCGGGTCGCGCCGGGGTCGAGGCCGGTGAGGCGGGCGGCCAGGACCGGGATGCTCATGTAGCTCGTCCGGCTCTGGTTCTCCCCCGCAAGCCCGAAGCCGTGCAGCCAGTCCCAGCCGAAGGCGAGCCAGGCCGCCCCCGCCAACGCGATGGTTGCCCCCAAGCCCCCCGAAAAGAAGCGGAGAACGCCTCGCCTGTTCCTTTTCGTTGCTGGAGGCCAAAAAGGAACAGGCGAATGGTCTCGGCTGGTCCCGAGGAGGGCGAAGGGGGCGATCAAGGCGGCGGAGAGCTTGGTGGCGCCGACGGCCGCCAGGGCGGCGCCGGCGGTGTAGTTGCGGGCGCTGAGGAGGGCGGCGAGGGCTGCCATCGCCAGCAGCATCGTCAGGCCGTCGTTGTGGGCGCCGCCGACGACGTGGACGAGGACGAGGGGGTTGAGGGCGACGAAGGCGGCGGCGCGGAGGGGGTCGGCGCCGCGCCAGGTGGCGATGCGAGCGGTGAGGGCGGCGATGCCGAGGACCGAGAGGGCTGCGACCGCCTTCAGGGTGGCGACTGCGACGCCGACAGGCAGCCAGGCCAGGGGGTAGGTGAGGAGGGTGAAGAGCGGCCCGTAGGCGCTGGTCGCTTCGGTCCAGGCGACGTCGGGGTAGGCGGGATCGGCGGGTGCGGCCAGCGGCGGGTGGGCGTAAGGGTCGAGGCCGTGGCGGACGCCGAGGCGGGCGTAGTCGACGTAGCTGTAGACGTCGTGGGAGAGGAGAACGGGAGCGACGGCGAAGGCCGCGACGAGGCCGAAGATCGTGCCCCAGACGAGGCGGCGACCGAGCCGCGGCACCGCTGCGAGGAACCCGAGGTAGGCGGCGAAGCCGGCCCACATCAGGCCGAAGTCGAGGAGCGGATCGATCGGCGCTACCTGCTCGCGTTCTCGCCGCCGCCGACGCTCTGCGGGCCCGGCGGGGGCGGCGGGACATACGGCTTCTGCCCCGCTCCCGGCGCATAGGCGTTCGGGTCATAGCCGCCGACCGCGGCGCTGCCGGGCGGCGGCGATCCATCGCTGCCGTCGCCGGAGCCGCCGCCGAGGTGGGTGTCGTCCCGCGGGCTCGAACGGGCGTAGCGGCCGTAGAACGGCGCCCAGCTGATCTGCTGCTTCGGTTCGGTGAATTCCTCGCAGGGAACGCCGGCGCCGGCGTAGAGCGAGTGCCAGATCTCGGCCGGGAAGGTGCCGCCGAAGACGATCGTCCCGTGCACGCTCGACATCGAGACGTCGTTGGATTCCGGGTAGCCGACCCAGACCACCGTCGCCAGGTTGGGCTGGTAGCCGGCGAACCAGGCGTCGGAGTATTCGTCGGTCGTGCCGGTCTTGCCGGCCTGGCCGGCGCAGCCGGTGTAGGCGGCGGTGCCGGTGCCTTCGGTGATGTTGTCGTGCAGGAGCCGGGTCACCTGCCAGGCCACGGCCGGCGAGACCGCCCGCCGCGGCTTCGCCCGGCCGGGGCGGTCGACGTGGCCGCTGGGGAAGACGACCTTGGTGATCGCGACCGGGTTGCGGTGGACGCCGCCGGCGGCGAGGGTTGCGTAGGCACTTGACATCTCCAGCGGCGAGACGCCGATCCGCAGGCCGCCGATCCCCTCTGCCGGGATCCCGTCGAGCGGCGAGACGATTCCCATCTGGTGGGCGGTCGCCGCCACTGCCGCCGGGCCGACGTCGAGGTCGAGCTGGGCGAAGACGGTGTTGTCGGAGGCGACCGTGGCCTGCTGCAGGTTGACGGTGCCCAGATAGCCTTCGTCGGCGGTGTGGACCGTCCAGTGGCCCCACTTCGGCAGGTAGAGGTCGAGCGGTTTCGAGGTGTAGTAGGTGCTGTAGGGATCGATTCCCTGACGGATCGCCGTCGTCAGGACGAAGGTCTTGAAGGTCGAGCCCGGTTGCCGGTGCCCCTGGGCCGCGAGGTTGAACTTGCTCTCTTCGTAGCTGGAGCTGGAGACCATCGCCCGGATCCGGCCGTTGCGGGGGTCGATCGAGACGAGCGCGGAGGATGGGTCGGTCGAGTAGGGGAGGGCCGAGCGCATCGCCTCCAGGCCGACTTCCTGCAGCTCGGGCTCGATCGTCGTCTGCACCTGGAGCCCGCCGCGGCGCACCGTGTTCGCCCCGTAGCGGTCGATCAGCTCGTTTTCGACGTAGTCGAAGAAGTAGGGCTCGCGGTGCTCGAAGTAGCTCGCGTCGAGGTCGACCCGCAGGCCGCTCGTCATCGCCGCCCGCGCCCGCTCCTCGCTGACGTAGCCGAGCTTCGCCATCCTCCCCAGCACCTGGTTGCGCCGCGCTTTCGCCGCTGCCGGGTTCAGCAGCGGGTTGTATTCCGAGGGGGCCTGCGGCAGCCCCGCCAGCAGCGCCGCTTCCGGCAGCTTCAGTCTCCAGACGGGCTTCGAGAAGAAGATCTTCGCCGCGGCGCCGACACCGATCGCGGTCGTCCCATCGACCGTCCCGTAGGAGGCGATGTTGAGGTAGGAGCCGAGGATTTCCTTGCGGCTGTGACGATCGGCGTACTCGATCGCCAGCTGCGCCTCGACGATCTTGCGCTCCAGCGTCCGCTTCGGGTTGCGGATGCAGAGGTTACGGACCAGCTGCTGGGTGATCGTCGAGCCGCCCTCGACAGCTTCGCCGGCTTCGAGGTCCTTCAGCGCCGCCCGCAGGATCCCCTCGTAGTCGAGCCCGTCGTGCTGGTAGAAGCGCTGGTCCTCGATCGCGACGGTCGCCACCTGCAGGTTCCTCGGCACCTTCTTGATCGAGACCAGCGAGCGCACCTGCGGCGAGGCGACCACTCCGAGCTTGGAGCCGTCGGCCGCGTAGAGGACGGTGTTGCCGCCCTTGGCGATCGGCTCGCAGGTGGCGAGCGAGGGTGCGTCGGCGGCGACGTCGAGGACCCAGGAGGTGACGGCGATCGCGGCGATCCCGAGCAGGGCGAGGACGCCGCCTCCAACGAGCAGGAGCTTGGCGCCGACTCCCCCGTGCCGGCGCTGGCGTCGCCGAGTGCGCTGCGTCATCCAGCAGAGGGTACTTAGGGCCGAAGGCCGCTAAGCGACCGTGTCTTCGGTCGAGTGGTTGTGGATGACCCCTTCGGCCAGGAGCTGGTTGGGGATCACCACGGAGCTGCCGTCGCCGGGGTCCATGTAGGTGTAGGAGAGGGTGATGTCGGTCACCCGCCCCTCCCGCTCTTCGAAGCTGATGCGGTCGCCGATCCTGATCGGCTGCGAGATCGCGATCTGGATCCCGGCGATCATGTTCGCGAGGGTGCGCTGGGCGGCAAAACCGACCACAGCAACGACGAGCGCGGTCGAGGCGAGGACGCCGGCCGCCAGCTCCTTCAGCTCGGTGAACTGGCTCAGCGCCAGCATCGCGACGACGAGGAAGACGCCGAGAAAGGCGAGGCGGCGCAGGATCCGCAGCCGGGTCCGGGTCGTGCGGGAGACCTGTGAGACTGCGGGCGACATGGACAGCAACCTAGCCACCGCGCCTGTCGCCGCGACGCCCGAGCGCGAGTTCCCACCCTCGAGCTGGGGCCCTCGCGGCGCCCTGACTGGGGCGGTGCTGGCGATCGTCGCCGGGCTGATCCTCGGCCTCCCCGCGATCGCCTTCACCGACTCCGCTGGCGACCTCACCGCGACCGGGAACGTGGTCGCCCAGGTCGGGCTCGTCCTCGGCCTCGTGCTGGTGCCCCTCTTCGTCGCCCGCTCCAGCGGTGCCGCTTCGCTCGGGGAGGCGCTGCGACGTCTCGGCGTCCGGCAGTTCGAGCCCTCTGATGTGCTCTGGATGGTCGCCGCCGCGATCGCCTATCTGGTCCTGCTCGGGCTCTACTCGCTGCTCATCCTCGAACCCGAACAGGAGGACATCGCCGAAAGCTTCGGGCCGGTGCCGGTCCAGGTGCTGCTGATCGCCATCGCCGCCCCCTTTTCCGAGGAGCTCTGCTTCCGCGGGATGCTCTTCGGCGGTCTGCGCGAGCGGCTGTCGACGGTTCCGGCCGCGCTGATCGCCGGTCTCGTCTTCGGCCTCCTCCACGCCTTCACCGGCCTCAGCGCGGTGCCCCCGCTGGCCATCCTCGGCGTCATCTTCTGCCTGCTCTACGAGAAGACCGGCTCGATCGTGCCGGGGATCCTGCTGCACGCGCTGAACAATTCTGTCGCCCTCCTCTCTCAGTAGGATGCCGCGCGTGAATCGCCGTCTTTCGTCCCTCCTCGCTGTCGTCTGTGTCCTCGCCTTGCCGGTAAGCGTCGCCGCCGCGAAGCCGAAGCCGAAGCCGGTACCCCCGGCCCCGACCGGTGCACCGGCGGCCACGGTTAAGGTCAAGGTCGGCAACCTGAAGAAGGGACGCGCGGAGATCATGCAGACGGTTCCCGTCAGCGGCACGCTCTCGCCCTTTGTCGCAGGCGAGAAGGTCAGGGTCACCTTCTACCTCGACGGGCACGTTCTCTTCAGGCGCAACCTCGGCGTTCGCAAGGCGGACGGTAAGGGCACCTTCAGAACCAGCATCGAGGTCCGCGAGAACGGCAAGTACGCGGTTGCCGCCAAGCACCTGGCGACGCCGCGACTGGGCGCCGACAGCACTGTCCGCAAGAGCTGGAAGGTGAGCTTCCCGGCCCTGCACAAGGGCGAGTGCGGCGACGTCGTCGTCGGCTTCAAGAAGGCGATGCGGGCAATGGGCTACATCGCCAACGACGGTCGCTGCTATGGCGGCAAGACCGGCCGCGGCGTCCTCGCCTACCGCAAGGTCAACGAGATGACCCGCAGCGAGCGCGCCGGCCCCGGCCTGGTCAAGAAAGCCTTCTCCGGCAAGGGCGGCTACACGGTCCGCCATCCGGGCGCGGGCGAACACGTCGAGGCGCCGCTCTCCAAGCAGGTTCTCGTCTTCGCCAAAGGCGACAAGCCCTTTGCGATCTACCCCATCTCCTCCGGCAAGTACTCGACCCCGACGGTGACCGGCCACTACGAGTTCATCCGAACCGAACCGGGCTACAACTCGCACGGGATGTACTACTCCTGGTACTTCTACGGCGGCTACGCGGTCCACGGCTACAACTCTGTCCCGGACTACCCCGCCAGCCACGGCTGCCTGCGCACCTTCATCGCCGACCAGCCCGAGATCTATAACCGCATTCACCTAGGCGAGGACATTTTTATTTGGTGATGTGATCGGGAGGGGCGGGGGTGCTTCCCCAGACATCTCGCTATGGCTCGATGTTGAGTGTCTGGGGAAGCACCCCCGCCCCTCCCTTCGATCGCCTTGGTTGTTCGTAGGATGGGCGCCGTGACTGACCTGAACGCCGCCAAGCAGATGCTCCTTACCGAGCTGAGGGAGTACTCGTTGATCCTCGGGGAAGTGACGCTTGCCAGCGGCGCAACTGCGCAGTACTACGTGGATGCGCGGCGGGCGTTGATGCGGCCGGTGGGGTTCAGGGCGGCTGGGGAGCTGATTGCGGCGGCGGCCTATGAATTGGGGGCCGAGGCGGTGGGTGGTCCCGCGACGGCGGCAATTCCTCCCGCCTGCGCGGCGATCGCGGTTCCTGGAGGTGAGAACTTGGTGGCGTTCTTCGTGCGCGGGTCGCGCAAGGAGCACGGGTTGCAGCGGTGGGTCGAGGGGCCGGTCGAGGCGGGGGTGCGCTGCCTGGTGGTCGAGGACACCGTGACGACCGGGGGTTCGACGGCGACGGCGATCGAGCGGGTGCGTGAGGAGGGGCTCGAGGTTGCCGGCGTGATTGCCGTGGTCGACCGGCTCGCCGGCGGGGCGGAGCGGATCGAAGCCGCGGCCGAGGCGCCCTACCGGGCGCTGGTCACGATCGACGAGATCTACCCCGACCGGCCAGACCGCGGCTGATGGAGCCCGACGCCGTCGAGATTCGCGTCGCGGCGTGCCTGGTCGAGAAGCAGCGGACGACGCCGGACGCCTACCCGCTCTCGCTCAACGCCCTGCGGCTGGCCTGCAACCAGGCGACCAACCGCAATCCGGTGGTCGCCTACGACGAGGAGACGGTCAGCGCCGCTCTGCGCCGGCTCGCGCAGCGCGGCTGGACCCGCCTTGCGAGCGGCGCCGGCAGCCGCGCCCGCAAGTACCGGCACCTGCTGCCCGAAGCATTGGGGGTCGACGATGCCGAGCTGGCGCTGCTCGCGGTGCTGATGCTGCGGGGAGCGCAGACGCCCGGCGAGCTGAAGCAGCGCAGCGATCGCCTTCACCCCTTCGCCGGCCTACCCGACGTGCAGGAGATGCTGGAGCGGCTGCTCGAGCGGGAGCTGGTCGTCCGTCACCCCCGGCGCCCGGGCCAGAAGGAGGACCGCTACGAGCAGACGCTCGGGGGCGCAGCGGAGAACGGTGACGAAGAGGCCACTCCGGTCACCTCGCCGCCGCCCGCGGCGGCTTCGGTCGTCGAGCCCGAGGAGGGCCGGCTTGACCGGATCGAGCGCGAGCTGACCGAGCTGCGGGACGAGGTCAGGCGCCTGCGCGAGGCGCTGGGAAAGACGGACTAGCCGCGCAGGCCGACCACGGCGGTGCGGCGGCCGCCGGGGATCGCAACCACGAGGTGCGCTTTCAGCCGCCCGCGCTGGTGCAGCAGGGCGCGGCCGCCGGCGCTGAGCGGGATCCGGAAGGTCTGCGCGCCGCCGCCGCTGAGCCGGAAGGCAGTGCGTCCGAGCAGGCGGCTGACCGGACGGGCGCGAGGGCCGCTGCGAGAGTGGGTGGCGACGCGGTAGCGGGTGCGCAGAAGGATCTGGCCCGGGCACTCGGTCCCGGCCGGCCAGAGGCAGGTGACTCGCACCCGCACCGTCTTGCCGCTCGCCTTCAGATCGGAGAGCTGCAGCGCCACCGGGATCGTCGCCCCCTTGCAGCCGAGCAGGCGGTCTTCGCCGTCGGCGAGGTTGAGGGCATAGGCGCAGACTCGCTGGCGCCCGGACTTGACCGTCGCCAGGCTGACGTCGAACCCGTGACGGGGCCCCGCTTCCGGGAACGCGCCGGCCAAGTCGCGCCGGCTGCGGGTGGCAACAGGCCCGAGCTCGTAGGTGGCGACTCCGGCAGCCCCTTCCTTGCCGCCGACCGCGAGGCGGATCGAGAGCGGTTCGGTCGGGGCATCGGGGTCGAAGGCCCAGCCGCGGGTCCGCACCTGGCCGGGGGCGGGAGAGCCGGCGAAGTCGAGGTAGCCGACCGGGTTGTCGCCGCTGATGAGGCTGACGGAGCCGACGGTTGCGGCGTCGACGTAGTCGTTGTCGATGTTGATCGTCACCCCGCCATAGGTCTCGTTATGGCCTCCCTGGTACTGGTGGATCCGTCGGTGGGGGGTCCAGGCGCCCGCCGGGAGGACCGGATCTGCGGTGTCCTGCCGGCCGTTCCAGTTGGCGATCCAGATCTCGTCCGGCAGTTCGTAGCCCGTGCCGACCTGGCCGGCGAGGTCCTCGATGCCCGAGGCGCTGCTGCTGTAGACGCCGGAGAGGTAACCGAGCGAATGCAGCTTCCTGGTCCAGGCTTCGAGGAAGGCGAGCGTCGCTGCGGTCGCAGAAGACGTCTGGCTGTAGGACTCCATGTCGAAGTAGATCGGGCTGCCTGGTCCCATCGCCGCCGCTCCCGCTTCTTCGACCGCGTCGGACGCCGCCGCGCTTCCCTGCGCGGTCGCCTGGCTGGAGCTGAGCTTGGCGCAGCTGGAGCAGCTGCTGGTCGGCGCCTGCAGGCCGACGTAGGTCGGGATCAGGTGCCACCCGGCGTCGGTCTGGGCTGCGACCCAGCTCGTCGTCAGGTTCGGCTGCGAGCAGGCGCGGTTGACGCCGCCGATGTAGACGCCGACCGCACGGTAAGGAGATTCCTTCCAGGCCGCCATCGCCCGCGAAGAGGGCGTCGTGCAGGCGTCGAAGCCGAGGCCGGTGAAGCTCGCGCCAGCGGCGGATGCGGTGGCGCGCCGCGCCGCGAAGCCGAGAGCGGAGGCGCGGGCGCCGCCACCGGGTTCGACCAGGATCGCCCGCCGCCGGCCCATCGCCCCGGCGGGACAGCGCTGGCTCGAGGAGGGCCTGCCCAGGTAGACCGCGCGCCGGTCGAGCCGCACGCACATCCCCGGATGCTGGGCAAGCCGGTAGACCGGCCACCCGTCCGGCGCCTGCACGGTGCGGCCGTCGAAGTGGATGCCGCGCGTCCCGGCCCCGGCCACAGCGGTCGGCAGCAGCAATGCCGACAGCAGAAGCAGGAGGCTGAGCCGGCGCGCGGGACCAAGGCGGTGGGTCACGTTCTGCACTCTCGGTACAACCAGCCCCGGGGGTCAAAAGTTGCTGGGCCGCGGGCGAAAGCCTGCAGCCTGATGCCCCGAGCTGGATTCGAACCAGCGGCCTATCCCTTAGGAGGGGATCGCTCTATCCAGCTGAGCTATCGGGGCGGGCGCAGGAATTGTCCCTTAGTTCACAGAGAATTTGCCAGGTCGGCACGGGGTGCGCACCACGCGTGCGCTGTGGCTCGGCAGGATCGCTTGCATGAGAACTGCAACGGCGGTCGACATGTCCGGAGCACGGGATAATGTTCTGCACATGTCCAAGATGATTCAGATCAGGAACGTGCCCGACGAGCTGCACCGCGACCTGAAGAAGCGGGCGGCGCTTGCCGGGATGAGCATGTCCGACTACATCAAGCGGGAGCTCGACCGGAAAAGCCGCAAATCGACGATCAAAGAGATCCGCGAGAGGAGCAGAGGACGCAGTGCCGGCTCGACTCTGACCACGCAGAAAATCGTGGACATCATCCGGGAATCCCGTGGTGACTGATGCCGGTTGTAGACGCATCGGTGCTCGTCGAGCTTCTCAGTGATGGACGAGATGCGGAAGCGGTCAGGGAGCGACTCGACGACGAAGATCATGACCTTTGTGCTCCGCACCTCATCGATGCGGAGGTGGGTCATGCGTTGCGGCGGGCGGTTTATCTGGGCGAACTACCTGCGGACGCCGCCGGTAGGGCCCTTTGGGAAGTCGATGATCTTCCGCTCGAGCGAGTGGAGCACGAGCTTCTGATGCACGTCGCCTGGGGCCTGCGCGACAACTTCAGCTTCTACGACGCGCTGTACGTCGCCTTGGCCTTGATGCTCGACGAGCCACTGCTCACCATCGATGCTCGGTTGGCGCGAACGGGCATAGACCTGCCGATTGAGGTCCTCGGTCAGGCGTAGAGGGTCTCGGAGGCGAGCTCGTCGGCACGGCGGCTCCAGAGCTTCACTTCCATGAAGAGCTCGTCGCCGTAGCCCTCAAGCGCGTCGAGGGCGATCAGGGTGAAGCGGTCCTGGGAGATCAGCTCCTGGTCGACCGTCTTGCTCTCCAGCACCGCGGTGGCGGCGACGGCGCCGCGGACCAGCGGGCGCCCCCAGACCAGGGTCACGGCGCCCGCCCGCCCGTTCTCGCCGCGCCAGCGGCCGATCACATCGTCGTTGAGGTCGATCCGCCAGCCGGGGTTGTCGGCGGCGAGGACGTCGGTGAAATCGGTCCGGGCGGTGAAGTCGCTCGGCTCTCCCCCTGGCGGCTGCACGTAGGAGACGTGGCCGAACAGCTCCAGCCGCCCCTCCTCGCTCTCGGCGTGGGTCGAGCAGGGGACCCAGACGCGGCCGCCCCAGGCCCGCTCCGGGAACCAGTCGAGCTCGGCGGGAACCTCTACCCCGGCCGGGAGGTCTTCCAGTCCGTCGATAGCCCTCACGAACTCCTCCCGCAGCCGCTCGGCGAAGCGTCCGTGCGGGATCCCCTCCTGGGTCGTGTCGGCGATGAAGCGCGGGATCGGTCGTTCGTTCGGTCGCATCAGAGACACTCCCTGAGGTCAGCGGCGGCGCGCTCGGGTGGGTAGACGTTGATGTCGACGCCGGTGCCTAGCTCGAAGCCGGCCTTGATCGTCAGGCGGGGAGCGATGTCGACGTGCCAGTGGAACTGCGCGGCGCCGCGGGGGGCGGTGCGGACCCAGAGGTTGAGCTCGGGCGGGCCGTCGAAGAGCTGGGCGAGGGCGCGCATCGCAGTCTGGATCATCGCCACGCCACCCTCGTCCTCCTCGAAGCGGGCGCTCTCGCGGCGGGGGATCACCCGCAGCTCGAAGGGGGAGCGCGAGGCCCAGGGGCAGACCAGCGCCGCCTCGTCGTCGATCGCGACCAGCCGCTCCCCCCGGCGCACCTCCTCGACCAGAACGTCGCTGAGGAGGCCGCCGCCCGCGGTGCGTTCGCCGTAGGCGCCGACCCGCTCGCGCTCGCGGGCTACCGCCGCCGGCACGAACGGCAGCGCGTAGAGCTGGGCGTGAGTGTGCTCGAGCGAAGCGCCGGCGCCGCCGCCCTCGTTGAGGATCAGCTGTAGGTAGGAGGCTTCGGGGCGGGCGCGCATCCGCTCGCGCCAGGTGCCGATCGCAGCGGCGAACTGCTCGTCGGAAAGCTCGGCCATCGCGGTCAGGTGCTCCGGCGAGTTGATCAGCACCTCGTGCGCCCCCTCTGCCGGTCGCGAGGAGAAGAGGTTCGGTTCGCCGGCTCGTTTCGTCGCCAGCAGCGGGTCGCCGGCGCTGGCGAAGGAGCCCGCGTCGGCGGCGGGTGCGGCGGAACCGTGAACCGATCTGTCCCCGGTATCCGGGGACGCTTGGCTGAGGGCGGGATAGAGGTTCGGGACCACCCGCGTCGTCCAGCCGGGCGTGTCCGGCTCGGCGTTACCCGCTCGCGTCGCGTAGAGCTCCGGCGGGGTACGGTCCTCGCGGCCCTCGCAGAAGGGGCAGTTGTCCGGCCCCTTCGGCTCGCTCGCTCGCGCCGAGAAGCTGTCCGGGCGCGCGGCCCGGCCGGGGGCGAGGATCGTCCTCAGCCCCGTCAGCTGGTCGATGCGGATCTCTGGTGAGCTCAGGAGCGGGAGGGGGGGAGGTCGTCTGCGTCGGGCTCGTCCACCGGAGCCGGCTCGGGCGGAGCCGGCGGTCGCGGCGGCCGCTCGGTCCCTGCGGCGCGGCTGGCCGCGCCTTTGCCGACGAACGGCTCGAGCACGTCCATCGGCAGCGGGAAGACCACGGTCGTGTTCTGGTTGCTGCCGATTTCCAGCAGCGTCTGCAGGTAGCGCAGCTGCAGCGAGGCAGGGTTGGTGCTGATGATGTCGGCGGCGTCGGTGAGCTTCTGCGCCGCCTGCCACTCGCCCTCGGAGTTGATGATCTTCGCCCGCCGCTCGCGCTCGGCCTCGGCCTGGCGCGCCATCGCCCGCTGCATCTGCTCCGGGATCTCGACGTCCTTGATCTCCACCGCCGTCACCTTCACGCCCCAGGGCTCGGTCGATTCGTCGATGATCTTCTGCAGCTCTTCGTTGAGCCGCTCGCGGTCGGCCAGGAGCTGGTCGAGCTCGGCCTTGCCGAGCACCGAGCGCAGCGCCGTCTGCGAGATCTGCGAGGTGGCGACGAGATAGTTCTCGACCTCGACCACGGCCCGGTTGGGGTCGACGACGCGGAAGTAGGCGACGGCGTTGACGCGGCAGGGGACGTTGTCGCGGGTGATCACCTCCTGCGGCGGGACGTTCAGGGTCACCGTCCGCAGGTCGACCTTGACGATCCGGTCGATCAGCGGGATCAAGAGGATCAGCCCCGGTCCCTTCTGGGCGATCAGGCGGCCGAGGCGGAAGATCACCCCGCGCTCGTACTCACGCAGGACGCGAACCGAGGAGCCGAGGAAGATCGCGCCGACGAAGAGGAGGACGATGAGGATCCCTGCGACGACGTCCATCAGCCTGCTCCTTCGCTCGCGTTGACCGCGGCCTCTTGTTCCGGGCGCACCACCAGGGTCAGCCCGTCGACCGCCTCGACCCGGACTTTATCCCCCAGCTGGATCGGGCCCGTGCCGGGAGCCAGGCGGGCGCTCCAGAGCGTCCCCCCGAGCCAGACGCGCCCTTCCGGGTCGATCGAGCTGCGGGCTTCGGCGGTGGCGCCGACCATCTCCTCGCTGCCGGTGCGGACGGTCTCGTTGCGGTGAGCGGCGAGGACCTTGCGGGTGACGAGGTAGAAGGCGACCCCGGAGAGCAGGCCGAGCGCCAGCAGCGCCCCGCCGACGTAGTCGGCGACGTCGCTGTCGGAGCCGAAGGCGGCAATGCCGGCGGCGGTCAGTCCGATGACGCCGAGGAGGGCGAGGACGCCGCCGGTGGGGAGCAGCAGCTCCGCCAGGAGCAGGCCGGTGCCGATCAGCGCGATGACTACGAAGGCTTCCATCGCCCCGGGATTATCCGCTCTTCAGCGCGTAGCGGCGAACGTCGGCTTCCAGTTCGGACTCGTCGCGGTAAGGGCCGGGCTTGAAGAAGACGAGCTGACCGGAGCTGTCGTAGAAGGCCGTGTCGGGCAAGGCGACGGCGCCCAGGGAGCCGGCGATCTTTTTGTCGGGGTCGCTGAAGCTCGGGTAGGGCACCGGCACCTCGCGCAGGAAGGTGGCCGCAGCGTCGTCGGAGTCTTCGGAGTTGACGCCGAGGAAGGCGACCCTTTTTCCGTAGCGGGCAGAGAGCGTCTGCAGGACCGGGAACTCCTGCCGGCAGGGAACGCACCAGGAGGCCCAGACGTTGGCTACGACGGGATAGCCGCGCAGTTCGGCGAGCCGCTGTTCGTAGGCGTCCTTGCCGCCGTCCAGCAACTCGTTCCCCTGCTCGTGCAGGGCCGCGAGCGGTCCGGGCGACCCCGCCAGCGCCTTGGCGTAATCGGGGTGGGAGCCGTCGAATTCCCCCTCGCCCGGCCCCCCGCAGCCGCTGCCGACGAGGATCGCCAGCACCAGGGCGGCAAGCGCCGGAAGGGGTCTAAGTCGTGCACTCATCCGCTCGATGGGTACAATACGTACGTTCGGTTCGCGGCTCGCGGATCGCGCTGAGTACTCGGGGGGGACGCCAGTCGAGCCCCCGCAGCCTCGTTCACTTGTCCCGGCCGGATCACCGTGTGCGGCAGGGACTGAAGCCCCGGAAGCCTTCTATGGCCAAGACCAGCGACGTTGCCGCGGACGCGGCAGTTCCTTCAAGCGCCGACATCGAGCGTGCGGCCGCATTCGCGCGCGAGCCCTTCCTGCTGGAGGGTGAGGGGCCAGAGGCGCTGGCGCCGGGGACGGCGCGCAGGCGCGCCCTCGACGCCGCCCTGAAGGAGCTCGACGGCGGCGCCGAGCACCCCTCGATCCAGTGGCGGCGGGACTTCTCGCTGTTGCTCGGCCTCGAGCGTTTCCTCGCCACCGAACCGCCGAAGCTGCGCGACGGCGCCGAGCTGAACCCCCACCAGGTGGATGCCCTCTCCGGCACCCTTGCCGAGCTGATGGGCCAGCAGCAGACCAGCACCGCCGAGGAGCCCGCGGAGAGCGGCGGCGACAACGGTGACGGCCCCCCCGCCCCCGCGGCGGAGGCCGACGGCGCCGGCGAGATCGACGAGGACGAAGACGAGGTCGACCCCGACGAGGAGCCCCAGGACTGGGAGGAACAGCCCACCGAGGAGGACGAGGAGGTCGTCGAGGAGGCGCCCGAGGACCCCGGCGCCGAGCGCCGCTTCTGGTTCGAGCACGCGACGGGGGCCGGCAAGACGGTCGCCGCCGTCGGCTTCGTCGAGGCGACCCGGACCGGCGGCGTCCTGATCCTCACCCACCGCCGCAACCTCGTCGACCAGTTCATCGGCGAGATCTCCGACCGCGGCTACAAGGAGCGGCTGCGCCCGCCGCTGATGGACGGCCGCGACGACCCCGACGGCCCGGTCACGGTCGAGACCTACCAGTGGTTCGTCCGCAACCACAAGAAGATCTCCGACGCCTATTCGATCGTCATCTGCGACGAGGCGCACACCGCGCTGGGGGAGAAAACCAGCGCCTGCATCCGCCAGTGGAACGGCCCCGTCTACATCGGCATGACCGCGACGGGCGCCCTGATCGCCCGCCACGTCGCTGACCTCTTCCCGACCCAGACCTCACGCTTCGACCTCGCCCAGGCGGCCCGTCGCGGCGTGATCGCGCCGCTGCGGTGTCTGCGGATCCCACCCGGCCCCGGGGTGCGGACGATCGCCAAGGTGCCGCTGCGCAAAGGCGAGGTCGACCAGGACTTCGACCAGGAGGAGCTGGCGGCGCTGCTCGACCAGGAGCCGTTCAACGTCGCGATCGCCGACCTCTACCGCTCGCGCTTCCGCAAGATCCCCGGCGTCGTCTACACCGCCGGCGTCCAGCACGCCAAGAACGTCGCCAAAGCCTTCCGCGACGCCGGCATCAACGCCCAGGCCGTGTCCGGGGAAACGCCGAAGCGCGAGCTGGCCGAGATCCTCGCCGGCTTCGAGCGCGGCACCGTCGACGTCCTCTGCAACGCGATGCTGCTGGCCGAGGGCTGGAACAGCCCACGGGCGACGATCTGCATGCACCTGGCGCCGACCGCCTCGCGGCGGATCTACCAGCAGCGGGTCGGCCGCGTCACCCGCCGGGCCCCGGGCAAGGAGGCGGGGATCGTGCTCGACTTCGTCCACCCGGCGACCACCCACGACGAGACGATCGTCACCCTGCACAGCCTGCTCGACCGCGACGTCTACCGCGGCGGCGCGATCGTCGTCGGGCCGGTGCGACGCGGGCGCGGGCGCAAAGTCCGGGTCGAGCGGCGGATCGTCCCGGTCTCCGACGACGAGCAGCGGCGGATGGAGGTGCTGGAACGGGAGATCTGGCGGACCGCGGTCGAGAACCTCGACCACCCCGAGCAGCACGCCTGGGCGGCGCTGGCCGGGGCGCGGGTCAACACCCAGGGGTGGCGCCGGGCGCGGGCAATGCTGCAGAACGACCGCACCAAGGAGCTGCGGCGGCGCTTCCTGCTCACCTGCGTGCAGCGCAACCGCAACTCGCAGCTGCGACTGAAAGCGCTGAGCGAGATCTCCGACCTCGGCGATCCCGAGGCCTTCGACGACGCGATCGACATCGTCGGCACCTGGAGCCGCGAGGACAAGCGGGCGGGGACGAAGACCCTGCTGCAGGCGCTGGTCGACAAACGGATCGGCCGCCGCGACCAGGCGCAGGCGTGGGTATGGCGGCTCGCCTCCTACACCCGCGAGCTGCACGAGGAGTACGCGGTGCAGCGCTGGCCGGAGACGAAGCGGCTGCTGGGCCTGCTGGTCAACTCCTCCGGCCGCGCCCACGGACGCAACGCGCGCCGGCTCGTCCACGCGGCCCGCAAACAGGACCGGCGCCTCGCGGTGGCGCTGCTCGCCGCCGCCGTCTCGCACACGCCCGAGGGCGAGGAGGTGCTGCGCGGGGCGCGGATGCGGATGGCGCGGAAACCCTCGGCCGTCGCGCGCGAGCTGCTGAAGAACTTCCCCAAAGGCGGCAAGCGCCGCCGCAAGCGCAAACGCAACAAAGGCGCGGAGGGCAACGGTGCCGCTCCGGAGGCGAGGCGAAACGGCAGGCAGCGAAGAAGCTCGAAGAAGTCCGCCGAGTCAGAAGCGGGTGAGGTGGACCTCGCCGGCGCCGACGGCGATGCGCTCGCCGCCGGGGGTGACGACGAGCAGGTAGCCCCGGTCGTCGACGCCCTCGGCGACTCCTGAGCCGCCGTCCCAGGCGACCTCTCTTCCGTTCAAAGCGTCGCGCTTGCGCCACTCGGCAAGGACTTCATCCGGGTCGGCATTCACCCAGTGCTCTAGGCGCTGGTTGAGAGGACCCAGGAGAGGGGGCCTCCCGGACAACAGCGGGGAGGGTCCGGGAGACCCCCTCTCCTGGGTCCTTTGATCGTCGGGGAAGAGCGAGGTGGCTCGATCACGGAGGTCGGGGGGGAACTCGTTTTCCTGGATGTAGAGGTTGAGGCCGATGCCGATTACGGCCCAGCCGTCCTTGGGTCTTGCCTCGATTAGGACGCCGGCCAGCTTGCGGCCGTTGACGTGGATGTCGTTCGGCCACTTGACCTTGCACTCGAGGGAAGGGCTGAGTTGCTCGGCGGCTTCGCAGACGGCTAGGGGGACGGCTAGGGGGAGGAGCGTGTGGCGGTCTTCGAGGGGGCGGACGATGGCTGAGTAGAGGAGGGCCTTGGCGGGGGGTGCGGTCCAGGAGCGCCCCTGGCGGCCGCGGCCTTCGCTCTGCTCGCCGGCGGTGACGACGGTGCCGTGGGGTGCTCCCGCGGCCGCCAGCTCGCGGGCGCGGGTGTTGGTCGAGTCCGTCGAGCGGTAGTGCCTATGCGGAGTGCCGAGCGTCATCGAGGAGCGCCTCCAGGAGGCCGTCGACGTCGTGGCGCTCAGCCTCGACGGCGACCTCGAGGCCGGCGGCGCGGGCGGTCTCGCTGGTGATCGGACCGATCGAGACGATGCGGGCGTTGTTCGGGAAGCGGTCACCGAGGGCCTCGGTGAGGTTCGTCACCGTCGACGAGGAGGTGAAGGTGACGTAGTCGGCACTCTCGGCGGCCTCGACCCCTTGCTCATCGGGCTGTTCGCGGACGGTCTCGTAGAGGGCGACGACGTCGACCTCGGCCCGGCGCTGGCGCAGGGCGTCGGGGAGGACGTCGCGTGCCTCGGCGGCCCTGGCGACGAGCACGCGCCTGCCCTCGACTTCGACGCCGGCGAGTGCCTCGACCAGCGCCTCGGCGACGAAGCGCTCGGGGACGATGTCGGCGACGATCCCCTGCTCGGCGAGAGCGCGAGCGGTGCCCGGGCCGATCGCGGCGACGGTGCCGCCGGCGAGGGCGCGGGCGTCGCGGCCGCCTTCCTGCATCGCTTCGAAGAGAAGGCGGACGCCGTTGGGGCTGGTCAGGCAGACGAGCGAGTACTCACCGAGGCCGGCAACTGCATCGCGAACCTCCGCGGTCTCGATCCGCGGCTCGATCCGGATCGCCGGCAGCTCGACCACCTCGGCGCCGAGTCCGCGCAGGGTGGTGGCAAGACCGCTGGCCTGGGCGCGGGCCCGGGTGACGACGACGCGGCGGCCGTGCAGCGGCCGGCGCTCGAGCCAGGCGAGCGGCTCGCGGCGCCTGGCGACCTCGCCGATGACGATCAGCGCCGGTGCCTTCACGGCCTCGCGCTCGACTGCCTCGGCGATCGAGCCCAGCGTCGCGGACACCGTCCGCTGCCCGGGCCAGGTCCCGCGTTCGATCGCCGCGGCGGGCTCCTCGGGGTCGCGTCCTGCCGCGATCAGCGAAGTGGCGTTCTCCTCCAGCCGTTTCACCCCCATGTAGAAAACGAGGGTGCCGGGAAAGCGGGCGAGCGCCTCCCAGTCGAGCGCGCTCTCCTCCTTCTCCGGGTCCTCGTGGCCGGTGACGAAGGCGACGGCGGAGGCGTCGTCGCGGTGGGTGACCGGGATCCCGGCGTAGGCGGTGGCGGCGACGCCGGCGGTGACGCCCGGCACGACCTCGAACTCGACCCCCGCCTCGCGCAGCGCTTCGCCCTCCTCGCCGCCGCGGCCGAAGACGAAGGGGTCGCCGCCCTTGAGGCGGACGACGCTCTTGGCCGCCCGCGCCGCCTCGATCAGCCGCTCTCCGATCTCCTCCTGCGGCACCGAGGGCACGCCCGGCTGCTTGCCGACGTAGACGAGCTCGGCGTTCGCGCGAGCGCCGCCGAGGGCGCCGGGCGGGATCAGCCGGTCGTAGAAGACCGCGTCGGCGGTCGCGATCAGCTCCAGCGAGCGAGCCGTCATCAGCCCAGGGTCGCCGGGGCCTGCACCGACGAGGTAGACGACGCCCGCCCGTGCGCTCATAGGACAACCTCCCCCTTGTTCTTCTGAGATCTAGATATGGAGGCCGAGCGAAGCGAGGCCGTCGAAGATCCCGGTCGAACGCAGAGAGAAGCCGAC